>BNJS01003545.1_pt1:0-600000 | contig 1102449 bp, 1354 predicted proteins | sample 8540461 | NCBI WGS metagenome assembly BNJS01 (sample SAMD00202454, study PRJDB9452) | human saliva metagenome | isolation source: human saliva | place: Japan
TCCTTTTCCTTCTACTGTTACTCTATCTTTTTCTGTTTGATCGCAGGGTCCACTAGTTTACGACTTGTAACTGTAACGTTATTTGATTCAGCTGGAACTGGGAATGTTGGTGTTCCTTCTTGAGTTTCCCTTGGATATTTGTTGTTGTTACAGGTTGTGGAGTTATTGTTAATGCTGTTACTGTTGGTTTATATTTCGCATCTTTTTGTTTCTCCATTTTCATCTGTAGCTTGTACAGAAATTCCAGTTGCTGGTCCTGTAAATCCTGGTTTCGGAATGAAAGTTACTTGTCCAGTTGTTGGATTAATACGATATGTTCCTTGGTCTGGTACTTCAATTTCATTTCCTTCTACTGGTGTGTTCCCAGTTGGATTTAACAATTTATATCCTGTAATACGTACTTCTGGAGTTGAAACTGTAAATGTTGGAGTTCCTGTTTGTGTTTTCCCTTGTGGTGCAGAAGACTCTTTATCCTCACTTGTCATTGTAACGTCAGTTACTGTTGGCGTGTAAGTTGTTTCAACTTTTGTTCCATTCTCATCTTTAATTTGAACTTTTACAGGTTTTGCTGGTCCTGTAAATGTTTTTATTAGGTGTAAAGTAATAGTTTTATTTGCTTTATCTAAAACATATTCCCCATCACTTGTTGTAAGAGATGTTACTTCAGCTCCTGCATCATTTAACAATGTTAATGTATCAGGGTTAAGGTTAACTCGTTCACCATTTGCACCTGTTTCGCTTCCTTTGTTGAAGTTCACAGTTTTATCTTTATCAGCATCTGTTTCTACTGTATCTAATACAATTCTTGATACTTGTTTTTTACCTTGAACGTCTGTTGTTGATGATGGTTCTTTTGTTGGCGTTACTGGTGTAATAATTGGTGTATACGTTGTTTGAACTTTTACTCCATTTGATCCTGTTGCTTGTACAGATACTGGTGCTACTTCACCTGAATAAGTTTTATCCGATGGTGTGAAGGTCACTTGTCCTGTCGCTGAATCAATTGTGTAAGTACCAATTTGATCTGTTGTTCCTGCTTTATAGGCTGGAAGTGATTCACTTTCTGCTCCATCTTTCACAAGTTTATAACTATTAGGTTGAACACTTATTGTTTTTTGTACCCCATCTACTTCAATTGTTTTCGGTGTAAATGTTGGTGTGCCTGTTTGCACTAACCCTTGTAAGTTTGTAGATGTTGCCGGTGCTTTATCAATCTCAGCCGGTACAATAATTGGTTTGTAAGAAGCTGTTGATGTAATGGTTGCACTTTCGTTTTTAGCATTTGTAACTGTTACAGTTGCTTTTACTGTAATTGGTGGAACATCTTCTTTATACGTTGGAACTGGTACGAATGTTACTTTTCCATTTCCATCAATTGTGAATGTACCTTTTCCTGCTACAGTTACACTATCCTTTTTCTGTTTGATCGGCAGGGATCCACTAATTTACGACTAGTTACTGTTGCATTCGTTGATTCAGCTGGAATCGTAAATGTTGGTGTTCCTTCTTGAGTTTCCCCTTGGATATTTTTTTGTTGTTTTACCTTCTGGAGTTACTGTTAATTCAGTTACTGTGGGTACATATTTTTTTCGTAACTACTTGACCATTTTCGTCTTCAACTTGAACATTTACTCCTTCTGCTGTTCCATGGTAGGCTGGCGCCGGTGTAAATGTAATCGCATTGTCTACTAATTCGTAAGTTCCGACATTCGGTACAGTAATTGATTTCACTTTATCTGAACCATTTAGTAATGTAAGAGTTTCTGGTTTTTAAGGCTACTCTTTCATGACCTGTATCAAAGTTTAGAGTTTTTTTCCATCTTCTTCATCTCTTTGATTGAAGACAACTGGAGATTTTTTGTGTAAGTCCTTGAGGTCCTGAAGTTGCTGAGTCTTTACCTGTTGGTCTTACTTCAATCACTGTTGGTGTGTAAGTTGTTTCAACTTTTGTTCCATTCATATCTTTGATACGAATATTTACAGCAGTTGCTGTTCCGACAAATTCTTTTTTCGGTGTAAATGTAATCGTTTTGCTTACTTTATCTAATACATACTCACCTTGATCTGTTGTGACTGTATTTGTTTCAACTCCTGAAGCATTTACTAATGTTAATGTTTCTTTATCTAAATCAACATGTTCTCCAGCAGTACCTGCTTCCGGACTTCTATCAAAGTTAACCGTTTGATTTTTATCGGCATTCTCTTCTAGTGTATCAAAGACGATTCTTGATACTTGTGCCTTACCTTGAACATCTCTAGTTGTTGACGCTTCTGCAGTTGGAGATACTGGGATAATTCTTGGAGTATACGTAGCTTCTTTAGTAACTGTAATATCATTATTATCTTTATCATGTGCCACAACAACTGGAACAGACACTTTGGCAGGTTTCACTTCACCTCTATAATCAATATTTGGTGTAAATGTTACTTCACCTGTTTCCGGAGCTATCTTATAAGTACCAACTTTATTGTTATTTGGATCTAAGGCATCTACAATCGCAGAGTCTGCAAGAGTGTTCGTTCTAGGATCAATCAGTCTTGCTGGATGTTTAGCTGATGCTGTAACCGGAGTATCTGAAGTTTCAACATTAAATGTAGGTTTTTCCTTTTTTTGTGCGAATCCTTGAATATTCCTACTTTCCACATTATTAGGAGTTGGTTCTACAGTAGGAATTCTTACTTCAGGAATGTATAATCCGTCCATCGTATTTAACACATCATTTACATTCGGAGTAACAGCCTCATCACTTGTTCCCCAGTCTGTCGTTGTTCTGTTCGTATCTTGACGACGAATTGTAAATCCGTGTGCTTTTTCCTACAAATCCTTTTTGCTGGAGTAAATTCTACATCGACATTTGGTCCATTTGGTGTGAATTTATACGTACCTTGTCCTTTTTACAGTATAGGTATTCTCATCTGATAATGTAATTTTTTTCACCAGTTTTGTTATTAATATATACTGGTTTTAACAGTAGTATCGATTTCCGCATCGACATCATCTTGTGTATAAATATATTTACCTTTCGCTTTGAAATGAACAGTAGCACTTTGTTTTTCTACATTATTTCCAATTCTAGCATTTCCAATTGTAGTTTGCTTATCTCCTTTAGGTGGGTGAGTAATCTTCGCATTAAAGTCTTCTACTTCCCCAGAGAATGCTAGTCCTGTCGGTTTTTCAATTTCTTCTCTACTTGTTGCAATACGAACCCTAGTACCAGCTTGAAGTAACTGTCCTGCGTCTTTTTGTGTTTTTATTTGTAAAATGTAATTTTACATCGCCATCTTGTGTAATTTCGACAATATCCGAAGCTTCATCTGAATCAAACTGTCCATTATTATTAAAATCAATCCATGAACGAACATATGCCTTTTCAGCACCCCCGGTGTGTGCCTGAATATTTAAGGTATAATACCCAGCACTTGAAACATTTGCTTTGATAATATTTCCTTCGCTACCTTTTAAACTATCAGGAAGTAATTGATTAATCCCTTCATCTGCTGCATCAGTATCATCATCACCGTGCCAGTTTTTAGGGGTATTAGTATCCGCATCAGGTCTTTCAGACCCTAAATATGGTTGTTTTACTACGGAACCAGTCAATCCATCTCTCGTATTCATTGTGTGGGTTGCTTCACCATACGTTGCCGGAGCATCCCCTTCATCAATAGGCGCTACCCCAATCATAGCTGCTTGTAAACCAGTTGAGAAAACATACATTCCAATTTCTGTTGCATTTTTTGTCATTACTACTGGCACACTATAACTCCTAGCTGTAATCCCAGGACCAAATACACCAGAACCTAGACCACCTGTTGCTTGATCTGGGTTAGTAAAGAATTTAGGCACTATCTTATTACCATTTCCTACATTGTAAATAGAAGTAGCATTTATATCATTACCCTGTGAATCCGGAAGACTTTTATAAGCATCTGTATAATAATTTAATGGTTGATATCTGCGAGCATCTCCTCTATTTTTCTTTAAGTCAATAATTTGTTGCCATCCACTACCATTCGTTGTAAAGGTAATTATTTCTCCACGGTTTGCACTTTCTGCATCGGTCATTACTACCGCTGGACGAACGGGATTCCCTTTATAAGTACCACTAATTTCAAATTGTACCCCAATATTGGCTCCATCACGTTCTGCTTTTAATAGAAGTTTTTTTCTTCCATTTGTATCAACACCATTGTCTTTAATCTCAGACCAACCGTCCTGAGCTTGTGCAGTAATTCTTACACCAGCGTTGTTATCAGTTCTATTAATAAGTCCATTAGTTGCATTTGGGTTAAATGTTGCTTTTTCTTCTGGTGTTGCATTATTTGCTTCCATACGCTTTCTATAAATTTCTGTCGCTTGGAATGGTTTTAACGATTTAACCTTCAACTTAATGCGGTAGTTAGGCATAATTTCTTTTTTTCGTAAATTGAGCCTTCTTTTTAAATAGACATTTCCATTTTTCGATATCAACATTTGTCCAGTTTCTTGTATCTGAAAAAGTCTAACCATGCAATTTGTTTTTGCAAGTCCTTCCGCCACTTTTTCTCTCTGTATAAGGAGGTCTTGTAACTGCTGGTGTGTCTGTAGCATCTACTACATCTGCTCCAACCCCTGTAGTTGTAGAAGTCGCTGCTTCACCTGTTCTGAAACCAGTTCCTTCTTCCATCTTTTTTACCATTACGGCTGTCTTTGTTTTTGTTTTCTTTTGTAACTTCTTCAGCCTTAATTGATTTTTAGGATGTTTGTTAATGAACTAATTTCTTTAGCTTTAGCATCTACTTCTGTTTGAGAAGTTGCAACACTAAATAAACCTTCTGCTGATGCCAGTTTATTAGATGCATCATTTAGAATAGTTTGTTGTTTAGTATTATTTTTTTAATTCTTTCTATCTGAATTTTTTTAATTCTTCAATTTTTTTGTGCTAATACTGATTTATCAACTTCTTTTTGAGTTTTCTCACCAGCTTGTGCTTTAGCGCTAATTTCTGCTTTTTCAGAAGTTTGTGTACTTAACTTTTTAGCTACTGCTTCAGCAACTTTTTTTCTCTTGTATTTTTGAGCATTAATTTCTAAAGACTTAACTTCAGATGGCGTCGAAATAGTCGCTGGAGCATCTTTTACCTCTTCTACGCTTTTTATCACTGTTTTTGTTGGGCGATACTATCACTTGCTTCTGCTACTCCAGCACCAAAAAGTAAACCAACACCTACAAGAACACTCGCCGTACCAACTTTGAATTTTTTTATTGAATATGTTTCTACTTTTTTTCAGCTTTTTGTTCTAATCTTTTTTTAAGATTATTTTTTTCCTACCATAAATTTTTCTCCTATATAAATTTTTCTTTATTTAAATATACATACCTCGCCTAATATAACTATATAATATCACTATTTCATAATAAAATAAAGTATAAAACTAGAATTTACTGTATTTTTATATTTTTTTATTATTATAGTTTTTAATTACTTTAATAATATTACTAATATTTTTTTCCACAACGTGATATATATATATATATATATCGCTATTTATTAACAATATCCTTACTCTAAGAAACATTAAGTTATAAAAAAATACTTACATTTAATAATTATTCCAAAAGTTTATATTTTTTTCTTATAAAAACAGATTTATATCCTTACTAAATACCCCTAAACATATATAATTATATATACATACATTAAAGTTAACAGTACAGAAACTATTACTATAGAAATAGCACCATCTCGATATAAACATAAATTCAAACTAAATCACTAGCAACATATTATAAAACGACTCCCTAGTAAATCACTATAACTATTATTAAATCTTTTTTTCAATATATTCCCATAAAAATTTAATAATTTACTAATTCTACAGTTCTAATAGCCAAAAAAAGACGAAATCTACTTATAGATCTCGTCTTTTATCATTGAAACTATTCCTTGAATTTCCTCATTAATTCTTTCATCTAGTTCCTCTTTTGTAATTAATTCATCATTATGCGCCTCTGTATAACCAAGTATTATACCTAGAGAATTTTTAACATTATGCAACATAATCTTTTTTTCTTCTGTTCATTCTTGTCCAACTCTGAACTTCTTTTTATAAATTAAAAAAATATTTAAGAATACAAAAAAATGTTAATGGTAGGAAAAAAATATTTTTTTATATGTATTGCAGCAATTAGAAAGATAACTATTAATATATTCACAGATATAAAACTAATCATATTTTTTTCATGATATAAACTATAAACCTCTTTTTATTTATGCCATATTCTTTAGCAGTGTTTTTTTAATAGCTTCTGATTTTTTTCTCACCACTTTGAACTTTTTTCATATATTAATGCTACAATGTCTTCAAGATTAATTTCTTTATGCTCTTCTTCTTTTGACGGAGAAACAATCACAACAAATTCCCCTTTTTCCTTAATCTTTTCACCTAGCATCTCCAATATTACACTAGCCTCAAATGTTTCTATTTGTTCAAACATCTTCGTAAGTTCTCTAGCTACAGCAATTTTCCTTGATGGAGCTATCTTACAAATCTCTTCTATTAGATTTTTAACCCTATGAGGACTCTCATACAAAATCCCTGTTGTTTTTGAGTTCAAAATAACTTCTAACTTTTGTTTAAGCTCTTTGCTTTTTCTTGGTAAAAATCCGTAAAAAGTATAGTTATAAGATTCAATTCCACTCGCCACCAACGCAGTAAGACCGGCATTAGCTCCTGGTAAAGCTACTACATCAAGCCCAGCACTCTTTACCTTATCAACCAATACATAACCTGGATCAGAAATACATGGCATACCTGCATCAGTTACTAATGCTACATCTAACCCATCTTCTAAATATTCAATTATTTTATCGCTCATTTTATCCTCATTATGTTCATGATAGCTAAGTAGTTTCTTACCCTTCACTTCGTAATGATTTAACAACTTTTTGAGTATTTCTTGTATCTTCACAAGCTATAATATCCACTTCTTTTTAACACTCTTAATGCTCTTAATGTAATATCTTCCAAATTACCTATTGGTGTTCCTACTAAATATAACATAGTTATTTTTTTCCTTTATTTTTCATATTTAAATCTTTCAGATCTTGCCTTTTTATTTGCATTTAAATTTAATAAAAATATATTCTTCTTTTTTTACTACGCGTTAATTTCTTAAATAAACTTTCTGCACGTGTAGCTTCACTTTTTCGTCTCAAACTCTTCAAAATAAATTAGTTTAACAGGCACTCTTATCCTCGTATATTTTTGCACCTTTTTTTCGCGTTATGAGTTTTTTTATTCGTCTAACGATATCTGTTGTATATCCAGTATACCAAGTTTTTGTCGCAACACTCAACTACATACATAAAACTACTCATAAATTCCATACACTTTCTTCATCTCATCTGTATAACTACCGTCTTCATTATAAATATAAAACGGCTGCTCAACTTTAATATCACTAACCTTTGAAATACTACCTTCAACAAGTACTATTTTACTATTCTCACTCGAAGGCTTACTATATACAAATCTGATTCGTTTAATAGCTAATCCATATTTTTTCACACTCCGAAATAACATCTCCGATTCTATATGTTCTATGAACTAATGCAAATTTCCCATTTTGTTTAACTAAATATCTTATCGCTTGAACTACATCGCTAAGATTACATAATAATTCATGTCTTGATATATTATGATTATGCTTTTTCTCTTTGATTCGGCATATTCTCTACTGGAAAAATAAGGTGGATTGCATATAACATAATCAAACGTTGATGGTCTATAGTATTCTTTTACGTTTTTTTATATCACCGCTTCGTACTCCTACATTAGCAATTCCATTGAGCTCCAAACTTTTTTTACTTAGTTCAACTAAATCTTCTTGGATTTCTAACATTTCTATCTTAGCATCAGATTTTTTTCTCTTAGAATTATCGAGATACCACCATTACCACTACAAAGTTCTATTATATTTTTTTATAACTTTTTGGTACATTAGCAAAAATATGGAAGTAAAAACGAATCTGTTGACATGCTATAATAATCAATTTTTTTGTAATATTTTTATAATTTTTTTCGAAACGGTATCTATCCTCAAATTATCTTCCATACTAACCTCGTATTAAAAAAATCTAAATTATTATTATCTAATAAAACCGTAAAAAGAAACTTCTCTAAAAACTAACGTAGCATTAATATTCGAATTCAAATCTGCGACAGCTAAGAGTACTTTTTCCTGCACTCTACTTATGTTCAAGGCATCATGCAGATTATTTTTCAGTATAACTATTAGTTATTTTTAATGCTCAAATATTTAAAAAAATTCGACTATATCTTCTTTTGCTTTTTTTAATTTTTTTCTAAAAAGATATATATTTGCTAAATGAGGGTTTATTAATGTATCTTCTTACATATTCAGCAACAAATTTTTATCAACTCTTCATTTTGTACACTTTCTATATTATTACTTTGACCAACTAATTTTTATCTGTTGGCAGCGAGAAATAATTGTAGGTAATACTGCACTGATATTTTTTTACAACTAAGTATAGCTATAATATCATCTTCAGGTTCTTCTAAAAATTTAAGAAGACTATTAGCTGCTTGTTCGGTCATCTTTTTCTATATCTTTTTATCCAATATATTTTTTTACCATAGAATGATTTAACACTCAAATCTGATTTTTAATGTTTGGATTTCTTCTTTTTTTATAGAAGTTTCACTCGTTAATCTATAAAAATCTACATAGTTACTATGGTTTATACTATGACAATTCTTACATTTTTTTCACAACTGAAAAAAATTCCTTATTTTTTTATTTTTCTAGACAAAATATCGCTTTAACAAAACTTAAAATAAACTCATCACAATATAAACTATCCTCACCTATTATTAAATAGGCATGGGATAGTTTATTAGTTTTTAATGTATTTGTTAAAGATTTTATTACAATTGTATCTTTATTAAAGTTCATTGTTTAAAAATCCTTCCAATATTGAAAGTGCCTGTTTCTGGACATTCTCAAAAGCATCACTAGCATCTATTACTTTGATACGCTCACTATTTTTCTTTCGAAAGATCGTCATAACCTCTTTTAACATTTTTTTGTAAAAATTCAAACTTTCTTGATCCATTCGGTTATTATCATCTCTATTTTTTTGTGCGAGCTAATCCTACTTCAACATCTATAGAAAAGTATAACGTTAAATCAGGTTCAAGATTATCAGTAGTATATGCATTTATATCCAAGATTTCTTGTTTATCTAAACCACGACCATAAGATTGATAGGCTACTGAACTATCTACAAAACGGTCACATATCACTATATAGCCATCATTTACATACGGTAATATTTTTACAATATGATCACGTCGACTTGCACAAAACAGCAGACTTTCAGTCTTTGCATCGATATCATTTGAACTATCAAAAAGAAGCTCCCTTACTTTCTCACTAAATACTGTTCCACCTGGTTCACGTGTTGTAATTACTTTATACCCTTTATCTTTTTAAATATTCTGTAGCAAAGGTAATAAAAACTAGTTTTACCTGAACCATCTGAACCCTCTACTGTTATGAATTTACCCTTCATTATAATGACCTTTCTACTAAAATTTATTTATTCATAAATTGAGAAATTCTTTCAACAGCTTCTTTAATATTTTTCTATGCTCGTTGCATAACTAATTCTAAAGAAATCATTGTATGCTTTCCCAAATGCTGTTCCAGGGATAACCCCCACACGTGCTTCTTTTTGCTAATAATTTACAAAATTCCATGGCTCCTAGGTCACGATATTTTGCAGGAATCTTAGCGAATATATAAAATGCTCCATCAATTTCAGGGATTTCAAAAACCTAGTTCACGAAGTCTTGGAACCATATAATCTTTTCTTTCTCTATATGTTTCAATCATATGATTATTATATTTATCAACATTATCGTCACTTAATGCTACTACAGCCGCATCTTGAATGAATGTTGGTGCTCCAGATACTGTAAACAGGTGGAATACACCAATTTTTTTCTAATCATTGCCTCAGGAGCCGCTATAAAACCAATACGCCATCCTGTCATAGCATGTGATTTTTGATAGTCCACTAATAAGAACCGTTTGTTCTGGAATAAATTCAGCTAGAGATGTATGTTTAAAATTATAAGTAATATCTCCATAAATTTCATCACTTAGTACAAAGATATCATATTTTTCCTAATACATCAGCGATTTCCTTAACCTCATCTCTTGTGTAAGAAACTCCACTTGGATTATTAGGATAATTTATTAAAAATCGCCTTTGCGTCTTTATTTTCTTCTAAAAGCTTTTTCTAAATCACTTGGTCGCACTTTTAAAACCATTATCAGCAGTATCAATAAATTTAATATTACATTTATTTAAAATACCTACACCTTCATACGCTGAGAAATACGGTGTCACTACCAAAAATAGTATCCCCTTGATTTGTAACGGCAGAAATCGTATGTTCAATCGCCGCAGATGCTCCAATCGTCACAATAACCTCATCAGAGCTATAGTTTACATTATATCTTTTTTCTAAATTTTTTTAGCCCACGCTGCTCTTAGTGGTTCAATACCATTATTTACAGAATAGTGTGTTCTATTATTATCTAATGCAACTTTAGCAGCTTCTTTAACTTCTTCAGCAGTATCAAAATCTGGTTCCCCTAATGTAAGTTTTATAATACCATCTATTGATGAAGCAAATCTATCAAATTCTCTAATAGGCGAACCTGTTAGATTAGCTAAAAGATGTATTAAATTTGTTTTCTAATGATTTTTTTATATCCATATATATCTACCTTCTTTCTTTACTAGGTACATTATTAATAATACATTTCTAATATTGTAACACATTTTTCAATAAAAAAATTAAATTAGTATAAGTAATATTAAAAGAAAATATTAACAATTGTACTCTAAACATTTTTATAGTATTTTTTTACAAATTTTTGCAACAAGAAATATCGGATAGTTTTATTGAAATTTCAGAAAATTTAAAGAAAAGTATTGAAAAAAATATCTGATTAGTATTATAATAGTTTTTATTAAATTAACAAATTAATTGTTTTTAAGATAAGGAGAAATATAATTATGACAAAACTAACAGTAAATGATATCAGAGTAGAACTTACAACTACTCCTAAAGAAAAAACACCTGATGACAAACTTGGTTTTGGATCGGTATTTACCGACCATATGTTCATCATGGATTGGTCAGTTGATAAAGGTTGGTATGATCCTCGCATCGTTCCTTATGGTCCAATTCCTGTATCACCTGCTTTAAATGTATTACACTATGGACAAAGTGTATTTGAAGGTATGAAGGCATATAACGCTAACGGGGAAGCAGTTTTTATTCCGTCCTGAACAAAACTTCAAACGTTTAAATAAATCATCAGATCGTATCGCCTTACCAGAATTAGATGAAGAATTTGCATTAGCTGCACTTAAAAAACTAATCTCTATCGACAAAGATTGGATTCCTAAATCTGAAGGTACTTCACTATATGTTAGACCGTTCTTATATGGTTCAGAAGAAGCTCTTGGAGTACATCCGAATAACGAAGTTAAATTCGTAATCATTTTATCACCATCAGGAAGTTACTTCAAAGCAGGTCTTCAACCTAATAAAATTTATGTAGAACATGAATATGTTCGTGCAGTTCGTGGTGGATTTGGATTTGCTAAAACTGCAGGAAACTATGCTGGATCACTAAAAGGTCAAAAGAAAGCTCAAGAACTTGGTTACTCTCAATCACTATGGCTTGACGGAGTAGAACAAAAATATATTGAAGAAGGTGGAGCAATGAATATCTTCTTCAAAAATTGATGGTACATTCGTAACACCAGAATTAAACGGTTCTATCCTACCAGGTATCACTCGTGCTTCAGTATTAGAACTTCTAAAATCTCTAGGAGAAAAAGTAGAAGAAAGAAAACTTTCTTTAGAAGAAGTTTATGAAGCATATGACAATGGAAAACTTGAAGAAGTCTTCTTATGTGGTACGGCAGCAGTAATCGCTCCTGTTGGAGAATTATTCGATGGTACTAAGAAATTAGAGTTAATCACAGATAATAAGCCGGGAGAATGGACTCAAAAAATCTACAACCTACTTACTGGTATTCAATTAGGTAAAGTTGAAGATAAATTCGGATGGGTTGTTAAAGTAGAAGAATAAAATAAATAAAAAGATTCCAAGTTTAATAATTTGGAATCTTTTTTACTACTGAGTTAAACTTAATAATAAAAAGATGAAGCAGTGAATTAACTCTACTTCATCTTATATTCTTGCTAATACTTTTAATGCAAATCTGTATTTATATAACTATTTTTAAGCTTATTTTTTTATAAGCAAATGTGTATAAAGCAGAAACTAAAGTTACAGCTCCTACAAAGTTACCTAAAAATACTGTTCCCATGTTTTGGATAAATTGTAAAACTGAGATATTTGCACCTTCAAACATTGCAGCTGGGATTGCGAACATGTTCGCAACCAAGTGTTGGAATCCAATAGCAACGAATGTCATAATTGGGAACCATACACCAAACATTTTACTACCTACATCTTTAGCAGCAAAGTTTAGCCATACCGCCATACCTACTAACCAGTTACAACCTACAGCTGAGAAGAATACTTGCCAGAATGTTAAATATACTTTTGATTCACCAGCTGAAATAGTTTTAGCTGCAATAGCTCCTCCAGTTAAACCAGTTAAATGACCTAAGAAATAAGCAATAACTAGAGAACCAACAAGGTTAGCAAATGTGATAACAACCATGTTTTTAGCTAACAGTTTGAAACTAATTTTCTTATTAAACCACGCAACAGTTACAGCCATCATATTACCTGTAACTAACTCTCCTCCACCTACTAAAATACAAATAAGTCCGATAGGGAAAACAGATGCTCCAAGTAATGCACCGATTCCTCCGAATTCTTTAGGAATTGATCCTGATACACGAAGTAAAGCTAAGAAACCTACCCCGATAAATGCTCCACCTAAGAAACCTAAGCTTAACATATATTTTAGGCTTGCAGTCGCTTTAGCAACACCTTTTTTACAAGTTAACTCATAAGTTTCTTGCGGCTCTAAAAATACTTTAGATTCTACAGTGTTTGTCATGATAACACTCTCCTTAAAAATTTATAATAATTACATAGATACCTATTAATTTTATCTACAATAAAGATTATACAATAACAAAGACATTTTTTTCAACCCTGTTTTTAATACAGATTTAATTAAAATGTGTAGAAATTAACAACTTGTTTAATAACCAGCATCTTTATAATAATAAATAAATTACTACTTGAATTATCGATTACCACTTATTTTTTTCGAAAACTAATTGTTTTTCTTTAATTTACTGTAAATATAATTATTAATTATTCTTTTTTTATAGTAAAAATACTCTAAATTTAAAATATATTATAAATCAACCTAAAAAAATTTTTCTAAAAAAATATATGTATATTTTTATAATGTTATAAAATCCTGTATAATTTATAATAATTTTTAGATAAATAAAAACACTATTCTCTTTATTCTTTTAAACGATAATACCTATCAAATAAAGGAAAGCTTATACTTATTCTGTTTTATATCTAAAAAGATAGAAACTACCAGATAATAAAGTAATTGCATTAATTTACATTGAATAAACGAAAAATATCCGATATAAAAAAATTTAATTAACTTTCGATTCTGAAGAAAATTTAATATAATATTAATTGTTATTATATAATTTTTCTTATTATATATCATGATAATGATACTAAATATTATTTAATAAAATTAGTAAACATATAATGGCTTAGACCTAAATTTAAATTGTAATATAATACTATTATTATTTACCTTAAGAAATATATTCTCATTTCTTTGCTTCATACTTTATAAATTTATCGCTGTTTATATAATTGTATACAAAAAAGCGATTGGATATTCCCAATCGCTTAATTTACTATCTTGCAACCTTAACTGCTCTAACCTCACGAATAACATTAACTTTAATGTTTCCTGGGTATTGCATCGTTTCTTCGATTTTATTTTTAACTTCTTTGGCAATTTTGTAAGTTTTAGTATCATCTACTTCTTCAGGGTTTACAATTACTCGAATTTCACGACCTGCTTGAATAGCAAATGTTTTCTCAACACCTTTATGTTCATTTGCAATTTCTTCAAGTTTTTGTAGACGTTTAATGTAATTTTCTAATGACTCTCTACGAGCTCCTGGACGTGATGCAGAAAGTGCATCCGCTGTGGCAACAATTACAGAAATCGGATGTGTCGGTTCAGTATCCCCATGGTGTGATGCAATGGCATTTACAACTATCGCATTCTCTTTATATTTAAGAGCTAGTGCAACACCAATTTCAACATGCGAACCTTCAATTTCATGATCAAGCGCTTTACCTATATCATGTAGTAATCCTGCACGACGCGCTGTCGCAACATCTAAGTCTAACTCAGCCGCGATAAGTCCTGCAATATACGCTACTTCCATAGAGTGTTGTAGTCCATTTTGTCCATAACTAGTTCTATATTTTAACTTACCAACAATTTTTACTAAGTCAGGATGCATATTATGGATTCCAAGGTCAAATGTAGCTTGTTCTCCAGCATCTCTAATAACTTGATCAATATTTTTACGTGCTTTATCAACAGCTTCCTCAATTTTAGAAGGGTGAATACGACCATCATCAATAAGTGATTTAATCGCTGTTTTAGCAATCTCACGACGTATTGGATCATATCCTGAAAGGATAACTGCTTCCGGAGTATCGTCTATAATTAAGTCAACACCTGTTAATGTTTCTAGAGTACGAATATTTCTACCTTCACGACCGATAATACGACCTTTCATATCATCACTAGGAAGATCAACAACAGATACTGTAGTTTCACTAACTACATCTGTAGCAAAGCGTTGTAATGACTGAACAATAAGTTCTTTTGCACGTTTATCTGCAACGCTTTTCGCCTCAAGTTCTTTATTTCTTATATATATTGCCATATCTTTTAGCCATATCAGTTTCAACTGCAGTATAATCTCTTCACGAGCTTGTTCTTCTGTTAAGTTTGCAATTCTTTTGCAACTCTGTTTCTTGTTGAAGCTTAAGTTGATTAACCTCAGTACTTTTTTTCTTCAAGTAATTGAGATTTTTTTCTTCCAATTTCATCTCTCTTGAACTTAACAATTCGTCTTTTTTTATTTAAAAGCTCTGTTTGACGTTCTAATGAAGATTCTTTTTGAACGATTCTATCTTCTTGTCTTTGAATATCTTGTTTTTTTAAATTCTGCTTCTTTATTAGCAATGTTAATTATCTCTTCAGCTTCTTTCTTTGCTATAGTAGTTTCTTTTTTTCTACTATATATCTAGCCTCTTTTCTTGCTTCACCAATAATATGTTCAGCATCTTGTTTAGATAATTCTAATCTTTTTTTGAATAGAATTTTTTTGAAATGATATATCCAAATAAAAGTCCAACAAGTAAAAGCTGCAACACTGATTATTCCATAAATCATTTTGCAACCTCTTTCTATTTTTGAAAAAAATTTTTAATTATGATATCACTATTTTTACTAATATTTAAATATCAGTAATTTGTCACATACCATAATTACAATTCTACACTACCTAAGGTAAAAAGTCAATAGTTCACTTAGGGAAAATCATTGTTTACAATAATTTTTTTCTTCTATATATAAACGATTCACATTTCCCTTTTAAATTTATTCTTCATTGTTAATACTTTTGTATTATCTCTTGAATTTTAATCTTCATAGTTGTATTATTTTTAATATCTACTCAATTAGAAATACTTTTTATTTTTTTATTTAGTTAGTTATTTTTTAAAAAAACTTAACAAAATACTTGCAATTACTTATCAATGTGATATTATATTCAAGTATGTAAAAATACAAAACTTGATTGAGTGGGAGAACGAAAAATCTAAAGACGTTCAAATGACCACATCACGAAAAATATATAGGAGGTTTTATCGTGGCTAAAAAAGTTATAAAAGTTGTTAAATTACAAGTACCAGCAGGTAAAGCTAACCCAGCTCCACCAGTTGGTCCAGCGTTAGGTCAAGCTGGTGTTAATATCATGGGATTCTGTAAAGAATTCAATGCTCGTACACAAGACCAAGCAGGATTAATCATTCCAGTGGTAATCTCAGTATATGAAGACCGTTCATTTACATTCGTTACTAAAACACCACCTGCTCCAGTATTACTTAAAAAAGCTGCTAAAATTGAAAAAGCATCTTCTGTTCCTAACCGTGACAAAGTTGCTACAGTTTCAAAAGCACAAGTTCAAGAAATCGCTGAGCTAAAAATGGAAGATTTAAATGCAGCTTCTGTTGAAGCAGCTATGCGTATGATTGAAGGTACTGCAAGAAGTATGGGTATCTTAGTAGGAGAATAGGAGGATAATTATAATGGCAAAAAAAGGTAAAAAATATCTTGAAGCAGCTAAATTAGTAGATTCTTCTAGTCTATACTCTGTAGTAGAAGCAATCGAATTAGCTAAAAAAACAAGTACAGTAAATTTTGACGCAACTGTAGAAGTTGCATTCCGTTTAGGAGTTGACACTCGTAAAAACGACCAACAAGTTCGTGGAGCAGTAGTTCTTCCTAAAGGAACTGGTAAAACTGCTAAAGTTTTAGTTTTTGCTAAAGGTGATAAAAGCAGCAGAAGCTGAAGCAGCAGGAGCTGACTACGTAGGACAAGGTGAATACATCACTAAAATCCAACAAGGTTGGTTTGATTTTTGACGTAATCGTAGCTACTCCAGACATGATGGGAGAAGTTGGTAAAATTGGTCGTGTATTAGGACCTAAAGGATTAATGCCAAACCCTAAAACTGGTACTGTAACTATGGACGTTACTAAAGCTGTTAATGAAATCAAAGCTGGTAAAGTTGAATACCGTGCTGAAAAAGCTGGTGTTGTTCACACTCCAATCGGTAAAGTTTCATTCTCAACTGAAGACTTAGTTGAAAACTTCAACGCTGTTCAAGACGCTTTAGCTAAAAGCTAAACCAGCTGCTGCTAAAGGAACTTACTTCAAATCTGTAGCTGTAACTACAACTATGGGTCCTGGAGTTCGTGTTAACACAGCAGAATTCAAATAAGAATTATTTAATACAAAGAAGATTTGGTTATCCAAGTCTTCTTTTTTTATCCCCTCTTCTCTTTATGTTATATTTATATCAAAAAAATAGTGACTAATTTATTTAAAAAAAGCCACTGTTTTTTTATTTATATTCTATTTCTTATCTTATACTTTTTTTGTTCTTTAATTGAATTTTTGTATATTGTTATAATACCAGCTTTTTGATGCTTCTTTTTACTCCTTCTGCAAAACCTTTACTAGCATCTTTTATAAAATTTATATCCACTTGAACTTGATGACAACAACAACAAAAATTAATATAAGTTTTATTCTATCCTTTTTACTTACTTTAGTATCCCTTTTACTATTGCTTATAATATTTACACTCACAAAGTGATAAACTATTGTAATTACTATTAACAATAATAATTTTTATAATATTAAATTGTGCAATATCATATTTTTGGTCCTGTAAATCCACTATAAACTCCAAGTAATGAAAATCTAAATATGCTTACTATTAATTGGTAAATTAAAATATCTCCTAAAAATAAAAGTATATAAATGATTTTTTTAGTATATATCATCTGTATTATCGCTAAATTAGATAAAGCTATAACTACAACTATAGCATAACTATACTCAATCAGATTGACTCTACGATACAGAAAATCAAGCACAAATGCAACCAGTCCTCCTACAAATAGACTTATATATGTAGTATAATAAATGTATCTTGCTTTATTATTAAATGAAATAGGAAGGTATTCAATAAACTGTTGCTCAAGATCGTCATATTTTTCTTCCATTTATGACTATAATTAATGAGCTAATCAGAGCTAATATTATATATGTTTTTATCAAATAATAATTCTAGTATAGTAGTTATTGTAACAAAAGTAATATAATATATATAATCCTTTTGTAAAATAATGGCATACTATAGTTTCTACTTGATATTAAATTCCAAATTGCTCCAAATTTTTGTTTCATATTGTTGTTTAATCATTTTCATTCTCTCCTTTCAATAAGAAAGTAATATTCTATCTATATCATTAGTCTTGAATCGTTCTTGTAATTCTACCACGTCTTCCTTACTAGTAATTTGACCATTTTCAAATACAATAATATAATCAGCTAGGTTTTTGTATTACATATGGTTCTTCAGTTACTATAATGATTGTTTTTATCCTCGTCCATATATTCTCTGAGAAGTGCTATCATTTCTTTTCTAGCTATTAAACCGACACCAGAAAATGGATTATCTAAAACTAATAGTTTTAGATTTTTGTATAAATTCCTATAGAAAATAATAGTATTTTTCCTCTCTCCTTGTGAAAGTTCATATATTTTTCTTATGACGATATACTTTATGTTTACTCAGAAATTCAAAACATTTCTCTAAATTAAATCTTACATCTAATTTATATATTTTATATAGAACCTCATCTACTCGTAAAGAATCTGAAAACAAAGGTTTATCAGCAACATATGAATAAAGATTTTTTTAATATCTACTTCATTTTCATGAAAATTTAGATTATCGTAAGTAATTACATTTTTCTCTGAAGATAAACCTCCTAAAAAGTGTTTGAAGAAATAATGTTTTACCACTTCCACTGTTACCTGTAATTGCATAGACATACCCTTCTTCTAACTCCAAATCAATTGGACCAAGTTGAAATGTTCTTTTTATTAATCAATAATTTATTCACTTTTTATCATTACTCTTCTCCTCCAATACTTTTATCAACTATATCCTTAATATCTTCTATATTAAGTCCATCATTAATAGCCTTATCAATTATACTCTTAAGTTCGTCTAAGTACTCTTCTTTTTTTATCGTTAAGACAGTAGCTAAATCAATATTATTTACGAAAATATCCAACAGCACCTTTTTGAATATATTAGCTCTTCTTGTAGCAATACCTCATATGATTTTTTTACTGTAATGATACCAACCTCTAACTCTTTAGCTAAACTCCTAATAGAAGGTAATTGATCATTGTATTTTTAAGCTACCATCTAGAATATTACTTTTTAATTTGCGTTGCCACCTGTTGATATATCGGTACAGATGACATATTGGAAACTTTTATATCCATCATAGCCCTCCTAATTAATCTGTTTTAATATTATTTAAATAGTTCAATTAGATAATAAAAACGTTTTTTTGTATCTACTGTGATTATACAATAGATACAGTTTGTTTGTCAATCTATTTTTTGTAATTCCTTATATTTTTTTATTAAAAAAATACTTTAAACCCTAAATTTAAAGGAAATATCATTTTGAAATACCTTGTTACATGTTATAATTATATTAACTATTATTTTAGGAGTGTATATATGATTACTATTATTGTGCCAATTTATAACGAAGAAAAGAACAATACGTGATTTTGTTTATAATCTATATTGTTTGCATAGTATTAAAGAACACGAGGTATTATTCATTGATGGTGGTTCTACAGATAAAACAAAAGAAATATTAGATGAACTCTCTTATTTTGGTTATTCATATCATCTTTCTGATAAAAAAGGTCGTGCAAATCAGATGAATTACGGTGCAAAAAAATTGCTAAAGGTGATATCCTATGGTTTATTCATTGTGATAGTGTTCTTCAAAAAGATGTAATTGAAAAAGTACTTACTTGCCCCACTGAGGTCGGCTGTCTAAAGATTAGATTCTACCCAAATAGTTTTCCTATGTGGGTAAATTCTCTTGTTTCTAATATGCGTGCAAGTATTACTAACCTTGCTTTTGGTGATCAAGCTATATTTCTAACCAAGAAAGTTTTCGAAGAAGTTGGAGGATATAAAGATATGCCTTTAATGGAAGATTATAAACTCTCAGAAGATTTAAGTGCACTTAGTTATAAAATTACAGTAATTGACTCCCCTATCACGACATCTACGAGAAGATATAAAAATCATACTGTAAAAACAATGTGGCAGATGCAGCAATATCAAAAAATGTACCGTCGTGGAGTACCTGTGGAAGAAATAGCAAAAAAATGTATAAAGATGTAAGATAACCGATTTTTATACGTTTTTGAATGACATTTTAAAAATCATTTTTACTAATTTTTATGTATTATATAAATAGAACAATTTCATTGATTATTTATGCAAACTAACTTATAATAAAATTATATACAAATTTCTAAAGGAGAGAATAAATATGGCAGATTATTTTTAAAAAGAAACATTTAATAGAATTTGGTGAAGGAAAATTTGGTGAAGACGCTCCTGATTACTGGAAAAACTTTATGAATTACTACGGTAATGTCATGGCTGAAGGTGAACTAACAACTCGTGAGAAGGCACTTATCGCACTTGCTGTAGCCCATGCTGAAGCTTGTCCTTATTGTATTGATGCTTATACTAGTACTTGTTTAGAAGAAGGTTGCGATCAAGATCAAATCGCAGAAGCTATTCACGTTGCGGCGGCAATGAAAGCTGGTATTACTCTTGTACACGGTCTTCAAAGTAAAGAACTTTCTGACAAACTTACAAACTAGTATTATTATGACAGAATTAAATATTCCTAAATTTTTTGACCAAGTTGAGGAAAAACAATATTTATTAACTGAAGAATTCCCTGAGGTTATGCAAATCAACGTAGGTAGTTTATGCAATATTACATGTAGCCACTGTCACGTTGATGGTGGACCTACTAGAAAAAATAATATGATTCGAGAAACTTTTTGAACAGATAATCGAAGCATTCAAAGTTGGTAAATATAAAACGATGGATATTACAGGCGGTGCCCTGAAATGAATCCAAACTTTAGATGGTTTTTAAAAGAAATTTCTCAGTATGCTAAAACTGTAATTGTAAGAACTAATCTTATTATCCTTGATGTCCCAGCATATAGAGATATACCTGAATTATACCGTGACTTAAAAGTTCAAGTAGTAGCATCCCTACCCTATTACAATGAAAAGGTTGTAGCTAAACAGCGTGGAAAAGGTGTTTTTCCTAAGTCAATAGAAGTACTAAGAAAACTAAATGAACTAGGTTACGGGAAAGAAGAAGACCTTATCTTAAACCTAGTCTATAATCCAAATGGAGCGTTTTTACCTCCCAAACAAGAAGCACTAGAAAAAAACGTATAAGAAAAAACTATATGACAACTTTGAAATTGTCTTCAATAACCTATTCGCAATAACAAACAATCCTATAGGAAGATTCTCTGAATTTTTACATAGAGAAGATTTATATGAAGGTTATATGAATAAGCTTTACAAAGCATATAATCCTGCGACTCTACCAGGTCTCATGTGTAGAAATATGATTTCTGTTGGTCCTGATGGTTCTTTATATGATTGTGACTTTAACTATATTGAGAAACTAAAAATCTCTGGAGAAATCAACCATGTGAGTCAGCTTGTCAATAATCATACAGGTATACGTAGGATTGTTACTGGTATGCATTGTTACGGATGCACTGCAGGAGCTGGTTCTTCTTGAGGTGGCGAAACTTGCTAGCATAGGTTATGCTAAAGTATATATCAATAATATTGAAAAAAAGACATCAAACTGAATTTCTCCAGCATGATGTCTTTTTATATCCTACACTAAAACTTTATCGTTTTCTTTTTCTCTCTAGGAGATTGTCGAACATTTATTTCAATTTTTTTCCTTTTTTTGTTTTAATTCACGTACTTTTAATACTGCCCATAACTGAGCTGCAATAAATAACGATGAATATAAACCGAAAATTAAACCGATAAGTAACGCTACGTTGAACGAATAGATTGAACTACTCCCTACTAATAACATAACTACTACAGTAATTATAACTGTTAATACTGTATTAATAGAACGAGTTAATGTTTGTCTTAGCGATACGTCTACTACTTTGTAAATTTGTTCTTTGGATGTTAATACTTTTTCATGACGCATATGTTCACGAATACGGTCAAATGTAACGATAGTGTCATTAATTGAGTAACCTACGATTGTTAATACCGCTGCGATGAATGTAATATCTATTTCTAATCTTAATAAGCTCGCTATGAAAATAATTATACACACGTCATGAAGTAAGGCGATAACACTCGTAAGCCCCATACGCCATTCGAATCTGAATGCTACATATATGATAATACCTATAGAAGCATACATTAATGCGAATAATGCATTTTTAGCTAATTCTTTTCCTATTACTGGAGATACAACGCTTAGGTTAGCATCTTTTTCATATTTTTTAGCAAAGTATTCTTTGATTTCTATCGATTTATCTTGTGCAAAGCTCTCTTTAGAGTGTACAGTTGCCTGTTTTTTATCCGGTGATAAAACTATTTTTTCATCTTTTACTTTTAAAGCATTAAGATCATCTTGTACCTTCTCTACAGATAATTCAGTATTTGCGGCTACGTCAATACGTGTACCACTAGAGAAGTCAATCCCTAAGTTCAATTTATACATTCCTAAAGAAATCGTTCCGGCAATCATAATTGCAATACTTAAAGCAAAGAATTTCTTCATGTGCTTAGTAAAGCTCAACCATTCAAATTTAGTACTTAAGTTTAGTGAGTTTATACCAAACTTAGTTTCGTGAATACTCTTCTTGCTAACACCGAAGTACCCTGGACGACTATTAAAGATATTAGAATTTACTAATAAGCTTAGTAATAACCTAGTACCGAATACTGCAGTTATAAAGCTGACTAATATCGATAATAGTAACATTGTTGCAAAACCTTTAACACTACTTGTACCAAAGATAAATAGTACTATTGCAGCAATAACTGTTGTAAACTGCGAGTCAAAGATTGTCCATAACGACTGTTTAGCTCCATCTAAGTATGCTTTTCTCAATGGATATCCAGCACGCACTTCTTCTTTAATTCTTTCATACATAATAATATTAGCATCAACCGCCATACCAACCCCAAGGATTAAGGCTGCAATACCAGGAAGTGTAAGTACCCCTGATATCATGTTGAAGAATACTACCGTAATATATACGTAAGCAACCATCATTACACTCGCTACGAATCCAGGAACACGATAGATTACTAACATAAATATACAAATAATAGCTAATGCTATAGCTCCTGCTAATACTGTTTGTTGCAACGCATCTGCTCCAAATTGAGCTCCTACAGAGTTTGAGTAAATCTCTGTTAATTTTACAGGTAAAGCTCCAGAGTTTAATAATGCTGCCATTTCTTTAGCTTCTTTTACGGTGAAGTTCCCTGTAATTTGAACATCTTTTGAATTAATAGTTTGAGCTACTTGTGGTGCAGAAACATATTTAGGTTTCTCTTTAGCTGCTTCAGCTTTGAATGAATCTCCTTCATTGAAGTCCATCCAAATAACCATTAAGTTTTGACCTTGAGGACGTTTGCTGATTTCTGAAGTAATATTACCAAATTTATCAGCGTCTTTTAATTTCAAGTTAACATCAGGCTTGTTGTTTTGATCAAACCCTTGAGACGCTCCATTTTCTTCTAAATCAGAACCGTCTAACAGCACCTTATCTTCTATATCACGAATTGTAAGATTCGCTTGTGTCGATAATACTTTACGAGCTGTTTCTTGGTCTTTAACTCCTGCAAGTTCAACACGGATTCTATTTCCTGATTCAACAGTAATAACCGGTTCACTTACCCCAAGTATATTAATACGTCTACTAATAGTATCTGCAGTTGCTTTTACAGCTGCTTCGTCTATAGTCTGACCATCTTTAAGAGGTTCTACTTGGTATAGTACCTCAAATCCTCCTTGAAGATCCAGTCCAAGATTTACTTTATCCGCATTAGATTTTGATGTTAATCCTATTGATGTAAGGATAATAACTACTAATGACAAGAAAGCTATTATTCTACTGAACTTTTTCTTCTCATTTCTTCTTCCTCTCATGAAAGTTCTCCTTTATTTTTATTTTTTTCATTGTACAATTAATAGTAATCAAATATAAATTTTTTTCATATGTAAATCACTATTTCGGTAATTAATACGCTACTTTATAATTTATCAAATTTTTCGCTAAGTTATCAAGTATTTATTTAATTTTTTTCGTAATAATCTTCCACATATTTAACGACAGAAAAAAATCATTATTATTTCCTATAACTTCATCACACATTTTTTTGAATTTCTTCTTTAGCATTATTAGGGCATACACTCCATCCCGCTACATCAAACATTTCTTTGTCATTAAAATTATCTCCAAATACCACACACTCTTCTATTGGATAATTATAATATTCAGCTAGTTTTTCTATTGCAGTACCTTTATTACACCCTTTCGGCATGATATCAAAGAAATTAGTCGCTGAAAATGTGCCATCAACTTCCAATACTTCACTAACTTTATTAAAGAAACTCACGATTTTATCATGATCTTTAGCAATCATCATAATCTTTTGACAATCCTCTTGATTTTTCTTAAGCTCTCCGACTATGTCTTCATGAATGTACATTGGTGTTTTTAATTCTTCTGGCATATCCACTTCCAAACGTTTCATGCGTGCCATACTAAATGATAAATGTGTACAGTATATATAATTTAACGTGTACACATGAAACTCAATTTCATCATCATTTAATTCTTTAAACATATTATATATTTTTTTCAATATCTTCAATTTTAAAAGCTTTTTTTGATAAACTATCTCACCTGTTGATAAATTTCTAATTAGACTTCCATTATTTGAAATAACTACATCATTCATTCCTAAGTTGTAATAATAGTGTTTCACTGCAATGTCAGGTCTTCCCGTGGCAATTATGAATTTACTTCCCTTATCTTGCAATTTTACAATTACATCTTTAGCATTTGGTGCAACTTCTTTCTTATCATTAAGAAAAGTTCCATCCATATCTGTGATAAAACCATTTCATTAGTTATTTCTCTCCTTTGTAAAAACTAAAAAAATTTACTAATAACATAATTAGCAACAAGTACTACAAATTGAATAATAAATTTACTTAAATATGCATTCATCCCTAAATAAATAAATAACTCAACTCCAAATACTTCTATAACAAGTGTAGATAATCTAGCTGCAAAAGAATTTACTTAGTTCATAAAAAAACTTTCTTAAATCCAACAGCTTTAGAATTAAACACATACTTTGCATTAACAAAATATGCAAATAAAATTGATAATGTTATAGATATTAAGTTTGCTGGTCTAACTTCCATCCCATAATAATACAAAATAAAGTATGTAACTACATTTACTAAAGTTGTACAAATCCCAAAAGAATATGTAGTTAACTATACTTTTTGTATCTAGGCTCTTTGTAAAAGATCCAGCATTTTTTTATTAAATTTTTTTCATGCTATCCTCTTTAAAAATAAAATTTTGCCAACACTTAATTATATAACGATAAGCACTTTTTTTCAAATTTTTTTACATGTGAAATTTAATGCAATTTAGAATTACTATATATTCTTTTTGAAATTCAATCACAAATAATTTTTTTCATTGAATAAATGACAAAAAAAGAGAGGTTGAAAACCTCTCTTCCATCTTTGAACTTTCACCTTTGGTACATAGGTAGTGAGATACCTTCTTTAAATTTTCACCTTTGGTATATAGGTAGTGAGACACCTTCTTTAAATTTTTCACCTTTGGTATATAGGTAGTGAGACACCTTCTTTATATTCTCAGTATAACAATTAATCTTTCAACTGTCAATAAAATTAACTAATTATAAATAAATTGGAAATTTTTTTATTTAAATATGACTCATTTTATTTAACCTACAGTTTACTAAATAATTTCACTTCTGGATATTTATCACTAAACCAATTCATCGCAAAAGTCATTTTTCGAATAAGAATACATAGTTATCATATAAATCTTTAACTAAGATACTTCTTGAACTCGACATATTTTCATTAATTGAATCTTCATTTTCAATCCAACGCGTAGTTTTTTGTCCGATACGTTCCATTACTACTTCAGTATTATATTCATTTTTCATACGATGTTCAAACACTTCAAATTGCAGTTGACCTACTGCTCCTAAAATAATTTGATTCGTATGTAATGTCTTATAATATTGAATAGCTCCTTCTTGAACAAGTTGCTCAACACCTTTATGGAAGTGTTTTTGTTTCAGTACGTTTTTCGCTGAAACTTTTACAAATATTTCCGGTGTGAATGAAGGAAGTGCTTCAAATTCAACTTTTTTTATTTTTGATAAAGTGTGTCACCTATTTGATAATTTCCACTATCATATAGACCAATAATATCACCTGCATAAGCTACATCAACAGTAGCTTTATCATCTGCCATAAAGTTAGTTGAACGTGATATTTTTAATTTTTTACCTGTTCTTGCTAAGTTTACATCCATACCACGGTTGAATTCACCTGAACACACACGTAAAAAAATGCAATTCTGTCACGGTGTTTAGGGTCCATATTAGCTTGGATTTTGAAGATAAATCCTGAGAAATCCTCACCTGTTGGTTGAATATCTTCTTCATTTACTCCACGACGCCCTTTTGGTGTTGGTGCATTATCCACATAATAATTTAAGAAGCTTTCAACACCAAATGATGATAATGCTGATCCGAAAAATACTGGTGTTTGTTCACCTTTTAGTTGTTTTTCATAATCATAATCAACACCCGCTTCTGTTATAAGAATCATATCATCTACACATTTTTTATACATAGTGTCTTGAGCTATTGGATTATCATCTACAATATTATACTCTTCGTCTAATTCCACAAAATCGCTATCTTCTTTGAATGGCTCAATAAAATGATTTTTTCTATCCATAATACCGAAGAAGTTTTGTCCCATACCTACCGGTAAGTTCATCGGATATGTTTCAATTTCTAATTTTTCTTCAATTTCGGCTAATAATTCTAGTGGATCTTTAATTTCACGGTCAACTTTATTAATAAATGTGAAGATTGGAATTCCACGCATACGACAAACTTTAAATAGTTTTAATGTTTGTGCCTCGATCCCTTTTGCTCCGTCAATTACCATCACAGCACTGTCGACAGCCATAAGTGTACGATATGTATCTTCTGAGAAATCTTCGTGTCCTGGAGTATCTAGAATATTTATAATTTTTATTATCATAATCAAGTTGCATTACTGATGAAGTTACAGAGATACCACGTTGTTTCTCAATATCCATCCAGTCACTTTTTGCATATTTTTCCTGTCTTTTTACCTTTTTACTGTTCCTGCTTCACGAATTGCTCCACCGAATAATAGTAATTTCTCCGTTAATGTCGTTTTTACCTGCATCGGGGTGAGAGATAATCGCAAATGTTCTTCTCTTTTCTACTTGTTCTCTAATTTTTTTCTACCACGTTATTTTTCCTTTCAATTTTTCTATTTAATATTAAATTTCTTTTTTCGCTTCTTCTACTGCAACGATTGGATCCGAGTGCCAAACTTTTTTTACCACCTTGAAGAATTTCATAATCTTCACGTCCTTTTGAAGCTAATATTACAACATCTCCCGGTTCTGCTAACTCAATTATACGTTTAACAGCATCAGTTCTAAACCATACTTTTTCATAATTTTTATGAGTCATACCTTTTTCAATTGATTCCATAAGAACTTCTACGTTCTCATCACGTGGACTATCGGTTGTTATGACAACATAGTCTGCTTCTGAGATAATTTTACCTATTAATGGTCCTTTTGAAATATCGCGTCCGCCTCCCATTCCAGTAACAAGAAGAGTGCGTTTTCCTTTTCTTATTTCACGAGTTGCTTCTAGTAATTTTTCATAACCATCTGGTGTATGTGCAAAATCACTTATTATATCAATCGGCAAGTCATCTCCTAAGATTTCCATTCGACCGTATAGAGCTCCAAGCTTAGGTAAAATACCAACTAGCTGTTCTACACTATAACCTTTTAGCCACACAGCAATAAGCGCAGCAAGGACATTACTTACCATAAAGTCTCCTATATAATTAGTAGTACATTCAAATGTTCCTTCTGGAGAATTTAGTGTAAAACTTGTTTTATAAACTTTATCCTCTTTGTATTGTTTTTATATTATAAGCATAAAAAAATCTGCTGTATTATCTTTGATAGAGTAATTTATTTCTTGTTGATATAAGCATTTTGAAATAATTTTATAATAACTATCATCTTTATTTAAAACTCCATATTTTGCTTTGGATAGATTATTTCCTAATGTTGAGAATAATAAGCTTTTATCATAGGCATAAGTTTGCATGTCTCCATGAAAATCTAAATGTTCATGAGTAAGATTCGTAAATATTGCTACATCGATATCAACATTATAAATACGACCTAATGCCATAGCGTGTGAAGATGCTTCAAATGCTAAGTTTTTTATATTATCTCGACGTAACTCACCTATCTGATTATGTAATGTTACTACATCAGGAGTAGTGTTACCGAAGTAAACGGGTTTCGCATCATTTTTTCCAAAACCATTTGTTCCTATGTAAGCACTAGTCTCACCTAGTATACGTAACATATTGTGAACTAATGTAGAAATACTAGTCTTACCATTTGTTCCAGTTACAGCAACAGTATGCACATCAGAACCTTCGTTAATTTTCTTAGCAATCATACTAGCAATTTTTTCAATTTCATGCTCTTTAATAACAATCACAGCACAGTTTTCTACATTATAAGCTTCATAACGGCTCGCAATTACTAATGCTGCCCCTTGTTCAATTACCTTTTCTATATAATTATGACCATCTACCGTATATCCTTTTTATAGCGACAAATACATCTCCTTCACCTACTTTTCTAGAATCTTGAGAAATATTGTTTACACTTTCTGGTAAATTTCCATAAATAGTTTTTTTACTTTTATATTATCAATAATATCTAATATATTCATACTATCTACCTTTTTTTCTTATTTTCTAACTACTAAATTATACCACGCATACTAGTAATACTCAACCAACAACGATAATTATTTTATTTTTCACTAATAATTATTGATAATCTATTTTAGTTCTTGTATAACGAATTTTTTTGTCGACGTTTGACATTATATTTCAGTTATGTTGATAATTAATAAAAAAACTAGTGTAATATATATAAGAAATTATTATAAAAAAACTAAAAAGGAGCTACAATGGAACACGAAATTATTTCAGAAATTTTTGACTCATATAGCTAATAACAATATTAATAAAATAACTTTTTTTCTAATATTCGCAATAAAGAATTAGAACTGAATAAAGTTATCGGAAAATTAGTTAGTATTAAAGAGAATATTAATCTGCAACTAGAATATAGATATAAAAGAATAATAAAACACACAAATATAGTTACTACAGATTCTTTAAATATTAAGAATTCAATCAAAGAACTTTTTGAATTAGCAAAAGATATAAATGTCGCAACTGTTGATGAAAAATATAAATATAAAAAGTATCAAAAAAACTCAAAATAAGTGTTAACAGAAAAAAAGACAAATTCTAAAAGCTATTTCATTTGATCGTAATAAGAAAAAAAGAATATTTCTTAGATGAAAAAAACAAAAGTATCCATTCTTAGTAGAACTAGGAATTCAAAATAATGATGGTAAAATCGTAAAGAGTAAGTATAATAAATTCAAGCAGATAAACAAGTATCTTGAATTTATAAAACAAGCTACAACTCAATTAAATTCTGATAAACAAATTACAATTCTTGATTTTGGCAGTGGTAAAAAGCTATTTAACATTTTCTACTTATTATTACCTAACAGAAGTTCTTAAAATGAATGTGAAAAATTATAGGTATTGATCAAAAAAAGAAATTATCGAGCACTGTAATAATACCGCTAAAAAAACTTAACTTCACAAACCTAAGTTTTATTTATGGTGATGTAATTGACTACGAGAATAAAGATGAGATAGATATGGTTATTAGTCTGCATGCATGTAATACAGCAACGGATATTGCCATACTAAAAGCTCTTGACTGGAAAGCAAAAAGTATTTTTTTGCTGTCCCATGTTGCAAAAAAGAAGTTAATGGACAACTAAAAGCAGACTTCATACCTTTCATGTTAAAAACATGGAATTATTAAAGAAAAAAATTCTCTACACTTCTTACAGACTCTGTTCGTAGTGAAGTCTTAGAAGCATTCGGATATAAATCTGATATTGTTGAATTTATTTCTGCTGAAAACACACCAAAAAACCAACTTATACGAGCATATAAAACAACGAATACTATCGATAAGGATAAAATTACTAATATTGAACAATTCACTACTTCATTAAATATAAAGATGTTCTTATTAGACGAAATAAAAAAATTACTATAGCGAAAAGCATTAGCTCTTATTTTTTTGAGCTAATGCTTTTTAAAATCTCTTATTTTTTTAAAATTATAGTTCGCTAAAGTCGTAAACTTTACCTTTTTGTCTATTTGGTAATATAGCTGCAACTACTAAGCAAACTACTGCTGGTACTAACCACTCTAAACTTTGTGCTGCTAGAGGAAGTTTAGCGATTAAAGCGCTAAGTGCAGCTACTTTAAATGTGCTTCCCACTACAGAAAGAATAGAGATTAGTGTTACCACTGCCATAGTTAATCGCATTCCTAATTTTGATAATGCAACGTATTTGTTAACAATAACAACTAATACTAATGCAATTGTGATTGGGTATAGGAATAACAGCATTGGTACTGAGAATTGGATAACACTTTGTAACCCAACATTTGCAATAGCAAATCCTACAACTGTGAATAATGTAGCATACGTTTTGTATGAAAATTGTGGGAATTTCTTGTTAAAGAATTCTGAAGTCGCTACAATTAATCCTACTGTTGTAGTGAAACATGTAAGAATTACCATGATTCCCAAGAAAATACTTCCGAAGTTCCCGAATACTTGACGTGCTGATTCAGATAGTACATATGCCCCTTTGTTAACTTTAGGGTTAGCAAGTACATCTGCAGGCACTGCAAATCTATTACCTAATAATCCTAATCCAACATATAAGATACTGAATCCAATACCTGTTGCAATACCAGCGATCCATACACTTGATAAAAATTCTTTTTTATCTTTAAATCCTAATTGTTTTAAAGCGCTCATCGCGATGATACAAAATGCTACTGAAGCAAGTGCATCAAGCGTGTTGTATCCTTCGATAAACCCTGTACCAAATGCCAAACCACTAGTTGCATAAGTTTTAGCAGCTTCTCCTGTTGAGTTAAATTTAGATACTCCTAGGATTACTAAAATTACGATTAATAAAGCAAAAATAGGTGTTAAAAATTTTTACCTACACTATTTAAAAATTTTAGTTGGGTTTACCGCTAATAAGAACGCACATACAAAATAAATAACTGTAAAAAAATTAATAACCATGGTAAACTACTTCCAGCTACAACTGGAGCTACTCCAATATCAAATGCAGTTGCTGCAGTTCTTGGAATCGCAAATAATGGTCCAATTGATAAATAAAGTAAAACTAAATATGCTGTTGAGAATAATGGTGAAATTTTTTTCATCCATTTCTGCTCCATAACCATTTGGATTAAGCGCACCAACTATTAGAGTAACAATAGCTATACCTACTCCAGAAACTACAAATCCTAAAAATAGCTGGTAAAAGTTTCCACCTGCACTTACTCCTAGTGCTGGTGGAAAGATTAAGTTTCAGCACCAAAAAAAGATACCAAATAATAACAATCCGGTCAATAAACCTTTTTTTCATAATAAAAAAAATTTCCTTTCATATTTTTGTAATACATCTATAATACTACAACTTAACAAAAACGCAAACGCTTTTCAAAATAACTTATATAAGTTATTTAACTTTCTTTAGAATTAACTGACAATAATCTATATATGTAAAAATTGGGAGTGACTCAAAAATCGTGATTTCGTAGAAATCGATTTTTTCAGAGTCACTCCTGCACTAGTTTATTAGATATCTAAAAAGCTTTTTAAAAAGCGAATTTAGATATCAATAATCCACTGCGTCTATGAATTCTCATATACACTTTGTTAAAAATTTAGATCTTTTTAGGTCAGTCTTAACTTTTTATTTATATTTGTTTTTTTATATTAAACATGCAACCATAGCAATTGTATTACGAAAAGTATTGCAAATACATACATTAGTGGATGAATATCTTTCCATTGTTTTTTTGATAATTTTAATACAACATAAAATATAAATCCAAATGCTATACCATCGTTTATTGAACCTGTAAGAGGGATACCTACAATTGTTACAAACGCAGGGAAAGCTTCTGTAATATCAGCCCATTCAATTTTTGCGATACTTTCCATCATAAATGATCCAATGATAATTAATGCTGGTGAAGTAATTGCTGGAACTGATGCTAAACTACTTGCTAATGGGAATAAGAAAATTGATATTACAACGAAGAAGCTTGTAGTTAATGCCGTAAGACCTGTACGTCCCCCATTAGCAACACCAGCAGATGATTCGATATAAGCAGAAGTTGGTGTACTTCCGAATAAAGAACCTGCTAATGAAGCAAAAGAATCAGCTAATAATGCTTCTTTAGCTCTTTCCATTTTTCCATTTTTAACTAATCCAGCTTGTGTAGTTACTGCTACCATAGTACCAGTAGTATCAAATAATGTAACCATCAGGAAAGTAAATACTATTCCATACAATCCTAATTGTAAGGCATTTATACTTTCACTAACAGGATTGTATAATAAACTTAAATCCATATGAGGAATCCCAAAAATTTTATCTATTTTTAACATTCCAGTAAAGTATGAAATGATAGCAACCACTGCCATTCCAATGAATATAGCTCCTTTTACTTCTAAAGCCAATAATACAAGAATAATAAATATTCCTAGTATTGTCATATAAGCTACTGGATTTTTTTCAAATCACCTAATGAAAAGAATTGTATGTGGATTTGCTACAATTAGTGAAGAGTTTTTTAATCCTAAAAAGGCTATAAACAAACCAATTGCAGCTGAGATTCCATGTCTTAAATTATTTGGAATTGAATCTATTAAACTTTCACGGAATTTTTGTTGCTGATAATATTACAAAAAAATAACAGCCCCTAAAAAAACACGTTGCTAATAATGTTTTTATAGTTATAACCTGATGTAGCAGCTAAAGTTGCAAAATATGAGTTTATCCCCATACCAGGTGCAACTACTATTGGATAGTTTGCTGCCAATGCCATAATTAAAGTACCGACTAAAAATCGCGATAATCGTTGCTGTAAATACTCTATCTAATGGAACACCTGCTGCTGATAATACAGCTGGATTTACCACTAAGATATAACTCATAGAGAAAAATGTAATTAAACCAGAAACAACCTCAGTTCTTGCATCTGTATTATTTTCTCTTAATTTAAAAAGACGTTCTAACATATATAGAAATGCTCCTTAGTTTTTTTATTAATGCTTAAGCACATAAATAATAATATACGTTTCATCTCTAAAAAGTCAAGAGCTTTTTATTTTTTTAAAGTTCACATTTCACATAAAAAGTTCTATCTATTATATCAATTTTTCGATAAAATACATCTTCTCATTTTTAAAAAAATATGAGAGTTTACATAAATAAATGTTCGCGATAAACGAACTTTAACTTTATTTATACCTGTGAAAAATTCGACTAAAATAAAAAATTCTTTAAACACTATACTACCTAAACTTCAGATTTAATATAATGGAACTGATCGACAAAATCAATTTCTTTAAAAATCACGATTTTTTTGAGTCACTCCCTTATTCTTTATCCTCTGAAATAACTCCCATTAATTTCAGTAATTTATCCCATTCAAAAAAAGCATCTGCAAAGCATATAGTGCTAAAAATAGATAAACCATCTTTGTAATTGGAAAATCACGATAATCTAAAAAGAAAAAAATCTTAAAAAAATTACAAATAATAGTGAAACAGAAGCTATCTTAAAATGCTTTTTCACCTGATACTTTTTACATTAAAAAAATATCATAACTATAGGAATTAAAGTCCAACTTACAAAACATTCTACTATATTCATGATATATCCTCCATATAAATACAACCCTCTTACTACTATAATTTCTACTTATATTATATCATATAGTTAACATAATATAAAAACGTTTTTCAATGTAGTTTTACATAGTAAAAATTCTATATTATATAAAAATATCACTAAGAAATATTCTATATTTCTTAGTGATATGATAGGTTCTATATTATAATATTTTTCGAGAAGAATTCTTTCGTTCTTTTCTTCTTTTTGGATTATCAAATATTTCTGATGGAGTTCCTTGTTCTAAAACTATTCCACCATCCATGAATATTACTTTATCAGCAACTTCTTTTGCGAAATTCATTTCATGAGTAACTATTAGCATAGTTAATCCTTCTTCTGAAAGTTCTTTGATTACATCTAGTACTTCTTTTACCATCTCTGGATCTAGGGCACTAGTTGGTTCATCGAATAATAAAACTTCTGGTGAGTTAGCTAAGGCACGTGCAATAGCTACACGTTGTTTTTGCCCTCCTGAAAGACTGTTTGGATAAACATCTTTTTTGTCTTCTAATCCAACACGTCTTAATAACTCAACTGCCTTTTTCTCTATGTTTTCAGCAGTATCATCTCCGAAGGTTTTTGGAGCAAGTGTAATATTTTCTAATACACTCATGTTTGGGAAAAGATTAAAGTTTTTGAAATACCATTCCAACTTTTTCTATATTTATTGATATTTTTGTTTAGTAATATCTTCACCGTTGTATAAGATTTGTCCACTTGTAGGCATTTCTAGTAAGTTTACACAACGTAACGCCGTGCTCTTTCCACTACCACTTGAGCCTAGAATTACGATTTTCTCCCCTTTTTTTCAACACTGATATTTACACCTTTTTAATACTTCTAATTTCCCGAATTTTTTTATGTAAATTTTTTTATTTCTAATAACAATTTCTTCACCTACTTCGTTAATTTTTTTCTCTAAACGTTTTACCAATATCGATAATATTGATGTAATGATAAAATATATTGCAGCTGCAACTAAATATGGTCCAAAAGTTTGGTATGTTGCATTTTTTACTGTGTTAGCAGTAAACATTATATCAGCCACTCCTACAAAATAGACTATTGAAGATTCTTTTACTAATGAAATAAACTCATTACCTAAAGCCGGTAAACTATTTTTTTAAAGGCTTGCGGTAAAATTATTAATTTCATAGTTTGAAAATAGCTAAGTCCTAAAGAACGCCCTGCTTCCATTTGTCCTTTATCTATTGCTAATATTCCTGAACGGAATATTTCACTAACATACGCCCCAGAGTTAATTGAAAGAGCAATTATCGCTGACATAAATGGTGTGAATGAAATTCCAATTTCGGGTAATGCAAAGTAAATTATCATAATTTGCACTAGTATTGGAGTATTTCTAATTACTTCTACATATATTCCTGCTATTATATTTAATACCTTAAAAAGTACTAATTTTTTTGCTAAACATATTACAATTCCAAGTATTAATCCTACTAGTAAAGCTATAAGTGAAACTTTTAAAGTTGTTACCGTAGCTTCTAAATACGTCGTGTAATAATTTGGAAGAAAAATCAAACATTCTATTTTATACCTCTCTTTTTATTCGCTTTGTGCAGCAATCTTAGCATATTTATCAAGTTCTTTTTTTCAAATGCTTTTTTTGTTCTTGAATTTCTTTAATTACTGCGTTAACTTTTTCTAGTAATTCTTTGTTACTATTATCTTTTCCTTTTTTGAAGGCAATTGCCATACCTGTTGCTTCTGGATCGTTATCTGCTGTGAATGTACTAATTTTTAATATCAGTATATTTATTCATTGCAATTTTTGCAACGTCATCTGGAATTAACACTGCATCAATTTTTTTATTTTTTTAAGATCTTGTAGTAAGCTTGGCACATCAGTCAAGGCTTGGATATTTTTTTCATCCATTTTTAACTGTTCTTTAGCATAAGTTTCATATGTTGACCCTTTTTGAACACCGATTTTTTTGTTTTTTTCAAATCAGCTACTGACTTAATTTCCTCACTATCTTTATTAACAACAAAAAAATTCCTTTACTTGTATAGTAAACATCTGAGAAATCAACAGCTTTTTTTCTTTCCTCTGTTGGGTTAACTCCAGAAATTACCATGTCAACTTTATTTGCATTTAAAGCTGCAATTAATGAATCAAATGCCATTTCTTGAATTTCAACCTGAACACCTAATTTTTTTAGCTACTTGTTCTGCTAAATAAATATCCGCTCCTACAACTTTTTTTGCTACCATTTTTCAGTTGTTAAAAACTCATATGGTGGATAGTCTGGTGAAACTCCTAATACTATTTTTTTCCTTTTTTTCTTTAATTTCTTCTGTTTTAGGTTTAGTACTACCTGTTGAACATGCTGTTAATGTAACTACTGTAATAATTGAAGTAATGAATAATAATAATTTTTTTCATTGTTTTGTCTCCTTTTTTTCTTTATTATATTATAGAAAAGAATAAATTATAAATAAAAAAATCTCTTTGTAGCTAAAAATTTTTCTAGCTACAAAGAGACGATATTTCATGGTGCCACTCTTTTTGATATACTATATCAAGAAAATACAGTCCATGGTCTGTGAAGATAACGAGATAAATAAAAAAAGTCTTTTTATAATTTCCGAAGAAACTATAAAAAGACGAAATCAATCCACGTTGCCACTTTTCTTGGTATTTAGCATACCCACTCAATCTCTTTTAAGGCAGAGTTACCAATTATTTAATAATTGCCTAAAAAGTGCGTTCATCTAGAAAAATTACTAACCTCACACCAACGTTAGCTCGCTAAAAATTTTTTTACCAAATTACTATTCTTTTTCTAAGGTTTTATATTATTTTTTTATTTATTTTTACACCTTTAGTATTTTTCTTGTCAAGTAAAAAAATTTATTATTTTTTTAATACTTTTTTTGAATTTTTACATTCATTGCTAAATCCTTGTTTATCTCTTATTACAAGCAAAGGAAGAACTCAATTATTACTTTCGTTATCGAGTTCTTCCTTAACTATTAACATCTATCTATTCAATAAGTTATATAGAGTTTTTTTACATGTACTCCTGTTGCACCTTTTTGGTAAGTATTTTTTCTGCTTTTTGATAAATATGCAGTTCCTGCTATGTCTAAGTGAATCCATGGTACATTATTTGCTACGAAGTTTTCTATAAATAATCCTGCAGTTATAGTTCCACCAAGTCTTCCACCTGTATTTTTCACATCTGCAATTGTAGATTTATTTAATTCTCTGAAACTATCATCTGCTGGCATTTGCCATACTCTTTCTCCAGCTTCTTTTGCAGCAGTACTTAATTCATTATAAAATTCTTGGTTGTTCGTTACTGCTCCCGTATAGAATTCTCCTAATGCCACTAAGCAAGCTCCTGTTAATGTAGCTAAATCAATAACTTTGCTAACTTTTAATTTTTCAGTTGCATAATATACAGAATCAGCTAAAGTAATACGTCCTTCGGCATCTGTATTTAAAACCTCTACTGTTTTTCCTGATAATGTTGAAATAACATCACCTGGTTTATATGAACCACCAGCAATCATATTTTCACATGCTCCAACAACTGCAATTACATTAGTTTTTAGTTTTCTTGTTGCAACCAACTTCATAGTTCCTATTACAGTTCCAGCACCACCCATATCACAGTGCATTATATCCATGCTATTAGCTGTTGGTTTTATTGAATAACCTCCAGAATCATAAGTTACCCCTTTACCTACTAAACCAACTACTTCACTTTCATCTGGATTATTTAAGTATTTCATAACAATAAATCTAGGTTTCCTATCAGAACCACGTCCTACTGCTAATAAGCCTTTTTAATCCTAATTCTTCACATTGTTTTTCATCATATACCTCTACTTCAACACCTAGCGCTGATAGTTCTTTACTAGCAATGTTAGCAAGCGTTTCTGGATATAAATACTCTGCTCTTTCATTTACTAAATCACGCGAGAAGAATACTCCACTCATAATATCACAAGCTTCATTTACTACCGCTTCTAAATTATCTAACTTCTCTTCTGTTGATAAGTTAATTGTGATTTCTGGGAATTCTTTTTCTATCTGATTTATATTTATCAAATTTATAAGTTCCATGCAATGCGCCTTCAACTGCCGCATTTACAAATTTTTTTCAGTTAAAATATTGTTTACCTTAGGTAAAGTTACATACACTTCTAATTCTTTTGTTTTTCTAATGCTTTCACCAACTTAAAGAATACTTCTCGTATTTTTATCTTCTACTAGGTCCTCTTTTTCCCTAATCCTAAAAAGTATTTCTTTTTCTCCATCAAAAGGAAGATTAGTATACACTTCTTTAAGTTTTTCCTGAAAATAGTTCTTTTTCTTTTTACATATTCTAATAACTTACTATCATATACTTCATCCTCAAATATTGGAGTTACTTTTTACACCAGCTTGTTTTATCTATAAAAAAATTTCATTTTTTTCACCTCGTTCACGTACACTGTACGCCCTTTTCTTATCTTATATTCTCTAATATTTCTTTTTGCTGTTTCTTTTTGCTTCTAATACTGTATTTTCTAATGTTGTACCTTTTTTTGATTTTTCCAATTATATGAACATTAGGATACGTTTTTTTCTTAAATAATCTTCAAATTCATTTATGTTTTTATTATATTCTTTACTGCAAAATCTATAATTATCCTTAATTTTACTTACATAAAATTTATTAATGTTTCCTACTAAACCATGAACTCTCATAATTTCTTTTTTTCTATTATTTCTTTAATTTCGCTGTCATTCTTATCTATTAATTTTTTTCAATTGCATCTTCTCTACTAATATAAGCTCTAACCATTTGAATTCCACTCATTTTAATATCAATCCACTTATTACTAACATATTCTAATTTTGTAATATATTCGCTTTCTTCTTTTTGAAAAAAATTATTTCTCCGATTTCTCTATTTATATGTGATCATCTCTTTTTATAAATAAGTGTCACAACAATATTAGAAACATATTTCATACTCGAATAAAAAAATTATTAATTATTTCATCATTAAACCAAGGTAGAAAAATTTTTTTCTGATTTAACGTAAGTATTATATAATCATAATAATAGATACTCCCATTAGAGTGAACTAAGTATTTATCACCTTTTTTCAATATTTTTCTATTTTTTTCGATTTAATTCTAAAAAAATACTTTTATCCGAGAAGTTAGATTCCAGTGTTTCTATAAACGATTTTTAATGTAAACTTCAATCTATATTCGTATCCAACTGCTATATTATCAATAACTTTTCGAGTATACATATCTTCAAGTATTTTTATTGATATCTTCTTTTTGAATAGTTAAAAATGATAATTCTGGCATTAAACTTACCATACTTTGCTCTGATACGTCACTACCATAATGACTTGTCAACAATGGTTCTATCAATTTATCATATTTTTTTCATTTATAATTGTTTTTGAAAAATTCTTCTACTGTTAGTTCTTTAATATCTTCATCTTCCATAGTATTATACATATTATATAAAAATAGATAACTTTTTCTTTAAAAGTAAATAAATCTGATAAAATTATCTCTCGTTTATCTAATGGAACACCATAGAGCATTTTTTTCCGGAAGATATTTAATTCCTTCTTTTGTATAAAAAAACTTTCTTAGTCGTACCGCTTTTTATTAGATATCTATGTAGTACTAACTCTATCATCAGATAAAATAGTACTCCTTGTTCATTTATTGAATTATGCCAACCAAAAATCATAAATCTCTTGACCATATTGAAACTTTCCAAATTTATCATTTGAAAACTCTAAATCTCTTTCAATTAAATCAATATTAAATTTCTTAGAGTTTACTCCTGAAAATTTATCAAGAAAAATAAGCACAACTTATTCCCGACAAATCTCCTCCAATTATTGCTATATTTTTTTCATATTTATATCCTTCTATTTAACTTTTTCCTATAAATACCTTAGCTATTATATTAGCTAGTATAAATGCTCCAAAATTAGTAACAAAAACTCATCACTTCAAAAGCTATTTAAGCAAATAGATATTATTGTTAAAATAAATGTTGTTACCAGAATTACAATAGTCAACATTTTTTTAAAACTTCCCTACCTTAATACTTTCATCTATTGGCAAAAATACTATACCAAATATTGTTGCTCATTTGTTTATATAAAGGAACAAGTTGAATTATTGTTAAATAGCTATATGATATAATTGATATTGCACTAACATATGAATTTTTGAAACTAAATATGATTAAAATAGCTAACAACATTAATCTTAATGCTAGATAAATTGTATTTTTCTTGTCTTAAAAAAATACTCTATAGTAATAGTATTTAAAAACTATTCTCTTTAGTAAAGTTTTCTTTTAGTTACCTTTGGTAATAATATATCAAAATATTTTCTTCTAGCAACTTTCACTCCACTTAACGGTACATCAACAAACATATTAACAAATTTTTAAATAGCTTTCCATACGGTGTTTATCATATTCTGCAGCTTCATTCCATTTTACAACAAACTTCTCTTGATCTTCTGAACTTACTTTATTAGTTGCATTTTTAAAAAAATATAGAATGTACAATATGCTAATGCCAATACCCCAATTACGTCAATTATTAGAATGTAAGTATTAACGATAAACACTACTAATATTTGCACAAAAACAACTATAAACTGTATAATTTTTAACCCATACTAGCTCTGTATAATGAATAACTTGGAAGTATTTTTAGTAAATTGTTTAGTATTATTATCATTAACAATAAACAGATGCCTAATTTATTAATACTGCCAATTATACTGGTAATCGGTTTTTGTAGCGAAGTAAAAGATAATAACTGCAATAATATGAGTTATAGTAAGACTCATAACAGTTTTTTTGCCCCTATTTTCTTATAGTACTTTTCTAATGGTAATAAAAAAATACTGAGTCCGCTTCTTTAATATATGTCTTAATCTTAGTACTTACTAAATAATAACTAAAAAGCAAGCGTTGCCGCAATAAATACTGAATACAATTCAAACGGACTTGCAATAGAGATCCATTTCGAATAATTTATTAGTGCAGCTCCCAATACTATAATAAGAAACATTATTAGGTGCGAATTAAAAATGTACTTACTATACGTTAACTTTAGCTCTTGCTCTTTTTTTACGTCTTTCAGAAAAAAATGTTTTCTATATTACTCATTGTTATCTCGCACCGTTAATGATAGATATATTTCATCTAAAGACGCACCTGCCATATTAAATTCGTACTTAGTTGCTCTAAGTTACCACTTGCTAAAAATTTTTTTCCTTCATGAATAATAACAAAGTTATCACAGTACTTTTCAGCAGTAGCAAGAATATGAGTAGACATAAGTAAACTTGCCCCATTATCTCTTCTTTCACACATTAAATTGATTAAATCATTAATTGCAATAGGGTCTAATCCTAAAAACGGTTCATCTATTATGTATAAATTCGGTTCTACTAAAAAGGCACAAATAATCATTACCTTCTGTTTCATACCTTTAGAAAAAAATGTATAGGGAAAAAAACTTTTTCTTATCACTTAATTTAAATAATTTAAGTAAACTCTCTGCTCTTTGCCAAGTTTCTTCCATATTTAATCCATAAGCCATCGCTGTTAAATTAATATGTTCTTCCAATGTTAACTCTTCATATAACACTGGAGATTCAGGTATATAACTTATACTCTTTCTGTATTTTTTTCATTATCTTTTTGTGATTGTAATTCCGTTAACTTTAATTTCACCTTCCATAGGTCTAAGTAGTCCTAGTATATGTTTAATAGTCGTACTTTTCCCAGCTCCATTAAGACCTATAAGTGCAGTTATACTTCCTTTAGGTATTTGTATATTTATACCGTCAATAATTTTTTTCTACGATTATATCCTCCACCTAAATTACTAATTTCTAAAACATTAGTCATTATTTTTCTCCTCTCTTCAACTTTTTCTAATATTTCTTCAATTTGTTGATAAGTACTTTCTAAAGTGTTACTATTATCGATAACAAAAATCTCCTAAACTTGCTTTTTCTTTTTGCGCTCATCTGACTATCTATTCTCCTTAATGCAACTTCTTTTGTTAAGGAATTTCTACTCATCAACCTATCCAATTGGACATTTTCATTTACATAAATCACGATTACTTTTTTTCTACAAGATCTACAAAGTTTGCTTCATATAATAGCGCTATATCTAAAAAAACACAAATTTTTTTCATTTTTTTATGTTTCTCTTGTAATTTTTATAATTAATTCCTTTATCTTAGGATGAATAATACTATTTAGAATTTTTCAAATTTTTCCTCATTACCAAAAACCAACTTCCCTAATTTTTTTCACGACTTATTTCATTATTTTCTAAAAATAGTACATCCAAAAATTTTCAGCTAGTTTTCTTTTTCACATCTTCACAAGTAAGGGCATTATGACCTAATTTATCTGCATCAATAATAGTATACCCTTTATCTAATAAATATCTAGATACTGTACTTTTTTTCCACAAGATATACTACCTGTAATTCCAATATTCAAAAACATCATCTCCATTAAATTACTTAAATACAATTTTTATCATAATACGCAATCATTTACCATAGTTTAAAAGATTATTAACTCCTATTCAATACAAATTTTTTTATAAAAAAATAATAATCTACTTATATTTTTCCAACTATATAAAAAGATTAATAAAGACAATGTAATAACTTAAACAATTAAATTATAAATCTAACTTTTTTTAAAATTATTACAAAACTTTATTAATCTTCTTTTATTATTTATCTTTATATGGATGAATATCCATTTCTTCTAATTTTACAAATTTTTTTCTTCGTTACTACTTTAAATACTAAGTACATCACTACTCCAATAGCAGGACAAACTAAATTATATACCATTTGTACAAAAACCGCCCGTAGTATAATCAGCAAACAGTTGTAAAAATAATTATAGTAGAAAACGAAATTAAAAGCAATATATGAGCCAACTACACCAGTTTTTGCTGTATATGGAAGAACATCTTCTGCTTTTTTTCCTTGTCTTACTATCGCTTTTTCTTAAACGAATTTGCGATATTAATGATACCATCCAAATTATCATAACTATAATACCTACCATAGATAACAACATATAGTATCCACTTGGATTAAGTTTTTTTCAAAAATGAAACACAATACCATAAATATCGCTGAAAAAGTAAGTGCTATAACTGGTATTGAATTACTATTTAATTTTTTTAAAGACTTTTTACGTACATAGTTATGAGAACTCAGTGAAAATAATTGTCTACTAGATACATACATACCTGAATTTGCTGCAGATAAAACTGAAGTTAAGATTACCGCATTCATTATTACTGCAGCAATTTCTAATCCTATATTTTTGGAATACAATAGTAAATGGTGATGCTGTTACATTTTTTGTATCTAATAATCTTGGATCATTTGCAGATACAATAGATGAAATAATAATCATAGTAGCAATATAAAAATATTAAAAATTCTCCAGAAAAACTTGTTTAACCGCCTTTGGCATTGTTTCTTTTAGGATTTGGTGATTCTCCTGCTGTTACAGCAACAACCTCTGTTCCGCCAAATGAGAATGCTGCAGTTGAAAGAACACCAAATAATCCTAGAGCTCCTGCACTACTTGTTTTTTTCACCATTTTTTTATAAATGTATTAATCCCAGCTTCACTATTTCCTGTAATTCCAAAAAAACAATTGCTACTCCTACAACTAAGAATGCAATAACAGTCAGCACTTTTAATAATTGTAATCCAATATTCAACTTCACCATAAACTTTAACACTTACTAAATTTAATAAATACAATAATAATAAAAAAATACAATACATATAGAAAATGTTGAAAATTGTCTAAAGAATTCCCAATAATGTAATATTTTTAGATAATGTGATTATATCTACACTTAGTACTAGTATCCATAATATCCAAAATAGCCATCCAACTCCAAATCCAACTCCCGGATCTATAAAACGTGTGGCATATGCACCAAAAGATCCAGAAACTGGATAAAAAGTCGCTAACTCACCTATTGACGCCATTAAAAAAATATAATAACTCCTATTAATGCATATGTAAGAACAGCTCCATATGAACCCTGCCTTACTTACAACCGCTCCACTCGCCATAAACAATCCTGTTCCTATACAACCACCAATAGCAATCATACTAATATGACGAGCTTGTAGTTTTTCTTTTCCATTTTTTTGATTCTGTCATTCCCCTCATCCTTTCTTGATTTATATTTATAAATATAGATTATACTATTTTTTTAGTTATTTGTAAATAATTTTTCTGAAATTTCATCGATATTTTTTTACATTTCCCGATGCTTTTTGTACTCTTTTTTTAAAGTAAAATTAGTATAAAAAAATCTTGTAATTGATAACTTTTATCAATTACAAGATTTTTATTTTTATGTCCTGAAATATAATATATATATGAAAATGATTATCAAAATATTAATTCTCTCCTTGCAGATATAAAATAATTCTTTTTCTTTTTTTATAAAAAAATTTATTTTATAATTTTCTTATAATCCACTGTTTAGAAAACATTTACAGAATTGTTCTTTATGATATAATTTTTTTGTATAAAATATTTTTATTTATATTAATGTTAGGAGGCATTATTATGACTACTTTTTTTATAACGAAGCTAGAGAATTTGCAAAAAAATATATTGATCCGATTGCAAAAAGAAATCGATGAACAAGAAAGATTTCCTGAAGAAGTATTTAAAGAATTAGGAAAAAGCTGGATACTTTAAACTTATGATTCCTACAGAACTTGGCGGATTAGGTAAAGATATGCAAGAACATGCTGATGCTTGTCGTGCTTTCGCTAAATCGAGCGCTACTGTTGGTTTATGTTATATGATGCACAATGTTGCATTAAATTGTGTTTTATCTTATGCAGATAATAATCTTAAATCAAAAATTTGTAAAGATATCGTAGAAAATGAAAAATTTATGGCACTTGCTTACAGTGAATTAGGTACTGGTACTCACTTCTATATCTCTGATGTAAAAACTGAATTCAAAGATAACTCAGTGATTTTCAATGGTCTAAAAAGTATGGTAACATCTGCTGAATTTGCATCTTACTACTTAGTACTTACTCCTTCTGATGTTGAAGGTAGAATTGATAACTGGGTATTCCCACTTGGAAGCAAAGGCCTAGAGTTTAAAACATCTACATGGCACGGTCTTGGAATGCGTGGTAATGTATCATGTCAAATGGCTATTAACGATGTTGAATTAGATAAGGAACTTCGCATCGGAGAAGCTGGTTCAGGTGTTGATCAAGTATTTACTATCGTTGCTACATACTTCATCACAGGGCTAGCTGCTGTTTATAGTGGACTTTGTGAAGCAATACTTGATGAAGCTGTCGCTCATACTACTAATAGAAAATATCCAACTGGTAAATCACTAAGCGAAATTGAGACTGTACAAATTCACCTATCTAAAATTTATAGTCAAACAAATGCAGCAGTTCTTGGAACTAATGAGGCTGTGCGTAGCTTCTTAAATAAAGATGCTGATATGTTAGCAAAAATCTTATCTGCTAGAATTTTTGCAAGTGAAGCTGCTATTGAACTAGCTCGTCTTGGTATGCGTGTTGGTGGTGGTAAGGCATATAATCGTGTTGGTAATATGGAACGTTACTTAAGAGATGCATTCGCTAGCCATATTATGGCACCAAGTGTAGACGTATTAACTATTTGGTTAGGAAAAGCAATTACCGGTCAACAATTACCTTAAAAACTATCTTAAAATATTTATATAAGGGGGATGGGTACACTTACCCCCTTATTTATAAAATTGAAATTAATATATAAGAAAAGAGGAATATTTATTATGACAAAATTAAAAGTTGGGGCTGTAATCTATGATCCAAAAGTGACTGTAATTTGGGGGATTATTGCTAAATTCTTTGAAGATAAAAACTTCCCTATTGAACCCGTTTATTATAAAGATTACAAAGCGCAAGTTGATGGATTACTAACACGTGAAATCGATATTGCTTGGAACTCACCTCTAGCATGGTTAGATACTAATATTCGCACAAATGGTACTGCACTAAACGGTTCAATGCGTGATACTGACCGTGATCGTAGTTCTTACCTAGTTGTAAAAATTAACAGCAACATAGATTATATCAATGATTTAAAAGATAAAACAATTGGTTTTGGTGCAATTGATTCTCCTCAAGCTAGACTAATCCCTATTAATTATCTTCATAAACATGGATTAGAATTCGGAAAAGATTATGTTGAAAAACGTTTCGATATTGGTGTTGGTCTACATGGAGATCACGTTGGTGGTGAGCTTGATTCTGCTATTGCTTTAAAAAATGATGAAGTGTCTGGTACATGGATGTTAGATTTAAACTATAATACTTGGATAGCAGATGGTACTCTTGATGAAAATCAAGTTAAAATTCTATCAAAAACTGATTTATTCGATCACTGTATATTCTCAGGTCATCCTGAATTAGAAGTTTCGAAATTTGAAAAATTCATAGAAGTTCTACATAAAATGGATTATAGTAACCCTGACCACAAAGAAATGATGGACATGGAAGGATTAAAAGAATGGATTTCTGGCCGTACATCAGGATTCAAACAACTTACTGAAGCTAATGAATACCTTAACTTTTTTAGTGAATTTCATGGAGAATAATTATGACTAGTTCATCATTTTTTAACTTCACTTCTAGGGAGTATGCCCCGAAGTAAGAAATTATTGACTGCAAAACGAAAATTAAATAAAGGTAATCTTGATTTAAGCTCTTATCATCAAATATTAGACGAAGAAACCAAGTATGTGGTAAATCTTCAAGAACATAATGATATAGATATTGTAACAAATGGTGAATTAAATCGTGACAATTATGTTTCTTTTATTGCTGAACGCTTAGAAGGTGTTTCTATGATGAGTATGGCTGATATGTTTGATTATATTGAAGATAAACAAGGATTTGAACAGATTCTTAAAATACTAGATGTTCCTGCCATTAGCATTAAAAAAATGCAATTTGTACTGGAAAAAAATTAAATATAATAAACCACTAGTAGCAGACGAAATGGTTGAATTAAAAAAATTAACTACTAAAAAAATTAAAAGCTACTCTACCTGGACCATATTTAATGACTCGTTCTATGTGGTTACCAGCTCTATCAAAAGCAATATTATGATAGTAAAGATGGCCTTGGTGAAGATATAATTTTAATTTTAAAACAAGAAATAGACGCTTTAGTTTTGTTAGGAGTAGATATAGTGCAATTTGATGAACCTGTTTTAACTGAGGTTGTATTTTCAGAAGGAAAAACGAGATCTTTTATGTGCGCAGCTTTATCTGAGAAAAAAGATCCAACAGAGGAATTAAAATTCGCTACAAAATTAATAAAATCTGTAATCTCTTATGCTAAAGACAAAGGTATATTGGTTTCTCTTCATGTCTGCAGAGGTAATTGGAGTAGAGATGAGAGTATCTTACTTACAGGGCCTTACACTCCTCTTTTACCATTGTTTGAAGAGACATTACCTAATATACTTACATTAGAATTCTCTACTCCAAGAGCTGGTGAAATATCTTCGTTATTTAGTAGCAATTTAATTAGAGAAAATTGTATACTTGGTCTTGGTGTGATGAATCCAAGAACAGATGAAATTGAATCTTTAGAAGAAATAATATCTCGTGTTAAAGAAGTTCTGAAGTTTATACCAAAAGAGAGAATTTGGCTTAATCCAGATTGTGGTTTTGCAACATTTGCCAATAGACCTGTTAGTACAATGGATGTTATTGATAAAAAACTTGCTCGTCTAAATGAAGCAAAAAATTCATTGAGGAATCTATATGAATAATTTATATGAATCAAATAATTACGACGTCTCTTTTTAGGGGAATATGGGCAAATCATAATTTTTAAACTATATACAAATAATGATCTTATTCCAGTATCTTCTGATATAAGCTTCGATATAAATTCTGACTACAGAAGCAGTATAAACTATTTTGCTGCTTCTATCTTAGGTGGTATAGCTCATACTGTAATTTCTTCATGTAAAAGATCAAATATTGAAGTTGAGGAGTTAGAGGGAAAAAAATTCATTTATTATTAAAAAAATCCTTTAACATTACTAAACGTTAAGGGGTATAGCGAAGAACCTAAAATTGAAAAAAATGTGAAATCACCTATTATCTTTATGCAGATGCTGATGAAGATGTACTATTAAAAATTCTGTTATTCATCATTAAATAATTCATTCATATATAATACACTAAAGAGTGTATTAAACTTTGAAATTAAATTCATTTTAATAGATTAAAAAAGAAAAAAATCGAGTAATCTCGATTTTTTTCGGGTCTATAATAAATGGGGCTGACCCAAAAGACTAGTAAAAAAAAGAAGTAACGAGAAAAAAACTCGGTACTTCTTTTTTTAAAAATTAATAAATAAAAAAATCATCCCCATGATATAATAATAGTATAACCAAAAACCAAAAAAATCAAAGGAGATGATATAAATGAGTAACAAAGTTACCTATAAAAAAATTATAACATGAATCAACTACAAATACCAATGGATATAACTGATTGGATAGAAGAAAAATCACATATCAAAACTAATAAATCGAGTAGTAGAAGGAATAGATGAGAAAATACTAAGACAATCATATAAGGGTGGAGGCAGATGTTCATATCATCCAAAAATGATGTTGAAAAATAATAATCTACGCATATATAAATAAAGTAACAAGCGGAAGAAAAAAATAGAAAAACTATGTAAGGAAAAACCTTCCAATGATATGGTTAGCCGCAAGACAAACACCAGATTTTCGTACAATAAATAGATTTCGAGTAGAAAAAGAATTAATAGAAGAAGTATTTAAAAGCGATAGTACTGAGATTGATAGATGCAGAACTTATAGACCCTAGTATATATTATCTAGATGGAACAAAAATAGAAGCAAATGCGAATAAATACACATTTGTATGGAAAAAAATCAACACAAAGATACAAAAGAAAAAAATAACAGAAAAAAATAACAGAATTTCTAGAAGAAGCAAGCAACTTGAGTGAAGAAGAATTAAAACAAGAAGAAACAGTAAAAGGATTATCAGACTTAAAAAGAGTTATCACGAGAAATACTACAAGATATAGACAATCTAGGATCTAAAGAAGTTGAGCAAATAGTAGAAGTATTAGAAGAGATAAAAGAAAGAACAAGAAATACAAGAAATCCCCAAAAAAATAGAAAGCGAGTAATCAATAAGATAACAAAAGAAAATAAAAAGAAGACTATCTGCCAAGGCTACGAAAAATACGAAAATCAGCTAGAAATATTAAAAGACAGAAATAGTTATTCAAAAACAGATAAAGACGCAACATTCATGAGAATGAAAGAAGACCATATGAAAAAAATGGGCAATTAAAAAGCAGGGTACAATATACAAGTAGGCACACACAATCAATATGTATTAGGTTTTTACAATACATCAAAATCCAACAGATGTAAGAACATTACAATCACATATAGAAAAATATTAAAGAACAAGGAATAATAGAACCAAAAAAACAATAGTAGCTGATGCAGGATACGGAAGTGAAGAAAACTATATTTACTGTGAAGAAAATAATTATCAGGCACTAATACCATATAATATGATGAGAAAAAGAACAGATGAACAAATACAAAAAGACATAAAAAAACTCATCAAACTGGAAATATGATGTATTTAGTGATAGTTTTATATGCGCAAATAATAGATATGTAGATTTTGAAAAAAATATATAAGTAGAACTGATAAATACGGATATAAAAAGAGATTTCAAAACAATACAAATGTGAAGACTGTAGTGATTGTCCAATAAAAACACCTATGTACAAAAAGCAAAAGGTAATAGAACAATACTATATAATCCAACGTATGAAGAGTTGAAAGCGAAACAAAGACATTTACTTTTAGAAAACGAAGAAACTAAAAAAATATACTCAAAAAGAAAGATAGAAATCGAAAGCTTCTTCGGTAATTTAAAAACAGAACTTGGCGTTCACAAGATTTTTCCCTTCGAGGAATTGAAAAATGTGAGGTCGAATTTGCCCTGCACGCTATTTCCCATAATTTAATAAAATTAGCAAAAATACCTGATAGAACAGGGAGGGTTAGCTGATTTTTATTGGGAAATATTTTTCATTTTTTTAGAATTTCCATCAAAAATTATTCAAAAAAACCAAGAAAAGAATTTTTTTATCAATCTTTTCTTGGTTTTTTCTTTATACTTTAGGGTCAGCCCCATTTAAATTTATAAAAATGGAAAAGAATGTAAAATTCCTTTATAATTTAAGTATGAGCAAAAAAATCAAGAAAGGAAATTTACATTCATATGTGTAATTATAGCAAATCTCTTAAAAACAACGCTACAAATAACTGACAAAAATATAAAAATTCTAGATAAAACTGAAAAGAAGAATATAAAAGGACAAGTTCATTTAATTTACTACGGAGTGTTAGACGCTTCACCTAAGGTTTGCCCTTATTGTAAAAAATGTGAGGTAGGGAAAAAAATGGGTATAGAAAAGTAAAGGTTAAAATGCCCTTAATCTTTGACAAACCAGCTATCCTATACTTAAATAAACAACGCTTTATATGTAAAGATTGTCGCAAATCCTTCACAGCTGGAACTACTGAAGTTAGGAAGCATTCTAATACATCTAAAATTCTAAGAGCTAGTATTATTAAAAGGTTGTCTAAAGAGAATACTTCAAAGGAAATAGCTGAATCTTGTGCTGTATCTACTAATACTGTATTAAGAATACAATGCGATCTATCTAAATCTTTAGAAAGACCTAAAACCTTACCTGATTATATGTGTTTTGATGAACTTTCTTCTACTTCTGATAGTATAAGCAAAATGAGCTTCGTGTATGCAGATGCATTAACTCATAAAATACAAAAATATACTTCAAGGAAGAACTAATAAGATTATAAAAGACTACTTCTTATACTATTCTTATCAAGAACGTTGTAAGGTTAAGGCAGTAGTTATTGATATGAATTCAGGTTATAAAAAGTATTATTAGAGAACTCTTCCCTAATGCGAAAATAGTAATCGATAGATTCCATATTGTTCAACTAGTTAATAGAGCTTTTAATAAATATAGAGTTTCATTTATGAACAGTATTAAAGATAAAAAAATAAAGAGTTATACAGACAATTGAAATGTTATTGGAAAAACCTTCTTACAAGCTATGATGAACTAGATAATAGGACCCACAGGAAGTTTAAATACTTTTAAGTACATCACTACCGAACAAGATATTGTCAACTATCTAATTAAGCAAGATCCTCAGCTTTATAAGTGTTACTGGCTTATTCAAGACCTTAGAGAAGCTCTTGAGAAAGATGATTTTTGATAAGTTTAAAGCTTTAATAAACGATAAATCTACGTTACCTAGATATATGTTTACAGCTATTAAAAACACTTAGAAAATATAAAAGACAGATTAAAAAAATACTATGTACTACAATGGGCTTTCTAATGGACCTTTAGAGGGAATTAACAATAAAATTAAAGTTATCAAGCGAATTTCTTATGGTTATAGAACCTTTAGTAATTTTAAAGCTAAAATACTTCTTGTTTTTAGCCTGTTTACACCTTCAGAGACCAAGAAGAAACCTAGGTATTCTATAGAAGAGCGTCAAGATATTCTCACTAAAAAGAAAGAAATAAGATTAAAACGAAAAAAATAGGAAAAAAAGCTATACTACTTAATATAGCATAGCTTCCTCCTAATTTTTAAAATCAACCGAATTTGACAAAGAACCGATTTTTCTTTTTTTTAAAATTAGATGTCTCTTCTTGTTCTTCTTCTTGGACGTGGGTACATTTCTTGTTCTACTTCGTTTTTACCATATCCACTTGTGAATGAACTAGCTTCTGGTTGAGCTGGACGTTGTGCTAAGATATCTCTTTCCACACTAACTCCATCTTCTTCAAATCCAGTAGCAATAACTGTAACAATGATTTCATCAGTTTTTTCTAATTCTTCATTGAATACTGTACCGAAAATCATGTTTACTTCATCATCACTAGCTTCTTGAACGATACTTGCAGCTGCTTGAGCTTCAAATAGACTTAAGGATGGTCCTCCAGTGATGTTTAATAACACACCTTTAGCTCCAACGATAGAAGTTTCAAGTAATGGAGATGAAATTGCTTTTTTAGCAGCTTCTATTGCTCTGTTTTCACCTGAAGCTACACCAATACCCATTAATGCTGAACCTTGATCAGCCATGATAGCTTTAACATCAGCAAAGTCAAGGTTAACTGTACCAGATACATTAATTAAGTCAGAGATACCTTGAACCCCTTGACGTAATACATTATCAGCTTCAACGAATGCTTGCATCATTGGAGTAGATTTATCAACGATATCTAATAATCTATCGTTAGGAATAACGATAAGCGTATCTACTGCACCTTTTAGTGAGTTAATTCCTGCTGTAGATTGCACTTGACGTTTTTTACCTTCAAAGTTGAATGGACGAGTAACAACACCTACTGTTAATGCTCCTAATTCTTTAGCAATACCTGCCACGATTGGTGCCGCTCCAGTACCAGTTCCTCCTCCCATACCAGAAGTAACGAATACCATATCTGCCCCTGCAAGTGCTTCTTCGATTTTATCTTTAGTCTCTTCAGCAGCCTTACGTCCTACTTCCGGATTAGCTCCTGCTCCAAGTCCTTTAGTTAACTTTTCCCCTATTTGTATTCTTATATTTGCTTTTGAACGTTTTAACGCTTGAGCATCTGTATTAACTGCGATAAATTCAACATTTTGAATTCCACTTTCTACCATTCGGTCAACGGCGTTTCCACCACCGCCACCAACACCTACTACTTTAATTACTGCTGATTGATCAAATTCTTCAAACATTATTTATTTCCTCCTGATTATTATTCGAAAAACGAATTATACATTTTTAGTTATTTTTATCAAAGAAGTTCTTCTCTTCTTTATCTTTTTTTCTCTTCTTCGTAATAAACGTCTTCTTCATGGTCTTCCACATGAGTATCTGTTATTATTGGTGTTTCTACTTTTTGAATTAACCACTGAAATTTCTTCAATTCCAGATACATTTTTCAAAAAGTTGTATTTGTATTTTTTTAATTGTTGGAACTTCATCGGTTACTTGATATCCAAATAATGATTCAATTTTTATAACTACTAGTTAATGTCCCTACAACTACAGATAATTCTGGCGAATTTGCACCGATAATCTTCGGAGAACCAATTCTTACATTCATTTTTTTCTTAGCATATCTTTTGCTAAGTCCAGAACTCCAGGCATCAACGTAGTTCCACCTGTTAGTACAACATTACCTTTTACTCTATTTATACCTGCTTTTCTAAGTACATCAAATGATCGTAAAATAATTTCTTCTACAATTTCTTCAATATAATCTGCTAATTCTTTTTGAGTATAAGGTTCTTCATCTGGTTCTAAGTTATCTAACTCAATAATTACCTGAGGTGATGCTAAATCATAAAATGCATGTCCCTGAGTAACTTTTATTTCTTCCGCTCGTTTTAAAGGAACATTTAACACATCAGATATTGTTCTTGTAATATCTTCTCCAGCTAACTCAATTGATTGAGATAATTGAAGTATGCCATCCTCAAAATAACTTACCGTAGTAAGACCTGCTCCAATGTCAATTATTACTGAACCATAATCTTTTTCTTCTTCATTAAGAAGTAATTCTCCTAATGAATGAGATGTACAAAATGTCTCATTACAATCTAATCTCAAGTTTTCTATACTCTTATAGATAGTATGAAGGTGAGTTTTAGATGTTAAAACCCTGTTTCCTGTAACTTCAAAAGCATTATGAACTGTCATACCTTTTGGTTTTCTAATATTTTCAATATCATCAAGACGATAGTAATCTGGAATTACTTGAACCACTTCTCTTTCTCGTGGCAACGGTAGTATTTTTGCTTCTTCAATTACTTCTTCGATATCTCTACCATCAATATCGTGTTTTGTATCAAATTTAATTTCCGCTACACTTTTTTTAATATGAGTGTGTATACTTGGAACTGCTACATATAATGATCTTATGTCTTTATTAGCTTCACTTTTGGCAATATCTATTGCTTTTTGAATATCTCTAGAAGCAGACTCTACATCAATAATATTTCCTCGTTTGATGGATGTAGTTTTAACAACCCCGACACCGAGTATATTCAATTTTTCATATACTACATCTGCTATAATCACTTTTTATACTAGATGATCCCAGATCTATTGAAGTATACAATTGTGAACTCAAGTCAAACACTCCTTCCTTTTTAATCTTTGTTATTATAATAAAATTGTAAATACACACATATTTTTATTTACACATACTAAATTATAACATAAAAATTTATATGAAAAAAACACCAAAAAAATTAAATTTTTATTAAAATATTTTTCAAATTGTAATATAAATTATAACTTTTCTTATAATATGTAATTTTTCACAAAAAAACATCCAAAATAGGAAGTTTTTGGATGTTTTTTTGCTATTCATTTTTATTATTTTTGAGCGGATTGTTGTGGATTATTCTTGTTTTCATTCAAAGTTCTAACTTGTGAATTTGTAGTAGAATTTTTCAGTTTTGTTATTTTTTTCAATTTAGTATCTGTGTCTGCTTCTTCTTTATCTTTCTTTGAGTTATCTTCATCTTTCAATCCTTGCTTTTGCCAACAATTGTTTAATACTATCCGTTCTTCTCTTCTCTGATTTCGGTGTCTCTAGATATACTCCGTTAATCAAGTTCAAAGTTGTATTATTTTTTTGTCCTCTATATATTTAGATATTTCACCATAATAATTTAATTTTTTTCCGAAAAACTAGCCCTTAAAGCTTTCACTTTTTTGTCCATCTTTCATATATATTACAACATTATCACCTTGATCATTTATTATTTCTGAAATTTGCAGACGTACTTCTTCTTTTTAAATTGTTTAAATTTTTTTATAGACTTCTTCTAATTTAGTAGTATCATCATTAAATTTCTCTAATATTGGCAGATTATAATTATTTCTAACTGCTCCTACATATGGTTTTCCATTTTTCCATAATTATTTCAAAACTACCATCTTCTTTTTTTATTTTTGTGCAATAAAAGTTATATTCTTCCACTTTAATTTTTAATAGTTGATGGTAATTTAGACTCAACTTTTACAGATTTAAATATTTCAAATCTAGATTTAATACTATTTTTGAATTTCTTCATCTTTTTATTGACCATGTTCTAAGATTAGTGTTGATATTTCCTGCTTCTAATACTTCTTCATTTGTTATTTGACGATTACCTTCAACCTCAATATTTTTTTAAGTTTTAAATAACTACTAAATAACAAAGAAACTGTTGCTATCACAATTAAAAAAATAAAGTTACTATAAATATAAATTCTCTTCTTTTTTTCTTTTTTTATTTTTTTCTAATGAACTTCTTCTTTTTTTCACTGTTCATCTTTGAAAGTAACTTTTTTTATTCTTCTTGTTCATAGTTTTTAATCCTCTTGACTAATCTTTTTTCGAAAGTTGCTATAAATTCATCTCCACGATCTTCAAAACATTTATATTGGTCCCATGACGCACATGCTGGAGATAATAGGATTGTATCACCACTTTCAGCAATCATATTAGCTAAAATAGTTGCGTCATCAACTTTTGTTGCTTTATAACATTTTATTTCATAAGAGCTAGCTAGATTATACAATATTTCCTTACTTTCTCCTACAACTACCATTGCCTTAATTCTATTAAAGTAAGGAACTAGTTCTTTAAAATCAATTCCTCTGTCTTTTCCGCCACAAATTAAAATTATATTATTTTCAAAACCTGACATCGCTGTAGTTGTTGCTACTGGGTTAGTCGCTTTAGAATCATTGTAAAAATTTTTACTCCGTTATGCTCCCCCTACATATTGTAATCTATGTTTTACTCCACTAAAATTATAAAGAACCTCACGTATTACTTCAATACTTGCGCCTTTTAAATATGAAATCAATGCCGCATTTATTGCATTTTCTATATTATGCATGCCTGGTAGTGACATCTTTGTTATATCAAACAATTCGATATTTTTTGTACATTACCATATTATCTCTCACAAATACGTCTGCTTCTTTTATTTTTCTGTAGTATCATAAAAAAATTACTTTTTGAATTTATTTTATTTAAATCATATTTTTTTCTTTTTTTCTTTAATATTTAAAATTAAAGAATCTTCTTTTTGTTTGATTTTTTTATAAATATTTCGTTTCGCATCTCTATAGTTTTCTATATTTCCGTGATAATCAAGATGTCCTACTCCAAGATTCGTTATTGCCGCTATAGTAGGTTTGAAATATTTTTGTTCCTTGCAATTGAAAATGATGAAACTTCTGTTACTATTAAAGAGTCCGGATGATTATAGGCAACTTCTATTGAGGGGTATCCGATATTTCCGGCTAAATAAACATCTTTATTTCCCGCTTTTTAGTATATCGAAAGTCATTTGTGTTGTAGTAGTTTTTCCCATTTGTTCCAGTTATTGCTACCATATCTATATTAAATAACGTATTCGCTAATTCAATTTCTGTTATTATATCAATATTTTTTTCAATTGCTTTTTTTGTAAGAATTCTATCTTATATTTAATTCCTGGATTTTTTTACGATAAGATTTACGCTTTCTAACAGTTCTAACGGATGTCCTCCATCAACAATTTCCACTCCTAAATCTTTCAATTCTAGTGCTTTTTTTGTCATTGCTTAAATCATCAAATGCATTTAGAATTACATCATATCCCAATTTTTTTAAGATTTTTAGCTGTTGAATAACCACTTCGTGCAAAACCCTAATACTAATATTTTTTTATTTTTTTAAATTAATCATTTTTAAATAACCCCTATAAAAATATCCTATAGCTGATGATATCACTGCTATAGCAACAAAAAAATATACACAGTTTTTAACTTCCCCATATCCTGATAATTCAAAATGGTGATGTAATGGCGACATCTTAAAAAAATTCTTTTTCCTGTTTTTTTAAAATAAGCCACCTGTATAATCACTGATAAAGTTTCTAATATATAAACTAAACCTATAAATAAGAATGCTATCTCTTTATGTAAGATTACTGAAATTGCTGCTAAAATTCCACCAAGTGCTAGCGACCCAGTATCTCCCATAAATATTTTTTTGCTGGATTTCTATTAAATAATAAAAAAATCCTAAAAAGAGCTCCTACTATTGTAAGGCAAAAATACTAACACAGGAAAAATTATTTTTCCTTATATGCTAATAAAGCAAATGTAGTAGTTGTGATTATTGTAACACTTGTTGCTAAGCCATCTAATCCATCAGTTAAATTTACAGCATTTGAAAAACCAGTTTGCCAAAAATACTATAAAAATCAAATATAAGTATGAAATATTAAGTTTATAATCTAATACTGGAATATGTATATAATTTATATCTTTATAAATAAAAAGTAACTAATATATAAAATATTACAGAAAATAGAATTTGCAACATTAATTTTTTTCCTTGGAGCTAAGCCGTCATTTTTTCTTAACCACAATAAGCATATCGTCTATATAACCTATTATTGAAAAATGAAATAGTCGTATATACGAATAAAAAAATAATACTTCATATTTTTCACTATCTAAGAACATCGCTATTACAAGTGATATAATAATTGAAATAATAAAAGATATGCCACCCATTGTAGGTGTTCCTTTTTTATGCATATGACTCTGTGGTCCTTCTTCTCTAATTGCTTGACCAAACTTTAGTACATGTAAATATTTTATTAATCTTGGTAGCATTAAAACTGTCAGAAAATATGCTACCATTAATAACGATATAGCAAACATTGTATCTGAATTACTCATTTCGTTCTCCTAACTAAATTTTATTTTTATCTTGTCCCCTTTTTTCACAAATCTCTGTGCTGGAATTGATTGTTGTTTGGCAAATCCGTTTCCTTCTATTTCAATATCTAACCCTGATAATTTAGCGTAGTTAAGTACATCAACTTTTGACCACCCTGTAAAGTTAGGTAAAAGTATATTTTTCATCAGATACTAATAAAAAAATACTCTTTCATCTTGCTTGATTAAATTCCCTGCTGAAGGATATTGATCAACTACACTATTTCCACTCCCAATTGTTATTATGTTTTTAGTTTTTTTCTGTAAATTAACGATTGTAGAATCAACATTCGCTCCTACAAGGTTATCCATCTGATAGCTTTGAACATTATTATCATCATTTGACTTTTTTTAACATTTAAGTAATTAAGTGTGTTTTCCATTATAGGTTTAAAGATTTCAGAAGCAGCATTAGCACTACTTGCTCCTAATTCTTTCGAAGGTAATTTCATACCAACATATAGTATTACTTGTGGATCTTCACTAGGTGCGTATCCTATAAATGAGTGTAATACTTTATATGGACTATTATAGTATGTACCTGTCTTAGGATCTACAACCTGTCCTGTTCCTGTTTTTCCTGACGTGCTATAGTTGTCTACAGCGTATCTCTTACCACCTTGGGCCCATGTTCCGTTTACAACTCCATATAATTCCTCTTTCATTATATCTGCCGTATGTTTAGAAATTGGAGTTCCTACTACAGTTCTTTGCCCTATATTTACATCTTTATCAATTGTTTTGTCATGAATTCTTTGTAAAAAGTATGGTGCTAACATCTGTCCATCATTTAAAATTGCTGTTTCTGCTTGAACCATTTGCATCGCAGTTACTGTACTACCTTGACCAAATACTGTTGTTGAAACTGAAACTTTATTATTAAATACTAAATCACCAGTTGCTTCATTACCATATAATGAATTTGTACTTTTTCCAAATCCAAAGTTTTCTAAGCCTGTTTTTAATTTTTCAGTTCCCAATTCATTTAATAATGTTAACATTAAAGTATTTGCAGATTGTTGGAAACCATGACGTTGAGTAATTGTTCCCCAACCAATCTTATTCCAGTCAGAAATTCTAGCGTCTTCCACTCGATATGAACCAGATCTAAAGTAACTATCTGGTTTATATATATTATTTTCTACCATTATTGACATTGTAAATGTTTTAAATGTCGAACCTGGTTCATACGCTGAGTTATAGAAAATATTTGACCATGCACTTGCCAGATTTTCTTGAGTATTCGGATTAAATGCAGGTGTTTGTCCCAATCCTAATATCTCACCAGTTTTAGGACTAACAGCTATTGCAAATGCACTTTCTGGTTCATATTTATCATGAATATCTTTCAGTGTATTATCTATAAAACCTTGAATATTCTTATCAATTGTTAAATATATATCTGCTCCGTCAACAGGTTTAATCTCAACTTTAGGAATATTAGAAACGACTTTCCCCCATGCATCTTTAGCATAAGTAATATGTCCTTCTTTTCCTCTTAGATAATAATCAAAAGTCTTTTCGACACCTAAACGACCAGTAATCAAATCACTATCTGGTGAATTTTGAGCAAAACCTAAAAAGTTTCCAAGCATACTTCCGTTTGGATAATATCTCTTTGTTGTCGCTATAAATTCAATTCCTGGCAATTTCAACTCTTCGATTTTCTTTTTATCTTCTACACTTATATCTTTACCAGCAGTTCCAAATTCTACTTGATATACTCCTTGTTTACTAAGTATATCTTTTATCTTGTTTTTATCTAATTTTATAAATTTAGATAGTTCTTCTGCTGTTTTGTTAATATCTACAACATGTCGTGGATTTGTTTCATCCTCTGTAGCTTTATCTGAAACTACCGCTACTAGCTTGTAAGATTCAATATTGTCAGCTAGTATATTCCCATTTCTATCATAGATTTTACCTCGATTTGGTTGTAAACTACTATCTATCTTATACTTTCTATCTGCTAATTCTGAAAGATTATGTCCCCTTACAGTTCCAATTAGCATCATTTGTCCTATATTTAATATTAATATCCATACAAAAGAAAAAAACAAAAAAATTAGAAAAAAATACAATTTTTGTTCTTTCTCTAGAGATATAATCTTTTCTTTCTAAACTTTTTCTATCTTCCAAAAAAACTTTAAAGTTAATATTTTTCTTAAAAAAAGTTTTATCAATTATCTCACTACCTTTATACTATCTTTTTGAGTTTTCATTCCTACCGTCTCAGCAATCTTTTTTAACTCTTTCGTAAGATGATAGATTGTTTATCATAACTTTTTTTGTTCATTGTTATTTTTTTGCTTTTTCTGATATTACAATATCATTTTTTTGTTGAGCACTTCGCAGTGAATAAATCTCTCCTTTATAGTTTAACATAACTACGTTAGCAAGTAAAATAACTCCTACAAAAAAACTCCATAAGCAGTTTTTTTCTAGTAAATTAAATTTTACTTTTTCTTGTACTTTTCTTACTCCATATTCTCGACTATATACCTTTAGTGTAGCCATTTTCTTTCCTCCCCTCTACCTTGTCTGAACTTCAGCAACTCTTAATTTCGCGCTTCTAGATCTATTATTTTCTTCTAATTCAATATCACTAGGATATATAGGCTTTTCTTGTAATTACTTTTTAATTTCGATAAACTTTCCTCTGGCATAATAGGAAGATTTTTTTGGGAATATCTTTTGCCTTTGCATATGAGTTAAATATTTGTTTACATATTCTATCTTCTAATGAATGGAACGTTATAACAGATATCCTTCCTCCAATATTTACGATTTCAATAGCTTGTTCTAAAGATTCTTCAAAAACAGATAGTTCATTATTTACTGCAATACGAATTGCCTGAAATACTCTCTTAGCTGGATGTCCTCCAGTTCTTCTTTTTGCTGCTGGAATAGATTCTTTTATAATTTCGACTAATTCAAAAGTAGTTTCAATAGGTTTAATTTTACGTCTTTTTCTCGATGTTTCTCGCAATTTGTTTAGAAAAATTTTTCTTCACCATATCTATAAAATATTTTTAACTAAATCATGATAACTATATTCGTTAACAACTTCATAAGCACTAATTTTTTGCATCAGTGTCCATACGCATATCCAATCTTGTATCATAATTATAACTAAAACCTCTTTCCGGAGTATCTAATTGAGGAGATGAAACTCCTAAATCATACAGGACCCCATCAACTTCATGTACACCATGTTCTGCTAGTTTTTTTCTTTTTAAATTAACAAAATTTGATTTAATAAAGACAACTTTATCACTGTATTCAGCTAATTTTTTTCTTTGGCATTTTTCTAATGCTACATTGTCTTGATCGAAAGCATATAGTTTTCCATTTTTTTAAACGTTTTAAAAATTTCTAAACTATGTCCTGCCCCTCCTAACGTACAATCTACATATATACCATTTTCTTTTTATATCTAACCCTTCTACAGCTTCACTTAATAATACACTATAATGTTTAAACATTTTTCATCCATCCTAAAAATCAAAATCTTCTAATTCTTCAGCTATTTCTTCTACGCTAGCTTCACTTTCAACAAGTAAATCTTCCCAGCGATTTTTATCCCAAATCTCAATCCTATTGGATAAACCATTTACCACACATTCTTTGTCCAAAAATGCATGTTCTATAAGAGCATTAGGAATATTAATTCTTCCTTGTTTATCTATCTCAACTTCAGTGGCTCCAGAAAAGAAGAAACGTTGGAAAGTACGAGCATTTTTTTTAGTGATAGGCAGTGACTTTATCTTACTTTCCACCTTTTGCCACTCTTGTAGTGAATAGCCAAATAAACAAGAGTCTAGTCCTCTTGTAATAATAAATTTTTCACCTAGTTCATCTCTGAACTTTATCGGAATACTAAGCCTTCCTTTGGCATCCATTTTATTATTGTATTGACCAATAAACACTACTTCTCACCACCTTACCTTTATAATTTACCACATTTCCCCACTTTTTTTCCACTATTTTCTAAAAAAATTAATTTTTTTGAATATTTTTACCAAAAAAATAAATAAGCACTTATAAAACTTAAAAATTTTTATAAGTGCTTATTCGCTTTTAATTATAATATTCTCTTTCATTTTCTCCATCTAAAAAGTGGGAAATACTAAGAGAATGTATTCTTTCTACAATTCTTAAAGCCTTTGTTTTATCAATTGTAGTTCTCCCATTAGACAATAATTCTGATAAATCATCTATACTCAAGTTTGATGAGAAGAAAGTCGGTAATTTTTTTCTGCTTCTCTATGATTGATTATAGGTCCCAAAACTTCGTCACGAATAAATTCAGTAATATTTTTCTGCTCCTATATCATCAATAATTAATATTTCCTCATTTCTTATCAAATCAATATAAAAAAATCATAACTATTATTGCTGATTTTTAGATTTGATCTTTCTTATGAAATTCTGGATAATATAAAATTGCAGGCTCTTTTTCCATTTTGCTTTAAAAGTAATTGTAAATACATCCCATTAAATAGGTTTTTTTCCAGTTCCCTGTTGGTCCGTACACATATACACCTCTTGTTGTTTGTTTACTAAGAATATTTTTACAGACTTTTTATTATTTCAGTAGCTAATATACCTTTCTCTCTATTCCTAGAAAGATTTTCAAAAAGTATAGGTTAAAAACTCTACTAGGAATAAATTCTGTTTTTACTCTATTAGAAATTTTTTTAAACTTTTCTACTTTTATTTCTGTACTCCTCAGTTTCTATATATACAATATTAACTTCTTTATTTTTCATAAACTAACTTTTGGTCTATGTTCAATATTTAACAAAAGTATCCTTTAGATATATAAAATTGATAAAAATTTTTCTAGATTATTTTTCAACATCATCTTTAGTAAAAATTATTATCTCTAATAAATTTTATAATTTCTACATCACTAAGAACTTTTTCTGACATGAATTTCTTATACGAGTCAATCGTATTATTTGCTACTATGTTTGATATTTTTTCACTACACATCCCTCTTATCGTTTAATTCTTGCATCATTTTTATTATATGCATCTTCATCCTCTTTTGTAACGATTCTATCTTCTGATTTTTTTAGTACCATTAAAATTATTTTTTTCTATTTTTGTAAATAATCCGGAAATGGAGCATAGCTAGCTTTTTTTATAGTTGAGAGTTACTTCTCTGCTTGACTGATTTAATATTGGTACTCTTCTTATTATTGCGATTGTTTCTTACGTAAATCTATAGCATCCTTTGCACCTAGAAGTTTTTTTGCCCACTCCAGGTACTGGCAATCTTATCAATATAATTAATATGGGGAATTGTATCCTTTTCCAGATTTGATTAATAGAATATTCTAATAAAGATATTTAAAAACCCCACTTGGAAAATTATACTTATCTTGTAACTCAGTAATATTTCTTGCATCTATACTAGAAACGACTATTCCTTTTTTTGTTTATTCAAATACGTAATAAAATCTGTATTGTCTACTTCTTTAATAAACTTATCTTCCTCAGAAAATTCACCATTATCTTCATTAGAAAACTTTTTTTATTAATCATACGATCTAATGTTGGAATTTCTTGTTTTCTAACATTAACATTAAATTGCACTAGAAAATCGCTCAAAACCTTAAGATTAATATTATTTCCACCATTAGAAACTTTCAACTAGACTTTTTCTATAGCTTTTAGCCATATCTTGTGGACTCATTTTATAAATATGAGCCAAACCTAAAATTTTTGTTTTTTTACATTCTCATCTGATATAACATCAGAGAAGTAGCTATTAGCTAAATAAAAATTTAGTTTATCAAAATCAAAAGTAAAAACTCGTCAAAAATTCGGACCAGAATCACTTTTTTTGAGAAAGATAGTCAAAACTATAAATCACTTAAATTTTCTAAACTCTAAATACATCTGAAAATTTTAGCTGTTATTTCTTCAAAACTTCTAAAACTAACTTTATCGAGCGAATGATAATTTAATAATTCTTTATACTCATTGCTACCAATAGTATTTTCTAATAATTGAGATAAAAATAGGTGTATTAAAAAAATCACTAAAAGCTTAAAGCTTCTTTTTATTTTTGTATACAGAGTTGATCAACTTCATCATTACTTATAAAAAAACTTTGTAAATAAAGTCCCAAGTGCTTCTAGTTTTTTCTGGCAATGATAAATTTATTTTCACTAATGCTAAATTATCAAGTATATCGTAATGCAAATAATTTTTAGAAAGATTCTTATCAGTTAACATCTTATTTCCAAGAAAAAAAGATACAAACTAATAGCATCTTTTTCCCCAAATAGAGGTAAATATAAAAGATTAATTTCTCTTAAACGTTGAGAAATATCATAGTCATTATAAACACAATAAAAAAATCTTTTTGCTGAAAAACTCTTATTCATTTTTATCATCCATTACTTCTATGATAATTTGAGTATACTCTAATGCATAAATAAAAATCTTGATTGTAATCGTATTTTATTTTTGTCATTATTTCGTAATGGTGCAAAAAAATGATTTTACTAAGATAGGATAAATATTATCTAATAATAACTTTAGCATTATCATTTTTCATACAAAGCTCTTAAGAAGTTAAAATACTTTATAGACGCATTCTAGAAATTCTGCTTTTTGATGGAGTACTTATATTTGTGTAACTTTCAATTTTTGTACTGAAAAACTCAATATATTCTTTTTATCATTCTTCGCCACAAATGTACTGAAGATCATCAATTAAATCATACATATAATTAAAGAAAGATTCGAAAATTTTCAAGATATTCATTGTTTATTATTTTAGACTCATTCTTTAATAATAATTTATTAATATTATAATCTGTAACAAATAAATAAATCTTGTAAAGATCAGAAAATTCCACATCACTTAATTTTTTTATAATCATGAACTATTGAATTTAAACTCTTTACCTTCTTTATAAATATTGTAAAGAGTATTTAAGCCAAATAAATTCCTCTAGCTTCTTGTCATTAATTAAAGTAATTAAATAATTATTAAAAGTTATACTCTTCTTCTCCTTCAAAAAGAATTGCTGTTCTGCTTTCAATTCTAGTAAGTATAGAATTAAATTCAATTTCTTTATTTTCTTCATAATTATTATCATCAAATAATACTTTTTAAATCTGCTTTTAATACGTCTAAATTCATCCTGACTATTATCTAAATTATCTATTCTTTCTTGATAAATTTCATTATAACCTGGTTTTTTTGTGAATGATAATAATTTTCTATCGCTTTTATTAAAATCTAATACCTTTATCTAAAAATTTTTAATATACGCAACTTTTAATATTTTTTTATTATCAGAAATATAAATTAATAAGTTTTTAATGCATTTTAATATGTCTTTTTTTATTTTCATTAGTAAGAACTAATGTTTTTTTCATCTTCTAAATAAAACATTCCCAAACCTCCAAAAAGATATTACTATATAATAATACTCTATTTTGATTAGAAAATCAAAATATATGAAATTTATTATATAAAAAAAGAACCTTCCAAAAGGAAGGCTCTCACTGTTGCCTGGCAACGTTCTAGTCTCACAGGGCGTAAGCCCAACTACATTCGACGCTAAAGAGCTTAACTTCTGTGTTCGGTATGGGTACAGGTGTGTCCTCTTCGCTATCGCCACCAGACGAAAAACTTCATATACATATTATATCATCTTTTTTTCTTTTTTTGTCAACAGTTACTTTCTAAAGAACTTTCACTTGATTAAGTCCTCGACCTATTAGTATTAGTCAGCTGAACACGTTACCGTGCTTACACTCCCTAACCTATTCTCCTTGTCGTCTTCAAGGGGTCTTAATATCCGTGGGAAATCTCATCTCGAGGGGGCTTCATGCTTAGATGCTTTCAGCTCTTATCCCTTCCGTATTTAGCTACCCAGCTATGCCACTGGCGTGACAACTGGTACACCATTGATACGTCCATCCCGGTCCTCTCGTACTAAGGACAGCTCCTCTCAAATTTCCTACGCCCACGACGGATAGGGACCGAACTGTCTCACGACGTTCTGAACCCAGCTCGCGTACCGCTTTAATGGGCGAACAGCCCAACCCTTGGGACCGACTACAGCCCCAGGATGCGATGAGCCGACATCGAGGTGCCAAACCTCCCCGTCGATGTGGACTCTTGGGGGAGATAAGCCTGTTATCCCCAGGGTAGCTTTTATCCGTTGAGCGATGGCCCTTCCATGCGGAACCACCGGATCACTAAGTCCTGCTTTCGCACCTGCTCGACTTGTAAGTCTCACAGTCAAGCTCCCTTGTGCCTTTACACTCTGCAAATGATTTCCAACCATTCTGAGGGAACCTTTGAACGCCTCCGTTACTCTTTGGGAGGCGACCGCCCCAGTCAAACTGCCCACCTGACACTGTCTCCCGGTCTTCTACGCCGAGGGTTAGAATTTCAATACAGCAAGGGTAGTATCCCAACAGCGCCTCCTCATACACTGGCGTGCATGATTCTCTGGCTCCTACCTATCCTGTACATACTGCATCAAAATTCAATATCAAGCTACAGTAAAGCTCCATGGGGTCTTTCCGTCCTGTCGCGGGTAACCTGCATCTTCACAGGTACTATGATTTCACCGAGTCCATCGTTGAGACAGTGCCCAAATCGTTACGCCTTTCGTGCGGGTCGGAACTTACCCGACAAGGAATTTCGCTACCTTAGGACCGTTATAGTTACGGCCGCCGTTTACTGGGGCTTCAATTCATACCTTCGCTTTACGCTAAGCACTCCTCTTAACCTTCCAGCACCGGGCAGGCGTCAGCCCCTATACTTCACCTTTACGGTTTTGCAGAGACCTGTGTTTTTTTGTTAAACAGTCGCTTGGGCCTATTCACTGCGGCCTACTCTCGTAGGCACCCCTTCTCCCGAAGTTACGGGGTCATTTTGCCGAGTTCCTTAACGATGGTTCTCTCGCTCACCTTAGAATTCTCTTCCCAACTACCTGTGTCGGTTTGCGGTACGGGCACCTCTTATCTCGATAGCGGCTTTTCTTGAGAGTTTGGCTTCATTGACTTCGCTACTATATTTCGCTCCCCATCACACTTCAGTCTTATCGAGCAGCGGATTTGCCTACTACTCAACCTTTGTGCTTAGACGTCCTATTCCATCAGGACGATCAATTAGCCTCCTCTGTCCCCACTTCTCTCAATCGATATTTGGTGGTACAGGAATTTCTACCTGTTGTCCATCGGCTTCACCATTCGGCTTCACCTTAGGTCCCGACTTACCCAGAGCGGACGAGCCTTCCTCTGGAAACCTTAGTCTTTCGGTGGATAGGATTCTCACCTATCTTTCGCTACTCACACCGGCATTCTCACTTCTAACCTCTCCACCTCGCCTTCCAGCTCAGCTTCTATGATGTTAGAACGCTCTCCTACCATATAACATTAGTTATATCCGCAGCTTCGGTTGTATGTTTAGCCCCGGTACATTTTCGGCGCGATGTCACTCGACCAGTGAGCTATTACGCACTCTTTAAATGGTGGCTGCTTCTAAGCCAACATCCTGGTTGTCTGTGCATCATCACATCCTTTTTCCACTTAACATACAATTTGGGACCTTAGCTGGCGGTCTGGGCTGTTTCCCTTTCGACTACGAACCTTATCACCCGCAGTCTGACTCCCGTTGATATTTATCTGGCATTCGGAGTTTGTCTGAATTCGGTAACCCGGGATGGGCCCCTAGTCCAAACAGTGCTCTACCTCCAGTAAACTCACAACGAGGCTAGCCCTAAAGCTATTTCGGAGAGAACCAGCTATTTCCAAGTTCGATTGGAATTTCTCCGCTACCCACAGCTCATCCAAACACTTTTTCAACGTGTCCTGGTTCGGTCCTCCATTCAGTGTTACCTAAACTTCAACCTGGCCATGGGTAGATCACTTGGTTTCGGGTCTACTCCATCATACTATTTCGCCCTATTAAGACTCGCTTTCGCTTCGGCTCCATGTCTTCCACTTAACCTCGCATGATAAAGTAACTCGCCGGTTCATTCTACAAAAGGCACGCCATCACCCCCTAAAGGGCTCTGACTACTTGTAAGCACACGGTTTCAGGTTCTCTTTCACTCCCCTCCCGGGGTTCTTTTCACCTTTCCCTCACGGTACTGGTTCACTATCGGTCACTAGGTAGTATTTAGCCTTACCAGATGGTCCTGGTAGATTCCGACGGAATTCCTCGTGTTCCGCCGTACTCAGGTGCTCTCTCACGCCAACTTAGCATTTCGTATACAGGACTTTTACCTTCTACGGTCTAACTTTCCAGCTAGTTCTACTATACTTTGTCATACGCTTTGTTGAGAGTCCTACAACCCCAATATGCAAGCACATTGGTTTGGGCTCTTTCCCTTTTCGCTCGCCGCTACTTAGGAAATCGATTTTTCTTTCTCTTCCTACAGGTACTTAGATGTTTCAGTTCCCTGCGTTACCTCGCTTTCGCGTACCGCCCTTTTAAAAGCGGTGGGTTCCCCCATTCGGATATCTACGGCTCTTTGCTTACTTACAGCTCCCCGTAGCATTTCGTCGTTTGTCACGTCCTTCTTCGGCTCCTAGTGCCAAGGCATCCTCCGTGCGCCCTTTACTACTTAATCGTGTGTAGCTTTTACGCTTCGTTCTTCTTCCTTGAACTCTTTGTGAATAAGTTTTTTACAACTTACTTACTTTTTTCTCGGTTTTTGTAAATCTGTTTCTTTACTTATAGAAAATTATCTTTGATCTAATATATATATTCAGTTTTCATTGTGCTTGAGTATTTCTTGAACACTCAAAACTAAACGAATTATCAACGTATTCCTTATCCTTAGAAAGGAGGTGATCCAGCCGCACCTTCCGATACGGCTACCTTGTTACGACTTCACCCCAATCATCTGTCCCACCGTGACCGGCTCCCTCCTAAAAGGTTAGGCCACCGTCTTCGGGTGTTACAAACTCTCGTGGTGTGACGGGCGGTGTGTACAAGACCCGGGAACGTATTCACCGCGACATTCTGATTCGCGATTACTAGCGATTCCAGCTTCATGTAGTCGAGTTGCAGACTACAATCCGAACTGAGAATAGTTTTTGTGAGGTTTGCTTACTCTCGCGAGCTCGCTTCTCTTTGTTCCTATCCATTGTAGCACGTGTGTAGCCCAAGTCATAAGGGGCATGATGATTTGACGTCATCCCCACCTTCCTCCAGTTTATCACTGGCAGTCTATCTAGAGTCCCCATCTTACTGCTGGCAACTAGATATAAGGGTTGCGCTCGTTGCGGGACTTAACCCAACATCTCACGACACGAGCTGACGACAACCATGCACCACCTGTATCTGTGTCTAACCAAAGGTCAGAACAACACAATCTCTTGTGTCCTCACAGTATGTCAAGACTTGGTAAGGTTCTTCGCGTTGCTTCGAATTAAACCACATGCTCCACCGCTTGTGCGGGTCCCCGTCAATTCCTTTGAGTTTCAACCTTGCGGTCGTACTCCCCAGGCGGAGTGCTTTAATGCGTTAGCTGCAGCACTGATCTCTTATGAGACCAACACTTAGCACTCATCGTTTACGGCGTGGACTACCAGGGTATCTAATCCTGTTTGCTCCCCACGCTTTCGCGCCTCAGTGTCAGTTACAGGCCAAAAAGCCGCCTTCGCCACTGGTGTTCCTCCTAATCTCTACGCATTTCACCGCTACACTAGGAATTCCACTTTTCTCTCCTGCACTCAAGTTTAACAGTTTCCAATGACCCTCCACGGTTGAGCCGTGGGCTTTCACATCAGACTTATTAAACCACCTGCGCGCGCTTTACGCCCAATAATTCCGGACAACGCTTGCCACCTACGTATTACCGCGGCTGCTGGCACGTAGTTAGCCGTGGCTTTCTGGTTAGGTACCGTCTCTACTGTGTATAGTTACTACACAATCATTCTTCCCTAACAACAGAGCTTTACGAACCGAAATCCTTCTTCACTCACGCGGCGTTGCTCCGTCAGGCTTTCGCCCATTGCGGAAGATTCCCTACTGCTGCCTCCCGTAGGAGTCTGGGCCGTGTCTCAGTCCCAGTGTGGCCGATCACCCTCTCAGGTCGGCTATGCATCGTCGCCTTGGTAGGCCTTTTACCCCACCAACTAGCTAATGCACCGCAAAAGCCATCTCATAGTGTTAGCATAACCAACTTTTAAACATCAACCATGCAGTTAATGCTGTTATCCGGTATTAGCTATCGTTTCCAATAGTTGTCCCAGTCTATGAGGCAGGGTTCTTTACGTGTTACTCACCCGTTCGCCGCTAAGTTTTTTTCCGGTGCAAGCACCAGAAAAAAACTTCGCTCGACTTGCATGTATTAGGCACGCCGCCAGCGTTCGTCCTGAGCCAGGATCAAACTCTCCAAATAAATTTGTTAGCTTGATTAGCTCATTAAAAAGTTTTATAGTTTCTTTTTTTAAAACTGTCCTTTTTTTGGAATTAACGTTGACTTAATTCGTTTAGTTTTTCAATGTTCAAATCGTTGCGATTAGCAACTTTTTATAGTTTTAACATTTTTTTCAAAATAGTTTGTCAAGTATTTTTCGAAACTTTTTTAAAAAAATGTTTTTTTGCCTTCATCGGAAGACTTTTCATTATTCTATCACTTCAATAAGTTTTTTTGTCAAGAAGTTTTTTTATTTTTTCTTAACTTTAAATTATTATAAATGTTTCATTGTTCGTCTTCTTCTTGAGAAGACTTTTTACTATTTCTATCATCTGTTTTTATAACTTGTCAACATTATTTTTCATATTTTTTTCATCTTTTATTTTCATTATTTCTTTCCATTTACTATTTACAATAAAGTTTTTATTGAGATATTATATAAATAACATAGTATAAGGAGAATTTATTATGATTATTTTTAAAGAACCTAAAGATGTTACTTTTGAACAAATATTAGATTACAAAGAAGAATTTGTTCTTAATAATGAAATCATTCAAGGTGCAGCTAATATGACTGCTTTATCTATCCCTGAATGGGTAAAATTTGTAGAAAATACTAAATATAAAGAAACAGTTACTCCTGGGATTTGTTACTGCTCATACTTTTCTTTTGCACTAGATAATGATAAGATTGTCGGTATTATTAACGCAAGACATGAACTTAATGACTATCTATTGAATCTCGGCGGTCATATAGGATATAGTGTCAGAAAATCAGAACGTAGAAAAAGGATATGCTAAAAAAATGCTAAACTATACTTCTAAATTTTTTTATTTTTCACTTGGTCTAGAGAAGATACTAATTACCTGTGATAAAAAAATAATGTTGCTTCAAAACGTACCATTGAATCATGTGGTGGAATTTTTAGAAAATGAGGTAATAGAAGAAAATCGAACTACATTAAGATATTGGATATAAAAAAATAAGGTTAGGTTGGATTTAATCCAACCTAACCTTTCCTATTTCATCTCGACTACTGTAGCTCCCATTCCACCTTCGTTTTTGACCTCCGGTTCTATAGCTAGCTACATATCTATTATTTTTTTAAGATATTCTCCGATATTTTTACGAAGTATACCTGAACCTAAACCATGAATAATAGTAAATGTGTCATATCCTTGAAGTATTACTTTATCCATGTAGTTTTCAATTTCTCTTATAGCTTCTTCTGTATTTAACCCTATTACATTGATATCAATACCCTACTTTTTTACTACTTACACTACTTGTGCTTACATATCGTTTTGGCTACTTCTGGTTCACTATCAATTTTTTTCTAACTTCTTTTTTTCTTGATACTTTAGTTTCATAGCTCCCATTTTTAATTTGTAGGGTATTTCCTGAAATTTCTAATACAGTCGCTCTTTGATTATAACTTAGTACAAGCACATCATCTCCAACTTGTATTTCACTATTATTAAACTTAGGTTCACTTTCTAATTTTCTTTGTAGTTTTATATTATTCTTGCTCTTATCCATAGAATGAAGTAAATCATTAAGTTCATGTTGTTTTTAAAGAAGTATTATCTTTAAATTCTCTATAAATTTCAAGCATCTCTTCTTTTTTCTCTTCTATTTCTTTATTTAACTCTATACTTAAATCATTATACAAACTTTCTTTATAGTCCTCATATTTTTCTGTAAATTAGATTCAAGAGTTTCTTTTAACTTCATCAATTTCATCTATAGATTTTATTTATATATTCTAATTTATAATCATATTCTCTAATACTCTCTGAAAGTTTATCTATGAAAAAAGATTATTTCTCTTTTATATTAACTTCTAATAACGAACTCGCTTCATCTATAATTGATTGCTCTAAACCCTAATTTTGGCAGAAATATTTATCGCATTAGATTTTCCCTGGTAAATCCTATTATAAATCTATACGTTGGTTTTAATTTTTCAAAATCAAATTCCATAGATGAATTTTTTTATAATACTCTGATTCAAAAGCAGTAGTTTTTTAATTTCTGGATAGTGCGTTGTACATAACATCGTTGCATTTAAATTCTTGAATTTTTTTCTAATAACGCAATTGATAGAACAGCACCTTCACTTGGATCAGTTCCTGAACATAATTCATCTAATAGAATAATACTCTTATCATTTGTTTTATTTAATATATCAATTATATTAGTCATATGTGAAGAAAAAAAGTAGATAAGTTATTCTCTATAGATTGTTCATCTCCCTATATCTACAAACACATCTTCAAAAAAACCAACTGTCGATTCCTCTAAATGCAGGAATATAAAATCCTAAATGAGTTAAATATACACATAATCCAACTGTTTTTTTAAAATTACAGTTTTACCTCCCGTATTTAGGTCCAGTAATAATTAAAGAGTTACCTTTATTATCAAGAAATAACATCATTTTTTTACAACAACATCCTTTATCAATTAAAGGATTATATGCTTTTCTTTAAATTTAAGCTCTTGTGAATTTACTATATTTTTGTTTATTAAATCCATTTCTTGTACAAAAAGTTCATTTTTTTGAAAAAGATAAACTCTATTTGTGAAAAATTCCATAGTGAATTTATAAGTTTCATCTGCATTTTTCTTTAATAACTTCTGAAGCTTCTTTTTAAAATTCTAAGAATTTCTTCTTTTTCTTTACGTTTTAGTATTCCGATTTCATTATTAATCTCTACATTTTCTTTTGGTTCAACATAAAAAGTATTACCCTGAAGCACTCTCATCATGGATAATTCCACCAAAAATCATTTTTTTATATTCTGGTTTTTACTAAAATAACATCACGGTCATTTCTCTTTTGTAACAATTGCTTCAGTTAATTTTTTTAACATTTGAACGTAAGATATTTTTTTAAAATCTGATCACTTTTATTTTTTTAACTTAGAAATATTTACTTTTGATATTTTTTTCAGTTCTAATGAAGCGTCTGGTCTTATATAACCGTCCTCATCTATTATTCTATCTAGATATCTTTTCAAGATCACTAAAAATCATCTAGTTTAACTACATATTTTCGTTAAACTTGGATATGAAGAATGTTCTTGTAATTTAATATTTCTCAAATCTTCTAGAAAATCTATCATAAGTTATAATATTTCTTAGTATATAGAAGAGTTCCTTTTCTGAAAGCACACTATCAATTTTAGCTTTCTTAACACTAGCATTATAATCAAATATTTTTTTAATTTAAATTCATTTGGATATTTTCTTAGTAAGTCATATCCTTCTTCATTTTTCTTTATGAACTTCTACTAACTTACTCATAATTTGTTATATATTCTAAATTTTTTTCACTTTTTTTCATAAGATAACTCTGAGAAACAATATTTTCTCTATATCTTTTAAAAACTAAGTCTAAATTAAGTTTCTTTTTGAGTAATTTTATTCAATCTAATCTCACTCCTTCTATCTAATTTACATGCTTTATCTTTTTTTATAACACAAACTATTATACACTAAATACAAGTATTAAAACAATTTCTTTCGATTAAAAATCATAATCTGGTTTAATATAAAAAAATTCGAAGCATCTTGCGTACTCCGAATTTCTCAATTACTTTATTAAAAAGAAATAAACTAATAAACTGTTTTGATAACACTGGTGTGTTTTTGTATTATATAGTCAGGTAACATCGAATCTTTAAATATAGCTATCTTCCAATCTGGAGTAGGCAATACTGTAACTAAATATAAGACTACAAAAACTATTAAATAAATTTCCACAAAACCCTAATATAGCTCCTAAATATCTATCCGTTATTTTTTTATTAACGGTAATTTTTCTTACAACTCCTAATGTTTGTGCTAGAATTTGTATTATTAATCGAATTACAATAAATAATACAATAAACGAAACTACTCGATAATATGCACTTGGTATATTTAGACCTTTATAAATTCCTTCTAAACCCTCTGTTACATCAGTTGGAATTGGAATCATGCTTGTAAATAAATATGCTAATCTTGAACTAAATAACATAGACACTACATAACCTATTACAATAGTTCCTAGATAAAAAAATTTGCATAATTAACCCTCGTTTGTATCCCTAAATACGCACCTGCAGCTAATAATAATGCTATAATTATATCAACCATGTTTTTCTCCTTTCAATTCATATTCTATTTTTACTTAACATTAGATTAGTATATTGATATTTCTACTTTATCAACTTTAAAGTAGCATTAATCCATTTTAGACTAATGCTACTTTTTTATTTAACATTTAATTATTATTCAACTCCGATAATATATGGATATACCGGTTGTCCTGATTCAATTAGTTCTACTTCTACATCAGGATATTTTTTTCTTCTATTAATTGTTCTAAGAAATCAGTATATTCTTCTGTACTTTCTTCACCAAGGTATAGTGTAACAATTTCAGTATCTTCATCAATTGATTTTTTTCTAATAATTCTTCTAATACTGTATTAAGTGAAAGGTTAGAAACTACAATCTTACCATTTCTGATTCCCATAAATTCATCTTTCTTGATTTCAACACCTTCAATATTAGTATCACGAACAGCATGGGTTACCTCTAAAGTACTTACTGTAGATAAATACTTCTTGCATATTTGCAAAAGTTTTTCTTCAGGAGCCGTTTGAGGACTAAATACCATTACTGCTGCTAATCCTTGAGGTGCCGTTTTACTTTCAACAACAAAGACATTTTCTTCAGCTAACTCTGCAGCTTGTTTTGCTGCAAGTTGAATATTTTTATTATTAGGGAAGATAAAGATATTTTTAGCATTAACTTCTTTAATAGCCTTCATAATATCTTCAGTAGATGGGTTCATTGTTTGTCCCCCTTCTACAATATAATCAACTCCCATTGAAGTTAGAACTTTACTTAATCCAGCTCCCATAGAAATAGAAATCATTGCTTGTTCTTTAAGTTCTTTTGGAGCAGTTGCTTGTTTTGCTTCTTGTTTTTCTAAGTACTTCACGGTGTTGTTCTCTCATATTATCAGATTTAATTTTAATTAGTTCTCCGTATTGTTGTCCATAGTTGAACACATCTCCTGGAGTTTCTGTATGAACATGTATTTTTACATACTCGCTATCCGAAATAACTAGTAATGAATCCCCAAATTTACTCATATCGGCACGGAATTTATCTTCATCAAATTCTTTTTTCTCACCGTCAAGACGAACTGTGAATTCAGTACAGAATCCATATACGATATCTTCTGGGCTCATAAAGTCCATATCATGATCATCTTCAAATTGCATGTCAACAACATTAGTTTCTACAGCTTCCAATCCGTCGATTTTTTCACCTTTTAGTGCTGCTACAAAACCTTGATATACACATACAAGACCTTGACCACCTGAGTCTACTACACCAACTTCTTTTAATATAGGTAGTAAATCAGGAGTTCTCTTTAATGAAGCTTGAGCTTCCGCATAAATTGCTTCCATAACTTCTATTACATTATTAGTATTTTCCGCAACTTTGACACCCGCTTCTGCAGCTTCACGAGCAACAGTTAGAATTGTTCCTTCTACAGGTTTAATAATAGCCTTATAAGCAATACTAACACCATTTTGAATAGCCGCTGCAAATTCTTTTGCATTAATTTCTTTTTTATCAGCTATATATTGAGACATTCCTCTAAATAGTTGAGAAAGGATAACACCTGAGTTTCCACGTGCTCCCATTAATAATCCTTTAGAAAAAGATTTACCTAATTCACCGATGTTCTCAACAACATTTGCTGCTGTTTCTTTAGCACCTGATGACATTGAAAGGTTCATATTTGTTCCTGTATCACCGTCTGGTACAGGGAAAAACGTTTAATGAATTTATTTTTTTCTGCATTCTTTAGCTAAAGTTTTTTTCGATCCTAAAGTCGATCATTTCAGCTAAAACAGAGTCCGTTAATTTTTTCTCCACTATCTTTCCTCCTATTTATTTACCTTGATGCCTTGAATATAAATGTTAATTTCATTTACCTTTAACACCAAGAGTTTTTTTCTATTTGATATTTTACTGAAGATTGAACATTGTTAGCTATTTCTGAAATCTTTAGTTCCATACATAACTATAATGTATAAATCAATTACTAAAGTCTTTTCTTCGTCTTTTTTTACTACTATACCTTTTGCATAATTTTCTTTACGCAAAAATTTCTGTAATTCCATCTTTAACCTGATTTTTTTACTAGCCATCCCTATAATTCCATAGCAACTTACAGCTGCACCACCAGCTACTGATGCAATAACATCATCACTTATAGAAACATGACCAAATTCATTATTAATTTCTAATGACATATCTTTTCCTCCTAATTTAAAAAAATAGTCAAATGAACATACGAACTATTATACCTTTTTTTATCAAAAAAAAATACAAGTAAAACATTGATATTTCTCTATTTAGAGCCTTTTTAGCAATCTCTTTTTAAATAGTTTATTTATTACTTTATTTTTATTAATATATTCTTTAGAATGAATCATTAATGTAATAACATCACAGACGGAGTTGGAATATTGTGATTTTTTTCCTAACCTAGAAACTTCTCCATTTAAATAATCGATTTCTGTTAATCTTCCATTTTTCATATCTTGATATAACGATGGATAATGTGCTCCCCAGTTTCTAAAGAGAAAATAGATTTTTCTATATTTTTTTCTCTATAACCTCTTGTTTTCACCTCTATTCCTTCTGCTTTTCCCTACAGCTGTAACTTCACTTTAAAAACAGCTCTAGTCAATTCTAATATTCTTTATCAAAACTTCCATACTGATTAATATTACAATCAATCAAAGTACAATATGTATTTAAAACACAATTTAGTCCAGCTTTATGCCAAATAGATTGATATGTATCCTCTGAATATTTAATATTTAATCCAGAATCATTTAATCTATTAACCAAGTCCAAAGTTTTATCTAAATTATCTTCTTTTAACCTGTTTTAACTCTATTTTTGCTGACTCCATGAGCACTTTCAGCACTCCCTGGTCCTGCTAGACCACTAGTCCACACTGTTACACCTATAAGTATATTTCTCTTCTTTTTATATAGTCTTTTAATGTTTGAACATGTCCTAGACCATTTAAGATACAAATGATTTTAGTATCTTTATGGAAAAAGGTGTTTTCACTTGCTCAACATTGGTCTTAATTGCATAGACTTTTGTTGCCACAAAAAAACAACATCATATTTACCAGAAACTTGGTCTGGTCTATATATTGGAATATAATAATTTCCTAAATCTTCTTCATCAATAATTACTTTTAACCCGTTATTTCTTATATTTTCAACATGTTCTTCCCAAGAATCGACAAATGTAACATCCTCGTTATTTTTTTAAACAACATATAGCCAAACCTTGAACCCTAATGCCCCTGCTCCTACAAATAATATTTTTCATAATTCTTCTCCTTTAGTGTTTTTTTATTCTACACTAATTTTATAACTATATTGAAACTTTGTCAACGTCACCTACTATTTAATTTACATAAAAAAAGATACTCGAAATACTTCGAATATCTTTAAATTTATTATAAGTTTTTCTGGTTTATATGCATCTTTTAGTATATAATTTTAACACATCTGAGTAAAATCTATCTGCTACAAAATGCAACTAGTAAATGGAATTACAAAGAATGCTAATAAAACTGGTAGTAAATTTCCATTATTCATTGCATAAGATTTAGTAGGTCCAATTAGACCGATAATTCCAAATCCTGCACTTTCATGAGTTCCCAAGATTTTTAAGAAATATCCCGAAAGACCCGTTACTGCAGCTGTTGTTAAAATTGTAAGAAGTAGCTGTGGTTTACGTGCACAGTTAGGCATCATTAACTTAATAGCACCCAATATAATTGCAGCACTTGCACCTTTGTAATTAGCTCTATAAGTACCTATCGCTAATACTGCAGCTGCTGATACTAATCCTAATGTAGCTGCTCCTGCCCCCACATAGTTTTCATTAGTGAATAAAATTAATCCCATAGCTACTGTTGATACAGGTGTAACTATTAAGAATGAAAATGCCATTGTAATCAATACACACATTAAAACTGGTTGTAATTTTGTAAATTCAAAAATTACTGATGCTAAAAGTTTTGTTAAACTTTTTGTATAAGGTAAAGTTACTAGACCTAATGCAGCTACTAGTCCACCTGTTATCGGTAAGAAAATAATAGTAACTGCTCCGAATTTATCTTTAACAAGGTTAATTGCTAAAGCACCCACAATTGTTATTAAAATTACGTTAAATAAATCTCCCATTGGAACACCAGTCCATGCTTTAGTTTGAGCATTAAATGTTAATGATCCACTAGCTGCTAGAACTGTTGCCCCTAATACCGCTGATTCTAATGGTTTAAATTTTAAACTTTGTCCAACAATAACTCCTACTAAAACCGGAATAGAAAATTGTAATAAATACATAGCTTGTGTTAATGTTGTGAATACCCCTGGTGCAAATACTGTTCCCAAATATTTAAATAAAGTGCTTAAAACAGCGTTTGGAATTAATCCAGATACAACTCCTAAAGCTGTACCGTTTAAAAATTATATTAAGAAAAATCCCTTTACTGATTTTTGGCATAAATATCCTCCTTTTTTTATGTTTTTAATGAATATAATAAATATAATAATATAAAATCGAAAAAAAAGTAAAGAATTTTTTTGAAAATTTGTTGTTTTTTTCTCTTTTACGTTAATAAAGTGTATACAAAAAAGAGAATACGTAGATTTTACTACAATATTCTCCCTTTATTATTCAATTATAGTGGCTTTTTATTGGGTATACCTGCTTTCCTTGGGTATTTATTTGGAGTTTCTTTAGCTTTTCTAATTTCTAGAATATGTCGCTCCTCTCCCTCAAGATCAAATTCTAAATCTCTTTCTAATTTTCCCACCTAAAAAGTTTTAATTGCATTTATTGCTTCTTTTGTTTCCTCTTCAGCTTTTTGTGCTTTCAAGCTTAAAAAATATCCATCTTTTTTTACTAGCGGTAAGCAAAGTTCTGACAACACATTTAATCTTGCAACTGCTCTTGCAGTAACTATTTCAAAACTCTCTCTATAGTCTTTATTTTGTCCGAACTCTTCTGCTCTAGAATGAACAAAATTACAATCAGTTAAACCTAATTCATCCTTTATTAAATTTAAAAATTTTATACGTTTGTTTAACGAATCAACAATAGTAACCTTTTAAATTCGGATATAATATTTTTCAATGGTATAGAGGAAATCCTGCTCCACTTCCCTACATCACATATACTTTCTATATTCGAATAATCTTTATAAAATGCTAAAGAAATCGAATCAAAAAAATGTTTTTGTATAGAACTCTTCTTCCTCAGTAATAGCAGTAAGGTTGATTTTTTTGATTCCATTCTACTACTAGATTATAGTATTTATTATACTGTTCTTTTTTTGAAGTTCAGTTAATTCTATACCAACCTTCTCTTTTACCGCACTATAGAATTGTTCTTTATTCATTATTCATACCTCTTTGTTGTTCTAAATATACTAAAAGTATAGAAATATCCGCTGGATTGACACCTGATATACGAGATGCCTGACCTATAGTTAATGGTAAAACTTTTTTTAGTTTCTCCCTTGCTTCAAGAGCCAAGCTTGGTACTTCATCATAACTCAAATCAGCAGGAATTTTCATCTCATTCATTTTTTTAAGTTTTTCTACTTGTTGGATAGATTTTTTTATATACCCTTCGTATTTCACTTCAATTTCTACTTGTTCTATTACATCTTTAGGAAGAACAGTTTCATCATTTGCCAAATAAAGTACATTAGCATGAGTTAGTTCTGGTCGTCTTAGCATATCTATTGCTAGTATACCGTCACGAATTTCAGCACTATTTAATTCAACTAATTTTTTTCTAATGTTGCAGCTGTAGGGGTAATTCTAAAAAGTTTTTAATCTTTCTATTTCATCAGCAACCATACTACGTTTTTTTCACAGAATTTATTATAGCGTTCTTCTGGTATAAGACCATAGTTATATGCTTTCTCTGTTAATCTCATATCCGCATTATCATGACGTAATAATAATCTATGTTCAGCTCTTGAAGTAAGAAGTCGATATGGTTCGTTTGTTCCTTTTGTTACTAAGTCATCAATAAGAACTCCAATATATGCTTCATCTCGACCAAGTATCATCGGTTCTTCACCCAGTACTTTACATGCAGCATTTATTCCCGCCATAATTCCTTGACCTGCAGCTTCTTCATAACCACTAGTACCATTAATTTGACCAGCAGTAAATAATCCATCGATTAATTTCGTCTCTAAAGTTGGCCAAAGTGTTGTTGGATTTACAGCATCGTACTCAATAGCATAGCCATTACGCATAATAACTGCATTTTCTAATCCCGCAATACTTCGAACCATTTCTCTTTGTACATCATCTGGTAAAGAAGTTGATAACCCTTGTACATAGATTTCTTTTGTATTTCTACCTTCTGGTTCTAAGAAAAGTTGATGTCTTTCTTTATCATTAAAACGCACATACTTATCTTCAATACTTGGACAATATCTTGGACCTGTTCCTTTTATTACTCCAGAGTACATTGCAGAACGACCTAAGTTTTTATCAATAATTTCATGCGTTGTTGTATTAGTATAAGTTAACCAACAAGGAACTTGATCTTTTACAAATTCTGTAGTTTCATAACTAAATGCATGCTCTTCATCATCACCAGGCTGTATAGATGTTTTTGAAAAATCTACACTATCAGCGTTAACTCTTGGCGGTGTTCCTGTTTTAAATCTAACTAAGTCAAATCCTAATTCTTCTAATTGTTTAGCAAGATCAATAGATGGCATTTGATGATTTGGACCTGAAGAATATTTAATATCACCTATTACTATTTCTCCCCTTAAGTATGTTCCTGTAGTAATTATAATTGCTTTAGCTTTATAAGCTGTACCAAGCATCGTTCTTAAACCAACCACTTTATTATTTTCAACAATTAGTTCGCGTACCATCGCTTGCTCGATATCTAAGTTTGGCGTGTTTTCTAAAACTCTCTTCATTTCAAGTTGATATTCAACTTTATCAGATTGCATCCTTAACGCCCTTACAGCTGGTCCCTTTGCAGTATTCAACATCTTACTTTGAATATTCGTTTTATCAGCTACACGCCCCATAAGTCCACCTAATGCATCGACCTCACGAACAACAATTCCTTTTGCTGGCCCCCCAACACTAGGATTACATGGCATAAAACCAATAGTATCTAAATTAATTGTAATCATTAAGGTTTTTACACCTTTTTCTACTTGATGCATGAGCTGCTTCTATACCAGCATGCCCACCTCCAATTACAATAACATCATATTCTTTTTAAAAAAATTCAGTCATAGTACCTCCATATATTTTTAACGTAATTGCAAAATAATGCTTTGACCAAAATTTTTGATTGATTACTAAATTTTTTTACTTTTATAATATTATCATATTGAGAACAAAAAAACACTAATAATATACATAAAAGAAAGTAAAAAAACTTACTTCACAAATTTTTTTGTCTTCTAAAAAAATTTTTATTTTCACAAAACTATATTTAATTAAAAAAATCGCAGTACAACTTGCACTGCGATTAGATTATCTATTCTGAAATTTTTTTCAAACTTATTAAATTTCTTTCTTTATTAAATAAACCTAAATGTTTATCTACCATAATTGAATTCGTCATACCTCCACTTACGTTTAAGCATGTACGTCCCATATCTAAAATTGGATCTACTGCTAAAATTGGATTAATTTGATTAAATAGCGCTCCAAAACCTACTCCATTTACAGATACCGATGCTGCTGTAATTGATGTACCAGGTACCCCAGCTATACCAACAGACCCTAATGTTACAACTATCACAGTCATAATAAATAATGTTGTATCAATTGTTATTCCATTAGCATTTGCTAAGAAAACAACTAACATAGTTGGATAAATACCAGCACATCCTTGCATTCCTGCTGTAGATGAGAATGAAGCTACAAAATTAGCTGTTGATTGGTTAACTCCCATTTCTTTAGTAAGTGTACTAATAGTAAGAGGTAACGTACCTGCACTTGAACGTGAAGTAAATGCTAAGACTAATGGTTTACTAGCTTTTTTTAAAATAAGTTATAGGTGAAACACCATGAAGAGCAATAAATAACCCTTGAATTATAAATTGAATTACTACTGCTACATATAATAAACCAATAAATAATAAAACATCTTTAATCGATTTTCAATCCTCTTTGTGCAATCGTGTTAGCTAATAAAGGTATTACTGCGTAAGGTAATAGTCTAATTATTAGAACAGTCATACGAGAAACAATTGCATGTAAACTAGAAATATAGTCTACAAATGTTTTTAACTTTATTTTCATCTTTATTTTTGAATATATCTTGCTGCCAATCCTATAAACATCGCAAAGATTACTACACCGATAACATTAAATTCAACCATTGCTTTTAATCGGATTTGAAGGAATTAATTCTCGTAAAATTGTTACAACATTCTTCACTTCTTTAATTTTACTATCACCTTTTCCTAAGACGATTGAACTACTTCCAAGTTTAAATACTGCAGAAACTACAAATCCAACAATTGAACTTATTGCAACCATTCCTAACGTTATAATCAGTGTTAATCTCGTTAATTTTTTTAACATCAGTATTAGCATTAATATTTACTATTACATTAATAATTGAAACTAATACTAACGGAACGATTAGCATTTTTAATTAAATCAATAAATCCATTACCGAATAATGAATACCACGTTGTTGTTTCGGCGACATACTTAATTTTCATAGGTTCATCACTAAAACCTGAGTATGCTTGAATTAGAATTCCTAAACCTAAACCCTAGTGCAGTAGATATTAATGTTCTTTTTGAAGAACTAACTCTTTTTTTCGCTAAATAGTACATTAAGTAAAATAACGCAAAAAGCACTACTAAAAAAATAATAAAGTTTCTTTTTGTAGAAATCATTATGAATTTCTCAAAAAAATGTAAATTTGTTTCCCATTGTCTATCCTCCAAATGAGTATCTTACTCATCTTCTTTAGTATTTTGTAAAAATTTTAATCTTGAATTTTTACTCCATCTACAGATAGAATGGAAAAAGATTTAAACCTTTTTTTCCATATTGTACCTCCGTAATGTAAAAGATACTACAATTAAACTACAATTTTCATTCATTTTTCAATAAATTTGCTCAAAAAAATATTATTTTACAGACTTTTTTTATTTACTTAATATTTTTTTAATACGTTATAATTATCTTTAGTTATTATTTATTTACAAATAGAATGGAGGGATTTTTTTGAATATTAAATTAGTTTATGCGAGTCTAACTGGTAATACTGAAATGTTATCTGATTTAATTATAGAAAAAAATTCGAAGAAGAAAAAAAGGTTTAGAAATAGAAAAAAATTATTCATTGAAGACATGGTAGATTTTTGATTTTTCTTGATGACGCTGATGCTTTTATAGTTGCATCTTACACATATGGTGAAGGTGAATTACCTGAAGAAATGGAAGAATTTTTTTGAAGCACTTGAAGACAAAAAAATTACGAAGGAAAAAAATATGGTGTAATCGGCACTGGGGATACTATCTACGATGAGTATTGCGTTTGTGTAGATCAATTTGATGAACAAATCGCTAGAAACAGGTGCTACTAATCCAACAGAAAATCTTAAAAATCGAAATCGAAGCTGATACTGATGAAGATTTTTGAAAATATAGAGAAATTTATCGAAGCATTTGCTAGTGCTTTTGTAATATAAAAAAATCGATTATGAAACTTTTCATAATCGACTTTTTTTATCCTTTAAAGAAGACATTTACTCTCTCAAATTCTTCTTCCCAGTTATTCCAATCTAATCTAATTTTTAGAATTTTCCTCTAAAAATGTCTTCTACTAGATTCTCTATTGTAATATCTTCTAGAGAAGATTTGATTGCCTTTATTAATAGTATTTACTTTTTTTCAGATATTTGCTATAACGTTTATCTACTGCTAAAGCTCCCTCAAAAAAATTTTTTTGAAACATAATCTGTCTTTTAGTGCAAAAATTTCTACCTCATCATTAAGGGCTACATATATATCATATAATGTAACTTTTTTTATTAGATTTATACTTATATCCTCCACCAATACCTGTATTAGCTTTTCACTAAGTCATTAACAACTAGCTTTTCTCATAATTTTTTTCAGATATGTTGGAGAAATATTTAAACGTTGGCTAATTTCCTTCGAATTTAAGAAAACATGCCTATCTTGAAGGTATAACATTACCATAATACAGATTGCTTGTTCAGTACTTTTTAGTTAAATGCATAAACTCAACCTCTTTTTCTTTTTTTGTATATAACTCTACTTACATCCTTATTTTTATGATATTTTTTTATAATTGTCAAATGTTATTTTTAATTTTTTTCTCCCCAGTATTGATAATAGGTACATTCAATGGAACCATTGAAAAGTTTTTCTTCTTTTTGTTGCCTTTTTTTCCCATATAAATGTTCAAACATTTTTATGAGAAGTTAAAAGATAAAGTGACCAATGTTTTTTTATTTTTTTAAGTTCAGTTCCTAAAAAAACTTTATACATAGCCTCTACTTCTTTTTTTCTCACCTAAACGTTCTCCATACGGAGGATTGGCAATTACGCATCCAGTTTCCTTCTTCGCTACAAAATCAAAAACTGACATCTGTTTAAACTTAATAACTCCCGCTAATCCAATTTCTTCGGCATTATTCTCTGCAGTTGCTATCATCTTAGGATCAATATCAGAACCATATAATTCTAATTCTTTATCATAATCAATAAGATCTTCTGCCTTATTTCTTTCTTCATCTACTAGACTTTCGGCATCCATGGCCATTTTTCAAAATCAAAATTTCTATTAATACCCGGTGCCATATTTTGCGCTGCCATAGCCGCTTCTATTAATAAAGTTCCAGAACCGCAGAACAAGTCATACAAAGGCGTTTCACCTTTCCAGTTTGTTAATTTAACCATTGCAGCTGCTAATGTTTCTTTTAACGGTGCAGTACCTTGCTTCGCACGATATCCTCGTTTGTGAAGTCCATCTCCAGATGTATCTAATAAAATAGTAGCAATATCATTTAGCATTATGATTTCTAATCTATATCTTGCTCCTGTTTCTGTTAACCATCCTGTTATGCCATAACTTTTCTTCATTTTTTCTACAATTGCTTTTTTTACTATAGATTGACAGTCTGAAACACTAAACAATGTAGATTTATGACTACGTCCATCTACAGGAAATTTAGCATCAACTGGTAAATATTTATCCCATTCTATTGCTTTTGTTTTCTCAAAAAGCTCCTCAAAGGTATATGCAGGAAATTGTGCAACCACAATTTTAACTCTATCCGCACATCTTAACCATAAATTAGAACGTACTATTGCTCTTTTATCCCCTGAATAATATACTCTCCCATTTTCTACTTTTGTTTCATAACCTAATTCCTGTACTTCTTTAGCTACAATCGCTTCAATTCCCATAGGTGTTGTTGCTACTAAATTAAAATTCATTTCTTCCTCCTTAAAAAAGAGGCTCCAAAGAGCCCCTAGAACTAGTTGTTTTTCTTATCATAAGCCATATTCTGTATCTACCTTACTCAATCGAGACTAGTCTACTCTCGTAAAAATAGCTGTGATCATCTGTCTAAATATATACATATTTCCTATTCCTACATTCATTTTTGTGGAATAAGTGCTTCTACCAAAATTTGAATTGCTCACTCAAGGGGTTTACCGCGTTCCACTTCTTATATTTCTATAAGAACTCCGTCACTGTGGCACTTTCAAGACATATAACCATATAGAAACCTACTTAGGTCATATTATCTGCCGTCACCTAAAGGTGCCTAAACTTATTTTTTCGTTTAGCATTGAACACTACAGGCATCTCAGCCTGTGTGAGTATGGACTTTCCTCAGCATTACTGCCGCGATCACTCAAAGAAAACACTTATATTACTTTACACTAAAAAAAATTATTTTGTAAATAAAAAAATTAAAACTATTTTTTTCTAAAACCGAAATTTTACCTTCAGCAATTTCTTCTAATGCTTTTTCCTACTTCTTTGTGTGAAGTATACTTTTTCTAATTTTTTTCGTTTCAGGATTAGCAAATAATTCTCTTGCTCTTTTTACTTGCTAAAGATACTAGCATATACTTTTGAATTTACTTTTTGATTTTTAATACATCTAACTTTTGGATATAACATTTTTTTCTCCTACATTTCTTCTAATTCTAATAACGCTCTTCTATATTTCATCTCAATACGTTCACGTTTCAAATGTTCACTTAATATAATAGCTTTAATTCTTTCTACAGCTCTATCTACTTCATCATTTTCAACAACGTAATCATAAAGATGCATCATATTTATTTCTTTTTTAGCTTTTGCTATACGAGATTCTATGACATCATCACTTTCCGTTCCACGACCTTTTAATCTATCTTTCAGGTCAGCTATACTTGGAGGGGCTAAAAATATAAATAAAGCATCTGGTATTTTACTCTTTACTTGCCCAGCACCTTGAACTTCAATTTCTAAAAATATATCTTTTCCTTTATCCATAGTCTCCCTTACATATTTAACGGGAGTTCCGTAATAATTATCAACATATTGAGCATACTCTAAAAGCTCTCCTTGTTGAATTAAATTTTTCAAATTCTTCTTTTTGTTTTTAAAGAAATAATCAACTCCATCTACTTCTCCAGGTCTCATTCCCCTTGAAGTCATTGAAATTGAATATTCAAAGTCTACATCATTACTTTCAAAAATTCTTTTTTCTAACAGTCCCTTTCCCTACTCCTGAAGGTCCTGAAAGAACTATCAATAATCCTTTTCTCCATTTTTTTCGTATCCTTTAATTATGATTTTATTATCTTTTTATGATACCACAAAATAGAAAAAAATTTAAACAATAAACATGTATATTTAAGTTGAAAAATTAATTTGATAGTATTTTTTTCAAAAATTCTCAATTTTTTTATTTTTTTAAAAATACAAGTCTAATAATCGCTAATGACACTATCCCTACTACAACTATTACTAAGAGACTTTTTGAAATAATTGCACTTAATACCGTAGGTAAAGAAGCAAATAGATTTTTCATAATTAATTTGAGGAAGTTGCCCAATCTTTTTGTATAAATAGACTGTCAAACCATAAAGCTGATATTATTACAATTGGCACAAAAGCTAAGATACTCTATAACCGCTTTTAGGTAAATCAAATTTTTTTCAACAATATAAATGGAAGTACCCTAGATAACCAAGTTACAATTGCACATCCCTAATATAGTTAATATTAGATAGTTAGTAGATAACATTTTTTTAAGCACCACCCCTAATGCACATCCTATTAAAGTAACCACTATAATCAATACATTACTTGGAATAAAAAAATCATTCCAAAATATACTAAGAATAATACAACTACAATTACTAGAAATTGTACTTTTTTTCTTAATAGTAATATCTGATATAACTTGCAAGTATAATAACCCTATAAACATAGCAACTAAAAGCAAAAATCTAAACCTAGTGCCTTTTGGATTTTTTTAACTATTCCTCCTAATAAGGCTCCTATCACAGAGGAAACCACCCATGTAAAATAAGATACTAAATTTACAGCATTAAACCATTCATAAGTCAATATTCCTCTTGTATAATTTTGTTTATTCATCCCTAACGCGAAGCTCTCATCTGTTAAGAGAGTACCAATAGAGATATTTTTTTATATACTATATTTTTTTAAAAAAATGGAGCAACCGCCATACTCATTAAAATCATTCTTGAATTGTTTTTATTTTTAATAAAAGCTGTCTAATAAGAACTTTATCTATCTTTTTGTTTGACCGTTTTTTTGCCCAGTGTAAGTCACTAAGCCAGGTTTTAGCACCTGATATTTTTTTACATTTTTTTATAAGTGTCCTATCAACATTAACATACTCTTCATTTTTTTAAACTTCGAATAATACGCAGCTAACATTGATGCAACTTCTATTGTCTCTTCACTAGGGTTATTATCAAAGATTACTACGTGACTACCAGGTATGTCTTTAGCATGAAACCATAAATAATCTCTTCTTGCTAATTTATTTGTAATAGCATCATTTTTGAAGATTATTTTTTTCCAACATAAATAGCCGTATTATTATGATTAACTACAAAATAATTACTCTTATTTTTTTCTTATTTGACTTAATCTTCTCTTTTCAGTATTCCATTAGCAATCAATTCCTCTTTGATTTCTGCAATATCAGTTTTATCAGCATTTTCAAGTTGGAACTTAATGGTCTCAAAATAATCTAAATCGTGCTTAGCAATCTCAATTTGCTCGATTAGATTCTCAATTGTTCTCTTATTCTTTTTTTATAAACTAAAAGTATTTCTCTGAATTTTTTTCAATAGTTAAATTAGGATCTAACTCTATCTCAATGTCCGTTAAATCTTCACTATAAAAAGTTTTGTAATGATATAGTCTCAGGTATTTTTATTTTTTTAAATAAATAAATATTTGAAATTAAAAAGTTGTCCCTTTTAATTTATAATCATCTCTATTATTAGCTTGTTCTAGTTCATTTTCTAAAATATTGATTTTTTTATTCAATCTGTTAATTTTAGAATTAATAAAAGTTAAATAGTTTTCTATCAGTATTCTTATTAATTGACTCTCTGATTATATCCATATAATAATAATCAAGTAATTGTGATAATGATTCAAAGTTCTTACTATAACCATTGATATCAAAAAAAATAGAAATCCTTTTTACCATTTTTCTTCTATTATGACTGGTTTATAATATTTTTCAAATTCCTTACAAAAAAACTTATAAAAGAATTTTTCATATCTTCTGCTGATATTTTTTTAAAATAATTATTTAACAAAGCTGAAACTCCATAGAAATTTTTTTCATTAAAAAAACTTCTTATCTTCTATAGAAAACTCAATATTAGTATAATCACTGAACTCAAAAGGATTAATTTTTTTGCCGTTGGAGGTAATGTATATTCCATATTAGAAATAGTTGATCTCTTGTACTCTAAACTATAACTATTTTTTTAGCGATTCCAAAAATAATTTTATCCTCATTAGTTAGTATTATATTTGAATGTTTTCCCATTAATTCTGTAATTAGATAATAGTACTTTTCATAACCTAAATCATCAAAAATTTTTTTAATTTTTAAAAATTACTATACGATCGTTATTAACCTGACTAATTTCTAATATTATTCCACCAGTTAAGTATTTTCTTAAGACAGAACAAAAAAATTTGAAGGTGTTGAAGGATTTTTCATAACTATTATTTGTTAACTGTATTCTAGACGTATTAGAATTTGCAGATAAAAAAAGCTTTTAAGTTTTTTTCCCTTTTCTAATAGAAAAAAACAAATTCATCTGTTGATAAATTATTTATTTTATTAATTCGTCCATTAAGAATATTTTCTTCTAATTCCTCCAACATCTTTTTTTACAAAAACCATCAAATGCCATTTTTAATCCTCCTTAATATTTTTTTTAATGTTCAACATAGAATTATAACACATAAAATATTATGTGTATATGAAAAATAATATTGCCATTTTATAATAAAAAGGCGTGACTTAATAAAATCGCGATTTCATAGAAATTGATTTTTATCGAGTCACTACCAATAAGTTTATTAAATTATTCAAAAAAATATTTATAAAACAAATTTAGATATTAATAAATTACTGTATCTATAATTTATTATATAAACTCTTTTTATAGTTTAGGGCTGCAGAAGAAACCAATATACTATTTAGATTTATCCTCTTCGAATTTTTTTGAAACCAATACCCCCCAAACTAGTAATCCTAATAATACTACCCAAAAAATAGCAGTCCAAAGAGTTGAATGTGGAAATTCATGAGGTATTAAAGCTAATTTCTCATGAGCAGCAGCAATTACAAATAATTTAATACCTACCCAGCCTACAATTAGAAATGCTGCAATTTCTAAACCTGGTTTTGTTTCTAATACTTTTATAAATACATTAGCAGCATAACGCATGATAATTACTCCTACAAAACCTCCAATCACCATAACAGCAAATTGACCAAGATTAATTCCGCCAATTGATGTCTCCGAAATATGAGGTAATGTTATTGCAATTGCAACAGCTGCTAATATTGAATCTATAGCAAATGCTATATCAGTTAGTTCTACCTTTATAACAGTAGCCCAGAATCCACTTTGCTTCTTAGGTTCAAATATTTCTTCTGTAGCTTCCCCTTCTTTTCTTTTATCAAAAAATTCTTTTATATGAACTCCAGCCATATATACCAAATACAATCCACCTAACACTTGAATCTCCCAATATTGGGCAAGAATCGTGATTAAAAATATCGCTATAACTCTAAACACTAGTGCACCAGCAAGACCATACATTAACGCGTGCTTTTGTTCTTTTGGAGGTAAATGTCTAACCATTACCGCTAGAACAATCGCATTATCTGCTGATAATAATCCTTCCAATAGTATTAAACTCAATAATACTATTACATATTGAATTAGAATCTGTGTATCCATTAAATTCTCCTTCTATCCTATTATTTTTTTCATTAATTTAACAATTAAGATAACAATTATTAAACCAGCCATATTTAATAATAAAGGTAAATAATTGCCAAAACTAAGTGTTATATTTTGATTTAAATTATTAAATGACTTCGTAAAAATTGTCAATACACTATTATCAATTCTTTCTACGGGAATAGCCACTCTATCTTTAATCATTTTGGCAATTACATCTCCTCCAATAAAGAATAATAAAGAAAATGATATTGCTAGATTAGTATTGTTAAATAAAGTTAAAGCTAATAAATAAATAATATTAGCAAATAGTAATAATAATATCAAAATTGAAGCATATGCCACTGATGTATTTACATTCATCATTATTACTTTCAATTCTTCAAAAATATCTCTTTTTACGTAAGAATAAAAAAATCCTACTAAACACGACACTATAATAGCAAAATAAACTAAAAAAATAAATTATGTTTTGCTATAAGGGCAGAAATATCACGAATACTTTTTCTTTTTTTCTCATTTCTAAAAGAACATTGACTTTAGAAATATAATCTTCTCTGTATGAATGAATATAATTAATCCCCATTACAAAAAAAGAAGTAATGCTAAATTCACCTTTAAAATAATATTAAAGATAATATTGATTATCGAAATATCAAAAATAGGCAGAAAGTGAATCTAATTTGTAAACAAAAAAACAAAGTTCATTAAAATAATTATAACTAAAAAAATAAATAATTAAATTTACGTCTAAATAACTTCCCAAATTCAATAGTTAAAAAGCATTATAAATCAGCCTCTCCCTCATATAATTTAATTTTTTTCACCTAAATTACGAATCTGATATACTTCTATATTATTTTTTTAATAACGCATATACTACTTTTTCAAGACTTTCTTCTCTCACTACAATTTCATTATCGTGATAAAGGCTGTATTGATAACCTTCTAAAAATCAAATCAAGATTATCCTGACTTGATACATTAATAGCAGTTAATGTTTTTTTAATACTAATAAATCTTCAAGATTACCAAAAATATGATTTAATACCATCCGAGATTACTAATACTTTATCTGCAATACTATTATGTTTATTTAACATTGTATCTAAAAATTATTACATTAGAATTATTTGATTTATCTAAAATCAGATCACTTATAGCCTCTTTATCCTCTAAAGTTAAAAGATTTTTTTCCGTATTATCAACTATTAAAACATTCTGATCGACTAGGATTGAAAATAATGTATGATATTTAGTCACTTCATTGCTTAATAACTCTTTATATTTAACTTCTGAATTTAGATTTAAAAACTCTAAATCCGCTATTAACTCTTCATCGGCATACCCAATATTAAATAAAGACAACCCTTTCTTTTAAATTATTCAATAACGTTAAATCACTATAAAAACCAAAAATCTCTAGAAAATAATAATGTTTGTTTATTTATATTTTTCTTTATCAAAAAAAGTATTTCTCCTTTAAACTTTGTTCTTTGTCTAAAAGAATCCTTTTAAAAATATCTAAACTGGCTGTACTATTATTTACAATAGTTAAAAATTTCGCCAGTATCCACTTTTGAAAATCTAGTTCCAAAATAGTATCCTTTTTTATTTTTCTTTGTATATTCTTTAAATTCTAAAACCATTATTTCTCCTATTATAAACAATATAATTTGTTAAATCACTTCATTTTATCAAACTACTAACTTACCTTCTCTTATAAATTAATACTATATCTTATTATAATACCATTGCTTTTAACTTAATGTCAAAAACAATAATCATAAAAAAATAAAAAGAAGGGAGTGACTCAAAAATCGTGATTTCTAAGAAATCAATTTTTGTCGAGTCACTCCCGCACAGTCTATTAGATATCTTAAAAGCTTCTATAAAGCGAATTTAAATATCAATAAACCACTGCGTCTATGAGTTATCATATACACTTTTTGTAAAATTTATGACTTTTAAGTAAGTCTCAATCTATATAATAATTATTTACTTTCTTTTTTTCACAACAAATGTTAACACAATTCCTAGTACAAATCCCACTAGAGCGTAATTTAACCAAGCAAAATCCGCAGGTACTGGAAGGAAGTTTACTTTTAGCCAATGCATTATCAACTGTAGGCACTACAAGTTTAAATGTTGAAGTTACAGTAGAGTATAAACTGAATAATCCAGTAAATAGTACTGTTGAAGTATAAACAACTTTTTCTTCCACCAAAGAAATTATTTAAGAAACCAAGTAAGATTAATACCATTGTTAATGGATAAAGTAATACTAGCACTGGAACTGCACCTTGAATAATCGCTGCTAAACCATAATTACCAACTGCAAAAAGAGAATAAAGTTAAAAGCAATTGCATATGTTTTTATAGCTAATCTTATCATATAATCTTACAAAGAATGAAGAACAAGCAGTTACTAAACCAACACTTGTAGTTAGACAAGCTAAAAAAATACAATAACAAATAATAATAATTTACCAACATTACCAAAATAGAATGTAGTTGCACCAGTTAATACTCCAGCACCAGTTTTTTTGTAATCCTAAAACAGAAACTGATGTAGCACCAATATTAGAAATAAAAAAATATATACTAACGCTAATAAAACTGCTGCAATTACTGCTGATTTTTGCACTATTATTAAATACCTCTTGTTTAGTCTTAGCACCGTAAAGTTTAACTGAGTTAATTACAATTATACCAAATACTAATGAAGCTAGTGCATCCATCGTATTATAACCTTCCATTAACCCATTAGTAAATGCTAGGGCTGTAGTTGCATAACCTTTTGTAGGTTCTTGTGCAGATCCCATAGGATTAACTAATGAAGCAATGATTAAAACTACCATTGATAATAGTAGAACTGGAGTAATAATTGTTCCGATTCTATCAACAAGCTTATTAGGGCTTATAGCTAACCACAGAGTTAATCCCATAAAGAAAGCTAAGAAAATGGCTTGAGCAACAAAAGTATTTTCTGGTGCTACAAAACTTGATAAACCTAATTCATAAGTTGTTGTTCCTGTTCTAGGAATAGCAAAGAAAGGCCCGATTGTTAAGTATAATAAAGTCGTAAAAGCAATACCGAATCCTTTTCCTGCTCTGCTAGATAAGTCTAATAAGTCCTCAGCTCCTGAGTACCCCATTACAATAACTCCTAATAGCGGTAATCCTACCCCCATAATTATAAATCCAATCATCGCTGTAGATAAGTTTGTTCCAGCGTTTTGTCCTAAGAATGCTGGGAAAATTAAATTACCAGCACCAAAAAACAGTGCAAATAACATAAGTCCAATTGAAATATAAGGATTTTTTTCTTTAAAAAAATTTCAACATTTCATCTCCTCCAAAATTTATTTTTTTAAGTATGTTATATACGATAATATATTTATTGATTTTTGTCAATAGATTTTTTTAAAAAAATATTCGATTTTTTTGTTGAATAATTGTGTAAAATTTTTCTGATAATTAATCTAAATTATAAATAAACTGTATCGTTTACAAATTTATTATATCTATATTGGAATCACTTTCTATGTCTTTTATAATATTGCTCAATCAAATTCAAATTTTTACAAAAATAAGGATTTGATAATTGAAAAACACTTATCAAATCCTTTTCACATTATTTTTTTATTTCTTCTTTATAATCGCAATTTCCACACATAACACCTTTTTTTCCCTTCATATAAAAAGATGATTACATTTTTGGACATTGACGATTTATTGGTTTGTCCCAAGAAACAAAGTCACAGTTAGGAAATCCTTCACAACCATAGAATAATTTCCCCTTTTTAGATTTTTTCTCTAAAATTTCATGCTTTTTACATTTCGGACAAACTACTCCTACTTTTTTTCTGGATTGTATTTGTATACCTACAATCTGGGAAGTTCGAACAAAGCTATAAATTTACCAAATTTTTCCTAATTTAAACACTAAAGGAGATGAGCATTCTGGGCAAGATTCACCAGTAAGTTCTTGTTTAATTTCAACCTTTTTCCATCTCAGATTCAGCTTTTTTTCTACATCTTTTCTAAAAATTTCTATAGAAATTATATATTGTATTTTTCCCAACCAACCTTACCTTCTGCTATATCATCTAATTGACTTTCTAAATTCGCAGTGAATTTTGTGTTGATAATATCAGGGAAATATTGCTCTGTGATTTTACTAACTAGGGTTCCTAATTCAGTAGGCGTGAAAACTTTATTTTTGAAGTTTTTGCATAGTATCTTTTTTGTAAAGTATCTACTATTGTTGCGTAAGTTGATGGGCGACCTACTCCTAACTCTTCTAATTCAGCAATTAGTTTTGCTTCTGAGTAACGAGCAGGAGGTTGTGTAAAGTGTTGTTCTTCTTTTAATTCTTTTACTTTCGCATCTTCACCGACTTCAAATTCAGGTGCAAGTTTCACTTTTTCTTTTTCTTTTAATACTGATAAAAATCCATTAAAAAGCAATTTAGAATACGCTCCACGATACACTACATTATTATTTTCAAATGTTGTAGTACTCGTTTCGTAAACAGCAGCACCCATACGACTAGCAACAAATCTTTCCCAAATAAGTTTATAAAGTTTATATTGATCATTAGATAAATATTCTTTAATACTGTCAGGTGTGAATTCTATATTTGTTGGTCTAATTCCTTCATGAGCATCTTGAACATTTTTTTATTGTTTTTTTCAATTTTAAATGCAGTAGCCAAGTATTCTTTTCCAAAAGTTTTTTTAAGAATATACTCATTTGCCATTTTTATTGCTTCATCTGAAACCCTTGTTGAGTCAGTTCTCATGTAAGTTATTAATCCTGTAACTCCACCTAATTTTTTTCAGATTAATACCTTCATATAATTCTTGAGCTACACTCATAGTTTTACGAGTTTTTAAAAGTTTATTTTTTTCTTGAAGCATCTTGTTGCATCGTCGATGTAATATAGACATTAGGTGCATTCCTATTTTTTTCTTGGTTTTAGCTACATCGATAACTTTAAATGTATCACCTTTTATAGCATTTTTTTATATTTTTCTACATCTTTTTACTTTCAAGTTTTAATTTTTTTCACCTTTATATGAGTAAAAATTAGCAGTCAAAACTTTTCTATTTTTTTATAAAATCAATAGGCATTGACCAATATTCTTGAGGTACAAACTTTTTGAATTTCTTCTTCTCTGTCGACTATTAATTTTAATGCTGCATTTTGTACCCTACCAGCTGATAATTTAGGGTTTTACTTTTTTTCCATAATACTGGAGAAATATTATAACCTACAAGTCTATCTAAAATTCTTCTCGCTTGCTGTGATTGTACCAAATCGGTATTTATTTTTTTCGTGGATTTTTAATTGCTTCTTTTACAGCATCTTTCGTTATTTCATTAAAAACAATTCTATTATCAGAATTATTATCTAATCCTAAAATGTGCGCAATATGCCATGCTATTGCTTCTCCTTCTCTATCGGGATCGGATGCTAGGAAAACTTTTTTTCCTTTAGCCTCTTTTTTTAAAGATTTAATTACATCACCCTTCCTCTTATAGAAATATAATCAACATCTATATTTCCATTATCTAGTACTTCTACTCCCATTCTACTTTTTAGGAAGGTCTCTTACATGACCTTTTGAAGATATTACTCTATATTTTTTTCCCTAGATATTTTTTTCAATAGTTTTTTTGCTTTGGAAGGAGATTCGACTATTACTAAATTTTTCTGCCATTTTCTTCTCTCCGTAGTTTTTTTAATAAGTAGTATCTTAAAAACATTTTTTTATTAACTTGTCAACTTTTTTTCACTAAAAATTAATCAATTTTTTTGTTAAAATTAATGGTTCTTGGTTTTTCTCTAACTACTATAGTATGCTCATATTGCGCAATATACGAACCATCCTTGGCAACCAATTCCCAATCATCTTTATCAGTATTTGTTACTGCTTTTAGCTTTTGTAGAAACGAATGGTTCCACTGCTAAACACATACCATCTTTTTAAAAATTAAATTGTCCCATGGATCAAAAGTAATTGAATACATGTTGTGGTTCTTGATGAAGAGATGTACCAATTCCATGACCTGTAAGATTCTCAATAACTTGTAATTTATGCTCTTTTTATTTTTCTTATGAATATTTTTTTCCTATTTGGTTTATTTTTTTCTTCCTGCAATAGCATGCTTAATACCTTCATAAAAAGCTTCTTTAGCAACTTCACAAACTTTCTCCTTCATTTCGTCATCAACCTTACCGACAACAAAAAGAGATTCCAGTATCAGCATAATATCCATCTTTACATCCTGATACATCTATATTAAGGAGGTCACCATCTTTTAATATTTTTTTGTACTAGATGGAATTCCATGAGCAGCCCTGATAATTTAATGAAATACATGTATAACCTGGGAAAATTATATTCTGTAATTGGAGCTGATTTGGCACCGTATTTTTTTCGAATAATTCTTTTTGCTATATTGTCAAGTTCTTTTGTTGAAACACCAGGTACGGCATTTTTTTAACCATTTCATCTCTTATAGTTGCACAAATAAAACCTATTTCTTTCATTTTTTTGTAATTGTTCTTCTGTTTTTAATAATCATTTTTTTCTCCTTTTTATTTAACCAGTTTATTTAAATTTTTCTATAGAATATGTTGGTTTTTTTCTCTTTTTTTATCAATATCTTTTTAGACTCGTAACTCCAGTTTGAACATGAATTGTATCAATACCACTATTGATACCTGACATTATATCAGTATCATAATTATCTCCTACCATAACTATTAGATCTTTTGAATAATTATATAATTTTTATAGCACTCTCCATTATGATTCTACTAGGCTTTCCTATAACTGTAGCAATTGTCGAAGTCGCATATTCTAAATATTTGATCTGACCTCCATTACTAGGGACAAAACCTTGTGCAGTAGGTAGTAACGTATCAGGATTAGTTCCTATAAGTTCTGCTCCATTAAGAATGGCTTTAGTTGCTATTGCCAGTTTATCATACGTAAGTTCTCTATCGAGTCCAACAACTACAGCCTCAACATCTTCCTCAGTGTTTTTATGATTAAAATCACTTAAGGTATTTTTCAAGCCATTTTCTCCTATTATATACAAGTTTTTGTATCCTTTTGACTCCAAAATAAATTTTGGTAGCATCACTGGATGTAAAAACATGTTCTTGAGTAGTTTCAATATCGAACTTTTTTTAAATGTTCTGCTACTTCTCTTGGTTGTTTTGTAGAATTATTAGTTAAAAAAACAAATAATCTATATTATTTTTCATTTAAATAATCAACAAATTCTTTGGCATATTTTTATCTTTTTTTCACCATTATAAATAGTGCCATCCAAATCAATTAGATACAATTTATAGCTTTTTTTATACTCATTCTGTCACTCCATCAACTACTATTAATATAATATTTTCAACTAATTGTCCTTTGTAAAACAAACTGAAAATATTATGTAACTATTTCTATTTTTACACCGTTTATAAAAAAATAAAAAGCATTAATTAGGTTTTTTTCCTATTTAATGCTTTAAATAAAAATCGTTAAATACACTATTTAAAAAGACTAACCAAGAATTCATCTCAGATAATTGCTTTTTTTCTCATGATACCATACAATCATAATTACTGACTGTAAAGTTATATACCATTTTAATCTGTTTCTATATTTAATTGTTGGTTCTTGTCCATATATTTCTAACCATTCATGCCAATCTGATTGAGGAATATATCGATATAATACAAAAGAAATATCAATTGCAGGATCACAAAGTATTGAATGTTCCCAATCTACTAAAAAAATAGTTTCCCTTGATCAGAGAGTAGCCAATTATCTTTATGTAAATCTGTATGACAAGGCGTGTACTCTACATCGTCATCAGGTATACAATTTTCTAAATAATTTAGGGCATCTACTATATTACCGTTTTTCCAAAGTTCATCTGCTATTATAGACTTTAAATTTCTAAGCGAACTTGCAGCTGTTTCTTCACTATAACCTTGTGCTTTCATAATTTTTTTTAATTTAGTTGATCCATGAACTTTTTTCAAGATTTCCGGGATACGCTTATCAGTCATATCTTCCTTATTCAATGTTCTGCCATTCTCAAAATCTTGAGCTATTAATACATCCCCATTACTAATACGTTTAGTCCATCTTAATCTAGGCACAATACCTTCTGCCGAAAGAGTTGCAATCATAGGAGTAGTATTCTTTTTTATAAAATAACGTTGATTATCTCTTGAACAAAAATAATCTTCTTTATATGTATCATCTAAAGTCCAGCCCATCTGATAATATTCTCTAGACATATTTTTATACTTCTCCTTTCTCCAATCTCTTTTTTTAAAAATTATAATGCACTATATATTTTACAATCTTTAACCATTTTTTTCAAGATAGTATTTTTATAACAAAAAAATTAAAAAAATCTCAAAGATATTCTAATTTTATTTTTTTTATAATACAATAAAATATCTTTTGAGATTCTTTATTCATCTAATTTTTTTATAAAACTAAAAACTATATCAAGTAAATATTTTTATAAATATTTTTATTCACAGCAAAGTTTATATATTCCTTCTGCATAAATCGCAGTTGCTAATAGTAAGTCTTCTATTTCTAAATATTCATTTGCTTGGTGCATTGTATCTTCTTTCCCTGGGAATAAAAGTCCAAATGCAACACCTTTTTTTAAAGGCAACGTGCGTAAGTTCCACCACCAAGTACAAAAGCATCATTCTTCGTATCACCTGTGTATTTTTTTATATACATCCATTAGAGTCGTTACTAATTCATCATCTTTTTTGGAACGTAGTGTGCTTCTTTTTGTACTAGTAACTTCAATTATAATATTATCTACTTTAACACTATTTAATCTATCTACTAAATTGAATTTTTTTAGGGTGACGACAGTCTGTTGAAATCACAGCCAACTTTTTCTTCTAAATTATAATTTTAAAATCCCATAGTTATAAGTTGCAGATCCCATTTCATCATCAGCGTAGTCGATTCCTAATTTTTGTACCGAATGGATCGTTTGCAAGTTTTTTTCTACGATGTAATCTACAAAATTTTTTACCATTAACGTCTAATCCTAATGTACTTAAAAAAATTCTGCTAATTTTGTTGCTCCATTTATCCCAAATTGTGGTGTAGAACCATGGGCTGCTTTTACCTTTTAGAGTTAACTTAATAGTTTCTGCTACATTAACTTCACCTTCTAATTTCTCTTGACTTAAGAATTTTTCGAATTTTTCCTTAATATCTGCTACTTCACCAACTAATTCGGCTTCTGCACTAGCAATTACCATATTAAGTACTTGTCCACCATTAAATTTAACAAGTTTGTAATCGTATTGTTCAGAATCTTCAACAAAAATCAACTTATGATCGAATGTAGCACGTGCTTTTTCAGCATATACTAGAGGGAACATTGCATCTGGCGTAAAACCTAAAGCTGGTTGTTCTTCATGTTTAAAGTATGATTCAACACATCTAAATCCTGTTTCTTCATCACTACCAATAATTAAACGAACACGTTTATTCCATTTAACTCCTAGTTTATCTAAAAGTTTAACAGCGTAATATGCTGCCATTGTTGGTCCTTTATCATCTAGTGATCCACGAGCATAAATTCTTCCATCTCTCACTTCAGGTTTAAACGGATGACTAATCCAATCCGCTTCAACAACCGGTACTACATCAACATGTCCAAGAATACCAAATAGTTCTTCTCCTTGACCTACTTCTATGTGTCCCGCTTTATTTTCTACTATTTTAGTTTTGTATCCATCGCGTTCTCCAAAAGATAAAATTAAGTCCAAAGCTTCTCTAGGACCGCTTCCAAAAGGTGTTTCATCAGTTATATCAGTCCCTAAGATTGATCGGACGCTTAATAGATCAAAAAGGTCTTTTTAGTAAATTCTCCTTGTGATTTAACACTTCTTGTTTAAAATTGATATCCATAATATATCCCTCCGTTATTTTTAGTTATTTAAATTTTTTTATTTCCTTATCAGTTAAATATCTATATTCTCCTAATTTTAGATTCTTATCTAACTCTAATGTTCCTATAGATAATCTTTTTAAATATGTTACTGTTGTTCCAAGAGCCTTCATCATTCTTTTTAACTTGATGAAACTTGCCTTCAGTAATATAAATATACGCAATACTATTCACCTCAGATGATTCAATTATTTCCAACCTAGCGCTTTTTACATTTATAACCTTCATCAATAACAAGTCCCTCTTTTACTAATACTAAATGCTCTTCTTTTTAATTTTTCCACTTACCTCAACATAATACTTCTTCTCTACATCTTTCTTTGGAGAAATTAATTTATGAGCAAGATCTCCATCATTTGTCAGTAACATTAATCCCTCAGTATCCTTATCAAGTCTACCTACAGGAAAGACTTTATATATACGATCTTTTTCTTCTAATAAATCAACTACAGTTTTGTCAATCGCATCATCCGTAGCTGATATAACATTTTGTGGCTTATTCATCATTATATAAACATATTTTTTTGATAAAATAACCTATCTCCATTTACTATAACCTGATCATTGATTTCATCAACCTTATAATCAGGACTTTTTTTACTAAAAATATCATTAATTAATATTCCCTTTTTTTAATAATTTTTTTCGCTTCTGCTCTACTTAACGTTGTCGTAGTACTAATAAATTTATCCAATCTCACTATACTTATCTCCTTAGTCGTCTTATAGTTGATAATGTAATTTTTCTACCAAATAAGTACTTATCAAATTTCATTTTTCTTATACTAAAAGAAGTAAACTAGCATTCCAAAAATGGCACAGATAGAAATTAGTATCATACTAGAAATTTTTAGATTCAATAACAAAAATTAGAAGCTATCGATTCATATACAGCCGCCACAGTAATAAACATAATGAAACAACTGCTTAATAGTATTACTAACCTCGATAAAAATTCAACAATTTTCAGTTTAACTTCTCTATTTATAATAAACAAGTTAATTACTATCATTACAATATACGTTGCTATAGAAGAAAAAAATCACACCATTAGTTTCAAATGCTATTACAAGCGGAGTAATTGTTAAATATTTAACAACCAGACCAATAGAAATTGCTATAAGATTTAGTAATTGTTTATTTATAGCTTGCATTATAATACTAGTTAAACTATATATAGAATATAAAACTGCCAGAGGTAAATAAAATCTCAGCAAGTCAGCATTAATTGAACTCCTACTATAAAAATGCAGAATATATAGGATCCGCTAGCACATACATACCAACTAGAGCAGGTAATACTATCATCATTAAAGATAAAATAACTTTGTTAATTTGACTACTAACAGTAATTCTATCTCCTTGGGCAAATAGTCTCGTAATAGACGGTAAAAAAGTACTAGAAAAAGCCGGTGCTATAGCAACTGCTATCATAACAACCTTATTAACTAATTGCAAAGCTGAAAACCTTCCGTCTACGATGTCTGCTTTTCCAATCTTAGTCATGCCGTGTATAAAAATTATGTTGATCAATTATGTTCAATATCGGAAATAATCCCACTATAAAAAAATAAATGGAATTGAGACAGAGAAAAACTCCTTTACTAAATTAAATGTAGAAATATCTATTACATTCTCATCTTTTTCTTTATTGAAATCTAAATCACCTTTAAACTTAGTGTAAAAAAAGAAGAGTGTAATTAAAGAAAATACAGCACCTACTGCAGCTGCAAAAGTTGCACTAACATTCCCTTCAACTACTCCATACCCTAAAATTCTCATAATAAAATATGTAGCACCAAGCATAAACGCAATACGAGCGACTTGCTCTATAAATTGACTAAGTGCAGATGGTAACATTATCTCATGTCCTTGAAATAGTCCTCTAATTCCAGCTGAAACTAAAACTAATGGAATTCCAAAGCTTAGGCTTTTTAAAACTAGTGTACCTTCTTGTGGGGTGAATTTTTGTTGATTACTTATTAAAATTTGTTCTGAAATGATTCCAGAACCAAAAAATAAGATACAAAATCCTAAAATCCCCATCACAACCAATAACCACGAGCCTAGCTTATAAATTCTTCTACTTACACTATATGCACCAATCGCATTATATTTAGCAACTAATTTTGCAATTGCTAAAGGTGTTCCCGCTCCAGATATTTCCAAAATAGTCGCATAATAACTATATCCATAATTGAAAAGCGCCATTTGTTCTTCTCCACCTATTATTTGATAAAATGGAATAAGATACACAGCACCTAAAACCTTTTGTCAAAATCAAACTTATACTAAGTATTGCAGTCCCTTTAAACAAAGAATCTTTTTTTCAAAATTTTCACATCCAAATCTTTTTATTTAATTGTATTTTTTTATAAGTATAAAAATTGATAGCAATACACTAATGCAGCAACTAGACTATACGCAGCTACCAATTTCAATACTTTATCCATACGTCTTCTTTTTTTATTTTGTTGTTAGCCACCAGTACTATATATGAACCTAATAAAAGCACAAATGTAATAACAAAAAAACAACAACAGATAAAAAAATATTGCCATACTATCATCCTTTCTTTTTATATTAACTATTATTTTTATCACGATTTCAAAAAAATTTTTAAACATTCTTTAATATATTATACAAAAACTTTTATAATGTATACAACTAGATTTACATAATTTTTTTAAAAATGTAAGATTTTTATGACATACACTTTATTTTTCTCTATTAATTTTTGTTATTATACTATATAGATATAAAAATTTTTTTATTTCACAAAAATCTAAACAGAGAGGTATAAGTATGGGATTTAAAGAATTACAAAAAAATCTTCCAGTTTTTTTCTATAAGTGTAGTAACAAAAATTACCCAACTTACTGCACGTCAAATTAGATACTATGAAGAAAAAAACTCTTTACTCCAAAACGTACCGAAGGTAATACTAGACTATTTTTCATTTAATGATATCGATAAACTTTTAACAATAAAAGACTTACTTACTAAAGGTTTTAGTTTGAAAGCAATCGATGAAATTATTAATGAAAAAGAAGTTTCTGCTGAAACTACTCAAATTAGACAAATTATCCATAACGATATTTTTTTGCAGGTCCTAGTGGTTTACCCTAGAGAACGCTCTATTGGACGTGGTGACTTATCAAGATTTTATAACAATAAAAATAAATTTTTAATGTTAGATTTTTTTCACGAAAATAAGGAGACGACATGGCTAAAACTATTACTAGAGAAGAGATTATTAAAAACAATCAAAGAAGAAAACGTTAAATATATCAGACTGCAATTTACTGATATTACAGGAACAATTAAAAAAACGTTGAAGTTCCAGTAAGTCAGATTGATAAAGTATTAGATAATAATATGATGTTTGATGGTTCATCGATTGAAGGTTTCGTAAGAATTGAAGAGAGCGATATGTATCTTTATCCAGATTTAAACACTTTCTTAGTGTTTTCATGGGATAGTGAATACGGTAAAGTAGCTCGTTTCATCTGCGACGTATATACTGCCGACAGAAAACCATTTGCTGGAGATCCTCGAGGTAATTTAAAACGTACACTTGAAAGAATGAATAAACTAGGATTTGATACATTAAATCTAGGACCAGAACCAGAATTTTTCTTATTCAGACTGAAAGAAAATGGTGAACCTAGTTTAGAATTAAATGATAACGGTGGTTATTTCGACCTTGCACCTGTAGATTTAGGTGAAAATGTACGTCGTGATATCGTACTTGAATTAGAGCGTTTAGGCTTTGATATTGAAGCTAGTCATCACGAAGTTGCTCCAGGTCAACATGAAATTGATTTTAAATACGATGACGTTGTTTCTGCCTGCGATAATATTCAAACATTTAAACTAATCGTTAAAACAATAGCACGTAAACATGGACTACATGCTACATTTATGCCAAAACCTATCTTTGGTATAAACGGATCAGGAATGCACTGTAACGTATCACTTTTCAGTAAAGGTGAAAATAGCTTCTACGATGAAAGCAGTGAGAATGGTTTAAGTGAAGTTGCAGCACAATTTATTGCTGGAATTTTAAAACATGCTCGTAGTTTTACTGCTATATGTAACCCTACGGTTAACTCATATAAACGTCTAGTTCCTGGTTATGAAGCTCCATGTTATGTAGCATGGTCTACTTCTAATCGTTCTCCTCTAGTACGTATCCCAGCTGCTCGTGGTAAATCTACTCGTGTAGAAGTTCGATCAGTAGATCCAGCTGCAAATCCATATTTAGCTATGTCAACTATCTTAGCAGCAGGTTTAGATGGAATCGAAAATAAATTAACTCCAGCAGCTGAAGTAAGAAGTAATATTTACGTTATGACACGTGAAGAAAGAATTACAAATGGTATCGATGAATTACCTTCAACTCTTTACACTGCACTAAAAGAACTATCAGTTTCACCTATCATGAAAGAAGCTCTTGGAGATCATATTTTCTATAACTTTATTGAAGCTAAGTCAATAGAATGGGATTCATTTAGAACTCAAGTAACCGATTGGGAAATTGAGCAATATTTAAAAAAATTATTAATTACAAAAAAACAAGGATGAACTAAAATTCGAGTTCATCCTTGTTTTTTTATGATGTAAAAAGACTACAGAGATAAATTCTATAGCCTTTTTACGTATTAGTATTTTGATAATAATTCTACTAATGCTTCTTTTTGGTTGGTATCCAGTTTTTTTCCTCTAGTACTTCTCCATTTTTCATGATCAATAGTGTAGGAATTGACATAATTCCAAATTCACCAGCAGCTTCTTGATTTTTCATCAACATTAACTTTGTAGAATTCAATATTAGTTAATTCATTAGAAACTTCTTCTAATACAGGTGCTAACATTTTACATGGACCACACCATGGTGCCCAAAAAGTCAAATACTTTTTACGCTATCAGTTTTTGATAGTTCAAAAAAATTCTTTATCTGTGATTTCTCTCATTGTTTCAATCTCCTTTAAAACTTATAAATTTATTTTTATAATATCACAAAGTAATATTCAAATATTTTTGTCTTACTTAATTTTTTTCTACATCATTGGCATTTGTGGTTGCATAGGTTCATCTTTTGAAACATCAGCTACCACAGCTTCTGTAGACAAGAATAAACTTGATACACTTGCCGCATTTTGCAAAGCAGAACGAGTAACTTTAGTCGGATCAACTATACCTGCTTTAATCATATCAACCCATTCTTCGGTAGCAGCATTGAATCCATACCCTACTTCTACTTCTTTTTAGTTTAGCGACAATAACACTACTTTCTAATCCAGCATTTTCGGCTATTTGTCGAACTGGAGCTTCAAGTGCCTTTTTAATAATATTAATTCCAGTTTGTTCATCACCCGTTGCTTCAAGTTTTTCAACTTTAGAAATTACTTGAACAAGTGCTGTTCCACCGCCAGGAACTATACCTTCTTCTACTGCAGCTCTAGTTGAGTTTAGAGCATCTTCAATTCTTAGTTTTCTTTCTTTTAATTCAGTTTCTGTTGCGGCACCAACTTTTATAACAGCTACTCCTCCAGATAGTTTCGCAAGTCTTTCTTGTAATTTTTCACGGTCAAATTCAGAACTTGATTCTGCATAAAGTGCTTTAATTTGTTGTGTTCTAGTTTCGATTTTTTCTTTATCCCCTTTACCACCAACAATAACGGTATTATCTTTAGTAACATTAACTTTAGAAGCTTTACCTAACATTGCAATATTAGCATCTTTCAAATCTAAACCTAAGTCATCGGTAATAAGTGTTCCACCTGTTAGAATAACTATATCTTCTAAAATTGCTTTTCTTCTTTCTCCAAATCCTGGAGCTTTTACTGCTACTACATTAAATGTACCACGAAGTTTATTGACAACAAGTGTAGCAACAGCTTCTTGTTCAACATCATCAGCAATAATCAACAATGGTTTTGCTGCAGCCACTACTTCTTCTAATACAGGTAAAATCTCTTGAACTGCACTAATTTTTTTATCAGTGACAAGAACATATGGATTATCCAAGTCAGCAACCATTTTTTCTGTATCACTTACCATATACGGTGATAGATATCCTCTATCAAACTGCATACCTTCTACAACTTCTAAAGTAGTATCTAATGCTTGAGATTCTTCAATAGTAATAACACCATCGTTACCTACTTTATCCATTGCTTCTGAAATGAATTTTCCTATTTCTTCATCAGCAGCTGAAATAGCTCCTACTTGCGCTATTTTATCTTTAGAATCTACTGTTACACTAATTTCACGAAGACGTTCTACTGCTACTTTCACCGCTCTTTCCATACCTTTTCTTATACCGATAGGGTTAGCTCCGCTTGTAACATTTTTTAATCCTTCCGTTATCATAGCTTGAGCTAAAATAGTTGCGGTAGTTGTACCATCCCCTGCTATTTCATTCGTTTTATTAGCAACTTCAGCCACTAATTTTGCCCCCATATTTTCATATGGGTCTTCTAATTCTATTTCCTTGGCAATAGATACACCATCATTTGTTATTAGTGGTGATCCAAATTTTCTATCTAATACAACATTTCTTCCTTTTCGGTCCTAATGTTATTTTTTTACAGCATTTGCCAATTTATCTACACCAACTTTCATAGATTGGCGAGCATCTTCTGAAAATTTTAATTCTTTTTACCATGTTTCCTCCTATTCTTCAATAACAGCAAGAACTTCTTCTTCATTTACTAAGAAATATTCTTCGTTTTTTTAAAACTTACTTTTTTTATATTTATCTGAAAATACTACTTTACTTCCAGCAGTTAATTCACCTTCATTATCTTTTAGATAATAAGCAACTTTCTCCTAAAGCAACGACTATTGCAATATTTGAAGCTTCTTCTTTTGACGCCAACACTATTCCACTAGTTGTTGCTTTCTCTTCTTCTACTTTTTTTAATAGAACATTGTCAAATAATGGTTTAATCATATCAATAACCTCTTATAAAAATTTTTCTTTATATTTATTATATTATCTTCTGAAATATATAATAAAAACAAAAGTCAAAAAAAGTCAAATTATATAATTCAGAAATTAATCTATAATAGTACTCTGTAAAATTTCAAAAATAAATATTTCACAAAATTGTTTATAACAAGAAACATATTTTTCTTTCCTAATAAAACGATAACAAAGGCTTTCTTATCATTTTTTTATAAGCATATTATTTTTTTATATTTTAGCATTATATGTTACAATACTACTTGTATAATCATACATTAGTAATTATACAATATAATTTTTAATATTGACATAGGAGGAAAATACATGAAATATGTAGTTGTTGGAACATCTCACTTCGGTTACGAAGCTGTTCAAACTATTTTAAAAAACGAACCTAACGCTGAAATTCACTTATACGAAAGAGGCGCTGGGGCATCATTTATGGGTTGAGGTAGCCAATCTTATTTAGATGGGACATCTAAAGCGTTATCTGAACTACACTTTGCAACAGAGGAATCTTACCGTTCACAAGGTATTAACATTCACTGTAACAGCGATGTTGTAGGATTAAACTCAAAAGAAAAATATGTTGTTGTTAAAACACCAGCTGGTGAAGAAAAACAATCTTACGATAAATTATTATTAAGTCCTGGTGGAGTTGCAGTTAAACCTCCATTCGAAGGAATTGAATTAGAAAATATCCACACTTTCCGTGGGCCAGAAGATACTCAAGCTGTATACGATTGTATGAAAAACAGTAAAAAAGCTGTTGTAGTTGGTGGTGGGTACATCGGTCTTGAAGTTGCAGAATCTTATGCAAAACACGGTATAGATGTAACAATCGTTGACTTCGCACCAAGAATTTTAAATACATATTTAGACCAAGAACTTACTGATATCCTTACAGAAGAAGGGGCTAAACACAACCTTAAAGTTCGTGGTGGAGAAAAAGTTCTTTCATTCAAAGGTGAAAATGGAAAAGTTACTTCTGTAGTAACAGATAAAGGTGAGTACGAAGCAGATACTGTTATTGTTTCTGTAGGTGTTCGTCCAGACGCATCTTGGTTAAGTGAAGAATTAGAAATGACAGAACGTGGTTTTGTTGTTACTAACGAATACTTAGAAACATCTGCTAAAGATGTATATGCTGGTGGAGACTCTACTCTTCTTCCATACGCTCCAACTCGCGGAGAATTACCAATAGCTCTTGCTACTTTAGCTCGTCGTCAAGGTGTAGTTGCTGCATTAAACGCTATGGGTACTAAAACTAAAATGCCTGCGGTAAATGGTACTTCAGCATTATCATTCTTTGATTACAAATTCGTAAGTACTGGATTATCTCAAAACGGTGTTTGCCTATACGATGGTAAAGTAGCTTCTAAATATGTAGAAGAAAGAATTTACCCAGACTTCATGAGAAAAGAAAACAATCTGGTTCACATGAAAATCTACTTCGATGAAGATACGCACAGAGTTCTAGGAGCTCAATTAATGTCTAAATATGACGTATCTAGTGCTATCGCAGCTTTATCTATAGCTATCGCATCAGAGTGGACATTAGAACAATTAGCTCTTGCTGATATATTCTTCCAACCAGAATTTGACCGTCCATGGCACTTCATTAACGTACTTGCTATGGCAGCTCTAGACTACAAACTTGGTGGAGCAGATAAATTACTATTCTAGTATAATAAAAAGTTCGCAGAAAAAAATTTCTGCGAACTTTTTTTATTTTGATTTCTAAAATAAATCTTTAGAATTATAAACTATATAGCCTTCATAATAATAACTTACATCAAGCCCCTTCATATAAATCTCCATATCATTAATTTCACTTATAAGTGCAGCTCTTAATACATGTTTAATTTCTATATCTCTAATTGGACTGCGTTACATTACTAATAAATAATCCTCTCTATCAATCTTATTCCAATCAATTACCTTTTGAATTTTTATTCTTTAGTATATGATCTAACCACAATCGTGCAGCTCGACCATTACCTTCACGAAATGGATGAGCGATATTCATTTCAACATATTTTTTTCTACTATCTCTTCAAAAAGTTCCTTGTGACATTTCATCGATATGATTTAAAGACGAATCTAAAAACATAACTGAAGCAAAACGAAATCCCCTTTTTCTATATTAACATTTCTTACTTTTCCTGCAAAATCATAGATTTCTTCAAATAAACATTTATGTATAAAAGGCTAAGGTAGAGAATTTACCTACTTCTTTTATTTTTTTAGTAACTCATCTGTAAATAATTTAATCGCTTTTTTTCTTACTAAGACGTTCTTCTTCACGTGCTAAAATAGAGCTTTCTGTTATACCTAGTTTATTTTTCAAGTACCATAGTTCTCCTTTTTAAAATGTATTCCAATATTATCATAATCTATTATATATAACATTACTTCTCTCACTATATTTTTTTAAAAAAACCTACACAAGCTACTCTTAGCCTGTGTAGGTTTTAAACTTTTATTCTGAAATTACTTGATCTAAATTTGATACTATTCTTGCTCTTCCCTGTACTTTAAAGTTTACGATATTATCAAAAAAATATTTAGAATAATAACTTCTCCCTTATTTAGTATCTCTAGAGCTTCTTCATTATTTGTCTTTTTCGTAATTACTTTTTACATTATCGACCTCAGCTCTAATAATAATATAGCTACTTTCTTTCATAATCTACTCCTGTTAATACTATAACTTAATTTTTATATTGAATGTCCTTAACTAATTCTGTATCTTCTAAGAAAATACCAGTTTTCTTACTAGTCACTGTTTTTGATCCAATTTTCTTAATTCCACGCATGGCCATACACATATGCTCAGCTTCAATAATTACATACACACCTTTGGGTTGTAGTTGTTCTTCGATTGCATTCACTAACATAAGTGTCATATCTTCTTGAATTTGAAGTCTACGGCTAGCACTTTCTACAAGACGAGCTAATTTACTAAGCCCTGTTATTTTCTTATTATTTGGAACGTATGCTATGTGACATACTCCATAGAACGGTAACATATGGTGTTCACATAGAGAATAGAACTGAATGTCCTTTACTAAAATAGGCTCGTCATTATCTGATTCAAAAAACGTATTAATTTCCTCTTTCGGATCTACATTTGTTTTAGATAATAACTCTTCATACATTTTTACACATCTTTTAGGTGTGTCTAGTAATCCAGCTCTTGAAGTATCTTCGCCGATATTTTTCTAATAGTGTTTTTTTATAAGTTCTTGTGATTGTTCTTTATTTTTTTCAAAAACTATCCTCCATTTTTATAAAAAAGAGCTACTAAGTAGTAACTCCTCTTTTTTTGAATTAAATTGTTATTATTTAACTGCGTCTTTAAGAGCTTTACCAGCTTTGAAAGCAGGAACTTTGCTTGCAGCGATTTCAATAACTTCGTTAGTTTGAGGGTTGCGTCCTTTACGAGCAGCTCTTTCTCTAACTTCAAAGTTACCAAATCCAATAATTTGGATTTTTTTCACCTTTAGCTAAAGTTTCTTCAACTGTTTCTACGAATGCTTCGATAGCTGCAGTTGCTTGTTTTTTTTGTAGTCCTGATTTCTCAGCAACTTTTGAAATTAATTCTGATTTGTTCATTAATTCTTTACCTCCATTATTGAGTAACGGTTCTACCGTTTCACTTATTAAATATTACCACATAAATCGCTAATAATCAAGGTTTTTATTAACGAATTTTTAAAGTTTTTTTAGTATTTTTTTCTATATTTTTTTATTATTAATTTTTGATTTTTTTATAGTTTAATTTTATAATACGTAAACTCATTTTTATTCAAATTTGTCTAATTCTTCTGCCGCCATTTTATTCATTAAATTATTAACACAATCTTTAATACTTAAGCCTTCATATAAAACTTTATATATATTCTCTGTGATTGGCATATAAACATCATATTCCTTTGATAAGAAATAGCAAACTTTTTGTTGTTCTTACTCCTTCAGCTACCATATCCAGTTTTTCTATAGCTTCATCTAGAGTACATCCTTGGCCAATTAAATAACCACAATTATAGTTTCTTGAGTGTTTTGAGGTACACGTTACTACTAAATCCCCTATTCCACCAAGACCTAAGAAAGTCATTTCATCAGCACCTAGCTTCTTCCCTAATCGTGTTATTTCGATTAATCCACGTGTCAATAACGCCGCTTTTGCATTATCTCCATAAGACATTCCATCAATCATACCACACCCAAGTGCAATTATATTTTTAAGAGCTCCACCTACTTCGACACCCACTATGTCTTTATTAACATAAATTCTAAAGTATTTATTGTGGAAAATATCCTGAGCCACTTTATTTAATTCTTCGTTTTTAGATGCAATAGCAACCACCGTAGGATTTCTTAAAATTAATTCCTCTGCATGAGAAGGTCCACTAAGTACACCAACACCTTTTAACTTATCCCCATCAATCTCATCAGCTATAACTTCTGACATTCTCTTATTAGTTTCCATCTCTAACCCTTTAGATACATGGATAATAAACTTAGGGCTATCTAAATAATTATTTATATCCCTTGCCACATCCCTCATCACTTTTAGTAGGAACAGCTATAACTATTACATCTGCAAATTCGACAGCTTCTTTTTAAATTACTCGTTGCCACGACCTCTTCTGGTAAAAACAGCATTTTTTTAAATACCTACTATTTGTATGATTTTTCATTTATTTCATCCCTTGTTTTTTTCACTTCGCGAATATAAGCGCAATTCATGACCATTATCTACTACTGCTTGAGATAAAGCAGTTCCCCAACTTCCCGAACCTATCACAGATATTTTCATCATTCTGTCCTCACTAAAAAAATTATTCTTTATTTAATTATATCAAATTTTTCTAAAATTATACATTAATTTTTAATTATAAGTATCATAGCTTATTCTCTAAAAATTCATTTTAAAAATACTCAACAATTCTTACTTTACTATTATTTTTCTTAAAAAAACTATGATATAATTTAATTATAATAATAAAGGAGGTAATTTTATGAATTGGTTTGAAATTACTCTAATCGATGGAAATCGTGGATTAATTAACTTAAATAATATCGTGGATATTTGGAAAGAACTAAACGCTGAATATGCGACGATTACCCAAGTAAATGGTGATGAACTCGAAGTACCAGCTTCTGAATACGATAGACTAAAACGTGCATTAGATATGAAAGGTTACGTATTAGGAGGATTCTAGTATGGCTAGATTTTTTTAAAAACATTTATTACTTTACTAACAATTACAATTATTGGTTTTGGTCTATATTATTACTTTAATAACAATTCTACTGATGATAATAAAGTAGATGACAAAAACTAATATAGAAAATACAGTAAAAAAATGAAGCAGGATCTCAAGAAAAATATTGAGGGAACTGTCGTTGCCAAAACGTAGTACTGAAAACAATTAATTTTGTGAAAGGATAATACTATGAAAAATAATACTATAAAAAAATTACAAGTATATTTCTTACTTCTGCATTAATTTTTTCTCTACAATTAGTGCATCAAGTGTTAGTCTAATTGAGGCTAAAGGAACATCAGCAAGACCAAGTGCTCCGAGACCTAGTTCTAAACCTAGTACATCTAAGCCATCAAGCACTAACTCTAGTTCAAAACCTGCTGCTTCTACATCAAGCAGTAAACCAACTACAAATACTACAAAAAAACTTTACAAAAAAACTCAGGCGGTTCATATAACAAAGATTACAATAGCTACAATAATCAAGGCTATAAAAAAACAATATACAGATTATATAAATAATAATTATAGAAGTAGTGGTTTCTTCTCAGGTAGCAACATTACTAATATGTTACTATGGTATACATTATTTAATTCAGAAACCTCACATAATCATATCCATGCTAGCGATCGACAAAAAGAATTAGTAGATAATGTAAAAGACTCAAAAGTTCCTGTATATATGTTAGAAATTAAGACTAAAGATGGAGAAACAAAAATACGTATCTGTTACTAAAGAACAGTACGAAAAAGTTAAAGAAGGAGATAACATCTCTTTAAAAAGACGGTAACTTAGAAATTAAAAAAATTAATAATAATTAATCTTGTCCAAGAGTATTCGTATACTCTTGGATATTTTTTTATTTAACCATATCTTACAAAAAAACTTTCGAAATAGTTTCCTATCTCGAAAGTTTTTAAATTTCTATTCTTCTGAATATTTAGCTTTACGAGCTGCTTTTTCACGAGCTGCTTTATCTAACTCTTTTTTACGTAGACGAATTGACTCTGGAGTTACCTCTAGGTATTCATCATCACTTAGGTATTCAAGACTTTCTTCTAAAGTCATAATACGAGCTTTTTTAAGTGTTACTGTTTGGTCTTTAGTAGAAGAACGTACGTTTGTTTGAGCTTTTGCTTTAGTAATGTTTACTGTTAAGTCATTCTCACGGCTATTTTCTCCAACAATCATACCACCATATACATCAGTACCTGGTTCAATAAATACTGTTCCACGATCTTCTAAACTTGAAATTGAATATGCTGTAGCTTGACCATTTTCTAATGCTACTAGTACCCCATTACGACGCCCACCAACACGTCCTTTTTGCATTGGTTGGTATGAATCGAATGTGTGGTTAATAATACCATATCCTTTAGTCATAGACATGAATTCTGTAGAATATCCAATAAGCCCACGAGCTGGTACATTGAAGATAAGACGTGTTTGTCCATTTCCATCGGCTTGCATATCGACCATATCACCTTTTCGTTGACCTAATGATTCAATTACTGCACCGACACTTTCATCTGGTACATCAACTTGAACACGTTCAACTGGTTCACAGTCAACTCCGTCAATGTTACGGATAATTACTTCTGGTTTAGATACTTGAAGCTCAAATCCTTCACGACGTAAGTTTTCGATAAGAATGGATAAATGTAGTTCTCCACGTCCACTAACAACCCAAGAATCACTTGTATTAGGTTCAACACGTAAAGAAACGTCAGTTTCTAATTGTTGCATTAATCTATCTTCTAATTTACGAGCCGTAACAAATTTACCTTCTTTACCTGCAAATGGTGAGTTATTTACTAAGAAAGTCATTTGAAGTGTTGGCTCATCAATGTGAAGTACTGGTAATGCTTCTTGATGATCTGTTGGACATACAGTTTCCCCAACGTTAATATCATCCATACCACTTACTGCAACGATATCACCAGCAAAAGCTTCTTGAATTTCTTCACGTTTTAATCCAAAATAACCAAAAATCTTAGTTACACGGAAGTTCTTCACTGTTCCGTCAAGTTTCATAAGAGATACTGATTCTCCCACTTTCATACTTCCACGGAACACACGTCCAATACCAATACGCCCAACATAGTCATTATAGTCTAATAATGCTACTTGGAATTGAAGTGGTTCATCTCTATTATCTTTTGGTGCTGGAACATAATCAATTACTGTTTCATATAAACATTGCATGTTTTCTTCTTGAGCACTTGGATCACTCTCTAATGAAGCTGTTCCATTAATAGCTGAAGCATAAACAACTGGGAATTCAAGTTGTTCATCATTTGCACCTAATTCGATAAATAAATCGATAACTTCATCTACTACTTCTTCTGGTCTTGCAGAGTCTTTATCAATTTTGTTAACAACAACAATTGGTTTTAAGTTTTGCTCTAAAGCTTTTTTTAGAACGAAACGTGTTTGAGGCATTGTTCCTTCATAAGCGTCTACTACTAAAAGAACACCATCTACCATTTTCATGATACGTTCTACTTCTCCACCAAAGTCTGCGTGACCTGGTGTATCTAAAATGTTAATTCTTTTACCTTTATAGTCGATTGCTGTATTTTTTGCTAAGATAGTTATCCCACGTTCTCTTTCTAAGTCGTTAGAGTCCATGGCTCTTTCTTCTACGTGCTCGTTTGAACGGAAAATTCCTGATTGTTTTAATAATTCATCAACCAGTGTAGTTTTACCGTGGTCAACGTGAGCTATAATAGCAATATTTCTAACATCATCTCTTAATTGTACTGACATTTTTTTCTCCTTGTTCTTACTTTATAAAATGTATATAATTTTCAATTCATATAATATTAAATCTAACTTATCAATAATACCATTATTTTTTCTATATTGTAAACAAATATACTGTCAAAATAGCTTAATTTAAATATTTTTCTTCTTGAGGCCTTACACGAAGAAAAAGAAGACCGAGTATAACTCGATCTCCTTTTAATATTTTTCTTATTATGGGTGTACTGGGATCATCCATCCAAGTACTCCTGTAGATTGAAGTGCGATGATACCACACACGATAATCAATAGAATGAAACTATGTTTTACAGTGAATTTAAGTAATTCTGGTTCTCTTCCTACTAATCCAACCGCTGCAGCTGCTACTGCGATAGATTGTGGAGAAATCATTTTACCTACTACCCCTCCAGATGCGTTAGCTGCTACTGCTAATAGTGGATCCATTCCAACTTTACTTGCTGTAACTTGTTGCAATTTAGCAAATAGTAAGTTAGCTGATGTGTCAGAACCAGTGATGAATACTCCAATCCATCCAAGAGCTGGTGATAAAACTTTAAACGCTGCTCCTGTTGCTGCTAAAGCATATCCTAAAGTATTAGACATACCAGATGCATTCATAACATATGCAAATCCTACTACGAATGAAATAGTTAATAATGCAATTTTTACTTCCATAAATGTCTGAACAAACGTTGCTGCTGTATCTTTCCAACTAATTTTAATAATAAATTTAGAAATTAATGCTGCAACTAAAATTGCTGTACCAATTGAACCTACTAAATCTAATTTGAATACTGCTGCGATTTCTTTACCAGATACTGAACTGATAATATTATTGTGAATAATTGGTACCTTCGGATTTAAAGCGATAGTTTTGAAGAACGCTTTAGAAGATTTCATTGTCCAAATGAAAATTACAAATGTTAATACAACGAATGGTGACCAAGCTACTAACACTTCGTTTAAGCTGTGTTTTGGTTGTACTGTATTTTCATCAACTTCTTTTTCATCAGCAAATCTCCAAGTTGTTTTAGGTTTCCAGAATTGAAGTAAAATAACCATTGATACTAATGATACTAATGATGAAAGAATGTCAGGTAATTGTTCTCCCATATAGTTAGAACTTACGAATTGTGCCAGTGCAAATGATCCACCTGAAACTAACAACGCAGGCCATACTTCCAATGTTTTCTTAAATCCAGCCATAATAAGTACTAGATAGAAAGGAATGAAGATAGACACTAGAGGTAATTGACGACCAATCATTGCTGCGATTTCTACTGCTGCGATAGGCGATCCATTAGCATAAGTTGTTAATCCGTCCATTGCTGTAACCGGTGCTCCTACAGCTCCAAATGCTACCGGCGCTGTATTAGCGATTAAACAAACTCCAGCTGCATAAAGTGGTCTGAATCCTAATCCTACTAATAATGAAGCTGTGATAGCTACTGGTGCACCAAATCCTGCTGCTCCTTCTAAGAAAGCTCCGAATGAGAAAGCAATGATTAACGCTTGAATACGACGGTCATCTGTTAAAGAAGTAATACTATCTCTAATAATATCGAAGTGACCAGTTTTAACAGTCATTTTATATAAGAATACTGATGTTAAGATAATCCAACCAATTGGCATTACACCATACACCATACCATGAAACGTTGAAAATGCTGCGAATTGGAATGGCATTTTTAAAGAATAAGCATGCAACTACAATTGCTACTAATAAAGTCAAAAGACCTGTTAACCACCCTTTAACTTTAAAAACCTGCAAGTGCTACTAAATAAAACACAATCGGGATTAATGCAACAAGTGCAGAAACATATAAATTATCAGCCACTGGCTGTAATAACTGAGTGAATTTTTTTCCATAAATACACTTCTCCTTTGTATAAATATATTTTTGTTTGATTTTTTTGAAAATCTATTATCATAAACAACAAAGTTATATATTAACTAGTAATCAAATATTGAAAAATCGTTTTTTTATTTAATCTATGAATGAATCCTTAACCTCATATTCCAGATATATAACAGTTTTTTTATCTGTGTTATTTTTCTCTGTTCAATTATGAGAACTTGTTAATATTTGATAGTATTTATTTAATGATTTTTCTTGTTTACATTAAATATTGTAGCACGCTTTCATTTAAATGTAAAGCGTTTTTTTAGTTATTTTTACAACATTCTTAAAAAAATCCCTTTATATCAAAGAAAAAAAGGATATATTTTTTTGAAAAAAACATATCTCATTTTTTTATAACAGTTATTAAAAACTAATTTTATATTTACTATTTATTATTTAAATTAATATTGTATTAATACGTATTTTAAATTAATAATAAAAATACACATCATATAAGATTTTTTTATGATGTGTGTTTTTCTAGATATTATGAAAATAATAAATTGTTTTTTTAATATTTTTTTGTTTATCTTTAAGTACTCTGTTAATTTCCTTATTAGCTTCTTTTTGCTTTTAATACATGACGTTTATCATAGTTTTTTCTTACCTTTTGCAACACCTATTAATAGCTTTTGCATAACCATTTTTTTAATATAAAGTTTCAACGGAACAATACTCATTCCAATTTCATTTTGAATACTACTCAGTGAGGCAATTTGTTTTTTTCTTTAATAATAATTTTTCTTACTCTTAATGGTTCATGATTAAATCTATTTCCTTCTTCAAAATGTGAAATGTGCATATTATAGACAAACATTTCCCCTAATCTTGTTTGGCAATATGAATCTTTTTAAATTTATTCTTCCTCTTCTAATCGATTTAATTTCTGTACCAGTTAAAAACTAATCCTGCCTCATATGTTTCTTCTATAAAATAATCATGATTAGCTTTTTTTATTTTTGAGCTATTACTTTGATTTCTTTATTCATAATTTCATCCTCTATTTTTTTACTAATTAATGATTTGTGTTTTAATATCTTAAAATCTATTTCTTGATTTTTCTAAATCTACATTTGCTACTTTAACAATTACTTCATCACCAAGTCTGTATATTTTTTTCTTTCTTCGCCCTACCAATATCATATTTTTTTGATCATATGTATAGTAATCATCATTCATTGCTTTAATATGAACTAATCCCTCGATATTACTTCGCTCTAGAGTTACAAATACTCCAAAATTAGTAACGCTTGATATAATCCCTCTAAAAGTTTGTTCTTGATATTTAAGCATATATTCACATTTCTTCATTCTATCAACTTCTCTTTCACAGTCAACAGCTCTCTTTTCGTATTCAGAAGAACTTTCTGCTAAATCCGGTAATCTAGTAATAAAATTATCAATAGTTTCATCTGACACGTCACCATTAAATAAATATGTTCTAATCATTCGATGTACCAATAAGTCAGGATAACGTCTAATTGGTGAAGTAAAGTGTGTATAATACTTAGTAGCAAGTGCAAGTGTCCTATGTTATTTACTGAATATCTTGCCTGATTCATAGTTCTAAGAAGAATCGTTGAAAGCATAGTTTCTACAACCTCTCCCTTAAATTTTCTAAGCATATTAGCTAGAATATAAGGTTCTATTTCCTCAATTTTACCTTTTGTTCTATAACCAAGACTTGCAGCAATATCAAAAAATTGTCTAAGTTTTTCTAGTTTAGGCTCTTCATGGATACGATAAATAAATGGTACTTGCATCCAATAAAAATGCTCTCCAATTACCTCATTAGCACTTAACATGAAATCCTCAATCAGTCTTTCAGATATACCTCTTTCACGCAGTACAATATCAACAACTTCACCTTGTTCATCTACAACCACTTTAGATTCAGGTTTATCAAAATCTATAGCACCTCTTGTTTCTCTATTAGCACGAATTTTGGTTGATAATTCTAATGCTGTCTTCAACATCGGAACGTAATCTTTATATTCTTCAATTACTTCATTATTTTCTGCATAGACCTCATTAACTTTTTTATAAGTTAGGCGCCCTTTAGATTTGATTACTGCCGGATATATATCATAACTTTCTGGATTACCTTTACTACTAAAATCAATATCACAACAAATTGTGTATCGCAATACGTGAGGATTTAAAGAACAAATATTATTAGACAATTTTCTTGGCAACATTGGAACAACTCTATCTGCAAGATAAACACTACATCCTCTATTAGCTGCTTCTTTATCTAGCGGGCTATCTTCAGTAACATACCTACTTACATCGGCTATAAAGACCTTTAGTCTATATCCTTTTTTAGTTTTCACAACAGAAATAGCATCATCTAAGTCTTTAGCATCATCTCCATCTATTGTAACCACCATTTCATTAGTACAATCCCTATATTTATCTTCAAGCTTAATCTCTTCACTTATATTCTTAGTTTGTTCTTCTACATCTTCAGGAAATTGATGTGGAATATCGTGTTTATATATTACTGAAAGAATATCAACACCAGGATCATCTTTATGTCCTATAGATTTGATAATTATTCCTTTATGATCTTCAAAAGCTAACTTTTTGAATAATCTGTAATTTCTACTAATACCTTAGTTCCATCAACTAAATTGAAACTTTTTGCATTTGTTATTTTAATGTATTTTACTATATTTTTTTATCATCACTTTTTACAAAAGAGAAAAAAATTTAGCATTAGTTAGTGTACCGACTGTATACTTAGTATTTCTTTCTAAAACTTTTTGAACTACACCTTCAAGATTACGATCATCCTTATAAACACTATCAACTTTTACTAATACTACATCTCCAGTCATTGCACTTTGTGTAAATCCTTTAGGTATATACACTTCTATACCTAAATCAGCAGAATAAACAAATGCAAAACCTTTTTGATGTAATCTAATTACTCCTTCTATTTCTAATGATTCTTTAACGTAGAGAAACATTTCATTGGGAAGTTGCGTTATCGCTAGTTTTTCTCTCTAATTTACCAACATTTTTTTACAAGTTCCACAAAATCCTTTGCCGATTCAATGTTTAATCTTTCTTTTTAAATCCTCAATACTCAATACTTTTTCTTTTTGAATATATTCTCTATTTTTTTCTAACATATAATCCTCCTTAAATTAGATTATACAACATACAATTATTTTTCTATAAAAATAAACCTAAAATGAATTCCCATTTTTAGGTTTTACTATGTTTAGTTTATAATTTTAACCAAGTAAGACACACTAGTGATATAAAAAAATATTAGTCCTAGTACTACTGTAATTCTTTTGTAAAAACTAATTCAGCACCTCTTACTTTTTTTGTTTTCCAAACAGTTCTTCTGCTCCACCAGTTAATCCAGATAAACCTCCAGATTTACTTTCTTGTAGTAATACTACTATAATTAACAGAATACTGCTCACTATTGCCATTGTCATTAAAAAAAGTGTGCATACTCTCCTCCTAAAATAATCATTCGTTAATACAATACAACTTATATTACCATATTTTTTTCAAAAAGCAAATTTATTAAATAATTTTTAGTGAAGATAATTCTTCCTGAAGATGTTTTGTAATACACTTTGAACTTCTACTTCAACTGTTTTTTTCCTACAGAACGTTTACCATTTTTCTACAACTATCATTGTTCCATCTTCAGTGTAAGCTACACCTTGATTATTCTCTTTACCTTCTCTTAATACTTGAACTTTCAATCTTTCACCTGTTGTTAACATCGGCTTAACTGCATTACTTAAATCATTTACATTTAAAACTTTTATTGACTGTAATGTAGCTAGTTTGTTAAGATTGTAGTCTGTTGTGATAATTGAACATTTGTATTTTAGTGCATAATCTATTAAAAGATTATCTACTCCTTTGTGCTCATTATAGTTATATTTATTATCAATTTCAAGATCAATTTCTTTCATTTTTTTGTAGCTGTTCAACACAATCTAAACCTAAACGACCCTTGGCACGTTTTTAATGAATCCTCAGAATCAGAAATTAATTGAAGTTCTTTTAATACAAACTCTGGAACTATTATTTTTCCCTTCTAAAAAAATCCTGTCTTTGCAACATCTTGAATACGAGAATCTATTAGAGCACTAGTATCTACAACCTTAGCTAAAACTTTTTTTAGTTTTTGTTTTTTTGATTCTTTTTCCTTTGGCTTATTTCCAAATTTAAATGCTGTAAATATATTTAGAAATTCTCCTTCACGTCTATATCCCAATACTAACCCTAAATATCCAAAAACAATATAAATTACAGCTGAAATAATTCTTCCCATAATTCCAGCACCAGCAATTACATCTACTCCTGATGAAAGTAGGCTGTACAGTAATAATCCTAGAATCAATCCTATTGTTGTGAATATAATTTTTTTGAATTGGTGTTTTTCGATAGACGATCTTCTAGTCTTTTTAACATTGCTACAAACTTATCTGAAAAATAATAAAGACATTAATACAAAAAAACTGTTGTAGTTCCAATTGTAACAATAAATCTTATCATCGTCTCACTCATTGATGTAAATATATTATAATATATCAATGCATTTTGTCAAAAAGTGTTCCTATAGTTATTCCTAGAAAAAAAGGAAATAATAATTAAAACTTTTTCAACATTAAAAATCACTCCTTTTTATTATTTAATTATAAATATAAAAAAATTATTAAAAACTCATTAATAATTTCTTATTATATATCCAATATAAAGGGATATATAACATCTCTTCTATTTATTCTACTACATATTCCTTAAAAATTAACATAAGAAAATTTGAAAAATCTATTTTTTTAAATCTCACTTAATATATACTACCCTAAAAAGACGAATAAGGATGACCCAAAAGACCTAAATTTTTAACAAAGTGTATATAAGAACTCATAGACGCAGTGGTTTATTGATATCTAAATCCGCTTTATAAAAGCTTTTTAGATATCTAATAAACTGTGCGGGGGTGACTCAACAAAATCACGATTTTTGAGTCACTCCCATTCACCTATATTGTAGTATTAAAACATACTACTAAAAGCAATATCTAGACATTCTCTTATATCTTTTACTGGTATTATTTCAATACCTGATGGAAAATCAGAATTCTTCATATTTCCAACTGGAACTATTACGCGTTTAAATCCATGTTTTTTAGCTTCATTGATTCTTTGTTCGATTCTGCTAACTCTTCTGACTTCACCAGTTAATCCAACCTCACCTATAAAACAATCATTCATATCGACTGCTATATCTTTAAAGCTTGAAGCCACTGCCATAACTACGCCTAAGTCTACTGCAGGATCATCAATCTTGACTCCACCTGATACCTTAACATAAACATCTTGTTGTTGAAGTAAATAACCAGCCTTTTTTTCCAATACAGCCATTAATAAAATCAATTTATTATATTCTAATCCAGTAGAAATCCTCCTTGGATTATTAAAAGCTGTTGGAGTCGTTAGTGATTGGATCTCTACAAGAAGAGGTCTGCTTCCTTCCATAGTGCTAATTATCGTTGCTCCAGCTAAATTTTTACTACGTTCTTCTAAGAACATCTGCGAAGGATTAGCTAAATCTTCTAGCCCACTATGCTTCATCTCAAAAATTCCAATTTCATTTGTAGAACCAAAACGATTTTTTACTGCCCTAAGTATTCTATAGCTGTGTTGCCCCTCACCTTCGAAATACAAAACTGTGTCAACCATATGCTCAAGCATTCGAGGCCCTGCTATAGTTCCTTCCTTAGTCACATGTCCAACTATAAAAATTGCTATATTTAAACTCTTAGCAATTTTCATAAGCTGTTGAGTACATTCTCTTACTTGAGTAATACTTCCTGGTGAGTTTTTCCATATTAGGGTTATAAATTGTTTTGAATTGAGTCGATAACTAAAAAAACTGAGGTTTTTATTTTTTACAACTTGATATATCAAATTTAAATCAGTTTGAGCATATACATAAAGTTCATCAGTATTGTTTTTCAATCTATCAGCTCTAATTTTCACCTGTCTAACAGATTCCTCACCGGTTACATATAATACATCATGTTCTTTTGCTAAATATGCTGATATTTGTAGAAGTAATGTAGATTTCCCAATACCTGGATCTCCTCCTAAAAGTACTAATGAACCTGCCACAACTCCTCCACCCAGAACTCTATTTAGTTCACTACTATCAGTAAGTGTTCGAGGAACATCCTGTGTAGAAACTGATTTTAATTTCCCAGCTTCTACACGTTCTGTATCATTTGTCTTAACTTCAAACTCTGTATGCTTAGAAGCCTTTTTTGCTTCGACTACTTCTTCCATAGATGCCCACTTTTTACAACTCGGACATCTTCCCATATATTTCAAACTCTGATAACCACAGGCATTACATTCATACTTTACACTAACCTTCGCCATAATTACCTCTTAGTCTTTTTCACAACGAATTGATCATTTTTGTAGTCGATATTGATAGTTCCAGTTAATTCAGGGTTTCTTAGTAATTCTTCACTTAATAAATCTTCAATATTTTTTTGAATACTACGTTTTAATGGGCGAGCACCGTATTCTTTTATGCTTCCGTCTTCTACAATTTTAGCCATTGCTTTTTTTCGTAAGCTTAATAGTAATATTTCTATCTTCCAATCGTTTAGATAAACCATCTATTAATAATTCAGAGATTTTTTTCAAGTTCTTCTTTTTTTCAAGAGTCTTGAAAACAATAATATCATCTATTCTGTTTAGAAATTCTGGACGATATTGTTTTTTCAATGCTTCCATCATAGTATTTTGAACATTTTTGTAATCATTTTTAATTGATTCACTTCCACCAAAACCTACGAATTTTTGATCACTTAGTTCACTTACTCCAACATTTGAAGTCATAATTATAATAGTATTTTTTTGAAGTCCACTACACGACCAGAAGCATCAGTTAAACGTCCATCATCTAAAAACTTGTAATAAAAATATTAAATATTGATGGGTGGGCTTTTTCTATTTCATCGAATAATACTACTGAATATGGTTTTTGACGAACTTGTTCAGATAATTGCCCCGCTTCTTCATAACCTACATAACCTGGAGGAGCTCCTACAAGTCTACTAATTGAGTGTGGTTCCATATACTCACTCATGTCTATTCTTATCATATTATCTTCAGAACTAAACAATGCTTCTGATAAACTTTTTGCAAGTTCTGTTTTACCTACTCCTGTAGGTCCTAAGAAAATAAAGCTTCCTATAGGTCTATTTGGTGCTTTAAATCCACTTCTCGCTCTTCTAACTGCTTTTAGCTAAACTAACAACCGCCTCATCTTGCCCAATAACACGCTTATGTAAAATCTCTTCTAATTTCAGAAGTCTCTCACTCTCAGTTTCTGTTAATTTTGTTACAGGCACACCAGTCCAAGCCGCAAGAACTTCTGCTACGTGATCAGAACTAATCTTAATTTTATCTTTAGATAAACTATCTTGCCAAGAGATTTTTAAATTCTTCTATTTTTGCTAATTATTTGATTTACTTCATCACGTTTTTTTCGCAGCAATTTCAAATTCTTGATTAATTACCGCTCTATCTTTTTTTCTTTATTTAAACGACTTAGTTCATCTTCATATTCTTTTTAATTTTTTTCAGGAGATTTATAAAATCTTAATTTAACTTTTTGAACATGCTTCATCTATTAAGTCTATCGCTTTATCTGGTAGACATCTATCAGTAATATAAGTAGTACTTAATTTAACTGCCGCACCTAGTGCTTCATCTAATATTTCTACATTATGATGTTCTTCGTATTTAGGACGTAACCCTTCTAGTATTTTAATAGAATCTTCCGTGCTCGGTTCTTCTACTTTAATCGGTTGGAATCTACGTTCTAATGCGGCATCTTTTTCAAAATACTTTCTGTATTCTTCAGTTGTCGTAGCTCCAATACATTGTATCAATCCACGAGATAAGGCAGGTTTTAGGATATTTGATGCATCTGCACTACCTTCAGTTCCTCCCGCACCAATAATTGTGTGAATTTCATCAATGAATAAGATAATATCTCCAGCATCTTCTATCTCAGCAATTATGTTTTTCAATCTTTCCTCAAATTCACCACGATATTTAGTACCAGCTAATAATGTTCCCATATCAAGCACCATTACCCTTTTACCTAATAAATTACTTGGAACATTCTGAGATACTATTCTTTCAGCTAATCCCTCTACTATTGCAGTTTTACCTACCCCAGGCTCACCTATTAGAACTGGATTGTTTTTTGTACGTCTATTTAAAATTTCTATCATTCTAGTAATTTCTTTATCACGTGCCAAAACAGGGTCTAATTTATTATTGAATGCATCCTTTGTTAAATCTTTTGCTAATGAATTTAATGTTTTAGTTTTTTGCAGAACTATCTTCTGCCATTTCTAATTTTTTAAAGCCATCAAATAATTTAGAAAGAAGTCCTTGGCTTTGTTTTTAGTAATTCAAATAACTCAGTAATTAATGCATTAATATTAACACCTAATTTATCGGTTAATAAACGAACAGCAGTTCCTGTCTTCTCATTCAGTAAAGATAATAATAAATGTTCACTAGTAACCACAAAACTAGATGTATCATCTGCAAACTGTTGACTTTTCTCTATAGTTCTAACAGCTCCATTCGTATAGTCTATCTTCATTAATACATTTCTATAAAAAAATCTGTACCTTCTAATTCTGCTTCATAAAAATCTACAACATTTTTTTCTAAAATCATCATAATAAACACCATATTTATTAAGTGTTTTACATGCTAATGTATTGTTCATACTAAGCATAGCTAATAATAAATGTTCAGTTCCAACAGCCTTTACGCCAAAGTCATTTGCTTCTTCTTTCGCTGACGTCAGTACCATAAGGGCAGTTTCATTAAATCTTATGTACATAACCTTATCCTCTCTTATTATATTTTTATATTAGTTAAAAAAATCTTATTGTTAAGTCTTTTTAAGTTTGATTTTTGTTTTTAAAAATCATCTCTTCTATACAGTTTTTCATCTATATGTTCTAAAAAAATTGATTGTGAACAGATGTTATCGCTTCAACACTATCTATAAAATGATTATAGTCAAATTTATCTATATAATCCTTTTCAAGTAAAATTTTAGCTATTCTTATAGCTTCTTCTACCTCAATTATCTCATTATCAACCGTCTCAATTAAGTAATCAATGTAATCCTTATTAGTGTGTAAGGTTATTTTTTTGTTATTCTAATAAACCCTCCTCCACCTCGTTTACTTTCAATTATAAATCCATGTTCGGGAGTAAATCTTGTTTTTATTACATAATTTAATTGGGATGGTACACAGTCAAACTTTTTGTGCAACATTACTTCTTTTTTTATAATTATATGATCTTCTGAAGCCTCATTAAATAAGCTCATAATATATTGTTCAAGAATATCTGTCATATTATTATTCATGAGGGCACCTCCTTCATTGACTAAAATTGACCTTTACTTAAATTATACTACACAAAAAAATTATTTTGTACATAAAAAAACATTGATTTTTTTAAATATAAAAAGCAAAAAAAAGGAAGCCCTTTAAACAGTGCTTCCTTGCAAATTAATTTATAAAATCATTTTTTTCTAAATCAGTTTAATATTAAAAATTTCCTTTAACTTTACTAATTATCAATAAAATCGTATTTTTCTATTTATTTAATTTTTGATTTTCTATTAAATATTAAATTCATTACAATTGCCACAACTGTTCCTAAAAACAATACCACTATCAGTAAACATACGAACAAAAACTTGGTAATTGTACAAAAAGCCGTTGGTACTGTTGTAACCCCTAATCCTAATCCAACTGAACAAGCAATAATCATAAGATTTTTCTTGTTTAGCAAAAATCAGTATTTCCAAGCATCTTAACTCCATAAGCAAGAACCATACCAAACATACTTATCATGGCTCCACCTAATACTGGTTGAGGTACAATTGTTGCTAAAGCACCTATTTTAGGTATAGAACCAAATACCAATAATAAAAGAACCATAACATACATAACTTTTTTACTCTTAACACCTGAAATCTGTACTAAACCTACGTTTTGTGAATAAGTCGTATAAGGAAAAGCATTAACTAATGATCCAATCATAACAGCTAATCCTTCTGCCAAGTAACCTCTTCTTAAATCAGGTTCTTGTACATCTTGATTACAAATATTTCCTAGGGCATAATACACTCCTGTTGATTCTATCATACTTACAATACCAACGATTGTAAATGTTAAAATCGCACTAATATTAAATTCAAAACCAGTAAATTTAAACGGTGTTGGATGTTGGAACCAACCAGCTTGAGAAACTTCAGAAAAACTTACCATTCCCATAAAACTAGCAATAATAGTACCTGACACTAAACCAAGTAATATTGCTATAGAATGTATAAAACCAGTTGTAAATTTATAAATAACTAAAATAATAGCAAGTGTTATACAAGCAAGTATAATATTTTTTTAGGATTACCAAAATCTTTAGACCCTTGTCCTCCCGCTATATAATTCATAGCCACAGGAACTAAAGTAATACCAATAATAGTCACAACACTACCAGTAACAACTGGAGGAAATAATTTGGCAACTTTAGCAAAAAATGGTGCTATAAGAACTACAACTAATCCAGAAACAAAAATTGCTCCATACATAGTTGCTAATCCTGCACTATTACCAATTGCTATCATTGGTGCAACAGCCGTAAATGTACAACCTAATACAACCGGTAATCCAATACCTGTAAATTTACCTCTATAAACTTGTAAAAATGTAGCAATCCCACACATAAAAATATCAACTGAAACTAAATATGTTGTTTGTTCCGCTGTAAGTCCAAGACCTCCTGCTACTATAATCGGAACAATTACCGCTCCTGCGTACATAGCAAGAACATGCTGTAAACTTAAAATAAAAGTTTTCAAAATACTATTCTCCTTAGTTATATATTAATTTTTGACAAATACAACTATATAAATACAAAAAAATCACCTATAATTACTTATAGGCGATCTGAAATTCTTTAACAATAAGTATATACTTTAAATAATAATTTAAAATACAAAATATATTAGTAGAATGCCCATAGTCACCAAATTTACGGTCTGATGGTAGAAACTTGCAAAGCCTTATTCTTGCCTTTATATGTGCTATAATTTGTCTGTACATAATATAATATCAATTTTTCATAAAAAGTTTTTCAAGTATTTTTTTATTACTTTCTTTAGGTTATTATTATTATATATACATTTTTAAAAAAACAATAATCACTATTTATTACATTTAATCTATAATTTTTAACTTACCTTTAAAGTCTTCTATTGTAGTATACCCTTTTTCTTTCATTACTTCTTGAAGTTCTTTAATAAGTCTAGCGAAAACTGAAACTCCTTCTTTATGAAGAGTTGTTCCCACTTGCACTAAATCAGCACCACATAGAATGTGTTCAAACACATCTTTACCATTTATAACTCCGCCTGTTCCTATGATTTTTAATGCTAGGATTTAGGCGTTCTCTAAATGCACGAACATTTGCTAGAGCTGTTGGTTTAATATATTCTCCACCAAGTCCTCCAAACCCACCTTTTGGTTTGATAACTACTTGTTCTTTATCTAAATCAATATATAAACCATTCCCTACACTATTTACACTATTTACATACGTTAATGGATATTTATTTAATATTTTAGCCATTTCATCAAAATGAGCAATATCGAAATATGGAGGTAATTTTACCCCAATAGGTTTCGTAAAGAATGTGAATACCTCAGCTAATAATTTGTCTGTAAGTTCAAAGTCATAAGCAATCTGGGGTTTACCCGGCACATTCGGACATGATAAGTTAAACTCAGTAACTCCTTCATATTCACTTTCTTGAATTTTTTAATAATCCTATATTTTTCATCATAACTCATACCAGTTACCGATAAAAACTGTAATTTTGCACCTGCTCTTTGACGTTCAATAACATAATCTAAATAATAATCTAAACCATTATTCGGCAATCCCATTGAATTAATACTTCCTAAAACAGTATCATAATATCTTGGTTCAGGATTACCTTCTCTATAATCACGAGTTGCAGTTTTTTTGTAACAAAAGCACCTGCTTCACTAGTCACTAATTCATCTAGTTCCTTAGTCGTCATACAGTGAACCCCTGATGCATTCATTAATGGATTAGTTAATTCTACGCCTAAAAAAATTTGTTTTTAACATTTTTTCATACCTCCTATGTATACTACTAACAGTTTATCACAAAACGCTCTCAATAACCATTGATAAAATTAGTTTTTAGTATGTATGTTAATAAAAAAAGAAGAAGGGCTGACCCAAAAGTCCTAAAATTTAACAAAGTTTATATAAGAGCTCATAGACGCAGTGGTTTATTGATATCTAAATTCGCTTTATAAAAGCTTTTTTAGATATCTAATAAACTATGTGAGGGGTGACTCAACAAAATCGATTTCTTCGAAATCGCGATTTTTTTGAGTCACTCCCAATTCTCCTTATTTAAAAAGTTAGTAATTTTTCTTATCTAAAATAAACAATTCTTAATTATGCTTCTAGATACTTAATAATATCCAAATACAAATTATCCATTTTAGGCAATATATCTTTTTATTCTATCTGAATGCTCTTCTTTTTAACCAAGAAGTAGGCTTTTTCATATATTAATTCAGTTTTATCTTCTCTCTTAATCAGAAACAATTTCAACGGTAGATTAAAACTTAGATAAACATCATCTTGCATTAGTAATGTACCTACTTTAGGATTTCCAAATACTACATATTGAATATCAACTAATTCTAAATCAACATTTTTTGGCATATTCACCTTGATTTATATTTAAAAAAATTGATGAATGTTATTTTTTTCTAAATATTCATCTACTTTTTGATTTTACATTGACAAATTCGTTGTTAATTAGATACTTTTCCATAATTTACCTCTTTTTTTACTATTATTAAGTTTATTTGATACCATAATACACTAATTATCTACTTTTTGTCATCAATTTAAGTTTTAAGAATTTTTATGAGTTCTAATAAATTATATTTCTATATTCACCCATGGTCTATCCATTAATTTCATCAATAATTTCTTTTTAACAATTCATATGAGTAATGTTGAGCATGTTCATCATAAATATATGAATTTATCATTAATTCATCAAACTCTACCCTACGTTTTAAATCTAAAATCTGATTTTTCACAGTTTCCTTATTACCAATAAATGAGATTTTCGTCATCTGATCAACCACAGATTTCTCATGATCAACTATCTCATCATGTTCAAATGCAATTGGTCCAAAATATGGAACTTTTGTTGTAGCGATATAATTTTTCCATACAGCTTCTTCCGATTGTACTGGTGGAACCATGCCCTGATGATTACTCGTAATAATATTTAAAAATGATTGAATCTGAGTTGTTGATAATCTTTTTGCTTCTTCATCGGTATCTGCAACAACTGCATTAGCACCTAAAATTACATACGGCTCTCTTAAAACTTCTGATGGTTTAAAGTAATGTCTATAAATTGCTACTGCATTTTCCATCATAGCTGGAGCAAAATGCGATGCAAATGAATAAGGCAATCCTAGCTCAGCAGCTACATATGCACTATCAGTACTTGAACCTAGTATATATAGTGGAACATCAAGACCAGAAGCTGGATATGCATGAACAGGTCTTGTGTCTTTAAAATACCCAGATAGTTCTACAACTTCTTTTTTAAAATCCATCTCTCTATTAGTATTCCTTCTGATAGCACGTGCAGTGTTATAATCAGTACCCGGTGCACGCCCTAAACCTAAATCAACTCTACCTGGATAAAGAGTCTCCAAAGTTCCATATTGCTCTGCAACTATATATGGACTATGATTAGGTAACATTACTCCTCCTGATCCTACTCTAATAGTACTAGTATTGTCTAAAGTACGTTGTATTAGTAATTGTGTCGCACTGCTAGCCACACTTTTTAGTGTTATGATGTTCTGCAATCCAATATCTTTCATAACCTAGTTCATCAGCCTTTTTAGCTAATTTAACCATTGCATCAATAGCATCTTTAAAATTCTGTCCTTGTCTTAATGGAGCTAAATTTAAAATTGAAATTTTCATAGTTGTCTCCTTACTTATTTTCTATCAATATTTTTAATATAAATATATAGTTATATAAAAAAATATCTTTTTGAGCTAAATTCTCAATACACTCATCATAGTATGATTTATCGTGTTCTTTATAAATTGGCTTATTGATTTTTATATTCTTTTAGATTATTATGAGGGAGCACAAATTTTTTTCCTCTATAATTTTTTTATCAAGCCATTCTTCACTAACATTATATCCTCTACTCTTCATTTTCCTGCATGATTAATTCATGATACTTGAAAAAGTAAAAAAACGGTTTGTGTTCAAATACATAATCTACCGTTGCATGCTTTCTTGCCCCAACCATTTCCTCTTAATGCACAGCATTCTCTATGTTGTCCTAAAAGTTGTTGCCTTGGTAATTTTTGATATAAGTTCTTCATGCCAAAGTCTCATCTTATCCTCCATTGATAAAAGTAGATTCTTCTAAATACTTATTTGGATATTTCTTTAGAAGATGTTTTTACTTCTTTTATCAAATCTTCTTTTTGTATTTATTACTATGATATTCTTCAATCATTTCAAAAAAATGATCTTTTTCTTCTTTTTGTCGCATATTTTTTTAAAATATCCCCAGACATGATGTAGTGCGTTCGTTACTTGTCCTTTATCTTCAGGTAAACTTACAGCTTGTTTTATAAGCTCACTCACTTTTAACTATGGATACTTCTTCTTGCTTTTAAATATGTTCTAATTTCTAAGTATATTTTACTTGAATGACTCAAAACAAGATATTTATTTTTTTGCCCATAACTTTTTGACATTAAACTCTTTTCTTCTTTATTATTCATTTTTATCCTTTCGAAAAACAGTTTATTTTTTAATATCCATATTATATTATATCTTATACTTTTTTTACTACATATCAATATCAAACTATAAAAAAATTCCTTATTAAGTTTTTATCTTAATAAGGAACCTCTATATTAGTTTTTCGTTGTATTAAATTTAACCATGTTCTTTTTGATTTGCTACGTCTATACTAATTCTAAAAAGACCAATGGTATATTTCCGTATAATATAATTCTAAAAAAATACCTATAATTGCCAAATGTATTGGATAATAATAGTAGAAGAACCACTTAGAACCAGTATGCTTACCTCTAGTACCATCATATCTCATTAATAATGGTAATGAAAGTAAAGTTGCAAACTGTAATACTCCATAAAATACATCTATAAAGATAATATAAATAGCTGCATAAACACTTATCCAGATAACATAGTCAAGTACTTGTTGTTTTTTTATTACCTCTATGATTATATAAGAAGAATGGCATCATAAGAGCAATTGCAGACCAATCAGCTATAAATGTTAATAAACAGAAAACAATAATAGCTAAAATCTTTAATGTATTACTTATCTTCTCACTTCTAAAGATTGCGATTAATAAAACCGACATCGCTAATGGGAATAAGACACTTGTTTTTATTAAATATGCTTCCTGTAGTTATATCAAATGGTATTCCTAAACCGAAGCAAAAAGCAAAGTGACTAATAAAAGCAAAGCTCATAATTCTAAAGAAATATTTTTTTAATATCTTTTGTATAATAACATCCTTCTGCGATAAAATACCACATAATCGGTGCTGTTAAACGTCCTACTATATGCATAAGTACTGGTATTGTTTCTTTAACTAAACCTGGATATAATAGCCATGCTAAATGATCGATTGTCATAGCAATTATAGCTATATATTTTTAACTGAGTTCCATCAAACTTTAAATTCTTCATTTTTCTTCCTTTCTATACTATTTTTTACTTTATTTAAAAAAATATTAATCATTATATTACTCATAAATTTGGGATAATGAGAATACTATACACTAACATATATTAGCATATTAATATGGTTTATACAATTATTTATGCAAATTTCTTAAACTCAGCTACTTGAAACTTTCTCTATTAAACGTATTTTTATATTAATAATAAGAAATCGAAGTTAATCTCTTAACTTCGATTTCTTATTATTACTCAATATCCCTAGAGTAATTAAGTTTGATGTAATAATAGTCGTACATTTAATGTATTAATACTATTATTTTTCCCCTATACTACCTTTTAAACATATTATACACCTCTTACAGTTTTTTTGTGCAACAACTTTATAAAAAAATAGTACATTTTTACTTTTATATTATTCCTTTAAATATTATAAACTTAAACCATAAAATTATTAAAATATGAATCATAAACATATAAAAAAAGCAAGGTGAAAATCACCTTGCTTTCTATTAAATTCAAAATTATTTAACGATAGATGTAACAACACCTGAACCTACAGTACGTCCACCTTCACGAATTGAGAAACGAGTTCCTTCTTCGATCGCGATTGGAGAAATAAGTTCTACGTTGATTGATACGTTATCCCCAGGCATTACCATTTCAGTACCTTCTGGTAAAAGTAACTACACCAGTTACGTCAGTAGTACGGAAGTAGAATTGAGGACGGTAGTTTGTGAAGAATGGAGTGTGACGTCCACCTTCTTCTTTAGATAATACGTACACGTCAGCTACGAATTGAGTGTGTGGAGTGATTGTTTTAGGAGCTGCTAAAACTTGTCCACGTTCGATATCTTCACGAGCAACACCACGTAATAATGCACCGATGTTATCTCCTGCTTCAGCGTAATCTAATAATTTACGGAACATTTCAACACCTGTTACAGTAGTTGAAGCTGGTTCTTCAGTTAATCCAACGATTTCTACTACGTCTCCAACTTTAACTTGTCCACGTTCAACACGTCCAGTAGCAACTGTACCACGACCTGTGATTGAGAATACGTCCTCAACTGGCATCATGAATGGTTTAGCGTTGTCACGTTCTGGAGTTGGGATGTACTCGTCAACTGTTTCCATTAATTCGATGATAGCTTTTTCTGCATCAGCTTCTCCTTCAAGAGCTTTAAGAGCAGAACCTTTGATTACTGGTAGATCGTCTCCATCAAATCCGTATTCAGATAATAGTTCACGTACTTCCATTTCAACTAGTTCTAATAACTCTTCGTCATCAACCATATCACATTTGTTTAAGAATACAACAATTTTTGGTACTCCAACGTTACGAGATAATAAGATGTGCTCACGAGTTTGAGCCATTGGTCCATCTGTAGCAGCGATTACTAAGATAGCTCCGTCCATTTGCGCAGCTCCAGTGATCATGTTTTTAACATAGTCAGCGTGTCCTGGGCAGTCTACGTGTGCGTAGTGACGATTTGGAGTTTCATACTCGATGTGAGAAGTGTTGATTGTGATACCACGTTCTCTTTCTTCTGGTGCGTTATCGATAGAAGCGTAGTCTTTAGCTTCCCCACCATAAGTTTTTGCTAATACAGTAGCGATAGCTGCTGTTAAAGTAGTTTTACCGTGGTCAACGTGACCAATTGTTCCAATGTTAGCATGTGTTTTTACTACGGTCAAATTTTTTTCTTTTGCCATTTTTAAAAATGTCTCCTTCAAGTTAATAAAATTTTTGTTTTTAAAATAGTCACATAGCATTCTATGATAACTATATTTTTATAATGTTACAACAAAAATTGCAACTATAAAGAATAATTTTTTTATTATCCTTTATTTTTGATAATTTCTTCAGAAATTGATTTTGGTACTTCTTCGTAGTGGTCGAATACCATTGAGTAAGTACCACGTCCTTGAGTTGCAGAACGTAGAGAAGTTGCATATCCGAACATTTCAGATAATGGTACTGAAGCACTTACTACTTGAGCGTTACCACGAGCTTCCATACCTTCAACACGTCCACGACGTGAGTGATATCACCCATGATATCTCCTAAGTATTCTTCAGGCATAACAACTTCAACTTTCATGATTGGTTCTAAGATTACTGGGTTACATTTTTTAGCAGCTTCTTTAAGAGCTAATGATGCAGCAACTTTGAACGCCATTTCAGATGAATCGACATCGTGGTATGATCCATCGAATAATTTAGCTTTAACGTCGATTAATTCGTATCCAGCTAATACCCCGTTTGCCATAGAATCTTTAAGTCCTGCTTCTACTGCTGGGATGTATTCACGAGGAACTACCCCACCAACGATAGCGTTTTCGAACTCAAATCCTGCACCTGGCTCATTTGGAGTGAACTCAATCCATACGTCCCCGTATTGTCCACGTCCACCAGATTGACGAGTGAATTTACCTTGTACTTGTGCAGCTTGTTTTGAATGTTTCACGGTAAGATACCATTGGAGCACCTACAGTACATTCAACTTTGAATTCACGACGCATACGGTCAACGATGATGTCTAAGTGAAGCTCACCCATACCTGCGATGATAACTTGTCCAGTTTCTTCGTCAGTTCCAGCACGGAATGTTGGGTCTTCTTCTTGTAATTTTTTGTAAAGCTGTAGACATTTTATCTTGGTCAGCTTTTTGATTTTTGGTTCAACTGAAAGTTGGATAACTGGTTCTGGGAATTCCATTGATTCAAGAATAACTTCGTTTTTCTCATCACAAAGTGTGTCCCCAGTAGTAGTATCTTTAAGACCAACAGCTGCAGCGATATCCCCAGCGTAAACTTCTGCGATTTCGTTACGAGTGTTAGCGTGCATTTGTAGGATACGTCCTACACGTTCACGTTTACCTTTAGTTGAGTTTTTAACGTATGAACCAGATGATAAAATACCTGAGTACACACGGAAGAAAGTAAGTTTCCCTACGAATGGGTCAGTCATAACTTTGAAAGCTAGGGCTGCGAATGGCTCTTCATCAGAAGAGTGTCTTTCTGTTTCTTCATCAGTGTTTGGATCGACACCTTTAATTGCTGGTACATCTAATGGAGATGGTAAGTAGTCAACTACAGCATCTAACATTGGTTGTACACCTTTATAGTTGAAAGCTGATCCACATACTACAGGGAAGAATTCTACTGATAAAGTAGCTTTACGAATAGCAGCTTTAAGTTCTCCTATTGAAATTTCTTCTCCACCTAAGTATTTTTCCATGAAGTCTTCATCGAATTCTGCAACAGCTTCGATAAGTTTTTCACGGTATTCTTCAGCTTGATCTTGATAATCAGCTGGGATTTCTTTTACAACAAGATTTTCCCCAACGCTACCTTCGTTGTAGATTGCTTTCATTTCAACTAGGTCAATTACACCTTCGAATAAATCTTCAGCTCCGATTGGGAGTTGAATTGGGTGTGCATTAGCTTGTAATCTGTCATGGATTGTTCCTACAGAGTATAGGAAATCAGCTCCTGTTTTATCCATTTTGTTAACAAATACGATACGAGGAACTCCATAAGTTGTAGCTTGACGCCAAACTGTTTCTGTTTGTGGTTCAACACCTGATTGCGCATCTAATACTGCTACTGATCCATCAAGTACACGAAGTGAACGTTCAACCTCAACTGTGAAGTCTACGTGTCCCGGTGTATCGATAATGTTGATACGGTGGTTTTTCCACTCAGCAGTTGTTGCAGCAGATGTAATAGTGATACCACGTTCTTGTTCTTGTTCCATCCAGTCCATTTGTGAGTTACCATCGTGAGTATCTCCGATTTTGTGGATTTTCCCAGTGTAGAACAAAATACGCTCTGTTGCAGTAGTTTTACCTGCGTCGATGTGAGCCATGATACCGATGTTACGAGTATCTTTTAAAGAAAATGCTCTAGTCATGAGTCAATTTTCTCCTTTCATAATTTTTTAAATGATTTTAGTAATTTGTCTTTTATAGTGAAAAACTCAAGCTATGAAATAGCTTGATATTCACCCTATAATTACCAACGATAGTGAGCAAATGCTTTGTTAGCTTCAGCCATTTTGTGAGTATCTTCACGTTTCTTAACAGCTGAACCAGTGTTATTTGCTGCGTCTAAAATTTCATTAGCTAAACGTTGTTCCATAGTTTTTTTCTCCTCTTAAACGAGAATAGTTAACTAACCAACGTAGACCTAATGTAGTTCTTCTTTCAGCACGTACTTCTACAGGTACTTGGTAGTTAGAACCACCAACACGACGAGCACGAACTTCAAGAACAGGCATAATGTTGTTTTAATGCTTCCTCGAAAACTTCCATAGCATCACGTCCTGATTTTTTTCTTTAATTAAATCAAACGCAGAATATAAAAATTCTTTTGTGCTGTACCGCGTTTCCCATCTAGCATTAATTTGTTAATCAATTTTGTAACTAATTTTTGAGTTATAAATTGGATCTGGCAAAACGTCACGTTTTGCAACTGGACCTTTACGTGGCATAGTGTCTGCCTCCTTTCACGAATTCTTTTTTTATCAAATTTTTATCTTTTATTATTTTTTTCTCTTTTTGGTCTTTTTAGCACCGTATAGTGAACGTCCTTGTTTACGGTCGTTAACTCCTGCAGTATCTAAAGCTCCACGGATGATGTGGTAACGTACCCTGGTAAGTCTTTTTACACGTCCTCCACGAATAAAGTACAACACTGTGTTCTTGTAGGTTGTGTCCGATACCTGGGATATATGCTGTTACTTCGATTTGGTTTGATAAACGAACACGTGCATATTTACGTAAAAGCTGAGTTAGGTTTTTTTAGGTGTCATAGTCCCAACACGAGTACAAACTCCACGTTTTTTTGTGGTGAAGAAATGTTAGTTTCTTTCTTTCTTTGAGAGTTGTAACCTTTGTTAAGTGCTGGTGAATCTGATTTCGATACTTTTTGATTTACGAGGGTTTACGAACTAATTGGTTAATAGTTGGCATTTCCTGATTTCCTCCTTCCCTGTTTATTTGTGAATCACCCTATCCAGGTGTATCACATTTTTAAATTTTTTTATAAGCCTTAGTGGCTTTTACACAGAGTGCCGTAACACTCACGTACTAAATAATACCACTTTTTATTTTTTTCTTGTCAACACTTTTTTTAAATTTTTTTATATCTTTTTTACTTGTCATTATCACATTCTATTTTTCACACTTATCCAGGTGTATCATTTTTAACTTATAAACAAACACTTCCAGGTGTATCATATATAGAGTTTTTAGCTCACTTTTCCAGGTGTTCCATATACGCACTACAAAAATTATATTTTTTTATATTTTTTTATCATAATTATAGAAATAATTTATCCATCCCTCTTGTTGAGTAAATCGATTTCAAGTATAATATAGCTATAGATAACATTGGAGGGATACTTATGATAAACATTAAAAAAATCTTACCGTAAAATTTGATACAAAAGTGTGCTGTTGATGATTTAAGTTTTACAATCAATGATGGAGAAATATTCGGGCTTATCGGGCATAACGGAGCTGGTAAGTCTACTACAATCAAATCTCTAGTTAGTATATTAGAACCTACTTCAGGAGAGATTTACTTTAATGACCTACTTTTAAAAAATAATAGATTAGAATGTAAAAAACAAATTGGCTATGTTCCCGATACTCCTGATATGTTTCTTACATTATCAGCCTTTGAATATTGGTCTTTAGTCGCTAGCATATATGAAATCGATAATAAAACAAGAGATGATATCCTTAATAGGTACTGCAAATTATTTAATATGGCAGGAGTTGAACATCAAGAAATTAGTTCTTTTTCTCACGGTATGCGACAAAAAGTATTCGTGATTGGTGCCCTATTATCAGAACCTAAATTCTGGATTATGGATGAACCGATGACTGGATTAGATCCACAAGCTGCATTTGACTTGAAAAATTTGATGAAAGAACATGCCTCTAAAGGAAATAGTGTCCTATTCTCTACTCATGTTTTGGAGGTCGCTGAACATCTGTGCGATAGAATAGGTATCCTCAGCAAAGGAAAACTAGTTTTTATTGGTACACTTAACGAGCTTAAAGAACAATTTGAGGGAGATAATTTAGAAGAAATTTATCTTAATATAGTAAAAAAATTCAAATTCAAATATTTTTAGGTGGTGATTAAATATGAGATTTAGTGTAATAAAAGAGTTATTCTTAACGAATCTTCTTTATAGTTTTTCACCTCAAAGAATAAAAATACAGAAAAAAATTCAATGGAAAGAGCGATATAAGACATAATCTTTTTAGAAATGTATTAATGATGAATTTTTTTCAATTTCTTACATATTTTATTTTTTTATTTTTCAATATTTTCTCGTGGTTTTAACTTTTTCTGGACCGGGATATCGAAATATACTTTTTCTTTATTTTTATTATTAGTGTTTATTCAGATTTTTAAATAATTTTATCAATATGTTTTTACGAAAGTGATGATACATTAGCAATTATTCACTTACCTGTTACAGGATCTGAAATATTTTTTTAGTAAATTGTTTACTCTACTTTCACAAGTTATTAGTAATTTTACTCCTTTAATAGTTATAAACTTGATTATTGGATTAAATGCAGAGTTTTCAATTCAAAAACTTTTCTTCGTATTAGTATATAGTTTTGCATTTATGATTACTTTAATATGTTCTATTATGACACTACTTTCATTTTATTACTTATATCCCAAATTTTTAAGAAGAATAAAGGGAAAGTTAATGCAGCTACAATATTAATTGCGTTGATATTCTTCACAGGATACATATTTAATTTTGCTCATACTTTTTAAAAAGTTTTGATTCTGATTATTCAGGAGATTTATTTTTTTAAATATACTCGTATTAGATATTTCTAAGACTTATACTTACTTAATAGTAGCTATTATCTTAGCACTTATTTCTTTCTTTACTACATATATATTTGTAATAAGAAAATATATGAAAGACTTATATAGAATATCTGGTAATACATACACATCTAGTTCTAAAGCTGTAAAAATCAAAGAAAATACTAATAGTACATCAACTACACTATTTTTCTAAATTAATTAAGAGAAATTTAAAATTATTGTTAAACAGTACAATTTCCACAACTGTATTTACTAATCTTATAATTACACTTGGTATATTTGTAATTCCGATTATAGAAATTAGAAAAACACGGAGGTATTACACTACCTTTTCTATTTTTATCCTCTAGCTATGACTATAGGATTCACGTTAGCATTGTACATTAATTCTAATCCTATGAATTTTTACAAGTATAGCAATATCACTAGAAAAACAAGATTACTATTTTTTTAAAATCTCTTCCATTAGATTTTTAAAAAAATACCTAAAAAAATCAAATTAGCAATCGCCACTTGTTTACAACTTGGCTTTTGGATTATTTGCTCTGATTGCGATGTTAATTATAACTAAAACACCAATCTTATTAGCAATTACAACTATTATATCCTACATTATTTCAAGCCTTGTCTTTTCTTTCTATAGTTATACAAGCGACTATAGAAAATTATATCTAAATTGGAACACTATCACTGATCTAGCTAATCGTAGTTCGATAAATCAAGTACTATTAACTATTTTTAGCTTTCGGAGCTATTTTTCCTGTTGGTACTACTTAATGTCGTGACATTTTTCTTAATTGCTATGCTGCCATCATCAGCAAATATAGTAGGAATAATATATTCTCTAATATTAATAATACTGTTAGTTTTTGCAACAAGAAAATTAAGAAAAAAATGTATTTGACAAAATATACTCATAAATAATATGTAACGAGAGAGACTCAAAAAAATTGATTTTTAAGTCTCTCTCTTTTTATCTTATTCTATTCCCTATAATAATCACTGTCTATTTCTCTATAAGGAGCTATATCCTGAACGTATTCTAGTACTCCTTGAAATTCCCCATTTTTCATCATATACACCTGCATAAGTAACATGAACAAACTTTCCTCTTGATTCTGATTTAAACCACATTTCATACTTGTCTTTTTCTTTCTCGCAAGTTTTTTTCATTATAGTTTTAACTTTCTCTAGATACTTCGGTGGATGACATAGTTCAACATTTCTTCCTACTTGTCCTGGCGTACGTTTAAAAATCATCTCTTCTTCTGAACAATGATTATTATAATATTGGAAGATTTCCTCTTTATTCACAAAGGTAATTTCCATGGGCAAATGATTTAAAAATTAAATCAATTTGATTTAATGATAGATACCCATTTCCAATTTTTCTGAGGTGTATCTCTATTTAAAGTTTCTTCTTTAACTTCTTTTGGTTTATAGGTAATAGTGAACTCTCCTTCAGGAGTTTGAATTACTTTCGTTAATTCCCCTTCGCTCACTTCTATTACTTCACTGTCTTCACTAGTAATTTGAGTTTCAAAATCTTCTCTATGAGGTATCCACTCTTCTTGAGGTCGAATTATTGCATAACCGTATGTATCACTATCTTTAGCGATACTCAACCAATCGTCTTGAGTAAATGTTTCTAATAATATCATAAGAAGAATCGACTCTTCTTTAAAGATCATTTCCTCAAATTCTTTAACAAAAACTTCAAACTTTTCTTTAACGACAGCTATCTCTACATTTGGTAGTTTTTCCGCTTCTTCTTTTGCTAGTTTAAACAAATCTCTTATTTCATCATCAACACCCCACATAACCTTAGGTGGTGCATCATGTCCATATCTCTCCATTATAGGAAACATAAGTTCTTCTTTGCGTTTATAATGAATATCAAATTGCCCTAATAATTGCAACTGACGAAGCAATCCTTTTAAAACTGCTACTTTTGTATCACCATCATCGAGCTTAGCATAATTGTCTAAAATTCTGCGTACTCGAATAATCGCAGCTCTTAAAGCTAAATTCTCTTGTTTAAACACTTGAACAGGATGTCCTGGATGCTCACTATCTTCAACTTCTACAGTTTTTATCGCACCTTTAAATAGATTAGCATGTACATTACATAACTTCATAACATCTTCAAAAGTTACGCCAGAATCTGAATTCATAAGCTCATGCTCCATTAACGATATCTCAATCGCAGATACTCCTGAAAAATGTTCATTAAACTCCTCCTGTACCGATTCTGCAGATTCTCCATTATGAAGTCGTAATAATATATCGCGTAAAACTTCAATTCTCTTTGTAGCCATTAGTCTAATCCTACTACTTCATACCCGTTAGCTTCTAATGTAGCAATAATTGTTTCAAGTTTAATTCCTGCTAGCTTCGAACCCATTCTAAGTGAAGTCTTTCTACCTACAGTATTTCTCATAATCGGATTAGCCAAAGGCTTAAACCCTAAATCTACTAAAATATCCAATACTTCTGGGTGTTTATCAACAACTTGTGCAACTGGTATACTTACATCTATAATATTATCCATTTTTTCTTTACCTCACTACCTTATATTATTAATACAATTATATCACAAGCCATTGATAATCGCTATCAAATTAAAAATGATAATGTAAAAAGATGTAACCTAAGACTTTCATCTAAGCTACATCTTTAATATTACTTTATATAATTTATTTCTTTGAAACTAATTTCAATCTGATAAAGAACTTTTTATTATAAATTATTTCTCCACTCAAGAAGTTTTTCTACATCTTCTTGTTTGATATAATCACTTGCTACCGCTTCTTCGATTAAGTAGTTATAGTTAGTTAATGTATGATACTCTACCTTATCTGCTGCAAAAGCATCTTGTGCTTTTTTAAGTTCATAACTAAATATTGCCACTACTCCTAGAACTACCGCACCTGCTTCTTCTAATGCTTTAGCTACTTTTAATGAAGATAATCCAGTTGAGATTAAGTCTTCAATAATAACAACTTTTTGTCCTTCTAGTAATCTACCTTCGATTTGATTTGTTTTCCCGTGTTTTTTAGCCGAATCTCTCACGTAAATCATAGGTAAGTCCAGTACTTCGCTCACCCATGCAGCGTGTGGAATACCAGCTGTCGCCGTACCAGCTACCACTTCTACTTCTGAGAATTTAGTTTTAATTACTTCGCTCATACCAGATGCTATTTCACGACGAATCGCAGGGGTACGACATTGTAATTCTGTTGTCGCAGTAAATTGGTGATTTAATTCCAGATGTCCAAGTGAAATAATCATTTGGTCTTAATGCTACTGCTTCAATATCTAATAAGTGTTTTGCTATTTTTCTTTCTAATGCCATGTTCTTCTCCTTTACCTTAGCTGTATATCTAATATTATTTTACGAATTGACTTTTTATTAATTTATAAACTTCAAGTGGGTTTTCTGATTTAGTTATAGAACGACCAACCACGATATGTGTACTTCCTTCTTCGTTAGCAACAGTTGGAGTCGCTACACGTTTTTGATCTCCTACTTCATCTGTTTCTAATCTTATTCCTGGAGTTACTTTTAAGAAGTCATCTCCACAGTTTTCTCTAATTAATCTTGCTTCCCAAACTGATGAAACTACTCCATCAAGTCCTGCTTTTTTAGCTAGTCTAGCATAATTAATTACACTCTCTTCTAGAGAGACAGCAATTAGTTGCTCGTCTTTCATCGCTTCTTCTGATGTTGAAGTTAATTGTGTTATCGCTATTACATTAGTATCTACACTACCACCTTCAACCATTCCTCTTTTTGCTGCTTTTAGCATTTCATAGCCTCCTGCAGCATGTACTGTAAGAATATCAACTTTGAATTTCGCTAATCCTTTTGTTGAACCATAAACTGTATTAGGAATATCATGTAGTTTAAGATCTAAGAATATCTTATGTCCTAATTCTTTAATTTTTTCAATAACAACAGGTCCATTTTGTAGGTATAATTCCATCCCTACTTTTTACAAATAGTTTTTCTTCGCCAAATTTTTTTCTAAAAAAATTTAAAGTATCTTCAAAGTTGGAAAGTCTAATGCTATTATTACATCTTTATTCATAATATTTCTCCTTTTTATTTATATGCACGACCACGAAGTTCTAGTATATGTTCTACACCTAGTTCATCAAGGGCCTCTTCTAACTTATCGATAATTTTTGGACAAGCATATGGATCTGCAAAGTTCGCTGTACCTACTGCTACCGCACTCGCTCCAGCAGAGATAAAGTCGATTACATCCCACTCATCCATAATTCCTCCCATACCTATAATAGGAATGTTTACAGCTTGACTCACCTGATAAACCATTCTTATAGCCACAGGTTTCACCGCTGGTCCTGATAATCCACCAGTTACATTCGCAATAATTGGTTTCCCAGTCTTTTTATCTAACCTTACACCTACTAAGGTATTTATCATTGTAATACCATCAGCTCCTCCTTCTTCAACAGCTTTTGCCATCGCTACGATATCGGTAACGTTAGGTGAAAGTTTCACATAAACAGGTACACTAGATACCTCTTTTACTTTTTTAGTTAAGTTTTTTGCTGTTTCAGGATCTGTTCCGAACTGAATTCCTCCATGCTTAACATTAGGACAAGATATATTTAACTCTAATGCATGAACATTCGGTGCTTTACTTATGTGCTCCGCTACATAGACATAATCATCTATTTCACATCCTGCCACATTAGCAATAATAGGAACATCATATTTTTCTAATTCTTTTAATTTAGTTTCTAATATCTCATGAACCCCAGGATTTTGTAGACCTATTGCATTTAACATCCCACTAGAAGTCTCTGCTACACGTGGTGTAGGATTACCAAAACGTGGTTCTTTAGTCGCTGCCTTAATCATAATTGCTCCAAGTCTGCTTAAATCATAAAAGTTAGCATATTCTAAACCAAATGCAAAGCATCCTGATGCAGGCATTACAGGATTTTTTAAATCTAATCCTGGTAGTTTCACTCGTAATCTTTCGTTCATAAATTCCTCCTATAATGCTATTTCTTTTGAATCATAAACAGGGCTATCATAACATACTCGAGATATAGAACCATCAATTTTCTCACAAACACATGCGTAGCATGCACCTACTCCACAAGCCATTCTTTCTTCTAAAGAAATATACCCCATCTTTTCTTCATCCATCTTAGTTAATGCTTTTAACATTGCAAATGGACCACAACTATAATACTTATCATAGTCAACTTCATAATTTTTTATAACATCAGTAACAAAACCTTTTTCTCCGTAACTTCCATCAGCTGTAGCAACATAAGTCGTACCAAGCTTTGCAAATTTTTCTTCATAAAACACATCTTTCACATTATTAAAACCTAAAATATGTACTGTGTTTACCCCTTGTTTTCTAAATTGCTTTGCCAGCTCATATAACGGTGGTACTCCAATCCCTCCACCCACTAGCAATGCAGTTTGTCCTTCTTCTAGCGTATAAACATCATATCCTTTTCCTAATGGACCTAGTACATCTACTAAATTACCTGTTTCTAATTCAGATATTTTCTTAGTACCTGCTCCATCTGCTCTATAAATCATCACAAATGTATTTTTTTCTTTATTAATTTCACAAATTGAAATAGGTCTTCTTAATAAAAAAACTCATAGCTGTTGCTTACTTTAATATTTACAAATTGTCCAGGTGTATTCATCTCTTTGACTACGTCACCCTGTAATTCAATTCTGAATATTTTATCCGCAATTTGTTCATTACTAACTACTGTTGCTAAATAAGTATCCATTCAAATGCTCCTTCTGTAAGAAGAGGGGAAAAATTTTTCCCTGCTTCATTTTTTTATTTTATAGTGGTAATATATCAAATGAAATTGATTCTAATACTTTTAGTAGCGCATCTGCTGTATCTAATGATGTTAAACATACAACCTCTTGCTCACTCGCTACACGGCGAATCTTGAATCCGTCTTTTGTTACATCTTTATCTTTTGAAGTAGTATTAACTACAACATCTACATCTCCATTATATATAGCGTCAAGTACACTGTAATCACTTTGATTAATTTTTCCTACTGGCGTAACTCTTAATCCATTTTCATCTAAATACTTAGCTGTTCCTTCTGTAGCTAATAGGTTGTATCCTAAGCCGAAGAAACGTTTTGCTATATTTAATGCTTCTTCTTTATCATCGTCACTAATTGTGAATAAGATATTTCCTTGATCACTTACTTTGATTCCTGCTGCAAGAAGTCCTTTATAAAGTGATTTTTCTAGAGTTCTATCACTTCCCATTACTTCTCCAGTTGATTTCATCTCAGGTCCAAGAGTAGTGTCAACATCTTTTAGTTTTTGGAAACTAAATACCGGTACTTTAGTATACACATTCTCTGCTTCTGGTAATAGCCCAGTTTCATATCCTTTAGATTTTAGCGTTTCTCCAATGATAGCTCCAGCAGCAAGTTTGCCATCGGAACTCCTGTAATTTTACTTAAGAATGGTACAGTTCTTGAGCTTCGAGGGTTAACTTCTAGTACAAATACTTCCCCTTTACTGATTACATATTGGATATTTAATAGTCCTACAATGTTTAATCCTTTTGCTAATTTAATTGTATATTCTATTAACTTAGCTTTTTCACCTTCTGTTAATGTTTGAGGTGGGTATACTGCTATTGAGTCTCCAGAGTGAACCCCTGCTCTTTCGATATGCTCCATAATACCAGGAATAATTACTGTTTCACCATCACTGATGGCATCTACTTCTATCTCACGACCAACTAAATATCTGTCAGTTAGTACTGGGTGTTCTGGTGTAAGTTTTACCGCTGTTTTCATATAACGACGTAATTCAGATTCTTCATAAACTATTTCCATAGCTCGTCCACCAAGTACATATGATGGTCTTACTAATACAGGGTAACCAATTTCTTCTGCATTTTTTACTGCTGTTTCTACATCAAATGCAGTTTTCCCAAGTGGTTGTGGAATGTCTAGTTTATGTAATAATTCTTCAAATTTATCTCTATCTTCTGCATTATCGATTTCTTCTAAAGCAGTACCTAGAATTTTCACGCCGTGTTTTTCTAATTTAGCCGCTAGGTTAATCGCTGTTTGTCCACCGAATTGAACTACTACACCAAGTGGGTTTTCATGATTAATTATCGCCATTACATCTTCTTCAGTAAGTGGCTCGAAGTACAGTTTATCAGAGATTGTAAAGTCTGTAGAAACTGTTTCAGGGTTGTTATTAACAATGATTGCTTCATATCCTGCATCTTTAATCGCCATTACTGCGTGAACTGTAGCATAGTCGAACTCAACCCCTTGTCCGATTCTAATAGGTCCAGATCCTAGTACAACAATTTTTTTCTTATCACTAACGATTGATTCTTCCTCTTGCTCATAACTTGAGTAGAAGTAAGGCGTTTCTGATACGAACTCAGCGGCACATGTATCAACCATTTTGAATACTGGAGTTATTTGGTTTTCTTGACGAAGGTTATAGATATCATCTTCAGTCACTCCCCATCTGTGAGCAATTACCTTATCAGAAAATCCATATTTTTTTAGCATATTCTAGTAAATCTATATTTCCAACATTATCTTTTTAATTCGTGTTCAATATCGATAATATTTTTGCATTTTTGTCTAAGAAGAACATATCAATTTTTTGTAATATCATGAATATCTTTTGTACTTTGTCCACGTCTTAAGGCTTCTCCGATAAAGAATAATCTTTCATCTCCAGCTTGTTTAACCTTGTTAATAATTTCTTCTAATGTGAAATCATCTCCATTAGGTAATCCTAGGTGATGCACTCCATATTCTAGTGAACGAATAGCTTTTAGTAAACTTTCTTCATAAGTTCTACCCATCGCCATTACTTCACCAGTAGCTTTCATTTGTGTTCCTAATTTTCTATCCGCATTTTCAAATTTATCAAATGGGAAACGTGGGATTTTACTTACTACATAGTCAAGTGTTGGTTCGAAACAAGCATACGAATTTTGTGTAACTGGGTTTATAATTTCATCAAGAGTTAATCCTACAGCAATTTTCGCTGCAATTTTCGCAATCGGATATCCTGTAGCTTTTGATGCTAAAGCTGATGAACGTGATACCCTTGGGTTAACTTCGATAATATAGTATTTGAATGAATTTGGATCAAGTGCAAGTTGTACGTTACATCCACCTTCAATTTTTAAAGCTCTAATAATTTTTAATGATACATTACGTAGCATGTGGTATTCTCTATCTGTTAATGTTTGAGAAGGTGCTACTACTACTGAGTCTCCTGTGTGAATTCCTACAGGATCAATGTTTTCCATATTACATACAACAATCGCTGTATCATTAGAGTCACGCATTACTTCGTATTCAATTTCTTTAAATCCTGCGATAGATTTTTCTAATAAACATTGAGTAACTGGTGAATAGTGTAATCCACTACTTACGATTTCTTCTAAATCTTTCTCATCATAACAGATACCACCACCTGTTCCTCCCATAGTGAAGGCAGGACGAACGATTACTGGATAACCTATTTCAGCAACGAAATCCCTAGCTTCGTCTAAATTTGTAATAATTGCTGATTCTGGAACTGGTTCGTTTAGTTCATTCATTAGGTTACGGAATAATTCTCTATCCTCTGCTTGTTCGATTGAGCTTAATTTCGTTCCTAATAATTCCACTCCGTACTTATCTAAAATTCCACTTTTGTGTAGTTCAACAGCAAGGTTTAGCCCCACTTGACCTCCTAATGTTGGAAGTAATGCATCAGGTCTTTCTTTTCTAATTATTTTACTTACAAACTCAAGAGTTAAAGGTTCCATATAAACTTTATCAGCGATTTCTTTGTCAGTCATTATTGTCGCTGGGTTTGAGTTAACTAAGATAACTTCATACCCTTCTTCTCTTAAAGATAGACAGGCTTGAGTTCCTGCATAGTCAAACTCAGCTGCTTGACCTATTGTAATTGGTCCAGATCCTATTACTAATATTGTTTTTATATCATTACGTTTTGGCATTTTTATTCTCCTTAGTTTTGCATTGATACTTGATAGTTTTCAGGTTAATTCCTATTTATTTTCTTTGAATTCTCTCATATTATCTATAAATTGATCGAATAAGTAGTTAGGATCGTGCGGTCCTGGTGAAGCTTCTGGGTGATATTGTACTGAAAATACTGGATATTTTTTATGACGTACCCCTTCACATGTTTTATCATTCACTGATAAGTGCGTAAGCTCTAAATCCGTATCTTTTAACGATTCGATATCAACACTGAAACCATGGTTTTGTGAAGTAATATCAACTTTTCCTGTTATTAAGTTTTTAACTGGATGATTAGCTCCACGGTGTCCGAATTTAAGTTTATATGTTTTCGCTCCAGATGCTAGTGCAATAAGTTGGTGTCCCATACAAATTCCAAATACTGGAATTCTTGGCATAACTTCTTTAAGCATCTCGATTGTTTCTGGTACATCTTCTGGATCTCCAGGTCCATTACTTAACATAATTCCATCTGGATTAAGTCTGAAGATTTCCGCAGCAGTTACGTTATGAGGTACAACAACGATATCACAATTACGTTCATTTAGTTCTCTAAGTATACCTGATTTCATACCAAAGTCTACTAGTACTACTCTATATCCATTTCCTGAAGATAAGAACGCTTTTTGCGTTGAAACTTGTTCAATTTGGTTCGTTGGTAAGTCCGTTTTTCTAAGATTTTCTAATTGCTCTTCTGGATCCATGCAAAGGTCTGTGATTATTCCTTTAATTGTTCCGTGTTCTCTTATTTTTCTTGTTAAACTACGTGTATCGATTCCTGAAATTCCTGGAATATTAAGTTCTTTTAACACTTCATCTAAACTGTACTCCGTTCTGAAGTTAGAAGGTTTTTTACAAACTTCCCTAACGATAAGCCCTTTAATACTAGGATTTATTGTCTCAAAGTCATCTCTGTTGATTCCGTAATTTCCGATTAATGGATAAGTAAATGTTACTATTTGTCCATTGTATGATGGATCAGAAAGTGTTTCTTGATAACCCGTCATACCTGTGTTAAATACTACCTCTCCTGCTAGCGCCTTATTAGCACCAAATCCATATCCTTTATATACTGTTCCATCTTCTAAAATTAGTTGTCTATCGTAACTGTACATCTTTGTTCTCTCTTTCTAAGTTTTTTATTTTTTAAACTTCAAATACTTCGCTATCTTTGTATGCAACTTGACCTTCACATAGTGTTAATACTGGTATTCCATAAATTTCTTCTCCTACGTACGGTGTATTTCTACCTTTAGATAAGAATTTTTCTGGATCAATTTTTAGTGATTTTCTAAGTCAATTACTACTAAGTCTGCAAAACCACCTTCTTCTAAACGTCCATATGGTAAGTCAAAAGTATCTGCGACTTTTTCTGTCATTAGCTTAACTAGTAAGTCTAGTGAGAATACTCCAGTTTTTACAAACTTCGTATAAAGTTGACTGAATGCTGTTTCACTCCCAACAATTCCAAATGCAGCTTTTCTCATTGATAAGTCTTTTTCATGAGTAGCATGTGGTGCGTGGTCTGTCGCTATTACATCAATTGTTCCATCTAATAAACCAGCGATAAGAGCATTTCTATCTTCACGTGCTCTTAGCGGTGGATTCATCTTCCACATTCCGTTATCTTCTGGAATATCCATTTCATCGCTAATAAGATGGTGAGGACATACTTCACAAGTTACTTTAATTCCCGCTGCCTTCGCTTCTCTTACTACCCTAACTGATTCTTTAGTAGATACGTGACAAACGTGGTAGTGACATCCTGCTGCTTCTGCTAAAAGAACATCACGCGCAATCTGAACACTCTCACATACTGAAGGAATTCCTGGTAAGTCTAATTCACGACTTCTACGTCCACAATGCATACATCCTCCGCGGATTAATGAGTTATCTTCACAGTGGGCTACGATTGCTTTGTTTAATTTAGCGGCAACCATCATTGATTCATACATCATGTTAGCATCCTGTACTCCTCTACCGTCATCACTGAAGGCGAAGACATGCTCAGCTAATTCTTCGAAATCAGCGTATTCTTTTCCTTCTTCCCCTTTAGTTATAGCTCCGAAAGGAATCGCTCTAATTACTGAATCACGTTCGATAATATCTAATTGTAATTTTAAATTCTCATAGCTATCTGGTACTGGATTTAAGTTTGGCATAGGCATCGCTGTAGTGAAACCACCACGCGCTGCAGCTCTTGAAGCATGATAAATGTTTTCTTTGTATTCAAATCCTGGTTCTCTCCAGTGTACGTGAACATCTATAAATCCTGGTGAAACGAATTTCCCTTCTAAGTTTAATACCTTAGCTCCACTCACTTCGATATTCTCAGATATTTTTTTACGATTTTTTTATCATCAACTAAAATATCTCTTTCTACCAATACACCATTTTCTAAAAATTTTACCGTTTTTAAAAGTAACATATTCTTCTCCTCTTTATAAATTATTATCTTTAATTATTTTTTCTATCATTGCCTGTCTCATGAACATTCCATTTTTCATCTGTTCAAAGATTACCGATTTAGGTGCTTCAACCAGTTCTGAAGCTATTTCCATATCTCTATTAACAGGTGCTGGATGCATTACTATAGCAGATTTTTTTAATCTTTCATAGCGTTCTTTAGTTAATCCAAAGTTATTATGGTATTCATCTTTACTTAGTCCCATCTTAGAATCATGTCTTTCATGTTGAACTCTTAGCAACATACAAACATCAACTTCTCCAACTACTTTATCAAAGTCTACTACTTCTCCAAGTGTCTCATCTTTAAAAATATCAGGACAAACAAATCTAACTTTGGCACCTAGGCGAGTTAACATATTGTAATTACTTCTTGCTACACGAGAATTTTTTATATCCCCTGCGATAATTACATTAAGATTTTCGAACGTTCCGAATTTCTCATACATTGTCATTAAGTCAAGTAGACATTGACTTGGGTGTTCTCCACTACCATCTCCCCCACTTAAAATCGGAATATTTAAGTTTGTCAGTTCATTATAGTACGCGTCTTGACCATGTCTGATAACCAACATGTTGCAACCTAACATCTCTAATGTTTTACAAGTGTCATATAAAGTTTCACCTTTATTTACCGATGAAGTTGCTACTTCAAAATTAATTACATTCAATCTGTGTTTATGCTCAGCTACTTCAAAACTATGTTTCGTTCTAGTTGAGTTTTCAAAGAATAAGTTCGCTACATATAGGTCTTCTCTCGGCTCTACTTGCTTACCATTCTTCAATTCTAAAGCTCTTTCTATCAGTTGATAAACTTCTTCATTTGTTAAATCCGACATTTTTACTATATTTCTCATAGTAGTTCCTCCATTTTGTATAAAAAAATACCTTGTATCCATTTGGCTACAAGGTATGACTATTCATCAACTATTAAATTCAAGTTTTTTTATCTGGGCATAGTTATACCTAAATATAGCTATACTCAAATAAAAGTATAAACTTTAAATTCAATCCCTTGTTAGCCTCTCTGGACTACCTTAAAAAGATTTTTTTATTTAAATTAATAATATTTCTTCAACATCGTCTACTTCATTCAAATGAACTTTTTACATTTTCTTTTTTTGAAGTAGGAATATTTTTTTCCAATATGATCACTCTAATTGGCAGTTCTCTATGTCCTCTATCTACAAGAATAGCAAGACGAATTGCTTTTGGACGACTTGCATCAATAATAGCATCTATCGCTGCTCTTACAGTTCTTCCTGTATAAAGAACATCATCTACAATAATTACAACTTTGTTTGTCAAATCAAGTTTAAAACGCGGAACTTTTATTTCAGGTTCTTCACTTATTTTTTTCTAAATCATCACGATAAAATTTTTATATCAAGTGTTTCTACTGGAATATTAGTATTTTCAATTTCTTTGATTTTTTTGTTTCAATCTTTTTGGCGATATGAACCCCTCTAGTTTGAATACCTACTAAAAACAATATCATCTAATTTATTTTTGTTCGATAATTTCATTAGCAATTCTAGTAATCATTCTAGAAATCATTGTTTCGTCGAAAAGAATTCGTTTTTCATACTTCACCTCAAAAATAGCCTACTCTATTGAGCAGGACAGCATAAATAAACTTGGTTTTTCCAATTAATAAATCTTTGCTGACCTCTCTGGATCACATTAAAGATGTGTTATTCAAATTATCAATATTATATACCATAATAAGAGATTTGTCAAATGTATGATAGATTATTAGAGCTGTGTGAATGATGTAGTTAATTCCCAAGGTAAATTCAGTTGAAATTATAAACTGGAATTTAACCTGAAAACTAATTTTTAACTGGAACTTAAGTTGAGACTAAGTAATCATGAAAAGATATTTGTCTAACTTTATTACGTTATTTTTAAATTCTCTTTATAATGTTAAACGAGCTCCAGTTTTTAAAAAAATCTTGATTCTATCTTAGTACTTCGTAAAATTAATTTTATACTAAGAGATGATGTGGTTTCCTGTGATATAGCATTTCTGACGGTTTCAATCATCATCTGTGTTTCCACAATCATTTCGACATCAACACTTTCATCAATGATATTATCTGCAAAATGTCCATCCTGATCCAAGAACGAAAAAAAGAGCAAGCGGTTTTTCCTATCCACCTGCTCTAAATACTTTCATGTTCTCTTTCCCGCCAGTAGACTTTGTATATATCCTCACTATCCTCACTGACTTTTACTTTTTGTCCATCTACATATAGATAATATTCTTTTTTCATTTTGAAGTCCTCCGTTTCTTTTGACTGACTGTTTTTCAGGCAAAAAAAGGAGGACTTCTACACTTAGGCATACAGAAGTCCTCTAAAACGGAAGAATAAGAATACTTCTTTAGCTACACTTGCGTATTTCAGCTTGCATCTGAAACAATAACCTACTATAGAGATTATATAAAAGAGGAATGTTTTGTTTCTCTGGTATTTCTAACATTAGATGTTTAGATTCTTCCATATTCGTTTCCTCCATTTTTATCAATAATCTAAATAGTCAGTATTTTTATCTTCTTCACACATAATTAATTTTTTTATTCATTTTTTTAAGTTTCTATTCTATCAAATAGTTTGATAATCTCAGAATCCGAAAAATCCTAAGGCATATAGTTTTTCAAACAATATTTTTGTTAGCCTGTTAAAATTCTGATTTCTTAACTCAATTATTTTCTTCTCACTTTCAATAACAAAAAATCCTTTACTTCCACGACTAACAATCAACCCCTGTTTCTCAAGAACTTTTAATGCTTTTTGGACGGTTGCAGGATTACATTCTTCCCACTCTGCTAAAGTCCTTATGGGGGCATCTGTTGCCCCGGTACATACTATCTCTTAAAACAGTTGCTCTTATCACAGATGCTATTTGTAAATATGGATACATATTTACTTAACCTTTATTTTTTCCTTCCTCGCATAAATTTCCAATAAGCAGAATACGGAATAACCGTAGCAAACAGAAGATAATATTTATTAGCAAACATATCAGGGGCTCCTTTTTGCATTGAAATGAACAGGAACTTTCTCTGGAAGAAATATGCAAATAATAAATATTACAACAATCATTAATATCAATACCAAGACATCTTTTTAACAGTCCATCTTTCATACCATTTTCTCTCCTTGAACTAAATAAAATTTAACTTGCTAACTTTTTATATAAACTTCGCTTGAAATAACAAGTAAAGTAACTGATATTATCTGCAAAACTGGTGTTATCGAAAGATTTAAAAAAACCAATTAAGCAGAATTGGTGTAATTAGTGCAATTATCCCAACAAGTCCAGACACAATAACAGGCATGCTCTGCTTTTACAACCATCATCTCGCTTTTCCCATTCATAATTTGGATACTTTTTTTATTTAGGGAAATTCCTATCACTATTATAAAGATCGAATAGCATATAGGAACAATTATTAGGTTAATAACTTGAATAAAGTTCATATCAAGTTTTAGCGCAAATGCAAATATGAAATCATATACCCAATCAAATGAAGTGTAAGGTTTACAGCTATCTTGGAATTTAAGATCGTTTTTACCTTAACAGGAGAACTTTGCAAAATCCAAATGTTTTTTTCCTTCTAAAGATATCGCTGAAGCTGCCGGGCAACTGAGCGAGAGCATAGATGCAATAAATAATGGAGCAAAAATTTGAGAGATATTCATTTATATTTTTCTATCCCTGAAGACTCTCCTATTTGTTCTACAGAATTAAAAAAAGTAAAAAAATATACTAAAAAAACACATAAAAAGTATTACACAAAGTATGCATTCAAGACCGCCATGTAGGAGCTTAAAAAGCGTCCCATTTCTTTTTTTATACAAGGCAAAAAAATATCGATTTTTCTATTATAAGATTTTTTTGTTATCAGAATATCTTGATGTTGTTTTTAGCAAGAGTATTAAGCAATCCATACTTCATCGCAACAATTTTTACAAATATATAAAAAAACTGCTGTTGAAAAAAAGCAATAAATAATCCCATTCCAATATACATTGGAAAATTTGTATGTTGCACGAATAACCCGGATATTGGGTACAGTCCTGTAATTTGCTTAGAAAGCATGATCCCAAAGCTGTCTCCATTACCTGATTTCATAGCTGACACTGCAATATATCCAATTATGCCTATCATTGCAAATGAAAAGATTAGAGCAATAACATTTTTCCTCTTAAAATAAGATGAAACAGCAACAACAATCATTCCCATACATGCTGCTATGCACATAGGTATCAATGGAACAAAAATCATGGAGATAAAATACAATATAATCTGTAATACATTTAAGCTTCCGTTTAATACCCAAACAATGCCCCCCGGAAGCATAAATATGAATCCTATTAAAAAGTTCAATAAATACATAAATATAAACTTGCTACTTATAATGTCTGAGCTTTTTTAAAGGTAGCGATAAAAAGCGTTTCTATATCGCGACTACCAAATAAAATTCCATTAGAATAAAATATTGTCAAAAATAATATTGAAAAACTTGATACCGCAACCATATAAGCCGGTATCAATTCCTGCTATCCAACTTGTACCAGTGTTTTTGGCTGTCATAAAATTATAGACACAGAAAAAAATATAGCAAGAGTTATTATTCCAAAACTTGCAATAACAACAGAGCTTTTCTTTTTTTATTTCTCGGCTCTCTAATTTCGTTGATTGGAAAAATTTATCAATTGGGCTTTAATTAGTATCAAATTTTTGCTCATTATCTTGTACCTCCATGAAAAAAGTTTCCAAAGTTTTATCACCTTTGACTTCTTCTATATTTCCGCTTGCGATTAACTTTCCATTTTTTTATAATTGCAATTTTATTACATAATTTTTCTGCAACATCCAAAACATGTGTTGAAAAGAAAATAGCTCCTCCATCTAACACGCATTCGTGCATTACTTTCTTTAGTAGAAAAGCTGCTTTTGGATCAAGTCCTACAAAAGGTTCATCTAAAATTAGTAACTTTGGAGAATGAACCAGTGCAGAAATAATCGCTGTTCGTTGCTTCATACCATGTGAATACGAAGATATCATCCCCGAAAGATGCTTAGTCATTTCAAATAAATCACTATATTTTCGAATTCTTTCTCTGCGTATTTCAGTAGAAATTTCAAATAAATCTGCAATAAAATTGATGTACTGAAATCCCGTCATATGTTCATATAAGTCTGGATTATCCGGAATGTATGCCATCATTTTTTTACAAATAACAGGCTCCTCTTTAATGGAATACCCATCAATCGTTATACTTCCATTCTCAAAATCATGAATTCCAACTACTGCTTTTATTGTTGTAGTTTTTCCGGCTCCATTTCCACCAATGAATCCATAAATATCTCCAGACTGTACTGAAATGGATAGGTTATCAACAATTTTTTTGTCTCCATAAAATTTACTAAAGTTATTTATCTCTAACATGCTTTTTACCTCCGTTGACAATTTGTCAGTTATTCTTTGAAATAATACCGATAGCTTTTTTTAGCATTAGCTATCGGAACATTATTATTTTTTACAAACATTCTATTCTTTTTCAATTGCTAAAGAGTTTTTTTGCATTTAAGCTTTGTTCAAGCATTATCTTAAATGCGTTTAAATACTCATTGACAGACTCTTTTTTGAATATATTATACTTATGTTATTTGAAACAAAAACATAAGCTGTCATAAGAAATTCCGCTGTTTCAGACGGATATTTTTACAAAAAGTGTTTTTTTCTGATATTCCTTGGTTTATTATTCTTTCAAAATATATTGTCAGTTTTTTTCAATAATCTTATGGGATAACTTATCTATCATATATCGATTTTTCTTCAAGATCGACTGTTTTTTTGTAACGCTGTTCCCTCTGCTGAAATATTTTTCCGAAGATATAATTGTGGCATCTATAAAAGCTCTAATTTTTTTCAATGGCAGTTTTATCTTCATCATAGACAATAACATGAATATCTTTCAATAATTTATCTGAATATTGTTCCACAAGACAATATAGGATATCTTCTTTATTCTTAAAGTGATAATACAGCAAGCCTCTTGATATATTTACTTTTGTCAACAATATCCTGAGTTGTTGTATTAGTATACCCTTGCTCTATAAATAGTAGCATTGCAGCATCCATAATTTCGGCACGTCGTATTTCCGGTTCTTTTTACATCTCGCATTTTTATACCTCCTATTTAAAGGATATCACACAACTGACATTTTGTCAATTGTGTTTTTCTCATTTCTCTTGAATTTTTATGTAGTTTTTTTAATTCCCAAAGTAAATTCCAGTTCAAATAAAAAAACTGGAATTTAACCTAAAACTATTTTTTTAAACTGAAACTTAAGTTGAGACTAAGTAATCATGAAAAGATATTTGTCTAACTTTATTACGTTATTTTTAAATTCTCTTTATAATGTTAAACGAGCTCCAGTTTTTTTAAAAAAATCTTAATTCTATCTTTTATACTTCATAAAATTAGTTTTATACTGAGAGATGGTGTTCTAGCTTGGATGGGCATGTGGCATCGCCACTTTTCTCACATTATCCAAGCCACGCCATCAGAGGCTCAATGTCAAACTAATTTTTTTAATAAAAATCATTGCTTTTTCTACATTATTTATGCTAGAATGGAAATATAAAAGAGAGCCGTTTTTAAAGACGGTAGCTCCAGTTAATTGATTATAAAAATAACCATCTAACCTGGTAATAGCCCCCAAAATTTGGACAAATTTTTGGAGGGCTATTTATTATGAAAATTAACAGATAAAAAAATAAGATAGAAATGTATAGACTTAATAAAGAAGGATACTCATACAAAGAACTATCTAAAAAGTTTAAAATTGATCCTAGTAATGTGAGGTACATGGTCAAATTGGCTGATATACATGGTGAAACAGTACTGATTAAAGGGAAAAAAATAATTATTATCCACCAGAATTGAAATTAGATATAATCAATGAAGTTTTAATATTAGGACATTCTATAAAAATCTACTTCATTAAAGTACGCATTACCAAATCCTGCTTTACTTAGTAATTGGATTTCAAAAATTTAAAGAAAACGGGTATAATATACTAGAGAAACCGAGAGGAAGAACTAGTAAGATGAAAAAAATAATAAAAAGATAGAAAAAAATGAATTATCAAAAGTTGAACAACTAGAGAAGGAACTTGAGTACCTACGTGCGGAAAAATGCAGTTTTAAAAAAAGTTGAGGGAGATAAGGTTAAAACAATCTCAAACGAAGAGAAAACAAAAAAATAGTAGAAGAATTAAAGAAAACACATAAATTAAATATACTATTAGAAATTTTTAGGCTTTATCTCGTTCATCATATTATTATACAAAAAAATAAAGAAGATAAAGATAAAAAAATAAAAAGTATAGAAGAAGCTATTAAATCTATTCAGGAAAAAGAACAAACTAAGATATGGTTATAGAAGAGTAACATCAGAACTTAGAAACATGGGATTTTTAGTAAACCATAAAAAAAGTTTTTGAGATTGATGAGAAAAACTAGATGTACTATCATTCGTAAGACCTACTAGAAAAATACAACTCATATAAAGGAGAAATTGGAAAAAAATCGCAGATAATATAATAGATAGAGATTTCTTCGCCACAGAACCGTTAAAGAAATGTTATACAGATGTAACTCAATTCAAAGTTGGAGAGGATAAGGTATATTTAGCACCTATAATTGATGGATATAATGCGGAGATAATAGCTTATAATATTTCATTCTCACCTAACATGAAACAACAACATGAAATGTTATCGCAACTTCAAGATAATAGGTATGATGGCATGATACTACATAGTGATCAAGGTTGGCAATATCAACATATTGAATATAGACAATTCCTTAAAGTAAAAGGAATTACACAATCAATGTCTAGAAAAGGAACATCGGCAGATAATGCATTTATGGAATCCTTCTTTGGAGTTTTAAAATCTGAGATGTATTACGGATTCGAAGATACTTTTAAGAATAAATATGAATTAAAAAGAAGCCATTATAGATTATATAAAAGTATTATAATGAGGAAAGAATAAAGTTGAACTTAGGTGGATTAAGTCCGGTAAACTATAGAAAAAAATTAATAGAAACAAATATAAATAAAAAGAGACTTTCATTCCCTTTTTACAGTTTAGATTTTCTCTCCTATTTAGTCAAGGACAAGGGCTACGCCTTTTCAAAAATCCTTGACTAAATAGTTCGAAAAATCTAAAAATAACTGTAAGGAATGAAAGTCGCTAAAAAGTAATAAAATTTACTGACTTTAAAGTTTAAAATACTAAACAAAAATAACTGAATATTTTGTCCAATTTTTTGGGTGCAGTACCACCTGCTAAAGTTAAAGATGGTTATTTTTTTCATTGTCTTTTTTAATGCTACAATACATGCACTAACTACTGAAACAATCAATAGATTTATTCCAATAATCATCTGTACAATTTCGTAAGCTGACAAAAATCATTGCAATTAAATTATGTTTATGATAAAATGAAATTATAAAAAGAGAGAGCCGTTTTAAAGACGGTGGCTCGTAAAATAGTTTTAAATAACCATCTAACCAACCAAAGCTAAAGATGGTTATTTTTTTATTGTCTTTTTTTAACGCTACAATACATGCACTAACTACTGAAACAATCAACAGATTTATTCCAATAATCGTCTGTACAATTTCGTAAGCTGACAACTTGCTACTCCTTTCTTCAAGATTTTTAGTGTATGCGAGCATAGCACCATCCCCTTTCATATTGAAGTAGCCACCATCTTTATCGAAAACTAATGTTCTCTAACTTCTCTCTCCAATTTTGATTATATCAAATTAAACTGAGATAATCAACTATTTGTGGATGCGCTTTACAGCTAGTATTATAAATGTTAATTCCCAAAAGTAAATTCCAGTTGAAATTATAAACTGGAATTTGACCTGAAACTAATTTCTTAACTGGAACTTAAGTTGAGACTTCAATGGTGTCATTCCCAGTATCCTAAAAAGAGCTAGATAATAAAATACTAATAGATTTCTTTATTATTTACTACAATTTTTCTAAAAAAATCCTTTGATTTCAAATATTAATGATAATTCTTAATTTAAAATTGACCAATAACAACAGCAGTAGCTCTATCTAATGTGATTGAATCCACTGCATCTAATAATTCATTATAGTAAAAACCATCCTCTAAACCTGTTTTATCTGGTAATGCGAAAACTTCAATTGTGTATCTATGATCCTTATCAGGTGGTGTTGGTCCAACAAAAATTGAATCAATTTCAGTAAAATCTATCCCCAATAGTGGACTAGAAAAAAACTATTTTTCCCCTGTTTAATAGAATTTTTATAGTCTAAACTATAGTTTTCAGGAATAACAACCTCATTATCCACTACCTCTATATCAGTGACAAGCCAATGAATCCATGGGAACGAACAAACTGGAATAGCATCATAGTCTATTAATGTAATAGCTACATACTTTGTTCCTTCTGGCAACTCTGTTATCTCAAACGGAAATGAACGTACTGGATTATTCTTAATAACATCACCAGGTTCTGCTTCTTTTCCCAAATCGTTTAGGTAAAATATTTTTCATTAAAAAGGTAAGTTAATCTTCATTTTCAATCTCCTTTACAGATAAAATTAAATAATATATGAATTATATTATAAATTCAATAAACATGTCAAGTATGAAGGAAATTCGCCAAAAAGCTAGACAAACTTATTAATTCCTAAAAATAATAGAGTGATTCTAAAAAGCTTTTTATAAAGTTGTATTTACATATCGATAAACCACTGCGTCTATGAATTCTCATAAAAATTTTTGAATCAAACCCTTTGTTTTTTTCGCCTAAATATACCATAGTTTTTAGGCGATTGTTAAAGATTTAGGCGATTATTTATATTCTTTGTTTGTACTTTTGAGTTAGTCACATCAATAACTATTCTAATTGGTAACTAATCAACGGCTTATTTATTAAAGTTATTCATCCTCATCCTTTTTCTTTTCCATCTTGCACTTGCAACGGCTGCCGAGACAAAAACCTAATATCAAGAATGCTGCTATAATAATTTTTCATCATGATTTTTCCTCCTGAATTTATTTTTTTCAAACATAATTTACTCAAATTTTTAAAAACTTCTTTATACGTAATGTTTATAACCTTAGTTGCAACATTATCGATAAATTCCATATCATGACTGACCATAATTAGTATGCCAGGATATTTCTTTAATATCTTCTCTACCGCTTCTATCGCAACAACATCTAAAAAGTTAGTTATCTCATCCAGCAACAGTACATCAGTTTTTTTCTAAAAAAAGTAAACTTACGAAATAAAGTTTAACTTTTCTCCCTTTACTTAAAACTGATATCTTCTTCTTGATATCATCACCTCTAAAAATTTAGTAAGGCTAGTATATTTCTAAGTTCTATATCATCTAGTGAAGTTGATTCTTTTACAAATTCAAACAATGTTTTTTTCTTCCTCAAAAAAATATCGAATCTATTTTTGTTCGAAATACGCTACTTGTAAGGAACTCGGAATGGACTCCTTCACATAATTTAGAAAAGTAGTTTTTTTCCAGAACCATTCTTCCCTTTAATTAGTACCTTATCTCCACTGGTAAAAAGTAAAACCAGGTGATGACCAGAGAAACTTCCCATCTATTTCACAGCTTTTCGCATCAATACAAAAAAACTCTTGTTATGAGTTTCCTTTAAATATCTCTAAAAATTCAATATCATACTTATCTTTTAACGGCTTAGGTTTAATATTAGCCTGCAACTTATCTTCTTGTCTTGATATTTTTCTGTAATCTCTTTTTGGTTTTTTTGAAATTTTATTTTTTTACACTTATAATTCTATAATCTGATCCACTCATGTTCTTTTGGCTTTCCAGATTTTTTTCCCTGTTCCTCTTTCATCTCTTGGATGCTTTTTCTTTATCTTCTTGGTTTCTTTTATTGTACTTTTTGCAGTTCAGCTTCATACTCAGTATTTTCAATTTCTTCTTGTAGCTTGTACTCGTGATAATTTCCATTAAATTCTCTCACAGTATTATTTTTCAATTATCCATAACTTAGTACATACATTATTTAGAAAATTTCTGTCATGACTTGCTATACAAAAGGTCGCAGGAGTTCTTTTTATAAGATTAGCTATTTTGTTAGCATTATTATAATCTAAGTATGTTGATGGCTCGTCAAGTAAATATAACTCAACATTCGATAATAAGCTACTTCTAATCTTGTTTACAACAACTTCTCCTCCACTTTTTTAAGAAGAGAACTCTCCCCAAATTCTAAAAACTTTGATGAAATGTTATTCTCATCTTTAAGAGAGTCATCTATATATTTTTAACAGAGTTGTCTTCCCTGAACCATTTTTTTCCCTATTAGACCAATAATATCACCAATATTTATACTCAATTTTTTTCAATTTTAAACAATATCTTCCCTTGTTTTTTTCAAAAATCTATGTCTTTAATATTTAATATTTGCATACATTAACTCCTTTTTAATAAAATCTCTCTATTAATCTAATGTATCCATGCTCCCACCCCCAAATTGAGTTTTACTAGTGTTTATTTACCCATATTATACCAAAAATTAAAAATAATTGAAAGCAATTTCTTTAACAATTCTCTATTTATTAAAAATATTTGTGCTATAATTGTATTTATAATTTAAAAATAGTAATCTGGAGGTTTTTTTATGATTGAAAAAAATTATACAAGATGAACTTGAAAAATTTTATCCAGAAATGATTGAACTTCGTCGCTATATGCATATGCACCCTGAAGTTTCATTTAACGAAAAATACAGCGAGATTCATTAAAGAATATTTAGAAAAAAATTGGAATTACTAATATTAAAAACAAACATCGGCTTAAATGGTGTAGTTGCAAGAATAAAAGGACAAGATTCTTCAAAAAACAATTGCTTTTTCGAGCTGACTTCGATGCCCTACCTATAAATGATGCAAAAGATACTCCTTACAAATCTACAATTCCTAATGTAATGCATGCTTGTGGACATGATGGTCATACTACTGCTTTACTCGCAACGTGTAAAGTTCTAATGGATTATCAAAAAGAATTACCACATGATGTTGTAGCAGTTTTCCAATACGGTGAAGAACAAGCTCCAGGTGGAGCAAAACCTATGATAGATGCTGATTGTTTACAAGGTGTTGATGCAATATTCGGTGCCCATCTTTGGACACCACTTCCACTTGGAACATTAGGCTATAGTTATAGTGAACTGTGTGCCGCTGCAGATAGATTCGAAGTGAAAATCAACACTAAGGAAAATGCAAATATTATTGCTGCAGAATTTGTTAGTATGACTCAACAAATAGTTTCACGATTTGCTAAACCGAGAGAGACACTTGTTATCACTTTAGGAAAATTAGAGAGTTCTATTGAAGAAGCAAGTATTACTGGAACTATTAGACATTTCAATAAAGAACTTCATAAAATGGTGCTAACTAAGCTTCAAACCTTATGTAAAGCTCTTGAAAATGAATATTCTGACACTAATATAGAATTTATATACTACGGAGGTTATCCACCGCTTATAAATCACAAAAAAGGAACAATAGAAATACAAAAAGCAACTTCCAAAATCCTTCCAGATATTAAACAATTAGAGATTGAGCCGCTAATGATTGGTGAAGATTTTGCATATTATATTGAAGAAGTTCCCGGAGCATTTTTTTAATTGGTGCAGGGAATTCTACCTTCGCTAAATATCCACACCACCACCCAAATTTTGATTTTGAAGAAGAAGTAATGAAACACACAGCTTCAATATTCTTAACACTAGCATTTGATTCCGCTAATGTAATTAAAAATCTTAAGGAGGAACAATAGATATGAATACATATTTAGTTACTATCTACGGTAAAGGTGGACACGGAGCTGAACCTCATGAAGCCATTGATACAACAGTTATCGCTAGTGAATTTGTTAGAAAAAAACTACAAAATATAAAAAAACATAGAGATAATCTCTGTAAAGAGTGGTGATGCTTTTTAATGTAATCTCTGGTAAAGCAGAAATTAATTTAAAAACCGATAATTTAGAACAATTAAAAAACAATACTATCTTCGCTGCTTATATATTACGGTGAACAGACTAGATTTGAAATAATAGAAAATTAAAAAAATACTGAGAGTAACTCGGAATCAGGATTTCATAGAAATCTTCGAGTTACCTCAGCCTTTATTTTCTAATAATTTATTTCTGTAGTATTTCCTTCACCCTTTTTTGCAGTTCTGGCACTACTTCTTCAATAAACCATGGATTTTTATTATGCCAACGGAAATTCAATGGTGAAGGATGAACAATTGGAAAATAACGTGGTAAATACTGTTCATAGTTAAACACTGTTGCTGTTAAATTCTCTTTTTTATCATTTCCCAAGTAATAATCTTGTGCATATTTTCCCACAAGAATAATAAGTTCAAGATTAGGCATAAGTTCTAAAACTTTTGAATGCCATTTATGAGCGAAGTTCTTACGTGGAGGTAAATCCCCACTTTTTCCTTTACCAGGATAATAGAAATCCATTGGAACTACACCTATTAAACCAGATTTATAAAATATTTCATCATCTATTCCCATCCACTCACGAAGTTTAACCCCGCTCTTATCATTGAAGAAAATCTTACTTTCTTGAGCTTTAATACCAGGAGCTTGCCCTATGATTAATATTTTAGCTGTACTAGGGGCTGAAAATAACGGTTCTATTCCTTCATCAGTATATTTTTTTATTATCATTATCTGCCATTATTTCTTTTTTCAATTGTTCAAAATTATCCATATTAATTTCCTCTTGAGTTTATTTTTCTAATTTTTACTTACCTTTATACTTTAAAATACCTACATTATATACTCATATAGAACTAGAATATTAAACTTCTGAAGAATTAATTATGTTTAATGATTATCAAATAACTGTTTAGATAATTCTGAAAAATGTTTATTTCTTAAACGCATTCTTAAGTCGCTATCCATCATTATTTTATTAATACAAATAACATTATAATCCATTCTGAATATTTCTCTGGTTTTATGATTAAATAGATTTTTAAAATCAGATACTTGTAGAGCCTCTTCATAATTGTTTTTTTCTATTAAATCATCGATTTTAAAATTTAATTCATTAATTTTTCTTTTTCTATTTGTGAATCATCTATAGATTTATTAAAAATACTCTTTTATTCTCTCGTTAATAGAATTCAAATCACCTGTTTTAATATCAACTGTAAAATTTGTCTCATCAATAAAAAAATTTTTATACCTTTATTAATTATATGATTTTTTTCTATCTTTTATTTCTTTTAATAACTTCATCTTGAAATTTTTTTGTATAGCCGAATCAATAAAATTAGAGTCATAATTTCCTTTTTTAATACATTTTTCAATTAATTCTTTATCAAGTAAAAACATCTCTATTTCATTGAATTCTAAAGAATATACTCCAAATTGTTTATATTTCATTAATACTTCCTGACTGTGGAAATCCCTATCAATTATTCCAAAAGCTTTTTTTCAAAAAAATTAGATTTATTATAAGCTTTTTGTATAATTTATAACATCCCTATGTCCACCTACCGGTATTACTACAACTTCATTTTCAAATAAAGCAGTATAAACTTTGTAATCTAAACTTTTTCTATTCCCTTCACAAAATAGGATATTTTTCTTAGATCCAATTAATTGAATTACTAATTCTTCAGGGAGTTCTTCCATCCTTCCAGATATCTCTTCGATATCCCAGTTTTTCTTTCCATCGTATTTTTTTACACCAATAAATTTCATGCGAAGTTCTAGACGAAATAAACTCCATATTATGTGATAAATAAATAAACCCTGCAATCTGATCTATTTTTCTTCTAGTAAATACCAAAGTCTATTATATATTGAGGGATTAAGAAAAGTCTCTGGCTCATCTACAATTATGTATGCATCTTTAGGGGCAAATAAAACAACCATAATATAAAAATAATGTCACTTTTTTCTCCTTCACTTAATGAATTTATATCATATATTTGGTCATTTTAGGAATTAGTTTTCTCATACTTATATCATAATTTAATTCAATATCAAAATAGAACTTTTTTCCAAATCTGAATTAATTTTATATAAATCGCTTCACATTCTCTATTATTAACTATTCTTTCAGCCCCTGCATTAGCTAAGTCATTTACTATAGCACTAATATAATAAGTAAAGAGCTCTGAAAGTGCTGTGACCTTATTGGTTACAAGATAGTCTTCCTCATAATTTTTTTATTATTAAAATCGTTTTTTTCTAAGTCTCTTATTTTTTTAATTCACTAGCATAGCTAGCTTCTATTTTTTTAAGAAAAATAGTATTTTTTTGAGCAGGAATAACTATTATTCCTGCTGCATCACTTTTTTAAATAAGAAGCTAACGATGATTTACCTGAACCATTTGCTCCTACTATCACAGTATTAGTATCATTAAATATACTAAGATATTTTTAGTCTTTTTATTTCTTCTAAAAAAACTCACTAGTATCTCTTTAAATTTTTACTACATCATTATGATCTAATGAATATTTATACATTAGTGTATTAAAATCATTCAAATTTGTTTTAATAACTTGCTCTAAAATGTTCTTCTCTCTAATATTATCATCTTTTTTCTAAAAATAGTTACTAATCTTTTTAGTTACTTCAAAATTTAGCAAGTTTAAATTATCAAATTCCTCTGAAAAAAATTTTCTCTACTTTCTAGTTTATTATTTATTATCTCAATATTTGCTTTAAACTCTTCTAATTTCATATTCTCCTCCTCTTTTCCCCTATTTTCTAATTAATTCAACTACCGCTTCAACTGCCGCTGTTCCTGGGAACATGTCTACTGGTTGAATACGTCTAATTTTATATTTTCTTGTTAACACTTTTTAAGTCACGTGCTAATGTAGATGGATTACAGCTCACATAAACAATTTTTCTTAGCGTCAACCGCTAATAAGTTTTTAGCTAGTGGTCCAAGACCTACACGCGGTGGATCTACTATTGCTACATCGAAGTTGATTCCTTTTTTCTTCCAACGTGGAACTATTTTATTAGCGTCTCCTGCGACATAAGTACAGTTTGTTAAATTATTTAATTTAACATTATCATTAGCATCTTCAATCGCAGCTGGAATAATATCAACACCGTATACTTCTTTACAGTTACGGCTAACATATTGCCCAATTGTTCCAACTCCACAGAACGCATCTAATACAACATCTGTTTCTTTCAATGCGGCGAATTCAACTACTTTATCATAAAGTTTCTTAGTTGCTGGTGGATTTAATTGGAAGAATGATTTAGCTGAAAGCTCGTACTTAATATCTCCAATTTTTTCGACGATATAATCTGAACCATATAATGTAACACTTTCTGTTCCCATTACCAAGTGATCTTTATCATTAGTGATATTTAGTATTATGCTTTTTAACGATTCTTTCACGTTTAAGTTCATTAACGACCTTATCCATGTTCTTAACTTTATCAGTATTAGCAACGAAAGTTACTTGAACATCCCCATTATAAAATGAAGTTCTTGTAGCAATATATTTCACACCATAATTCTTTTTTATTTGTAGAAATTTCTACTTTATATTTTTCCAAGTAATTTCTTAGCTAAGTTTGTTATTTTATTACCATTCTCATGTAATGCTAAATCTTCATTAATTTCAACTAAATCGTTAGAACCTTCTTTGTATAATCCTGCAATGACGCGCCCATTTCTAACAGCTAATGGAAATTGGTTCTTATTTCTATAACCTTCTGTTACAGGACTCGCTAATGTTTTTTTAATACTAACTTGTCAGGTTTTTGGTAGTCTGTAGTATTTATCGAAAGCATCTAATAAAATTGCGCGTTTATATTCTAATTGTTTTTTCATAGCTAACGTGAGATAAAGCCATAAGCTCCACTTTCAGCATATTCTTTTTTTAATTTCTACTCTGTGTGGACTAGGTTCTTTTACTTTAACAAGTTTACCAATAATATATTTTGGTGTCTCTTCTACTATTTCACAAACAATAACTTCATCAGGTAAAGCGCCTTTTTACAAAAGTAATTTTTCTTTTTATAATATCCTATCCCCTCACCATTAATTCCAATTTTTTTAATAGTAAGTAAGACGTTTAATCTTTTTTTCCGTTTTTTTATTTTTTTCATCGTATCCTCATTCATGAAGATAAGCTGAGTAAAAAGCAAAAACACTCCCACTTCAGCTTATCCAATTCTACTATTATTTTTATAGTTTTAATTTCGTTATCTAGTTCTTCTACTAATGCAATTAATCTATCAATTTGAGTTAAATCAACTTTTTCAGGTTCGATATTTTTCTAACTCACTTGCAAAATCTTCAAATTTCATTTTTAATTCTTCTAAAAATATTATTAGGGCATAACATTCTCCTTTTTGTTCTCTATTCCATTATAATATAAATTCACAAAAATTCAACTCATATCACTAAAATATTATAAATTATTTTTAAATAACAAATATTACTTTTATATTCAATATTGTTCGTTTTTACTATTTTTAGTGTTAATTTAAATTTAATAGTGTAAAAATTAAATTACTTACTTATAAACTTTATCAATAGACTTTTAATACTTTTTAAGGTACTATTAAGTTAGGAGTGTTATATTATGAATTATATAAATTTACAATTATTAAATATTAATATTTCTAGTATTTTTTTACTATATAACTTCTATTTTTTTAATGATATAAATTTTGACATTGTACTAACTATATTTTTTAGTAATAAATACACTGTTGGCTTTCTCAATTGTATTTTTTAGAGTATCAGACCACAACCTCTTCTTGGGCTTGGATATTAGTGTTATTTCTAATACCTTATCTTGGATTTGTTCTATATCTAATATTCGGAAGACCAATTTATAGAGAGAAAATCTTCCCTTGTTCCGATGAAGAAAAGATTAGATACCAACAAAACTTACTGAAGAGAACAGTACCATATAACATTACTAAAGATGAACAAGTAATATATAAACATAGAAATTTAATAGAATTAAACTTCGAGACTGATAAATCATTCTTATCAAAAAAATAATAAAGTGCAAATAATTACTGATGGAAAAGAAAAAAATTCAAATTATTATTTAATGATATAAAAATGCAAAAAGTTATATACATATTCAATACTACATTTTTGAGAAAAGATGGAATTGGTAAGCAACTTTTTGACCTTTTAGAGAAAAAGCTATTAGAGGGTATCGATGTATATATACTTTATGATGATATCGGTTCAAGAAAACTTAGTATTTCTTCATTAAGAAAAACTTGCAAAAGAATAATGCAAAGATTAAAAAAATTCTTTAAATCACAATTACCCCTTATCAATTTTTCGTATGAACTATAGAAACCATAGAAAAATCGTTATAATTGATGGTAATATCGGATATACTGGGGGATTCAACGTTGGTGATGAATACTTAGGTTTAGATAAGAAGTTTGGATATTGGAGAGATACTCACCTACGAATTGAGGGTGAAGCGGTAGGTTCTTTAGAATATCGTTTCATTGATGACTGGAATTCTCAAACTACTAAGAAATCAGATCAACTAAAATTAACTTCAGATCACGTTGCTACCCATGTGGATAATTATTTACCAATTCAATTAGTTTCTAGTGGTCCAGATAATAAAATACAAAAAAATTAAATATAGCTACTTATATATGATCTCTAGAGCAAAAATACATTTATATCCAATCACCCTATTTCATCCCCGATGAAAGTGTAATGGATGCTCTTAAAATGGCAATATTATCTGGTATTGATGTTAGAATAATGGTTCCAAATAAACCTGATCATATGTTCGTTTATTGGGCTACCTATTCATTCATTGGAGAACTCGCAGAGTTAGGGGCTAAAACTTATATCTATGAAAATGGATTTATACATACAAAAATGATTATAATTGATGACGAAGTTGCAAGCTTTAGGCAGTGCTAACTTTGACTATAGAAGTTTTTAAGCTAAACTTCGAACTTAATGCATTTATGTATGATCATAAAAACAACAAAAGAATTTAGAAATTATTTCTTAAATGACATAGAAAAAAATCTACCTTAATTTCTTATTCAAAGTATCAACAAAGAAGCTTATTAGTTAAAATTAAAGAAGCCTTTGCAAAGGTTGATTTCACCGATTCTATAGTTGTTTTTATATTGAAAAAAATATGTTATATTAATACATATGTACATATAGGAGGACAAAATTTAATGAAAAAGTTTAAAAAAGCTATTTTACCTATAGCACTAAGTATTTCTGTTATAGGTTTAGCAGGATGCTCTGCTGGAGGAACTAAATATATTTCTAGTAAAGCAGGAGATGTAACTGAAAAAGATATAGTTGAAAGCATTGGAGCTAGCCAACTTTCAAAAACAGCTACTAGTATGATGATTCAAAAAGTACTTTTTAGACAAATATAAAAAAATAAAATTGATCAAAAAGCTATAGATGAACAACTACAAAAAGCACAAGAACAATATGGTGGAAAAGATAAATTTGAACAACTTTTAAAACAACAAGGATTTACACTTGATAAATATAAAGATGGATTAAAAAGTAAAAATCAGCTCAGACATTATTAATCAATGATTACGCTGGTACAAATGATGATAAACTAAAAGAAAGCTATGAAAAAAATAAACACCAATATCACCTAGCACACATTTTTAGTTAGTGTTAAAAGCGAATCGAATCCAAATGGATTAAGTGACGAAGAAGCTAAGAAGAAAGCTGAGGATGTTCTTAAAAACTTAAGGATGGTGGAGACTTTGCAACTCTAGCAAAAAGAAAATTCTAATGATACAGCAAATGCTTCTAACGGTGGAGACTTAGGCTGGTCTTCTAAAGAAGATAATTCATTCGTAAAAAGAATTCAAGGATGCTGCATATGCATTATCTAAAGATAAAAGTTTCTGATGTAGTTAAAACTTCTTTTGGATATCATATTATCAAAGTTGTTGATGAGAAAGATTCTTCATTTGATGAAATGAAACCTATTTTAGCAGAAAAAGCTGCAGAAGAGGCTGTTAAAAAGACTCTACAATTGTAAGTAAAGCTCTTAAAAAAATTATTTGAAGAATATAACGTAAAAATCAAGCAATAGTGATGTTGAAGCATACATTAAATCTATGTTAGAAGGAACTGCTTCACACTAATTAATAAAAGTGAGTAATTCAAAAATTGATTTCAATGAAATAACAACTTTTGAATTACTCACTTATTTTCTTTATTAGCTTATATCATCACGTGCACCTAGAATATCAATAGCATTCTTTATACGATCTTTTGTTGGTGGATTGATATCATTTAATTCATAATCAATTCCTAATTCTTTATACTTGAATTTTTGCCATATCGTGATATGGTAATACTTCTACACGTTCAACCCCTTGTAAAGTATCTATATATTCACGAAGTTTTTGTAGATAATAATCGTCATCTGTCCATTGCGGAACAAGTACATGTCTTATCCACATTTTCGCCCCATGTTCACTTAGGAAATTAGTAAATTGAATAATATTTTTATTAGTTCGTTTTTGTCAAACGCATATGATGCTCATCATCAATATGTTTAATATCCACTAAGAATAAATCTGTTAATGAAATTAATTCTAAAACTTTTTTTCATTCATACTTGGAGCATTTACATAAAAACCTCCACAAGTGTCAACACACGTATTAATATCTAATTCCTTTAGTTTTCTAAAAAGTGCTAAGATAAAATCAATTTGCAGAAGGGATTCTCCTCCACTGACTGTAACTCCTCCACCATCACTAGCCTCAAAGAAATCACGATATTTCACTATCTCTTTCGTTAACTGATCCACTGTCATAACTTTAGCATCAGGATTATGCATCTTCCAAGTATCTGGATTATGGCAGTATTTACATCTTAACATACACCCTTGAAAGAATACTACATATCTTATTCCAGGACCATCAACATTTCCGAAAGATTCTACTGAGTGAACATTAGCTGTCAATTCTTTTTTTTCTTCTACAGAATTTATTTCTACTTTTTCCATTTCCATATGCGACTTCCTCCTTTTGCTATTCTATAGTTTAATTATATCGTATACATCGCTATTCTGTAAACACTTTTTACAATAATATTTATATTTTATTAACCTAAAAAAAGTGGAGTACTATAGCCTCCACCTTCTTTTTTTAATTATTTACTTAATTACATGAATTGGTGCATTGTACGGCTTAATACGTCACGTTGTTGTTCTGGAGTTAAACTGATTAGACGTACAGCGTATCCTGATACACGAATTGTGAAGTTTGGATAATCTTCTGGAGATTCAATAACTTTAAGTAATGTTTCTTTATTGAATACGTTAGTATTTAAGTGGTAACCACCTTTTTTGAAGTATCCGTCCATCATTGCTGTTAAGTTTTTAATTTGATCTTGTTTAGTTTTACCTAATGAGCTTGGTGTGAATGCAGCAGTTAAACTGATTCCGTCACGGCTGTATTCATATGGTAATTTTGCAACTGAGCTTAAGCAAGCTAATGCTCCACTTTGGTCACGACCGTTCATTGGGTTAGCACCTGGAGAGAATGGTTCTCCTGCACGACGTCCATCTGGAGTGTTACCAGTTTTCTTACCGTATACTACGTTTGAAGTAATAGTTAAGATAGAAGTTGTAGTTTCATCTGCACGGTAAGTTTCATGTTTTTTAAGTTTAGTCATGAACACTTTAAGTAATTCAACAGCGATTTCGTCTGCACGATCGTCGTTGTTACCAAATGTTGGGAATTCACCTTCAACTTTGTAATCAACTGCTAATCCAGTTTCATCTTCAATTGGAGTAACTTTAGCATATTTAATAGCTGATAAACTGTCTACTGCTACTGAGAATCCAGCGATACCAGTCGCCATGAATCTTCTAACTTTAGTATCGTGTAATGCCATTTCTAAGCTTTCGTAAGAGTATTTATCGTGCATGTAGTGGATTACGTTTAATGTATTGATATATAATTTACATAACCATTCCATGAATACATCGAATTTAGCCCAAACTTCGTCGTAGTTTAATTCACCACGTAGAGGTTCAGTTACAGGTCCAACTTGGATACCTAATTTTTCATCACGTCCACCATTGATTGTGTATAATAAAGCTTTTGCTAAGTTTGCACGAGCTCCGAAGAATTGCATATCTTTACCAGTAGTCATACCACTTACACAACATGCGATAGATTTATCACAAGTTCCTAAGAAGTCTGCTAATAACTCATCACTTTCGTATTGAATAGCACTGTGGTTGATTGAAGATTCAGAACAGAATTCTTTGAATCCAGTTGGTAATTTAGTAGACCATAGGATAGTTAAGTTTGGTTCTGGAGAGTTACCCATGTTATCTAATGTATGGATGAAACGGAAGTCTGTTTTTGTTACTAATGATCTTTCAGAATCTAACATTTCCCCAACGATTAATGTAGCCCAGATTGGGTCTCCTGAGAATAATTGGTTGTAGTCTGGAGTACGAGCGAATTTAACGCAACGTAATTTTAATACTAAGTGGTCAATTAATTCTTGAGCTTGAGACTCGTTAATTGTTCCATCTTGTAAATCTCTTTCAATATAAATATCTAAGAATGTAGCAATGTTACCGATAGACATCGCAGCACCGTTTTGTTGTTTAATAGCTGCTAAGTATCCGAAGTATAACCATTGTACTGCTTCTTTTGCTGTTGTAGCTGGTCCAGAAATATCAAATCCGTAGATTTTTGCCAATTCTTTTAATTCACCTAAAGCACGAATTTGTTCGTTAACTTCTTCACGGTCACGGATAACATGTTCAGTCATAACACCATCAGCACCGATTTGAGCTAAGTCACCTTTTTTCCATTCGATAAGTTGGTCTACACCATATAAAGCTACACGACGGTAGTCTCCGATAATACGTCCACGTCCGTAAGCATCTGGAAGTCCTGTGATAACACCAGATTTTCTTACTAAACGCATTTCTGGAGTATAAGCATCGAATACACCTTGGTTATGTGTTTTACGGTAGTCAGTGAAGATTTTGATAACTTCTTCATCTACTTCATATCCGTATGCTTTACAGCTGTTAACAGCCATGTTAATACCACCAAAAGTCATTAAAGCACGTTTAAGTGGTTTTTCTGTTTGTAATCCAACGATTTGTTCTAAATCTTTTTCAATGTACCCTGGTCCGTGAGAAAGGATAGTTGAAGGAATACTAGTATCCATGTCTAATGTTCCACCAGCTAAACGTTCTTGACGCATTAAATCATTGAATTTTTCTACTAATTTAGTAGTAGCTTCAGTAGGCCCAGCAAGGAAAGATGCATCTCCTCTATACTCTGTATAGTTAGATTTAATAAAATCTACTAAGTCTACTTCTGTTTGCCATTTACCACCAACGAATGCTTTTTTTTCTGCAACTGTTGTCATATTAATGTCACTCCTTAAAATTTTTTTATTATATTGTGATAAATAAATTTATTAATTAAACTATTTGTTACACTCTTAGTGTACCTCAACCATATTATTAAGACAATATTTTTTTCTTATTTAAATTGTGTACATTTTTGTGAACTCTAGTACTAATACAGATAAGAGAAGATAATGTTTTTCGCTTTCAAATATAGTAAAATATTAAGTTTAAATTTTTGTAAATACTGTTGTAAACGAAATGAAAACGATAAACATAAAGGTTTTTATTTTTAAAAAAACTGTTATTATAATCAAAAAAACTGTTATCGTACTGTAACTATTTCAGTTAATTAAAGTTTCTATACAATTGTAAATAATTAAATTATTTTTTTATTAAAAAAACGAGAGTAATCGATAAACAGTATCAATTAACTCTCATTATTATATTATTCAAAAATACTTAATAATTCCCCATAACCTTCTTTTTCAAGGTCTTCTTTTTTTATGAATTTTAGAGAAGCGCTGTTAATACAATACCTAAGACCACCTAATTCAGTAGGACCATCAGGAAAAAAACATGCCCTAAAATGAGCATCCCCAACTCTACTTCTTACTTCTATTCTTTCTACATAATGAGAATTATCTTTATAATACTTAGTTACCTCTTTTTCTATAGGTTTAGAAAAAAACTTAGCCATCCACAGTGTGATTTAAATTTATCTTTCGAAGAAAATAAAGGTTCACCTGAAGTAATATCTATATATATTCCTTCTTCAAAACTATCCCAATATTGACCTGTATATGGTGTTTCTGTGGCACTTTCCATTGTAACAGCGTACTCAAGATCTGATAATTCTTTTTTTAAATCTTCTTTTGATTTTCTTCCAAATTCTTCTGGATTAATTCTTATTTCTTCTTTCATTTTAATTCTCTCCTCTATAATTTAAATATTGTTTTTAAATCTTCTATTATAGTTTTTTTCCATCTTTTAATCCTAAATTATAAACATGATTAAGTTTTTTTCTGTATCCTTTTTCAAGCCTTTTTATAGTAATATCTTCACTAGGTCTTATAACAAATACTTTCCCCTGTTTTTTTCCAACTCAAGAATTCTTTTCAACCGTTTCATTATAATCTTTATATCTATTCTCTAATTTTTTTCAACTAATTGCGGATATTTTTTTATAGAACATTTTAAATTGTATACTTGTTGACTTTTTTTCTTTCTATATAAAATAGGTCTTGTTAATATAACAATTATTTTTATCGTAATTTTGTTTTTTTCAAAGAAGTCTATCGGTATGCTATTAGCTATTCCTCCATCAAGATACTTTTTTTCCCATCTACTTCTATTATTTCCGAAATAAATGGTAATGCAGAAGTCGCTCTTAAAGTCTCCATTTGCAGATACGGATCATGGATTTTTATAAACTCCGCTTCTCCATTTTCAATATTAGTTACTGTCGCATAAAAAAACCAGTCTTAGACTCTTTGAACGTTTTATTGTCAAATACATCTAATTGAAAAAGGAAGCCTGTAATATGTAAAATCCTTTATTAATCAAGTTTCCAGTTTTTATCCAACTTTTTAAACTCATATATCTCTTATCATTTATATAATTAACATTGTAACGAAGTGCTCTTTTTAGGTTGTTTAGAAACATAATTCACTCCAAACAGCGTTCCTGCTGAAACACCTACGATATCTGTAACCTCTATATTATTTTTCCAAGAACACATCAAGGACACCAGCTGTAAATAGTCCTCTCATTGCTCCACCTTCTAATACTAAACCTACTTTCATTCAATCACACTCCTTTTTAAATTGATACTATTATATCATCTTTTTATTAATTAGTTTAAATAAATTTACTTGAGAATTAAGTTATGTTAATATGAAAAACAACATAAATTCAAATGAGGTACTTATGAACATATTAATAATCGGTGGTAATGGCTTTGTAGGTCAAGCATTAATTAAAGAATTTAAGAAATACAAAAGTAGAAGTTAGCTATTTATCTAGAACCCAAAAATCACTCTATTTCTAAAGATAAAAGCAACATGGATACAGAGAGATATTTTTCGACCTTGATAACATAACCATTAAAAGAAAACTATGACATCACAATTCATTTAATCGGAACAATTAAAAAAATAAAAATCTATATTCAAAACTAAATACAGAAAGTGTGGCACAGACAATTAAACTATGTCAAAAACACAATATCAATAAACTCGTCTACTTTTTCTGCAAATGGTGGCTTTTAAACAATATTTAGAAAGCAAGCTTGCTGGAGAAAGATTAGTGAGAGATTCAAAAACTAGATTATCTAATAGTCCGTCCAGGTCTTATGTATGGTAAAGGCAGACTTACCTCTTATTTCAATATATTACCGATTAAATTCTTCTCAAAATTAGGTATAACATTTTTTTCAAAAAAAGTTTATCCTCTTCCTGTTGAAAAAAAGTAGCAGAGTCAGTAGTTAAATCTATTCTCGATAACACTGATTCAACTATTATTGAAATAATAGATATGAAATAACTATTCAGGATGACTTAAAAATCTTTGTTTCTAAATAAAACAAGTTTTTTTAAGTCTATTTTTTTATGACATTTGTCATATTACTTTATGACATTACCTACTAAAAGACACTCTCCTACTTTGATATAATTTAATTATCAAAGATGAGGTGAACAAAAATGTCATTAAATAATATTATAGAAGTTAAAAACATAACAAAAAAACAATTAAAGGGAAAAAAACATCTTAAATAATATTTCTTTTGAAGTGAATTCTGGTGAATGTATTGCTTTTAATCGGACCAAATGGAGCTGGTAAGACTACTCTAATGAACTGTCTATTAGGAAATAAATTTATCAACTCAGGTTCAATAAAAAAATTAATTCTCTAAATCCAGGTAACCAAAAACTAAAAAGAATTTCTTAACATACTTCCTCAGGAAAAATGTTGTTCCTGAAAAAAACTAAAAAGTAAAAAGAACTACTCGATTTTTATACAGAAATTATATAAGAATCCCTTAACAAATGAGGAAATCGATGCACTGCTAAGATTTGATAATTCTCAAAAAGATAATTTCGCTTCAAAATTATCTGGAGGGCAAAAAGATTATTATCTTTTTATTATTACATTAATAGGACGACCAAAATTAATTTTTCTTAGATGAGCCAACAGCTGGAATGGATACATCAACACGTATCAGATTTTTGGGAAATTGTGAATAACTTAAAAAAATAAAGGTCTAACTATTATTTATTCTTCACATTATATTGAAGAAGTGGAACATACCGCAGATAGAATCTTAGTTCTAAATAAAGGAAAAACTAGTTCGCGATACTACTCCACATGCTATGCGTGCTGAAGAAATTGAAAAAAATACTTCACACTTCCTATAAAATATCTAGATTTATTGAAAGATAATGATATTATAAATAATTTAGAAATAAAAACAGATAATATTAATTTCTTAACAAAGAAACCAGATGAAATATGGAACATATTACAGCAAGCTGGTTGCACATTTAAAGAAATTGAAATTCAAAAATAGAACTTTATTAGATAGTATTTTTTTATAACTACAAAAGATAACGGAGGAGATAAATAATGAAAAAAATCTTGCTAACTTATTAAACATAGAATTTATATTCATAAAAAGAAACTTAACTAATTTTATTATGGGATTAGGGTTTTTCCAGTTATCTTCTTTATACTATTTTTCTGGAATGCAGCAATTCGATGATCCTGAAACAAAAAGCACGTGTAGTAAAAAGATATGCTTATTTCAATGACTGCATTCAGTAGTATAAGCTTCGCTTTATTTTCTCTTCCTATTTCAATAAAAGAAGATGAGAAAAAAATAACTATCTACACATATTAAATAATTCTCCTATAAAAAAATATCTGAATATTACCTTGCTCGTTTTTATTCGTCTAATAATTACATTTATTATATCAATAGTTGTTGTGTTTGCTGTTGGTCATATCTTTAGAGACGTTAATATGACAGCTCGCGAATGGATTATGTCAGCTGTTCTAATGCTTATTGGAAGTATTACATTTTTTTAGGTATGGGATTACTACTAAGTCTTATTAAATCAGAAGAAAAAAATTATCGCTTCTTGCCAATATATTATACCTAGGACTTGCTATGTTAGGTGGACTGTGGTAGTCTGTTTATCTTTTTTCCCAGAATGGTTGCAAAATATATCTAAACTGACACCAACCTATTATTTATTAGATTTCGTTAATAAATATATTAAAGAAGATATTTTCTCTTATAAAGCTCTAGCTATACTTCTAGCATATTCAGTTGTATGTATAATTGCTACATTGGTAATAAAAAAACAGAAGAGAATCAAAATAATAATAATAATAATATAAGAGTGAGGATAAATTATTCACACTCTTATATTATTGTGGTATTATTAAAGAATAAGGAGGCTGAAATGTATAAAAAAATTACTAAATTTATTAAAGGGAAATTATGGATTTTATTTATCATTGGTATTCTTCATATTTCCACTTGTATATATTATTGAAGGTAGTTATCCAAAATATGTATTATTCTTGACTATTTTAGCAATTATATCATACATAGGAATGTTATATACAAAAAAATAGAGTTCTTGTTTTTATAGAATGGTTTTTATTTAATTGCTTATATCAGTTACATGACCATTGTTTTATATCCAACGAACATTCTATTTAGTTTTTTTATTTAAGTAATCTACTTGTTTGGCATTTTCATGATAAGTATTTTACATACAGAACAATTAGTTTTTTCATAACAATAAATGCCCTAACATTATATATGATTGCTAATCCCAAAATGAATATTGCAGATAGAATAATCCTATTTATTTTTTTCTTCCATATGTATCATAACTTATTTTTACCCAAAAAAATATGGCTATGAAAGAAATAAACTAAAAAAATGAGCGTTTAAAAACACAATGAACATATTAATCTACTTCTTGCTGAGAATGAAAGAAATAGAATCGGACGTGATTTACATGATAGTATTGGTCATACTTTTTGTAATGTTAAAATTAAAAAGCAGAACTAGCTGAAAAAAATATCTAGAAAAAAACAATATTGAAGCTGCAAAAAAAGAACTTAAAGAAATCAGTGAAATTAGTAGTGCTTCAATGACAGAAACACGATCTATAATTAATAAATTAAAACATAGAAGTATTAATGAAGAATTAAAAAGTTATTTCGGATATTATGACAATGGCTGATATTTCATTAGATATTAAGACTAATATGACTACGTCTCCATCTCAACTAGTTGAATGGACTATTACAATGGTTCTAAAAAGAATTAACAAATAATGTTATTAAACATAGTAATGCTAGTAAATGTAATATTGAAATAAATGAATCTAGTAATAACTACACTGTAATTATCTCTGATAATGGTAGAGGTTTTTGAAAGTATCGACGGAACTGAACTAGCTTCTATAAGAGAAAGAATTAAACTAGTTAATGGAGTAATAAATATAATATCAAAAAAATCTCCCACAACTATCGAAGTAACAATCAATAAATAACAACAGGAGGACAATATGAAATTACTTATCGCTGAAGATCAAAGTATGTTACGAGATGCAATGTCAACATTATTGTCGATGGAAGATAGTGTTGAAAGTGTACTTCAAGCTAAAGATGGAAAAGAAGCAATAAATTTAATTTCTACTAATGATATAGATGTAGCTATACTCGATGTAGAGATGCCTGAAGCAACAGGATTAGACGTACTAGAATACATTCGTAGTAATAACATACATTGTAAAGTTGTTATTGTGACAACTTTTTAAACGTATGGGATATTTTGAACGCGCCATAAAAAATAACGTAGATGCCTACGTTTTAAAAGATCGCTCAATAGATGAACTTATGAAAACAATTAACAACGTCTTAGCAGGTAACAAAGAATACTCACCTGAACTAATGGAAAATATCTTCAATAGTTACAATCCATTAACAAATCAAGAAAAAAATTATTCTTTTAAAAATTAAAGAAGGATTACCAAATAAAGAGATTGCTAATGAGCTGTTTTTTTATCCGAAGGAACTATTAGGAATTATATTTCTAACATCCTAACAAAAATTAAACTGTAAAAACAGAACAGAAGCTGTAAAAAAATCTACTGAGGAAGGATGGCTTTAGATGACAAGAAAACTTGCTATTAGATTATCATTACTTTCGTCAATTATATATATAATCTTAAGTATTTCATACTTTACATATAATATTATAAGTTCATTAGATTCATCTTCACATAGCACCGGTGCTGGAATAGGATTTCTACTAGCAATTCTTATTCCCCACTACTTTATGTATATAATAGCTACTATTTTTCAATTTAATGATTATGTTTAAAAAAATCACAAAAAAATTATTTAATAATTATAAACATTATATTGTATATCATCGCTGGTGCATTAGGAATTTATATCGGAATCTTTTTCATAATCTCTATCATTTTTCCAAATAATATTCCTTATAGTTGCATGCAAGAAATAAAATAAGGAACAACTCTAAATCATAATTTTTCATGATTTGATTTTTTTAGTTGTTCCTGTTATTTTATTTAACTAAAGAATAGCTTATATCGATTAATTCTTTTATTGTTTCCAATTTGATATTTTTTTATCTATCACTATGCTAATCCAATGCTTTTTATTCATATGATATGCTGGAAAAAAATATTTTTATTATCAATAATTTCTAAAATTTTTATTCGCAGGATATTTTACATTTAAAATTTTTCACCTTAGTTGTAATATCAGTATTTTTTTATTCAATTTATTATAATCTACATCCAGAAATAATGCATACCATTTATTTTTTTCATTTACCATAGCTAATATATCTGGATGTTTCTTAAAAGGATTAACATGATTTCCACCGTATTTATTATTACAATAGTCGATGATTTCTGAACTTATTTTTTTCCTGATTCATCAGCTAATCCTAATATAGAACTTAGTAGTTTTTCTACATTTTCTCTAATATTTTTGAACCGTTTCACCCTACAGCACTATCTACACTAAATAATGAATAAATCTCATCAAATTCTAAATCATAAACTTCTATTGTTAGTTGATTATTAGCAAATACAATTTCTATTAAAAAGTTACTATCTAAAATTTCTTTTTTTATATACTAGTTTGTCCGCTTCTTCCTTAAATCCAAAGCTCTTTAGCTGTTCCTTAGAAAAGTTATATTTTTTTCTACATCTATGATTTTCATATTTATTATTCAAATCTAGCTCTATCATGACTTTGATTCCACTTATCTACTTCTGGTCCTTTTTGGCACAATAGTTTTACCTGCTGATACATAATATCCGACCTTAATAGCTTCAAAATCTGTTGTAGAACCGAATCCTGGTGTTTGATATAAGTCTTTTTAAATAGTTGAAAATATTAGGATATTCCTCTATTCTCTTTTTATTCGCAGAATATAATCCATAATAAACGACATCAAAACGAATCATAGTAGTATAGAAACGAATATCGGTTTCTGTTATTGTATTACCATGGAAGTATCTTTGATTTGATAAACGTTTCTCAAATACATCCATCATATCGAAGAATCTATCGAATGCCTCATCATATTTTTCTTGGCTTTCAGCAAATCCCATTCCATATACACCATCATTAATAGCTACAGCTAATTTTTCATTCCACTCATCAATTTGATCAGCAAGATGTTCAGGATATAAATCTATTCCGTCTTTCTTATGTAGTTTACTAAATACTGTCGCAAATTCATGAAGTAACTCAGCTGATTCTTTTCTAACTACTTTTCCTGTAGTTACATCAACAAGCACTGGTACTGAATATGGTCCTCCATAATCTGAATCACTATTTAAGTATACATCTTTAATTTTTGATTGTTTTAAAACTGGATCTAAACCATCTTTATCTAAGCTAAATTGCCATCCTTCTTCTCCACGACGATAATCCAATGTTCCTAAACTAATCGCATCATCTAATCCTAGTATCTCTCTTGCTATAACCGCTCTATGTGCATACGGACACACCGCAGTCCAAAATAGTCTGTATCTTCCTTCCTCTATAGGTTGTTCCTCTGTTCCAAATGGTTTACTAAAAAAATTTTTTTCATGTGTTTTTCTCCTTTTTTTAATTTTCTATAAATTTTTTTCGCTTCTTCATAAATATACATAACGTTCAAAGTATGTTCTTTCTGATCGTTTCATAAATTCAAAATCTTTATTATCTATAACTTCAACGAATTTTTTTAAACTCAGCAAACATTCTATGTGAATGGATATTTTTTTATTTTCATTTATAAAATTATCTTTTTGTTTGAATACTGTAATTAGGAACTTCATTTGTAGGGACCAATAACTTTAATTATACCTTGATCGCCTTGAATATTTACATGACTATTATTAAACGTATCTTTAGCTGCTATGCATACTACTTTAAAGCTATCATATTCTAATAGAAGAATACCAGAAGTATCAACATCATTCACTATATTAGGGTGAATAATGTACATTACTAGGTTTGCCAAACAATCCAACAACAAAATGAATATTATAAATATTTAAATCACCAAGTACTCCTCCACCTTTTGCTTTTTATCAAAAACCGGAGCTATTACTCCATTTTTAAATGCTTCATATCTTGAAGAAAGTTGAGAAAAAAATTACACTCAACAAGTCGTATTTCTCCTATATTATCAATATTGTCTTTTTATATCAAGATAATTTTTTTGATATTGATTTGTTATTGCTTCTATTAATATTAATTCTTTAGCTTCAGCTATTTCAAATAATTCTACAGCTTCATCATACTTTAACGTAAAAGGCTTCTCACAAATAACATTTTTTTACCGGCTTCTAAAAGCTTTCTTAGCAACTTCATAATGTAAGTTATTTGGAACTGCAACATAAATCGTATCAATCTCTTTATTTTTCCAGACAAAAAAATCAATATCAGTATATTTTTTTCTTTAATATTATATTTATTTTTGTAATTCTTTTTAAATTTTTCAATATTTCTAGCTGCTATAGCTTCTAATTTAATTTCTGGAAGTTCATGAGCAAAAGATAAGAAATCTTTCACTATCATTCCAGAACCAATAATTCCTAATTTCATGTTTTTCCTCCAAATTACTATGTATCCTTTAATTATATCTTTATAAACTTACACTAGCAACTTTTTCTGCATAAAAAGGAATCATGAGCTTTAAGCTCATGACCCTTCTCATCAGTCCTAAATTTTGAAGACTCTAAAAAAACCTAAGGAATGAAGTCCTTAGGTCTTTACTCTATGCAACATACTAACTAATTGCTTTATATACATATTTTTACACTGTTTTCTTTGATTTTTACAAATTATTTTTTTAATATAGAATCAAATAAATAAAATCCTATAGAATTACTAGTAAATCTACTAATTTTTAGTCATAAAATTACAACCATTACTAGAAATACTTTTTTTGTCGTGCTAAATAAGCTAAAGCAGGTGCTAATTGAAATAAAACTGCTTCATAATATTCATTTTCTTTTTTCAATTAACAAAAATAGCGTTCTTATACAATTCTCTCTTTTTATTCCAACCTCTTTTATCTAATATCAAATTATATAAATCAGTTAAAAATTTCTTCTTCTTTAGGAGAATAATTAAACATATAAAATTCCTAATAATTACCAATTAATAGTTGGTTTCAATGGTGAACCACCACCATCATTCACAATAGTAGTATACTGGGAAAAAAAGTAGTAACTTCTGTACTTCCTTTTGCATCAGCTATATTAAAATTTAAAAACATACTACCTGATAATAATAAAACAAAAAAATAATTTCTTTTTTTCATAATAATAGAACCTTCTTTCTGTTATTTTTTTAGAAAATTTAACTTTTTTTCGATATTAGAAATGAATTGTTAGTTTTATTATATAGTAAAAAAATAAAAAAATACAAATCTTTTTATTTAATTTTTTTAAAATATTTGTTAAAACATCACTCTTTACACTCTATCAAAATACTTTCTATTTCTTTTTAATTCTTTTTATAAACTTACTATCTTTATACCCTATATATACAATCTTTCTTCTGCTCTTGTCATTGCTACATAAAGCAATCGTCTTTCTTCTTCTACATTTGTTTCTAACAATACATTTTTTTATCTAACTTTTTTCATAGTTTGCTTTATACAAATAAGGATAATTCTCATCTATATTCATTATAAATACAATTTTAAATTCAAGTCCCTTATATAATTAATTTAACTTTGAATTTATCTCCCTATCAAATTTGATAGATTGTTTTTATTTTTTTATATTTAGTTATCTTCATACTGGCAAGGAGCTGACTCAAAAGTCCTAAATTTTTAACAAAAATATATGATAATTCATAGACGCAGTAGTTTATTGATATCTAAATTCACTTTATAAAAAGCTTTTTAGATATCTAATAAACTGTGCGAGGGATGACTCGACAAAAATCGATTTCTCCGAAATCACGATTTTTTGAGTCACTCCCTTACTTTTTTTGTATAACAAAATGTACAAATATTTCTTTTTGTAACTACTTTCTTAATTAATAAAAAAATAATTAGTATGGATTTTTTCTCATCCACACTAATTATTATACACCCTATTATTTTTATGCTTTTTTTCTAGATTTAATTGCCCCTACTATTATCGGAATTAAGCTGATTAAAAACAATAGCAATTACAACTACTGAAAAGTTTTTTTCTTAACATATGAAATGTTTCCAAAGAAGTACCCTACTGATATAAATAATGTACACCAACAAAGACCTCCAAAGAAATCTATCACTCTAAACTTAGAGTATTTCATCTTACCAGCCCCTACGATAAATGGAACTATTGTACGAATAATCGGGAAAAAAATCTAGCTAAGAAAATAGATTTTTCCTCCATGTTTTGCTACAAAGTTTTTCAGCGTCTTTTATATTGTCATCAGACACGAACTTTTTAAACCACGCCTTACTCTTTAAATAATCAGAGAGTTTCTTCCAATAAAAATAGTTACAATTATCACCGATTACAGCAGCGCTTATACATAAGAATAATAAGAAGAATATATTATTTCCTGTCGCTGCCCATAATGCTCCACTAGCAAACAATAATGAATCACCTGGTAAAAAAACGGCATAAATACAACACCAGTTTCAATAAAGATAATTAAAAAAATATTATCCCATACATCCACCATGGGTAGTGTTGAATCATTAATTCACCAAGATGCTTGTCAATATGCAATACAAAAATCAATTAAAAATTTAATTGTTTCCAATGTAATCCTCCTAAAATTAATATGTCCTAATGATTATACCATAGAGAACATACCCTGTCTAATAATCATACAATCAGTAGATTAATCTCTTATAAATTTTTTTCATTTCAGCAATGTAGTCCTCATTACTTTCATGTTTTTCTAAGATGATTTAGAACTCCGATTGTTGGTTCACTGACATCTTCAAGTTTTTCTACGAGTTTGCCATAAAAATTTTTCACTTCGTCTTCTGTTAGTAATAGATCTTTCTTTTCTTGTAGAACTCTTCAAGAAATCAATAGCTGGATAAACTCTTCTTGAAGCGAGTTCTGGCGATAATACAATTTCCATATTCCCAGTTCCTTTAAATTCTTCAAATATTAAATCATCCATTCTAGAACCTGTATTAATTAAAGCAGTTGCGATTATAGTTAAACTTCCTCCACCTTCAACATTTCTCGCTGCTCCAAAAGAATGCTTTTTGGCTTGTGAAGACTTGACGGATCTGCCCTCCACTTAAGACTTTGCCACTACTTGGTTCAACAATGTTATAAGCTCGTGCAAGTCTCGTTATGCTATCCATAAGTATAATTACGTCTTGACCAAGTTCTACACGACGTTTAGCATGTTCAATTACCAACTCAGCCATCTTAATGTGATTTTCTGAAGTCTCATCAAATGTAGAACTTACTACATCTGCACCTCTTACAGATCTTTCCATATCAGTAACCTCTTCTGGTCTTTCATCAATTAAAAGGATAATCAACTTCTTATCAGGATAATTTTTTTCTAATTGAATTTGCTATATCTTTTAGCAATGTTGTTTTCCCAACTTTAGGTGGCGCTACTATTAATCCACGTTGACCGAATCCAATCGGTGCTACCAAATCAACAAATCTTGTAGAAAGTTTTTCCTTAGTAGTCTCTAAAACAATTTTTTGATTCGGATAAATCGGTGTTAAAAGCTTGGAAATGCGCTCTACCTTTTGCAACTTCTGCATCAACATCATTAACTTTATCAACTTGAAGAATACCTGCAAATCTTTCACCTTCACGAGGTTTACGAACCTTCCCAAAGACTTCATCACCTTTTTTTAAGCTCAAAACGACGAATTTGAGAAGCAGAAATATAAATGTCCGTTTCCCCTTTTTTTATAATCAACAGTTCTTAAAAAAACCAAAACCATTTTCTGGATGAATATCATCTAAAAATTCCAGAAGCATAATAATGTTCTTCACTAACTGATTGTTTTTCTAAAATTGCTAAAACTAATTCTTTTTTTATTTAATGTATAATATCTTGGAACACCTAGTTCTTTCGCTAAAAGCTGTAAGTTCTTTAGTATTCATACTTTTTATACATTTCATCAAATTTTACGTTGCTCATTTTTTTATCCTTTCTATATATATTTCACAAAATCTACTATAAAAATAACTCTAACTACTCTTATTAAAAAAATTTAAAGTAGATAAGAACTTGAAACAATATTCTGTAATGGAAATTATCTCTAAGTTCTTACTTTCTTCTATTAAAATTTCACTTCTAACTATTACTTATATACGTTTATCTCTTACTAAGTACTACTACTGCTGATAAAATAAAACAAGCTCCTATTAAATCAACTATACCGAATGTTGTCCCTAATAATAAGAATGAAAAATTATAGCAGCAATCGGTTCAAAAACAACCTATAATGCTTCCTGTAACAGCACCAATTAATCTTATTCCTTCTAAATATAATGAAAATGACATTATTGTACCAACAATAATAACCCCCGTTATGCATAAAAAAAGTCCATAAGGGAAAAGTTTGGAGGTATATAGTTGCTTCCTGTCCCAAAATAAACAACGATACCTGCAATTAGTAATCCCCATGCCATAATAGGCATAACTCCATATTTCTTTGTTAAATTTACTGATGAAATATTATAACTAGCTAGCCCAAAAAGCAGAAAAATATTCCCCAGAATAATCCCAAAGTGGAAATATTTAATTTACTAAAGTCTAAATGCGTAGCCATAAGAACAGTTCCAAATAATGAGGATACTATTGCAACGACTTCACGAGCCATCAGTCATCTTCGACTTATAATACAATAATAACTCATAATCATAACTGGTCCAGTAAACTGAATAACAGTTGCCATGCCTGCATTTGTATACTTAATCGCTAAGAAAAAAATGTACCTTGACAAATAAGTAATCCTAGAAATGAAAAATTTAATAATCTCAAAAATATCTTTTTTTATCTGAAAATACATTCATCAGGCTTTTTTTATCTTTTTAAAAAAATAAAATAATTACTAGAACTATACCTGAATAAAATAGTCTATTGGAAATTACCCAAGTTGAATCTATCCTAGAAATATTAAGTAAATACTCACCTAATACTCCCGATAATCCCCAACATGTAGCTCCTAACAGGTAAGAATTACACCTTTTTTTCATAGTACTTTTTTCCATAACTACATGCTCCTAATGATCGAAATAATTTCAGACTTGAATTTACGATCCTATTAGATTTTTCTATAACATCATTATAATTTTCATCTTTTGATAGTAAAATACTTGTAAATAATGTAATCATATTATTTTTGAGCTACCATCATATTCCCACATGTATAGAACTTTGCATCTAAATTATTAGTAATGTACCCAAATGGAGAATACCAAAATCCATAGCCCACATTATAATTATCATCAAGAAATTTCTTTGCTACATTTTCTGGATATCCTTTAATTATTGGCATTGGATACAATAAACTTAGTGCTTTTTATTGCTTTTTCAGCATCCTCTACTCTTGAATTTAAAAACAGAATATACATCTAATTTTTTTACCCATTAATGTTTTATCATCATACACATTAAATTCACAGTCAAAATGAGAGTCAAAACTATTCTTATATTCTTGAATAATTTCTTTTTCATCAAACATGATTGAATAATCATTATTAAACAAATTCTCTTTTTTTCAAATAGAGCTTTTGCTTTCAAATCATCATCCGTATAATCCAACGATATCAAAAGGATTTGTTGTAACAAATACACTTTTTTTGATTCAAATGCTATAAAATATCTATTTTTTTACTTAGAAGATACTTTGTTATTGCTCCTAATGAAGTATTATTCTCTAATAATATTAAATTCTTTCTTGATAGTACGATACGTTTTAGTTCTTCTTTTTCAATTTTAAGAAGAGCGGTCCTAATGTTTTCTTGCCAAAGCTCTGGATAAATTTCTCTAACTACTGATATTTTTCGGCTCATTTGATATTTCATTTTTTATCATCGAGTTTGTTTTAAAAATGAAATTCTCTCAGACCATAATTCCGCGAATTCTTTTTTCTTCTTTCATGTTAAAGAACATAGTAATATATACATCTTCATCTTTGAAAACTGCAAGTATTCCCGGAACAACAAATGAAGTATCACTAAAATCGACCCATTCTTGGCTATTTTTGTTTTTACCATCCGAGACTCCACCATATATACCAAAAATACTCAGAATCATGCTCGTCTATTTCTAAAAATGTAACCTGAGCTTTTTAATTCTTCAAAACCAGATAAGACGCTACTATTATCAAAACTCGTTAAAAAAATCGTTAGAATCCAACAACCACGTTGCTTCATAACCAATTCCAATTATAGATGATTTCGTATCTGGTGTCCTTATAATAAATCTTTCTCCTTTTTAGGAGAAAACAAACTAATAAATTGGTCTTCAGTAAATGTTTTTCTTCAATTTAAATTTTTACAACAAGTTTATCATCAAGAACTGTATCGCTAAAATCATAGTCTATAATTCTCTGATAATCATTCATATATATTACCTATCCTTTTTTTAGCTCCTCATTTTGAAGTCTTTCTTCACGTTCTTTAATTTCTAATTTTTTTGTCTTTGTTTAATTAATCTATTTACTTCTTCTTCAGACTTATAACTAGCTTCTTTATCTGTAAAAATAAATAAATTCTTATGATTATTTAAGATTGATAACACAGTTTTATTTTCTGAGTCCTCATTTTCAAATAACTCTGCAATATACTGTCTCTTCTCTTTTCCTAAAACAACAACAAATAAATTTCTAGCAGACATCAGGTTTTCGTAACCTATACTAATCAGCTTATTGCTCGTAATTTCCATACCAGCTTCTTGCAATTGTGTTTTCTCTTCATCTGAGAATTCTACAATATGAAGATCTTTATTTACATCATCAGCATAACGGTAATCTAATATTCCTCCATCAGAACCTAAAAATACTACCGCAACATCGATAGGATTCTCTCCAAGCACTTCTTTATAGTTATTAAGTTCCTCTTCGCACTCATTGCTATTTAGCGTCTGTGGATAATAGATATTCTTCGTTTCAACATCAATTTTTTTAAATAATTCATGTCTTGCATATCTATATAACCCAAATCTTTCCTCAATATCAATATCCGCAAACTCTCTCTGCCCCAACATTATAACATGTTTATAACGATATTTCCCAGTCTTATTATCATCAATCATTCTATTTGTGAACTGAGTATTTATTATATTTTTCTGGTAAACAAATAACTGCCCCCATCCTCAATATTCTTTTCAAATTCATCATACATTCTATTTAAAACTGCAGTTTCGCTATTACAAACTATATATTTCACGCTTTCACCTCCAAATTTTATTATTCAAATTTAATTCCTATTATACCACAATTAACTCTTACTAACAACGTGCTAAGTTTTTTTAGTCAACTTCAATCAGCCTTGATAATACATATGAATAAACATATGTTTTTAATATTTTCTAATTGATAATAATCTTCAACTGCTTCTTTATAAATTCTCAGCTGCTCTTTATGTCTATCTTTTTTAAAAATATTTTTCTCCAGTTTTAGTTGTAACATGATCGGTTTTATAATCCACAATTATTGCTTCTTTATTAGAAACACGGATAAACAAGTCAACAACACCTTGTAAAATTACAGCTATTTCACTATCACTTTCCTTATATAGTTCTTTAGCTTTTTTTAGATGTTGTAAATGCTATTTCGGTCTGACAAAAATTCTGCAGACAAAAATAGTATTCATTAATTCGCTATTTACAAAATTCTCAATTTTTTTCTAAGTCATCCTCATTATTTATTATATCAAATTCCTCAACTGTCAAGATTCTATTTTTCTTTTAATATTTTTGAAATAGATTATCTGTTTTTCTTTAAGTTATTAATATACTCTCTAACTTCTAGAATTTTTCATACCATTTCTAATATCATTAACAATCTTTTTCAAATAACTTATGTATAATATTACCTCTTAAAATTGCCTTACTAGATGAATTTGTACTTTTTTTAAAGTTGTTAATTCTAAATATCCACGTTTTTCTTTCTTTTTGTATAAAAGTACTAGCGTCTGTATTGATTTTTTTCAAAAGCACTATAAGATGTTTTTGGCTGGAAATATTTTATCCCTAACCTCTACTTTATTATTTTTCATCTTTATTCTGTTGTTTCATTTCAAAAACTCTTATAAAAAGTCTTCTAAATCAAATTTAAACTCCGCTTCAGTTTCTTTATAAAAAGGTTCAGCTTCATACCCTTCAAATTTTTGCATCACGTTCATTTTTCATAATCAAAACCAGCTTCGTATTCACTTAAAAAGATTATTTAAAAATTTTTTTCAAAATTATCATCTTCAATAAGAGCTTGAGATAAAGTTTTATCTTTAGCTTCATCATTATTTAATTCAACACCATTAGGACTTACGATAAACAAAGCATTTTTTTGCACGTGTTAGCGCAACATATAAATTTCGAACTTCTTCTTCTCTTTCTCGTAGTTTAATCAAAAATACTATTATAATTATGTAATCTATTTAGTTTTTTTCAACATTAGAGCAGCTATACCCTAACCTTTCACATATATTATCTACATTGATACTTAGACCAAAGTTTTTCTGTGAATAATGCTTCGCCAGTATATCCTCTTTTACTAAACGAAGTATCTAAATCTGCCACAAAAAAACTTCTTTATACTCTAATCCCTTAGAAATATGAATGGTAGATAATGTTACACTATCATTTGGAGTTCTTTTTTTCGTTTCAAAAACTTCTTCACTTTTTTTATTGTTTTTTTAATTGACTAATTAACCCTGATAACTTATTATCTATTCTTTGATATTCATTTACAATATCAACAAAATTCTCAAAATAATCTAACTCTTCATCATCTACACTTATTGTTACCAAATAATTTCTAAAAATCTATATCACTTTCTATACAGTCTAATAAATTCGGCAGAGAATTATTCAAACTAAAGTTTAACCATTTTTTTATTTGATTCTCAGTTTTATTGTCTTTCTCAGTTTTACTATTTTGTAATTTTTTTCAAAAAGACTTTTTACCTTTTTTTGTAGTGATAATTGTAATAATTCATCATTGTTGTAATCAAAAAAATTTCAGTATGTAAAATTGCTAATAAACTTGCATCTCTATTTGTATTATCCAAGAAATTTAACAAATTATACAATATATTAAAACAAGTAGATTCTGTAAAACCAACTTTTTTTCTTTGAAAAAAATAGAGGTATATTGTACTTACTAAAAATTTCTTTAAAAACTATTCATTTTAGTGCTATTTCTAACCAAAAATAGCATAATCACTAAATTTTTCCCTTTTTACACCATTTAATATTTCACAAGCAATATTTTTCAATAGACTGTTCTCTATAATTTTTTTCTTATCCTCTATAGCATCTCCTGTGAAATAATTAGTTTTACCATTTTATGAATTTTTGTAGGTATTATTTCATGCTCTTTGTTTTCTTTTTGCTTTAGGATAATATAAAGCACTATCTTCATCATAACTTACACCTGCATTCTTATTCCCCATCAATCTATTGAAAATAAAGTTACTACATTTTAAGATATTCTCGTCACTTCTGAAGTTCTCTTTTAATACTATACAAATTCCCTCTGAATCACTTTCAAAAGAATATTCATTTTCTATATTATAATTATCAATTACTAACTTTTTTTATAACTATTATATTTTTTTGTTCAAAAAGATCGAGGATTAGACCCTCTAAAACCGTAGATTGCTTGTTTTACATCACCCACTCTGAAAAAAATAAACATCTTCTCCCCTAATTAAATTCAATATATACTCTTGAAGGTTGTTATTATCTTGATATTCATCTACATATATCTCTAAAAAAATAATTTCTATAATACTGTGCTGCTTCACTAAGGACAATTTCATTATTTTTCCTCCTTAGTTAAAGCCTTTATTGCAAGATGATTCAAGTCAGAAAAAGTCTAAGAAATTATTTTCACGTTTTTCTTTTTTTATAAAATCATTATGAACTTGCTTTTAATAAATTTGTTGTAGATTTAGAAAGTATATCCATCTTTTCAATTATTTTAAAATAATTAATATAATCAATAAGAGTATTGTAAACACTATTAAGTAATGCTGTATCAAATACATTATCTTTTATTTTCAATTGAGAAATAAGGTTATTTTTCAATAATTTTAATTTCTTCTAATTGTTCTAGGTTACTCTTTTTCAATTTCTTCTATTTGAAAATATTTATCAATCTTTTCTTTTTTTGTTAGTATCTAAATCAACTAGCGATAAAAATATCTATACTTGGCTGTTTCAACTTGTTTTTCTAAACATTTTATTATAAATCTACTAAAACTTAATGCTTTGGTAATATCTTCTGTTCCAATTAATTCTTCTATTTTTTTCAAATTCTTTTCACTACCTCAACTTCAGTTATATTGAGTTTTTTTCTAATGACAATGAATTAAATCTAGTAAAAATCAGTATCTAAATAATTTAAAAAGTTTGGGATATTCAGCAATTTATAATATATATCCATAATAAATGAACTAATATTTTTGTTTAGATCCAAATATAGCAAACAATAAATCTGAACTAATCGAGTCTTCTTGTACAAATCTTTCAAGGACATTTCCTATAGTTTCAGTTAATAATCCTTTACTATTTGCAAGAATACTAAAATTCGGTGATAAATAAGTGATTTGATTATCAATTTTTTTCTTCAACTAAGTAATAAAATTTTTTTAGTACATTTAAACAAAAAAACTATCAATTGTACTTACATAAGCATCATTCATTAACATTCTTTGTTTTTCGTAAAAAAACAAAAGATCTTCTTCTCTTTTCGTCGATAATAATCGTTCACTTATTTTGTCTTCAATTCTAACAATCATATTCTTAGCTGCAGCTGTTGTAAACGTTAAGACTAATAGTTTATCTATATCCCATCTATTTTGTTGCTACTTTTCTAGCTATTCTTTCAGAAAGAACTTCTGTTTTTCCCACTTCCTGCCGCTGCAGCAACAAGAATATCTGCACCTGTTATAGCAATTGCTTGCCACTGTGGTGATGTCGGTGGGTATTTTCTAGAAGCGGCTATATTATCTATTTTTTTCTATTTTTTTATCATGAATTCATCCTCTAATTTGCTTTATTAACCACTTTATATTTTTAACATAATTTAAGCATTATGGTATAATATTTTAAAAATAACAACGTAGTTATTATTAGAAGAAATATAATAGGTGGAAATAATGAATCATAAACTTTTGGCTTTGGTACCTCTTATCGCAGCCAGTTCAATAATTAGACAAAAATAAAAAAATCTAAAAACAACAAAAAAACACTCCTTAGTTTTTAACAACCTACCTAAGGAATTTGATAATTTTAAAATTGCTCAAGTAAGTGATATTCACTGTAACAAAGTTGGTTCTAGTGATATTACATTTTATAAACAAAATAAAAAAATTCTCACCAGATATTATAGTTATTACCGGTGATCTACTAGATAGTTATAACAACGACATGGATATTGCGTACAATATACTTTTGTCAACTTTCCGTAATTTCCCAATGCTATTTTGTTTCTGGTAATCATGAATTAAGACTTCCTGAAGAATATGAAAGATTAAAAGAAATACTACATAAATTAAATATTATTAACTTAAACAATAGCTCAATATTATTAGAAAAAAATACAGTGAATCTGTTAATCTAGTTGGTGTGGAAGACTATAATTATTTTTAAAAAAATAAAGATAATTTAAATCATAAAGCAAACTTTAAGAAAACACTAGAAAATTTATACTTGGCTAATCATTTTAATATTTTATTATCACATCGACCTGAGAAATTTCCAATATATGTAGAAGCCAATTATGATCTAATTTTTTTCGGGACATGCACACGGTGGACAATGGAGAATTCCATTTATAGGTGGAATTTTTTTCTCCTAGCCAAGGATTTTTTCCCAAAATATACTAGCGGAGAATATATACAAAATGATTCAACACTTATTGTATCTCGTGGTTGCAGGAACAGTTCATTTCCAATAAGAATAAATAACAGAATAGAATTAGTTTTAGTAACATTAAAAAGAAAAAAACATAAATGGGAGTGACTCAAAAAAATCGTGATTTCGTAGAAATCGATTTTGTCGAGTCACTCCCACAAAGTTTATTAGATATCTCAAAAAGCTTTTTATAAAGCGAATTAAGATATCAATAAACCACTATGTCTATGAGTTCTCATATGAACTTTGTTAATTTTGGTCAGCCCCTTTGAGTTTTTTAATTACTAAAAAAATATAGTTTCTCAAATTTTTTTCTATTTTTTTCTTCAAAAATCTTGAAGTGCCAATTCGATTGCTTCAGGTTTGAGACATATCTACACCTGCATTTTTTTAGAACTTCGATTGGATAATTAGAATTTCCTTTTTGAAAAGGAATTCATTAATATAAATCTTAGCATTGTTACTATCTTTTTAAAATTAGTTTAGATAGAGCTTGTGCAGCAGAATATCCTGTTGCATATTGATATACATAGTAATTATAATAGAAATGCGGAACTCTTGACCACTCATATTTTATATCCTCATCATAAGTAAATACATCTCCATAGTATTTTTTTAACTAGGTTGAAATATTCATTATTTAAATAATCCGCTGTTATTGCCCCACCATTTTGAAGATGTTGATTTATAGTATGCTCAAACTCTGCAAATTGTGTTTGTCTATAAACTGTACCTACAAATCCGCTTAGCGCTTGGTTAAGGACACGTAGCATTCCGTTATAATTTCCTTCTTTTTCGAATTTATTGTATAAATATTCAGTTAGCAATGCTTCATTACATGTTGACGCTACCTCCGCTACAAATATTGAATAACTTCCATAAACGTACGGTTGATTTTTTCGAGTATAGAATGAATGCATTGAGTGTCCAAGCTCATGAATTAAAGTATATACATCATTTAATGTCCCATCAAAATTTAATAACACAAATGGTTTAGTCGTATATCCTCCCCATGAATAGGCTCCTGAACGCTTTCCTTTATTTGGATAAATATCAATCCAACGTTCAGTAAATGCTTTTTTTCATATCATTTACATACTCTTCTCCCAGAGGTTTCACCGCTTCTAAAAACTATATCACGAGCCTCTTCGAATGTAAATTTAATAGGTTCTCCTTCTACCATCGAAACGCCTCTATCATACAATCTAAAAATCGTCAAATCCTTTTTACTTTTTTTATGAAGTTCATAATATTTTTTTGTAAAGCCGGAATTTTTTTATTCACTACCGACACTAGATTATCATACACTTCTTCTGGAATTAAATTATTAGATAGTGCATTATTACGAGTTGATGAGTATTTGTATACATCAGCATAGTATTTTTTTCTTTTTAAATTTCCACCAAGTGTTGCAGCTAGAGTATTGTTATGTTTTTTAAAATAATCATATAGTGCATGAAAAGTGTTTTTTCTTAAAATTCTATCTGTACTTTCCATGTATGTACCATAGGTACCATGAGTTAAAGTATGTTCATTTCCATCTTTATCCTCTACAGTATCAAAAGATACATCAGCATTATTTAATGCAGCAAAAGTCTCATCGCACGCACTCAGTGCCTCGCCAGCCATTGAAATAATTTTTTCTTGTTCAGGATCTAAAGTATGCTGACGTTTTTTATTTAACTTTTCTAACTCAAACTTATAAATCGCCAATTCATCAAGTTCTTCAACATAACCTAATAGAACTTTCTCTTCAATCGAAAGTAGCTCTGGTTTTAAAAATGACCATTCAGCATAAAATCTAGAACTTAAATTTCTTGTTTTTGCATATAATTCAGCATAAAACGGGTCTGTACTATCTTGATCTTTTTTTAAAGATGAATAAATCGATAACTGTTCAAGTTTCAACATTGATTCTTCTTCAACTTTAAATACTTCTAAAAGACTTTTAGCACCTTCAATACTTTTTCCTTTATAATTTTTTTATCTTAGGAATAAACGCTTCTACTTCATTAAATTGGTTCCAAAAAAATCATCATTTGTTTTTAAAAATTGATTCCAAGTCCCATGTATTCTCTACTTTTTGATCTTTTCTTAGTAGTTCAGTCATATTCTTTCTCCTTATGTTTTTATACATAGACTTAATTATATCATATATTTTGTTAATTTGGTAATTTATTTTTTTAAAATTAAAATAAATTTTCTGAAAAATACGATTTGAGCAACTTATTTTCTTTTTTTATTAAATGATCGTACTTTTTCATGACCTATAAATATTTCACAATCTTTTTTTAAACCCGTAACTTTCATATAATTTTTCTTGCTCTATAGTTAGACTGAGCAACATTTAAACTAACTTCTTATGAGAAGTATTAACAAATTCAGTTAGAGTTTATTTCCAATTCCTTCACCCCTTACCTTAGAAAAACACATATAGCGTATCTAAATAAAAATTCATCGGTTAATACTTCATCATAATCAAATATTATCGAATCTCTTTTTAGATCGAACTTATTAACTACTTCACCAAACCAAAAATCTTTCATAAAAAGAACATCATTATAGTGATATGAAAATGAAAATCCTTGTATAGCACCTTCCTTCTCAAAAAAACCATGCAATTTTTGTAACTAAATCTATCATAATCAGACACAAATACATATTCCAAAATCTTAAAAATTTTTATCTTCTGAATAATCATTAAATATATCTATACCTAATGATTTAATAAACTCAAACAATCCTTCTACTACTTTAAAATCTTCACTTGTAGCTTTTCTAATCATGTTACCTCTTTTTCCAATTAATTATTTAAGATTTTTACTCTACTTCTCCAACATTAGCATATCTCGCAAATGATGGTTCGTAGTTTCGCACTTCAAATCCCAATTCCTCCAATACTACTGCAACATATGAAGCACGAACTCCAGTTGTACAATATGTGATTTGAAGTTTATTTTTATCTAAGCCTTTATTAGCCACGTATTTTTCTAATTCTTCTCTAGATTTTAAGAATCCATTACTATCGACTAACGTATTGAATGGTAGAGAAATGGCACCAGGAATATGACCTGCTTTATTCTCTCCATAGATAACACGCCCATTGTATTCAACTTCTAATCTAGTATCAATAATTTGAACATCTTCATCACCGATTTTTGACAATAATTCGTCTGTAAAAATAGCTTTGATGTTGTTAGTTGCTTCGCTACGAACTACATCACTAACATCAATTCTATCAGATGATGATTCGTAGTTTTTGTTAAATCCAAGTTTTTCAACTTGTTTGAATCCACCATCGATAAACTTAACGTTATTTAATCCTGCATACTTAAATGTATATAGAACACGTGCCTCATCTCCAAATCCATGTTCTGGCATTGTAAATCCATAAACTAAGACTTCTGAATCATGAGAGATACTTAACTTTTTGAAGATTTGTTGGTAATTTTCCTTAGATAATAATTTTCCTAATTCTTCCCCTCCAAATTCTCCCAATAGGCTTATATCAGTCCAATCGACAACTACTGCTTTGTCATACATTAAAGAACCCTCTTCTAACATACTTCCTCTAGCATCAATAACTATAACTTTATCATTAGTTCTATTTTTTTAATAAATACTCAGCATCAACTAATTTTTCAAAATCAAATTGTGTCATAACTGTTCCTCCTTTCTGACTATATATATGATTAATTATATCATAGCTTTTTAATTAAAAAAATATAATTTCGCTTTCTAAATATCATAAAATTATTACACTTTTAAAAACAACTAAGTATATATAAATTTAATAAATAATATTTTTTTACAAATCGTAAACACAACTATTTACAATCGTAAATAATCATGTTATAATAAATCGGAATTATTTTTGAATTGAATATAAGGAGAAAAATACATGAACAAGAAAAAAATGATAATTACTGGTGCCTGCGGTTCATTAGTAATCGGATTATCAGCATTCGCTGGATATGAATACGGAAAGCAACATGCCTATGAAACAGCACCGCTAATTAGTAATACAGCTCAAGCAAAAAAAATTAATTACTCTGATAAGGTGAGCTCAGTAGTTGTTAGTGAAATAACTGATGATGGTTATGTTACTCTTCACGGGGACCATAGTCACTTTGAAAAAGGATTAGTACCTTATAACGCTAAAATTCTTGATTCATTAATTTATAAAAATAAAGATTATAAATTAAAAAATGAAGATATACAGTATGAACTTGCACAAGGGTATGTTATAAAAGTTAATGGTAAATACTACTATTACCCAAAAGAAGGGATAACTCAAGATAATGTTGTAGATGAAAAAACAGCAAAAGAAATTTCAGCTCATGCACATCATCACCATCATCACCATAATCATGGTGAATCAAGTGAAACTAAAGAAAGTGGCGATCACTACACATTTAATCCAAAAGATATCGTTAGTGAGACAGCAGATGGATATGTAGTTCGTCACGGGGATCACTTCCACTATATTAAAAAAAGCGAGTTATCAGCTTCTCAATTATCACAAGCAAAAGAAAATGGAGTAAATCCTGCATTAGCAACATCATCAGCAGGAGTAACAACACCTACAAGCGATGGATACATATTTAAAGGTGAGAGTGATATCATAGGTAGAAATAGTTTTGGCTTTATAGTTCAACATGGTGATCACCAACACGTAATACCTTACTCACAATTAAGAGGAACACAATGGGAATATTTACTTGGTAATCAAGAAAATACATCTAACACTTCGTCAGTAAATACTCCTACAAATAACATAGCAAGCGGTGAACACCATGAACATGAGAATATGTCAAACGTTGAGCACCATGAACATCATAACCACCATGGAGAAGATGCAGTATCTGACGATGGATATAAATTTAATCCAAAAGATATAGTAGCAGAAGACGAGAATGGTTACACAGTACGTCATGGAGATCACTTCCACTATATTCCAAAGAATAAAGTTGAACACAAAGAAGAAAGTACTGCACCTACACCGACAGTTTCTACACCGACATTACCAGAAGTGGAAAAAACAACAGAAGTTACTAAACCAACTCCAGTTCTTCCTACTCCAACTTTACCTGAGGTAGAAAGACCTGTAGAAACTACTAGACCAGCTCCAGTGCTTCCTACTCCAACGCTACCAGAAGAAAATAAAGTTGAACATCCTAAAGTTGACAACACAGTAATAAGACCCAGTGTCTTATCATTTGCTGGTGTACAATATGAGACAAGTGATGGATTTATTTTTAAAAAGAAAATACAGTAGGTGTACCTACATCATTAGGTTTAGTTGTGGATCATAGCGGACATCAACACTTTGTATTTTACAAACAAGTAGTTAATTCTAAATTTGAAAAAAATTAATTCCTGAAAAAAATACTTAGAAAAAAAGCTAAAAAAATGAATATAAAGCCTTAGAAGACAAGGTAAATGAGAAAATTAATTATCTAGTAAAAAGAAAAAAATGTTGATAGAGATTCAATCAAATTTGTCTCAACAGCTAAAGGTGAGGCACTAGCATATAATGGTACTACAACACTATTAAACGATATAGTTAATGTTCCAAATGATTCAACTCATGATAACACTTCAGCTAATAATACTGAGACTAATAAACCTTCTAAAGATACTGAACAACATTATACAGAAGAAGTTACTAAAAAAATTAATCACCTAGCTAAAATACTAGGAATAGATGCTAAACTTATCAAATTAATAGACACTGAAAATGGACAAGCATTAACTTATCCACATGGTGATCACAGTCACACTGTACTATTAAATGCAATTCATGTTGATGAAACAGAAGTCACTATTACTGATGAAATTCAAAAACAAATTAATTATATTGCTGACGTTTATGGTGTGCCTAAAGAAGCTGTTAAAGTAACAAAAAACTTTTTTGTCTTTAATGAACCAGCACATGCATACGATCCAACACATATTCACCCTTACCTAGTTCCTCGTGAAAAATTCTATATTCCTGAAGTTACTGGTGATGATGAGGTGGATTTCGAAAATGAATTACTTGCTTTATCAAAACGTACAGGAATTCCTGCAGATAAAATTAAACGTGATGGAGATAAATTTGTGATACCTCATGGAGATCATGATCACTACGTTAAAATTCTTTCTAAGGGAGCTAACATCTATTACAAAAATAGAATTCCTAATATCACAGGAAACTATGTTGCCGGAGACTTCAACAAAGATGCTGTATTTAAACGTATTGAGGAGTTAAAAGCTAATAATATTACAAAACATAACAATGATAAAAAACAAGCTAATCGTGTTAATCGTGCACTAGACCAATTAAAAGCAACGATTGAAGAGCTACCAACTAACTCTACTAATGGATATTTAGAAATGTTAAATAATTTTTGACAAAAAAATATATCAAAGAAGAAACAAATGCTGACACAGCAAAAAAATGATGAATTAGTTAAAAAAATACAATACACTACTTAACCGAGTTAAAGATACTGATATTGAAAAAAATATGGTCTTTCTAAAACAGACTTAACTAACGAGTTAAATGAAGCTAGCTCAAACAAAGATGCTAATACACTAAATAAAGTTAGCCATATGTTAGATGAACTTAAAAAAATTCGAAGATCGTGAAGGTATAACAACAGTTAGTTACATAAAAATACTTTTTTAGAAAATATTGATAGTGATAAAATTGATAATAACTTACGTGAAGAACTTGCGTCTCTTGTAAAAAGATTCTTATGAATCTCAAGCATCCATCACTAGAACACCAATGAGAACATTAGTTACAAGACTTATTAATGCGAAAAAAATGCTCTTCACTATGCCTTAGAACACAATAAAAAGTTCAAAAGTAGAATTCGGTGAAAAAAATATAAGAAACTTAATGAAACTGATAGCGATGGTACAACACTTCGCTCTTCAGCTAATCAATTCGCTAAAGAGGCTAACGATCCTTCATTCCCAATCGAATTCTCTAATGCCAAATATGATAAAGCCGATTTTTGAAAAAAATATGCACATAAAACAACTGAATCAGCTGAAAATACTGTACCTAAAACAGAAGAAAACACTAAAAAAAGAAAAAAAGATAACAATGATAGTAATACAGAAAGTCAACCTAATAATGAAGTAAGTACTCCTAAAGATGAAAATAATACGACAGATAATAAAAAAAGTAGAACTTACTCCTGAAGAAACTGCTAAAGTTAACTTACTTGCAGGAATCTTTAAACTTTCTCCAGATTCATTAAATATCATTGGAACGCCATATGGAAAAAGCAGTAAACTTCTCACTGGGTGAAAAAAATCACAAACAATACTAATCAATGACATTGATAGATTACTAGCCGCCCTAATCGCAAATGCTAAACCTAAAAGAAGCTACAACTGAAAAATGAAAAATAGTACGGCTCTTAACTCAGAAAAAGAAGTTTCAACTTCAGAAAACAACACAATAAACAACGAAAATAAAAACAATATAGAAAAAGAAAATACTTCTAATAACATTGCAACAAAAGAAGATACTTCAAACAATTTAGCAGTAGAAAAAAATAAAATAAATACAAAAAAACACTTGACAACAAAAGCTTAACATGGAGTAAAATTAGTTTAATTAAATATATATAATTTGATAATAGACATGTTTTTAATCTAAGAACAATCCCAGAGAGAGTGCAGATGCTGAAAGTACTTATTGTTTATTTTAAAAATTCTACTATTAGTAATATCAAATTAAATTTCAAGAATCTTTTTAGATTGAATTTGGGTGGAACCACGATATAGAAATTAATCGTCCCTTACGTCTTTTGACGTAGGGGATTTTTATTTTATAAACAAATTCAATTTAAAATATATACATAAAAGGAGAATAGAAATATGTTAGATATTAAATTATTTAGAGCAAACCCTGAGATGGTAAAAGAAAAATTAGCAGCTAGAAACTTAGAAACAGATGTAGTTGATTTACTTATAGATTTAGACAAAAAACGTCGTGAGCTTCTTGTACAAGTTGAAGATTTAAAAGCTCTTCGTAACAAAAAGTGAAGAAATTGCTATTTTTAAAAAGAAAACGTGAAGATGCTTCAGATGTAATTGCTGATATGAAACACGTATCTGATGAAATCACTGCTCGTGACATCGAAGTAAAACAAATCGCTGAAGAAATTAACGAAAAAAATCATTAGAATCCCTAACCTTATCTCAGATGAAACTCCTATCGGACAAGATGAAGATGAAAATATCGAAGTTCGTCGAATTGGACAAGTAAGAGAGTTTGACTTCGAACCAAAAGCTCACTGGGATTTAGTTGAACAATTAGATATTGCAGACTTTGAACGCGCAGCAAAAAAATCTCAGGAAGTAGATTTGTATTCTATAAAAAAAGCCGGAGCTCTTCTTGAACGTGCTTTAATAAACTTTATGATTGATACTCACGTTATTGAACACGGATATGAAGAATTTATGGTACCTCAATTAGTTAATAGAACTGCATTATTTGGTACTGGACAATTTCCTAAGTTCGTTGAGGACGTTTATACAGTTGAATCTGAAGGTTTAACCCTTATCCCTACTGCTGAAGTACCATTAACAAACTACTACAACGGAGAAATTTTAACTGAAGATATGTTAGCAAAAGGTGTTACTGCATTCAGTATCTGCTTCAGATCAGAAGCTGGAAGTGCTGGACGCGATACTCGTGGATTAATTCGTCTTCACCAATTCAACAAAGTAGAAATGGTACGTTTCGCTAAACCTGAAAATTCATATGAACAATTAGAAATCATGACAGGTCATGCTGAAAACATTCTTAAAAAATTAAACTTACCTTATCGAGTAATCACTTTATGTTCTGGAGATACTGGATTCTCAAGTGCTAAAACTTACGATATCGAAGTTTGGTTACCAAGTTATAATGCATATAAAGAAATTAGCTCATGTTCTAACTGTACGGATTTTCAAGCCCGTCGTGCTAATATGCGTTTCAAACGTGAAGATACTGGAAAAGTTGAATTTATCCACACATTAAACGGTTCTGGATTAGCAGTTGGGCGCTGTTTAGCTGCAATCATTGAAAACTATCAAAATGAAGATGGTTCTATCACAGTTCCAGAAGTTCTTCGTCCATACATGCGTGGAGTAACAAAAATCGAAAGAGATTAACTCAAAAGTCCTAAATTTTTAAAAAATGTATATGTTAACTCATAGACGTAGTGGGTTATTGATATCTAAATTCGCTTTATGAAAGCTTTTTAGATATCTAATAAACTTTTGCGGAAATGACTCGACAAAAATCTTGTTTCTACGAATCATGATTTTTTGAGTCGCTCCCTAAAACGATAAATAAAAAAATCCAAAAAGTAAGTCTCTGGGAGTTTACATAAATTCCTAGAGACTTTTTAAATATTTCTAAATGTGAAAGATAGCGAATTAAGATCCCTCTTCTTAATTCACTATCCTTATTTTTATAATATAACGTTATACATCTATTTGAGTTTTTTTCAAATTTATCTAGAGCTTGTAAATATCCATCTGTTCCTGTTACATGCCATGCTAAACTAACATCTCTGAAGTTATTTAACCAATTCATCACTTTTTCTTAATTTAATTGGATTATTAGCTAAAACAGTTTGTGCCTTATTTTTCTAATTCTGTTAATCTACTATTAACAACAGCTTCATCAATATTACCACTTACTCTAGGTATTTCTATATAAGGTATTTTTATTTTTGATTATATGTTCTCCATCCTGGACTCTTAATTGGATAATAGTGATTATGATCCCCGTGATTTACTATCATTTGTCCATCTTGTACCTGAATATGTTCGACAGTTGTATTCATACTACTTGCTAAAGCTGTTATTTCTTTTTCAAAATCCCCTTCCAAGTCTGGACTCATCGCCGGAACAGTTATATCACTAATCGCAAGACGTTTAGGCGCTCCATTATAATTAAATACTAACGCATTATTATCAACTGAAATATCACTAGCATTTAATCCATAAAATAACGCAATATAATTTTTCTTACTATCTAAAGTTGCTTTATCTATAGTTGTAGTAGTTTCTGCTTTCTTTGCTAAAAATACTTTTGCTTCTTCTAATTGCTTAGCTGATAACTCTGATTTTTTCACAAAGTGATTATGATCCCCATGTTTTACAATATAGCCTTCCCCTTCTTCACTTACTATATTATTTACATCGAATACAAAATCATGTTCGTCGGCTTCATTATGATTATGCGCTTCTGTTCTGTGCTCTGCTTCATTATGATTATGAACTTCTGTTCCGTGCTCTGCTTCATTATTAGAGTGTTCAGTAGCTGAATTTTTCCTTATTAGCTACCTCAGTAGTTGGAGTAACTAGATTATCTTTTAACTCGTTTTTCTTATTTCATTAAGTTTTTCTTTCTAAGTCAATTTGTTTTATTTCTACTTTGATCACACTGTAAGACATATCGAGATAAATAATACGTGCTTTTTGTTTTAATTCATCAGCAACTTCTGGAGCTAATTTTTTTCTCATCTTTTTAGTTTCAATATCTCTTCTTGTAGTTTTTCTGCCTGTTCTGTAATATAATCGGCAGTTAAAGTATAATTCTCTTTTATATCTCCACTTTCTACTTTTTCAAAGTTACTCATTATTCCTTTTTGGAATATTTCCACCACTAGGAATCTCTAACTCTTCTTTTGCAACTGTATTGTGTTTTTATATCTAAATATTCTAATGTTTTATTTTTTTCTTTTTAATGTTAGTGTTGTTACATAATTATTTGACATTGTTAAGTATTTTTAGAGCTGTAAGATTATTAACATTTTTCCATTGTTCTAATAATATTGTTACTAACTATTAAATTTATAAGTTTATTTTGTTTTATTTGTTGGAAATTCACTAATTTTTATTACCACTAGCATCTAAATTCTCAAGTGCAGATAGTTTTATGAATATTGTTAATATCCTCTAGTTTATTGTTTTTTTGATTTCTAGACTTGTTATTGTACTATTCTCAAAATCTAAACTGTCGATTTTATTATTATTAACTTCTACACTTTCTAAAACCTTAGCATTTCCCAAATGTGATAATGTAGTTATTTTATTATCATTTGCTATTAACTTTTTTTCAATTTAGGCAAGTTGGATACAACACTTAAATCTCTAATATTAGTATTATTTACCGTTAATTGCTCTAAACTATCATTTTTTTAAAGTCGTTAACTCCAATCCACTATTGTTAGATAAGAACAGACGTTCTAATTCATTTTTATTACTTAATGCATCCAACTTTTGTAATGTTATTATTTTCAAGACTAACTGCTCTAAGATGACTTAAATCTTTCAACGCTGATATATCTTTAATTTTATTATTATCTAAATTTAACGATTCTAAATTAGTAAGATTTTTTTAATACATCAATATTTTTCAATATTATTACCAGCTGCAGAAACTAATTTTAGGTTTGGATAATCTTTTAAGAACGAAATGTCTTGAATGTCATTTTCAGAAAAAAATCAATTCCCTCTAATGTTGGTATATTTTTTTATAAACGAATAATCTTTAATACCTGTTCTTGACACATATAATTGTTTTAATTTTTTAAATTTATAAACAGGTGTAATATCCTCAATAGGAGTAAATCCTATTCCTAGAACTTCTATATTAGGCATAAGTTCTAGACCCTTTCTCTTAAGAGGCTCTTTGTTTTCTCCTATATTTAAATACTTAACAGTTTTTTTAACCATTCTTTCATTTTTCTACACTTGTTTCATGTGCAGGGAAATCAGTGTCCGCTGAAGCATGTTGAATGTCATGGATAATATCATCGTCGAATCCTAATTTTTTTCAACGTCTCAGCACCTGAATTACTATGTGGATCTGCTAGAGGTTTAGATATATCTATATCTTTGACCAATATAGTATGACTATGATCTCCATGTGGATACACTAAGGCTTTTCCGTCAGCTGTTTCAATTAATTTTTATAGCACTTTTTTTCTATATTTAATTGTTTTTGCTACATAAGCAATTTTTTCTTCAATTTCTTTTTCTGCTGAATTATTCGCTGTCTCTGCGCTCACAGAACTTTCATTTTTCCCTTCTGCTAAATTATTCACTGGTTCTGCGTTAGTAGTTGTAGAATTGTTGCTTGTAGAATTATTTTCCTCCGTATCTTCTTTGATATTTATATCTTTTAACAACTCCGTTTTCCCATTGTATGAAATTGCATCCCCATTCGAAGTAATAACATATCTAAATCTATCTTTTCCTATATTATTCTTTTTTTAGAAAGATAATTAATCTTATCATTAACTTCTTTTTTTCTAATTCGGCATATTCTTTTTTTAGCTTGTTCTAAATATTTTTTTCAGGAATTAATTTTTCAAATTTAGAATTAACTAATTGTTTATAAAACATAAAAGTGTTGATGACCACTATGAGCTACAAGAATACCTGTTGGAATAGGATTTATTACACTATCTTCAGTTAATTTAAACCCATCACTAGTCTCAAATTGTACACCAGCAAATGATAAGACACTAGGTCTTATTACTGTGTTGTCAACTTTAGGATGTTCAACTTTATTTTCTTCTGGTAGCGTTGGAGTAGGAAGCACTGGAGCTGGTCTAGTAGTTTCTACAGGTCTTTCTACCTCAGGTAAAGTTGGAGTAGGAAGAACTGGAGTTGGTTTAGTAACTTCTGTTGTTTTTTCCACTTCTGGTAATGTCGGTGTAGAAACTGTCGGTGTAGGTGCAGTACTTTCTTCTTTGTGTTCAACTTTATTCTTTGGAATATAGTGGAAGTGATCTCCATGACGTACTGTGTAACCATTCTCGTCTTCTGCTACTATATCTTTTGGATTAAATTTATATCCATCGTCAGATACTGCATCTTCTCCATGGTGGTTATGATGTTCATGGTGCTCAACGTTTGACATATTCTCATGTTCATGGTGTTCACCGCTTGCTATGTTATTTGTAGGAGTATTTACTGACGAAGTGTTAGATGTATTTTCTTGATTACCAAGTAAATATTCCCATTGTGTTCCTCTTAATTGTGAGTAAGGTATTACGTGTTGGTGATCACCATGTTGAACTATAAAGCCAAAACTATTTCTACCTATGATATCACTCTCACCTTTAAATATGTATCCATCGCTTGTAGGTGTTGTTACTCCTGCTGATGATGTTGCTAATGCAGGATTTACTCCATTTTCTTTTGCTTGTGATAATTGAGAAGCTGATAACTCGCTTTTTTTAATATAGTGGAAGTGATCCCCGTGGCGAACTACATATCCATCTGCTGTCTCACTAACGATATCTTTTGGATTAAATGTGTAGTGATCTCCATTTTCTTTAGTTTCACTTGATTCACCATGGTGATGATGGTGATGATGTGCATGAGCTGAAATTTCTTTTGCTGTTTTTTCATCTACAACATTATCTTGAGTTATTCCTTCTTTTGGGTAATAGTAGTATTTACCATTAACTTTTATAACATACCCTTGTGCAAGTTCATACTGTATATCTTCATTTTTTTAATTTATAATCTTTATTTTTTTATAAATTAATGAATCAAGAATTTTAGCGTTATAAGGTACTAATCCTTTTTTTCAAAGTGACTATGGTCCCCGTGAAGAGTAACATAACCATCATCAGTTATTTCACTAACAACTACTGAGCTCACCTTATCAGAGTAATTAATTTTTTTGCTTGAGCTGTATTACTAATTAGCGGTGCTGTTTCATAGGCATGTTGTTTTTCCGTATTCGTATCCTGCGAATGCAGATAAACCTATTACTAACGATCCGCACGCGCTAGAAATAATCATCTTTTTTCTTATTCATATATATTCTCCTTAGTTTCAATTCGAAATAATTTCGATTTATTGTATCATGTTCAACAATATTTGTAAATAGTTATCTTTACGATTTATTTAGTATATTTCTAATATTATTCTATTTTTTCATAACTCCATTAAAAACCTAACAACTGTTATTATTATGGCAGTACCAATATTTATGTATAAACACAACTTAATATTTACAGCAAAAAAATTATTACTATTATTTAAATCTTATATTTTTTAAAAAAATTTTTGAATTTCATTAAATAATATATAAATAAAGAAAAACGATTGCACATACAATCGTTCCTTTCTTCTCTTTTTAAATATTTTGTTTTCTTCTAATAAAGTATGCCAATAAAATCATTCCAATTCCAAAGATTTCTAAAGACATTGAAGTTACACCCGTCTTCGGCAATATTTTTCTTCTCCGACTTTAATTTATAAGAGTTTGTTTTTGGTAGTTCCTCATCGATAGTTTTGTTTTTTATCCTTTTTCTGGAATTTCTATTTTTTTGTTCTTTCTTCTAAATCTTTAGTTCCAATATTTATTTTTTTCTACAATAGTAAATTTACTGAAATGATTTGTTTTTAAATGTTATTCTTCCCTCAGTGTAAATACTATCTATTTTTTTCGAGTTTCTTATCTTCAGATATGTGATAAACTTCTAAATCATAATTTTCTTTTTTTCGCTACTGCGACTTTTTACTTTTCGCTCAATATCACTATCAATTTTTTTCATTATTTTTTTCAAAATGAATCTCAAAAGTTTCAATTATATTATATTGATTACCCAATTTATTAGAAATAAATTGAATCAAACTACTGTCAATTAAAAGGCTCTACATATAATTTTTTTCTGCAGAAACACTACCTTTTTCAAATGATACTTCGACTAGACGACCTGATAAGTTAGCTTTTTAATGTTTCTTGATTCTTTTTCTTTATTATCTACAGAAGCTTGATTATCTCTACTTAGAAATTTTTTTGTTAATTTCTTGGTTTCCTATTTTATTACTTGAATCTATTATTCTTTCTAATTCTTTCTCCACTATCCTCGTTAAAGTCCTAATTTCTCTAAGAATAGTTGACTTATCCATCGGTTTTCCCGTTGATTTGTCTTTTTCTAATTCCACTATAGGTTTTGTTGCAACTACATTACCTTGTGGTTTCTTCTCATCTGGTTTTTCCCCCTGGGTTTTCTTTTTCTGGTCCCACTACAGGTTTTGTCGTAACCGTATTCCCTTGTGGTTTCTTCTCCTCTGGCTTTACAGCAGCTCTATTTTTATCTGGCTTTTCTACCGGTTTAACCCCTGAGTTTTCTTTTTCTGGTCCCACTACAGGTTTTGTTGTAACCGCATTACCTTGAGACTTCTTCTCCTCTGACTTTACATCAGCCCTAGTCCCCTCTGATTTTTTTCTTTTTCTGATCCCACTATAGGTTTTGTCGTAACCGCATTTCCTTGAGACTTCTTCTCCTCTGATTTTACATTAGCTTTGTTTCCCTCTGTTTTTCCCTCTGGGTTTTCTTTTTCTGACCCCACTACAGGTTTTGTCGTAACCGTATTCCCTTGTGGTTTCTTCTCCTCTGGTTTTAATGGAGAAGTAGTACTATTATTTTTTTCTATAGTTGAATTATTATTTATTGTAGGAGTAATTCCTATATCTGGAATTACTCCTCAGATTGATTGACAAAAACGACCAAAAATATCAATGAAGATATTGATGTTTTTGGTCGTTTTTTCAAAAATAAAGCCTTATGGCTAAAGAATTAGTAGTATTAAGAGATGATTATACCTCTCTTAGTGCTATTGTTTTTCATATTTTTGAACGCAACAAGACAACCAAGCGTACGACTGTACTTTGGCTTTACCTCTATATTGTGCATATCTATATCCGTGATTTTTGTTTTTGAATCTGCAAAGCTACGTTCTACTGTTTCTTTTCTTCTCTTATACAATAGTTTTTCCTTCTTTTTGATATACGTCTTAACCTAGCTTCATCATAATAATCCGCATTTATATGACGTCTTATTATTTTTCTTTTTCGTTTTTTTATCATCACTTTTATATTGTTTATATCCATTTCTATCTATATTTCTGTATCTAAATATTTCTCCTGTTCTCTTATCTACAAATATATCTTTTTTTCTGGTAAATATTTGAAATATTTTTTTATCTTTTGATTTTTGAAAATCTTCTATATCCTATTACTGAAAATATATATTTTTATCTAACTGTTTTTAGTATGTCTAGAGAATAATATCCGCTATCTAACGCAACTTTTCCTGGTGTTAATCTGAAATTTTTTTCTATCTGATTTAATCTATCTATATATGGACCACTATCATGAACATTCCCCGGAGTTATGTGACAATCCATTATTATATTATTTTTTTCCCATCTACTGTTCTATGGTCTAGATACATAAAGCCTTCTTCTTTATGATCTCTGTGATAATAACCACTATCTGGATCGAGTAGTGTTAATTCGTTGTCTTTTTAGTTCTTCTTTTTCTTCATACTTAAAAGGCTTTTTTTCCTATTTTTTTCTCTCTTCATTTATTTCTTTTTCTAAGTCTAATTTTTCTTTCTTTTTACTTTTTGTGGTAATTTCAATTTTTGTATTTCTTTTTTTGTTTGCGTTAGCTTTTAATGTGCGTTGAATCAGTAAAAAAACTCTGTTCCACCTACTAATTTTTTTATCAATAGCTTGATTCACTATATTTATAAATATTTGTTCAAATATATCAGTTCCTTGGAATCGTCGAATATAGTTTTTGTGAAAATGTAGAATAATGTGGAACTGGTTTAGAAAAATGGTATCCCTAAAAACCATCTAAATGCAGCATCTGTTTCTATTCTTTTTTATTGTTTCTCTCATAGATTTTTATTCCATAGAAATCTTTTTAAAAACACTAATTTGAATAATACTACAGGGTCTAAACAATTTCTTCCTGATGTATGGCTATAGTATTCTTCTGTTAAATCATAAATAAATTTAAAAATCAATCGCTTTGGCTACTTTTTCTTAAAAAAAGTGATTTGTAGGAACTAATTCTGATAACGTCATTAATATTATTTCATCTTTGATATTTTTCTTTTTTTATTAAACATACTAAAAACCCCTCTATATACTTATATTATAACATTTTTTTAGCACTTTTTTTCTCATTAAAAACAGGCTGCTGACTCATGCAGTTTCTGCATTTGTCAACAGCCTGAGGAGTAATTCCTATATCTGGAATTACTCCTGATTTATCAATAATAACTGCATTTCTAAACGACGTGTATGCATCTGCAGTTTTTTATATTAAACATTGTTCCTAAAATCACACTTACAATACCAGTTGTAATTTTTATATTTTTATTATATTATTCTTCACTCTTTTTCTCCTTTATCTACACTCCATTAGATAACAATTATAATTACTTTTTATAATATTATATTACACAATACGTTTTTTTCATCAAGTTAATCTTATAAAAAAAGTTTGATTAGTAAAACGATACTAATCAAACCTAACATATCTTATCTTGATAAAAATGAGAAGAATCCACTAATTATTGCTACATTAAAGAAATCTATAAACAAGGCTCCTACTATAGGCATTACAAAGAATGCTATATGAGAATGCTTATACTTATCACATACACTTTGCATATTTGCTATACCATTCGGTGTCGCACCTAGTCCAAATCAACATGCCCTGCAGATAAAACTGCTGCATCATAATTACTTCCCATAAATTTAAATGTTACAAAGTAAATAAAGAACCATGCTAATACTGCTTGAGAAACTAACAATATTGCAAGTTGTCCTGCTACACTACTTAATTCCCATAATTTTTAAAGTTATCATCGCCATACCCAAAAAAATAGATTTAATGAAACATCTTCCAAAATATGAACTTCTTCGTAATGAAGGTCAAACTTAGTTGTATGATCGATATATTTCTTAGAATAGCGGCGACAATCATAGGGTCCTATATAACTAGGAAACTTAAGAAATTGATTTAAAAAAATGTTGAAACAAAGCTACCGATAAACATCGCTAATAAAATCATGAAAAAAATGCTTTTAGCAAAAGCTTTCTCCATCTAGCTTTTTTTAACATCATTATTAAATAAAAAAATTCATCATTTTTTTACTTGTTCATTATCAACTTTTTTTCTGCAACAACTTCTAATTTCTTATTTTTTTAATTAATTTGTTAGCTAGTGGTCCACCTAGGCTTGAGCCAGCAATTAATCCAAAAAGTAGCTGCTGCAATCGCCACACTTTTCGCTCCTGAATGTCCTAATTCTTCTACAATAGGTGCCATAGCTGCTGCTGTTCCATGACCTCCCGTCATAGCTGTTGAACCAGTTAGTAGCGCTATCAGTGGATCGACCCCTGTTGCATATCCAATACCAACCGCCAAAATATTTTTGTAAAACTACTAATATTATCGAAGCTACTAAAAAAATAGAATTACTTTTTCTTCCTCCTATTTTTTTTAACAATCTCCAACTTGCATTAAACCCAATACTAGTAAAGAATAATGTCATAAAGAAACTCTGTAATGTATTATCAAACTCAAATATTACTAAATTGGATTGACGTAAAATTAAATTAATTATTGCAAATAGAAATCCTCCTATAACTGGTGAAGGTATACAATATGTCTCAAAAAAATTTAACTCTCTTTCGTAAAAATCTACCTATTATTAAAAATTACAACAGCTAAACCTACCGTTTGTATCATATCCATCTTAATATTCAACATATTAACACCCTTTCTTTTGTTATATTTTTCTTACATATTCTATATATGGAAAAAAATTTTTTTTCAATGTATAGAATTTATGTATTTACCACTTTATAAACATATTTTACACTTTTTAAAAAGATTTTTTTCAATTATGTGTTAGATTTCTTTACAACAAGAAAAAAATATAAAATAAAGAAAGTGACTTGATAAAATCATGATTTTGGAGAAATCAATTTTATCAAGTCACTTCGGAAAAGTTTATTAAATATCTAACAACTATATAGATATCAATAAACCAATACATCTATAAATTCCCATATAACTTTTTAAAAAAATTAAGAATTTTATAGAAATCCTTATTCAAATTTAAAAAAATTGGTTTTAAAAAAACTCTGACCAAGTTTCATAATTTTTCTTCTTTTTTTAGCCTCAGCACCAGACATCCATCTAATAACTAAAGTGTCATCTTCTTTTTACTTCCACTTGTTTTTTTATCAACTTTGCATTCGTACACTACTCCAATATGAACCTGACCTACTTCTGTTTCATCATCATTTATCAATCCAATAAACTGTAGATTCTCTAAAGCTTCTTCTTCTAAAACTCCTACTTCCTCATTTAATTCACGTGATGCATTAATTTTTAGCATTTCAAAAATTGATTTTCCTTCTACTTCGTTCATATGCCCACCGATACCAACAGATGCTTTCCCATGAAGTCTAGCTTCTCCACCTCCGACTAAGCGCTTATACACCAAAACTTCTCCAGTATTAACATCTTTTAATAGTACATACCCTATTAATTGTTTATAGCTAGGATCTTCTTCCATATCCCCACGTCGTTTTACTTCGTATGATTCAAATGTATCGATAATTTTTCCTGTTTTTTCATCTTCTTTTTTTATGAAACCATAAAAATGATTTTCTTCATTGTTAAATAATTCTTTTCTATTTACAACTAATATTTGTTCGTCCCACTTACTCATTTAATTTTTCCTCACTTTTTTTATTTTTGCCTGATATGTTTCCTTCTTTTTAATTCCTTAGCTATCTTAGCTATTTTTTTCTAAACCTATGGTTAAGACCTGATTTTTGATAATTTACCATCTTCAATCATTTCTGCTATTTCTTTTTAATGGATACTCAGGATATTTTTAATCGTGCTTCAGCTACAACTCTTAACTTCTCATCTATATTATCAAGTCCAATTCTCTCTTCTATTATATTAATATCTTCTACTTGCTTTTGCAGATGCATTTACCGTTTTATTCATATTAGCCATATCACAATTTTGCATTCTATTTACTGAATTATTTATATCACGCACTATTCTCTCATCTTCAAACTGGAATAATGCCTGAAATGCTCCAACAAGATTAATAAACTCTGCTATTTTTTTCTGATTCTTTAATATAGACAATATACCCCTTTTTTTCTTTCAAGACTTCTAGCATTTAACTTATAACTATTCAAAAGTTCATTTAATTCTTTATTATGTTCCTCATATGACGAAAAATATTTCCATATGATAACTAGAAGTACGAGGGTTATTTATAGAGCCTCCAGCTAAAAAAACGCACCACGTAGATATGCTCTCTTCTTTTCGTCAGTATCTATAAGTTCATTAGCTATATCTATTCTCATAGTATAATTATCATTTAATATATATAAATCTGTTAAAATTTCTTTTTACACTTTGTTCTAAACGGCAAATATATACATTATTTTTTTCTTTAATTTCAATTTCTTCCTCACAGAAATATTAACATGAACATCATAAAAAAATACTTAATTAAAGAAAACATTCTTCTTGCAATTGAAGCATTTTCTGTTTGAAAACTTAAACTAAGTCTACCATTAGAAATATTTAAAACTCCATTCATTTTTTTATAAGAGCAGATAACTCCGATAAAAAAATTCTCTATTTTTTTAGTAATTTCTATTAATGTCAGTTCTTTTTTTCATATCTGAAGCATATGACATAAATTCCCTCCTAACTCTAATTATTTTTATAACTTATTTATTTTTATCATGTTAAAAAAACAAATTAACAAATTATTTGAGTCTGATTACTAGAAAAAAATGAGTTAATATACAATGTACATTAACTCATTTTTTTCTAATATTTTCTTTTTATTATTATCGTTTACTTCTATTCTTTCTTTTTAAACCTTGCTTATCAAAATATAGTACTTCATCTGAGATTTGACAAAGAAATTCGTAGTCATGAGTTATTATGAAGATAACAACATCTTGTTCAGCTATTTTTCTCTATCAAACGACTAAAGCTCAATCATATTAATATAATCTAAACCACTAGTAGGTTCATCAAAAATTAATATTTTTTTATTTGATAATAAGGCTGAAGCTATTGCTACCCTTTGTTTTTTTCTCCTCCAGATAATGTATTAGGATGACGATTCAGAAACTTCCTAATATTTAATTTATCTACCACTTCATCAAATAGCTCTAAATTGTCACTACCTAATTTAATCTCTTTTTCTACAAGATTGGTAAATAACTGATAATTCACATCTTGCATTACTTGGAATGTGCTTCTTATTAAATCTTTCTTATTGAGATTTTTTTCCCATTAAGTACGACTTTGTGTTTAGATTTATGTAATCCACTTAAAGCATTAGCAAACGTAGTTTTTACCACAACCATTAGCACCGATTATAGAATAAATTCTTGATGAAGAAAAAAACTTTCATTTTTCAAATAAACTTGATGATCATGGACTTTATAATCTAGTTGCTCAATATTTAAATATTGTTCTTTATTATTTCTAGGTTCTTTCTTGCCAAGTTCTACTTTTTGATAAATCTATTTGTCTAGTTTGACATAATCTACTATCAAAAGTCAGAAAATTGTTCTTTTGTAACTTCATGAATTAGTCTACCATCTTTAATAATGTACATTTTATCAATTAAATCCTTCAGATAATAAATTCTATGCTCAGCTACAATTATTGTCTTTCCTTTTTTTCTTCAAAGTTTCTATTATTGAAGATATTAATTCTATAGATTTTTAAGTCTAGATTACTAGTAATTTCATCAAGAACATAAACATCAGCATCAAGCATCATACTAGCCATAAAAAGCCAATTTTTGCTTTTTCTCCACCGCTTAATTCTAAGACATTTCTATCCAATAAAAATTCGGCAGAAAATTCTTTTTACTACTTCATCAATCCTATTTTTGAATATCAACTTTTGAATAACCATAATTTTTCCATACTAAAAAGCAAGTTCACTCGTAGAATCAAGATTGAAAAAAACTGATTTTTTAGGGTTTTTGAAAAAAACACTTCCAACTACTTTTTGAAAAAAATCTTTTAATCTATCTCCAATATTAAGGTGAGCTACCTTAAATTCACCACTATATCCGCCATCAAAAATTCAGGAGCTAAACCATTTAAAAACCCTCATAATTGTGGTTTTCCCACAGCCACTAGCTCCCGTGAATAAAAATACATTCACCTTTTTTTAATTTTTTTAGTGACAAATCTTCAATATTTAATTTTTTTCGATTCAATATATTTGTAATTAAAATTTTTAAATGTTATCAATTTATCACCTCATAAACATAATAGAACAAAAAAATTATAGTAACAACTGCCATAACTAAATAGTCAATTTTGTTAAACTTTTAACTCAATATAACTAGTTGGTTTTTTTCTTCATTGTCTATTCCTCTACATAAACAAGATACCGAAAGTTCATTTGCTATATTGGTACTTATAATTACATAAGGAACAAATACATATTCAAAGAACTTAATTGGATGAAGTAAGTAGTAGCCTCTACTTACTCCAATTCCTTTTCATTTTTTAATGAATTTTTTTATTAACTTATAATCTGTAAGTAATACCGGGAAAAACCTATACAATACTGCTAGTACTATAATCATTTTCTTTGGTAACTTTATACTTCTCAAAAAGCAGATCGGTTCCGAAACTTTCGAACTACTTACTAAAAGCCATACCTGCACATAATGGGAAATACAATGTCTTAAACATTAATGCAGTTAGTAATAAGAAACTGTCAATAACCTGTAATGTAACCGTATGAGCAAAAAAATACTTCATAAGCAGTAAGAAAAAGATATATTCCAAAAAAACCTCGACATTCTTATGTAATTGGAACTTATTCCTAAGTATACTGAAAAACAAAGTGCAACTACCAAATGCATACTTACTGTCATCATTTTTAAACATTAGTATATTAGCGATAACTAATATAAAAATCTTAGTTCTAATATCTAACCTTAACATTCTATAGACCTGCTTTATTAAAATTCTTAAAGTATAATTTTTCTTCCTAGATATGTTCCAATTATTGAGAAAATTATTGTGAAAAATAACTATAAAAAAACAAATGTCTTCATATCAGTACTACTCATCACCAAATTTATCTTCTCATCTGAATAATTTCTATTTTGAAGATGCTTTTACATATGAATCTTTCATAAAGAACATTGGTAAAATAATACCAATATTTCCTAGATTAAAGAATAAGTATGATAAATATTCATTCCCATATCTGAATGCAATCTCCGCTAAAACTGCTGCAAAGATTAATACTATTCCTCCCACTATCGAGTGACCAGAAACAGTCATAAAAAAATACCAATAATTGCAATCATAATAAATATAGCCATATTTTTTTATTAATTTTTGTTAAAAATTAAACTATATACACTACCACATACTAATGCAGCTGTTATTGAAGTATATGTTGCAAAATAAACTTTACCTCCAAATATAACAGATGTTAAAAGTGTAGAAATTCCAATTCCTACTGCCATTACAAGAATTAATAAAATTGTATATAGACCCAATGTAATTAAATCTTTAATTTGTAAATTCTTATTCTCTTCTTTATTTATATATTTTTAATTCTGTCATCTACTACCCCACTATATTTTTTTAAGGCATCTAGAGCAGCAGTATAATTTGGCTCTTCTCCGATTTCTTCTAATACTTCTTTATATCGAATTACACCTTCTTTATCAAGAACAAAAAAACTGCTCGAGCTAACAATCCTAATTCTTCAACTAAAAGACCATTATTATTTTTCAAAATCACGATATTTATAATCTGATACAGTAATTGCATTATTGATTTCCTTATCCGCACAGAATCTACCAAGAGCAAATGGTAGATCTTTTAGAAACAGTGATTACAACTGTATCATTAAAATTTGAAACTTCTTTATTAAATTTAATTGTTTGTAAAGCACAAATTCCAGTATCTACAGAAGGAAAAGTATTTATTATAATATTCTTACCTATGTAATCTGTTAATTCAAATTCTGACAATGTTTTTCGTTACAGCTCTAAAATTAGGAAACACTTCTCCTACATTTAATTTATCTTCAACAGTAACTGGAGTACCTTTAAAGCTAATTGTTTTTTTCATAATTATTACCTCTTTAAATTATAATTTATTGATAAAAATATCTATACTTAATGATAACACATTTCAATTATAGATAAAAAGTTTTTTTATAATAATTTAATGGGATTTTTAAGTAATATTTATATAATTTTTACTATATTTTTTTGATATAATAGAATGGAATAGTATGTGAAAAGGATTTTTTTATGTCAAAAAGAAAAAAAGATTTAGTAGTAGAAAATGAAACTACAGATTCTACTGAAGAAAAAGATACCTCAATCTCTTTTTTCGGTCGTATTAAACAACAGGTTAAAACTTTCAATTTAAAAAACTCAGAAACTTCTGTTACTGAAAATAGCATCAAAAATACCGAAATCGATGAGACTGCTTTAGAAAATGAACTTCGTTTAAAAGAGCAAGAGGTTAGATTAAGAGAAGAAGAATTAAAAAAACAAGCACTAGAACTAGAAAAAGCTCGAAAAAAATTTGAAGAAGAACAACGTAAAATTGAAGATGCTCGTAAAAAAAATGAATTAGCACGAGCAGAAAAAGAAAGATTAGAAAAAGAACGTATCGCACGTGAAAAAGAGCTTGAGCGTCAACGTATCGAAAAAGAAAAAGCCGAAAAACGTGAAAAAGAAAGATTAGAAAAAGAACGCATTGCTCGTGAAAAAGAACTCGAGCGTCAACGTATCGAAAAAGAAAAAGCTGAGAAGCGTGAACAGGAACGTCTTGAAAAAGAACGCATTGCTCGTGAAAAAGAACTCGAGCGTCAACGTATTGAAAAAGAAAAAAAGCTGAAAAGCGTGAACAAGAACGTCTTGAAAAAGAACGTATCGCTCGCGAAAAAAAGAGCTTGAGCGTCAACGTATTGAAAAAGAAAAAAAGCCGAAAAAAACGTGAACAAGAACGTCTTGAAAAAGAACGTATCGCTCGCGAAAAAGAGCTTGAGCGCCAACGTATTGAAAAAGAACAAGCTGAAAAAAAGAAAAAGAGAATATAGAAGAAAAGAAAAAAAGAGTTCCAACTCTTAGAAGACAAAAAAAGAAAATAGAATTTCTAAAAAAAGAAAAATGAAAAGAGAACATGAAAATCTACTACTTTCATTACAAAAATTCTTTATTATCATTAGAAGACAAAATTGAAGAAAAAAACTTACCCTAGCTACTCTTAAAAAAATAGAAAAGAAGATAAAGAAAAAAATAACTCTTGAAGAAAAAAAGACTTAGTAGTTTAATATCTCAAAAAGCAAATTATTTTAAAAGATATTGCATCTGAGAAGAAAAATAATTGAAAAGATTCAAAAAAATCTTGAAATCGAGCTCAAACTCGATGGATTAAAGAAAGAGATACATAGTATTAAAAAAAGAAGTTGTTAATGAAGATGAAACAGCATTCAAGATCGAAATACATAGATAATAAAATAAAAAAATATTTTTTTAGTATCTATACTCTATCTTAAAAGCATTTATAAGCAAAAAAATATCTTAAGAAAAAAATGTAAAAGATTATTCTCAAATACAAAAATATTTCTAAAAATATAAAAGTAAAAATAGCTACTTCTTTTTATTTTAGCGACTTTGCTTTCAATATTCTTTTTTTAATTACTTTAAAATTCATCTCATCTGCTAAAGAACACTATGTGAGTTTTGGAGAATCTAATACTACGGCAGTAGATACAACTGAAGAGATGAAAAAACAAAAAGAAGCTGAAGAAAAAGCAAAAATTTTAGCTGCTCAAGAGAAGGCTGAAGCTGCACGTATCGATTCTGATGCTCAAGATGAAGAGATTACTGCAAAACTAGCAGGTAACTTCACATCTTATTCATTCGATGTTAACCGTGAAGTTACTATTTCTAAGAAAATTCACGCGTTTAAGTCTGCTAGTTGGTCAGATCAAGGAGATGTAATTGAACCAGGTACTAAATTTACTGTAAATAAAATAGTATCTCCTGCTGGTTATCTAATGTATCATATTTCATCTGGAAAATTCCAAGGACAATTTATTACAGCAAATGAAAAAAATTTGTTACTATTGATACAAAAAAATGATCGACTTGATAACTTCATTTCTCGCCCCGTTGCTATTAAATTCCTAGCAACTCAAAATGTTTACTCTGATGAATCAGTAAGTAAAGTGAGAGTCACTTTTTGGTAATGGTGCTCAATTAAATATTAACGGTATAGGAATTACAAATAATAGATTAATATACTATGTTACTGATGGTTCATTCGTACCAGTTAACCCTGTTCGTGTAACTGAAGTAAATAGAGAAACACCAAAAATCAAAAAAAATATTGATAATAACAATAAGAACAACTCTCAAAGCAACCAAAAAAACTACATCTTAATATTATATCCACCTTTGATAATATCTTAGGGTGGATTTTTTTATGCAAAAATTTCATTTTATATAATAAATAATACCCCGACAAAATCGATTTCTCCGAAACAAAGATTTTTGTCGAGGCATCCCCAGCATAGTTTATTGTATCTAAAAAGTGTTATATAATGAATTTAGATGTCAATAAAGTACTGTGGCTATATTCTACTATGTATTTAAGCATCTTTTTTATTATCTTATTTCTGCCCCATTAGGAATATCAGCATTGATCTCTACTACTCGTAAAATCCCGTCTTTTTCTGCCGATAAAATCATTCCTTCACTTAATTCTCCACATAGTTTAACTGGCTTTAAGTTAGCTACAATTGCAACTTTTTTTACCAATAAGCTCAGCTGGATCAGTAGTATTTTTGCAATACCAGAGACTATCTGTCTTTGATGATTCCCTAAATCTAATTTAAATTTTTAATAATTTAGAACTTTTCTTAACTTTTTCGCATTCTAAGACTTGTGCAACTCTTAAAGATGTTTCAAAGAATTTATCTATTGTAATTTCTTCAGCAAGTTCAACATATGTATCGTCTTTTGATTCAGTTTCCAGATTCGCAAGTGCTTTAGGAGACATTTGTTCTTTGATATATTCTACTTCCACTTCTTTATCAAATCTTGGGAAGATTGGAGTTGGTTTTTCTACCACTTTCACAGTTCCATCGAATACACCAAATGTCTTAGCTGATTCGAAAACCAATAAATCTTCTTTAATTCCTAATTGTTTAGCAATTTCTGCTGGCGCTTTAGTTAAAGCAGGAGAAATTAAAATTGTAGCTATACGAAGACTTTCAGCTAAATAGTTCATTACTTTATCTAATTCAGATTGATTAGCTTCATCTTTAGCTAGAATCCACGGAGTAGTTTGATCAATATATTTATTTGTTCTAGAGATAAACTTCCACACTGATTCTAAAAGCTTTTGAAAACTGCATATTTTTCCATATATTCTGCATACTCTGTAACAACTTCTTTTTGATAAATCAACTAATTCTTTATCAAATTCAGTAGTCAGTTCAACGAATTTTTGGAATTACTCCACCACAATACTTATTAATCATAGAAATAGTTCTATTTAATAAATTTCCCTAAGTCATTTGATAAATCAGAATTAATTCTATCAATAAAACTTTCAGGTGTGAAAAATTCCATCTTGTCCAAATGGAACTTCACGTAATAAGTAATAACGTGCTGAATCTAGTCCATAACGTTCTATTAACATATATGGATCAACTACATTCCCCTTAGACTTACTCATCTTACCATCTTTCATAAGTAACCAACCATGAGCGAAAACTTTCTTAGGTAACGGTAAATCTAATGCCATAAGTAATATAGGCCAATATATTACGTGGAAACGTACAATTTCCTTACCTACTACTTGTACATCAGCTGGCCAATATTTATTAAATAGTTCTTCACTCTCACCTGTTGCATAACCTAAAGCTGTAATATAGTTAACTAAGGCATCAATCCAAACATACACAACATGTTTAGGATTAGATTTTACTTTTACTCCCCAATCAAATGTTGTACGAGTAACAGCTAAATCTTCTAATCCCGGTTTGATGAAGTTATTTAGCATTTCATTTTTTCTACTTTCAGGTAAAATGAATTCTGGATGTTCATCATAGTATTCTACCAATCTATCCGCATATTTACTCATTTTAAAGAAATAACATTCTTCACTAACTAGTTTTACTTCATTTCCACTTGGTGCAATACCACCAATCATATTTCCATTTTCATCTCTGAAAACTTCTTGAAGCTGTGTTTCCGTGAAATATTCTTCATCGCTAATAGAATACCAACCCTTGTATTCTCCAAGATAAATATCGCCTTTTTTTCTACTAATCTATCAAAAAAATCTCAGCTACTGCTCTTTCATGATAGTCATCAGTAGTACGGATAAATTTGCTATAATCTATATCCATAGCTTCCCACAATTTTTTTAATATCCTTAATCATTTCATCAACATAAGCTTGTTCAGAAATACCTTTTTCTTGAGCTTTTTGTTGAATTTTTTGACCGTGTTCGTCTGTACCTGTTAAAAAGTATGTATCATATCCACTTAATTTTTTTATATCTTGTTAAAGCGTCACACGCTACTGTTGTATACGCATGCCCTATATGTAAGTTACCGCTTGGGTAATAAATAGGAGTTGTAACATAAAAATGTTTTTTTGTCATCTTACAACCATCCTCACTTTCGTTTCAATTTTTTTAGTTAATATACATTACTATTGTACCATATATTTGAGGCTATTGCATGATTTTTTTAATTTTTCTAATTTCAAAAATTTTTTTGTATAAAATATAGGAGTGACTCAAAAATCTTGGTTTCTACGAAATCAAGATTTTTGAGTCACTCCCTATAAATTATATTTTAAATTATTTTTATCTCTCACACCAAGGTGTGATTTTTTTCTACTTTTTTGCTAGTTTAGCTATCTCCACTATTGTATCGGCTGCTTTTTTTCATATGTTCTAAGCAACTGAATTCATATTGCCCATGGAAGTTTTTCTCCACCGACAAAAATATTAGGTGTAGGAATTCCCATATACGAAATTTTTAGAACCATCAGTTCCTCCACGTATTGGAATAATCAATGGTGTCACACCAACATTTTTTTAATAGCTTGTTCAGCTACATCAACACAGCGTTTATCTTCTTTAATTACATCACCCATATTATAATATTGATCGTATAATTCATATTCTACTACATTTCCATATTTTTTTCATTAATTTTAGCTGCAACTTCTTCTGCAAATTTTTTTACGTGCTAAGAATTTTTTTCTCTATCATGGTCACGAATAATATAAACCATTTCCGCTTCTTCTATTCTAGCTTGCATATTATGTAATAAATAGAATCCTTCATAACCTTCCGTATGTTCTGGAACTTCCTTTTCTGGGAATAATGATGCTAATTCAGCAGCAATCATATTGGCATTTTTCATTTTTCCTTTTGCTGTACCAGGATGTACACTTACACCAGTAATATTATACGTTATTTGCGCAGCATTGAAACTTTCATATTGAAGTTCTCCTAGAACTCCACCATCCATTGTATATGCATAGTCTGTAGCAAAGCCTTTCGCATCAAAATGATCAGCTCCGCGTCCAATCTCTTCATCAGGCCCAAAAGCAATACGAATATCTCCATGTTCTATTTCAGGATGTTCACTTAAATACTTTATAGCTTCAACTATTTCTGTAATTCCAGCCTTATCATCAGCACCTAATAAAGTTGTTCCATCAGTTGTGATTAATGTAAGTCCCTTATAATTATTTAAATTAGGAAACTCTTCTTTTGTCATTACAATATTTAAATCTTTATTTAAAATAATGTCTTCTCCATCATAGTTTTCTATAACTTGTGGATTAATACCTTCAACATTAAAATCAGCTGTATCTACATGAGAAATAAAACCTATTTTGTCATAAGGTTTATTAGTATTGGCTGGTAATGTTGCAGTTAAAAACCAATTTTCCTCGTTTAAAAACTATATCGCTTAGATTCAGTTCTTCTAATTGACCTTTCAACATACGTAAAAAAATCTTTTTTTGCTCTGGAGTAGACGGTATTGTCGTACTAGCTGCATTAGATCTTGATTTGAATTTAACATATCCTAAAAAAACGTTCTAACATAGTTTCATATTTCATTATTCTTCACCTCATTTGTATTTTTATTTTTATTATAATATACTATTTAATAAAATGTAAAGGTTATACTACACTATTTTTTTATATAAATATTTGGTTATCTTTTTCTAGTGTTATAAACAATCTTCTTAATAAAAATTGTATTTTTTTATGTTACAATTACATATGTATTCTAATTTTATATTAGACATTAGTAGAATTAAATTTTTAAGGAGAACTTTTTTTCATGCAGAAGTTATGAACTATAAAGATACTAGGATTGAAAAACTTCCATACTATTTATCCTAACCATATGAACAGACATGACACATTATTCGGTGGACAAACTCTATACTGGCTTGACGATGTACAAGGTTTAGTAATACGTAGATATACACACCTACCCTTCTTTACTGCAAGTATTGATACATATCAATTTTTAGACGTTGTACATAGACACGAAGCATTAATTATTGATAGTTATATTTCTCGAGTTGGTACTAGAAGTGTTGAAATTTTTGCTGAACTAAGTGCATTTAACCATGAAACAAGACATACTCGCTTAGTAGGAATTTGCTTTTCAACTTTTGCAATTAGCAAAAATACTGTACTTGAAAAACCTTTACCTAAAGTTGAATATACTGATGAAATTTCAAAATTTGTTAGCTCTTCTTACGCAGATAGACAAAGTGGAAAATTAACAGCTAGACAATTCTGTAAAGAATATCTAAAATATTATAATAAATAGTAAAAAGGAAGCGAGATTATTTCTCACTTCCTTTTTTTAGGTTATATACTAGATTCAAGGTATGGTAGAAACCAATTCAAAATTTGGATAAAGTGACCATTCCTTAGATTATTCTATTAATCAATTGAATAAAAGTAATTCTAATACTTTTTTTCTTCAAATTTAACTAATTTTTTTCTTTAGCAACTTCTTTATCTGCATCTTTAACGTAAACATAAAGTTTTACTTTTGGCTCTGTTCCACTTGGACGTAAAGTATACCAAGATTCATCTGAGTAACTGAATTTAACAGCATCAGTTTTTTCGATTTCAATATCTTTTTCTTCACCAGTAGCTACAGTTTTTTCTTTTTGTACTAAGTAGTCAGTAATAGCTACTACTTCGCTTCCAGCTATTTCACGAGCAAAAATTTCGCGATATTTTTCCATCATACGTTTAATTCTTTGAGCACCTGCTGCTCCTTCTAAAACGATTGAGATAGTTTTATCTAGGTAGTAACCATATTTTTCATAGAATCCATCAAGTACGTCTACTAATGTTTTACCTTGTATTTTGTAGAATGCTGCAGCTTCAACTAATAACATAGCGATAGTTACACCATCTTTATCACGTAAGAATGTACCGACATTGTATCCAATACTTTCTTCATATCCCATTACATAGTTTTTCTCACCTGTAATATCCCATTCATTTGGTAATGCACAAATGTTTTTAAATCCAGTTAGAACATCGATTACTTCTACTCCATATTCTTTACAAAGTGGTTCAACCATTTTAGAAGTTACGATAGATTTAACTAACACTGGGTTTTCAGGAAGTTTATTTTGTTTAGCAAGATTTTCAATAACATATTGAACCAATACTGCTCCTGCTTGGTTACCATTTAGAGAAACTACTTCACCATTGTGGATTACTTCTACAGCAAGACGGTCACAGTCAGGGTCAGTTGCAATAATTACGTCTGCATTAACTTCTTTTGCTAGTCTTTCACCGTATTCAAATGCTGCAGTGTCTTCTGGATTTGGATATTCAATAGTTGGGAAAGTTCCATCTGGATCTTTTTGTTCATCAACAACATGTACATTTTCAAATCCACGACGAGCAAGAACTGTTGTTACAGCTTTGTATCCTGCTCCATTTAATGGTGTATAAACTACAGAAATGTTTTTTTATCAATATTTTTCATCGTTAATTGCACAGTTTAAAGATTCTCTATAGAATTCTTCGTCGATTTCTTGTCCAATATAAACCAATAATCCTTTTTCTTGTGCTTCTTCTTCTGTTAAAGTTACATAGTTGTCAAAAATATCCATAGAGTTAATGTACTCTAATACTTTATCACTTATATCAGATTTGATTTGAGATCCTTCTTGCCAATATACTTTATATCCGTTATACTCTTTAGGATTGTGACTTGCTGTAATGTTAATACCACTAGCTGTTCCTAAATAACGAACCGCAAATGATAATTCAGGAGTTGGTCGTAAATCTTCGAATAAGTATGCTTTAACTCCATTACTAGCCATTACTAATGCTGCTAACTTAGCAAATTCTTTTGAGAATAGACGTGGATCGTGCGCGATAGCAATACCTTTTTCTTGTAATCCATTATCAATAATAGTTTGTGCTAATGCTTTTGTAGCACGAGCAATGATAAACCTATTCATTCTATTAGAACCCATACCAACTTTACCACGTAACCCCGCAGTTCCGAATTCTAATTCTTTATAAAATCTATCTTCTTTTTCTACTTCATCAGCAGCTACATTTTTTAATTGAAGTTTTTCTTCTTCTGTTAAAGCTGAACTATTTAACCATTTTTCATATAATTCTTGATAATTACTCATATCATATTACCTCTTATTTTTTTATTTTTTAGACTAAACCTAAAAGCAATTTCCATCATTTTTTTGTAAATGCTGTTTGTCTTTCTTCTGGTGTAGTTTCTTCCCCTGTTACTAGTGAATCACTCACTGTCAATATTGTTAGAGCATTAACTCCAGCAGCTGTTGCATTAGCATATAATGCTGTACTCTCCATTTCAACTGCTAAAACTCCCATTTTAATCCAATTTTTCCATAGCTTTTTTTCGTCTGCATTATAGAAAATTTCACTACATAAGATGTTTCCTACATGTACTGCTTGCCCCATTTCTTGAGCTCTGTTGTATGCTTTTTAATAACAAATCAAACGAAGCTGTTAAACTGTAATTCCCTGGAATATTATATTGGTGCATGTAGTTAGAATTTGTTGATGAACCCATTCCTAAAATTACATCGTATAATTTCACTTCTGGTTGTAAAGCTCCACAAGTTCCTATTCTAATTAAGTTTTTAACCCCAAAAGTGTGAATTAATTCATAAGAATAAATACCGATACTAGCTGGTCCCATACCTGTTCCCATTACAGAAATCTTTTTACCTTTATATGTTCCAGTATATCCAAGCATACCACGCACTTCGTTAAAACATACTGCATCTTCTAAAAATGTTTCTGCAATAAATTTTGCTCTAAGTGGATCCCCTGGCAATAGAATTGTTTCTGCAATTTCTACTCCATTAGGCTTAATATGTGGTGTTTGTTTGTGTGACATCAGATAGTCCCCCTGTAAATATATTAATAACTTTATTATACCTTTTTTTCTCTTCTTAAACAAGAGATATTAAAAAAATAATTATCTTTATTTTTTTAATAAATATTCTGACAACAAAGACTATGTAATAACTTATTTTTGCTTTTGATTTTTGAATTAATACTTTTTTTATAACATATATTTCTTATCATTGAAAAAAATAAAAATTATATTCTTTTAGTTTAATTTACTAATTAACACTAATTTTTATCGCTTTCATTTGACATTATAATGATACCTTGTAATTACAAATATTTCAAATTGAAAAATAATTATATAAAAACTTGAATATTAATAGTATTTTTAATCAATTTTTGGTATATAATTAATGTTATAAATAAAAATATATATGAAAGAGGTTTTTTTATGTTACAATTAGCTATCTTTTTACCAGTAATTGCTATGTTTTTTTGTACCTTTCTTGAGGAAAAAAACTTTAAAAAAATATACATACTGGAAAAATTTATTATAATTGTTCCATTAATCCTGTTTGGGTATTTTTGTTTCAAATATTAATAATATCTATTCAGGTGGAACAATTTATAAAAAAATTAGCATTTGTTTCTAATGCGGGACTTGATTTAAATCTTCACTTAGACGGGTTATCACTCCTTTTTGCTTTACTAATTACAGGAATTGGTACTCTAGTAATCTTATACTCTTGTTATTATATGAGTATTACAGATGAAAAAAATTACATAAATTTTTACATATTCCTACTAATGTTTATGTCAGCTATGCTGGGAGTAGTCTTATCAGACAATATGCTTAGTATGTACATGTTTTGGGAAATGACTTCTGTATCTTCATTTCTTTTAATTAGTTATTGGCATGAGAACGATGCTTCAAGAAAAGGGGCACTAAAATCATTAATCATTACTGTTTCTGGTGGAGTATTAATGTTAGCAGGAATATTCGTCTTAAATAATATCACTGGCAGCTTTAATATTAGTGAAGTAATAGAATTCACTAAAAATCACGGATATAACAGTAAATATCTAATTGCGATGATTTTAATAATATTTGGTGCATTTACTAAGTCTGCTCAATTTCCATTCCATATTTGGTTACCTGATGCAATGGCTGCCCCAACACCAATCAGTAGTTATTTACACTCAGCAACAATGGTTAAAGCTGGTATCTACTTACTACTTCGAATTGGTATTATTTTTCTCATTCTCTACTACATTTGGTAATATTTTAATTATCTTTGGAACAATAACGATGCTAATAGGTTCAATATCAGCAATATTCTTAAAAAGATTTAAAAGGGATCTTAGCCTATTCTACAATAAGTCAACTTGGTATGATGACACTTATGATTGGTATTGCAAACCTTGGATTATATAATGATAATCATTATGTTTATACATTTGCATTTTTATGCTGTTTGCTTTCATATTATAAATCATGCCGCATTTTAAAGCGTGTTTATTTATGATTACTGGAATTATCGATCATTCATTCCACAGCAGAGATATTGAGAAATTACGTGGAATAAAAAATTCATGCCACTTAGCTTCATACTTAGTATTATAGCTGGATTTTTCAATGGCTGGAATTCCACCTTTAAGTGGATTCTATTCTAAAGAGTATTTCTTAACAGTAGTCTACGGATTAACACAATCTAGTATGTTGTACATGATTATTGTAATAGCTGTTGTTATCGGATCCCTAGGAACGGCAATTTATTCTTTAATACTTGCCTTTAAACCTTTCTTAGGTACATTCAACAGCAACGTCCTTGGTGAGAAAAAAATTACATCTTCCTAGTAACGGAATTTTCATCTCACCAATTATACTTGTAGTATTTGTTATAATTAATACATTTATAAAAGACTTCATTGTCATTCCAGCACAACAAGCAGCTTTAGCTATGAAGATTACAAATAATGAAGTAATAACACACGTTCATCACGATAATTTCTTATCGAGCGAGCTACTTACATCAATATTTGTAATAATTGCAAGCTTTGGAATATACAAAGTATTTGCTAGTGCGAACGGTATTTATTCACTAAATCCAACTATTGTTTCTATTCATGGAGCATACAACAATGGGGGTATTTTTATTACATAAAATTAGTGGATTCTTGCACGATGCATTTATCACTAATCAACTTAGAAGAAATATGAGTTATATATTCTTATTTCTATCTGCAACTATTATTGGTGGATACTTTGCAATAGGGAAGACCGATATTAATTAATAATTTTTTTCTACAATTCATTATATGAATATTTTCATTGGTATATGTATCCTGATTTGCTGTGTTGCCCTTACAACTGTGTATAATCGCTTAGTTCTTATTATCTTATCTTCTGGAATTGGATTTATGATGACTGCATTATATGTAACATTTAGAGCACCAGATTTAGCAATGACTCAATTTGTTATCGAATCAATTTCTACTATTATATTCTTAATTGCATTTATCCTATTAACAGATAAAACAAAACAAGTAGAAAAATATCAATTTAAACTTACAAATGCAATAATTGCTGCATTAACTGGTATAAGTTTTACTATTATTGGGTTAGTATCATATGCATACAAAAATCCATCAGAAATCAGCCAATTCTACTTTGATAATGTAGTCGATTCTGGTGGTGGTAATATAGTTAATGTTATTATCGTTGACTTTAGGGGGTTTGATACCTTGTTTGAAATCACGGTTATGACAATGGTAGCATTGATAATTTATGCAATGTTCAAAATTATTAAAAGAGGAGGACCAAAAGATGAAAACTAATGATGTAATCTTAAAAATCATTATCTGCAATTATTTCAGGATGTATTTTCCTACTTTCACTTAGTTTGTACTTTGGTGGTCACTTCCTTCCTGGTGGTGGTTTCGTTGGTGGACTTCTTTGTACAATGGCATTAGCACTAGCAATGTTTACTTATGGAATTGATAAAGTTACAAAACTTCTTCCTATCAATTACGTTTATGTTACTGCTATCGGACTACTTTTCTCAATTGGAACAGCTTTCAGCGGTGTTGTAGTCGAAAAAAATTTCTTCAAACATCACTTTACGCACATTCACGTTCCTATAATGGGTGAAATGGAATTACATACAGCCGCAATATTTGACTTAGGTGTCTATTTTGTAGTTGTCGGAGTACTAATGTCAGTTATTTTGGCTTTCGGAAAGGATGGTAAATAATGGAATTTTATATGATTATCTTATGTGGTATTCTTGTCGGATTTGGTGTTTACCTTATGCTTTCAAAGAGTATGATGCGAATAATTATTGGAGTTGGTCTTTTTGGACATGCTGCCAACTTAATAATTTTAATCGCAGGAGGTTTATATGACGGTGATATTCCTATCATTTCTGAATTAGGTAAAAATTATATAGACCCTATCCCTGCAGCACTTATACTTACTGCTATCGTAATCGGATTCGCAGTAACTTGTTTATTAATTTCAATTTATATAGCTAACTACAAACTAAAAAGGAAGCGATAATGTAATTGATCTTGAAGATGTAGATAATATGAAGGAGGAGAAAAAAATGCATAGTAATTTACCTGTTATACCAATTTTTATACCCCTTCTATTTGCTGCAATCACAGTATTATTTAGAAAAAGAATAGCAATGCAACGTTTATTAACTACATTAGCTACTCTACTGGTGTTAGCATTTTCTATCTACAATATTTATTTAGTTGATAAGCATAGAATACTAATACTAGAAATGGGGAACTGGGCTAGTCCATTCGGTATTACTTTAACCCTAGATGGATTAAATAGTATCTTAGTTACTACATCATCTATCGTATTTCTAGCAACTTTAATATATTCATTTTAAAACAATTGACAAAGTTCGTGAACTTAGCTTCTTCTATCCAGGTTTCTTATTAATCATGGTAGGAATTAACGGAGCCTTCACAACAGGTGATATTTTCAACTTATTTGTTTTCTATGAAATATTACTTATGTCATCATACTTACTCCTACTAGTAGGTATTAATAAAGAACAACTTAAATCTTCCATAAGTTATGTACTAATGAATGTATTTGCTGGTAGTTTATTTGTTATTAGCATTGGGTATCTTTACACAATTGTTGGTAGTTTAAATATGGCATACATCTCACAAACAATCTCATCCATGGCAGATCGACGCGGATTATATCTTGTTGGAGCTGTAATGATATTTGTGTTCTGTATGAAAGGTGCCTTATTCCCTCTATTCACATGGATGAATAGATCATATGCAGCACCTCCAATATCAATCTCAATAATATTTGGAGCTTTACTTACTAAAGTTGGACTATACTCAATAATTAGAACATACGGATTGTTCTATTATGAATCAAGTTTTTATTAAATCATATATATTAATACTTGGAGCAATTTCTATAGTAGCAGGTTGTATCGGTGCAATCTATCAAAAAGATTTAAAACAAATAGTAATCTTCAATATAGTAATCTCACTAGGCGTTATGGTATGTGGAACTGCTACATTAAACACTTTTGGTGTTAAAGGAGCTTTTATTCTATGCAGTTAATGATATACTTCTAAAAGCTGCTCTATTTATCATAGTTGGATTAATCATCTATGTTAGTGGTGTTAAATATGTTCAAAAATGTGGTTTAATAAATAGATATCCTCTCCTTGGTTGGACATACTTTATAGTAGTTTTTATCATTAGCTGGAGTTCCACCATTTAGTGGTTTCTATGGTAAAAGCACTTATTATTAAAGGTTTAATTACAAACAATAATACCTTTTATAGCTGTACTAGTAGCTTTATCAGGATTGGTAGTTTTCTACTCTCTAATTAAAGTATTTTTTAAATGTATTTTTACGATAATATTAATAAGAGCCTAATTCTAAAAACCACTTCCTAAAGGCGTACAAATTCCTCTTATTGTTATCATTGCTATTGCACTTATTATAGGGGTTAGTACTAATCTATTAGATGGTTTCTTCGATAAAGGAATACAAATGGTATTAAATCCTCAACACTATATTGATTTAGTACTTAAGAAAGGAGCATAATTATGGCACTACAATTTTTTTAATTAATATACTAGTCGGTGTAATATGGACGTTCTTTTTCGGGTAATTATAACTCTGAGTATTTTGCTGTAGGTTTCTTTTTGGGGAATGGTTCTCCTATTCATATTTAGAAATACCTTCGCTAAAAAAATATCCTTGGAGAACAACTTTATTACATCTATGTCTATAAATGGATAAAATTAATCTTAATGTTTTTTTAATCGAATTATTAAAAAGCTGATATAAACGTACTAAAATTGATGTTTTAAAAAAAGATCTCGATGTAAATCCTGTTATTTTTGAATATCCTTTAGAGGTAAAAAGATTGGCAAATCACACTACTTGCAAAATATGATTACATTAACACCAGGTACTCTAACAGTTAACGTTGGGCATGATAATAAAGTCCTTCACATTCACTGCTTAGACACCGATGATATTGCAGGTGAAATTGAAGGTATAAAAAAATAGTTTTGAAAAAGCAATACTGGAGGTTGATTTAGATGGATAAGATATTAGAATACTCTATTATACTAGGTATTTTTTTGCAAGTATAGCGATGATATGCTTCTTACTATTATATATTGTAAAAAAACCTAGCATATTCGATAAATTAATAGCAAGTGACCTTCTTGCTATGCCTCTTATTTGTTTGATAGTTTTAGTAAGTATGTATTTTTAAAAACTTTTTTTCATACATTTCTCTAATACTTATCATAACAATTATATGTTTAGTCGGAACTATCGTTACCGCTAGATTCTTAGCTAAAAAAAGGAGGTATTTAGCGATGATACTAAATAACATTTTTAGACATTATTATTATACTTCTAATTTTAGCCTCAATTGTTGCTATGTTAGCTACTGTGATTGGCTTCATAAGATTACCAGATGAAATGACGAAAATTCATGCCGCTGGTGTTACAGGCTCTTTCGCTGTCGAATTAGTTCTTATCGCTGGATTTATTTATTTCTATCGATATTTACATGTATTTGAATTTAAATTTTTTTCTTAGCTATTGCATTCTTATTCTTAGCAGCACCTGTATCTGCACATATGATTTCAATAAGTGCTATTATATACAATAAACAAGTATATTCGAAAAATAATAAAGACGAAGCTAAAAAGTGTTAGATGATATAGCAAAACTAAATGAATAAACTATAATATAATTTAAAAAAACCACTGTTACAATATGGTAATAGCCCCCAAAAATTCGGACAAATTTTTGGAGGGCTATTACCTATTTGTTTCAGTGGTTAATTGATATCTAAAAATCACTTTCTGATATATTTTTTTAAACAATTATAAAATATGAATTTACTGTTTTTTTACTAAATTGATTTAAAAAAATCACGAGTTTACAATCGTCTCTATTAATTTTTTAAAATTTCCCGATATATAATATTAGGACTTCATAAGTAATTCAATATTATGAAAATCTTGACTTATTTCACTTTATATAGTAATATTCATATAGATTATAAAACAAGGAGTCATTTTTTTATGAGAAAATATTTTGGAACAGACGGTATTCGTGGTATCGCAGGTGAATCACTTACTGTCGATTTGAGTTTTAAAGTAGGTAAAGCTCTAGGTAAATTACTTACTGAAAAAAAAGAACATCCAAAAGTAATAATAGGTAGAGATACACGAATTTCATGTGATATGATTGAACATGCACTATCAGCTGGTCTTACTAGTACTGGTGTACATGTAATGACAATTGGTATAATTCCCACACCTGCAATTGCTTATTTAACTAAAACAATAGAGACTGATAGCGGTATAATGATTTCAGCTTCACACAATCCTTATCAAGACAACGGAATTAAGATCTTTGGTCCAGATGGATTTAAACTTACAGATGAACAAGAATTAGAAATTGAACATCTTATCGATAACTCTGATGAGATTAAAAATGCTAGTTTTGAAAAAATTGGAAAACTATACGGTGCGAATGAATTAAGCCAAAAATATGTTCAACATATTAAGCAATCTATTTTAGGAGATTTATCTGGAATTAAAATTGCACTTGACTGCGCTAACGGTGCAACAACCGGTGTAGCTCCTTTTATCTTCGGTGATTTAGAAGCTGATATTGAAACTATTGGATGTCAACCCTAATGGGATTAATATAAATGATAATGTTGGATCTACAAAAATTAACACTATAGCTGAATTCGTAAAAAACAACGATGTAGATATGGGATTTGCATTCGATGGAGATGGAGATAGAGTTCTTGCTGTAGATGCCAAAGGAAATATCGTAGATGGTGATAAAATCATGTTTATCTTAGCAAAACACCTTAAAAACCAAGGTGAATTAAAAGATAACATGGTCGTCTCTACTGTAATGAGTAACATTGGATTCTACAAAGCAATAGATGAACATGGTCTTCAATCAATAAAAACTGCAGTTGGAGATAGATATGTTGTAGAAGAAATGCGAAACAATGACTACTCACTAGGCGGTGAACAATCAGGTCATATTATACTTATGAATTATGCAACTACTGGTGATGGTATACTTACAGCAGTTAAACTTGCAGATATTATTAAATCATCAGGTAAATCATTAGAAGAATTAGCCAACGAAGTGAGTATTTATCCTCAAAAAAACTAGTAAATATTAAAGTTATAGATAAAAAAAGCTGCTATGGAAGATTCAGAAATATTAGATGAGTGCAAAAAAAGTCGAAAAAGAATTAGAAGGTAACGGACGAATCTTATTGCGTGCCTCTGGAACAGAAAAACCTAATCCGTGTTATGGTAGAAGCTAGCAGTGATGAACTTACTGATAAATATTGTGAACAAGTCGCAAGAATTGTTAGAGAAAAAAATTTGAAGTAAAATAAATTAGAATAATTAACTTTAAAAAAAGAAGTTAGAACCTACCTCTAACTTCTTTTTATTTTTATATTCAGTAGATATACAATCATAAAATAATTTCTATTAAATATCAACTTCAAAGGCAACAAATTTAATTTAATGAACAAAATATCATTTCAAACATTTTTATATATTTAATACTTTTTAACCATATAATCATTAACTTAAGATTATATTAATTTTTTTAATAATTAATTGTCACTTATAATACGTATATATAACAACAATGTTTTTTACACCTTTACAGTAAAAGCAAATCACATAATATTTACTGTAATAGTGGCATTGATTATAGTTAATATATAAATAAAACACTGCGTTAATAACAAAAAAATTTAATCTTTTTGTACAAACCAGATTTCATTAATATTTTACCAAAAAAATACATAACTTTTTAAAAAGTTGTATTTTTCCTCTTGTTTTTGTATATACTTCTGTTATACTTATTAGTGAAGTAATTATTATATTACTTCAATATGTTCTTTTATTATAAGTCTCCTAGCTTATAATAAAGACTTTTCATATTTACTCCTTATTTCTACCTTACAATATTTTTTTGTAAGGTAGGTTTTTATTTTTATGAATTTTCATTTTTTTACTAAATATTACTGTTTTTTCTATATTTTCTTAGATTACCTCACGTTTTTTTCTGAATACAACAAAAATTTACTTGACTTATTTTTCTTTCCTGAGGTAAACTTTAATGTATAAATACAAAATAAAATAAGAAGGAACAAGTATGATAAAGATAGAAAATTTAAATGTTACTTATAATCAGTCTCCTGCCCTTTCTAATATTAATTTAGAAATTAAAGGACCTGGCATTACAGGTATAATAGGTATAACGGAGCTGGTAAATCTACCTTAATAAAAAGCCGTTTTGAATATAATACCCTCAACTGGTATTTCAAAAATTGATGACAAGATTGCAAAAGAAAAATCTTGACAATGTTGCTTATGTCGAGCAAAAAAATAAATATCGACTACAACTTTCCAATAAAAGTTAGAGAATGTGTTTCTCTTGGCTTATATTCTAAAAATTGGAATACTAAAAAAATTAAAAAAATCTGATTGGCAAAAAAAGTTGACGACGCTTTAAAGTTAGTTGGTCTAGAGAAATTCTCTAATAGACAAATTAGTGAACTATCTGGTGGACAGTTCCAACGTGTATTAATAGCTCGTTGTCTTGTACAAGACGCTAAATATATATTCTTAGATGAACCTTTCGTTGGTATAGATTCAGTAAGTGAAGAAATAATTATGGAAACTTTAAGAGATTTACGTGATAAAGGACATACTATATTAATTGTCCATCATGATTTAAGAAAAGTTCATTCTTATTTTGATAGTGTTCTATTACTTAATAAAGAAGTTATTGCTTTTGGTGATACTGAATCAACTTTCACAAGAACTAATCTAACTACAGCTTATGGCACTGACTTATTCTTTACTGGAGGTGAGAATAATGATTAAAGAGTTTATTGATGGACTTTATAGTTTTCATTTCTTACAAAACGCTCTTATTACTGCTATTGTCATAGGTATTGTAGCAGGAGCAGTTGGCTGTTTTATTGTTCTAAGAGGAATGTCTTTAATGGGAGATGCGATTTCACACGCAGTTCTTCCTGGAGTTGCTCTATCATTCATTTTAGGTATCGACTTCTTTTTAGGTGCGATTGTATTTGGACTATTAGCGTCAATTATCATAACATTTATCAAAGGAAATTCAATCATTAAAAGTGATACAGCAATTGGTATTACATTCAGTTCGTTCCTTGCACTAGGTGTAATTTTAATAAGTGTTGCGAAGAGTTCTACCGATTTATTCCACATCTTATTCGGTAACATATTAGCAGTACAAGATATCGATATGTACATTACAATTGTAGTTGCTATTTTCGTATTACTTGTAATAAAAACTATTCTACAAAGAATTATTACTAACTTCATTTGATGAACTATTAGCTAAAGCAATGGGAATGAGAGTTAACTTTTATCACTATCTACTAATGATATTATTAACTCTAGTATCTGTTACAGCAATGCAAAGTGTTGGAACAATTCTGATTGTAGCTATGCTAATCACACCTGCTGCTACTGCATATCTATATGCTAACAGCCTAAAAACAATGATATTTTTATCATCTACAATCGGTGCATCTTGCTCAGTACTTGGATTGTTTATTGGATACTCATTCAATATTGCAGCTGGATCTAGTATCGTATTAACATCTGCTATTGTTTTTGCAATAAGTTTCTTTATTGCTCCAAAACAACGCTTTGTTAAACATAAAAAATAATATAATTTTGGTAATAATATACAAATAATAAAGTAGTATTAATCTAATTAAATATAATAACCCCTTTAAATAAACTCATTAAAAAAATAAAAATACTTCCAAAATGAGTTTATTTAGAGGAGTTATTACGGGGTTTTAATTGATAATGATTATTATTAGTTATGTAAATCTATTTTATTTTTGTTTTTTTACAAATAAATAATAAAGGAGGCCTATAATATGAAAAAATTAGGTTTTAAAAAATTAAGTTTTCTAGCGCTTATTTTTACTCTAGCCGTTGGACTATTTGCTTGTTCTAGCGCTAAACAAGATTCAAATTCTAACGAAGCTACAAAATTAAAAGTTGTAGCAACTAACTCTATTATCGCCGATATTACAAAAAATATCGCTGGTGATAAAATTGATTTACATAGTATCGTTCCAGTTGGTCAAGATCCACATGAATACGAACCGCTTCCTGATGATGTTAAGAAAACATCACAAGCTAATCTTATCTTCTACAACGGTATTAACTTAGAAACTGGTGGTAACGCTTGGTTTACAAAATTAGTTCAAAATGCTAAAAAAGAAGAAAATAAAGATTACTACGCTGTTAGTGAAGGTGTTGATGTAATTTATCTTGAAGGTCAAAACGAAAAAGGTAAAGAAGACCCACACGCTTGGTTAAATCTTGAAAATGGTATGATCTACGCTAAAAACATTGCTAAACAATTAGAAGCTAAAGATCCAAAAAATAAAGATTTCTACGAAGCTAACCTTAAAACTTACCTAGAAAAACTTTCTAAATTAGATAAAGAAGCTAAAGAGAAATTCAACAACATTCCTAAGGAGAAAAAAACAATCGTAACTAGTGAAGGATGCTTCAAGTACTTCTCTAAAGCATACAATGTACCTTCAGCTTACATTTGGGAAATCAATACTGAAGAAGAAGGAACTCCAGATCAAATCAAAACTCTAGTTGAAAAATTACGTAAAACTAAAGTACCTTCTCTATTCGTAGAAAGTAGTGTTGACGAACGTCCAATGCAAACAGTATCAAAAGATACTAACATTCCTATTTACGAAAAAATCTTCACTGATTCAATCGCTGAACCAGGTCAAAATGGAGATAGCTACTACAACATGATGAAATGGAATTTAGATAAAATTGCTGAAGGATTAGCTAAATAATTACTCCTAAAACAACTCCCTGTATAAATATACAAGGAGTTGTTATTTTTATTCCATCATAATTTTTTTAACATTTAAACCTTTTTATCTTATTACTATAGTATAAAATAAAGATTTCATATATTAATACAAATGCTATAAAACTACCAATTACTGAAATTAAATCAAAGTTATATGTTGTTTCGCTATCTAATTTTTTTAGATAAAACTTTTAGTAATGTTCTTATTAAAAAAATACTGATAAACTGTTCCTACAGCAAAACCTATGTATGCTACTACTCTATAACCTGATAATACTATTTTTTTGAACATTCACTTTTTGAAAATCCCATAATATTTAAAAATAGATATATTTTTTTATATTACTACTAGCAATCACTTCTAATGAAATTAATAATATAGATAACGATAATATCACACCTATTATCATCATCATAATTCTTATTGTTCCATCAACAAAATCTCTCATACCAAATGCCATTTTGAATCATTGAAGAAAATGATAATGCAGAAAAAAATAACAAAGAATAATAGGGTTTTTATTACTAAATAATACTGTTGCTCTTAATTCTTTAAAAAAAGTTTTTTTATATTGTCTAAATTTTTCTTTTTCTAATTTTTTTATTTGTCAAATTTACTTGTTTAAGTAAGTTAATCGTTGGTACATTTAAATTAAAACAGTACATACACGATTGATACTACTAAAAAAATAATAATGATGGTAATATAACCATTATTAATAAAAAGTTTAGGATGAAAATTCATTGTAAGTTCAGATAATATATTATCTGTATTTCTACTCTCATAAAATTTCGGCATAAATAAATGCGAACTACTATACCCTAATAATGAACCTAAAAATACTAAAAATCCAAAAAAATAGAAAACTTAGATGCTACAAAGTTATTACTATAACCTTGAGCTTTTTAATATTCCAATTTTATGTTTAGAATCATCAATAAATTGTTTTATATAGAATATTAACATTACGGCTGCACTTATTGATAAGACAGTTCCTGTTATAATAACTACAAATTTAGAAACAATAAGCTGAGCATCATAAAACTTTTTTTCTGCATTATATTAAATCCCGTAATATCTAGGCCTTTTCAAATCTAAATATAAGTTAGAAAAAAAGTGTAGTTATAAATACTGCACAAAAAAACTTACTATCACTACTGCAATTGCTTTTTCTTAAATCTTTTTAACTGTACTAGCATATAATTACCACCCTATCTCTTCTACAGATTTAGGTGTACAGTTTTTCTTCAATAGAAGTTACTCTACCACTACCCTACATGAATTATCTTATTTGAAAGTTCAGCAATATTCTCATTATGAGTTACCATTATCATTGTAAAGTTTGATTTATCTTTTTAGTTTTAATAAGTACTCTAATATTTTTTTCTTCCAGTCACCCTCATCTAAAAGCTCCTGTTGGTTCATCTAAAAAAATAGTACAGTTGGCTTCTTAGCTAATGCTCTCGCAATTGAAACACGCTGTTGCTCTCCTCCAGATAACTCATTAGGATATTTACTTAATTTATCTTCTAAACCTAATTCCTTTATAATATCAACATATTCTTTATTGTTTGCTAAATTAGCTCCTACTTTAACATTTTGTTCTACTGTTAAATTATTTAATAAATAATATTGTTGGAAAACAAATCCTATTTTATCTTTACGAAACTTTGTTAATTGTTTTTTTCTGAGTAATCACTTATAGATTCATTATCATATACAACTTCTCCTGAATCTAACTTTTTCTAAACCAGATAAAATATTTAATAATGTAGATTTCCCTGAACCTGAAGCCCCCAAGTATAACAACAAATTCATTTTTTTATCAATTTTTAAATCTATTCCCTTAAAAACTTCTTGATCATTATATTTTTTTCTTAATATTTTTTTGCTGTAATCATTTAATCAATCTCCCTTAAATATTGTACTATTAAACTTTTTAGCTACTTCTGCCATGTACTCAATAATTTCAGATGGTGTAAAATTATATATTCCCGTAACTGTTAATGTTGCAATACCATGACTATATATAAATAAGTGCTCATAAAATTTTTTGCATTTTCTATTGAAATTTTTATACTCTTTATCTATAGACTTAATTACTGATCTATATTCATAGTCTCTCATTGGAAGAAAATCTTTAAAACTTCCTACTTCTATACCTTTTTTTCATAAATAACCACTGAAATAATTTAGGTTCATTTTTTTGAAAATAATATATACTCTACTCCTAATCGTTTAAATGGACTATCATCTTTTAAAGCTAAATTAACTTTTTTCTGAAAAAAATATTTTCTGCAACAAACTTTGCTTCATCTTCCAAATTTTTTTCATATTAGAAAACAAACTAAATATTACTTTAGTAGATGACTCCAATTTTTTTAGCCAACTCTCTTGCAGTTAATGCTTCTATTCCATTTTTCTCTTATAAAGTCTATAGTTATAGTCAAAACCTCTTCTTTAGTAAATTTAAATTTTGGTGCCATATTCAAACCTCCATCGATAGGTAACACTTGTTTCTTATTGTAAATTATTTTTGTATGAAATGTCAACAGAAAAAAATTATTGAATTATTACAAGAAATCCTATACAATAAAAAGTAGAATAAAAATTAGGAGTTATTTATGAATATAATTAGAAATTTACCTACACCAATTGCAGGTTTAGCATTAGGTTCTGCTGCATTAGGAAATTTATTACAACCATATTCCTCTTCCATACAGTTGTTATTTAATCTATTATCTTTGATAATAATTGTACTTTTAACTATTAAGTTTGTGTTGGGATTTGACAAATTAAAAAAAGAAATGGAAAAATCCAGTTGTAGCGACAGTACTGGCAACATACCCTATGACAATTATGCTACTTGCTTCATTTTTCAAAAAAATATATCGGGCTATTGAGTATGCCAGTATGGATAATTGGAATCTTTCTAGATTTTTTTGTGTTGTTTATTATGCAATTTATAATTTTTATAATAAAGGAAAGACATATAAGTAAAATCTATCCAACTTGGTTTATTACCTTTGTTGGGTACAGCTGTTGTGACAGTAACAGCAATAAATTACAACTTAGAAACGCTAGGATTAATTTACTTCTACTTTTTCTTATATTAACTATTTATTATTATTACCTTTTTGTTCTTTATAGAGTTTATAAATATAAACATTATAAAGATGGAGATTATCCTACTATTACTGTATTTTTCTGCACCTGGTGGACTTTTTACTGGCTAGTTATATGATTGGAGTAACGCAAAAAGTAACATAATACTAGCAATACTAATACCACTTACAATATTATTGTTTATATTTGTCTTAATTCAATTACCTTATTTACTAAAAAGAAAAATTCTACCCTAGCTTTTCAGCTTTTTACCTTCCCATTGGTAATCTGCGCGATATCATTTCAAAAAAACTGGGGTTTATTATCAACTAGCTGAATTTTTCTATTCTAAATATTTTTAATTCATCTAAGTGAATTGCTGGCAATAATTATTGTAATTTATGTATGGTATGGGTTTATTAAGAATTTATTTTTATTCAAATTAAGTTAAAAAAAGACACAGTTAAGTTCAAACTTAACCGTGTCTTTTAACTTATTATAAAAATTTTACCTACTACTCTACTACCTCTTCAAAGTTCTCGATAACATCTTTTAACTCTAATTCTAAGATGTAACTAATACCTTTTTCTTGCATTGTTACCCCATATAAAGTATCCATAGCTTCCATAGTTCCTCGTCTGTGCGTAATAACTAAGAACTGATTATTCTCTGAATAAACTTTTAAGAATTTAGCAAATCTATTAACATTTTCTTCATCTAGTGCCGCTTCTACCTCATCTAGCACTACAAATGGTGGATTTTTAACCTGCAATATCGCAAATAATAAACTTATTGCAGTTAAAGATTTCTCCCCACCTGATAATAATGAAAGGTTTTGAAGTTTTTTACCAGGAGGTGAAGCTTCAATTACTATTCCAGTATTTAATATGTCATTCGGTGATTCTAAAGTCATATCTGCATAACCACCTTTGAACAATTCTTTAAATATTTTATTGAAGTTCTCTGCTACTTGAACAAATGTTGTTAAGAAACGTTCTTTTACTTCTTTATCAATCTCCGCGATAGTTTTTTCTAGTTTTTCTTTCGCTTCTACAAGATCGGTAATTTGCTCATTATAGAAGTCATAACGTTCTTTAACCTCTTCGAACTCTGCTATAGCATTTAGGTTTATATTACCTAACTCTACTATATCTTTTTCGAAGTCTTGCTACATCTTGTTTTATATGTAGGTACCTCACCTATAATATCCGCAGTTAATCTATTCGCTACACTCTCGTACGTTACATTATAGTTAGTAACAAGATTTTCTAGATATTCATCAATTTTAACTTCTAGCTTCGTCTGTTCTACAGTTAATTTTTTTCAAATTCTAAAGTTTTTTTGGCGTAGACTTTCGTTATTTCTTTGTTGAGATACAGTAATTTCTTTTCTCACGTTTGAATAATCCTGTTTTTTTCCATATCAAGATCTGATAATAACGTCTTAAGTGTTGTTAGTCTTTCACCACATTCAGCAATTATTTTAGAATTATTTTCTAGTATCTGAAGTTCATCTTCTTCACTTAATGATTCAGCATCTTTAGACATTTCTAATTTTTGTTAGTTGATCATTAATATCAGATATATCTGCTAATAGTGATTCTATTAACTCTAAACCATGCTTAGTAGTCTCTTCTAATTTTGATTTTTTTCAATCTTAAGCTCAGCAATTTTCTCTAAGAACAATTCTTCAGCACTTTGAGCATTTTGTTTCTACTACTTTCCTCTTTGATTTTTCTCATCAAGTTTTCGTAGTTCTACTCTAATCTTCTCAAGATTTTTGAGTTAATTCAATAATATTACTTGAGTCATCTTCGTTGTCTTTAAATTCTAATAGTTTTTTTCTCATTAAATTCAATATTTGCTTTTTATATCAGTAATTTCAGAGTTTTTTTGTGATTTATACTTAATTCTAATTGCTTAAATTTTTAAAATCGCTTCTTCTTTAATAGATTTAGAATTTATGATTTCATCCATTACTTGTTGTTGTTGACTTTCTAGTAAACTCTTCTCATTTGCTAATTTCTCAATCTTTTCATTAATTTTATCAAGATTTTTGCACTAGTTCATCAAGTTCAGCCTTGTGTTTAATAGATGAGTTATTATTTTTTATTAATAGCACCCCCTGTGATAGATCCACCACTATTGATGATTTGTCCATCAAGTGTAATAATTCTATTTCTAAAAATTAATTTTACGGGCTATTCTATTGGCATTATCCATATTATCCACTATAAGAACAAGTCCCTAATAGGTGAGATATTATATTTTTATACTCAGTGTCAACAGTTATAAGATTCTCAGCAATATCGATAAATCCTTCTTCATTTACTACTGTTCTATAAATATCACTCGCTATAGCTTTTTGCTTTAATATTATTTAATGGTAAAAATGTAACTCTACCTTTTATTAGTTTTCTTTAAATGATTAATACACTCTTTAGCAACATTCTCATTTTCAACAATAATATTTTTGTTGTGCTTGTCCTAAAAGCAATATCAATTGCAACAGCATACTCATTATCAAATTCTACAATATTTGCTACACTATTATGAACACCCACTAGAGAATCTTTATTAGCGAGAATTTCCTTTACTCCAATATTATAAAAACTTAAATTATTAATTTGATCTTCTAAGAATTTCTTACGATTTTCCAGGTTGCTCTTGAAGTTGTATCCTGTGCGTATTTGCTCCTCGATATTTTTTTCCATTTGAATTAATTAAAATATTTTTTTCAACTAATATATCAAGTTCTTTTTTTGAAGGTTAGCTAGCTGTTCATTTAAAGCTTTTTGTTCATCATTCGCTGCTGTAAGTTCTTCTGTTTTTAAATCTAAAACTTGCTTTTTGTCTTTCTATATTATCAAGAATTTCTTTACTATTTTTCATCAGCACTTTCTAAATTCTTCTTAGCAAACTCTATACTATTTTCTAGTTTAGTTTCTTCGTTTATTAAGCTATAATAGCTATCTTTTTAATTCTTCTATATTTCTTTCAATTAACTCTAGTTTACTCTCTTCTCCCGATTCTAACGAAGAGATTTCTTTATTAATCTTTTTGAATTTTACTTTTAGATTCAGCATTTTAGATTTTTCTCTTTCTGCTAACTTACTTTCAAGGTTTTGTTTTCTTTCCTTAAGATACTTAATATCATCGTTAATTTTTTTCACTTCTAAGTGTTCTATTATTTTTCTTTCCTCAATAATACTCAATTGTGATTGAAGAGATTCTTTTTTTGAACTAACTCTAACTCCTCATCATGGTACTTCATGTAGGTTTTATCTAGTGAAACTAAATTACTTTTTAATAGACTCAAAATCTTTGATAAACTCTTCTTGTTTATTCTCTAAGTTAAGTTTTTTTCCGATTCTTTATCTTGTTTAACTTTAAGTAAATCTGAAAGTCTCTTTTTGATATTCAGCAATATTATAGACATTTAATAAAATATCTTTCTCTTCAAGTTCATTAGAATAATCTAAATACTTTTTGAGTTTTTATTCTTTTGATCTTCTAAAAATTTCATAACGTCCTGAGATTTCTGAGAAAATATCATTTAACCTCATTAAATTGTCATTTGTTTTTTTCTAATTTGAGATTAGTTTCTTTTTTCTTATTTTTTATACTTTAATACACCTGATGCCTCTTCTATAATTGCTCTGCGATCGACAGGCTTAGATGAAATAATATCTTCTACCTTACCTTGAGTAATAATACTATAACTCTCCTTATTAATCCCAAGGTCTAGATACATATCAGTAATATCTTTTTAATTTTTGCACGTTTATTATCAATGCAATACTCACTATCACCATTTCTATACAAACGTCTTTTTAATTTCACAACTATCTTCTCCATTAGAAAAATGTTACCGCTACTTCAGCAAAATTTTTTTCTTTTTTTGCATCTTCAGTTCCCGAAAAGATAACATCTTTCATGCTACTACCACGTAAATTTTTTTAGCAGATTGCTCCCCTAAAACCCAACGAATAGCATCAATTATATTACTTTTTTCCCCGAACCATTCGGTCCAACAACACCAATTAAATTATTTTTAAATTCAAATGTTGTCTTCTTCTGAAAAGATTTAAAACCTGTAACTTCAACCTTTGCTAATTTCATCTCTTTTTTTCCTTTCATTAATTTTAAATATCTTTATATCCAAGCTTTTCTAATGCTTGTTTTGCTGAGATTTGTTCTGACTCTTTCTTTGTTGTAGACGTTCCACTTCCGTATTGTTTTCCACCAATTAAAATAGCACTCGTGAAAGTTTTTTGAATGTGATGGACCACTAGAATCAAGAACTACATATTCAATATCACCCTAATTTAATCTTCGAAACATACTCTTGTAGTATAGTTTTATAATCTACAAAGCTGTGATACTCAAGATCTTTGTACTTCTGTAAATAAAGTATTATTTAAGAAAGTTTTCACCACTTCAAGATTCGACTCTAAATACATTGCTCCTGTGAAAGATTCAAAAATATCAGCAAGTAAAGCTGCTCGACTTCTTCCGCCCATTTTTTTCTTCACCTTTACCTAGATAAATACATTTATCTAAACCAAGTTGCAAAAGCATATTTAACCAATGTTTTTTTCACAAACAATAGATGCACGTAGCTTAGTAAGTTCCCCTTCTGGAAGCTCAGAAAATTTCTTAAATAAAAATTCACTTGTTGTAAGTTCAACAACAGCATCTCCTAAAAATTCCAGACGCTCATAATTCAAATGCTTCGCAATTCTTTTCTCATTAGTATAAGAAGAATGAGAAAATGCATTTTTTTAAAATTTTCGCTGAATTTCAAATTAAATCCATACTCTTCATTCAAATTACTAAGTAATCTTTCAATATATGTTCGTTCCATAATTATTCTCCTTTCCTTTATATTTATCGGGAGAAACCGAAAAACTAACTTTATAAAACGTGTATAGCTGGTTTCTCCCCTGACAAAAATTATATTTATATTTAATCTAATAAAAAAACTCAGAGAACACATCATTTCCATAGAATAATCCTTTTCTAGTTAAACGAAGTTTATTACCTTCAATCTCTACGTAACCTTCTCTTATATTTCTATCGATTACATCTTTGAAGATTTCTTCTGCTCTTTTTTCATACTTTTCTTCAAACATATCTAAATCTACACCTTCTAAAAGGCGGAGTCCTAAGAACATTTCCTCTTCAATTCTTTCCTTAAGTGTTACAGTATTCTCTTCACGTCTAGCATGACCTTTTTCCAACATACTATCGATATAGAATTTCAATGCTCCTTGGTTAGCATAACGTACTCCATCAATATAACCATGAGCACCCGCTCCAAGACCATAATACTCTATATTCTTCCAGTAACTGCTATTATGAACACTCTCATGACCAGGTCTAGCAAAATTACTGATTTCGTACTGTTCATAACCATTTTCTGTTAAGAAGTTAATTACCTCATTGTACATTTTCTCTTCTGTTTCATTTGAAGGTAATGTAACTTTCTTATCTCTAACTTGATTATAAAGTTTTGTTTTTTGTTCTAATATCAATGAGTAACAAGAGACATGGCTAATATTATATCCCACAACCTTCTTCATACTATCATACAAGTCGTCCATGGTCTGTTTCGGTAATGAAAACATTAAGTCAACATTTATATCTTCAATACCATGTTTTTTACAATTAGTAATTGCCATATCCACATCATTAGCAACATGTCCTCGTCCAAGAATTTTTAACAGCTCGTTATTAAAAGTCTGAACTCCCATGCTAATTCTATCAACTCCGTAGCCCTTTACCAAAAGCAACCCGAGAATCAACAAGATCCTCAGGGTTCGCTTCAAAAGTAAATTCACACAGTTGTTGTGGAATTTTATTTCTTAATGCAGTCAATAAACGATGAAGTTGTTCATCATTTAATGCACTAGGTGTTCCACCACCAATATAAATAGTTTCAACATTTTGAATATTTTCCATACCCTCGATTTCTTTGATTAAGCAATCTATATACTTATCAACAGGCTGTCTTTGTATATAAAACTTATTGAAATCACAGTATGAACAAATATACTTACAAAATGGAATATGAATATATACTCCGCGTGGATAACTTTTCATTATTCTTCATCCATTTTCAGAACAGCCATGAAGGCATCTTGAGGAACTTCTACGCTACCTACAGCTTTCATTCTCTCTTTACCTTTTTTCTGTTTCTCTAATAGTTTACGTTTCCTACTGATATCCCCTCCGTAACATTTAGCAAGAACGTTTTTTACGCATCGCTTTAATAGTTTCACGAGAGATAATTTTATTTCCAATTGCCGCTTGGATAGGAATCTCGAATTGTTGTTTTTGGAATAAGTTTTTTTAGTTTTTCTACAATAACTTTACCACGTTGGTAAGCAAATTCTCTGTGAACGATAAAGCTTAAAGCATCGACTTGTTCACCATTTAATAGAATATCCATCTTAACAAGGTTACTATCTTTATATCCTGTTAATTCATAGTCAAATGACGCATATCCTTTTGTATTAGATTTAAGTTGATCAAAGAAGTCAAAGACGATTTCTGATAAAGGTATATCATAAGTAATATTAACCCTTGTATCATCGATATATTCCATATTTAAGAAGATACCACGTTTCTTCTGACAAAGATCCATAACAGCACCTACATAGTCATTTGGTACCATAATGCTCGCCTTAACGAATGGCTCAGTTATTTTATTGATTTTTTGTGGATCTGGCATTTCTGATGGGTTTGAAACATCTACTAAAGTTCCGTCAGTTTTCTCAACTTTGTAAATAACCGATGGTGCAGTAGCGATGATATCAATATTAAATTCACGCTCGATACGCTCTTGGATGATTTCCATGTGTAACATTCCTAAGAATCCACATCTAAATCCGAATCCAAGTGCTTGTGACGTTTCCGCTTCATATTGTAAAGCTGAGTCATTAAGTTCTAATTTTTCTAATGCTTCACGTAAGTCATTATATTTTGATGAATCGATTGGATATAATCCACAGAATACCATTGGATTTAATTTTCTATATCCAGGTAATGCTTCTTTAGCAGGATTATTCGCTAATGTGATTGTATCCCCTACACGAGTTTCACTTACATTTTTGATAGATGCACAGATAAATCCTACATCTCCTGCAGTAAGTTCATCAACAATTTTTTCTTTAGGTGTGTGAATACCAACTTCAGTAACCTCGAACACACCACCAGTAGCCATCATCTTAATCTTATCTCCAGCTTTTACAGTACCGTTCTTAATACGAACTGAAACTATAACTCCTCTATACGCATCGTATAAAGAGTCAAAGATTAAGGCTTGTAGTGGTTCAGCCGCATCACCTGATGGAGCTGGAATATATTCTACGATTTGCTCTAAGATTTCGTCAATACCAATACCCGCCTTAGCAGAAGCAAGGACGATGTCATCTGTTGGCAACCCAATTACATCTTCAATCTCAGTCTTAACCTTCTCAGGATCTGCAGCAGGTAAGTCAATTTTATTAATAATTGGAATAATTTCTAAATTATTATCTAATGCTAAGTATACGTTAGCTAAAGTTTGTGCTTCAATACCTTGAGCAGCATCAACTACTAAAATAGCCCCCTCACATGCTGCTAGAGAACGAGATACTTCATATGTGAAGTCTACGTGTCCCGGTGTATCGATTAAGTGGAAAATATACTCTTCTCCATTTTTAGCAGTATATTGTAATTGTACTGCATTAAGTTTAATTGTAATACCTCTTTCACGCTCAATATCCATTGAATCTAGAAGTTGTGCTTTCATCTCACGTTGTTCTAACGCCTTTGTTTTCTCTAAAATTCTATCCGCAAGAGTTGATTTCCCGTGGTCAATATGTGCAATTATAGAAAAATTCCTTATCTTCTTTTGCCTTTCATTTCTTCTATCCATTTTATTCTTCCTTTACAAATCTTGTTTTTCTACATAGTCTTTAGCTGTATAATACGAAAAAAACCATCTCTTATTAGCTTTTCAATCAGCTTTTTGTTTAAGTGCATACCCTTCGTATCTGCGACTATAACTTAGATAAGCCCTTCTAAAATGCTCATCTAATATATCATCTTCATCTTCTTCCTCATAGTCTTCGAAAAAAATATGTCAAACACCTTTCTTATTATATCAGATGTAAAAGCCATTTGTATAAAGTTTTTTTGTGTTATTTTTTTGAACTTTTTTTATTTTTTTGTCTCTTCGTACTTTATATTCATGCTCAATAATTTTTATAAAAGCATTTCTATCATTACTTCTTCAGTACAAATCTTCGCAATATTTTTCTTCAATAACGTCTTTATCCAAGCCCTTTTCTAACAATTTTCTTTGTATCCAATAAGGACCTTTTTTTGATTTAGGTTGAAATAATCCGTTACCGCAGCTTCTACATAATGGTCATCATTCAGATAACCTATTTCTATTAACTTCTCTATTGCCTCATCAATAACATTTTCAGCAATTTCTTTCTTCTGAAGATATTCTCTTATATCCTGCTTAGTTCTTAAACCAAATTGTAAATAATGTACTGCCTTGCTATAGGCACTCTCTATACTCTCATGAGAAATTATTTCTTTAAGTTGCTCTTTTTGATAAATCTATTTTTTTATAAGTCCATACTTAATTATCGTATCTTCAGAAACATAAAAAAATGTTTACCATTTTCCAATTCAATTTTATACTTAACTTTTTAGCTTTGTTATATTTGTAACTTGCAAATTTACACCTACTTTCTACATTCCTCACTAAAAACTCTTACCTTTAATTTTATCAAAAAAACACATAAAAAAAGGAAATGTTAGAAAGAAAAAGATTAACGAAATCTAACTAGTACAAAAAAATTAGTTTCGCTAACCTTTTTTTATTTTTTTCTACATGGGAGTGACTCAAAAGCCCTAAATTTAAAAAAAGTGTATATGAAAACTCATAGACGCAGTGGTTTATTGATATCTAAATTCGCTTTATAAAAAAACTTTTTAGATATCTAATAAACTGTGCTGGGAGACTCGGCAAAATCTATTTCTTTGAAATCACGATTTTTGAGTCACTCCCTATATAATCCTAAAGTAAATTATCTATGAATAATATCTACTAAGTCGCTTATAGTTAATTCTGGATCTGTAATTTCATCTATTCTTTCTTTTCCTACCTCTGCTAACCACATTTTAAAAGGCTCTGCTTTAGGAGATGGTACAGATTGAATTATACGAAATACACCTTGCATATCCGCAACGTCAGTATTTCTCATCTTCCCATCTGTTGCCTTCATTTTCAACTGTACGATATTTTCGTACAGTTGAACTGCACCTTCTTCATCTTTCATCTTTCTTTTCAAATCACTCCAATATCTTCTTGGATTCTCGCTTTCTGTTAATACTCCAACGATATCAACAATACTAAAATACCACTCTTCTCTTTCATTATCCCAAATTGATCTTATTTGATTTCCTTCAAATAATTTAATCTCATTATCCATAGTTATTCTCCCTTCTGAATTTCATTTGTTGTTTACAATTACCTAGAATTTAAAACTATATGTAACATACAACTGATATAATTTCTTATAAATAAAAATACTTTTAGCTATTACTTCATTTCATCATTTTCTCCTAAATTAGATTTTTTTATATCACTATTCTTATCTCTTAAATTTATAATTTCCTTCATCTATAATTTTAGGCTCATCAAAAAAATCGGACTGATGGAAAAAAATCAGTCCGATTAAATTATATACAAAAGTGAAAAAAACATAGAAAAAACACAAATATCCGTTATAATTTAATCGACGAAAACTAAAGAAAGGAATATTTGTGTCATGATTAATTATAGTATAGATATAAAAAAATTACTAGGGGTAATCGATAATAATGTTAAAATTAATGGAGTTGAAGAGGTGACTTGTTCAAAACATGAAGATAGCCCTCTTCCTCCTAAAGTCTTATTCAAAAATCGTTTATGCCAAACTTGAATACAAACATCATAAATGCGATAAATGTGGTATCAAATGTAATTCTAAAGTTATTAAAAAAATGGATGTAAGACTAGCCACATTAAACTACAAAAATGTGGAGGTTCGAATACATATCTTCACTTAGATAAACAACGTTATTACTGTAGAAATTGTAATCAATACTCTACAGCTGAAACATCTATAACTAAAGGAAAATCTACTATCTCACTTGAATTAAAACGAGAAGTTATATACCGATTAACACTAGAATCATCTAGAAAATCTATCGCTAGAGAATGTAATATAAGCGATATGACTGTTTATAATATTCAAAAAAAGAATTGTTTAAATCAGTAACTAAGAGACCGTCTTCTAAATTACCCGAATACTTATGTCTTGATGAATTTAGGTCAACTAATGATGTTGAAGGGCATTTAAGTTTTTATTTATTGTGACGCTTTAACTCATAAAGTAATTGATATACTTACAAACCATAGAAGAGCCACTATAGTAAATCATTTTTAAATCTAGGTATCCACTAAAAGAACGTTTAAAAAGTAAAAAAATGGTCTGTACAGATATGAATGCAGGATATATGGCTATGATTAAAGAGATCTTCCCTAATGCCACTGTAGTAATTGATAGATTCCACATAATACAAGCTCTAAATAATTCACTAAACAATCTTAGAATACGTATTATGAAAAGATTTAATACTGTTTTTAAAAAGATGATTCTAAAGATGAAATCAAAGAAAAAGAACAAATTTATAAACGATTCAAAGCATATTGAAATTACTATTAAAACGTGAAGATGAGGTTTCTATCAATGATTATGGGAAAAAAAGATCATTTTTAAACAATGGATTACAAGTAGAGAAATAGTAAAACATCTTATTAATCAAGATAAAGTATTAAAGGATGCATATTATACGACTCAAATGCTTTATGATGCATTTGATGCACGTAATTATAAAGGGTTCTTTGATATTATAAACTCAAATATAAATACTATCGCTGAAGAATTCTCAGCTACATTTTAAAACATTTATTAATAATAAATCATATATTGAAAACTCATTGAGATATAATTTGTCTAATGGACCAATAGAAGGTATCATTAATAAAGTTAAAAAAATATAAAACGCACAGGTTATGGTTATAGAAATTTCTTCAGTCTGAAAGCTAGAATCTTGATCGTATTCAACCTAGGATATTCTAATACTGATAGAAATGTTAAACAACTAATTGATTATGATAATTTAGCTGCTTAAAAACTGAATTATATAATTCTTATAACTAAATCTATTGTTTATAATATATAATTTCTTGACAAGATAAAATTCAAGAACTAAAATTTAATTTATAATGTATAACTACTTAATTTCAATCAAAAAAATTATCTTTTTAATATCTATTTTTAAAAAGGAATCATGAGCTTTTAAGCTCATGACCCTTCTCATCAGTCCTAAATTTTTGGAGACCCTAATTTTTATCAAAAAAACTAGATGGAAATGAAAGTTAAAAAAATTAACGAAATCTAACTAGTACAAAAAAATTAGTTTCGTTAACCTTTTTTTATTTTTTTCTACATAATGATATTTCAATATATTTTCATCAGTAATAATATCATTTATATTTGTATGATCCCAAGGAGTTCCTTTTCTATGAGTAATTGTGACTAATTCACTTGCTGTAAGATTCCCATATTTTTTTAAAAAGTACTTTGGATAGAATTAATTACATTCTTCTCATCTAAAGATTGAAGAAATCTCGCTAATACCATTGGTAAAAGTTATCTCTTGAGTAATAATTTCCTCATCTTTACCTATTTGTATATCATTTCGTCCATTATCTTTATAATACTCATAAACACTTGGAATAACAGTACCATACTTAAATGCAATAATATCATCTTTGAAAAGTTTTTTTCCCTGTTTTTTTCTAAATACTCTGCATATACCAAATAAATCATTTTTTTGAAGTTTCAAATTAGTCATCGATTTGAGACTAAGTAAAAAAATTTCGAAACATCTAAAGCCGTAATTTGAGAATCTTCCTTCATCTCTAATAGAAACTCCTCTAAATCAGTAAAAAAACATAAATATCCTCAAAAAGCTATCTAGTTCTATCACACTTTTCCATTTAGGAGAGTTTGTTGTTAATCTATGTACCGCATATTTTGGTTCTAAAAATAATTTCAGAGGTTTTTCTCAAAAAAATATAGTTTATTATATCTTTACTAATATATTTAGACGCGTAATGCCACCCTATTCTTCTTTTTGTTCTATACGAACTCGAAAATAAAATTATATGTTCGAACATAAAAAGACCTCCTTCTACTCTTCTCTCTTATACATATCAATCCAATTTATATACTTTCGTTTTGATTTATGATTTTTTTATGTTCACTTTCATTAACTTGTTCATCTTCTTTTTTTCCAAATTTGAACTTCCCAGGGTAAATAAATATTACTTGAACTCTTTAAATATATATGAATCGCATGATAATTTTTCATCTTTTCTTACATATTGACGAAAAAAAGCTGTACTTTTTAATAATCCTGAATTTTTCTATTTTTCTCCAACAATTCATCATAACTTAAATTCGATTCTAGTATTATCCTAAATCCCATAATGTCATTTAAACATTTTTTTGAATAGGTATTTGAAATTCATCCCTATCAAAACGATAATAATATAATTTATTAAGTACCGACTCCCTATTCTTTCCTCTAAATCTTATAGTAAATTTACTAGAATTCAATCTAATTTCTGAAACTAATATCTCCTTTGAAATTAGTTTTATATACTCATCTATTAAATCCATAAATAAACCATTATAACTTTTTTTCCTTTAAAAATCTTATCTATAGTTGTCTTTTTTTAAGGTTTATAATTTCTTTATTCTTATAAAAAAATTATTTGAAAAAGTTTTTATGGTATTCCCTATATTATTTAATAATTGTACAATCTTCTCAATCTCCATAATGACATTCTCCTATACTATTATTAATAATACAATCAAAAAAATAGAAAAAAATCAAGAAACATACTTAAATTTTTATCAAATAGTTTTTATAAACACCTTTCCTCCCTTAATAACTAATAAAAAAATACCTAAACAATAATTTTAAAAATTCATTAACTAATTAAAAAAATTCCCAAACCATATAGCTTGAGAACTTTTTATTTTCAACTAAGATACCAGTTATTTTTTTAATTAATCCTTCTTTTTTGTAGATACTCTTTTGCCACGTCATATGCAGATTTTTCCGTCTACATCAACTTTGTAGTTCATCTCTGTCATTTCTTTTTTTCTGATATTTTTCCCAGCAAGTTTATTTAAGATTTTTTTCAAGTTCTGGATGTTTTTTTAGAGTTTCTTCTCTCAATATCGGCGCCCCTTGATATGGTGGGAATAAACGTCTATCATCATTTAACAATTTAAGCTTATTTGTAATTATCTTACTATCCGTTGAGAACACATCGATAATATTTACTTCACCATTAGAAATTGCTTGATATTTCAATGCGGGCTCCATAGTTTTAATATTTAAATTTAAGTGATAAAGATTTTTAAGCCCTATTCCCCCATCTTCTCTATCATTAAATTCTAATGAGAATCCTACTTTTGAAGAATTTTTCTACTAATTTTATATCTGAAATATTATTTAATCTATTTTTTTATTTGCAAAAATCTTCTGTTACAGCCAATGCGTATGTATCTTGGAATTTTGTTGGTTTCAAGTATACTAGTTTATCTTGCTCGAATATTTTTCTTACGTGCAACTTCATAAACTTCATCAGGGTCATTAGAAGAAACAGTTACTGGTATTTTTCAATAATGTTGTTGTAACTGTACCTGTAAACTCTGGATAAATATCAATACTTCCACCTTTTTAATGCTTCATATAAAAAAACTAGTTTTTCCCAAAATTAGGTTTGACTTCGACATTTATATCTGTCTCATTCTCAATTAAAAATCTTATACATATTGATTAAAAATTTCTGGTTCTGCACCTAGTTTCCCAGCAATAACTAATTTATCATTAGACATTTTTCCCAATTGGGAAGAAGCTGATTGTTAAAAGCTACTACAGCCGCTAGTAATGATGCCAAAAATAGTTTTTTTGGTTTTTTTATCTTGTAAAAACTTAATTAATAATCCAAAAATGATAGCTAATACTGCTGAGGAAATTGCCCCTGATTAGAATTAACGCCGAATTATTTCTATCTATACCTAGTAAGATAAATGAACCTAGTCCTCCTGCTCCTATTAGAGCGGCAAGAGTCGCTGTACCAATAATCATAATACTAGCTGTTCTTACACCATCCATAAGGATAGGCATTGCTAATGCAAGTTGATATTTTTTCAATTTCTCTAATTTTGTCATACCAAATGCTGTTGCAGCTTCTTCTAACGATGAATCAATCTCCGATAAACCAGTAATCGTACTTTGCAATATTGGAAATATAGCATAAATAACCAAAAGCTACTACCGCCGGTAAAGTGCCTATCCCCATAAAAGGAATGAATAAACCTAATAATGCAAGAGAAGGAATTGTCTGAAAAATACCAGTAATTTGTAAAAACCATTCACTTGTCTTTTTATTCCCTGAGATAATTATTCCTAAAGGAACTGCAATAAAAATAGCAATAATAAGTGATAATAATGAAATCTGCAGATGTTCAAATAATCCAGTTATCCAATCACCTTTTCTTTCTAAAAATGTATTTACTAAATTCATTATTTATCCCCCTTGCAAAAAAATTCACGAACAAAAATCATCCGCAGGGTTTTCTTTTTAATACATCTGGTGTAGCAATTTGAACTACCTTACCTTTTTTTCAAGACACAAATTCTATCTGCAAGTTTCATCGCTTCATCCATATCGTGTGTTACAAAAAAACTGTTGTCATTTTATATTCATTGTGCAATGTTTTTTTATTAAATCTTGTAATTGAACTTTACTAATAGGATCTAATGCAGAAAAATGGTTCATCCATCAGTAAAATTTTTAGGATTAGCAATAATCGCTCGCAATATTCCAACACGCTGTTTTTCTCCTCCAGAAAGTTCTTTAGGAAGGCGATTCATGTAATGCTTAGGATTTAATCCTACTTTTTTTAATAAATCCTCTGTTTTTTCTTTAATCTCTTTCTTATCAAATTTTTTTCATTTCTGGAATTAGCTCAATATTTTTCTGCAACCGTAAGATTTGGAAATAATGCAATTTGTTGAAGAACATAACCAGTTTTTAAGTCTCAATTCCCTCAAATCATAATCTTTTAATCTCTTATCTTCAAAAATAAATGTCACCATCTGTTTGTTCTATCAACCTATTTATTAATTTTTAGAGTAGTTGTTTTTTTCCACTACCACTTGGTCCTACAAGAACAAAAAAATTCTCCTTCTTGTATATCAAAAACTTAATCCATCAAGTATTAAACCATTTGTGGAACAACACAATGATACATTTTTTTATATTCTATCATTTTTTTATACCTTCTTCCTTATTTCTTCCCAATTAAGGAACTTTCTTTTTAATTTCAATTACTTACATTTATACTATCATGAAGTTAATATAATAACAAGTTTGCACTTTACAGTATCTTAGTAACCTTAGAGATACCTTAATCTGTAAATATAATAAAATTTCTAATTTAAGTAATTATTATATTGAAATTTTATCATCTAATTTATAATAAGTAGTCTAAAAGAATTTTTTTCAATTTAGTTTTCCCTATATATAATATTCTAACTTTTTAAATCTACATCTGTCAACATTTTTAAGTTTCACAAATATAGATAACCTATATATGCTTTATAGATTATAAAAAAATAGAAGTATCTCAACAAAATCTATTTCTTCAAAATCACGATTTTTTTGAGTCACTCCTAGTCTTTCATTTTATCGTTAACTTATTTGCATAGATATGCCCAGATGCGATTCATAAAGAATACCTGCTTAGCTAATTGCACTTCGATTATAACTTGTGCGTGGTTATCTAGTTCGACAAGTATATCAACAGCTATATTAAAAACCATCTTCTACATTACTATTAGCTCAAAATATTTTATCTTCACCAATTAGTTTTTGCAATTTTTTTGACGGTAAATCAATAATATCTTTTACAAATTGCAATGCTACCGTTTCGTTACAAAATACTTTTTTTAACAACCAAATCATATATTGGTTTAATGTTTTTATGTCGCTCTTCCATATTTTTTTCACTCCTTATTTTTTTAATTATATTATTTTTTTATATTTTTACTTTCTGCCCTATTCTTAACTTTATTATGCTAGAAAAAAATATTTTTTTCTAATGATATCAACATTTTACACGAAGCTCAAACACAAAAAAATCCAAGAAATGAACCTTTCGATTCTCTCTTGGATTTCTTGCTCTTCTCGACTATCTAAATAGATAATGTTAAAGATTTATTTTTAAAAGATTTAGTAATTTTTTTATTCTTCATCTTCTCTACGTCTTTTTAACAACAGCTATCAGACTTCCTAACATAGCTAATCCTAATCCTGCTAAACCTGTATTTGTTTCAGATTCACCAGTATTTGCTAATCGTTTTTGTAGATTTATTAACTGTTGGATTTTTCTTTTGTTATCTAATGATTTTTTGGTAATTGTGGTTCACCTTTTTTCAGATGTTCTAAGCTTCGCTGGCGTTATTACCACAGGAACTTCTACAGTTGGTTTTCCTGGTTCTGTAATCTTAGCTACTCCTGGTACTTTTCCTTCTGGTAAGTCATTATTTGGTACTGTTCCTTTTTCCATCTTGTCCAATTATTACGACAATCGGTGTTCCGTTCTTACCTGGAATCTCTACCTTAGTTCCTGGTGGATATGTTGATCCATCTGGTTTCTTAGGTGTTACTGTTACATCTCCTGTCTTAGGATCTTGTTCTAACTCAACTGTTGGAGTAAGTTTCGCTGGTGTTGTTACCACTGGTACTTCTTCTGTTGGTTTTCCTGGTTCTGTAATCTTAGCTATTCCTGGTACTTTTCCTTCTGGTAAGTCATTGTTTGGAACTGTTCCTTTTCCATCTTGTCCAATTATTACAACAATCGGTGTTCCGTTCTTACCTGGAATCTCTACCTTAGTTCCCGGTGGATATGTTGATCCATCTGGTTTCTTAGGTGTTACTGTTACATCTCCTGTCTTAGGATCTTGTTCTAACTCAACTGTTGGAGTAAGTTTCGCTGGCGTTGTTACCACTGGTACTTCTTCAGTTGGTTTCCCTGGTTCTGTAATCTTAGCTATTCCTGGTACTTTTCCTTCTGGTAAGTCATTATTTGGTACTGTCCCTTTTCCATCTTGTCCTATTATTACGACAATCGGTGTTCCATTCTTACCTGGGATTTCCACCTTAGTTCCTGGTGGATACGTTGATCCATCTGGTTTCTTAGGTGTTACTGTTACATCTCCAGTCTTAGGATCTTGTTCTAATTCTACTGTTGGAGTTTTACGCGCTGGTGTTGTTACATCAACTGGTTTAGATGGTCTCTTATTCGGTTCTGTTACTATACCTTTTCCTGGTAAATCTCCTTTTGGAAGTCTTTCGTTTGGTACTTCACCTGATCCATTGTCACCGATTGTTACTGTGATTGTTGTTCCATTTTCTCCTGGAATTTCTACCTTCGTTCCTGGTGGGTATGTTGTTCCATCTGGTTTCTTAGGTGTTACTACAGCGTCCCCATTTGGTTTTCTTGTAATTTCAATTTCACCTGGTTGTTCTGTTTGAGGTGCATTTGGCTCTAATTTCTTAGGTGTTTTTCACGTTTACTTCTACTGTTGGTTTACCTGGTTCTGTAATCTTACCAATTCCTGGTACTTCACCGTCTGGTAAATCATTATTTGGTACTTTACCTTTGCCGTCTTGTCCAATTGTTACGACGATTGGGGTTCCATTCTTACCTGGAATTTCTACCTTAGTGCCTGGTGGGTATGTTGTTCCATCTGGTTTTTTAGGTGTTACTGTTACGTCCCCTGTGTTTGGATCTTGTTCTAACTCAACTGTTGGTGTCTTACGGGCTGGTGTTGTTACTACTGGAACTTCTACAGGATCTTTTCCTGGTTCTGTAATCTTAGCTATTCCTGGTACTTTTTCCATCTGGTAAGTCTTTATTTGGTACTTTACCTTTTCCATCTTTTCCAATTATTACAACAATTGGATTATTCTTATCTTTACCTGGAATTTCCACAATTGTTCCTGGTGGATATGTTTCTCCACCTGGTTTCTTAGGTGTTACTGTTACATCACCAGTGTTTGGATTTTTGTTCCAACTCTACTGTCGGTGTCTTACGGGCTGGTGTTGTTACATTTACAGGTTGTGATGGTTTCTTATTCGGTTCTGTTACTGTTCCAGTTCCCGGTTTAGCATCTTTTGGTAAGCTATCATTTGGAACTGTTCCTGAACCATCATTTCCAATTGTTACTTCAATAGTTTTTCCATCTTCTCCTGGAATTTCTACCTTAGTTTCTGGCGGATATGTTCCTCCACCTGGTTTCTTAGGTGTTACAATAGCATCTCCATTTTCCTTACGAGTAATTGCAATCTCTGTTGGAGCATCTGTTTCTGGTAACGTTGGATCAATTCGTTTTGGTGTTTCCACTTTAACATCTTCAGGATCTTTACCCTTTTCTGTAATTTTACCTGTTCCTGGTGTTTTATCTTCCGGTAAATCATTGTTTGAAACTTTTCCTTTACCGCCTTCTTCTATTGTTACGACAATAGGTGTTCCATTCTTACCTGGAATTTCCACAGTTGTTCCTGGTGGATATGTTGTTCCATCTGGTTTCTTAGGTGTTACTGTTACGTCTCCTGTTTTTGGATCTTGTTCTAACTCTATTGTTGATGGTTTACGAGCTGGTGTTGTTACCTCTACAGGTTTAGATGGTGCTTTATTTGGCTCTGTTACTGTTCCTGTTCCTGGTTTATCAGTTTTTGGAAGTTTATCATTTGGAACTGTTCCTGAACCATCATTTCCAATCTCTACCTCTATTGTTGTATTATTATCACCTGGAATAACTACCTTAGTTCCTGGTGGATATGTTCCTCCACCTGGTTTTGTTGGTGTTACGATTGCATCACCATTTTCTTTACGAGTAATTCCTATAGTTGGAGTTTGAGTCGTAGCAACTTTCGGATCTGTTCCGTTTTTTTCTTCTCTTCATCATCTGGAATTCCATCGTTATCATCATCTGCATCTTCTTTATCTGGTATTCCATCTCCATCTGTATCTCTCAGAATCGTTACCGGAACATCTACCTTGATTTCCTCAGTTACTTTTCCAGTTTTTCCATCTTTTTTCTTTTTGTAATTTTAACAGGAATGTTAATTTGACGTTCTTCTTCATCTTTGTCCCAGTTATCTACTGTTGGTTTTCCTGTTAACTCACCATTTCCGTTAACTGATAATCCATTTACTGGTTCTGGATTCTCTTGTGTGATTTTTGAACCTGGCTTATTCGATGTTACAACAGTAACTGGTGTGATTTCAGCTTTTTCTCTCACAGGAGCTGGTGGTGTCACAGTTCCTGTTAGGTCATCCGCTACTTTTTGGATTTTTTTATCTTGTTCATCTGGAATACCATCGTTGTCATCATCTGAATCTGTATTGTCTGGATCGCCATCTCCATCTGTATCTCTTAATACATTTACAACAATATCTTTTTCAACTGGTGTGTCACCTTCATGAGTTACAGTTACTTTGATAGTTACGTCACGATTGTCTTCTATTCCATCCCAGTCTGTGATTTTTGGTGTTCCTGTAACTTTTCCTTCACTATTCACCGTTAATCCATTTACTGTTGGTGCAGTAATTGTACTATTGTCTTTATTTGGTGTTACGACTATTGAACTTGTATATTCTTTATTTTCAATAGCTTTTTCTGGTTCTCCAAATACAACTTCTAACGGTTTTCCAGCAGTTTCTGTAGATGATTGACTTGTTAAGTCTGTTGTCTTACTTGTCACTTTCGCTGTAACTGGTGAACCATCTTTTTACTTTATCTGCAGGAATAGTCACTTTACCATTTGCATCAACAGCAATTTTCGGATCAGAACTTGTCCAAGTTCCATCTCCAGCTTTTGTTACTGTTACTGTTTGTGGCGTGTTATCTTCACCTGTATATGTGATAGTTGTAGTTCCTTCTCCAGTTAATATCGGTGTAATTTCTACAGTTCCGTTTTCTTTTGGTGTAACTGTTGGAGCTTGTGGTTTCACCTTAACAATTACATCAGTTGTTTCTGTTGAACCATCTTCATAAGTAATTGTCACTGGAATTGTATGTTTACTATCTGGTGTTACATTTGGTAAAGGAGATTTTTCCACTACACTTGTAATCTTAGCTGCTGTGAAATCTTTCGTTTCACTTCCATCTACTACTCCAGTAACCCCTGTTTTTCCTGATAAATCAGAATTTGTTAATGGTGAATCTACTTCTTTAATAACATCAACAGTTGTTACTTTGTGAGGTGTTGTTGTATATGTCGCATCATCAGATTCTACAGCTGAACCACCTGTACCTTTTGTTGCTTTGGCAGTAACACTAGTTCCTACTAATTTTTTAGGAATTTCTAATGAACCATTACGGAATACGACACCTTCTTTTTGGTGTTTCAAGCTGCCAATCATTTCCATTTTTTACTAATGTTACATTTCCATCCGTTAATGGAATTGTTACTTTATCTCCATTTGTTGGTGGTGTTACTTTAACATTTCCATTTTGCCATTGTGAAATAGTTGGAGCTGCTGGTTTTTCTTCTTTTACAACTACATGTACAGTTACTTGGTTTCCTGCTTTTCCTTGGCTATCAACTGGTTGAAGTGTTACAGTGTAAACTCCTGCAGTTGGATTTGCTGGAAGTCCTGAAACATTAACAGTACCTGTTCCAAAAGGTTTATCCGTAGTACTGTCATCTTCAGTATCAGATACCGTTACTAATTCTTTTTAGTAAATCAGCTGTAAGTGGTGTTCCTGCATTATAAACTTTTGGATTTTCTTGTGTTCCTACTGTTGCATCTTTCAACGTTACTACTGGAGCATCATTGGTTACTGTAATAACTTTCCATTTTCCGGCTGGTGTTGCATCTGAGCCTGTTTCAGGTTTGTAATCTACTCGTATTCCTAAACCACTAGTATAGTTATCTGTATTATCTCCAGAAGCAGTTTCTTCTTTAATAAGAAGTTTTTTTATTATCTGTTTCTTTTTAAGGTAATACTTACTTTGTTTTCAGCTTTATTTCCTTCATTAATACTATTTGTAATAGCATCTACAAAACCATTTGCATTTGTAACTCCTGCTGGTGCCGTAGAAGGATCTACTTTCCAATTCCCACCATTTTCATCACGGACAAGGACAATACTGTTTGGTGTATTATCAGTGTCAGTGCTGTTATGGAATCGTAACTCGATTCGTTTTGCATCATGTGGCACTGTTACATCGATATGCTTGCTACCAGCAATTGTAGCAGAAGGTGAGTAATCTCCCATTGTAACTACTTTAGGGTCACTCGATTTAGAAACATCTGTATTTCCAACTTTGTTTACTACTGTAATCTGTGTTGGTTGCGTTGTTTCTCCGTTTTTATTTTCACTTTGACGAAGTTTTACATCATCTGGTAATGTCGCTGTCCAAGTATCTCCATTAATTGTTACTTGTCCATTTTTACTTGATAAAACTGTGTTATCTTTATCATTTAAGTGTACTTCCACAACTCTATCATTATTATTATCTAATGTGAATCCACCTAATGTACCATTAATCGTACGTGTTGTTGATGATACTACATCCTGATTAAACGTTGGTTTTGGAGGTGCTACATGGAATGTAACATCTTTTTTTGGATGCTAGCAGGTGTATAAACTTTAACAGTTTTTCCATCGATACTCTTCGTATAATATCCTGCACCAGACGAAAATTTCACTAATGCTTTATAATCTGTTACTACACCTGGTTTATTAAACTCAGTAGTAGTTGTTATTTCAGCATTATTCGTACTCCATTTGAAGTTCATTCCTGCTGGATAATATTTATCATCACCATCATTATTTTGACCATCGACTACTTTCACAAAATTATGAGAGTCTTGTCCGTTATTTGCATTTGCTGAATCAACTAGTTTCGTTCCTAATTCAACAGTTTTTGGACTATTTCTAACTTCAACATCTACTACTTTATATTTATATTTATAAGTACCCTTATTACCTGTTGAATCTGTAACTTCTACACTTCCTACATGTTCTCCTAAAGTAGCAGTATCTGTTGAGGTATTCGCTGCTTCTTCGATCTTAACATTTGTTCCACTATTCCAAGTTCCTGTTTTTTCAATTTCAGTTCCATTTGGAAGCCCTGTTACTTTCAGATTAGTAATTTTATTTCTATCATCTCTTACAGTGAAGGTAGGAGTGAATTTTGCTCCTTTAAATACTACAAAGTTAGCAGTAGTATTCTCATCTTTTGTTAACAACATACCATCCATTGTAGCTGAAGGCTCATTCGCATCCGCTTTTACGACAGGAATTTGAATTTCATCTATTGAATGGTCTGGATATTCGATAGTTGCACCAACATAGTGAGAACCATCTGCATTTTGCTTAATAGCTCCTTCTTCCTTCATAGAAATCTTCAATCCAGTAGTTGTGTTATCTATTTTTACAGGTCCACGAGTTGAATCAAAGGTAATATTTGATTTCAGTGCGTCAAAATCAGACTGACTAATTTTTGCACTTGTAGCATTAACATCCACATTCACTGGTTGAGCTGAAACTTGTGGAACATATTTTGTTGCTTGAGTTAGAACTTTGAATTTAACTCTAGTAGGATTTGTTCCATCTGATATATTTCTTAACTCATTTGTAGAAGCATCTTTTGCAATTACATAACGTGTATAATCGTCAGTATCATTCCATGGTGTTGTTTCTGTTTTATACTCACTTACTTTCCCTGTAACATTGACATTTCTTGGTGCTTCTACTTCGGTATTATCTCTACGAATCAATTCATTATAAGATAATCCTCGGAATCCTAAACCATTATTTATGTCCCCATTTTTTTCCATTATTCTAGATTCTAATAGCTTACCAGAATTATCTGTCACTCTACCAATTGTTAGATTTGTATCTTCTGTTGGCGTTACATAAACTACTTGGTTACCCTCAGCATCCACTATTTTTTCTTTTCCATCTGGATCAAATGTAAATACTGGTGGTTCTTTATCCCCGGCTTTAGAATTCCCTGTTGTTGTATCACTATCTACGCTATCTGTTGTCACAGATTTAGCTGTTATTTCAGTTGCATCCTTAATAGCACGGTCTTTAATCGTTACAACACCCGTATCTGGATTAATAGTTACACCATCTTGAGGAGTATTTGGCGATAGCGACCATATATTGCCATTTTTTGTAGCTGTTATTCTAAAAGTAGAATTATTTGGATGAACATAAGTAAAGTCTAATCTATTAACATTTTCTTCATTTAACGGCGTTACTGTCACATCTCCGTCATCTTTAGACGTAATTGTTGGAGCTGTTGGTTTAACACGGAATGTTTGGTCTCTTTCAATTGTAGCAGGTGTATAAACTTTAACTTCCTTACCATCGATTGTTTTTTTGTATAGAAACCAGCTCCAGATTTGAATTTCACTTCTGGTTTATATTCAGAAACGATTCCTGGTCTGCTCAATCTAGTTTCATTAGCAACCTCTGCAGTTTCCTTCTTCCATTTGAACGACATACCGTCTGGATAGTATTTATCATCCCCATCATTATTTGTTCCATCTACTACTTTTACATAATTATGAGAATCTCCTAATTGTGTATTTAATGGAACAGTTTTTTTGGTGTTTCTCTAATTGCAACATCTACAACTTTATATTTGAATTTATAAGTTTTTCTCATTATTTAGTGCGTCTTTTACAACAATACTTGCTTCATGTTCTCCTAATGTAGCAGTATTTGTTGCTGTAATAGTATCTCCTGTTACTTGAACATCTGCACCAGTTTTAGCCCAGTTTCCTGTCGCTGAGAAATTATTCCCACTTGGTAAACCTGATACACTTACGCTTTTCACGCTATTTTTATCATCACTAACTCTTAAAGTTGGGTTAAATGTAGACCCTTTAAATACTACAAATGAATAATCTGTAGCTGTTTCTGATAATTCTTTACCATTTATTGTTACTCTTGGTGCTGTTGTATCAGACTTCTCAACCGGAATTCTAACATCTTCTGTTGAATGGTCTGGATATTCAATTCTAGCATTTACATAGTATGAACCATTTGCTGGATCTTTCTGAATTGCACCATTGTCTTTCATCGTGATATTTAAACCAGTAGTTCTATTGTTAGCACCATTACTGATTTTTACATCACCACGATCTGAAGTGAAGGTAATATTTGATTTAATAGCATCAAATTCTGCTGGAGTAACCGTTGCACCTGGAGCAGTAATATCCTTATCAATTACTTGATTTCCAACATGCGGAACATATTTCGTTGCTTGAGTTAAAACTTTAAAGGTAACAGCTGTAGGATGTTCACGTGTATTAGATATTGAATTGTTTGAAGCATCTGTTGCATTCACATTACGAGTATATAGTTCATCATCAACCCATCGTGTTGTACCAGTTTTATACTCACTTACTTTCCCTGTTACTATGATATCTCTTGGTGCGGCTACTTCGACATTATTAGCACGAAGTACTCCATTATGTGTTAACCCTGGGAAACCTAAGCCGCTAGCGTTACCATTTGTTTCTTTAAATATAGCTTCCACTAATTTATTTGAATTATCCGTTACAGCTCCAATATTAAGATTTGTATCTTCCGTTGGAGTTACATAAACAACTTGTTTTCCAGTAGCATCCACTATTTTTTCTTTCCCATTAGGAGTAAACGTAAATACTGGTGGTATTTTATCTCCAACGTTTGAATTAGCTCTTGATGGATCACTTTCTACATTATCAGTTGTTTTAGATATTGCTGTAACCGGAATAGAGTCTTTTATTGCTCTATCTTTGATTGTTACTTTACCTGTAGTTTGATCAATCGTTACACCATCAGCTGGAGCATTTGTTAATGTCCATCCATTTCCAGTTTTTGTTGCTGTAACAGTTTTTGGTGTGTTATTCGGATCATTATAAGTAAAATTAAATGTATTAACATTTTCTTCAGTCACTGGCGTTACTGTAACATCCCCATTTGTTTCTGGTGTTACTGTTGGCGCAGTTGGTTTTACTCGAAATTCAATAGTTTTTATATAGGAATGTTCTATTGATAATGTCATTATCTTTACCTGGAGTATTATTAGTAACTTTTTCAACTCCATTTGTTCCAGCGTATCCATCATGGAAATAAGCTGCTGCTTTTACATTATGTTTACCTGGAGTATTTAACGTAACTTTACCAGTCGTAGTACCATTTGAGTCAATAAATCTAAATTTCATTCCACCTGGGAAGAACCCGTCTTCCGCACTTGTTCCATTAGTAGCCGTAATGAAATCGTGCGAATCTGTATAAGACGTTCCTTTAGCAGTTTGTACAACAAGCTTACCGTCACTAACTGTTCCCTTTCCTTCTTTGAAAGCTAAGTCAACAACTTCAACATTAAACTTAACAGTCGCTTTATTCCCACTATCAACATTGTTTCCTTGATCGTCGGATACTTTAAAAGTAACCGTTTGTTTTCCTAATGTTGCATCAGCAGCAACTTTCCCAGTTACATTAGTTGTTCCTGGAGTTTTTTCTACTGCTCCTGTTTTTGAAAGAGTTGTTCCATTGTTAAAATTAACACCTTTAGGTAATCCACTTACATATTTTAAGTTTACTTTCCCTTTAGGATCATTATCATACATTGATAATGGAATATTTAATGTCGCCCCTCTATAAATACGAGTTGTAGGAGCATTCGTCTCATTACTTGTTAATACACTTACTTTATTTCCATCTGTCGGATTTGTCATTTTAACCGTCGGAGCTTGGTTATCTGGAGCATCCGTTGGAGTAACTCCTTCACTTTTATCAGAAGTTACAGTTCCGTTATTATTTACAGTTGTTACAGCTGTAATAGGTCTTCCTGGTAAAGCACTAGAAACTGTAATCCTTGCAGTAGTTCCGTTAGTTGTTCCTGTTCCGATTACATTATTGCCATCATATAAAGTAACTGTAGAACCGTTCTTAACTCCTGTACCAACATTTACCGTGATTGTTTGATTTGTTAATCCTTTTTTATGTTGCACATCGCTTGCTGTAATCGTAGGTTTAATTGGTTTAACATTTAATGTAACTGTTCCGTCTGAACCTGAGTTTGCAGCATCTGATTTTGAACCATCTTGATAAGTAGCCACAGCAGTATATTTGAACACTCCGGCTTCGGCTGTACTTGGTTTAATATTATTTTTCCAACTCCAAGTCATTCCACCTGGAAACTCTCCACTATTTTTAGGAGTAATATATTTAGCACTTACTGGATTATCTGGGTTTGGAAGTGTATCTCCCACTGTTTTGTTATGTGTGCTACCTTGGATAGGAGATAATTGTGCGTCAGTTTTTGTTGTTAAACGAGTTCCTGTTGCTCCCATAATGTACGACTGATTAGTAGTTGTCCCGTATGTTGTTGAAGCTGCATAAACACGCCCATATTGAGCTGCTTCTTCAGCAGTCACATCATCTCTCAGTCTAATCTTAGCATGCATGTGCACTGCATACTCTACATTCTCACCAACCATCTTTATTCCTAAATAGTAAGATGCATTAGGGTATTGACCGTTTTTATTTTTTGTAAGAGTATTTAAAGTAGGGTCATTTTGGTTGTTCTTGAATACATCCCATCGCAAGTTATCGCGATACACCCCTGAACGAGGATCATACATTGATTGAGTATCACCATTAAAGATATTATAGTTTTGATCCCATACATTAGAAATATTAGCTGTATTTCCATATCGTTCAAATCCTTGGAAACCATCAGCAGAAAGTCTTCTACCACCAGTATTACGGTAACGTGTGAACCTTAAATCTTTTACCGTGTTAGACGAATGCATGATATTAAAAGGCGCTTGGAAAAAGTACTGTTGTCTTAACGAATTTTTAACCATCTTTCTTCCATCATTATTGAAGAAGACATCATAAACAATCCATTTACCTTCACTATCTTGTACATAAACTGCTTTAATTTCTGTTTTATTTAACGTTAATTCAGGTTCATCATTCCTTGTGCTTCGACCACCGTTGTCGTTAGGATCAACAGAAGCAAAATATTTAATATTCGCTAGAGCCCCAGAATTGATTTCACCATTCGCTCTGAATTGAGTACCTTCACCCATACTTTGACCATTACGCAAGTCACGAGATCCAGTATTAGCAATTGTATTTTTTCCTTCTTTTACTACTTTTTCAGGAGCATTAGCCTTCGGCATTGAAGATAATACAGAGATTTTCTCATTAAGTTTTTTTAACTAATACATCAATTTCGGCTTGTGTTAACTCAGCATTATTACTATTAAGTATATTTTTTTAGCATTTTCTAAATCTATTTTAATAGCTGCTAGAGTAGAAGCCGGTGCTTTATCTTTATTGATTTTTTTCTAGCAGTTCCTCTATTTTTTTCAATATTAGTTTGTAATTTATTTTTTTATCTAATGCCTTTTTTTCTCTACTTTTTTTGTCGGCATTAGCATCATTTTTTTACTGTTGGAGTAGCATCAGCTGACACTTCCTCCTTTTTAGTTGGCTTTTGCAACTTCTTTTTCTGCTGAGATATTGTTATTTAGAACATCTGTTTTTTTCATCAGTTGAACTAGTTACTTTCTCAACACTAGTATCTTTTTCTATTTTCTCACCTGGTACTTCTCCCGCATTAGCTATACCAGCTGCACCAAAGAAGATACTAGCTCCGATAACAACTGAAGCTGCACCAACTTTAAACTTTTTTTAATAGAGTAAGTTTCTACTTTTACTCCACTTTTCGTATCCCTCAGATACTTATTATTTTTTTCCTATCACTTACGTTTCTCCTTCCTTTTTATTGCTTAAAGATAAATAAAAACAATTATATAACTAAAGTTATACATGATAAATAGCCATTTATAAACAGTTCTCCCTATTTACCCATGTTTCCAATTATACATTATACTATTTATACTTTAAATATACTTTAATTAATCTATTATTCTCTAGATGAAAATAATATTTAATTCGTATTTGTATTATAATATTATATCATATCATCTTTCGCATTGCCATATATATATATATATATATATATATTGTGATAAATATACCGAAAAAAATGAAATAAAAATTTTACTATCTTAAAAAAATTTCTTTTTACTAAAAAAATTACTAAATCTATAATAATATAAACTATAATTTTAACACTTTATTTATTTTATGACAACCATAATATAAAACTATTCACCTCAATAAAATAAGGAGTAACTCAAAAATCATGATTCCGAAGAAACAAGATTTTGTCAAGTCACCTCCGCAAAGTCTATTAGATATCTAAAAAAAGCATTTATAAAGCGAATTTAGATATCGATATATCACTACGTCTATAAGTTATAATATACACTAAAAAACATTTAAGTCTTTTGAGTCAGCCACATTATTACGAAATGAAAAGAAGCCCTATAGAGTATCTTTACTACTATAGGACTCCTCACTCAATATTTAATTATTGTAGAAAAAAATTTAAGATTATATTCTATGTATTTTTATTTTTTTCATCTTCTCTACGTTTTTTTGGCAACAGCTAGAAGGCTCCCAAACATAGCTAATCCTAATCCTGTTAAACCTGTATTTATTTCAGATTCACCAGTATTTGCTAATCGTTTTGTAGATTTGTTCATTGTCGTATCTTTAGTATTATCTTCTATTTGTTTGCCATCATTACTATCAATTCTACCTAAAGCAACTTTTCTAAAGATATGTGTTACAACATCTCCATCAGGATTAATCTCTGTTCTCACATATTCATACCCTGGTATTGTACCATATTCATAAGCTTCATTAGGTTCTCCTAATTTAGATGGAGTTTTAGCATCTTTAGGTCTTAACTCATTTCCTTCTTCATCTACCCACTTAGTAATAATAAGTTTTGGTAAATCGATTGGGTCTGGTAATTCTCCGTTTACAGATGTTCTAATCTTCGTTGACTTTGTTACCACCGGTAATTTTTTAAAGATATGTGTCACGACACCTTCATCAGAATCAGTATCTGTTTTCACGAAATCGTATCCTGGTATTGTACCATGTTCATACACTTCATTAGATTCTCCTAATTCAGATGGAGTTTTAGCATCTTTAGGTCTTAACTCATTTCCTTCTTCATCTAGCCACTTAGTAATAATAAGTTTCGGTAAGTAATTGGCAACGGTAAATCTCCACTTTTAGCAACATTAGCTACTGTTACTGTAACTGTTACTTCTTCTGCTGATTTATCTGGATAACGTACAAAAACTCTACCTGTTACTTTGTCTCCTGGATTCTTATTCTCTGGAATTGCTACAGTTACTTTTCCTTGGTCGTCTACTGTGATTTCCCCTGGTGTTAAGCTTGTGTATGTTGTCCCTGCTGGGATTATTTTTCTATTCACTTCAGTTACTGGAATGTCTACTGATGTTCCTGGTTTTCCACTTCCATCATCATACTTTGGTGTATAGATATCTTTATCTCGGTTGACTACTGTGACACTTACTGGTACTTCTTCTGCTGATTTATCTGGATAGAGTACAAAAATTCTACCTGTTACTATATCTCCTGGGTTCTTATCTGAAGGAATTGCTACAGTTACTTTTCCTTGGTCGTCTACTGTGATTTCTCCTGGTGTTAAGCTTGTGTACGTTGTTCCTGCTGGAATTGTTTTTCCATTCGCTTCAGTTACCGAAATATCTACTGATGCACCTGGTTTTCCACTTCCATCATTGTACTGTGGTGTGTAGATGTCTTTATCTCGGTTAAGGACTGTGACACTTACTGGTACTTCTTCTACCGAATTATCTGGATAACGTATAAAGACTTTCCCTGTTACTTTATCTCCTGTGTTCTTATCTGAAGGAATTGTTACTGTTACTTTTCCTTGGTCATCTACTGTGATTTCCTCTGGTGTTAAGCTTGTGAATATTGTTCCTGCTGGAATATCTTTTTTATTTTCTTCTTTCAGTGGAATTTCTACTCTAGCTCCTGGTTTTCCAGTACCATTATCATACTTCGGTGTATAATCGCCTTTATCACGATCTACTACTGTGACTATTACTGGTGCTTCTTCTGATGATTCATCTGGATATCTTACTAGAACTTTTCCTGTTATTTCCTCTCCTGGTTTCTTATTCGCTAGGATTGTTACTGTCACTTTTCCTTGGTCGTCTACTGTCACAACTTCTGGTGTTAAGCTTGTGTAAGTTGTTCCTACTGGAATTATTTTTCCATTTTCTTCACTAACTGGAATTTCTACTCTAGCTCTTGGTTTCCCACGACCTTCATACTTTGGTGTATAATCATCTTTATCTCTATTGAGTACTGTTACACTTACTGGTACTTTATCCGTTGATTTATCTGGATAGGTTACGATAATATTACCTGTTACTTTTTCTCCTGGGTTCTTTTCCCTTGGGATTGTTACGGTTACTTTTCCTTTGGCATCTACTTTGATTACTCCTGGTTGATCGCTTACGTATGTTGTATTCGCTGGAATTGTTTTTCCATTTGCTTCACTTACTGGAATCTCTACTGATGCTCCTGGTTTTCCACTACCACCATTGTACTGTGGTGTGTAATCATCTCTATCACGATTGAGTACTGTTACACTTACTTCTACATTGTCTGTTGAATTATCTGGATAGGTTACTGTAATATTACCTGTTACTATATCTCCTGGGTTCTTTTCCGTTGGGATTCTTACTGTTACTTTTCCTGTAGTTTTATCTACTGTGATAATGCCTGGTGTTCCACTTGTGTAAGTTGTTCTTGCTGGAATTTTTTTCCCATTCACTTCACTTACTGGAATCTCTACTGATGCTCCTGGTTTCCCACGACCCTCATCATACTTCGGTGTGTAATCATCTTTATCAGGGTTAATAACTATTACTCTTACCGGTACTTCTTCTTCTGATCCGTCTGGATATCTTACTAGAACCTTTCCTGTTACTTCATCTCCTGGTTTCTTTTCCTCTGGAATTCTTACAATTACTCTTCCACTGCTATATAATAAGACACCCTCAGGTGTTAGACTTTTATAAGTTGTTCTTGCTGGAATTGTTTTTCCATTCGCTTCACTTAACGGAATCTCTACTGTTGCACCTGGTTTTCCACGACCTTCTTCATACTTCGGTGTATAATTATTTTTTATCAAGAATAATTACTGTTACACTTACTGGCACTTCTTCTTCTGACCTGTCTGGATATCTTACTAGAACTTTTCCTGTTACTTTATCACCTGGATTCTTATCCGCTGGAATTGTTACCGTTACTTTTCCTTGGTTGTCTACTGTGATTTCCCCTGGTGTTAAACTTGTATAAGTTGTACCTTCTGGAATTGTTTTTCCATTCGCTTCACTTACTGGAATCTCTACTCTATCTCCTGGCTCCCCTTTACCATCAGGATACTTCAGTGTGTAATAATCTTTATCTAGGTTGACGACTATTACACTTACTGGTGCTTCGTCTATTGTTCCATCTGGATAGGTTACGGTAATCGTACCTGTTACTTTGTCTCCCGGATTCTTATCCGCTGGAATTGTTACAGTCACTTTTCCTTTGGAATCTACTGTGATTCCTGGTTGATCACTTTTAAATACGGTGTCTGATGGAATTGTTATTCCTCTCGCTTCACTTACTGGAATCTCTACTGATAAACCTGGTTTTCCACGACCTTCTTCATAATACGGTGTGTAAACGACTTTAAAACGCTCAACATGTACTACTACTGGGTTATCGACTACTGTTACATAGTTTTCGTCTGGTTCTTTATCTGGAATTTCTACCTTAGTTCCTGGTGGATATGTTGACCAATCTGGTTTCTTAGGTATTACCGTTACTTCGACTGGTTCTTTAGCTGGTACTTTACCTATTGGTACGAATACTTTTTCATCTTCCAATGGAATTTCTACACTAGTTCCTGGTTTTCCGTCACCATCATTGTAATGTGGTGTGTAATCATCCTTATCACGGTTGACTACTGTTACATTTACTAGTACTTCTTCTGTTGACCTATCTGGATAACGTACAAAAACTTTTCCTGTTACTTTGTCTCCCGGGTTCTTTTCAGCTGGAATTGTTACGGTTACTTTTCCTTTGTCATCTACTGTGATTTCATCTGGTGTTAAGCTTGTGTATGTTGTTCCTGCTGGAATTGTTTTTCCAGTTGCTTCAGTTAAAGGAATTTCTACACTAGTTCCTGATTTTCCATTGCTATCATCATACTTTGGTGTGTAATCATCTCTATCGCGGCTAAGGACTGTTACACTTACTGGCACTTCTTCTGTTGATTTATCTGGATAACGTACAAAGACTTTACCTGTTACTTTATCTCCAGGATTCTTATCTGAAGGAATTGTTACAGTTATCTTTCCTTGGTCGTCTACTGTGATTTCTTCTGGTGTTAAGCTTGTGTACGTTGTTCCTTCTGGGATTATTTTTTTCCAGTTGCTTCAGTTACCGAGATGTCTACTGTTGCTCCTGGCTTTCCACTTCCATCATTGTACTGTGGTGTATAGTCATCCTTATCTTGATTGATGACTGTTACACTCACTGGTACTTCTTCTGTTGATTTATCTGGATAACGTACAAAAACTTTTCCCGTTACTTTATCTCTTGGTTTTTTATCTGAAGGAACTGTTACTGTTACTTTTCCTTTGGCATCTACTGTGATTTCTTCTGGTGTTAAGCTTGTGTACGTTGTTCCTTCTGGGATATCTTTTCCATTTTCTTCTTTCAATGAAATTTCTATTTTAGCTCCTGGTTTCCCACTGCCACCATCATACTTCGGTGTGTAATCATCCTTATTTTGGTTAATAACTGTTACACTTACTGGTACTTCTTTGGTTGATTTATCTGGATACGTTACTAATACTATTGCATTTCCTGCATCACCTGATATATTTGTCGACGGCTTACTTTGTACTGTTAGATTTCCTGGACCAAAGTTTCGTACTTTTGCCTTCACTTCATCATCCGTAATGTTATGGTTATACGGAACTGTTAATGTTTCTCCTGTTGGATTATGACTATCTGCTCTGAATTGAGTACCTTCACCCATACTTTGACCATTACGTGAATCACGAGTTCCAGTGTTAGCAATTGTATTTTCTCCCTCTTTTACTACTTTTTCAGGAGTATTAGCCTTCGGCATTGAAGATAATACAAAGACTTTCTCACTAAGCTTTTTAGCTAGTGCATCAACTTCAGCTTGTGTTAACTCAGCATCAGCACTATTAAGTATTTCTTTCGCATTTTTCTAAATCTATTTTTTTATAGTTTCTAGTGTAGAAGTAGCTGCTTTATCTTTATTGATTTTTTTCTAACAGTTCCTCTACTTTTTTTCAATATTAGTTTGTAATGTTTTTTTATCTAATACTTTTTTTCTCTACTTGTTTGTTGGCATCAGTATTATTATTTAATGTTGAGTTAGCATCTGTTTTTTTCATCAGTTGAACTACTTACTTTCTCAATAGCTATATTTTCTATTTTTGTCCCCAGACACTTCCGCAGCATTAGCTACCCCAGCAGCACCAAAGAAGATACTAGCTCCTATAACAACCGAAGCTGCACCAACCTTAAACTTTTTTTAATAGAGTAAGTTTCAACTTTTACTCCACCTTTTGTATCCTTCAAATATTGATTGTTTTTTTCCTATCACTTACTTTTTCTCCTTCCTTATTATTTCTTAAAGATAAATAAAAAAACAATTCTATAACTAAAATAATATATGATAAATAGTAATTTATAAACAATTTATCCCTTTTTAACTTATGTTTCCAATTATGCATTATACTATTTATACTTTAAATATACTTTAATTAATCTATTATTCTCTAGATAAAAAAATAATAATTAATTTGTACGTTTATTATAACATATCACACACAGATATATATATATATATATATATATGAAAAAAATATACTCTAAATCACGAAGTTAAATGTATGAAAAAAATAAAATAAAATTTCAACATCTTAAGAATTTATTTATTAAAAAAATATAATAATTCTTTAATAAAAGTAAACTATAAATTTAACTCTTTATTTATTATGTGACAATCATGATATATACTTATTCATCTCAATAAAAAAAGACAATCAGTAAACATTTTTACTAATTGTCTTAGAATTTAATATATCCTATTCATTCCCTATTTTTTTGTTTCACCTTATTATAATGACGAATAACATTAATACGCTCCAATAAAGTGTGGCAATAATATAATAACAATAACAATTGAATTTATCACTTTATTTAGTGTCTCCCCAAAGAAACCTATTAATAGTCCTTTATTTACTATTGAAAGAACTAGATAGATACAACATAAAATTGCTGACACAAAATTCACCATCAAAAAAATATTCCCGAGTTACTATTCTTCTTCCTTATACTCTGTATTTCTTCATCCGATAACTTTTCTAAAAGTACTTTCTCTTTTTTTAATCGTCTCTCTAGATATTCCAAATATAATCAAATAAAAAAATACAGAATATCAATGAAAATATTTCTAATAAAATTTCTAAATCCATAGTATTCACCTCCATTTAAATTTATTATACTATATTGCCTGTACAAAAAAATTACCCATATAAATAACTCATCATAAAAAAATTGTTATAAATTAATCTTCACCATATACTATACCAATTCAAAAACTAAGAAGTCTTAGAAATAGAAAGGGACTGATAAAATTATCAGCCCCATATATTAAAAAAATATTATTAAGTTTGGTATAGTTATATTGTATATGGTAAACCTTATATGAAATTAAAATTATAATTAAAATTTACTTAAAAATATTATTATAGATTTAACTTATTTTTAATTATTATATGCCTGAAAAAAATATTCTCATTCTAAATTCACTCTATACAATCCTTTAAATTTTTATGCTTTTTTTGTGTTTTCCCCTAACTTCTCTGCTCTTTCTAAAGATGCATCGATATTTTTCACATAGATTTTTCTTTACCAATTTTTCTCTATAAACCCAGCTTTTTCCATAACATGATAAGGCTGCTCATTTACATGCGATAATATTAGTGTTAGCCCACGTTTTTTTACATGTTTCTAATATTTCTTCAAGCACTTCTAATCCTGAAATATCCATAACAGGAACATTACGCATTCGTATAATCAAAAACATTTTTTTCCTTCACCATGTTCAAAATTAGTAAATACATTTGCTGCTCCGAAGAATAATGCTCCAAATATTTCATAAACAATTGTATTTTTAGGAACATATTTTAAGTCAACTTCTTCTGACAGTTTATCTTCATCAGACGAACCTTTATATGTCCATTGTCTAACTTCTGCAATATCAGACATACGTTTTAAGAATAAGAATGCTGCTAGTACCATACCGAATTCTATCGCAATTACTAAATCGAAGAATAGCGTTAATAAAAAAGTAATAATCAACACTACAGTATCACTCTTAGGTGCAGTTTTCACCATACGTACACAAGTACGCCATCCACTCATATTATAACCTACAATTATCAATATAGCAGCCAAACAACTCATCGGTATATATGATGCATATGGCATTAAAAATAACAGTATTAATAATAGAGTAAATGCATGTACCATTCCAGCTACTGGAGTTCTACCTCCATTTTTTACGTTAGCTGCCGTTCTCGCAATTGCACCTGTCGCAGGAATACCACCAAAAAGTGCTGACATAAAGTTCCCAACACCTTGAGCTACTAATTCTGCATTAGATTTATGCTTACTACCTGTCATACCATCAGACACTACAGCTGACAGCAAGGATTCTATTGCAGCTAATATTGCTATCGTAAATGCAGGTAACATCATCTCTCTAACTAAAGAGAACGAAATTGTAGGCACTGTAAAACTAGGAAGTCCTGCTTTAATCGTATATAGATCACCAATAGTTTTTACCGGCAATTTGAAAATAGCTACTAAAAATGTTGTTACTAGTATTGCGATTAAAGAACCCGGTATTTTCTTAGAGACTTTTGGCCAAAATACTTGAATTAATATCGCAAGAACACCTACTGCTAAAGTTATAAAACTTATACTTTTTTTATATTATGACTATACGCAACTATCTTTCCAACAAACTCTGCAGGAACTGCTCCCATGCTTAATCCTAGGAAATCTTTAATTTGACCTACAACTATTCCCATTGCGATTCCTAAGGTAAAACCTATAGTGATTGTTTTAGGAATAAATTTAATCAAGTCACCAAAGTGAAATAATCCCATCAAGATTAACATAACTCCTGCCATCAGTGTTGCAACAGTTAATCCTGCAATCCCGTGTTCAGCTATAATTCCATAAATAATAACGACAAATGCTGCAGTAGGTCCACCAATCTGAACTCTACTCCCACCTAAAAATGAAATAAAAAAACCTGCTATAATCGCAGTATAAAGACCTTGTTCCGGGTTAACTCCAGATGCAATCGCCAAAGCAATCGATAAAGGTAATGCTATAACAGCTACTATCAAACCAGCAATTATATCTTTTTAAGCATTGTTCCTTTGTATAATTTTTTTCATTACGCTAAATAACTTCGGCTTAAGATATTTAAATGAATTCATCTTCTCCTCCTACTTCCTGAGAATCTTTAGTATTACTAGTTTAGCACTATAACGAAGAAAAAAACTCTAGTTAAATCAGAGATACTTTTGAAATATTTTAAAATTTCATAATATATCTTCTCACAACTAGAGTTAATTCTATTATATAATAAATTTATTTGTTATAAATTTTTAAAAAGAGGTTGCTCTAAACGTTCTAGATTTTTTAAAAAAATTACAAAGAAAAACTCATAGGCGCAGTGATTTATTGATATCTAAATTCGCTTTATGAAAGCTTTTTAGATATCTAATAAACTGTGCAGGGGTGACTCAACAAAATCGAGTTCTTCGAAATCACGATTTTTGAGTCACTCCCTAAATTTCCCTTTAATATCTCTTATTACATCTACCAAAAATTCCTTATTGGCAGTATCATACCAAGTTCCATCCATTTTATTTCTAAACCATGTTAGCTGACGTTTTGCATAACGGCGTGAATTCTGAGAAATAGCTGCAATAGTATCTTCTTTAGAAACATTGCCATTAAGATACGGAATCATCTCCTTATATCCTATTGCTCCTAGAGCTTGCAGTTCCGTACCATACTCATCAATAATCTCTCTTACTTCCTGCTCAAACCCTTCTTCAAACATCAATTCAACTCGCTTATTAATACGATTATATAGAACTTCTCTTTCGGTATTAAGAACTATTAAAAATGGATTATAACAATCTAGAACAGTATTTCCATTGTTGTTTGTTGTTACACTTTTCTTTTCATTCATCACATAATTATATGCATTGATTACACGACGATGATTTTCTATGTCAATCGCATTATATGTATCTGGATAGTTCACTTTTAGATATTCTCTTGCCATATCTACATCTATATCATAAGTTTTCTCCTCTAAATCAGTAAACTCATAATTATTAAGAACCGCATTCATATAAAAAAACCAGTTCCACCAATTAATAATGGCATCTTACCTCGAGCATGTATTTCTTCAATTTTCTTACGTGCTAGCTTTTGAAAATCATAGACAGAACAAGTATCAGTAGGTTCTAATTCATCTATTAAATGGTGAACGACTCCGTCCATCTCTTCTTTTTTCACCTTTGCAGAACCTATATCAAACTTCTTGTAAATTTGAACACTATCTATAGAGATTATTTCACAGTTGAACTCTTTTGCAAGTTCTATACTAAGTGCTGTTTTACCGACTGCGGTTGGTCCTACTATCGCTATTAAAGGTATTTTTTCCATCTTACCTCCTACACTATACGCTTAAACATTTTTTCTAAATCTTTTTTCTCCATTTTTGTAATTATCGGACGTCCATGTGGACACGTAAATGGATTCTTACATTCATAAAGATCACTAATAACCTTATTCATCTCGACATCTGTAAGAACTTGATTTGCTTTTATAGACATTTTACAACTCGCCATAGCAATTGCATCATTTCTTAATTCGTTGAAAGTTATATTGTTATTTCTAAGAACCTTCTCAACAATAATTTTTATCATTTGTTCTTCATCTTCTTCTATCCAACCAGGAAACTCACGAACAACATAAGAATTATCTCCAAATTCCTCAAAAAAACAATACCAAGTTCCTCGAATTTTTTTCTAAATTATTACGAATCTCAGCCGCTTCTTCTACAGAAAAATCAAACATAAGTGGTATTAACATCTGTTTTTTATAATTCTTTCTTTCGATAAATTCACGTTGCAGTTTCTCATAATTATATCTTTCCGCAGCAGCATGCTGATCTATTAAAAATAGCTTATTATCTGCTTCTGACAAGATATATGTTTTTAAAAATTTGAGCCAATACTTTTTAAATCTGGCAAAGTTCTAACTTTTGTATCATCATCTTGAACGATTTTTCACATCTTTAATTTCATTAAAATGACTATCATCTTTTACTAAATTAGAGACTACTTCTTCAGTGCGATCATCATAGTTCGTGTTATCTTCTTTTTTTGAGAAGTTCATGAAGTTCTCTATCTCTTTTTTTAGTTGGCTTATCGCCATACTTATTTCTATTGTCACGAGGATGTGAACTGTAGCTTAAATCTGGTAGGTCACTCTTAATTTTTTGAGTTTTACTTCTTTGATTAAACGTATTTTCTTTACTTTGTACCGGTGTTTTTTTCTTCATTAGAGTTTGTTAACAAATCTCCTCCAAAAAGGAACTCATCTTCTTGAATAACATGACTTGTAGGCTCTTTGGGCTCATTTATGAAAATACTATCACCGTCAGCGCTACTTAGAACTACATCGGATTTTTTTCTAAAAAAACTATCCTCATCTTCTACATTTCCAAATTTTTTATCTAGTTCATCTAAGAAATTAATTTTTTTCGATTTTTCGCTTTTTTTCTTTTTTTCGTAAGAACATTATTCATTCCTTGTGGAATATATGTATAATTACTTAGTCTCTCTGCGATAACTTCTTTTTATTAGACGGATTAACTCCGCTTCTTTTGATAACCTAACTTCTTGCTTAGTTGGATGCACGTTAACATCTAATAAAATTGGATCCATTTCTATATTAATTACACATAACGGGTACCTGTTTATCATTAATAATGTACCATACGCATCGATAATAGCATTTTTGAATTCCATAGTTTTTTTAATATAACGACCATTGATAAAAAAATATTTATATAGTTCTTACTAGCTCTTGTCTCTTCTGGTACAGAGATATAACCAAATACTTTGTAATCATCGTTACTACCACTAAATTCTATCATATTTCTAGCGACACCCATATTATAGATTTTAGATAAAATCTTATGAACATCACCATCACCATATGTTTTAAAGGTAATCTTACCATCGACATGAAGTTCGAAAGCTACATTAGGATAAGACAGAGCAAACTTATGAATAATATTAGTAATATTAGCTTGTTCTGTATGCGGATTACGTAGATATTTTAACCTTGCTGGTGTATTGTAGAATAAATTTTCCACACTTAAATCAGTTCCTTTAATAGGTGCATAATATTCCTCAGAAACTACTTTTCCACCTTCAAGAACCAACATCTTTCCTTGCGCTTCTCCCGCACAACTCTTAATTACTACTTTACTTACAGAAGAAATACTCGCTAATGCCTCACCTCTAAAACCTAAAGTTTCTATGTGAAATAAATCATAGTCAGCGCTTATTTTACTAGTCGCATGACGCAAAAATGCGCGTGCCAAATCATCATTAGAAATACCACTACCATTATCAATAATTCTAATTTGTTGAATACCAAATTCTTTAATTATAACTTTGATATTAGTACTTCCTGCATCAATAGAGTTCTCCACAAGCTCTTTAACAACAGAAGAAGGTCTTTCGACTACTTCTCCCGCCGCTATTTTATTTGATAATTCTGCAGATAATATATTTATTTTTTTCCCATTTAATTTATTTCACATCCTCACTTATTTTTTTCGTTGTAATTCATATAGAAGATTGAACGCCTGCATTGGTGTTGTTTCTAAGAAATTTACACTTTCTAATTGCTTTTTTTAATTTCATCAAATTTCTCATTATCACCATCAAAATCAATTGTAATTTTTGCATAGTTTTTTTCCCTGATTTTTCTTCAGCTTTTTAATTGTTTTTCTAATAGTTTTTTCTCTAACTCTTCTTTAAGTTCTTTTTTTCTAATTCTTGACGAAGTTGTGCTCTTAAAGCTTCCTCATCTACTTTTTACAATCTCTTCTTTAACTACTTTACTACTATATTCTTTTTTTCTAGTTCAGAACGAATCTGTAATCTTAAAGTCTCCTCATCTATTTTTTTACAACTTCTTCTCTAACTACTTTACTACTATATTCTTTTTCTAGTTCTTGACGTATTTTTTTCTCTTAGTTTTTCTTCAGATTCTTGTGATGAAGCATCACTTAATACTTTATTATATCTAACATTATCAACAAAATCCTCACTACCTTTATTACCACTTTCTAATTCTCTTAAGATTTTTATTAGCTCCTACAATAACATCTTCTGGTAGATGGGCAAGCTTGGCTACATGAATACCATAACTCTTCTCGATAGGTCCTTCATTAATTTTATATAAGAAAATTAGTTTTCCCATGATCTTCTTTTGCAGAAACATGGATATTCTTTATTCCCTGGGTAATATTTTTCCAATTTTGTAAGTTCATGATAATGAGTTGAGAATAATGTTTTACATTTTATAGTATTATTGATGTATTCTAATATCGATTGAGCTAAGGCAATACCATCATAAGTCGATGTTCCACGACCAATCTCATCAAAAATTAATAATGAATTTGCAGTGGATTCTACTAGGGCATTCTTCGCCTCTATCATCTCAACCATAAACGTTGATTTACCTCCGGCTAAATCATCACTCGCACCAATTCTAGTAAATATCTTATCAAAAATTGGTAAATCCGCAGAGGCCGCTGGAACAAATGACCCAATCTGTGCAAGAATCACTATAAGAGCAAGTTGCCTCATATAAGTAGATTTACCAGACATATTAGGTCCTGTAATAAGCAAGATATTATTATCTTTATCTACTTTACAATTATTACTAATATAACTATCAGCACTTACGTTTCTCTCAACAATCGGATGACGACCATCAACAATATCAATAATATTATTATCATTGAACTCAGGCTTCACATAACCATATTCTTCTGCCACATCAGATAATGAAACAAAAACATCAATATCACTTAAAGTATTCGCCACTCTTTGTAATCTCACGATATAATTATGGATTTTCGTCTTAACTTCTTGAAATAATTGTAATTCTAACTCTTCTATTTTCGTTTTAGAATTTACGATATGTTCTTCAACTTTTTTCAGTTCTTCAGATACGAATCTCTCACAGTTAGAAAGTGTTTGTTTCCTATGATAACCTAGTTCTGTTGGATCTATAGTCTTTAGTCCCTACTTTAGATATTTCGATAAAGTAACCGAAAAATCTTATTGTATCCAACTTTTTAGATTTTTTTAATCCCTGTTTTCTCTTTTTCACGTTCTTCGATTTCTAATAATATTCTATTTCCGTTTTTTTACTAGCATTCTTATAACTATCTAACTCTTCATTGAATCCTAATTTAATTACATTTCCATCTTTAACTGTTTGACCAGCTTCTTCATGGATTGTCGCTTCAAGATAGTCGTATAAATCTGTTAACTCATCGATATTCTCTGCGATATCTTTTTAATTTATTAGATTCAAATCCTAATAACAATTTCTTAATTTCCGGTATTTGAGCCAATGTTTTTCTTCAGATTTAATAATTCCTTAGGACTTACAATATTATAAGAAACCTTTTGTAGAAATTCTCTCTAGGTCATATACTTCTTTCAAACTAGTTTTTCACATCAGCTTTTTCAAAATAATGTTTAGTAAAATCTTCCACGATTTCCTGACGTTTTTTTAATTTCTTTAAGATCCAGCAATGGATTTTTCTAACCATTTTTTTAGTTTTTCTTGAACCCGCAGCTGTTGATGTTTTATCCACAATGCTAAGAAGAGAACCTTTTTTCCTCCGTTAGCCATGTTTTTGAGTAACTTCTAAGTTTTTTTAATGAGTAGTTCGTCATATATACAAACTTATCTTTAAAAGTACACTTCAAAAATCTTTTAAGGCTTGAAATATCTTTATTTTTGAGTTTTTTTCAATATAGTCTAAAAGAACATCACATGCAATACGAAGATTACTATCAGTAATATTACTCGTTTTTTTCCTTAGTAATGTCATTAGTTTAACTCAACTTCAGTAATATATGCACTAATATCCAACTCTTGATCTTTTATGCTTATTACCTCTTTTATATTATTCTTCAGTACTTCATCCTGAAGGTCAGTCATATTTTTAAGTACAGTACAACGACTATCACCTGTCATAATATCACAAAACGCGAAGTAGATATTATTATCTTCAACATATGCACTACCTAGGTAGTTATTCTCATCGTAGTTTTTGTAGTTCATATACGTCCCTGGTGTGATTACCTGAACCACCTTACGCTCTACGATTTTCCCTTGACCAGGTTCAGAAACTTGTTCACATATCGCTACTTTATACCCGTTATTAACTAAAGTATCAATGTAAGCTCCTGATGAATGAAATGGAACTCCGCACATAGGAATTTTTTCAGCTCCTCCATCACGAGCAGTTAAAGTTATTTCTAATATTTTTGACGCTCTAGTCGCATCTTCAAAGAACATCTCATAAAAATCACCAAGACGGTAAAATACAAATGCATCTTGATAATCCTTTTTTATCTTCAGATATTGTTCTATCATTGGAGTATATTTCATCTCAAAAATTCCTTTCTCTTTATTTCTTCCATGTATTTATAACATATATAATTTTTAGCATAAAACACAAATAATTTAAAATAACATTTTTCAAATTACAAAAAGATTAATACTAAAGAAAAACTAATTTATGTTGTAAACATAGTATAAATTGATTATAATATGAATGAAAGATTATTTTGAAAGAGGATGAAGAATATGTTTAACTTAGAAAATATGAACGAATATGAACAATATTCATATTTAATAAAGATGTGTGATCCTTATATTAGTTATGAGGTAATAAACGGTGAATTGAAAAAAAGTTTTTTTAAAGATAAAACTCCTGATATAATTTATGAAGCACAAGAAAAAAATTAAAAGTTTAATCTCTTCACCTGGATTTGAGCTTCCTAGATAATAAAAATAAAAGGAGCTACCCCAAAAAGTCATAAAATTTAACAAAGTGTATACACAGTGGTTTATTAATATCTAGATTCGCTTTATAAAAAGCTTTTTTTAATATCTAATAAACTGTACGGGAGTGACTCAGCAAAATCGATTTCTACGAAATCACGTTTTTTTGAGTCACTCCCAATTTATAAAAAGTCTTCTTTTTCATCACAAATATTCCTCTATATCTAAAATCCATTATATCACTTTTTCAATTAATAATCTCGTTCAATCTGTTATATTGTAAAAAAATAAAAAAACTAAAAAAATAGATAACAGAATAATTTATAGTGTTCATACTATTTTTTTAGAATCACTCCTTTGATAATTGATTATTAAATTTTTATTTGATATAATCGAGTTTGAGAGAGAAGTTAGGAGTGTAATATCTTCTAAATAAGGATGGTGGCTACTTCAATATGAAAGGAGATGATGCTTATGCTCATAAGTGTCAAAATCTTGAAGAAAGGAGTAGCAAATTGTCAGCTTACGAAATCATACAAACGATTATTGGAATCAATCTATTGATTGTTACAATAGTTGGTATATGTATCTCAGCTTTTTAAAAATGACAATAAAAAAAATAACCATCTTTAAAACTTTTGAACGGGTTAAGATGGTTATTTTTTTAATAACATTTTCAATCAGAGTCACCGTCTTTGCAACGGCTCTCTCTTTTATATTTTTTTATTCTAACATAAATAAATTTAGAATGCAATATTTTTTTGATAGACAGTAATTATACATATAAAATATTTATTTTTTTAAGAATAACTAGTTAAATTGTATAATTACATCAAAGGAGTTGACTTATGTTAAATTTCATAAAAAAATAAAAACAAATTTATCGATATTAATTTTTTACTTTTATATTTAGCTTTTTCTAGTTTATTATTTATAATATTAGCTGAATATAACAACAATAAAAATACCTACGTTATTTCTTAAAACAATTTGTTTTTCTATGCGCTTGGATTAGGAATAATATACTTATTACAAAAAAATACCAATTGACTACATAGAAAAAAATTATCTATTTTTTTCTATTTATTTACCTTAATTCTATTGGCAGGAATATTCCTAGTTCCTTCTAACTTTGCTCCGATAGTAAATGGTGCTCGCAGTTGGTACAACTTGGGATTATTCACCTTGCAACCATCAGAGTTTGGTAAAATAGCTACTGTAGCAATGGTAAGTATGTTAATAAAAGAAAAGAGCTTTTAAAGATAATACTGACACTATAAAACTTTTTAAAACTAGCATTAATTATAGCTATACCTTTTATATTAGTTCTAAAAAGAAAAACGATTTAGGAAATGGATTGTTTTTTTATCTTTTTTATTTTTTTAGGTTTGGTCTTTTTAGTCAGTAACAAAGGAAAAAAACATTATTTAGAATCTATTCTATTGTTATAGTAGTATTAGCAATAATTATTCTAGCTGCACTATACTTTCCTAGATTACTTAATTTTTGTTGGTTTGAAATCTTATCAACTTAATCGCATCCTTTCATGGTTAAACCCAGAAGCATATAAGTTAGATTATTCTTATCAAATTACACAAATACTTAAAGAAGTGAAATTAGGTGGATTAACTGGTACGTTTGTGAAAAAAATAAAAAAACTATATTGACGAGCAGTTTAATGATTTTCATCTTTTTCGATAATAGCAAAGAACTTCGGATTCATAGGAGCATCAATATTTCTATTTATTTTCTTTATATTTATCCTAAGGTTATTCAACATAATGAAAAAAATGTGAACAAGGTAACTATAGTTATTATTTTATTCTTCTAACTATTTGTAGCTTCTGCTTCTCATTTTTTTACTAATATTTTTTCTACACTAAGTATAATTCCAGTAATAGGTATTAGTATGCCATTCATAAGTTATGGTGGTAGTTCATTAATAGCTAATAGTATTCTCTTCGGAATTATTGTTAAAAATAAACGCCACTATCCATGAAGAATATATGGAAGATGAATATTACGAAAAACTACGAAGAAGAATATGATGAAATTCAATATAACGATGATTCTCATCCTTTAGATCCTATATATGAAAATAACAATAACTATTACGAAGAAGAACCTCAACAATATCGAAGAAATAAAAGAAAAGATAATACTGTGGATAGAAAAAAATTTTCTATCCACAGTATTATCTATTTTCTTACATCCTCAATGAATTTATCATCGATAGTTTCAATTAATTTCCTAAAATTGCTTTTAGCAGAATAGTAATCACGGATATCAAATACCGCATTATGCGTGTGAATGTAGCGTGCACAAATACCGATTACAGTAGTTGGAATACCATTTAATGCTTGATGAATATTACCAGCATCTGTTCCACCTGGTGAAGTAAAGTATTGGTATTTAATTCCATTTTCTTCCGCAAGTGCTACGATTTTTTCTCTCATATTAGCACGAAGAACCATTGTTCTATCAACTAATCTAACTAAGAATCCTTCTCCTAAGCGACCATTGCTTGTTTCTTTTCCATCCATATCGTTTGCCGGACTACAGTCTACAACAAAACATACATCAGGTTTAATCATATTAGCAGCAACTGTTGCACCACGTAAACCTACCTCTTCTTGAACAGTTGCACAAGCTACTAAATTAAAATCTAATTCCTTATCAGCAAATTGTTCCAAGATTTCTGTAATAATTACACAACCATAACGGTTATCTATAGCCTTGCTCATAAATCTATTCTCAGTAAGTTGTTCGAAAGTTGTTTTTGGAGTAACGAATGCACCTTCACGGATTCCCATTTCTAATGCTTCTTCTCTTGAAGTTGCACCTACATCGATAGTCATATCACTAATTTTTACATTCTGTGCTACACCTGCAGTGAAGTGCTTAGGAATAGATCCTATGACACCAGTGAATTTTTTTCCTTCATATGAAGTCACTGTATATGTTTGAGCTAAAAGAACATCTTCTCTGAAACCACCAAGTGTTTCGAACTTAAGCATACCATTTGGTAATACTTTAGTTACGATAAATCCTACTTCATCCATGTGAGCTGCTATCATAACAGTTTTAGCATTCTCTTTTTTAGATTTTTTAATAGCATAGATTCCACCTAGATTATCGAATTTAATCTCATCAGCATACTTAGATAGGTTTTCTTCTAAATATTTTTGAAATCTCACTTTCAAATCCTGATGTACCATCTAACATTGTTAATTCTTTGAATCTTTCTATTGATTTACTCATTTTTCTTATACCTCTTTTATGTACTCTATTGTTTCACTTTCTTTATCATAACGAACTTCGTACTTAATATTATCATTATCAAAATAGAACATTAAATATGAATTTTTCTTTTAAGTTAAGCGTATAACTATCAATAACATCATATCCTAGAGCTATTAATTTATTTCTACACCTATCTATGTGATCATTATCCAATTCTTGTTCTTCTGTTTTTTGATAAATACGATATCCAGCATAAGCTGCTGCTAATGGAACTAGTATTTTTCTGAATTTCATATTTTACCTCTTATCTGAACTCATCACATAACGCGTTAAACATTTCTTCACTAAATTCTAAGTTTTTGGTGAGCAACTGGTTCATCACGTTTATAGTTACGTAAAAGTATCTTCGTAATGAGGGTTTCTTCTCATTTTTTATAAATTACACCTGTTACAAGGTCATTGTACTCTTCTAATACTCTGTAAGCCTCTAATTTATTAGTATTGTCATAACCTTCTATATCAGAAAGTTTTGTTAAATTCTCTTTATACCAAGCCGGTGTATTTTTGTAGTTATATGTTTTACATGGGCTAAATACATTGACTAATGAGAATCCATCATGATTGATAGCTTCTTCAAAAATTTGCATCATTTCTTTCATATCACCTGTAAAGGCTTGAGCTAGGAAGGTAACCTCACAAGATAAAGCAATTTTCATCGCTGATAATGGTTTTTCCATTACACCCTCTAATGTTGTAGTTGTTATCAAACCTTCATCAGACTTAGGCGACATTTGACCTTTAGTTAAAGCGTAAAGTTGGTTATCCATTACTACATAAGTCATATTTACATTACGTTTCATAGCGTGAACAGCGTGACCTATACCAATGGCATATCCATCTCCATCTCCACCCATAGCGAAAACTGTTAAGTCTTGGTTAGCTAATTTTATCCCTTGAGCTACCGGAAGTGAACGTCCGTGTAATCCTTGAACTCCATATGCTTTTGTATATCCACTAATCTTTCCAGAACATCCAATCCCCGCAGAGATTACAACATTCTCAGGTTTAATCCCTAGATTTACAACAGCTCTATTTATACCCGCAAGTACCGAGAAGTCTCCACAACCGGCACACCAATCGGGCTTAACATCATTTTTATAATCTTTTAATGTTACTTTCAAATTATTTCTCCTCCTCTAGTAATTGTTCAACAAGTTGGTGAGTATAATAAATATCTCCATCATATTTTAGTAAACTTCCAATTTTTTCTGAATTATGATATTTACTTGCAATCACTGTACGTAATTGCTTATTATGATTGTGTTCAACAATATATACTTTTTCTATACTTATCAAAAGTATCACGAATAGACTGAGCAACTGGATAAATTTGACGAATTTGCATAGTATCAATCTTCATGCCTTGTTCTTTTTAGTTGCTTAGCTGCTTTTATTTAATACTCCATAAGTTGAGTTAACACCTACTAAAAGAATATCTTTTTCATCATTATACTCATTTAATACAAATGGTCTTTCAACTAATGCTGATTCAATCTTGTTAGCACGTTTTTCTTTTTGGCGTACCGTGTTGCGTTTAACTTCTGAAGGTAATCCTACAACTGAGTGTTCATAACTATTTGCATTATGAATTCCACCTTTTTGACCAGGAATTGTTCTATTAGAAACTAATACATCAGTAGTATAACGTTTGAAATAGATAATATCTTCTTCAGTAATTTCTTCTTGTTTCAGTAAGTTTCCACGATCAATTTGAGCTCTGCTAAAATCAAAGCTAGGAACTGTTTCTTTGTTCATTCCTAATTGTAAATCCATTAAAACAATAACTGGAGTTTGATATTTTTCTGCCATATTAAACGCGTCAATCATAGTGTAGAAACAGTCCTCCACAGATGTAGGAGCCAATACAATACGAGAAGCATCCCCTGTTCCACCATAGACAGCGTGGAAAATATCAGATTGTTCCGTCTTAGTTGGAAGACCTGAAGAAGGTCCACCCCTTTGAACATCTACAATAACAACTGGTTGTTCTGCCATTGCAGCCATTCCTAAAAATTCAGTCATAAGCGAGATACCAGGTCCAGAAGTTGCAGTCATAGCACGTACCCCAGCAAAGTTAGCACCAATAGCTACACCTAATGCTGCAATCTCATCTTCAGTCTGAATATAAGCACCATTAACCGTTGGAAGTTTATCAAATAAATATTCCATTATCTCTGTAGCCGGTGTAATAGGATACCCTGCATAAAGTCTACATCCAGCAACTAACGCCCCAAGCCCTGCTGCATGGTTACCGATTAACCACATGTTCTTATGGGTTGGATTTAATTTTTTAAGATAGTATTTATCATTTATATTATTCTCAGCCATGAATTCACTCATAATTTCACGACCTTTATCAAAAGCTTGAATATTAGTATTTACAATTTCTTCACCTTTACTAGAGAATTTTTGATTCAATCATATCATAGAATATTTTTTTGAATCAATATCTAATAATGCTGAACAAATTCCAAGTGTAATAATGTTTTTTTAATAATTGGATTAGCAATCTCTTTTTGCTAAATCTGTAATTGGAAATACCGCTACTAAGCCTTTTAATTTCTTCCGAAATTTCAGGTTTAATTTTAGCATCCGCAATAATAATACTATTTTTCATCTAATTCTGGGATATAGCTATCTAATGTAGCTTGGTCAAAGGCTATAAGAATATCAGTCTTGTAATCAATAACATTTATTTTTCTCTTCCGATATACAAATTTTACTATTACTGTGCCCACCTTTAATTCTACTTGCGAAGTCTCTTGTAGAATACATGTGATAGCCCTAGTGTATTTATTACTGTAGAGAATATCTCGGCTGTACTTTCTAAACCTTCACCTTGTTCTCCACCAATTTTTCCATCCTAATTTATTAATCATATAATCTCCTTTAATCTCTTTCATTAGAAATTTACTCGTTGATTTCTCAATACTTTATTTTTAACATATTTAAAAAAATTTTTTTCCATCTAATAGTATTTATTATCAATACGAAAAACTCTTGAAAAAAATATTATTATCTCATATTTTTTTCTGATATAGATTTTCAATATTATTTTTTTAAAATTTGTATAATATTTAGGAGATGTTATTTTTTTGAAAAAAATACTAGTCTTATTCTATTACAAATAAGACTAGTATCTTCGTTGTTATTTATTAATTATTTTTTTCTTTTTTTCTTAGAATTAGTGATGCTAATAATCCAATTACTCCTAATGAAGCCGTTGTTACTGAGTTCAATCCTGTATTTGGCAACTTATTATTAGCAATTACACTGTTATTTTTGTTTTTTCTATAACTGAAGTTGCTTTTTTTGTGTATAATTTCTTCCTTCTACTTCTGAACTTTTTAGAAATAATAATTGGATTTTTCAACTTCTCTATTACCATTTTGGAGTTTGTGATGTGTAAACATGTGTAACAATTCCATCTTTTTTAGATGTTGCAACTGCGTTATATCCTTTAAGAACTTTCGGTTCTTTATCTCCCTAATTCTACTGGCACAAGTTCATTTCCTGCTGCATCAATATGACGTGTTACTACTAATTCATCTTTAGCTAAGACTGGAGCATCTTGAGCAGTTTCACCTTTTTGGCACTTCATTTCTTGGCGTTTCAGGTTTCTCAACTTCAAATTTACATGTTTTAGAATCTACAGAAATTGTACGTGAATTTGGATTTACTACTGCGTATTTAGTTAAATCAGCTTTTTCTAAATAATTTTTAAATGCTTCATCCATAGATGGTCCTTCTTGACGTTCTCCACCAAGCATTGTGTATCCATCTCCTCCTGCTGCTAAGAAGTCATTTGTAGTTAGGTAATATGTTTTATTTAAGTCTAATTTATCATATGCACCAGTGTCGTGGTTCTTAACTTCTACACGTAATATACGTTTTCCAGAAGGTAAGTTTGTATCGTAGTAAACTTTAGCACCTGATACGTGTAGGAACCCCCCACTTGGTTCTAATAACGGCTGACCATTTTCATCAAGTACAGTCTTCCCAGCTTTATCTACTTGCAATATAGAACCTAATGATTTTTCAAACATTTCTAACACATTTTTACCAGACACTTTAATTTGAGAAATAGTGTTACCGAACGGAAGAACAGCAATTACACTACCTTTTGTGATAGGTTTGTCTTTAGCGATAGTTTCACGTAAACCACCACCGTTTGTTACTGCGATGTCAGTTTTATTTTGGAATCCAGTTTGTCCATATTCGTAAAGTGAATCTGCTACTACGTTTCCTAAGTTTGTTTCACGTACACGAACATTTTCACGAGTACCACTTAACTCTACAGGACTATTTTTAACAACAACAACAGCGTTTTCTGCATCATATTTCGCTTTAATTTCATCAACTAATTTTTTAACTTCAGCATTAGGCTTAACATTAGTAGTTTCTGAAGCTTTAATTAAACTTGGAGTTCCTAATAAACTATTTGGTTTTAATGTAACTTTACCAATATTGTTTAAGTAACTTCCAGTTTGGTTATAAGTAACGTTGTCTCCATATGTTTTTGATTCAACAGTATGAGAGTGACCATCAATTACTACTACACGTTTTCCTTTTAGAAGAGGACTTTTAGATAATTCGTCAGCAAGAGTAGAACCTCTCCATGCATCTGGAGTTGTAGTATCTACACCTAGGTGAGCTAGAACAACATAAGTTTTATAATCATCACCAGTAGCTTTTTGCTTTTGCTTGAATTTCTTTAACTACATTTAGTACTTCTGGAATAGGATCTTTAAATGTTACACCTTGAACATTTTTAGGGTGTGTTTTTGTCGCAGTTTCTGGTGTTGTTACCCCAATAACAACAACCTCATCACCTTTAACATTTTTATCTTTATCAATGATTGTAGCAGCTTCAAATAAGCGTGCTCCATTCACATAAGTATTCGAGCTTAATAGTGGGAACTTAAGAATTTGTTTGTATTTTTTTGCTTCATCTAAACCGAAATCAAATTCATGATTTCCTACAGCCATAGCATCATAATTAATTTTATTTAAAATTTCTGCACGAGCTTCCCCTTTTGTTGAGTTAGAAATTGGTAATCCTTGGAATACATCCCCTGCATCTAGAACTACTGTTGTTTGATCTTTTTTAGCACGTTCATTTTCAATTACAGTCGCTAATTTAGCATCCCCAACAACAGATGTATTCTTATCACGACCTGTTTCTTCAACAATACGTCCATGCACATCATTAGTATGAACTAATACTAAATCTTTTTTTCAGTTGTTTTTTTGTACAGTTGCTGATGATGGCTCTGACGATGGTGCAGCTACTGGTGAAGTTGTTGAAGCTGATGTTGACTCATCTGCAAATGCAGCTCCTCCAGAAGTTGCAATTGCTAATCCTACTATCGTAGCTGATGCTAGTGTATAATTTTTTTCTTCATAATAAAATTTTTTTCTCACTTTCAATTTAATAAATTATATTTTTACATAATATCATAAACGTACGATTTTTTTCAACTTAAATTTAAATATTTTTTTATGATATCGATTAAAAAAACGTACTTTTTTATAAAACTTTTTATATTTTTACTAGATAAATTGAAAATAAAAATGGAAGTAACTCGACAAAATCTTGATTTCGAAAAAAATCTATTTTTATCGAGTCACTCCCGTTAAAGTTCATTAAACGTCTGAAAAGTATATACAAAGTGAATTGAAATATCTATAAATCACCGCTTCTATGAGTTCCCATATAAACATTTTTTTATAATTTAGGACTTTTGGATAATCCTGTTTCTTTTTATTATAATTATTTAAACATATTTAACAGCAGTCTATCACTTAATTTAGGGGAAAAAAATTGACTAATTTTTAACCGCTAAAACTAATTTAAATGGTAAATTAACCTCACGTTTTTTTCGTATCTATTCCTTTAATAATTTTTACCAACTACTAGTTTTTGGAGTTAGTGTTTTTTTCCACCTAATGATTTTTGATAACTCTTATCTTCATCAGCAATATTGAAAAAAATTCGTTGCCACTGGACCAGGGTTAACCGTCATTACATGAACATTATCTTTTTTTAAGTTCTAATCTTAACGCATTAAAATAACCTATTAAAGCAAACTTCGTTGCTGAATAAACAGAACTTTTTAGGGGTAGCAATTTTTCCAGCTATAGACGCAATTGTAACTATAGTACCACTCTTTCTTTTCTCTCATTCTTTTTAGCTATTTCAGTAGTTAATTGTATTGTTCCTATTACATTAGTATCAAACATATTTACTACATCTGCATCACAAAAATTCGCTAAAATCCTTCATTATACCATATCCAGCGCCATTAATCAGAATATCAATATCAGTAACAGTTGATAATAATTGCTCTACTTGATCTTGCGAACCAATGTCCACGCTAAATACTCTTGTTTTTACATTATCGAAAGTTTCACATTTTTTGGCAACTTTTTTTCAAGAGCCTCTTTTCTACGAGCAACTAAAATTAATTCAACATTTCCTTTTTTTGAGCAAATTGATGAGCTAATTCACGCCCCCAAACCACTCGAAGCCCCCGTTATAAGTATTTTTTTATTTTTCATTTTCCATTGATTATCCCCTTTTTACCCATGTTTTGCAGCACAGCTACATTGCCCTTTTAGACACTTACAAGTTATAATCTCTTCAGCAGTCTTTCTTTTCTCTTGCAATAATTCAATAATTTCATCAATATTACTCTTACTTAAATTATCAGTTTCAATTATATTCTTTACTATAATATGCGTTCTTCTCTCACATATTCTGTCTAAAAAGTTTTGCGTTAAAATATCCAAACACTCATCTTCAATACAGTTTGCTGAATATAAAAATTTATTCCCTATTTTTTGTAGATATGAATCCTTTTTTTCTACAAGTCTCGACAACAATGTTTTTAATCGTTGATGCCGTCCATGACTTTTTCTTCACTTAGAGTATCAATAACAAACTTACTGGTAGTTTCTCGATTACTCCAGATAACTCTCATTACTTCCCACTCGGCTTCTGAAATATTAATCTCCATTTAAAAATCATCCTTTTTTTATCAGTTACATCTGTAACTATAATACTATTTTAACGTTATAATGTCAATTCATAAAAAAAGAGTGACTCAAAAATCCTGATTTCAGAGAAATCGATTTTACCAAGTCACCCTCCGCAAAAGCTTAACAAATAACTAAAAAAAGCTTTTTATAAAAGCAAATTTAGATATCGATAAACTTCTACATCTATAACTTCCCATATATGCTTTTTATTTAATTTAGAACTTTTTGAACAATCACTTAAGACTTTTTTCTTAATTGGATGTTCAATCATTATTTTAATTATATTTGGATAAATTTATCTCACATACTTAATATAATTTTATAATAAAAATTTTTCCACATTTATATCTCTTAGCTCATATATTTTTAGATGCTATCTCATACTCTAGTATATACAATTCTACATGGATTTTTTTATTATTATTTTACTTCTCCAAAACAAAAAAATTATTCTATCTGATTCAGCATAATTTTTTTATTATTTTTTTCAAAGTCACAGAAATAATCTTTAACTTTAAAACCGATATTATTTATCTCTGTAAAAAAACTTCTTCAATTTCATAAGTTCTTTGCGAATGGAACTGCTCTAGTTTTTTTATATAAACCATTGTTTTTCTTTTTATGAAAAATGAAAGTTCACTCTCAACTTCTAGTGAATTTTTCAGTTTTATATGTAAACCATAAATAACTAATTTCTTCATCTTCATAACCAAAAACTTGTTTTTTTCTAACATATCTATGACTTTTTTGGGTGTATGCATATCAAAAACAAATTTCGCACCTTCTTTTTAAAGACGAGTACACTTCTTTTTAACCCCAGTTTAAACTCTTCAAAAATCTGATAAATAATTAAAAACATCAAATGCACTTAATACAAAAATCAAACTCCATATTTAACGATGAAATTTCTAATAAATCCATCGCAAAATAATTACAACCAGGAACTTTTTTTCACTAGCTATTGCTAACATTTGTTCACTATTGTCTACTGCGAATACTTGTCCATATTTTTTTCAGCGTTGGTAGCATTGTACCACTACCACAACCTAAATCAAGAACTAGAAGATTTTTCTCTATCTTCTAATTCTTGACTAATAATATTTTTATAAGCATCGTAGTCGACATCCATTAGTTTATCATAAACAATACTTAAGTTTTTCGTACATAATTAAACACCTTTTTATAGGATATTTTTTTCAAATAGTGCATCTAACTCATAGTATTCTCTATCGTCACGCGTCATGATGTTTACTACAACATCTCCTAAATCCATTAGAATCCATTTAGCTTCTCTTAGACCTTCTGTACTATGAATTTCTCCGCCATTTTCTAATACTTGTTCTCTAACTTCTTGTACAATTGCTTCTACTTGTCTATTTGTAGGTGCATGACAAATTACAGAATAATCATATAATACTCCTGCTTGAGTTAAATCATAAGCAACGATATCATAACCATGCTTATCGTCACATGCATCTACAACAATTTTTAATAAGTTTTCTACTTCCATTTTCATCCTCTTTCTTTATTTTATTTTTTTATAATATGGAACATTACTACGTATAGTACGTCATCTTCTGGGTATCTTTTTGCTAGTTTATCAATTAATTCATCCAGAGTAACACCATAATATTTTTGCATAACGCTCTGTTAAAGTATCTCTTGTTACAGGTTTAACTAGATCGACTTCTAATGTAGCAAACACTGTATCAGGGTCTTCATAAGTCGTAGCTTCTAATAAATCACCTTTTTTAAAGTGCGCTTCACTTTTTATTTCTAATAGTAATTGTTTTTTTCATCTGCTAAGATTTTTATCTTTATTTTTTTCTTTAAATCCTACACGATAATTTTTTTAATATTATAATAGTTATAACATTCTAATAACGAAGGATAAATTCTTTCATCATTATCTATTAAATATACCAATGTGTACTTCGCAGCAAGTCTAACTGCTTCATCAAGATCATATTCAGATACTTCAGTTACCTCAGCTAAATGTGGGTGTTTCCTTTGTGGATCAGTGTAGTCTGCGATAAAGATAATTTTTTCTAATAAAGTCATGTACTTTCTACCAAATGTATGGTTGGCAACAGCAAGTTTAACCTCTTCATCTTCAATATCAAACTTTTCCTCAATATATGCACTTGCTACAGGACCATGAAGCACCTCTACTGGATAATCTAGTAAATTCACATCTAAATTATGTAAAATCACATACTTCTTCATCAGTACCTCATCCATAGGTTTACAAACATCATGCAATAAGGCTGCCAACGCTGCTTGTTCTACATTAGCTCCATGAATTTTTGCTAAATTTTTAGCCACTTCGACTACCCTTAAGGTATGCTCATATCTTTTTTTCTGGTAATAACTCTTTTACTTTATTTTTGAATCTCTTGAAATTCCATATAAACCCAACTCCTCTATATATGACCTACATTCATCTGTTATCATATATTTAATACTATTCTTATTTTTTTATTTTATCCCTAATCAAACTAGAACTTATCTCAATTATCGGTGATTTCATAATCTCATAACTTATGGATTTATAAAATACATCCCCATCTACTACCTTATATAAATCTTCTTCATCTCTAGCTACAAAAACAAAAGTTACTAGTTTTTGATAGTTCATCTATATTATACCATTTTTTTAAATCTTTTCGCTCTATCTGTCCCAATAATAAAATAAATTTTTTTCATTTTTTTATAATTCACTAAAAATATTTAACGGTATTATAGCTATAACTAACTCCCTCATTCGAAATTTCAAAGTCACTAACTTCAAATTTCATATTATCTTTAGTACTTAGTTTTATCATTTCAAACCTATTTTTGTCGCTAGCTTCGAGTTTGCGATCCTTTAATGGAGTAATATATGAAGGAATAAAAATAACTCTCTCTAAATTATAAGTTTCTAGTGCAGTTTCGGCAGTAATTAGATGGCCTATATGTATTGGATCAAAACTACCACCATAAAGTGCAATCGACATATTACTTCACCAACTCAATTTTTCTATACTTTTCTTTAGAACTTTGCTTATATAAAACGATTGTATGTCCAATTACTTGAACTAATTCAGAAGAAGTACGCTCAGACAAAATTTTTGCTACTTCATCTTTATCCTCTTCACAATTTTGTAAAATACTTACTTTTTAATAATTCACGTTTTTTTCTAACGCATCTCTTATCCCTTGAATCATATCACTATTTACACCTGATTTTCCAACTTGGAAGATTGGCGATAAATGATGTGCTAATGCTCTTAGTTGTCTTTTTTGTTTTCCTTTTAACATCTTATCCTCTTTTCTTTTGCTATATTATCGATTCACGTACAAATACTTCGATTTCCTCTGGTACATGAATATCTATCTTACATCCACTATCACTATTAACAGTAATCCAACCTAATCCTGAAATTACAATATCCATCTTTCTACTATCAATTGTGAAGCTTTTCTTAACTTGATTATTGAAAATAGAAATATTATCCTCAAAAGGCGGTTTCAATAGTGTTCCTAAATGTTTTTCAAACAGTTGATCTGCATTGCTAAGTTTTTTGTACGATGTATTTCAACCAGATTTGAAGCATATAGTGTGAAACTTTGACGTTCACCTTCTACGAAATCCATCCTTGCCATTCCACCGAAGAATAAACTCTGTTCAGCATTCAACTGAAATACACGTGCTTTAATTTCTTTTTTAGGCATTACTAATTTCAAACTTTGAGCATCTAAATAATGTGCAATATCATAATCTAATATAATACCCGGTGTATCATAAATACTAGTAGCTCTATCTAGGGGGATTTCTATCATTCCAAGTGTTGTTCCTGGAAAATGAGAAGTTGTAATAACATTCTTGTCCCCAGTTGTAAGTTCGATAAGTTTATTAATAAAGGTAGATTTACCAACATTTGTTGCTCCTACAATATATACATCCTTACCATTACGAAGCTCATCTATACGACCTGCCGCCTCTTCAACACCTTGATTTTTTTAATAGCACTAATTAAAAAGAATATCTTTTACCTTAATACCCTTAGCTTTTTAACATTTTAAATAACCATTGTTTAACTTTATTTTGCTTAACAGACTTAGGTAATAAATCTAACTTATTAGCCACTAATACAATATCCTTGTTATTTCCTACAATATCGACGACATCCTCAATCCAACTTCCAGAAAAATCGAATATATCAACAACTTTAACTATTAACGCATCTTTTTTTGATAATGTTTTTAATAAGTTGATAGAAATCCTCTGCACCTAATTGAACATCTGATACCTCATTATAATTTTTTTAGTCGGAAACATCTTTTACAAACTAAATTGCCATCAATACTTTTTTTCTACAACACTTTTTGGTAAGTAACCTTGTTTGTTTTGATCCTCACTTTGAATCTCAACACCACAACCTATACAATAAACTCTATTACTCAATATATCCTCCATTGTTCTCTTTCTTATGTTTTTAATCTATAACCTACTTTTTTTCATTTTAGGAAATGCTTTTTCTTCTAGTTAAATTATGTATTATCAATGCTTCAAAAAAAATCTATTAATTCTAGTTTTTAAAAAGCATCCGTCTTAGAAATTGGTTTAACAAGTACACTCATAGCACCAAAACTTTTAGCACCTAAAACATCAGTTAATACCTGATCTCCTAAAATAATCGCTTCTTCTGGTTTTCTATTTAGCTTTCTAAGAGCTTTCTTAAATCCGATTGTTAAGGGTTTTTTTAGCTCCCGCAACATACTGAAGATTCAACTTACGACAGAATTCATCCACTCGCTCTTCAGTATTATTTGATACGACAATAATATCAAATCCAGCTTTTTTTCATCTTTTTTTAACCACTTATTTAACTCTTTAGTATCTTTTTTTACTATCCCAAGAAATAAGAGTATTATCTAAATCTGAAATAATAACCTTCTTATTGTGCATATTCATATATTCAACATCAATAAACTCGTACTTTTCTACAAAATCATCAGGTGAAAAAAATATTTTTCTTAATACCATTTTTTTATCACTAATAGCCTATAAAATAGTCGCTATTTTTCTCTCCCATCTTGATTTCTCTATTTTCCAAATTTTTCCTCTAAAAGAATATTATTTTTTTCAAATAATAATACAACTGTAGATCCAGAACTCAAAATATCCTAACTCATCACCTTTTTTTAACATAAATACTCTCGTAAGTAGGGATAATAGAGTTAACATTTTGTGCTCCTACTGGTATCATAGTATAATTAATTTTTTTCCATTCAATTTATAGACTTGTCTATAATTATAGCTAGAATATTTTTCTCCTAATTCCAATCCAAGATTATTAACTGGATATGAATATTTTTCCTAAGCTATAAGCATCTTCAACATGGCTATTCATAGGAAAATGTATACGATGATAATTTTTAGGACTGAGATATATTATCATATACGTCCCATCTTTATATTTGTCAGCAAGTTCACTATCTCCAACCAAGTTTTGAACATTATAAACTTGATTCTTAACAACAAATGTTCTTTCATTGCTGATAGTACCTACTTCTGAAATAACTCCATCTGTTGGACTAACTAAAGCATCCTCTTCTTGATTAATCGGTCTAGCATCTGGATGTAATTTCCTAATAAAAAAACTCATTAAGATTTTTAAAGTCGTCAATTTCATCTAAAATCTCATCAGTATTAATATCATATACCTTAGCAAAAGGTTGAATCATTAATCTACTCAAATTAGATTTTTGTTAATTTTTTTAGAGCTTTTTGAGCTCATATTTCCATTCGTCAACTCAACACAAAGTTGAAACATTTTTCTTTTTTTAACATATCTGTCTCCTTATTGAACATCATGTTATATTTTTACTATAAAAAGACGAGTAAATACAAATATTGAAAGGAAAAACCCTACTAATATTTAAATATTTTTCAATGAAATATCCAACTTTTGAAAATATTAGTTATTATAGTATAATTTTTTTATATTATTGAATCTTATACTATTATTAATTATATATTTATAACTTTTGCTCTACGTTGTCATCATTAACAACTCAAGATTTGTATATCCAAATAAAAATGAAAATTTTTTTATTATAGATTATTGATTTTTGCCATCATAAAATTGTATAATAAAATTATAATAATAAGCAAGGGAGTGAATGACATGACGTTAAATAATAAAGTTAAAAGAAAACATTATTTTTAACAACTGTCCAAAAACGTTTGAACTAAGGGCTATTCTCTGACAAGTGTTCAGGATATCATAAAAAGCTAAAGCCCCTAAGGGAAGCGTATATTACTATTTTCCAAAAGGAAAAGATGAAATTTATTTAGAAGCACTCGATAAAATCAACAGTAACGTTAAAAAGAATTTAAATCGATTTCTCCTAAAATAGGGACTTTAGAGGAGTATTTAACAACTGTATTTGAACTTTTTTTATATCAAAAGGCAAAAGCCTGTAAACGTAGTGGATTTTTCACTTACATTGCTTGCGATGGAGACTGCCGAACTTTCTCCTATAATTGCAGAAAAAAATGTAGTGATATACTTGAAAAATTAGCGTCTACTTCTTGCTGATGGACTATTCGACAGAAATTTACCAGAAGACGTATGTAATCCTGTCAGTGAGTGGTTATTCACTAGTATTCAAGGTGCATTAACTGCCAATAGAATTCATAAAGATGAAGCGTTTCTTTTTAAACATAAAAACTTCAATTAAATTTGTTGCTACCTCTTCTCCTGAAACGCTTGAGAAATATTCTCTAGGTCAGATGAAGATGAAATAATTGCATAAAGTAAAAACCACGAAGATTTTTTTCCTCGTGGTTTTTATTCCGTTAAAAATATACTTTACTCTTCATTCACATAAATTAATTTGACAAATATAAATTCGTATTAATTTCTTATTCTATTAACCTGTTAGGTTTATCTATCCTCTTACTTTATTAAAAATTTCTAGGGATTAAGAAAATCGAGTAGCAAAAACTATAAGTTAGTATATATTTATTTATACAATTCATTAACATCAACTTTCAGTTCTTCCACAGCTAACTCTCTGCTAATATATTCTCTTTTTTTAGTAAAGAAATAATTATATTTATCTTTTTTTCAGCTCATCCTGCTGCATACCCTTGTTAGACACTACGTTCGATACCTAGCGTCTCTCCCTTGGTTTGTTACTTAAAACATATCATATATATATGATTAATGCGAATGTTATATTAACACGGATTACATTAAAATAAAACTTTATTCAAGAAAACTAAAAATTATTATTGGAGGTACAGTTTGTTTTTGACATTTTATTTCCCTCCATTTCTTCCTTTATGTTTGTATTATAAAAAAATTTTTTTATTTGGAGAATTGATACCTCGTTATTGGAAGCTTACATTACAATACCAGTATCTAAATAATTCGGTATGAAAACACAAAAACCTATTTGTTTCTTTCTCATCAGAACAATAATTTATACAATTTTTCCGAACTGTTCACGGCATCTAATACTTCCTCTTTATTATTATCATTAACAGCTATTAACACATTCCCTATAGGATAATCTTTTAGTACCATCCTTAAAAATTGGTAGAACCTTATACAGAACCTTTTCACCTTCTTCTAACCAATTAATCACCTTATCTTCAAAATAGAGCTTGACCATAGATGCCAGAATTATTAAAATTATTTAAATTTGCATTGATGCATTGAGGATAGATGTTATTTGGATTATTTTTTTAGAAAAAAATTAAAAATGGACTATGTAGGGTTGAAATTGTTTTTGCAATTAAATGTCCTCTATGACATAAACCTTTATACATTTCAAATTTTCTATCTTTTTATTAAAGCTATCTTTTTCTCGTTTTAATAATGGCTTTATTACCATTTGTATTTTTTTCCTATTCACTTTAAGTGAATCTTTCAACTCCCAAAACTTAGAATCGATATAAACCATTCCAGAAATATTATAATAATTATGATTTACATCAAAATCAATTGTAATATTACTATTTTTTTAAATTATTTTTCCAAAATTCCACATAATTCTGAATCATTTTTAATTCCTAATTGCTCTAAAATCATTTGTTTTATTAAACATATTATATTCCTCTTAAGTTTATTTTTTAACCACTTACAACGATTGCTGAAGAAAAATCGGATAGAAAGGGTGTCAAATCCCCTTCTATCCGTCGTTTCCTTAGAAGTTTATACACATAATTATGTTGTTTTAAAATAAATCGGCATAATTATTTCTACTCTTCATCTTTTTACGTCTTTTAGCAACTGCTAGTAAGCCTCCTAAAATTCTAATCCTAGACCTGCTAGTCCTGTATTAGTTTCAGCTTCACCTGTATTCGCTAGACGTTTAGCAGTATTTTTTTATCTTTAGTAATAGATGTTGATTGGTTATTTGCATTACCTTCTGATTTAATTGGAGTAACTTTTTCTAAAGATATGCGTTACAACATCATCTTTAGTTTCTGTTCTTACGAATTCATATCCTGCGATTCCTCCTGCTTCAAGAGCTTCGTTAGCTTCACCTAAAACTTTTGGTGCTTTAGCATCAGCCGCTTTAAGCTCTTTACCTTTTTCATCAACCCATTTAGTGATGATTAGTGCAGGTCGATTTACTATCGGTGGAGCAAGTAAGTTTCCGTTTCCATCTACTCCTGTTGTTCCTATTGGTCCTGTGTATTCAGGAAGTTCGAATACTGGTGGAGCGGCTACTACCAATTCTTCTGCTGGAATTGTATGACTTATTCCTGTTGTTGGATCTTTAACAGTTGCTGTTCCGTCGTCTCCTACTGTTACTTCCTTACCTGGGTTCTTAGCTTTGACTTTATCTGCCACTTGTTTTTTCTCTTCTTGAGTTAAGTGGTCTTTGTCTTTGACTGGAACTTTTTCGGTTGGTTTCACTAGGGTGAAGTCTTGGTTTACTAAGTCTGTTCCTGGTATTGTATGACTGATTCCTGTTGTTGGATCTGTCACTGTCGCAGTTCCGTCGTCTCCTACCGTTACTTCCTTACCTGGGTTCTTAGCTTTGACTTTTATCTGCCACTTGTTTTTTTCTCTTCTGGAGTTAAGTGGTCTTTGTCTTTCGCTGGAACTTTTTCAGTTAGTTTCACTGGTGTGAAGTCTTGGTTCACTAGGTCTGTTCCTGGAATTGTATGACTGATTCTTGTATCTGAATCTGTCACAGTTGCTGTTCCGTCATCTCCTACCGTTACTTCCTTACCTGGGTTCTTAGCTTTGACTTTGTCTGCCACTTGTTTTTTTCTCTTCTTGAGTTAAGTGGTCTTTATCTTTCGCTGGAACTTTGTCGGTTGGTTTCACTGGTGTGAAGTCTTTAACAGTTAAATCTTTAACTGGGATTACTTTAGATTGACCTGTTTTTCGGATCTGTTATAGTAACATTTCCTTTATCATCGACTTTAACATCCATATTTGGATTAGATTTTTTAACTTTTTTCTCTAATTCTGTTTTTTCATCTGGTGTTAAATCTTCTGGATTTGAAACTACAAGCGGTAGTGGAATTTCAATTTCAAACTCTCTTGCAGGCTCGCCTTTAGCGCTAGTTAGTTTCGCTGGTAACTCTACGGCTGTTCCTGCTTTCGGTAATTTTCCTACTTCTGTTGCTTTTGGAACCTTGTTACCTTTGTTTTCTGGTAAGTTCGCATTTGGTACTGTGATGATTCCGCCTGCTTCTACTGTGTAGTTATGTCCATCTAATTCTACTTTAGAGTTTGCTGGATACTCTACTCCATCTGGTTTCGTTACTTTATACGTTACTGCTCCAGTTGTTGGATCTTGATCGCCTTGTTTTGTTAACGTTGGCGCTGCACTATCCACCATCTTCGCTGGTACTTCTACCTCTGTTCCTGCTTTTCGGTAATTTTCCTACTTCTGTTGCTTTTGGAACCTTGTTACCTTTGTTTTTCTGGTAAGTTCGCATTTGGTACTGTGATGATTCCGCCTGCTTCTACTGTGTAGTTATGTCCATCTAATTCTACTTTAGAGTTTGCTGGATACTCTACTCCATCTGGTTTCGTTACTTTATACGTTACTGCTCCAGTTGTTGGATCTTGATCGCCTTGTTTTTGTTAACGTTGGCGCTGCACTATCCACCATCTTCGCTGGTACTTCTACCTCTGTTCCTGCTTTCGGTAATTTTTCCTACTTCTGTTGCTTTTTGGAACCTTGTTACCTTTGTTTTTCTGGTAAGTTCGCATTTGGTACTGTGATGATTCCGCCTGCTTCTACTGTGTAGTTATGTCCATCTAATTCTACTTTAGAGTTTGCTGGATACTCTACTCCATCTGGTTTCGTTACTTTATACGTTACTGCTCCAGTTGTTGGATCTTGATCGCCTTGTTTTTGTTAACGTTGGCGCTGCACTATCCACCATCTTCGCTGGTACTTCTACCTCTGTTCCTGCTTTCGGTAATTTTTCCTACTTCTGTTGCTTTTTGGAACCTTGTTACCTTTGTTTTTCTGGTAAGTTCGCATTTGGTACTGTGATGATTCCGCCTGCTTCTACTGTGTAGTTATGTCCATCTAATTCTACTTTAGAGTTTGCTGGATACTCTACTCCATCTGGTTTCGTTACTTTATACGTTACTGCTCCAGTTGTTGGATCTTGATCGCCTTGTTTTGTTAACGTTGGCGCTGCACTATCCACCATCTTCGCTGGTACTTCTACCTCTGTTCCTGCTTTCGGTAATTTTTCCTACTTCTGTTGCTTTTTGGAACCTTGTTACCTTTGTTTTTCTGGTAAGTTCGCATTTGGTACTGTGATGATTCCGCCTGCTTCTACTGTGTAGTTATGTCCATCTAATTCTACTTTAGAGTTTGCTGGATACTCTACTCCATCTGGTTTCGTTACTTTATACGTTACTGCTCCAGTTGTTGGATCTTGATCGCCTTGTTTTTGTTAACGTTGGCGCTGCACTATCCACCATCTTCGCTGGTACTTCTACCTCTGTTCCTGCTTTCGGTAATTTTCCTACTTCTGTTGCTTTTTGGAACCTTGTTACCTTTGTTTTTCTGGTAAGTTCGCATTTGGTACTGTGATGATTCCGCCTGCTTCTACTGTGTAGTTATGTCCATCTAATTCTACTTTAGAGTTTGCTGGATACTCTACTCCATCTGGTTTCGTTACTTTATACGTTACTGCTCCAGTTGTTGGATCTTGATCGCCTTGTTTTTGTTAACGTTGGCGCTGCACTATCCACCATCTTCGCTGGTACTTCTACCTCTGTTCCTGCTTTCGGTAATTTTTCCTACTTCTGTTGCTTTTTGGAACCTTGTTACCTTTGTTTTTCTGGTAAGTTCGCATTTGGTACTGTGATGATTCCGCCTGCTTCTACTGTGTAGTTATGTCCATCTAATTCTACTTTAGAGTTTGCTGGATACTCTACTCCATCTGGTTTCGTTACTTTATACGTTACTGCTCCAGTTGTTGGATCTTGATCGCCTTGTTTTTGTTAACGTTGGCGCTGCACTATCCACCATCTTCGCTGGTACTTCTACCTCTGTTCCTGCTTTCGGTAATTTTTCCTACTTCTGTTGCTTTTTGGAACCTTGTTACCTTTGTTTTCTGGTAAGTTCGCATTTGGTACTGTGATGATTCCGCCTGCTTCTACTGTGTAGTTATGTCCATCTAATTCTACTTTAGAGTTTGCTGGATACTCTACTCCATCTGGTTTCGTTACTTTATACGTTACTGCTCCAGTTGTTGGATCTTGATCGCCTTGTTTTTGTTAACGTTGGCGCTGCACTATCCACCATCTTCGCTGGTACTTCTACCTCTGTTCCTGCTTTCGGTAATTTTTCCTACTTCTGTTGCTTTTTGGAACCTTGTTACCTTTGTTTTTCTGGTAAGTTCGCATTTGGTACTGTGATGATTCCGCCTGCTTCTACTGTGTAGTTATGTCCATCTAATTCTACTTTAGAGTTTGCTGGATACTCTACTCCATCTGGTTTCGTTACTTTATACGTTACTGCTCCAGTTGTTGGATCTTGATCGCCTTGTTTTTGTTAACGTTGGCGCTGCACTATCCACCATCTTCGCTGGTACTTCTACCTCTGTTCCTGCTTTCGGTAATTTTCCTACTTCTGTTGCTTTTTGGAACCTTGTTACCTTTGTTTTTCTGGTAAGTTCGCATTTGGTACTGTGATGATTCCGCCTGCTTCTACTGTGTAGTTATGTCCATCTAATTCTACTTTAGAGTTTGCTGGATACTCTACTCCATCTGGTTTCGTTACTTTATACGTTACTGCTCCAGTTGTTGGATCTTGATCGCCTTGTTTTTGTTAACGTTGGCGCTGCACTATCCACCATCTTCGCTGGTACTTCTACCTCTGTTCCTGCTTTCGGTAATTTTCCTACTTCTGTTGCTTTTTGGAACCTTGTTACCTTTGTTTTTCTGGTAAGTTCGCATTTGGTACTGTGATGATTCCGCCTGCTTCTACTGTGTAGTTATGTCCATCTAATTCTACTTTAGAGTTTGCTGGATACTCTACTCCATCTGGTTTCGTTACTTTATACGTTACTGCTCCAGTTGTTGGATCTTGATCGCCTTGTTTTTGTTAACGTTGGCGCTGCACTATCCACCATCTTCGCTGGTACTTCTACCTCTGTTCCTGCTTTCGGTAATTTTCCTACTTCTGTTGCTTTTTTGGAACCTTGTTACCTTTGTTTTTCTGGTAAGTTCGCATTTGGTACTGTGATGATTCCGCCTGCTTCTACTGTGTAGTTATGTCCATCTAATTCTACTTTAGAGTTTGCTGGATACTCTACTCCATCTGGTTTCGTTACTTTATACGTTACTGCTCCAGTTGTTGGATCTTGATCGCCTTGTTTTTGTTAACGTTGGCGCTGCACTATCCACCATCTTCGCTGGTACTTCTACCTCTGTTCCTGCTTTCGGTAATTTTTCCTACTTCTGTTGCTTTTGGAACCTTGTTACCTTTGTTTTTCTGGTAAGTTCGCATTTGGTACTGTGATGATTCCGCCTGCTTCTACTGTGTAGTTATGTCCATCTAATTCTACTTTAGAGTTTGCTGGATACTCTACTCCATCTGGTTTCGTTACTTTATACGTTACTGCTCCAGTTGTTGGATCTTGATCGCCTTGTTTTTGTTAACGTTGGCGCTGCACTATCCACCATCTTCGCTGGTACTTCTACCTCTGTTCCTGCTTTCGGTAATTTTCCTACTTCTGTTGCTTTTTGGAACCTTGTTACCTTTGTTTTTCTGGTAAGTTCGCATTTGGTACTGTGATGATTCCGCCTGCTTCTACTGTGTAGTTATGTCCATCTAATTCTACTTTAGAGTTTGCTGGATACTCTACTCCATCTGGTTTCGTTACTTTATACGTTACTGCTCCAGTTGTTGGATCTTGATCGCCTTGTTTTTGTTAACGTTGGCGCTGCACTATCCACCATCTTCGCTGGTACTTCTACCTCTGTTCCTGCTTTCGGTAATTTTTCCTACTTCTGTTGCTTTTTGGAACCTTGTTACCTTTGTTTTTCTGGTAAGTTCGCATTTGGTACTGTGATGATTCCGCCTGCTTCTACTGTGTAGTTATGTCCATCTAATTCTACTTTAGAGTTTGCTGGATACTCTACTCCATCTGGTTTCGTTACTTTATACGTTACTGCTCCAGTTGTTGGATCTTGATCGCCTTGTTTTGTTAACGTTGGCGCTGCACTATCCACCATCTTCGCTGGTACTTCTACCTCTGTTCCTGCTTTCGGTAATTTTCCTACTTCTGTTGCTTTTGGAACCTTGTTACCTTTGTTTTCTGGTAAGTTCGCATTTGGTACTGTGATGATTCCGCCTGCTTCTACTGTGTAGTTATGTCCATCTAATTCTACTTTAGAGTTTGCTGGATACTCTACTCCATCTGGTTTCGTTACTTTATACGTTACTGCTCCAGTTGTTGGATCTTGATCGCCTTGTTTTGTTAACGTTGGCGCTGCACTATCCACCATCTTCGCTGGTACTTCTACCTCTGTTCCTGCTTTCGGTAATTTTCCTACTTCTGTTGCTTTTTGGAACCTTGTTACCTTTGTTTTTCTGGTAAGTTCGCATTTGGTACTGTGATGATTCCGCCTGCTTCTACTGTGTAGTTATGTCCATCTAATTCTACTTTAGAGTTTGCTGGATACTCTACTCCATCTGGTTTCGTTACTTTATACGTTACTGCTCCAGTTGTTGGATCTTGATCGCCTTGTTTTTGTTAACGTTGGCGCTGCACTATCCACCATCTTCGCTGGTACTTCTACCTCTGTTCCTGCTTTCGGTAATTTTTCCTACTTCTGTTGCTTTTTGGAACCTTGTTACCTTTGTTTTTCTGGTAAGTTCGCATTTGGTACTGTGATGATTCCGCCTGCTTCTACTGTGTAGTTATGTCCATCTAATTCTACTTTAGAGTTTGCTGGATACTCTACTCCATCTGGTTTCGTTACTTTATACGTTACTGCTCCAGTTGTTGGATCTTGATCGCCTTGTTTTTGTTAACGTTGGCGCTGCACTATCCACCATCTTCGCTGGTACTTCTACCTCTGTTCCTGCTTTCGGTAATTTTCCTACTTCTGTTGCTTTTGGAACCTTGTTACCTTTGTTTTCTGGTAAGTTCGCATTTGGTACTGTGATGATTCCGCCTGCTTCTACTGTGTAGTTATGTCCATCTAATTCTACTTTAGAGTTTGCTGGATACTCTACTCCATCTGGTTTCGTTACTTTATACGTTACTGCTCCAGTTGTTGGATCTTGATCGCCTTGTTTTGTTAACGTTGGCGCTGCACTATCCACCATCTTCGCTGGTACTTCTACCTCTGTTCCTGCTTTCGGTAATTTTCCTACTTCTGTTGCTTTTGGAACCTTGTTACCTTTGTTTTCTGGTAAGTTCGCATTTGGTACTGTGATGATTCCGCCTGCTTCTACTGTGTAGTTATGTCCATCTAATTCTACTTTAGAGTTTGCTGGATACTCTACTCCATCTGGTTTCGTTACTTTATACGTTACTGCTCCAGTTGTTGGATCTTGATCGCCTTGTTTTGTTAACGTTGGCGCTGCACTATCCACCATCTTCGCTGGAATATTTTTATCATCACTAGTTTCCGCTGGAAGTTTTCCTGTTTCTGTTACAGTAACTTTTCCTGTTTGTACTGTATCTTTCAGTTGATTATTCTTAATTGTGATTGTACCGTCTTTAACTTTAAACGTTCCATCAATTCCGTGTACAGTAACTACTGAATCGTTTGGATAATTAGAATTATCATGACGTTTAATTGTTAACATTACGTCTCCTGTTGTTTTGTCTTGCGCGTTAACCGTAACATTAGGAGCTGCTGGTGCGACTTTTAATGTTACAGACGTAGTTTCTTTAGAACCATCTTTGTAAGTAATCGTTACTGATACATTTTGTTTGCTGTCTGGTGTTAAAGTTGGTTTTCCATTCGTAAATCCTACTGAAGTTATTTCAGCGTTTGCATAGACTTTATTAGCATTATTATCTGTAACACCTGTAATACCTGTTGTTCCTGATAAATCAGTTTCTGCGATTGTGTCTGTTGGTTTCTTAATGATGTCTGCTTTTGTAACTTCATGTGTTGTTAAAGTATGTGTTCCTTCACTAGATACTGCTTCAACATCGCCTTCGCCTTTGCTTGCAGTTGCTGTTACTGTAGTATTTACCAAGTTACGTGGAATTTCGATACTTCCATTATGAACACTTACTCCATTAGGTTGTCCTGTTACTTGCCATCCATTTTGAGCATCTTTTGTTACTACAACACTTCCTGATTTTAGAGGAATTGTAATTTTATCCCCTGAATTTGTAGAATCTGGTGTTACTTTTACATTTCCATTTTGCCATTGTGAAATAGTTGGTGCTGCTGGCGTTGCTTCTTTAACAGCTACATATACTTTAACTTGACTTCCTTCTTTACCTTGGCTATCTACTGCCGCTAAAGTAACTTCATATAATCCGGCCGGTGTTGTACCAGTACCATTTGCTGCAGGTATTTGCGAAATAATCTTAACATTTCCTGTTCCAAATGGTTTGTTTTCATCTGGTGTTACACTATCTTCTGCATCTGTTACTGTCACTAAATCTTTTAACAAGTCGGCTGTTAATGTTGTTCCTGAATCATAAATTTTTCTATGGTTCGCATCTCGCCCTGTTTCATTTTTCACTACAATATTCGGTGCCGTATTCGTTACATTAGCAACTTTCCACTTACCTGTTGCAGTTGGTGCTTGCCCCACTTCTGGTTGGTTATATACGCGAAGTCCTAATCCACTACCATATGATTCAGTATTATCTCCGTTTGCATTTTCTTCTTTAATATGAAGTTTTGCCGTTCCGCTTTGTTCATTTAGAGCAATACGAATATTATTTTCTGCTGGATTAGCAGTGCTTGGAGTAGAAGTAATTATTCCGACATATCCATTAGCATCTGTCACACTAGTATTATCAGCACGAGTTGCTTCTGTATGCCATCCATCTGTTCCACGGACAAGTACAATACTGTTTGGTTTATCCCCTGTTTCTTGATTATTATGGAATCGTAATTCTATTCGTTTCGCATCATGTGGCACTGTAATATCAATATGCTTACTACCTGCAATTGTTGACGATACTGAGTAATCTCCCATTTCAACTGCTTTATTATCACTTCTAGTTGAAACTGTTCCCCCTGCGATTGTATTCTCCACTGTAATCGCTGGTGGTGTTGTAGTTTCACCATTTTTAGCGACTGATTGACGAAGTTTTACATTTTCAGGAAGCGTAGCTGTCCATGTATTACCATTGATGGTTACTCCGCCATTATTTTCACTAGATAGAACAGTATTGTTCTCATCGTTCAAATGAACTTTGACCACTCTATTAGTTGCATTAAATCCGCCTAAAGTACCACTCAATGTACGGCTAGTTGAAGTCACTGTTGCTGTATCAAAGGTTGGTTTTTGAGGAGTGACTTGTTCACTGTTGCTATTATCAGAAACTAAAGAATAAGTAGTTGGGACTTGTCTTGTTCCCGTATCCGTTTTTTCTGTTTTTTGATAAGTTCCTGTAACAACCACATTTGCTGACAGTTGTTGACCTAAAGTAACTGGATTTTTATAGTCAGCTTCAGTAAATGTTGTACTTCCTGTTGCTTCTGTTACAGTTTTTTCTGCGACTATAGTACCAGCAGCATCTTTTAATTGTACTTTTACAGTTAATCCTGTTGTCAACTGTGCAGCTGTTGGTAAATTGTTTACAGTAATTTCAGGTTTAGTGCCTGCCTTACCTTGGAATTGATTTGCAGTTAGTGTTGGCGCTTGTGGTTTGACATCTAACGTTACTTTAATATTTTGATCATTATAGTTATACGTATCATCTCCACGAGCTTTTCGTACAGCTTCCCCAAAGTAAACATTAACATTTTTCTTCACGTTTTCCAATTTTTATCCTGTGGTTTTGTTCACTGGATTATAAGGGGTATACCCATTTCCCCAAGCTATCGCAGTTCTAGGTGGATTAGGTAATTTAGGATCGCTTAATTTAACATAATCACTAGCACTTGTTTTCTCAAATGCACTACCAACTATTGTTTCTACAGAATCTTTTCCATCCTCATACTTCGCTTCATTTCCATAAGTCTTGAACGTTACATCTTCTTTTTCAATTGTTCCTGCTCCATTCGGATAAGTTACAACTATCGTTTTAGTCGTTATACCTGCTGTTGTGCTTAAACTAACTGGATCTCCATCTTTAAATCTTATAGTTGTACCATCTGGTTTAGTTCCACCTTCAAATTCTACATAGAAATCAGCTGTAGCAGGTTTCGTACGTCCACCTGTTCCCCATACACTCGATGTCAATGGTCGACCAACAATCTCATGGTATTCTTTCACTTCATTGCCGCCTACCTTACGGTAAGTTACTTTTGGATATATCGTTACTGGAATATCTACATTTATCGCGTTATAACCTTCCGCACTAACCGTTACAGTTTTAGTCGTATTCCCCACTGCCGTTGTTGTAGGTTTAGAATTGTCTTTCCAAGAGGCAGTTGAACCAGCAGGCATTTCCACAAAGTTACTAGCAGTGTCTACATTGTCGATTGTTCCGTCTTTAATCGCATAGATAGGTTTAGGTTTCACAGCAGCTATAGAGATTGTTTTTCTCAGCTTTATTTCCATTTTTATCTAGGACTCTTACTGTAATGTCTTTTTTAGCAGCTGCGCTTATTGTTCCTCTGATTGATTTTGTTGTTGCATCGTAAGTTAGACCTGTTTCCCCATTTGGTAACGAAACTTTAATATTTGTATTATCTACACCTACTCCTGCTCCATCTGATAAACCAAGAGGAAGACTGAACTCTTTTCCAACTTCTACAAGCGTATTGTTTACACCGATTGTTGGAATTACGCGCTCACCATCTTTAGAATTATTACTGTCATTTTCATCACTTGAAACTTCTTGAGCAACTACTTTTGCTTGAATTTTTGTTTGATCTTTAACTACTTGATCTTTCAAAGTGATTTCACCAGTAGTTGAATTAACACTAATCCCTTCTTTCTCACCACTTGTAATACGCCATTGATTATCAGTTCCCTTAGTAGCGATGACCGTTGTTCTTTCTTGAGGAGTTTTTGTCACATTACCATTATCTTCTAATCGATTTGTGTCCGCTGGAGTGTATGTCACTTCCACTTTATTGACATTTGTTTCATTTGTATTATAACCAATTCTTACATCACCGTTGTCATCAGGAGTTACTGTTGGTTTTGTTGGTTTTAATTTTTCACTTTAACTTTTACAGTTTTAGTCTTTGTTTGTGTTGCAGCAAAAGGTCCGTTTGCTGGACCACTAGCCGGTAACGTCACTCTTACTTCACGATCGACTTCGTCTCCACCACGTCCTGTTACAGTAAGCCCTGACACCCATCCATAAGTAGTTCCTTCTGGTAATTCTTTCGATCCATTAATTGGCATTACTGCTGCTTTTGCTTGGTCACTTGTTAATGTGTCCCCACTATTTACTGTAACTTTCGTAGTATTAGCACCTACATCAAACACCGTATGAACAATTTCACCCTCACGTCTTAATTTCAATAATTCGTCTGTAGTCGTTGCAGCGTATCTACCTGTTGGATAAGTTGCTCCTAGAATATATTTATACTCACCGACTCCTGCATCGATAGATTTATTAATTTCTCTAGGCATAACATGTTCATTATTATTAGCTTTCGGCGGTACATCTTTGAATACTCTTCGCCCATTCTCTTCGGTTTCTTTTTTTATAAACCAATTCATGCCTCCTGTTAATCCAACGTTTTTATAATAATCAGGATCATAGAACCAGTTAGGTTTAAGATGAACTCCTGCAAAATCATACAACTTATTAACAAGCGGGAATGATCGATACACTCTATACGGTATTTCTTTAGTCGTTGTAGCACCATTCGCAAATGTAATAGTCGCTGTAGCTCGTTTATCTTGGTAATCAAGATTTAAATTTTCTGTATCAAATGTAACATCAACTGTAGCACCGTTAGGTAACTCTTCTAATTGTCCACCTTCATTTACTCGTACTAATGTTCTCTTATCATCATCCGTTAATTTTTCATATTGGATAAAGTTAATTACTGGACGTACATTTAAATTATACCCAACTTTAAAGAATCCTAGACTTTGTTTTTCAGTTTCATTTCCTGAAGTATCTGCTGTTTTAGCGATTAACTCATAAGATGCTGGATCAACAGTCTTGATTAGACTACCTAATACTGTTTCACCATTAGGGTTAGTTAGCTCTTGACCATTTCTAACGACTTGAGTTTCAACACCATCTTTTTTCACCCAAACATTTAACTTATTACGAACACTATTAGTGTTTGAATCCGTTACATCATCTTTATCATAGTTATCTGTTACTTTTACAAGTGAAGATGCTGTGATAGAAGTATCTGTTAATCTTGGAGCATCATCTGCTGAAGATCCTAAGTTGTTAGAGTCTGAACGTTCTACTACTGGTTTCGTTGAATCAATTGGTACGAAGTATAAGTTCACAACGTTTGTTGTTGTATCTTTTGTTTCATTATTACGTTCTCTTAAAGAACCATCAGTAACCCATTTTGGACGTAAGTAAACTTGCGCTTTATGAATCGAATCTCTTCCACCAACTACATTGTTCAACGCGAATCCTGGCAAACCATTCGCTTCTCCAATTGTTACATTTTGAAGAGTTGTCGCTGTTCCACCAGCTTTACCATCCTCAACTTGTTTAGTGTTAGATTTTTTAACAACACTACCTCCACGTTCGCTAGATTCCACTATATCCATAACATTAATGTAGTTTCCATCTTTAAGGAATGTGTTTCCAGGTCCCATGCTGAAGCCGTCTTGACCTCTTCGGTTATTAGCTTCCGCTTTTGCTTTGTTATCCCCTTGAGTTGCAATAAATGATGGGTTTCTGTATGGTTTACAGACCATCCTTCACGTAGACTTAAAATATTCAATACATCATTAAAGTTAAACGACTGACCTTTCGTTGCATCATAGTAATAAATCAAACTACGGTTACTATTCACTCGATTATCAGATGGGGAATTTGACCATGTAAATCCTTTATCTGTATCACGCCCCGGAACTTTTAATCCTTCGATATTTTCGAATTTATAATCATTTCGAATATTTGCAAAACGAGTAACGAATCCTGCTCCGTTATCCTTGTTCGGTGCTGTTTGAAGCCAACCACGTCTCTTATCTGCTGTTGTAACTGTAATAGCACCGCTATCTGTAATCTCGATATTTTCATCACTTAGATTTAATCCAGGATTAGCAGCACGTAATGCAATACGGATACCTGTTTTTTCTGCATCGTTTAATATTTGATCATTCGCTTGAATAATACGGTTTGTTGAGTTCTCAAGTAAGTTTAACGGTGCAGTAACTAACTCTTCATTACTTGCTCCAGATAAAATAGATGAACCAGCATGTTCTACTCTTGTAACTGCATAAATCTGCTCACCTGCCGTTAAAGCACGAGTTAAGCGCCCAGAACCTGTGTCAGTTTCTGAGAATGTTACTGTACTGTTATTACCTGTAACTTCTTTCTCAGCTAATGGACTATTTGGATTTGATGTACTATATAAAGCTACATATCGAGTTGCTCCCGTATTTACTTTTCCAGGAGCGTCTCCTTTAAGAACGACATTCGATACTGTAATTGTTGGTCTTGTAGTTGCCTTACCGTACAAACTTCCTACTTCTAACGAAGGTGCATTTGGTACAATACCAAAACGAATATCTTTAGCAATTTCAGTCGGCGCAAAAACAGTTCTTGTTGTACTGTTATTATTTGTCACTTCTCCAGATGCATTAGCAAAGCTTACTTTTACTTTACCTCTATATAACCCCTGTCTTGTAGAAGGTCTTGGATTTAGGTTTTCATCATTCGGATTCGAAGAAATACCATTAGGGTTTGCCCCAAGATGATCAAAAGTAAAGTTTATTCCTTGTGGTAAGTAAGAATCCCCTTTGTCAGCTTTTGTTTCTTCATCAACTACTTTCCAATAGTTGTGTGCATCAAGATTATTTTGCCCATTCACAACCAATACACTCTTATTATTGTCTAAAGTAACAACAGGTACTGGAACACCTGGCATGTTGACAGTATTTTTCAACTCCATGTCAACAACTCGATATTTGAATCGGAATGTACTTACATCATTGTTATCACTACCTTTTACAGATAGAGAAATTTCATATTCTCCAAGAGCTTGCGTATTCGCAACTACTCCACTAAATAGAGTTTGTGAATACTTAGCACCATCTGAAGTTCCATCTTTCCCAGTTTGTCTACCACCCGTGTATCTTGTAGCTGTTACTCCAGTTGGAAGTCCGTTTTGAACACTAATATTTTGAATAATACCTGAGTTATCCCACGCTTTAATCGTTGGATTGAAGTTAGCCCCCTCTAAACACCGTAAAGATCGGTGTCGTAGCAGTTTCACCTAGAGATTGACCGTTTAATGTTGCTTGTGGCTTAGAGTTATCCACCACGTTAATTGTTGCATTCTTCGTAATTCGTTCAGGTGCGTAAACCGTAATACCATCGGCTGTTGTTCCACCATTTCTAGAATTTGCTGGGAATGTTGCTATAACTTCTTTCGTTACTGTTTGAGATGTTGCTGGTAATTTTGTTTCGCTATTTTCATTGTTCCCCCATGAGAATGTCATTCCACCTGGGAAATATCTATCATCACTTGATGTAGTCCCATTTAGGGTAGTTGCTAAGAATCTATGTGGGTCACCTAATTTAGCTCCTCCAGTGTTAGATTCTGGTGAATTTTTCAATAATACATCCGCAATAGTATATTGGAATTTATAATCTTTTGCATTTCCATTTGCATCTCGAACTGATACTATCGCTTCACGTGTACCTAAAGGTGTATTTTTGATCCACTACTGTATCACTAAATGTGTAATCTCCATTAGGAATTAACGTACGTGGAACATCTTTATTATTCACTTTGTTAAACCAAACACCATTTGGAATATTTTTAACAGAAAGATTTGCGATAATTCTTGAATTATCCTCAACTCGGAAAGTTGGATTGAATGTAGCACCGCGATAAATCAAGAATTTATTATCAGTTGCTGTTTCAGTTAATTTTTTCCCATTCATCCAAACTTCAGGTGCATCTCTATCAGGGTTTTTCGCTGTATCTTGAGCAGTATCACTTGTATCACTGTTTAAGAAAGTAGCTGTTGCTGTTACTGTAGACAGGTCTTTTACAGTTGGTTCTGTAATCGTAATTTTACCGGTACTACTGTCTACTGTGATTCCGTTTGGACGTGTCCCTTGAATTCCCCATGAGTTCCCATCTTTTTTAGCAATAATTTGTTGAGGACTTGTTTGCCCTGTTGGAACATATGAGAATGTTACTTTATCTGCATCTCCTTGCGGTGTAATGCTAACTGTACCATCTTGAGGTCCAACTACTAAAGGTTTTGTAGGTTTTGTCCCTTTCATCGGATCGATAGTCGTCGTTTGCCCATCTGGATAAGTAACTTTAATTTGGTTTGTACGACCTGCTGTTGTGTCATATTCAAACTTAACACCATTATTTACTAAATCTGGATTCAGTTGTTTTACTTTATTTAACACTTCGTCTTTAACACTTTGCTTAACAGCACCGTTTTGAACATCATTCCCTGTAAGCATACGGACAGGAGGTTCATTCGGAACTGCTGATAATACTTTAACTGTTAGTGTCTTAGATGGACTAGCATTATTTGTCCAGTTACCAGCTTTATCTTTTGCATTTAGCGTAACAGTTAAACCACCAGTAGGGATTTTGTATTTTCCACCATCTTGGTTTAATTGAATTTTCAAGTCACCTTTAATAGTATCTCTTTTACCGTTAGCTCCTGTTACTCCACCGTCAGCTGTATAAGTTGTAGCTGCGGAGTTATAAGTTCCATTAATGGCATAGTTAGCATTTGTTCCTTTAGCGAATGCATCCATTCCATCCCCTAAGTTATCATCTTGCATTTGTACTTTTAATGAAACTTTACCATCTGTACTTGGTGTTACGAATAATGTTACTGTGTTATTCGCTGGAGTTGTTGCTAATGCTTTTCCATTTTCACCTACTTGGATTGTAGGAGCCATACCATCTCCAACTACAGTAGTACTAGCTGATACATCAGATCTTACATCTGTATGTTTTACATTCCTGTAATCTAGGTACGCTGAAGTATCGATAATAGATTGTGCATAATATTTCCCACTTTTAATTTGAATGCCATTAAAGACCGCATTCCCACTACTATTTGCGTTTACTGTAGCAACTTTTTCTGTCTTTTTAACTCCATTTTCTACATATTCACGGAATAATGTAATTGGATAACCATTCGTACCGTTTGATACCGTTAGGTTTTTCGTTTGACCACGAGAGTTTGTTAGATTTTCTGTGAATACTGGAGTTTTTGGTTTAATCGCAAACTTGATATTCAAGAAGTCCGCAGAGCCATCATTAAACTTACGTTTTACTTTATATTCTACTAACCCTGGCTTATCAGCACCGTGCATCCCGATTTGAGAAGCAGATAATTTATTCCCTTCTTTATCATAGAATTCAAATGTTTGACCTGCCGCAGTCGCTCTATAACTTGATGAAGGTTGGTTACTTCCAGGTCTTGCAGTATATTGGTGCATATCAAAGTTACTGTTATATCTACCTGAGTCATCAAACCCTAAGATACCATCAGCGTCAAATGGTTTATAGTCGTAATTAAGTCCACCAAATCCATATGCTCCTTGAGGATATGCTGTATTATAATGTTTTCCTTGATTAATTAAGAATGTACCATTCCCAACTACGTGTAATGGATAGTTATCTGTATCAGATCTATCATATTTATGACGTCCGTGCCATTGTTGCGCTAAGATACGGCGACCCCATTGTTGAACACGATATCCAGCTGCATAGTACAGTTTATCCATTTGCGTATTGTTCGTGTTAGTTGTTTTAAACGAAATAGTATATTTATCACGTCCATGTAGTTGGAAACGATAAACAGCCGCTGTATTGTCAGCAATTTTTTCGAACATATCATCAGATTTTGCTGTTTCTCCAGCATCACCTTCTAAACGGCGGTTATAGTAACCAGGACTTCCATTTGTTCTTGCTAATCCTTCTAAACTATTTTCATTTGCGCCATCTCTTCTAATTCCAATTTGAGTACCCTGGAATAAACTATTTCGAACTCTAGAGCCTAAATCTCCTGTACCTGCTACTTCTTCTGCTACTCCAACTTGAGGAGTTCTTTCAATCGTAATACTGCTATTGTCTACTACTTGTCCTTTTGGAATAGAGAAGAAGGCATACCCATCGTGTTGATCTTCGTGGGCAGCATTAAATGTAATTGTCCATAAATATCCACCTTCAACTTCGTTTACTTCTTCATATACTAAACGTTTAACATCTCTTACTGGAGAGTGAGTTCTGTTATTGGCTACTAAACTTTCTGTAAACGTGTGGAATAAATAAGTGTATTTATCATATGGAGATGAACCTTTTTGACCATCTTCATAGTAGAACTCTTTAGCAGTAGCGTAAGGCGTTGTATACGCATTAGGGAATCTAGAATCTCTAACACGATCATCTGCTGCACGTTCACGACGATTTGCAGGTAGTACTGCTTCAAGTTGAACACTAGGTTGATTGTTAAGTAAACCTTCAGTGAAGTCACGAGCTTGTTTTAAGTCTGCTAATGCTTTATTGAAATCTTCTTCAGACAACACTCCATTTTCATCAACAAGCCCAAGTTTTTCATTTAATTTGTCATAATTAGCTTTGATTGCAGCTACCTTAGCAGCATCCGCCCCATTATCTTTTAAGTACTTAACAATATTGTGCATTTCATCTGCTAATTTATAATTATCCGTACCGTTTGTATAGGTTGGTAATGCTTTTGGTGCAGTTTTTTTATTAGAAGTTGCTGCTTCTGCTTTTGGAGTTGCGTTTTCACCATTTGCTGGTTGTACTTCAGTAGTTCTTCCTTTTCTTCCACGAGCACTTCTAGCAGGTATTGGTTTTTCTCTATTCGATGATTCTGCCACAGCACTACGATCTTTTTCTGACTCTTTAGCTTTCTTAGCTTCTTCAGCTTTCTTTTGTTCTTCAACTTTTTTGTCAGCTTCAGCAATAGTAGCTTTTAATTTTTCAGTAGCTTTTTTTATTTCCACAACTTGTATTTTAACTTTATCTGCTGTAACATCATCACTTTTTAAGTAGAGCTTTTAGTATCAGATAAAAATTTTTATCAATTTCTTTAGAAATAGAACTAATTTTTTTCTTTATCTGTTGCTATATATAAAGTTTCTAAACTAATAGATAATTTCTTTAATTCTTCTTTGTCTACTTTTACAGTAGCAACACCATCAGCTGTTTTTTTCTACAATAGCCGACTTATCTTGTGCTGATGTAGACTTATCATCTATTTTTTTGAATTTTTCGTCACCACTAGATGAACCATCTGCTGATTTACCGCTAACTTGTGCATTTTTCTGATGTAGGAATATTTTTCTGCCTTAGCCGACGTTCCGCCACCAAAGAAAATAAGTGATGCAACAGCTACACTGGCAGCACCAAAATGATATTTTTCTTATTGAAAAAAACGCGTTAGTTTTTTTCACCATTTTTTTATATTGATACCTCATAAATATCATTACTCCTTTTTTTATAATTCTTAAAAGTATAAATACTTATAGATATTTTTAATTATAACACAGTATTTTTCTAAAATAAACAATCTACGGTATAAAAAAATATAAAAAAATAATCGCCAAAAAAACAATTGTATAGCTATCAAATTTAATATTGCATTTACACTAAATAACTACAAATCAAACATTTTTCAATATTTGAAAATAATTGTATAATATTTTTTTATGATTCAATAGAGGTTTTAAATAATATTTTATTAATAAATTTAATGCAATTCTTACAACTTGATATATAATACAATTTAGATATTACGTTATTTTTCATTTCTATTTTCTAAACTAAAATATAATATTAATATCCCTTAAATAGAAAACATTACTTTTTATTTTTATATCGAAAATTTTTTTATATAAATTTTTATTTAATATTTTAAAAATAAAAATTTATATTTGTAACTTAGTTTTTTTCGGCTCATCAAAAATCGAACTAATGGGAAAAAAATCAGTCCGATTAAATTATATACAAAAAGTGAAAAAAAGCATAGAAAAAAACACAAATATTCGTTATAATTTAATCGACGAAAAACTAAAGAAAAGGAATATTTGTGTCATGATTAATTATAGTATAGATATAAAAATTACTAGGGGTAATCAATAATAATGTTAAAATTAATGGAGTTGAAGACGTGACTTGTTCAAAACAAGAAGATAGTCCTCTTCCTCCTAAAGTCTTATTCAAAAATCGTTTATGCCAAACTTGAATACAAATATCATAAATGTGAAAAAAATGTGGTATCAAATGTAATTCTAAAGTTATTAAAAATGGATGTAAAACTAGCCACATTAAACTACAAAAATGTGGAGGTTCAAATACATATCTTCACTTAGATAAACAACGTTATTACTGTAGAAATTGTAATCAATACTCTACTCAGTCCTAAATTTTGGAGATCCAAATAAATAGCCTCCAAAATTTTTTCAAATTTTGGGGGCTATTACCTTTGTCAAGGGACACTTCATTTAAGCCCTTGACAAAGATGTTTATTTTTTTCAGCTTGCCTATTAAGACAATTTGTTTCAAAAAAATGGGAGGAAAAAAATTTTCGGTCGTACTCCCAGGATTTTTTTACTGAAAAATTTTTCGGTCTAATTTGATATCGACATTTACGTCTTTTTTTAGAACTTAAACTTCTCTTATTCTATGTAAGAAAGGATGATTTTTCAATTGTTTAACTCTTTACTTGCACCCACATAGCGGCTGGTTTTTTGGGAGTCTCCACCTCCTCAACCGACTAAAGCCATAAAAAAAGCCACTTAGAGTAATTAAATCTAAAAAATTAAATATTATAAACCAGTAATTTTTGGTTAACATAAAAAAATTATAGAGTTTTATTCACACTCCCAAATAAGAGCTCTCCACACTAGGCGAAGGACTCTTATTCAATACACCTCATTATTGGACACTTACGGTAGATTTTTGCTATTTAGATTTTTTTCTTATTTTTACTAAGTATAACATAGGAAATGTTATTTATACAGACTTTTTCACAAGCTCTGAAATCTCTATAAATATTTGTTATAGTATTTTTTTCATCAGTTGTTTTTCGGGGAAATTTGTTGTACACGAATTATAAGAGATACCTATTTAATTCTTCATATTTTTACTATTCCTTTTTTTCCCCATGTTAACACTAATAACCTATTTAATAATTTCAAATCTTCACTCTCTTATAACCCATAATAACCTTAATGAAATATCTAAAAAGATTTTTACAAATCGAATTTTGATACCAATAAATCACTGTATCTATGAGTTCTCATATAAACTTTTTTTAAATTCAGAACTTTTGAAAAAAACTCATTAAATTCTTTTATATTTCAACTTACTTTTTACTCATTAAGTTCCCAACGACCATTACGTCCTCTACCTACATACTTAAGGATATCTATTTCTTTTATAACCCTTTCAATAGTCTTTACACTTACTCCAGCTTCTTCGGCAATGACCTTTCTTGTAATCTTATCATTACTTCTTACTTTTTCTTTGATAAACTCTACGAGAACTACCTTATCACGAACGACTCCCTGAGCAATTTTCTGAGAGATGACACCATGAGCATCACCCTGAATGACATCTCGTGAAACACCATGAGTATAATTCTGAGCGTCATTCTGAGCGTCATTCTGAGCGTCATCCTTAACAACACCACGAGCGACACTCTGAGCAACTACCTGAGTGATATCCTCAACAACACTATGAACGCCATCTTGAGCGACACTATGAGTGCCATTCTGAGAAATGCTTCGAGTAGTATTATTACCTCCGACTTTCTGCGTTACAATCTTTTTAAGAGGAATAATAGTTTGGAATACATCTCCTTCCTCAAACACTGGACTTTCCCCTGAATAAAGCTGTGTATATTTATAAGTATTTCTCATTCCTGAACCTAATTCATCAGCAAGACCTATTTCTCTAAACACCTTTGATATAGCCGGATTCTTAGAAAACGGCTCAAATTTCTGCAAATTTGCTTACTTTCCTTACAAAAATTATAGCATTTTTAGGGCATTATTTCCACAATCCTAACCAAAAACAAAAATCCAAGAAATGAATCTTTTGATTCTATCTTGGATTTCTTGTTCTTCTTGATTATCTAAATAGATAATGTTAAAGATTTATTTTTAGATGATTTAGTAATTTCTACTCTTCATCTTCTCTACGTCTTTTAGCTACCGCTAATAGTCCTCCTAGTACAGCTAAGCCTAGCCCTGCTAATCCTGTATTAGTTTCAGATTCACCTGTATTTGCTAATCGTTTTGTAGATTTTTCAACTTTACCAGTTGGTTGTGGCTTGTTACCTCGATCTTGTTGTTCGCCATCTACTTCACCATTAAATTCTGGTAATTCTGGTTGAACTTCTGGTTTACCGTTTACTCCTCCATTGAACTCTGGTAATTCTGGTTGAACCTCTGGTTCACCATTTACTCCACCATTGAACTCTGGTAATTCTGGTTGAACTTCTGGATCTCCATTCACTCCACCGTTAAATTCTGGGGTATCTATAACTGGAGGAGCAATTAGATTACCATTCTCGTCTACTCCAGTTGTTCCAATTGGTTTTGTGTATTCTTGAACTGGTTCTTGTTTTTCTGGTTGACCATTTCTAGATGAACGTAGGACTTTAACTTCAACATTCACCGTTACTGGTGTATCTCCTTCACGGCTTACCGTCACTGGAATTGTCACAGTTTTCTCTTCGTCTGTTCCCCATTCTTCTGGTGTGAAGCTTGGTGTTCCTGTGATTTGTCCTTGACCATTTACGCTTAATCCATGCGATGGCGTTGAGCTGATTGTTACTCCTGTTTTGTTTGCTGTTACCACTACATCTGTATTTGTATATGGTTTTCCTTCTAATACTGGAGTTGTTGGATTATGTGGCTCTGCTGTTAACGCAGTCTTAACTTTTGGAGTTGAATCTTGATTATCATCGATACCGTCGCCATCGTCGTCTGTATCTGTCTTATCTGGTGTTCCATCTCCATCTGTATCGCGTAGGACTTTAACTTCAACATTCACCGTTACTGGTGTATCTCCTTCACGGCTTACCGTCACTGGAATTGTCACAGTTTTCTCTTCGTCTGTTCCCCATTCTTCTGGTGTGAAGCTTGGTGTTCCTGTGATTTGTCCTTGACCATTTACGCTTAATCCATGCGATGGCGTTGAGCTGATTGTTACTCCTGTTTTTGTTTGCTGTTACCACTACATCTGTATTTGTATATGGTTTTTCCTTCTAATACTGGAGTTGTTGGATTATGTGGCTCTGCTGTTAACGCAGTCTTAACTTTTGGAGTTGAATCTTGATTATCATCGATACCGTCGCCATCGTCGTCTGTATCTGTCTTATCTGGTGTTCCATCTCCATCTGTATCGCGTAGGACTTTAACTTCAACATTCACCGTTACTGGTGTATCTCCTTCACGGCTTACCGTCACTGGAATTGTCACAGTTTTTCTCTTCGTCTGTTCCCCATTCTTCTGGTGTGAAGCTTGGTGTTCCTGTGATTTGTCCTTGACCATTTACGCTTAATCCATGCGATGGCGTTGAGCTGATTGTTACTCCTGTTTTTTGTTTGCTGTTACCACTACATCTGTATTTGTATATGGTTTTCCTTCTAATACTGGAGTTGTTGGATTATGTGGCTCTGCTGTTAACGCAGTCTTAACTTTTGGAGTTGAATCTTGATTATCATCGATACCGTCGCCATCGTCGTCTGTATCTGTCTTATCTGGTGTTCCATCTCCATCTGTATCGCGTAGGACTTTAACTTCAACATTCACCGTTACTGGTGTATCTCCTTCACGGCTTACCGTCACTGGAATTGTCACAGTTTTTCTCTTCGTCTGTTCCCCATTCTTCTGGTGTGAAGCTTGGTGTTCCTGTGATTTGTCCTTGACCATTTACGCTTAATCCATGCGATGGCGTTGAGCTGATTGTTACTCCTGTTTTTGTTTGCTGTTACCACTACATCTGTATTTGTATATGGTTTTCCTTCTAATACTGGAGTTGTTGGATTATGTGGCTCTGCTGTTAACGCAGTCTTAACTTTTTGGAGTTGAATCTTGATTATCATCGATACCGTCGCCATCGTCGTCTGTATCTGTCTTATCTGGTGTTCCATCTCCATCTGTATCGCGTAGGACTTTAACTTCAACATTCACCGTTACTGGTGTATCTCCTTCACGGCTTACCGTCACTGGAATTGTCACAGTTTTTCTCTTCGTCTGTTCCCCATTCTTCTGGTGTGAAGCTTGGTGTTCCTGTGATTTGTCCTTGACCATTTACGCTTAATCCATGCGATGGCGTTGAGCTGATTGTTACTCCTGTTTTTGTTTGCTGTTACCACTACATCTGTATTTGTATATGGTTTTCCTTCTAATACTGGAGTTGTTGGATTATGTGGCTCTGCTGTTAACGCAGTCTTAACTTTTTGGAGTTGAATCTTGATTATCATCGATACCGTCGCCATCGTCGTCTGTATCTGTCTTATCTGGTGTTCCATCTCCATCTGTATCGCGTAGGACTTTAACTTCAACATTCACCGTTACTGGTGTATCTCCTTCACGGCTTACCGTCACTGGAATTGTCACAGTTTTCTCTTCGTCTGTTCCCCATTCTTCTGGTGTGAAGCTTGGTGTTCCTGTGATTTGTCCTTGACCATTTACGCTTAATCCATGCGATGGCGTTGAGCTGATTGTTACTCCTGTTTTTGTTTGCTGTTACCACTACATCTGTATTTGTATATGGTTTTCCTTCTAATACTGGAGTTGTTGGATTATGTGGCTCTGCTGTTAACGCAGTCTTAACTTTTTGGAGTTGAATCTTGATTATCATCGATACCGTCGCCATCGTCGTCTGTATCTGTCTTATCTGGTGTTCCATCTCCATCTGTATCGCGTAGGACTTTAACTTCAACATTCACCGTTACTGGTGTATCTCCTTCACGGCTTACCGTCACTGGAATTGTCACAGTTTTTCTCTTCGTCTGTTCCCCATTCTTCTGGTGTGAAGCTTGGTGTTCCTGTGATTTGTCCTTGACCATTTACGCTTAATCCATGCGATGGCGTTGAGCTGATTGTTACTCCTGTTTTTGTTTGCTGTTACCACTACATCTGTATTTGTATATGGTTTTCCTTCTAATACTGGAGTTGTTGGATTATGTGGCTCTGCTGTTAACGCAGTCTTAACTTTTGGAGTTGAATCTTGATTATCATCGATACCGTCGCCATCGTCGTCTGTATCTGTCTTATCTGGTGTTCCATCTCCATCTGTATCGCGTAGGACTTTAACTTCAACATTCACCGTTACTGGTGTATCTCCTTCACGGCTTACCGTCACTGGAATTGTCACAGTTTTCTCTTCGTCTGTTCCCCATTCTTCTGGTGTGAAGCTTGGTGTTCCTGTGATTTGTCCTTGACCATTTACGCTTAATCCATGCGATGGCGTTGAGCTGATTGTTACTCCTGTTTTGTTTGCTGTTACCACTACATCTGTATTTGTATATGGTTTTCCTTCTAATACTGGAGTTGTTGGATTATGTGGCTCTGCTGTTAACGCAGTCTTAACTTTTGGAGTTGAATCTTGATTATCATCGATACCGTCGCCATCGTCGTCTGTATCTGTCTTATCTGGTGTTCCATCTCCATCTGTATCGCGTAGGACTTTAACTTCAACATTCACCGTTACTGGTGTATCTCCTTCACGGCTTACCGTCACTGGAATTGTCACAGTTTTTCTCTTCATCTGTTCCCCATTCTTCTGGTGTGAAGCTTGGTGTTCCTGTGATTTGTCCTTGACCATTTACGCTTAATCCATGCGATGGCGTTGAGCTGATTATTACTCCTGTTTTTGTTTGCTGTTACCACTACATCTGTATTTGTATATGGTTTTTCCTTCTAATACTGGAGTTGTTGGATTATGTGGCTCTGCTGTTAACGCAGTCTTAACTTTTGGAGTTGAATCTTGATTATCATCGATACCGTCGCCATCGTCGTCTGTATCTGTCTTATCTGGTGTTCCATCTCCATCTGTATCGCGTAGGACTTTAACTTCAACATTCACCGTTACTGGTGTATCTCCTTCACGGCTTACCGTCACTGGAATTGTCACAGTTTTTCTCTTCGTCTGTTCCCCATTCTTCTGGTGTGAAGCTTGGTGTTCCTGTGATTTGTCCTTGACCATTTACGCTTAATCCATGCGATGGCGTTGAGCTGATTGTTACTCCTGTTTTTGTTTGCTGTTACCACTACATCTGTATTTGTATATGGTTTTTCCTTCTAATACTGGAGTTGTTGGATTATGTGGCTCTGCTGTTAACGCAGTCTTAACTTTTTGGAGTTGAATCTTGATTATCATCGATACCGTCGCCATCGTCGTCTGTATCTGTCTTATCTGGTGTTCCATCTCCATCTGTATCGCGTAGGACTTTAACTTCAACATTCACCGTTACTGGTGTATCTCCTTCACGGCTTACCGTCACTGGAATTGTCACAGTTTTTCTCTTCGTCTGTTCCCCATTCTTCTGGTGTGAAGCTTGGTGTTCCTGTGATTTGTCCTTGACCATTTACGCTTAATCCATGCGATGGCGTTGAGCTGATTGTTACTCCTGTTTTTGTTTGCTGTTACCACTACATCTGTATTTGTATATGGTTTTCCTTCTAATACTGGAGTTGTTGGATTATGTGGCTCTGCTGTTAACGCAGTCTTAACTTTTGGAGTTGAATCTTGATTATCATCGATACCGTCGCCATCGTCGTCTGTATCTGTCTTATCTGGTGTTCCATCTCCATCTGTATCGCGTAGGACTTTAACTTCAACATTCACCGTTACTGGTGTATCTCCTTCACGGCTTACCGTCACTGGAATTGTCACAGTTTTCTCTTCGTCTGTTCCCCATTCTTCTGGTGTGAAGCTTGGTGTTCCTGTGATTTGTCCTTGACCATTTACGCTTAATCCATGCGATGGCGTTGAGCTGATTGTTACTCCTGTTTTGTTTGCTGTTACCACTACATCTGTATTTGTATATGGTTTTCCTTCTAATACTGGAGTTGTTGGATTATGTGGCTCTGCTGTTAACGCAGTCTTAACTTTTTGGAGTTGAATCTTGATTATCATCGATACCGTCGCCATCGTCGTCTGTATCTGTCTTATCTGGTGTTCCATCTCCATCTGTATCGCGTAGGGACTTTAACTTCAACATTCACCGTTACTGGTGTATCTCCTTCACGGCTTACCGTCACTGGAATTGTCACAGTTTTTCTCTTCATCTGTTCCCCATTCTTCTGGTGTGAAGCTTGGTGTTCCTGTGATTTGTCCTTGACCATTTACGCTTAATCCATGCGATGGCGTTGAGCTGATTGTTACTCCTGTTTTTGTTTGCTGTTACCACTACATCTGTATTTGTATATGGTTTTCCTTCTAATACTGGAGTTGTTGGATTATGTGGCTCTGCTGTTAACGCAGTCTTAACTTTTGGAGTTGAATCTTGATTATCATCGATACCGTCGCCATCGTCGTCTGTATCTGTCTTATCTGGTGTTCCATCTCCATCTGTATCGCGTAGGACTTTAACTTCAACATTCACCGTTACTGGTGTATCTCCTTCACGGCTTACCGTCACTGGAATTGTCACAGTTTTTCTCTTCGTCTGTTCCCCATTCTTCTGGTGTGAAGCTTGGTGTTCCTGTGATTTGTCCTTGACCATTTACGCTTAATCCATGCGATGGCGTTGAGCTGATTGTTACTCCTGTTTTTGTTTGCTGTTACCACTACATCTGTATTTGTATATGGTTTTCCTTCTAATACTGGAGTTGTTGGATTATGTGGCTCTGCTGTTAACGCAGTCTTAACTTTTTGGAGTTGAATCTTGATTATCATCGATACCGTCGCCATCGTCGTCTGTATCTGTCTTATCTGGTGTTCCATCTCCATCTGTATCGCGTAGGACTTTAACTTCAACATTCACCGTTACTGGTGTATCTCCTTCACGGCTTACCGTCACTGGAATTGTCACAGTTTTTCTCTTCGTCTGTTCCCCATTCTTCTGGTGTGAAGCTTGGTGTTCCTGTGATTTGTCCTTGACCATTTACGCTTAATCCATGCGATGGCGTTGAGCTGATTGTTACTCCTGTTTTTGTTTGCTGTTACCACTACATCTGTATTTGTATATGGTTTTCCTTCTAATACTGGAGTTGTTGGATTATGTGGCTCTGCTGTTAACGCAGTCTTAACTTTTGGAGTTGAATCTTGATTATCATCGATACCGTCGCCATCGTCGTCTGTATCTGTCTTATCTGGTGTTCCATCTCCATCTGTATCGCGTAGGACTTTAACTTCAACATTCACCGTTACTGGTGTATCTCCTTCACGGCTTACCGTCACTGGAATTGTCACAGTTTTTCTCTTCGTCTGTTCCCCATTCTTCTGGTGTGAAGCTTGGTGTTCCTGTGATTTGTCCTTGACCATTTACGCTTAATCCATGCGATGGCGTTGAGCTGATTGTTACTCCTGTTTTGTTTGCTGTTACCACTACATCTGTATTTGTATATGGTTTTCCTTCTAATACTGGAGTTGTTGGATTATGTGGCTCTGCTGTTAACGCAGTCTTAACTTTTTGGAGTTGAATCTTGATTATCATCGATACCGTCGCCATCGTCGTCTGTATCTGTCTTATCTGGTGTTCCATCTCCATCTGTATCGCGTAGGACTTTAACTTCAACATTCACCGTTACTGGTGTATCTCCTTCACGGCTTACCGTCACTGGAATTGTCACAGTTTTCTCTTCGTCTGTTCCCCATTCTTCTGGTGTGAAGCTTGGTGTTCCTGTGATTTGTCCTTGACCATTTACGCTTAATCCATGCGATGGCGTTGAGCTGATTGTTACTCCTGTTTTTGTTTGCTGTTACCACTACATCTGTATTTGTATATGGTTTTTCCTTCTAATACTGGAGTTGTTGGATTATGTGGCTCTGCTGTTAACGCAGTCTTAACTTTTTGGAGTTGAATCTTGATTATCATCGATACCGTCGCCATCGTCGTCTGTATCTGTCTTATCTGGTGTTCCATCTCCATCTGTATCGCGTAGGACTTTAACTTCAACATTCACCGTTACTGGTGTATCTCCTTCACGGCTTACCGTCACTGGAATTGTCACAGTTTTCTCTTCATCTGTTCCCCATTCTTCTGGTGTGAGCTTGGTGTTCCTGTGATTTGTCCTTGACCATTTACGCTTAATCCATGCGATGGCGTTGAGCTGATTGTTACTCCTGTTTTTGTTTGCTGTTACCACTACATCTGTATTTGTATATGGTTTTCCTTCTAATACTGGAGTTGTTGGATTATGTGGCTCTGCTGTTAACGCAGTCTTAACTTTTGGAGTTGAATCTTGATTATCATCGATACCGTCGCCATCGTCGTCTGTATCTGTCTTATCTGGTGTTCCATCTCCATCTGTATCGCGTAGGACTTTAACTTCAACATTCACCGTTACTGGTGTATCTCCTTCACGGCTTACCGTCACTGGAATTGTCACAGTTTTCTCTTCGTCTGTTCCCCATTCTTCTGGTGTGAAGCTTGGTGTTCCTGTGATTTGTCCTTGACCATTTACGCTTAATCCATGCGATGGCGTTGAGCTGATTGTTACTCCTGTTTTGTTTGCTGTTACCACTACATCTGTATTTGTATATGGTTTTCCTTCTAATACTGGAGTTGTTGGATTATGTGGCTCTGCTGTTAACGCAGTCTTAACTTTTTGGAGTTGAATCTTGATTATCATCGATACCGTCGCCATCGTCGTCTGTATCTGTCTTATCTGGTGTTCCATCTCCATCTGTATCGCGTAGGACTTTAACTTCAACATTCACCGTTACTGGTGTATCTCCTTCACGGCTTACCGTCACTGGAATTGTCACAGTTTTCTCTTCGTCTGTTCCCCATTCTTCTGGTGTGAAGCTTGGTGTTCCTGTGATTTGTCCTTGACCATTTACGCTTAATCCATGCGATGGCGTTGAGCTGATTGTTACTCCTGTTTTTGTTTGCTGTTACCACTACATCTGTATTTGTATATGGTTTTCCTTCTAATACTGGAGTTGTTGGATTATGTGGCTCTGCTTTTAGCACCTCTTCTACAGCTACGTCTACTTCATCTTTACTTCCATCTGGATATGCTACTTCTACAGTAACATAGTTCTTACCATTCTTAGCAGTGACTCTACCATTATCTTTCAGAGTTTTTTTGTAACTCCTCCGTCTTGAGTAGCTTCTTGTGAAAGATCTGGTACTGTTACAGCATCTTTAATTTTATCTCTATCTGGTTGACTAATTGTACCGATATTTCCTACTTTTACAGTTGTTCCTGCTGTTGGTGTATACTTCTCATTTTGAGCTTTAACATCTAATTTGAATTTAACAGTAGTTGTATTCGTTGGCGTTGTTTTATCTGATGCTACAACTGTTAATACTTTATCTCCTAAAGTTGTATTAGTTGCTACTTTTCCAGATAATGTATGTGATAAAGGCGCTGCATCTGTCGCACTATCACTTGAAGTTGCTCCAGTTTCTGTTACTCCACTTGGTAATCCTGTTGTAGTGAAACTTGATAGTTTTCCTGTATTGTCTGAAGCTTTAATAGTTATTTCGGCTTTTTCACCACGATATACAGTTACTTTTGGTAATGCGTTTGTTGCTGTCAATTCTGAAAGTGTTGTATCTTGGTTATTTTGCACTAACTTAACTGTTGGTTTAACAGTTTCATTTACTTTTACTTTTACTTCAATTACTTTAAATGGATTTACTTGAGTTGCTGCTGCTGAATCTGCACCTGCTTCTCTTGTTTTTGGTAACGTAACTTTTACATAACGTGTTTCTTCTCCATATGTTGATACTGTTAAGTTTGTTGCAGCTGCTCCTGAAGCATTTGCTACCCACTCATAGGTTGTTCCTGTTGGTAGGTTTTGAGAGTTCGTTGCTTTCATAACAGCAGCTTGTGCTTGACTATTTGTTAATGTCGAACCGTAAGTTGCTTCTACTTTTGTTGTATTAGCTACTACATCATACACTGTATGAACAATTTCTCCACTATATGAAAGTCTATCAGCTTCACCTGCTTGGTTTGTAAATCTACCTTCTCTGAATTTAGCTCCAAGTTTATAACGATACTCTCCAACACCAGCAGTGATGTCTGATGCAATTTGACTGTTCATATTATTATCGCTTGAAACTTTCTTGAAGACTTTTTGACCGCCTTCAACTGTTTCTTTCTCAACAAACCAAGACATTCCTAGACGTAATCCTTGATTTACATAATAATCTGATGCTCCATTTCCTCTTGAAACGCCTGCAAAATCGTAAACTTTATTTGCTACTGGGAAGTTTTGAATAACTTCATAAGTAACCGGCACTACTACTGGGTTTGAACCTTGGAAAGTTACCGTTACATTTGTTGTTTTACTTCCTTTAGATGCTGTATCTAGAGTTGCTGTTACTGTTGCTGTACCTGGTAATTCTTCTTTTTGTGCACCATTAGGTAAGTAAACAAATTTTCTTAGTTCTTCATTAGAAATTGTTTCACCTTTAACAACATAAATTGTTGGTTGTTTTTGTACATTTGTATTTTGTTGTACTTCAACTGGCACTTCATCTTTACTTCCATCTGGATATGTTACTTCTACAGTGACATATTTCTTACCATTCTTAACAGTTACTCTACCACTATCTTTCAGAGTTTTTGTAACTCCACCATCTTGAGTAGCTTCAGTTGAAAGATCTGGCACTGTTACAGAGTTTTTAACTTTATCTAAATCTGAAGTACTAATACTTCCAATATTATTTACCGCTACAGGTGTTGTCCCTGCTGTTGGTGTATACTTCTCATTTTGAGCTTTAACATCTAATTTGAATTTAACAGTAGTTGTATTCGTTGGCGTTGTTTTATCTGATGCTACAACTGTTAATACTTTATCTCCTAATGCTGTATTTGTTGCTACTTTTTCCAGATAATGTGTGAGATAAAGGTGTTGCATCTGTCGCACTATCACTTGAAGTTGCTCCGGTTTCTGTTACTCCACTTGGTAATCCTGTTGTAGTGAAACTTGATAGTTTTCCTGTATTGTCTGAAGCTTTAACAGTAATTTCGGCTTTTTCACCACGATATACAGTTACTTTTGGTAATGCATTTATTGCTGTCGATTCTGAAAGTGTTGTATCAGATCCATTATCACCAACAAGTTTTACTATTGGTTTAACATTATCCGTCACATTAAACGTCATTTGTACTGGTTTTTGAGCAGGTGTGTAAATTGTATAATTTACTCCATCTATTGATTTTCTATTTACAGTATTAGTAGGGAATACTGCCACAGCAAAATACTTATTAATAGTTCCTAATTCATTTAATTTTTGTAGTATTAGGAACATTAGTAGGTGTGAATGTGCTAAAATTTATTTCATTCCATTTAAACTGCATATCATCTGGATAGTACTTATCATTGTCTGCAGTATTACTTTCCGCCACTTTAAAGTGATCACGAGGATTTCCTAATTCACTTCCAACAGCACGATTTTCTGTCGTACTATTTTTTGCTTGAATATCTACAATACGATATTTGAATTTATATGTTGCAGTATTACGACCATCCGTTGCAGTCACAGTTGCAGTTCTTTCTCCAAGCGGAGCATCAATTGCTACAGCATTTTCTGGAATTGTATAATCAAACTCCTTTCCTCCACTTTTCGAAACATTTGCAATACCTTTTGGAAGATCTGTAATAGATAAAGTAACATTATTCTTGTCATCTTGAACTCTAAATGTAGGATTGAAATTTGCTCCACGATAAATAATAAAACGATTATTATCTGCATTGGTTGTTAATGCGTTTCCGTTAATTAATACTGTTGGTGCTATACTGTCTGGAACTTCTGTGGGTATTACAGCATCACTTCGAACAGAAGTCACTTCTCCACCATTATTTACGATTGTCTCTGCTGTAATAGGATTACCAGATAAAGCTCCCGAAACAGTAACAGTAGCTGTTTCACCATTTGTTGTCCCTGTCCCAATAACTGTATTTCCATCATACAACTTGACTGTAGAACCAGCTTTAACTCCACTTCCTACATTTACTCTAATCGATTGTCCAGTTAAACCTTTTTTATGTTCTACATCGCTGGCTGTAATCGTAGGTTTTTTAGGTTTAACTTTTAGTGTTGCAGTTGTTGAATTTGATGAATTATCATAATAGTTTACAGTAACACCATAATTAAATACTCCTGCAGTACTTGTATTCGGTTGTCCATTTGTCCAACTCCACCTTATATCACTAGGGAAGGTTGTACTATCATTATTTCGAACTACAAAACCTGATGCTACAGGATCACTTAAATCTCCAAGAGATTCCCCAACTGTTTTTATAACTTCTTTACCTTTAATAGGATATTCTTCACTTTGTTTAACGGTTGGAGTTACCGGTCTATCTGGTACATTTGTATAGTTCTCCCTAGTAGCATTTCTTCCCGATACAAATACATAAGATTGGTTTGTTGTTGGTCTTTTAGTTGTAACTACTGCTAATGTATAAGCTTCTTTTACCTTTTCCTCTGTTACACCTAACTTTAACTTAGCCTTTACTTGCATATGCACAGCGTCGCTATCGTTAAGCGTTTGTACACCGATACCATATGACCAACCGCTGTACACACCGTTTCTTGATACAGCCATTTCTAAAAATGGATCATTTCGGTTACTTTTAAAAGTATCCCTCATATCTAGCCCATAAGATCCATTATGACGAATATCTAAGTTGTTATAATATGTTAATCCTTCCTTAGTTTTTCTCATTATCGCTAAGGGGATCGAAAATTTGCTGTTCCCGTTTTAGAAATTTTCTGGATTCTGAGATAAAGTTCCATAATTTCTATTTTTTTATGATATATTTCAAATTTCAAGTCCCTTAATGTATCACCTTTGTAAGTTCCATTAGAGTTTAAATCTAAAATTTCCGGTTGCAAAAATCAATCTATGTATTACTAGGTGAGTACTTCCCCCTATAACACGCCCGTTATTATTAAAGAACACATCATAAACGACATACTTACTTCCATTAATGGTTTCAAAACGAGCTGTCATATCAACTTTATTTTCCGCTAGTTGTCTATTTGCGTTTTGGAGATCCCCATTAGTATCAGAAACACGAAAGCGTTGGTAACTTAAAATATTTTTTTCAGAAGTCCAATTTTTGAGATACAGCTGCAGCTCTATTGCTTGTTCCCGATTCAATACTCTGACCATTTCTAGAATCACGTTTCCTGAATGTTCACGAGTTACTGCTAAGGCAAGTTTTCTCTCCGCTTGCTTACCTTGTTTCAATAATTCTTCAATTTCCGAAGCAGTTAATTGCGGATTTTCTAGTCCTTTTTTAACAGCAAGAACTGTTTCTTCCACACCTTTTAACAACTCTTTTTGTTTCAGGTCTAGTGATTTCATTAGCAGATTTTTAGATATACGTCTAAACTTTTTCACAAGAGTTTCAAGCTTCCCTTTATCAGAATCTGTTGACTTCTGATTCTCAGACTCTTTCTTTTCAGAAACACTAGATTCCGATTTTTTTATCTGTTTTTTCCGAAGTGTTCGTCTTATTATCTACTGATTTTTTTCTCATCTACTTGACGGCTTTCTTCGTTAACTTTCTCAGTAGTCTTGTCTGCTTTTACAACAGTTTCTTTAAGTTTTTTTGTAATTTCTGTTAATTTTGCTACTTGAGCATTAACTTCTTCCGCACTAGCAGTATCTTTATCTAATACTAATTTTGCTTCAGATATACTTTGACTTACTTCATCATAGATACTAGCTATTTTTATCTTTTTCTGTACTTCTAAATAGTGTATCTAAGCTAATTGTTAATTTTTTTAATTCTGCTTTATCCACTTTTACAGTAGCAACATCAGCTGTTTTTTCGACAATAGCCGACTTATCTTGTGTTGATGTAGACTTATCATCTATTTTTGATTTTTTGTCACCACTAGATGAACCATCTGCTGATTTACCGCTAACTTGTGCATTTTTCTGATGTAGTGATATTTTCTGCCTTAGCCGACATTCCACCACCGAAGAAAATAAGCGATGCTACAGCTACACTAGCAGCACCAAAATGATATTTCCTTATTGAAAAAAACGCGTTAGTTTTTCACCATTTTTTTATATTGATATCTCATAAATATCATTACTCCTTTTTCATAATTTCTCTTAATATTTAATATAATTTATATTTTTGTTGTTAACAATCTAGTAAATAAATACTTGTAAACACTATAAATTATATTACATCATTTAACTTAAATCAACTTAAAAATATAACTTTTTTTCTACGGTTAAATATAATAATAATTTATAAGATAATTATGATATGAAAATAATTGATATTTATATATAATTTATGTTAATGCCGCACCCCTATAAGTTGCTTCAACTTTTTATAATTATTTTTATAGATAAAATAACCCCCTAAATGAAAAAAATATTTACTTTATAAATAATATAACATTACAATATATAACTTTTTTTAGAATTTTTTTATTAACAATTTTTATATTTTTAAATAAATTCACTTAGTCATTTTATCTCTTTACAGATTTTTCTCAAACTATGTATAATCAATATTCCCCTCTCCCTCTCTTACAGATAAAAATGGGAGGAGTAAACGTATGTATTACTTTAAAATAAAAAATAATATAAAAGTTCCTGTTAGTAAGGAGATATATTCTCAGATAAATTCAATTCAAAAATCGCACTAATTATGCTGCTAAAAAAACTTAAGGAGAGTGGCTTAATTTATTATGAGAACTATTCTTCTGAAAACAACACTGGGGAGAGTCGAATTAAGGATTACTCTGCGTTATCTACTGAAATGATTATCAAAGAACATTTGTATAATGCACTTTTATGATGCTTTAGCTACTCTTTCTATAGATGATCAATTACTTCTGTATAAGCTGTATGTAAACAATTCATCTTTACGAGGAGCTATGCATAGTAATCTTAATCATCCTGCAAAAAGTCAAGCGTCACCAAGAAATGCTACTGAAAAAAATTAGCTGTTTTTGTTAAAAGAGTACGAAGAGGATTTTTTGACAATATAACTAGATAAATTTTTTTAGTTTTTTTGTGACAAAAGGCTATTTTTCACTTATAATAATGAGGGATTTTTTAATCTTTTGTAAGAGTGGGAGTCTGCTAAATCACCTATTATATTTCTATTTACTACATTTATTTTTGATTTTTCACATTTATAATTACATGATTCGTCCTTATTAGGAGATGTTCTACATAGAGAGGAGCTATAGGGAGGACAATTATAATGAAAAGTTTTTAAAGAATTAAACGAAGACGACACTCAAAAAAATTTTTACGAATTTTTTAGAGATTAAAAATTTCTTATTAAAAGAGCACTATATAAAGTAAATATTCCACAAAAATTGCATGATGAGTTTTTATGGTTATGGGATGGATGGGCTTCTTGTTAGTTTCCTTATCTTACAAGATGGTGGGATAGACCCTTCTGATTTTTGATAGATTTGCTTTTTGTAACTATTAAGAAAACTCATCGATGAGATTCGAAGAAGAAACAGGCATGAGAGTATTCCTTTAGATATATTCGAAAATAATTCTGATGTGGTTTTGCAATGATTATGATTTCTTATATATCGAACTTATAAATTATCTAAAAGATACATTAAATATTTCTGAATGGGAATTTTTCGAGGAATATATAAAGACATTAAATATTAAAAAGACTGCTATTTCTTTAGGGATATCACTTGCTAGTGCATACAGACTACACAAACATATTAAGGGAGTTTGTGAACAGTTTCTATTAAATATTTAGGATTTCATCCACTCTATGTAGACATCTACTTATTTCATTAAATTTCGTATTTTTAGTTTCATTTTTTTAAAGATTATCTTCTACTAGAAAAAAACATATATTAAAGAATATAAAACTAAAAAAATTACTATATATAGCTAGTTTTTAATTTAATAATCAAAAAGAACAGAGAGTAATAATTTTACTTTCTATCCTTTGTTCTTATTTTTATATTTCGAACGAGCTTTCAATAGATTTTTTTCGAATTTACATTGTTATTACAACTTGGTTTTAAACGTTATTTACTACTTCAACTTATAGATATTTTTCAAATTCTTGTTCGCTTAGATTTAATTTGCGAGCTCCTATTTCTTTTGGTTAGATTCCTTCTTTTTACTAAGTCTGCAATCATATTTATTGCATTCACTCTTTCTTCTTTCCTTCCAAGGATAATACCTTGTTCTATTCCCTGCGTTATTCCTTGTGTAACTCCTCTTTTCACCATCATAATCACTCTTTTTTCAACATCAATCAAATGTTTTAACCAAGCCTTTCTTGCTTCTTCATACATATAATTTATCTCCTACAAATAACTCTTTAATTCGTCCAATGTTAAACCTAGTTTTTCAGCTGCAAGGTCTTCTGTTATTAAACCTTCCTTTGCAAGCTCTACTATCATTTCTATTGTTTTTTTTCTTTCGCCTTCTATTCCTATCTCAATCCCTCTTTCTATCGCTCGCTTCAACCCCTGCTGTATCCCTTGTTCTATCCCTTGTTTCACAGCCTCTTCTAACTTCTCTTCTGTTTTATCTATAAACTCTTCCAAAGTAATTATCGATCTCTTTTTTGACTCACTCATATCTTTTACCCCTGTATATATCTTTCAAATTCTTCCACTGTTAACCCTAGAAACTCGGCTGCTTTTTTTCTTTTTACCACGACCCCTTCTTTCGCAAACTTTACTATCATTTCTTCTTTTTATTTTTATAATTTTTCTATCCCTTTTTCAATTCCTTCTTCTATACCTATCTCAATTCCACTCTTCACAGCTCGTTCTACTACTTCAGTTTTTCTCTTCATCTAAATATGCCAAATGAGCATGCCAACCATCTACCATTCTTGTGTATTCATCAAACATAGTTATTTCTTCCTTCTTAAATTTTTGTATATACATTTTTATTATATTACAGAAATAATATTTTTCGCTAGTAATTATACTACAAGAATATAACACTTTAAACTAACAATATGTTTATCCTTTAAACTAATATAATCCAAAAAGAACAGAGAGTAATAATTTTACTTCCTGCCCTTTGTTCTTTGTATTATATTTCGAATAAACTCTAAATAGATTTTTTTCGAATTTACGTTGTTATTACAACTTGGTTTTAAACGTTATTTACTACTTTAACTATAAATATTTCTCAAATTCTTGCTCAGATACCCTAGCTCTTCACACGCATACTCTTTTGTTATAGCACCTTTATTTACTAAGTTTATCATTGTACTTAATTTCCCTTCTTCTCTTCCTCGTTGAATTCCTTGTTCTATTCCTTGTTGAAGACCTTGCTCTAATGCCTCTTCTCTCGACTCTTCTACATAAGCTAGATGCGCATTCCAACCATCCCAAGCTCTTATGTACTCATCAAACATAGCTCTATCCTCCTTATTCCACTCTTTTACATCTAGTATTCTATCCGCCTTCGCTATTATATTTCCCGGTTTGTGTGTAAATGGTTTGTTACCAAATAATTCCATCCAGCGTACTTTATTATAACTTGCTTTCATCTCTGGTTTGTATTTTTTTAACTCCAAAAATGCTATTTGTACTAGATTTCTTTTCTCTTCTATTCCTTTTACTCTAACTTTTAATTCTTCTTTTGTTTCACTATCTCTTAAACTAAAATTGTGAATCGCTCTATCATCTTCAAAGTAATTTTCCTCTGTTATCGCTACAGCATAAACTGGTATTAATTCTTTCGCTAAATGGTGGGTTAATATATTATCACCTTTATAACTATCTAAATTTTTTTGAGACCTGTTCACAGATGTACAACCACAATCTTTTTATAAAATCTGTTTGGTAGGCTACTTGTATTTCTATTACAACTTGTGTTTTGTCATTTAATTCTGCTAGTACATCTACCTGTGTGGTGAAATTTGGTAAGATTTTACTAGTTGTTACATGTATTTGTGTTCCATCTAATATTTTTTTACACTTTCGACCGGCAACTCTAAAATATCTCGAATAAATTCCGCAGTTATTTCTGTATCGCTAAATATTTTTTTCGCCATTAAGTCCATCATTGGTCGTGCGTCTTTATTTCTTATGTTTTCCATTTTAAATCCCCTATTTTTCATTACTTAATAATATTTTTTTAATTTTAATTTCCACCCTATTTCTAACTTTATTATACTAAAAAAATTATTTTTTTCTATTGATATCATAGATTTCATATTTAAATAACATACTCAAATTTTTAAATAAAAAAACGTAAAAGTGTCATATTTCAAATATAATCATCTTTTTACATTTTCCTATTATATTGTATTTATCATTTGCATTGTTAACGAGTTTATTTTTTTGACTAAAGAATTTCTTTATAGCTGGATCTAATTCTAATCTATCCAACGCTAACTCGAAATCTTCTAACCAGTATTTTTGCTTCTTTTTATTGATATTGGTAATTTCATATGTTTTTCTTCTCAAATCAGGTGTTGCAAATACAGAATGACCTGGTTCTCCTAGAAATAACCTAAAAAAATCTTTTTTTGTTCTATTTTAATTTTTATCAAATCCTTCAACAAATAAAAGATTGATTCTATCATCATTAGGTATAATATCATCATACATATACATAACTAATTGATCAATTTTTTTCTTCTCCTATTTGGTCATATAGATTCATCATAAACCTCCATAATTTGTACATATTTTTTTCACTTTTTCGTCCTTATTTATATTAAACTATATTACAAATATTTTTTTGCAATTAAAAATCAACCAAGATTTCTTAAAAATTCTCACTAGATAATTAAAGCGTAGAATAGGATATACCTATTCTACGCTTTAATTTTATTATTTTAATAATTTTTTTAAATGCTTCTACTTTATCAGTTTTTTTCCCAAGTGAATTCTACATCTTCACGTCCAAAGTGACCATAAGCTGCTGTTTTCTTGAAGATTGGTTTTCTTAAGTCTAAAGTTTCGATGATTCCATTTGGTGTTAAACGGAATTCTTCTTTAATAGTTTTAACGATATCCCCTTCATCTACTTTTTGATGTTCCAAATGTTTCTACAAAAAAATCGATACTGGGTGTGCTACTCCAATTGCATAAGCTAACTGAACTTCTGCTTTATCACAGATACCACTAGCTACAATGTTTTTAGCGATATATCTAGCCATATAAGCTCCGGATCTATCTACTTTAGTCGCATCTTTACCACTAAATGCTCCACCACCGTGACGTGAGAATCCACCATATGTATCAACGATAATTTTACGTCCTGTAAGCCCAGCATCTCCAACTGGTCCACCAATTACGAATCTTCCTGTTGGATTGATGAAATATTTAGTATTTTCATCTAGTAAGTCTTTATCTAGACATGGCTCAATTACGTATTTTTTAATATCAGCATGGATTTGTTCTTGACTTACATCTGCATCGTGTTGTGTAGAAACTACGATTGTGTCAATTCTATTAACTTTATGGTTCACATCATATTCAATTGTAACTTGAACTTTTCCATCTGGTCCTAAGTATGTAAGAGTACCATTTTTTCTAACTTCTGCTAATTGTTTTGAAAGTTTTTGACTTAGGTAGATTGGTAGTGGCATAAATGTTGGTGTTTCGTTAGTTGCAAATCCAAACATAAGACCTTGGTCTCCAGCACCTACTTCATTTTCTTCTTTTTGTTGTTTTGTTTCTAATGAATTATCAACTCCAAGAGCAATGTCTGGAGATTGTTTATCTAAACCAACAAGTACTGAAATATGATCTCCTGAATATCCTTTATTAGGATCATTATATCCAATTTCATTAATTGTATCACGTACGATTTGTTGGAAATCAACATTTGCTGTTGTAGAAACTTCTCCTATAAGCACTGCTAATCCTGTGTTTACACAAGTCTCACAAGCTACACGTCCATACGGATCTTGCTCTAAAATCGCATCTAAAATAGCATCTGACACTTGGTCAGCAATTTTTATCTGGGTGTCCTTCTGTAACTGATTCTGATGTAAATAAATATGTTTTTGCTCATTTTTTTCTCCTAAAATATTTTTTTGTCTGATATTAATACAAATCTCCTCTAGATCCTTAATATCTCATTAATTATAAAATAAAAGACCTTATCTTATAGACAAGGTCTTTTTTTATACCTCATCGCTCAAAGTAAACTTTGCTAAGGAAAGCACCTTAATCAATTGATTAGGTTGCTGGAGTTCAACAGTACTATCCCTCACTCACTCTTGATAAGTATTTATATTTCTTTTTATCAGCATATTTGATTTTAATATACTTTTTCTAATTTGTCAAACGATAAAGTAAAAATGATATAGTAAAAATCAATATTCAATATTATTTACTTCTTTCTTGGAGAATTTTTTTCTTTTTAACTTCTCCGCTTCTTCTATGAGGATTGTTAGAAATCGTCTTATCGATTTAATTTTTTTCCCTTTTTACACTTAACACATAGAAGAGATATTAATATTATTGTTCCATTATCCTTCTTCTATGATATAATTAACTTGTCGTTGATAACAAATCAAATCCTGCGATAGTAGGAGGTGATAAAATACTTTTATGGAAATACTTACTCAAACAGTGCTTAACATTGCGGGGCTAATCCAAAAGTACTAGATTTTAAAAATAATTTACATGAAAACTCATAGACGCAGTGGTTTATTGATATCTAAATTCGCTTTATAAAAGCTCTTTAGATACCTAATAAACTGTGCGGGGGTGACTCGACAAAATCGATTTCTCCGAAATCACGATTTTTGAGTCACTCCCAAATGGCTTGATGAAAAGCACTCTAATATACAACGATAAGCCTTATTATGTTCATCATAATAAAAAAACACTAGCATTGTAACGGGTGCTAGTGTTTTTACTTTTTATGTTTTTACTTACTCTTTATACCTATATTCTAAACTAATATCAGCTAATTGTCAAATAAAATTCCTGAAATGATATAGTAAAAATCAATATTCAATATTATACTTGCTTCTTTCTTGGAGAATTTTTTTCTTTTTAACTTCTCCGCTTCTTCAGTGGGCAAATAATCAATCGATAATTTACTATATATTCCAGTTACTTGTATATTAGCCAATTTAAACTTATTCAAAAATTGGTCCTGTATGTATCGTAACATCTTGGATAGTATTATAAGGCAAAAGTTTTTTTCACTCTTGAAAAAGATCCTTCTACTTCTGATACTCCCATATCATCTATCTCATAAGAATAATTTCTAATTACTAAAGGTGGAATAACTAAAGCCACTATAGCATATATTATTAATATCACTAATATACCTAGACCAAGAAATTTATAATTTATTTCCGTTTTTAAAAATAGTCATATACACTTTTTACCAATAACTGGTGATAAGAGAACTAGAGCATATATGCCAAAGTGTATTCTTATATATTGTACAGACCTCTGTGGTAAATTACACGATTTTTTTCAAATATTCTACTCATAACCTACCTCCGAAACTATAAAATCTCTTTCTAATTTTTTTCTTTGTATCCTCTATCATAATATTTCAATTTAATATCTGAGTTTACCCCAATAGAATTTATTGATATATGAGCAAGATTTCTTTTACTCATAAAATAGTTCGTCCTACTATTAATTGTTCCTACTTTTTTTACTTTAATAAATTCTGTTATTATTGTCAATTGTCTCATAAACGTATTCTTAAAGTAATGTCTATCATAAGAAAGCTCGTTATATTTCAACATATAGTTTTTTTCACTAAAATACTATACGAAACTAAGATAAGATAAAGAGCAAGCGAACTCAAAACTTTGTACTCTAACTTCAAATCAATATCAGCAAAGTACGATATCGCAAATGCTATTATCGGTAGAGGACTGCAATTAAACAAACTCCAACGATACAAGGCTACCCTAGCTTTTTCGTTGTATTTTTCTCACTTTCTAAACTTTCATAGTACTCTAAATCAATACCTAGATTATTTTTTTCACAAAATTTTTGTGCAAAAATCTTTTTTTACTAGAGGTAAAAACATCTATCGTAGATTTTTTTGCTCACTTAAATCTTCTGATACGTTATTAGTCAAGGTTTCAACAGATAATTTCGCAAGTCCGAAGAAACGATAACGCAAAGGATATATCAATTTTACACTTTGAATTCTATCAATATCAATAACTAGTGATTTTTTATTTAACAATCCATATTTACACAGTAAATTATTATCTTTTGTCGTAAGGATAAAGTTATAATATTTCACAATCGTATGAACAATCGATGCAATTACTACTAAAATCATAAATATCCCAATTATTATAAATATGGCTGTTATATTTCCGCGACTGACTTAGCATTTTTTTGAAGAAGTTCGTCAAAATAAGCTTCGTTGTCGAATATATATTTGAATACATCTCGAATCTTACCATTTTAATGCTAATATTAACCCTAAAAGCTGCAAAAGAACCTAACCCTAAGTAGTCCATAAAATGCAAGATCTTTCACAGACAATCTTAGTATTTCTTTTTGGATTTCTTGAACTCTTTCTTCTTGATCGAAGTTATATCTTCTGATTCATCTTGATCTTGTTTTAATTCTCTTAGTATATCAATTAAATTTAATGCGACTTCCTTCTTCAGAGGTTTTATCCTAATTTTACCTCCAACAAGATTTATATCTACAGAAAGTAGATTAAATGCTTGGTACAATACGTTAGAACTCATGTCTATTGACTGAATGTTTTCAAGATTTATATTTTTTTGCTTCTTTATTTATTATTCCTTTTTGTGTAAATTAGAGCCCCATCACGTACTTCATAACTTTTTTTAAGAAATAATCAAATATACCTATTACTATTAGTAGAAGAAATCCTGCTAAGACTAGTAAATAATATTTCCAATTTTGCTCTTTTTAATGCTAGTACCATAAAAAAATACCAAATAATCTAAATCCAGTAATTACAGAATCTAGAATAACCATAGGGTGCACTCGACTTTTTTTAATATTCTTCATCTTTATACCTCCTATAATTAAGATTATTATCTAGTATAGTTAACAGTAGTTTTTTTCTAGTTGATCACGTCCTTTCTAGAAACATAAAATCCTAATTTTTTTCTGAACCAGTGTTTATACTAACCTTGTAAATATTGAATTTTTTTCGATAATATATTTTTGCTTTATTGTATAATCTAGTATATTTCTAAGTGGTGCTACTTTCTCCAACTTAAAAAAATGTGTACATTGATGTTGAAGCTAGTTTAAAATGTTCATCTGTTATTTCAAAAAAATGTATTGTACTCATATTTGTCTCTTAACATTACAACTATTACATGATTTAAAAAAATACTAATCCTAATAATACCCATAGAATAATATATAAATCTACACCGAAAACTTCTTCAAAAACCGATAAGTTTAAAAAAATCACAGAAGCTAGTGCAACACATGTTAAACTTATTGCCCAAATATTAAAGAAAAAAATAATCAACGTATATTCTTCCTATATACTTTCTCATAAAATCCCTCCCTTTTTTATTAACAACCGATAAGATTTAGACTTCGTTCACGTTCAATTGTAGTCTCATCCCCATGACCTGGATATACTATTTTCGCACCATCAAGCTTAAATAATACATTTCCTAGTGAATTTTTCAAGGCATCATAATCTGATCCATATAAATCATAACGACCAAAACCACTTCTAAATAATGCATCTCCTACTACTACAAATTTACCAAAATCAAATGATACTCCGCCTGGAGAATGCCCTGGCGTTGGTAGAACTGTAAAACTTAAACCAGCAATTTCGTATTTTTTGTTTTCTTCAAATTCAAATTCTGCAGGGTCAGTCACAGGTGGTCTTCTTAAACGAAACAATGTTGAACCGTTAAAATCCGGATTTTGTAACCAATCTCGTTCATGTCCTGAAATATATACAGGTACTCCGTAGTGTTTTCTACACTCATCTAATGACATAATATGATCGAAGTGAGCATGAGTCAATAATATCGCTTCAATCTTTACATTTAATTCATCTATCGTCTTTTGTATTCTATCGAAACCTTCACCTGGATCTACAATAACCCCCGCGTCCATCTTTATAAACTATATAGCAGTTTTCATCTACCATATCCATTACTATTCTTCTAATTTCTGCTTTTGCCATTTTCTCAAAACCTTTCCATAATTATTATTATCTTTATTTTTATCTTATAATTTTTATTATAAACAAGTGTTAATTAGCAGTTTCCTTTCTTTACTTATATTTCCCCACATCACTTGACCTTATCTAATATTTTTTTCTATACTTGTGTAGTATGGTTTTTATATTAACTCAAATCGTACCTATTATTTAACAATTTATATATTATGATAATAAAAGGAGAAATAATTATGAAATTAAATTCTTTTTCTAAGTTTTTCACTACTTAGTATTTCAATATTATTAATGTCTCACCTTGCTATCTCCCCAGTAATTCCAAATCTTTTATAATTTTTTTATCATGGAAGCAATCCTAATATTGGTCTAGCCTCTGTAGAAAGTTTAGCTACAATCCCTGCTATGATGATAACAATTTTTGTTCTTCTTAGTAACGGAGTTATTAAATTTATTGGAAAGAAAAAAATACTGTTCTTCTTGGACTACTTTTTAATTTTTCGTTTTTTTGGTATAGTACCAGCATTTACTACAAACTTTTAAAATTGTTTTAATTAGTAGACTTTTCCTTGGAGCTGGTATTGGATTATTTAATTCACTTTCTATTAGTATGATAAGTGACTTCTTTGATGAAGATCGACGCGGTACAATGATAGGTTTAAGAACAGCATTTCTAAACATTGGTAAAGCATTAACTACCTTTTATTTCTGGATATTTACTAATCTACGGTATTCAATATACATTTTTAGTTTTATGCTTTTAGCTCTTCCGATATTTATTATATTCTTATTATTCGTGCCTAATGCTGAAAATGTAAATAATAAAAAAAGTGAGTATTAAATTCCATAAAGAGACTATTCTTTTAACACTATTAACATTTTTTTAGTGGGAATTTCGTACATGGGTGCAACTATAAAGATTCCTACTTTACTTGCTGAAAAATACCACTATCAACCAGATGTAGCTAGGAATCTACTAACAATTTTAGCTCTTAGTGGTATATTATCTGGAGTTATTTTTTTGGTATTTTAGTTAAGAGATTCAAAAAAATCTAACATTACCTATAATGTTAAGTTTCATGACAGTCGGAAGCATATTATTCGCCCTGACAAATAATATTATAATCTTCTACGTTGCAGCCATCTTCATCGGAATTAGCTTCGTAGGAACTATGTCATTTAACTTCTTCTATATTTCTAAAAAGTTAGAGAATAAATTCATAAACTTTGCGACAAGTGTAATCTTAGTTGGTGGTAATATCGGTGTAATACTAACTCCGGTAGTTCTTACTAAAATTCCTGAGGCATTACATCTTGAAAAAAATATACAACTCCATTTTTTTCATAACTACAGTTCTAATGCTAGTTTCTACATTAGTTAGCTACGCAGTATTAAGAAACAAAAAAATAATATAAACTAAAAAAAGCACAACGTAGTTTTTTTACGTTGTGCCTTTTATAATTAACTATTTAGTAATTCTTTATTTTTTTCTAAAAAAATTCTTTTTAATTCACTATCTGGCACTTGTCTAGCTAGTACTAAAGTTCTCAATGAAACATCATCAAGTCGACATGTAGCAAATACTGTCATATTATCTTCACCAGAAATCTTACTGTTTTCTAACCAGTTCCTAGAACCTTCTTTAAACATACTTATGAAGTTTTCCTTTTTATCACTAGCACTTGGAATTTGATATAGTTTCGTATCTTCATGAACTACTTTAACTCCAGTTACTTCATAATAATACTTTCTCTCTGGTGTTTCTATAACGACCACTCTGTGGCTATCAAAATAATCTTTCTTAGCGAACCAGTTCATATTATTAAATACCCTAGTGTCTAAAGTAATCTTCTTCTCTTCAATTCCTGCACGAGCATGTCCAAAAATCCATTTAACATCACTTTGCTCTAGTCCTGGTTTATTATCGAAATCCATAAACACCGCTCCGATATAAGGAGCTGGCTTATTATCAATCCCAAATTCTAAATACTTAGAGTTATTCGTTGTCTGTAAGATTGGTTCCTTCAGAGAATCTCCTCCATCTCCTGGGACATACATGTATGCAATAACCTCATTATTTATTGCCTTCAAGTCTTTAAATTTATTTGATAAGTAATCTTTTTTCAGCTTGATCTACCACATACTTATCATCTTTTTTTCGATTCCTTATTAGAATCTACTTTTTGTTCTACTCGAACTTGTGGTTCTTTAGAATTTTTCATTCATATATGAGTATAATCCAAATCCACCACCTACTAGAATCACAAGTAATAAAAATATATTTAATAACATTACTTAATAATGATTTATTCTTCATAAAAATTTTTCCTTTCTAACATATTATTTTTCTCATATAAAACTCCAAACTAAATTATATCATATTTTTTTCATAAAAATATCTTCGAAAATTAACTTTGAACGTATTAACATTAACAAATCTATTAAAAAAATATAATCCACAAACATATAAATAACTATTAGGACATAAAAATAGAGTGACTCAAAAATCGTAATTTCGAAAGAAATCAATTTTTGTCGAGTCACCCTAGCAAAAGTTTATTAGATACCTAGAAATCTTCTATAGAACGAATTTAGATATCAATAAACCACTACTTTTTATAAATTCTCATATAAATTTTTTTGAAATTTAGAACTTTAGTCAGTCCATTATCATAAATAAGTTATCTTACACTTGTCTAATATTTACAAAAATCAGTAGGTGGAACATTTTTCTTTTCCTAAGTCAGGTTGACCAGCTGTAATTAGGATAAGATCACCATCTTTGCTAACTCTGATTTTTTTAGCAAATTTCGAGTGCTAAACTTAACATTTCTTCCATTGTTAAAGTTTTTTTCTTCTATAAATGTAGTTACTCCTCTTGTTAATGCTAATTTTCTAGCTTTTTTTGTTCTGTTGGAACTACTGCTAAAAATTTGAACTTTTTGGTCTGTAACGAGCTATAAATTTCGCCGTACTTCCCTGATCTTGTATATGTAACTATATTGTTAACATCGACAGAATCTAAAAGATACTTAGTTGATAGAGAAATCGCATGTGCAATATCCATTTGAAGGTTTCTATATTCTTTTGGATTATTATTTAGAACTTTATCTTGAGTTTCAATATAAGTAATTATTCTATCAACTGTTTCCAACGCTTCTTTTGGATAACTTCCTATAGCAGTTTCTTCAATTAGCATAATGGCATCAACTCCATCAATAACCGCATTCGCTACATCAGACACTTCCGCACGAGTCGGTCTAGGATTATAAATCATTGAATGCAACATTTGAGTTGTTAAAATCACTTCTTTTATTGAAGCATTTGCTTTTTTTGATTATTTCTTTTTTTGAATACTTGGAAGATCTTGATATGGTAATTCCATACCCTAATTCGTCCCTATTTATCATAATTGAATCCGCAAATTGAATGATTTCATCAATATTCTCATATGCCTCTTTACAGTCGATTTTTAACGATCAATCCAATATCTTTTTTTCCCATTAGCATGTAAAATATCTTTAACTTTTTCTAATTTCGTCTAAATTACTAACGAATGGGCAAGCTACAAAATCTACATCGTTTTTCACATGCAAACTGAACACTAGCTTCTTCAATTTTTAATTAGTTTATATTTACTTTCTGCATAAATATGATCTAAGTCATAAATAATCGCTGTGTTCTTGTTTAATTTTTTTCTCTTAGTTCTTTAATTTTTATTAATTCTATCTACACATTCTTCTATGCTACCATAATATGTATCAATAAGAACTGCATCCGCACCTTTTGCTACTATTTCTTCTAATAGTCCTTCTGTACTATTCCCTAAAGTTGCTATTACTTTTTTGCCTTTCTAGTCATAATAAACCTACCTCACATTTAAAACGTTTACTTTATTTTTTTATTATAACACATTAAATACTGATTTTTCTAGATAATTTTTTTCAAAGTTATTTTTTTGTGGAATTGTAATCAATCTTATATTTTTTTAAAATTGCATAATATATTAAGTATTTTTCTAAAAGCTATATTATGACATATACTAAGTCCTTATTTTTACAATATTTACATACTTGTTATATAATTTATTTCAGTAACATTTTTTTAAAAATTATTTTTTTAAAAAAAGAAATTATACATTTCTTTTGCATAATTTCTTTTTAGTTTATTTTTTTCTATGTAACTTCAATTAAAAATTCAACACATTAAATGATTATTTCTTTTTTTCGGAGTAACTATACCTGATTCAAGAAAATCTAGGAATTCACTGAATAAATGTTCCATCTCTGCGTATGTATTCAAAGTGTTTAGCTCTTTTTTGACCTTAGCTCCACCTTTGATACCTTTCATGTAATATGCAGCATGTTTTCTCATTTCATGAACAGCTACTTTTTCAGGTTTGATTTCCATAAGTCTTCTCAAGTGAAGTAAACATACGTCTATTTTTTCTCTTGGCGTTGGTTCATCAGTTAGTTCTCCTGTTTCTAAGTACTTAACCGTACGATATAACATCCACGGATTCCCTAATGCAGCACGCCCAATCATTACCGCATCACAATTAGTATCATCTAACATTTTTTTAGCTAGTTCAGGAGAAGTAACATCACCATTTCCTATTACTGGTATTTTCAACTCTTTTTTTACATCACGAATAACATCCCAGTTTGCTTTACCACTATACATTTGAACTTTTGTTCTACCGTGGATAGCTATAGCACTTGCTCCAGCTCTTTCAGCATTTCTTGCATTATCCATAATGTAAATATGTTCATCATCCCATCCCATACGCATTTTTACTGTCACTGGCTTAGAAACAGAATCAACTAATCTCGCTATTACTTCATATACCTTATCAGGATCAAGAAGTAGCTTACTACCGGCATCAACTTTAGTAATTTTCGGTACTGGACATCCCATATTTAAGTCAATAATATCAGCTTCTGTATTTTTATCAACATATTTAGCAGCTTCTACCAATGTTTCGATTTCTCCACCAAAAATCTGTAAACTTAATGGACGTTCTCTTGGATCGATATATAGCATATTCATAGTTTTTTTATTGTTAAATAAAATAGCTTTATCACTAACCATTTCTGCACACACTAATCCTGCTCCAAACTCTTTAGCTGTTAATCGAAAGGCAGCATTACAAACACCTGCCATAGGGGCTAATACTACTCTATTAGGTATTTCAATTTCTCTAATTTTTAAACATTCTTTATCCTTTCTTTTTACAATTTTTTTCTTTATATACACTTATAGGTTCTGTTATTTTTTTCTAATGATTCTTCAATATTTTTTTCCGGCTATCTCTATATTACCGTACATTTCTGCTAAAGGAGCTAAAACAAAGTTTCTGTCATGAATGTACTTATGTGGAACAACAAGTCTATCGTCATTAAAAAAATTAAACTATTAAAAAGTAATTATGTCTATATCTATAGTTCTATTTCCCCAATGTTCTTTACGAACGCGACCTAGTTCTAGTTCTATTTTTCTGAATAGTATCTAGCAATTCATATGCTCCTAATGAAGTTTCTACCTCTATACACATATTTAAAAAGTCTTGATCGCGACCCCACCCCAAGCAGGTGTTTCATAAACACTACTTTGTAGTTTAATTTTTCAAATTATTAGCTTCTATTTTTTTAGAGCTTCTTTCAAATACTGTTGCCTTGGTTCTATATTTGTTCCTAATGCTAGTATAATCATTATAATTTATAGAACTCCTCACGTGTTATTTCCACTTTTACACCGCATTGTTCAAAATGATAACTTATAGGTGCTGCTGGTTTATTAACTTTTTAACCTAATCTTTTTCAATTTGAGGAAATTCATTAAAGATATCTTTTTAAAAATTTCTCCTGACAATCGCTCTAGTAAATTATATGTATTTGTAGTTGCTGTTTTTACTACTACATCTGCAATATCAGCATAACTAACACTATCTGTCATTTCATCACTAAATAAAAGCTTTTTTGATAATTAAGCTCACATTCAATATCAAAAATAAACTTCTGTCCAAGTTTGTTCTCTTCTTCAAATAATCCATGATTAGCAAATATTTCTAGATTATTTATAAATAACTTTGTTTTCATGATCGATACCCCTCAATCATTATTTTTGCTTAACTATAAAAATTTTAACATATTTCTAATTATTTCTCTAATAATTATACTCGCTTAAAATTTATTTTTCATAAAAAAAGACTTGAAAATAATGATTTTTATAAAATCTTATTCTCAAGTCTTTTTAACATGCATTATTAGATAGTAAATAGAGTATTTAAATCTCAATATTATAAATAATACATATATTCTTTATTTATATTAAATTTTTTTATATCTTAATTTTTAATAGTTATTTAGAAAGTTTACGTCTAACTGCAAGTCCAACTAAAAGCAATTAATCCTAATCCTGCTACTTCTGTACTAGAAGAATTTATACCAGTATTTGGTAATATTCTATCTTTTTTTATCATCCTGAACTTTAGAAGTTTCCTGTGATATTGTGTTTTTTTAGCAACTGTTAGTACATTATCATTATTATTATTTACAGGGACTGATGGAACTGATGATTGAGCAGCAATAACAAATGTACTAAAGTGATTTGTATTAAAAAGTAAGTTTTTCCATCTGTATATGAAGTTTCTTTTTATTTCTTCTAATACACTATCTTTAACGTGATACACTTTTAATTGTTGATTTTTCATCTTTAGCTACTGCTAAAGTAACAACACGTTTTTTTCTCCTGTTGCTTTTTAGCTCGTTACCATCTTTATCTTCAAAGTGAAGGTCTAATGTTCTTACTACATTTAAATTCGAATTAAATTCTTTAACTAATTCTTTTTATTTCTTTAGCTCTTTCTCCTGTAATATCTTGAGCAACAAATTTATCAACGTTGTTGATTTTTGATTCATCATATTCAACTGAGACTGTTACTCCATCAGCTAATCTAACAGTACGTACAAAATCTTTTTCTGTTTGTTCAGAAGTAGCTATGTTTGTTGAGTCTTTTGAACTATCAGGGTTAACTGGATTTACTGATGTACCTGGTTGAACTGGAGTTGTTGGATTTAACCCTGGTAATACTGGAGCTGTTGGTTTACTAAAGTCGATTTGAACAACTACAGGATCATGGTCAGAAGCTCGTCCATGTTCTTCCATAAATGAAGCATTAATATGCACAGGAGAGAACACTACCTTATCCTTGATATTTTTAGAAATTAAAATATTATCTAAACTTTGATTGCTTCCACGATAGAAGTATGAATATCTATCTCCTTGTTCATGTTCAGCCATTAAGTTAACTAGCTCATTTCCTACGATTATTTTCACACTATCTGAAAATTCAAAGTCATTGAAGTCTCCAGTAAGAACAAATTTTAAGTTAGGATTTTTGACGCAATCCTTCTTTAATAAAGGCATTAAGAATTTTTAGCTTCTTCTATACGTTTTTGGTTTTAGTATTTTCTACTGATGGTTGATTAGAACCATAGATTGCATCATCACCTAATTTTGATTTTAAGTGGTTAGCAATTACTACTATTCTTTCACCTTTAAACTCGAATTCAGCAGCTAATGATTTTCTAACTTTTTCGAAATGAACACTTGTTGGATCGATTCTAGCCGGGTTTTTCTCAAGGTGTCCATTTACAAAGCGTGCTGCTTCTTCACTTCCACCTTTTTCTTTACCGATTAATGTTACTCTATTAGGGTTATATAAGTAAGCCACCCTAATATTAGCACCTGGTTTCCCACCATCTTTTCCATCAACTGGAGCTATTTCAGTATATTTATATTCTGGTCCACCAAAACTTTTAATTCTTTGAGCTAACTTCTCTCCACTCTTAACTCCATCAACAGTTCCATCGCTAACTCCACCGTTATTATCTTGAACTTCGATTAGAGTAATAATATCAGGACTGTGAACTTCTTTGATGAATGAATTAGCAATTTTATCAACTTTTTCCTCTGGTGTTTCATCGTGACCACTGTTATTAGCAGAGAAGTTCTCAATATTATATGAAGCGATAGTTAATTTATCTTCAGCTGGATAAATTTTTGAAACTTCACGTTTTAATCCACCATCTTGTATTGTCGGCACACTACTTGGATCAATTTTATACGTTTTATTTTTATATGTAACTACTCCTGAGATATTTTCATTAAAGTAGTCTTTTGCCTTTGCTACGAATGAATTCCCTACAATTATTGGTAACACTTCTGTATTTTGAACACCTGGACGAAGATTTACTCCTCCGATGTTGTTAAGTTTTTGCCCTTTGTAGTCTCCTGGTAATACATAAATATCACCTTTATATTGTGGTCCAGTAACTTTTGGTTTAGTTACTTCTACACGCATTCCCTCTAAGCTTTCCCAGTAATCTAAAGCTTCAGTTTCTGGATTATATTTAGTTGGTGTATTATCCACTATATCTTTTGGCATTTTTTCAGAAATATTTAATGCTTTCGGTAAGTCTGCTTTGCCTAATTTTGTTATAGTTGCATTGATGATTTGAGTAACTGTTAAGCTACCTGCTGGTTTTTTAAAAGTTTGCCCTGGTTTTACAGAGTATTCTTCCATATAACCCTCTTTAACAGTTCCTTGAACTTTTAATAAATCACCTGATTCTACTTTATCTTTTGAAGCAACATAGACTGCATCAGATGTTTTTGGATTGTTATCAGAAACTTTATCTTGAACATAGAAGCCTGTTTTATCAGTTTTAGTTACAACAACATTGTTTATAACTACTTCTTTACCAACTAATGGACTCTCGTGACTTTCTCCTTGTACTTCACCTATGTTTTTGACTTCTTTTGGGGCTGTTACTTGAGCTGCTGATGCAGTTGCTCCAACCGCCGTACCTTCATTTTTATCCGTCGTAGTAGCAGACGTCACTACTTCTGTTTTTACCTCTGCTGCAGAGACTTCATTCGCCTCAGCCGATAAGTAAGTTGCACCTACTCCTCCTAAAACTGCACTTGCTAATAATATTGATAATTTGTATTTTTTCAAAACATGAACTCCTTGTATATAAGTTTATACTAATTATTTTACTATTAATCTAGTTAATAAGCAATATCAATCGTTTACCTTCACAAAAAAATCCTTAATATAGATTTTTCCTATATTAAAGATTTTTTTAAAAATTAATAATTAAACTATTTAATTCTTCTCTTTTTCAGTTTGACAAACATAAATGATAAAATTATTACTCCTGCCAGTGCCATAAATGCTAACCACGTATTTTTCTATTCCTACTTTATCAGTTAGCACTCCATTTACAGACAATAATATTGCTACAATGATAGATTCAAAAGTATAAAAATATAGAAACAGTGGTCGTTCTATTTTCATCACTTTTTTACCAAATATTTATGCATAAAAAAATATTAACTTGTATACTCATTATCTTAAAGAATATAATATATACCATAAATAATACAAATTTGATATAAACATTTTTGGATAAAAAAATAAATACTAATAACATACTAATATTTATAACTACTAAAAAAATAAAGTATGTGGAAATTCGATAATTTATTTGATAGTCTTTCATAAATAACACTTCCTAACATCCCACTAACCGATATTCCAACCCAAATATAACCAATAATATCTACATCTAATTTTTTTAAATACTGCCTGCCATTGATTTGATGGACCAAGGTCTAAGATAGAAGGAATAACAAACAGTATCATAAGAAATATGCTACTTTTTTTACATATAGTGTTTCTTTTTAGCGAATTTTTTCACCGTAACAAATGAACCTTTTTAAATTCTCAATAGATATTTTTTTGTGTCTGTTCTAATTTTTTTGCATAAATACGTATGTAAATAAAAATGAAATAATAAAAACTGTCATACTTAATATTATCGACAAACTTTTTAAAAATAAACATACACGTACTTGGCACTTACAAATCCTATTACCGCTGAGAAAAAAATAGTGAATATAGTGAACCTCTAGAAAAAAACTTTATCTATATCTATTTCTTCATTGTTTTTTTATTGTTTACATTGACCAACCAACTTGTTAAAGTTCCAGATTGAAATGATTCTGCAATGGCAGATAATATTGCAGATATGTATAACAATATTAAACTATTGCTAAGCAACAATATTAATCCAACAACCCTAAAAAAATCACACTTAGAAGAATACTATTTTTTTGCTCCGATATTATCAGTGATTGCCCCACACGGAAGCTCAGTCATAAATGAAGCCAACCAAAAAATCGATAAATATAGCCCAACTTCAGTAAAAGAGAAATCTTTTGACAACAGATAAATATACAAAATCGGATTAAAGAATGATAGTGCTATTGTAGATAAAATACTATACAAATAATAAAAATTTGGTATTATTCATCTTTTTTTCCCCTACTATCTTATACATTTTCCCATAATTATCTCTTTCTAAGAATTTATAATCAACAAGATATCTTCTAATAAGTGAATAATCTGGATAAATTTCCTTAATTGTTTCATTTAGTTCTTTCTCAGTAAACTCTAGTGATTTTTTTCCTTTAACATCTCCAAAACTATTTGAAGTACAGGTATCTTATTCTTCTCTTTTTTTGGTATTGTCATCAATTTATTATTTTTTTAAAAATACTTTATTCTTACTTCTTCCATAGACTACTAACCTCTGTATTCATAATTTTGTTTATTTTTAAATATTATATGAAAAAAATACAAATATTTAAAAATAGAATCTCTAACTTAGTTTAACCTATGTTAGAGATTCTTGCAATCTAAATTATTATTAATTTTCTATTGTCCTAAGACAAATACATCCTCTGCTTCTTTTTTTCTTCTTTTTTTCGTTCCTTTACTTAAAAATGAAACTTTATTCGCGATAATAGCCATTTGATAATGTGTTACCCCATTTTTTTATCTGTGTAGACATTATTATTCAAACTTCCAACTATATTCAGTAAGCTTCCTTTATCGCAGTATTTTACAGTATTTTCTGCAGTTTTTCCCAAAAGTTGTGAATTCAAAAAAATTCTGTATCATAATTGCCGTCTTTATTTTTTTAAAATCAGACTGCACCGCTAACGTTGCTTTTAATATAATTTACTTTCTTATCACTTTCTTTTTAATTCTGGTTTTTTTACTAGTCTTCCTATTAATATTACTTGATTCAGCATTATATATCCTCCCTTAAAATAATAATTTAGATTGCTATAAAAAAACACTTGGAAGACTTTTTTTATTATTTATGAATTAAAGTTACAAATACTTCTCCATCTTGTAAAAAAATTCTGCATTAATGTAATTATCTCCATCAAAATGAAGAACTTTACCTGGTTCTACAATATAAACTTCTTCATCATTTAAGTACACCTTAACTTCTCCTTTAACGCAAGTAAATATTACTAAGGCTTCTGGATGGTTATGCTTTTGGAATTTTATCACCTTGTTTGCCAACTTTTTTTAACTAATTTAAATCTGTCATGTTTCTTTAACAATCCCGCTTCTTCAAAAAAATTACTCCTACACTCATACTAATTCTCCTTATTATAATTTTATCTATCTATATATATATATATTTCCTATATAAACGTTTTTCTTACTCTTATTATAAAACTTTTTTTATTAACAAAAACAAATAAAATTCATATCTTTTTCTAATTTTTTTAAAAAGTTGTTCCCATTTTTAATAAATTGTTTTTCTATTATCTTTTTTTAAAACCATTTTTTTAATTATTCTTAGTGAATTTATTACCCCTTCATCTGCCAATAGTCCCGATACTGTAAGTAGTGTCAGTTTATCATGCATATAATTGACCGTTTTTAAATTTTTGCTTCTTCAAATAGCGATAACCAATCCTCTTTAGATAATGGTGACACATTTACATTAATCGCATCAGATAATTGATTTATAGTTTGCTCATAATTGTTCAACAATAAGATATCATGAGTTAATAGTAATCCACCTGCTTTCAATACCCTATAATACTCACTTAATGCTTTTGCCTTACTCTTATTACTAAACATAGTTAACATCGCTTCATTAATAATATAATCAAAACTATTGTCCGAAAATTCTAAATGAAAAGCATCGGCTCTAATAAATTCAATATTCCTAAGATTATTTTTTTCGCCGCCTCAAGTTGTGCTTCTAATATCGCTACTTTATCCACATCTATACCTATAAAAAGTAGTTTTTTTGGATATTGTTTTTGCTAAAGAAATCAGATTCACTCCCTTATTACAAGCAACCTCTAATATTCGCTCACCTTTCTTAAACTCTATATGGGCAAATAAAAAGTTGGTACCTTTGATTCCTCCAGGTCTTAATCTTGTTTTACCCAAATTTTTTAGAAATTTGTGCCCCATTTCCTTCTTCATAATATCACTCCTTAATATATATTATATTTATATTGTACAATAAATTAAAAACAAAATCTAGAAATAATTGATAATAACTATCGATTATTTCTAGATTTTTTTCAATTTAATCCCTTTTTAAAAAAATCATTATAAGTGTATGTTCCTTTTCCTTTATTTTCAGTTGCAAAGCGAACTATTACTTTTCCTAATAAACTAGCCTCTATTGGACTATATTTTTTTAGTCTTCCCTTTTTAATACAAATTGAAAAAAATCGAGTGCTACCTTCATAAATATTTCTTCTAAAAAAATCTATTATCATTGCGCCTGCTTATAAGGAGTGAAGGTTGAAAAAAATTCTTAAAACACCAAGATTCAGTTCTTTTAATTTATCCTCTAACTCACCTTTAAGTGAATTATAAAAAAATTTTTTTGAGTTACTATTAGCACCAATAGCAGAAACAACATTAAAACTCCTTACTTTCCCTTCACAAAGTTTAGCGAAGTTTACAGTATAATCAACATCAATCTTTCTTTGATTTTTCCTTTGAACCTGCTATTTTTTTAGTGTTGTTCCAAGACTAGCAAAAAAACATCCGCCTCTTCTAAAAATTCTTGTATCAAAATTCAAATTTTTCAAAATCTACTATTATTTTTAGTTAGTATTTCTCCTTCAGGTAATTTTTCTTATTGATTCCCTTCCGAGAATATAGACTTTATTATAAAAAAATCATTTTCTAAAAATTTCTTTTAATATCTCTTTTCCTACTGCTCCAGTAGCACCAATAATTATCGCTGTATTTTTTTCATTCCTATACCTCCCTAAAATAATAATGAAATTAAAGCTAGCATTGGTAATCCACCTTGCTTTTAATACTATTTTTTTATCACTTGTTAGTCCACCGTATATTGCGACAAGAATAATGTAAACAAATAACAGTCCTACAATCTCTTTAGGATTTTTTTCGAGAAAAATGTTCCATAAAGAAGTCCAACTCCTATTAATCCATTATATATACCTTGATTTTTTTAAATAATGTATTCAAACTAAGTCTTTGTAATTCTTCCTTTGCAATATTAAATACTCTACTTGTACTATCTGAATCTGTAGCAAATGTCTCTAAATACATGATATAGAAAAAAATAACCCCGCTACTAATACTGATAAAATTATTGTAATTATACTCATCATAATACCTCTTTTTAAAAATTAAATTATTGTTAAACTTTTTTTAAGTAGTACTATCAACTGTTTTAGATCTTCATCAGTAAATTTATTCCCGATTATCTGACTAATATCAGTTTCTTCAGTACATTGATCTATTTTATTTTTTTGATGTTTCTGTGATTCTTACATACACTTCTCTATTATTTGCTTCATTACGACTTTTTCCACATATCCTACTTTTTCTAATTTATTTATATGCCTTGTTATTGCCGCTGCATCTATCTCTAAAATCTTAGATAGCTGTTTAGGTGTAGCTACATTGACTTCATATAAGTATTTAATAATTTGAAATCTTGTTAGGCTTATCCCTAATCTTTCCTCAAAAAAATGTACGCAATCTTTCTCTCTAATACTTTCAAATTATGTAATAAATTCACATATTCTTTAACATCCATTTATATATCCACCTCTTTTTGTTGACAAGTCAATCATCATATAATTAATTATACATATTAACAATTGATTTATCAACGATTTAGTTTGTAAGATATTTCCTGACATGAATTGTAAGGTATTTTTCTAAAAAAATAAAAAAACTTTATACATTACCATTTACAAATATTTCACCGTTATATATAATGGTTTTTATAAGTTAAATAGTTTAAAAATAAATAAGCAACTAAAAAAATTTAAAAAAATTGCTGTGAAACTACTTAATAAAAAGGTTTTTATCACTATAAAAAAACTATTTTTAATTTAATATTATATATAATTGAAGTTAAGGAGGAATTTTACATGTTCTCATTTTTAAAAAGCATCAGCACCTAAACCGAGAATCGAAAAGTGCTCGTACAGATGCTGAATATAAAAAAACTTCGATGGCAAGTATTCTCAGGGGTATTCATTGGATACGCAGCGTACTATCTAATTAGAAAAACTTCTCACTTGCTATCCCTTATTTAATCGATCAGTACGGTTACTCTAAAAGCTGACTTAGGGAAAGTTTCACTTGCTCTGTCATTAGCTTATGGTTTCAGTAAATTCATTATGGGTAACGTATCAGACAGAAGTAATCCTAAGTACTTTATTACTATTGGTTTAGTTGCTTCTGCTGCTGTCAGCTTAATTTTTGGTCTTGTTCCTGCAGTGCTATCTTCATTAACACTAATGATTTTCTTATCAGCACTTAACGGATGGTTCCAAGGTATGGGATACCCACCTGGTGCTAAAACAATGACTAACTGGTTCTCAGCTTCTGAGCGTGGTGCTTGGTGGAGCTGGTGGAACGTGTCTCACAACCTTGGTGGTGGATTAATCGGACCTCTTGCACTTGTAGGCCTTTCTGTTTTTGGCGCTTGGCAATCATTATTCTACTTACCAGCGACTATTGCTATTATCTTAGCAATTATCATGTTCTATCTAATGAAAGATACTCCAGAATCTGAAGGTTTACCACCTGTAGATGAATGGAAAGGTGAAAAAATTGTAGAAAAAGTTGAATCTGCTCACACATTATCAGCAAAAGATATCTTCTTTAAATACATTATCAACAACAAATTCCTATGGGCTATCGCAGTTGCTAACGTATTTGTATACTTCGTTCGTTACGGAATTATTGACTGGGCTCCAACATACTTAAAAGAAGTAAAACACTTCTCTGTTGACAAACAAAGCTGGGCTTACTTCTTATATGAATATGCTGGTATCTTTGGTATGTTAGCTAGTGGTTACTTAAGTGACAAAGTGTTCAAAGGACACCGTGCTCCTCCAATGTTATTATTCTTAACAGGAGTTCTTATTGCAGTATTCATTTACTGGAAAAACCCTCCAGGTAACCCACTTATCGACAATATCTGCCTAGTAGCTATTGGATTCTTAATTTACGGACCTGTTATGATGATCGGTCTTCAAGCAGCGGACTTAGTTCCACGTGTTGCTACAGGTACAGCTACTGGTCTTACTGGACTATTCGGTTACCTACTTGGATCAGCAAGTGCTGGTTATGTAATGGGTAAACTTGTTGACGTGTTCGGATGGAACGGAGGTTTCTATGCATTAATCATTTCTTGTGTACTAGCATTCGTATTCATCTCATTAACACTATTTAAGAAAACATCTAAACAATTAGAAAACTAATATAAGTAACATCTTTATCAGAAAAGATCTTTGATCCTCCTTAAACTGATAGAGATGTTAATTTTTTTACATAATATTTATACTTAATAACTTATCAAACGATACTGACCAAAAAGTCCTAAAATTTAACAAAGTTAATATGAGAACTCACAAATGTAATGATTTATTGATTTCTATATTTGCTTTATAAAAAGTTTTTTTAGATACCTAATGAACTTTGTGGGGAAACTTGACAAAATCTTATTTCTTAAGAAATCACGATTTTGTCGAGTCATTCCCGTTTATTCACTTTAAAATATTAATTTTGATTTCAAGTATTCTACTAGTTCACTTCTTTTCTTAGTATTAGTTTTTTTCCATAAGACGTTTTTTTATATGTGTCTACTGTCTTAACACTTAAGAATAACTTTTTCTCCAATATCAGTAAGTGTATATCCTTCTACAATATATCTCCCCACCTCTTTTTTCTCGTTCACTTAGTTCTATTTCTTTATCCTCTTTAAATAATTCATAGAAAATCGTAGCGTATTTTTTTCATTTAGGTATATATCATTTTTTTAAACATAACTTTATCAATGGCATGGAGTATTTCTTCATGAGCAGTACTCTTTGTTACATAACCCGAAGACCCTAATTTAAAAGCTTTTTTTATATATGATTTATCTTCATGCATACTTAAAATAATTACTTTAGTATTTAATTTTTTTCTTTTTATTATTTCTAATATATCATATCCACTTCCATCCGGTAGCGAAATATCACATATAAAAAGGTCGTAAGATTCGTTGTTAATTTTTTTCTACAAATTCTTTTTTTACTTGCACAATCATCGATAACACAAAAATTCTCTATTATCCTCTAAAAGAACTTTAATACCTAGTTTTATCAATTTATGATCATCAATTAATAATATCTTCATTGTCCTGCTCCTTCGTTATCATTTCCGTTTTGAATCTACACATTAATATCGTGGAATACTTAACATTTTTTTAATAATTTGAATTCCCCGAAAAAAATCTAAGATTCTTTCTTGTATGCCATAAATTCCTAAACGCCCCTGTTTTTTTGCTAATTCTACACGTTCTTTTTGTTAATCCTACTCCATTATCGGCTATAGTAAGTATTATGTAATCTGCATTTCCATATAATTTTATTTGGACTTCTGTAGCACCTGAGTGTCTTTTTATATTAGACAATGATTCTTGAACAATACGATAAAGAGTAATATCAAAATTATTATTTTTACCACCTTCATAATTTGTATAAAAATCAACATCTATACCATATAAATTCTTGTAATCCTCTACATACTTACTAATAACTTCGCCTAGGCTCAGTTCTGAACTAGGCGGTCGTAAATTAACAGCTATATTTCTAATATTACTTAAACTATTTTTCTATTTCTAACTTGATTAGTAATAAACGCTCTTTTTTTCTTTTTGATCGCTTTCTTTATCAACTAAATTACTTATAAGAAATAGTAAACTAGCTAAAGATTGACTTACTTCATCATGAAGTTCTCTTGAAAGCATCTTTTTCTCTTCTTCCTGAATCCTAAATATTTTATTTAATAAATAGTTATTTAATTTTTTTATTCTTTTTATTATTCTCAACCATTTCATTTATGGAACTAACTAGCACATGGAAAATCTCGACTATAATTATTTTTTTCTATTTTTTTGTCCTATAGTCACCTTCTCGAATTATTTCATCAGTTACAAAAGTTAAATCTTGTACAGGTACTTTCTATTAATTTTTGAGACATAATATGCAATAACTAATAACATCACAAATACTATCATATTCAGAACCAATATTCTTAAAAACTGACTATACGTCTTTATATAGATGTTTTTTTGTATAAAATCCAACTCTTACATATCCTATATTAACATCATCTATAGGTGAAATATACTCTAATAATTCTCCTCTTGAACTTCTATATTTTTTTAAAAATTGTTTAACTGCTCATCATTAAAAGTGGCAATTTTTTTGCGGAACTTCTTTCAACGTCTTACCCAATATATTTTTTTCATTATCATAGATAATAATATATGCAACTTCACTATTTAGCGAAGCACTATGTAGTTTTTGATGTATTTCATAAGTATTTTTCTGTTTTTTATATTTTTCTGAAATATTTCCTGATAATTGATAGTAAGTTTGAGTAATTCTATCTTTTAGAGCACTTTCCAGAATATCTTTATTATTAACATACGTATATGCTAATATTACACCTAAATATATAGTATAAATTACAACAAAAAAATATAATAATCTTATTTTTTTATCTTCAACTTCGCCATATATTAATCCTCACTTATTAAATTTGGATAGTCACTAGCTTTTTGTTTCTTCATATTTTTTTCTATTTGAAGCTGTGATAATGTTCTTCTTATTGCACTATCCTTATCAATAGATAACAAAAATTTGTTTAAGCTTATCTTTTTCTTCATAATTTTTTTATGTGTTACTACTGGTCCAGTTGCAACTTCAGGAAAAGTTTTTATTATTTTTTTATATTAAGCGCAGTGTCTGGAAAATTATTATAGATATACTGTAACGCCCAATCATCGACAATAGCGGCTTTTACAGTTCCATTAGTTACTTGATTTATTGACTCTTCGTGACTGTGAGTAAAATAACTATTACTGAAGAACTTATTTACCGACATACCATTTTTTTCAAGTAATCATTCATCGCTAAGTAACCCGAATAGCTATATGTATCTACAAATGCAAAGCTCTGACTTTTCAAATCTTCTATATTATTTATATTAGAATCTTTTTTTAACTATAACTATGGGATGATAATATGTTTTTCCCTCTATTTGGTCTTGCTAGAAGTTCTAAAGACTCCTTATCTTCATATAATGAATAGGCACCTGTTGATAAAAAAATGCAACATCTATCTTATTATTTTTTTAAGTAGTACGTTAATATCTCTATAACTTTTTTTCTGTATTAGCTTCACTTTTTTTACTCAACTTTTTCACCGATATAATTAGCCAATTCTTTCTCCAAGATATAGCTCTTATTATCACCAGTTACAGATATCAATCCAATTCTTAAAGTTTCATCATCCTTAGCACTATTATCAACAGTTTCTGTAACTTCTGAAAAATCAATATACTCCTCTTGTTTAGCTTTTTAAAACAAAGGGAAGTATTATCAATAGTACAATAGAAAAAAAATCACTATAAGAAAACTTGTAATCATTCTCTTCATTTTCCTAAATCCTTTTTAGTTTATTTCAGTATTTTTAACGGAAATCTCGACAAAATCTTATTTCTACTAAATCACGATTTTTCGAGTCACTTCCTAATTTATCTTTTTATTAATAGTATAACATTTTTCTTAATAATGAAAAAAAGGAAAATCATTAACTTCTTTCTGATAATTATAATATCGGTGATAACTTGAGAAAATTGATTTTTTTCAAAATCACGATTTTTTTGAGTCACTCCCAAATAATCCAACATTAATTTAACCAAATAATAATTATTCTATTAATGTTCGTCCTCTAAACAAAGAAAAAGAGCGATTAAAAACCACTCTTTTCTCTTACTTATCTATATACTTGCTAGCCTCTCTTAAACTTAGGTTAGCAATACCATTTTTATTTTTTTCTATAAACTCTCTAACCCACTCTAAATTAAATTTTTGAATAATCTCGAAGTGCCCAACCTATAGCTTTATTAATGAAATATTCACTATCACCTAGGTTGTTTACTAAAAATTCTTTCTAGAACTTTTTTTCATCTACTTTTTTTCTTTAAATGAAAGTTGGTGTAAAATAGCAACTCTTCTTAACCAAATATTACTATCCTTACTCCACTCTAGCATTATTTGATCATAACCTTCTATACGAATAACCAAACTACCTACAACCTTAGCAAGTAAATCAACAGTATCCCACCAAGATTTTGTCACGATTAGATATTTTAACCTTGAAATATCCTCTCTTTTTAAGAATTTCTGCATTGCCTTTTAAATAATAAACAACTACGTACTGAAATTCTCTTTCTTCTTTATTCCAACAACTCTCAACAAAATCCCAATCAATGGTTTTAGCCTTTCTAGCATCTGGAAAATATTTTTTTATAGATTTCTGTTCTAGTTGCACCACGCACACCTAAAAAAATCTAAACTTATCCTGCATATATCTCTCCATTGATACTGCAAGAAGTTCATTACGATTTTTTTCAAGGTCTGAAATTAAACACATTAGATTCATATTTTTTAGTTTCTATCTCTTATTTTCTAAACTTGCTTTAATGAATCCTGCAAATAATGGATGTGCTTTTTTTCTGGACGAGATTTAAATTCTGGGTGGAATTGACCAGCTACAAACCATGGGTGTTCAGGAATTTCTACGATTTCAACTAACTTACCATCTGGACTAACACCTGATAATACCATTCCTTTGTTAGTTATACGATCACGATAGAAGTTATTAAATTCATATCTGTGACGGTGACGCTCAGTAATATTGATTTCTCCGTATTCTTTATGAGCTACAGATCCTTCTGTTAATGTACATGGGTAGCTTCCTAAACGTAAAGTTCCTCCCATTTCTACAACATTTTCTTGGTCAGGTAGTAAGTTAATAATTGGGTACGGTGTGTTTGGATCTAATTCTGAAGAATGTGCTCCAGTTAAACCACACACATTACGTGCAAACTCAACAGCAGCAAGTTGCATACCTAAACAAATACCGAAGAACGGAACTTTGTTTTCACGTGCGTATTTAATAGTAGTAATTTTACCTTCAACTCCACGATCACCAAATCCGCCTGGTACAAGGATTCCGTCTGCGTCTTTAAGATACTCGTGAACATTTTCTTCTGTAATATCTTCAGATTGAATCCAATCAATTTTCACTTTAGCATTATGTTTATATCCTGCATGTTTTAGAGATTCTACAACTGAAATGTAAGCATCGTGAAGTTCTACATATTTACCTACTAATGCGATTCTTACATCTTCTTTTAAGTTATCTACTCTATCAACTAACGCTAACCATTCAGTCATATCAGCTTCAGGCGCAGTTAAACCAAAGTGTTTTAAAACGATATCGTCAATTTTTTGAGCTTTAAGATTTACTGGCAATTGGTATAAATTACTTACATCACGACTTTCAATAACATTTTGTTTCGGAATATCACAGAATAATGAAATTTTAGCTCGTAATTCATCATTTAGAGCAAGCTCGTTTCTAACCACGATAATGTCTGGTTGAATACCTAAACCACGTAATTCTTTAACGGATTGTTGTGTAGGTTTAGTTTTCATTTCTCCAGCAGCTTTGATATATGGTAATAACGTACAATGAATAAAGCATACATTTTCACGACCTAAATCACTACGAATTTGACGAATTGCTTCTAAAAATGGTAATGATTCGATATCTCCTGTCGTTCCACCAATTTCTGTAATAACTACGTCAGCATCACTAGATTCACCTGCTAATAATACACGTGATTTAATTTCGTTTGTTACGTGAGGAATAACTTGAACAGTTCCCCCTAAATAATCTCCACGACGTTCTTTTTCAATAATTGAAGAATAAACACGTCCTGCAGTTACGTTAGAATATTGTCCTAAGTTAACATCGATAAATCTTTCATAATGACCTAAGTCTAAGTCAGTCTCAGCTCCATCTTCTGTAACGAAAACCTCTCCGTGTTGATATGGACTCATTGTACCTGGGTCAACGTTTAAATATGGATCAAATTTTTGTAATGTTACTTTTAATCCTCTATTTTTTAATACACGACCTACTGATGCCGCTACAATACCTTTTTCCTAATGATGATACTACTCCACCTGTTACAAAAAAATATACTTTGTCATTGTGTTCTCCTTCTATTAAAAATAATAAACCCCCTACGAAAAATATCGCAGGGGTGGTTTCTTAAATCACTCTTTAAGAGTGCCCGTATATTATTCTAGCATAACGCTAAATTTTTTTAGCAACTAAAATAATTCGATATATTAAATTTTTTTCTTTTTAGTATTTATTAAAAAGAATTTGAATGAACTAAATGGATAGTATCTTAAGCTTACTTTCCCAATCATTGCTTCTTTCTTAACAAATCCGAACACACGACTATCAGTACTGTGCTGTCTGTTATCTCCTAATACAAAGTATGTACCTTCTGGTACAGTTTTTAGATTTTGTACTACTTAAATATTCAATATTAAAGTCTGGAGTAAATGGTGCAGTCCCAGAAGCTTTAGCTTCTTTTATTTTTTGAGCTAAATAAGGTTCTTCTACTTTTTCACCGTTAACATATAATACATCATTTCTGTATTCTATTGTATCTCCAGGAATCCCGATTATACGTTTAATATAATCATCAGTCTCATTCGCATGGAAAACTACCTCATCTCCACGTTCATAATTTTTTTATTAAACTTATTAACAAATACTTTATCGTTATCAGCAAATGTATAATCCATTGAATGACCTTTTTACTGTGAAAGGTGCAATAACATATGTGCTTATAAGTAGATAGATAGCTATAGATACAACTACTACTACTACCCACTCCATTATTTCTCTAAAAATTTTCACTGGTAAATCCCTCTTTTATTTTTATTTATGATTAATAATTCTATCATATATTAATAGAAAAAAATCAAAAAAATATTCTTTCTTTGATAAATTAAGTATTAACAATATAAGCTTTAGTTTTTTTATTTAATACATTACACAAACAAGTATAATTCAATATATTTGCATACCCTATACAACTTGTAAGCACTTATATTGTATTTTTTTCTCGATATGCTATAATTATTTATACGGGAGTCTGTGAACAGTCTGAGAGGAAATAATAAAAATTTCGACCGAACCTGATCTGGATAATGCCAGCGTAGGTACACTTAACTTAAAGACAAAACCTAGACCCCTTAAAGTTGTAAGGAGGTTTTTTTATTTTGATAAATTGCAGTATTGCATTACAAATTCTTCCACTTGATAATCATGACGGGAGATTAGAAATTATAGATAAAGTTATCTATTTTCTACAAAGTAAACATTCTAATGTAAAGGTTACTCCATTTGAAACAGTCATTGAAGGTGAATTTAACGACTTAATGGATAGTCTAAAAGAATGTTTTTGTCCTAGCGGGTGAGGACAGTAATAATATATTTGCTAATGTGAAAATTAACTACGGAGATATTTTAACAACAGATGAGAAGATTAAAAAAATTTAATTAATAAATATGCTGCTCTTATTTCTATGTTGTGCTTAGTTGTTATTTGGCAAGGAGCTGGATTTTTAGCTTTATTACCTAAATACATTATTCCTACACCTATTGAAATAATGAGAGCATTTATAAAAAAACTACGATCTATTAATTTTTCACAGCAAAAATCACCCTACTTGAAGCTATTATCGGTCTATTTTTAGGAATTGTAATAGCTTGGCTTCTAGCTTTAATTATGGATAGTATACCCTATATTTAACAAGTCTATCTATCCACTTCTTGTCCTAACTCAAACTATTCCAACAATTGCAATAGCACCTATACTTGTACTATGGTTGGGATATGGGCTTACTCCAAAGATTGTACTAATCGTCTTAACGACAACTTTCCCAATAGTAGTGAGTATTCTCGATGGATTTAGAAACTGCGATAAAGATATGATTACATTATTGCAGCTAATGAATGCCAGTAAATTACAAATACTTTGGCATGTTAAAATCCCTACGAGTTTAAGCTATTTCTATGCTGGGCTTAGAGTTAGTGTTTCTTATGCCTTTATCGCCGCTGTAGTAGCTGAATGGCTTGGAGGTTTTGAAGGATTAGGAGTTTATATGATTAAAGCAAAAAAATTATTTGAATACGATACTATGTTTGCAATCATAATACTAGTATCAGTTATTAGTTTATTAAGTATAGAACTTGTTAAACTAAGTGAGAAAAAAATTTATTAAATGGAAATACATAGGAGAAAAATCATGAAAAAGATATTAACTAGCATTTTTTGCTTTTTATTTTAGCTATTTCACTAACTGCATGTGGAACTGTAAATAAAAATGCAGAGAAAAAAGAACTTAAAAAAGTAGATTTCGTTCTTGACTGGGCGATCAATACAAACCACACTGGTCTATATGTAGCAAAAGAAAAAGGTTACTTTGCTGAAGAAGGTATTGACCTTGATATTAAACCAGCACCTGAAGATAGTACTTCTGACTTAATTATTAATAATAAAGCACCTTTTGGTATCTACTATCAAGATACTATGGCTAACAAACTTTCTAAAGGAGCAGGAATCACTGCTGTTGCAGCGATTATTGAACACAACACATCTGGTATCATCTCACTTAAGAAAAACAACATTAAAGAACCTAAAGATTTAGAAGGTAAAAAATACGGAACTTGGAATGATCCAGTAGAATTAGCAATGGTTAAATCACTAATTCAAAAAAACAAGGTGGAGATGCTAATAAATTAAACTTAGCCCCAAACACAGATACTAACTCTGTAACACCATTAGAAAACGGACTTTTTGATGCAGCTTGGATTTACTATGCATGGGATGGTAAATTAGCTGAACACATGAAATTAGATATTAACTACTTCTATTTAAAAGACTTCAATAAAGACTTAGACTACTACTCTCCAGTAATTATTGCTAATAATGATTACTTAAAACAAAATAAAGAAGAAGCTAAAAAAGTTCTTAAAGCTATTAAGAAAGGATATGTCTATGCTATGGAACATCCTGAAGAAGCTGCAGAGATTTTAATTAAAAATGCTCCAGAATTAAAAGATAAAAAGATTTCATCGTTGAATCTCAAAAAAATATCTATCTAAACAATACGCAACAAACAAAGATCACTGGGGTGAATTTGACGCTAACAGATGGAACGCATTCTACCGTTGGGTTAACGAAAACAAAATCACTGAAAAAAACCTCTTGCAGAAAAACACAGGATTTAGCAATGACTTTATAAAATAATGAACATATTATCAATAAAAAAACTTATCTTTCAATTATCCAAACAATAAAATACTACATGATATAAACATTCATGTCGACAAAGGTGAAGTAGTTTCTATACTTGGGGGTAGTGGTGTCGGTAAAACTACACTTTTTCAATATTATTGCAGGTATAAATCCACTGCAAACTGGTGAAATATCTATAAAAGGAAATACTGACTATAAAGGTCGCGTAAGCTATATGCTTCAAAAAGATTTATTATTAGAACATAAAACTATTATTCAAAATATTATACTCCCTCTTCTAATAAGAAAAGTTAACAAAAAAGAAGCTGAAGAAGAAGCGATAAAAAAAGCCTAAAAGCTATTTAATCTTTATGACTATAAAGATAAATATCCAAGTGAATTAAGCGGAGGTATGCGTCAAAGAGTCGCACTTCTTCGAACATACATGTTCAAAGAAGAACTATTCTTACTAGACGAACCATTTAGTGCACTTGATGCTATTACGAAAATTTCACTACATTCATGGTATCTAGAAATTAAGAATAAGCTAGATTTGACAACCTTACTTATTACACATGATATCGATGAAGCTATCGATCTAAGCGACAGAATTTATATCATAAAAAAATAAGCCTGGTGAAATAGTATCTGAAATAAAAAAATTAATTTTGACGAACAAGATCAAGACGAACAAAAAAATTAAAAATATAAAAAAAGAGATATTAAAAATACTTGGTTTATAATAATACACCCTAGTGTGATTCAATCACACCAGGGTGTATTCTCTGTTTATTTATAAATACTATATCTTTTTATTAATCAAGTAGATTAATATTGCAGGGATAACTGCAAAAAAACATCAACTTATAGCCAAATACTTCTAAAGCTAAAAAAATATCGGTGCAATATACGTCTTAGTTGCTGCAGAGAATACTAAACAATATCCTAGAGCTGCAGTTACTAATATAGGCAGTCCTAGCCAAGTACCTAATATTACTCCACAAGTCGCTCCAATCGCAAACAATGGAGTAACCTCTCCTCCACTAAAACCAATTCCTGTACAAAGTGCTGTTAAGATTATTTTTCAATATAAAATCATAAATTTTTAATCTGTTCAACGTTCGTAAAAAGAAAGACCAATTAAATTCGTTCCTAATGAAGCATATCTATACTCAAAAACAATACTAACAATAATAAAAAAATACCTAAAAGAAGCCAACTAATTTTACTATTAAAACCAACTAGTTCTTTAATTTTTTTCTTTGAAGCATCACAAATAGAATTCCTACAAATACAAAAAAATAACACCTATTAAAAATCAACTTTAATATGAACACTACATCTATATTCACTTTGCTTATATCTATATCAACAAAAAAACTTCTCTAATCCCAATTTATGAGAAACTAATGCACTAGTATAAGCTCCAACTACATACGTTACATATTCAGAAAAATTTCCTAAGAGAAAATCTAAATTTTTTTCACTAACAACTTCTAAAAATAAATACTACTGCTGCCAAAGGTGTTTGAAACAAACCGGCAAAGCCACGAGATCATTCCTAATTTAACAAAAAAACTGTTTCCTTTCTTTTGCTAAATTCATCTGCTGCCAAGTTTCCACCAATAGCTCCACCTAATTGAACAGCGACACCTTCGCGACCAACACTTACTCCAAACCCATGTGCCAACAAAGTATTCAACGTTAATATGAACGGAAAAGTCCATGTTACTTTTTTTCTTTCTTAGTAATTGCCGCTTCTATAAAATATTTCATTCCAATATTATTTGTTTTTAAATAGCTATTACTATATCTTGTAAAAACTAATATGAATGGTGTTAATATTATCAAGAATTTATAATAATCACTAGTTAGCTCTATAAGTTTTTAATAATACTTGTCCAAATACCGAACAACAAATTGCTATTAATAAAATTAAACTTATAAGTCTTATATAATAATTTTTTTCAACATATTATTTTTTTGATTCTTTCTCCTTATATTAAATAACGGCGGATCGACTTAGTTTTATGATTCACAAAAAAATCAATTTTATAAAATCGCTCCGATACAAACTTATTTATAATTTATTTTTTTAAACGATAATCTCGTTTTTTTGGGCTGATCAAAACTAAATCCTTCACCAATAATATCATGAACTTCAGTAATTGTCACAAAAAGCACGTGGATCGATTTTTATAAACTAGTGATTTCACTTTACCAATCTCATTTCTTGATACAACACAATACCCTATATTCAGATCTTTTTGAATAACTACCCTGTCCTTTAATATAAGTAAGACCACGATTCATATCTTCTTGAATTCTCTTAGTAATAGTCTCGATTTCTGATGAAACAATCATTACTCCTTTACCTGGTACTCCACCTTCAACAACATAATCTATCATTTTTTTGTACAAATAAATATATAAATTAAAGTATATAATATCGCAGGATAACTTTTTACTACTACAAATGTTAAGGCAATGATTACCCCATCTAGAATTTGGATAATTCTACCAATAGAACTTCCAGTATATAATTGTACAATTTTAGCAACAATATCTACACCACCAGTAGTTCCTCCTGCAAGAAATACTATCCCTAGACCTATTCCAGCTATTATTCCGCCAAAGACAGCGGCTAATAATCTATCTCCGCCTAGGTCTATAGATATATTATACTTCTCGAATATTCCAATCCAAAATGTCAGCATAAAAATACCATATATCGTATACATCATAGTTTTTCTTATCTAACATTTTATACCCAATTATTAAAAGAGGAATATTAACTAATATTGTTCCAATAGAAACAGGTAATCCAACAGCATATAAAAAGTAACAATGCTATACCAGTTCCTCCACCTTCTGCAAGTTTATTAGGTACGTTAAAATGCATAATAGAAAATGAATAAATAGCACAACCTAATGAAATAATTAACAATTCTTTTTAGTATTTTTTTCTAAAATTTAAATTTTTTTAATATTATTTTCCATAATACATCTCCTAAAAAAATAATCGTATCCTAATTATAACAGTTTATATCATGATTAACAACACCAATAATTCATAATTTTTTTACCCTAAATTACTAGAAATTTTTATATTTTTCTTAGACTTTATTTGAAATTTGTACTATAATTATAATATCACTATTGGAGGTTAATTTAAAATGAATAAAAAAACTTCATACCAAATTATCTTACCCTTTGTAATATTTTTTGTGGGTTTATGTCGATTCTAACTACAGCTCACGGATATTTCGTTTGGGGTACTGTCTTTATTATATTAGCTATGCTTGCAGACAGATACGATGGTATCGTAGCAAGAAAACTTGGTGTAGTTTCTGAAATTGGTCATGATTTAGACTCATTATGTGACGTAGTTAGTTTCGGAGTTGCACCAGCGACACTTATTTTTGAAATATTTATTACTAATGATAAACCTTCTACTTTCTTAATGATAGTAGTAGCCATACTTTGCGGAGTCTATGTATGTTGTGGAGCTTATCGTTTAGCAAGATTTAACGTTACAAAAATGAAAAATGGATACTATCAAGGTGTTCCAATAACTACTTGTGGAACAGTTCTTGCTTTTTTATCTCTATTTAAACTACCAAGTATCGCAATGCTAATTTTATTAGTACTGAGTTCTTATTTAATGGTAAGCAACTTAAAAATCAAAAAAATATAAAAAGGTTGTATATTGTAATATATATCAGAAATCCGATATATATTTACTAATATACAGCCTTTTTATCTTATTTATACTACTCTTACTTCAATCCACTACTAGTTAAAACTATTATAAACAACTACTAATTACCTCTACTAGTTCCTCTGGATTCTCCCAAGCCATCGAGTGTCCAGCATTTTTTACTACTTTTACAGTTATGTTATGTTTTGGTAATTCTTCAAAATCCATGCTAGGTAGTGTCTTTTCTCCGAAAAATAAAGTATCTAGGTACATTATAACTATACAATAAACTACGCCAAGAATTTTCTCTTACTACTACCGCATCGCGAGAAATCTGATAAGCTGCCTCTGGTAACCAATTTTTCAATGTTGCTGCCCACATAGTATTTTTCCCACTTTCGCAGTATTGTATTAATCTTGTTATACTTTTTTTATAGTTTTCTTCAGTGTATTGAGCTACAGCCCAACTAGTACGCCCTTTTGTCGCAGGATCAAGGTTAGGTTCAGTTAATATCAATCTTTCAATTTTTTCCTCACATAACGAACACAATTCTATAGCTATCGCACCTCCTAAACTATGTCCGAAAACTATAACTTGTTCAAGCCCCTAAATCTTCTAAAAAAATTCCGATAAATATTTAGCGTGATTTTTTTCACTTCATAAATAAAAATCAAGTGGTTTATCACTATATCCTGCACCTAGTAAATCCACTAAAAATTCTTCTATGTCCTAAAAATTCTTTCTTACTAGCTATTTCTACATAATCAAATGAACTAGCGCACCCCTAAGCCATGAATAAATATTATTGGTAATCCTTCACCACAGAAATCATTATACCTTATTTTTATAGTTAGTATTTCTTATTGTATACTCTTGCACAATTATTCCCCTAAAAAAATAGTTTCTTTACTTAATTATATCATTAACTCCTAGTATATTACTTTTTTCTAAAATTTGTTATATAATTTATAAGTGATTTTGAAAAATAAATAAAAAAAGGAGATTTCGAAATGATATTTACTGAAATTAGTAGTAAAGAACTACTAAAGTTTCAAAAAGAAAATAATCATCGTTATTACTTTTCTCAAACTGCTGAATATAATGTCATGGCACATAATAATAACTTGAAAACTAAAATTTTAGCTGTTAAAGAAAAATAATGAGATCTTAGCTTACGGAATATTTATATATTTTCAGTATAAAAAAATACTTTTTACAAAGTAACCGCCCAACATGGGTACAATAATGGACTATTCTAATACTGAATTAGTTTCGTTCTACTTTGAACAATTAAAAAAACTACTATTCAAAAAAATCTTAGAGTTCTTTGTGTAAGAGTAAATCCATTTATAAATGAGAAATATTATAATAATATTGAATTTATATCAGATAACGAAGAAGCTATAAAGACTAATAGAATTTTTAAACGATTTAAATTTTTTTATGCTATGAATGAGGATTTATTCACAAATCCAACTCTTTTCTCCACGTTGCATTTTCTCTAAAAACATTAGATGAAGATGTCACAGAAGCAAACTTATTAAAAAAACGTATCTCAAATAGCTCGCTATACTATTAATCGAACTATTAAAGAAGGTGTTCAAGTTCGAGAGATAGATATCTTTAATGAAGAAGATGCTAAGATCTTTTGATGAAATAAACCGAGATACAGAAAACAGAATTGATTTTTGAAATTCGTGATAATACTTATTTTAAATCATTAAAAAAATAATATCGGTAGTAAAAGCACATTACCTTGTTTCATATATTGATTGTGATCGGTTCGTAGAAACTACAACTAACACAATCACAAATCTTGAAAAAGAACGCGATGACTTAAAAGAAAAAAATTAGAACAAGGAAAAGTCAACGCTAAAAAAAGCGACAAATCGTCTTAAAGAATTTGATGAAAATATTGCAATTTGGTATAAAAATTGATAAGGTAAAAAGAATTAAAAATCTGAAAATGGTAATATTATCAATTTATCTTGTGCAAGTTTTATCGAATCAGGTCAAGATTTAATTTACTTTACTAGTGGAGCGATGAGAAAATTCCATCGTTATGAGGGACCATATGCAATCTTGTTCCATATGATGAAATACGCAATCAATAATAACTTTAAATATTTCAATTTCTTCGGTACATCTAAAGATTTTTTGAGTCTGAAGAGGCTACTGATTACGGAGTTCTTCAATTCAAACGTAATTTCAACGGAAATATAGAGTATTTTATGGATAACTATGAAATCAGAAATGCTATCGGAAAAAAATTTGGAAAATATAAAAGGGAGTGACTCAAAATCTCGATTTCATAGAAATCGATTTTATCGAGTCAGTCCCTTTTTTCTCATTTAATCTTCTTTTTTAGCAACTTTTTTCGTAGCTTTTTTTGTTTTTTTCTTTTTGAGGTTTATTATTTTCTGGATACATAACTTTATCTACTAATCCATATTCACAAGCCTCTTCTGCTGTTAGATAGTTATCACGCTCTGTATCACGTTCAATAGCTTTAATAGTTTGTCCAGTTCTATCAGCTAAAATTCTGTTTAATTTTTCACGTGTTCTTAGTATATGTTTTGCAGCAATTTCAATTTCTGTTGCTTGACCTTGCGCTCCACCTAGTGGTTGGTGAATCATTACTTCAGCATTTGGAAGTGCATAACGTTTACCAATAGTTCCAGCCGCAAGTAAAAATGCTCCCATACTAGCTGCCATACCCATACAAATAGTTACAACATCACATTTAATGTGTTGCATAGTATCATAAATAGCAAATCCAGCAGTCACACTACCACCTGGTGAGTTAATATAGAAATAGATATCTTTTTCACTATCTTGTGCTTCTAAAAAAATAATAGCTGACTTGTTATAGAATTTGCTACTTGATCGTTTACATCTGAACCTAAAATAATGATTCTATCTTTTAATAATCTTGAATAAATATCGTAAGCTCTTTCTCCTTGAGAAGTTTGCTCAATTACTGTAGGAATTAAATTCATTTTCTTACCTCCTAATTTTCTTTTCACTAGATATTATATATCAAAAATGGTCAATTAGCAACTTTTTTCCTTTCTAACTCTTCTGCATTTTCAATAGTTATATGCTCTAATTAAACAAAAAGATTCAACTTAAAAATCATTTCTAAGCTAAATCTTTTTAAATTCTATAATCTATATGAATGTTCTTTAAAGTTACCTACTATTGTATTTACTGCGCTTACTGTTATAAATGCGTCGGGACAATTTTTTAGCTACTAATTTACACAATTGATACATCTCGTTTTTGTTGAATTACTACTATAATCATACGTTTTTTTCATGAGAATATCCGCCCTCTACATCCATTATAGTTGATCCTCTATGTAATGTGTTATTTATAAGCTCTACCATAACCTCGGGATTCCTACAAATAATTGTACATTGAATATAAGCAGAGAAGAATTTTTGAACACCTCTCATCGTCTGATTACGTACAAAGCTCATAACCAATGCATACATTACATACTTTATATCAAAAAATATCCAGACTATTGTATAGATAGTAATATCTTGCACAAGGAATACTGTAGGTAAATTAAGATCCATTTTTTTGAGATAAATTTACCCGTAATATCGGTTCCTCCAGTTGAAGCTCCTGCAACTAATAAACAGCACATCGCAAGTCCAGATATAATTCCACAAAAAAATTGCTGCAACAAGTGAATCCCCTAAATGAACAGGAGTTATTATCCTAGGTAAATTATTAATTAAAAATGACGATATACTTATTACAACTCCTGTAAGAATTACAAACTTTCTACCAATATATCTATAACCTATATAAAATAGTGGAACGTTTAATAAGAATTGTACTGTTCCTATTTTTTTATTCCTGTTAATTTATTTGCAACTAAACTTAACCCTAATGCACCACCTGCACCAATATTATTTACAGGGATTAATAAACCAGCATAAATAGAGAATAATATCGTTCCTATTATAATAAGAACAACATCTTTAGTTTGTTTATGTTTTTCAGTAGCATAAATTGTATCTGATAATTTCATTATAATTTTTATCCTTTATTTATTTTTCTCTATATTTTAATACAAATCAATATTTAAAACAATTAAAAGTTAACTAACTTTTTATAAAAGTTTAATAAACAATTCATTTTATTAGCGTTTTTGTGTTAAAATTTAAATAATAGACTTTTTAGTTATTATGATATTGAACAATTTTTGGGAGCTATTAACCTAAGAAACAAAGCACTTTAGTTTCTTAATTTATTCTCCCATATAAAAGGAGCTATTTATGATTAAACTCTATAATACTTTAACAAAACAAAAAGAAATTTTTAAAAAAACAATTGAAGAAAATAAAAGTAAGAATGTATGTTTGTGGACCTACTGTTTATAACTATATACATATTGGAAATGCACGTCCGATAATAGTTTTTTGACGTAGTTCGCAAATATTTAGAACACAGTGGTTATGAAGTTGATTTCATCTCTAACTTTACCGATGTAGATGATAAGATTATTAAAGCTAGTAATGAAGAAGGTATTTCAACAAGTGAACTTACTGACAAGTATATTTCTGCCTTTTTTAAAGATTATGATGCCCTAGGATGTAAAAGGGCAACAAAAAACCCTAGAGTTACTGAATATATGCAAGAAATAATTAACTTCATTTCAAAACTTGTTGAAGAAGGATTTGCATACGAAGCTAATGGTGATGTTTATTTCAGAACACGTAAAAAAGAAGACTACGGAAAATTAAGTAAGCAATCTATCGATGACTTAATAAGCGGTGCTCGTATTGAAGTTGGTGAACATAAAGAAGATCCTCTAGATTTCGCATTATGGAAAAAAGCTAAACCTGGTGAAGTTAAATGGGATAGTCCATTTGGAGAAGGTCGTCCTGGTTGGCATATTGAATGTTCTGTAATGGCAAAAGAAACTCTAGGTGATACAATCGACATCCATGCTGGTGGACAAGACTTAACATTCCCTCACCATGAAAATGAGATTGCACAATCTGAGTGTCATAACCATGCACCATTTAGTAATTATTGGATGCATAATGCCTTTATTAATATTGATAATGTTAAAATGAGTAAAAGTTTAGGTAACTTCCGCCTTGTAAAAGACATTATCGCCGAAATAGACCCTATGGTACTTCGTTTATTCATGTTAACAGTTCACTACAGAACTCCAATTAACTATACATTAGAAAAATATTGAACTTGCGAAAACAAACTTTGAAAAAAATTAAAACTTCTTATCAAAACTTACAATTCAGATTAAATAATGATATGACTGATGAAAAACTAGATACAGATGTTGTAGCATTAGTTACAGAAGAGTTAAACAAATTTGAAGAATATATGCAAGATGATTTCAATACAGCAAATGCACTGTCTTCTTGGTATGAAATCGTAAGAATATCTAATTCATACACAGCAAAAGAAACTGTCAACAAAGAAACTCTAGAGCTAATTAACGCTGCATTTGAAACTTATAGTTCTATTCTTGGAATAAACGTAAAAGAAGATAATACACTTGATAGTGAATACATCGAAAGTTTAATAGCTGAACGTGAAGAAGCTCGTAAAAATCGCGATTTCGCCTTAGCTGATAAAATTAGAGATGACTTAAAAGAACAAGGAATTATCCTAGAGGATACAAAAACAAGGTGTACGATGGAAAAATGTAACTTTTTAAATTCACTGAAAAAAACTTCACAAACCCGAATCAAATGCAGGCACTTACTCTTGCTTACATTGGTGATAGTATCTATGATATTATGAGTAGAGAATACGTTATGAAAAATCACTTAGGAAAAATAAATGATCTTCATAAAACAGTCTCTACAATTGTATCTGCTAGAGCCCAAGCGAGTTTTATGGAAGAAATATTAAATAATAATATATTAACAGAGCAAGAAGAAAAAAATTTATAACCGTGCGAAAAAAATCAAAAAAACAACTCTAAAGCAAAAGAACGCAAGCATTATGGAGTATAAACTTGCTACAGGTCTAGAGGCTGTATTCGGCTATTTATATTTAGAAAAAAACTTTGAAAGATTGGAGGAAATGTTTAACTACATAATTAAATTATATGAAGAAAAAACAATAAACATTATAAAGAATTAAGATTAAAAATAAAGAACAAAAAAACCTCAAGTTCAAACTGCTGAAATTGATTTGGATAAAGAAGTAATTGCTGGTCGTAACGCTATACTTGAAGCAATTAAATCAGGACGTGAAATTAATAAGATTTTATTCCAAGAAGGTATTGAAAAAGGAAGGTTAAAATCTATTTTTACTATAGCAAATGAGAAAAATCATTTGCCAAGAAGTTCCAAAGCGTAAATTAGATAATTCAACTACTGAACGACACCAAGGAGTAATCGCATATGTTGCACCTTACTCATACTTTGAACTTGATGAAGTAGTAAATAACCTAGAAATTAATAAGGATACTACCCTACTAATTTTAGATCACATTGAAGATCCACACAATCTTGGAGCAATAATTAGAACTGCTGAAGCAAGTGGTGTTAAAGCAATAATAATTCCTAAACGTCGTGCCGCTGTAGTTAGCCAAACTGCAGTTAAAGCATCTGCAGGAGCAATTGAACATATGCCTGTTATCCGTGTATCAAACCTAACTGATGCTATTAAAAAATTAAAAGAAAAAGGATTCTGGATTGCAGGAACAACATTAGCAGAACGCTCTGAAGATTACACAAAAATTGCAAAGGATGTACCTTTAGCTATCGTAATCGGTAACGAAGGTGAAGGAATGAGTAAAGTTGTTACTAACGAATGTGATTTCTTATATCACCTACCAATGTTAGGGAAAATCCAAAGCTTAAACGCTTCTGTAGCAGCTGGTATAATAATGTACGAAAGAATTAAGTCTAATGATTAAAAATATTAAAAATCTAAAGAAGAGCTTAACCTTGGTTTTTGCTCTTCGTATTGAAAGTATTTGTTAAAGAACAAAATGTTCCAATGGAACTTGAACTTGATGAAAAGATCGTAGTAAAAATACGATTCATATTGGATATTTTAATGATAATAAACTTATCGGAGTTGCACGACTTATAGATCTTGATAAAGACGTTATTCACATTGGACGCGTTGTTATTGATAAAGAATACCGCGGTCAAGGAATTGGACGTAAACTTATTATTGGGTGCGAAAATATTACACAACAAATTTTTAAAAAAAGAAAAAAATAATTATTGAACTTAGTGCTCAAATTCAAGCTGAAAAAAATTCTACGAATCATTAGGGTTACAACCGAGTTAACGATACAATATATTTAGATGCTGGAATTGAACATGTTGATATGAGGAAAGTAATTAATTAAATTATTAAAGGAGGACTTTTTTTATGAAAAAAACAATATTTATTTATTGATGGTTATAATTTACTTTTTCGCATGAAAGAATATGACTTAATAAAAAGCTCCACCTTCCCTACTGAACGTGATATTCTAATCGATATGTTACGTGAATATGCAGGTGGAAACAATTATATTGTCTACTGCGTATTCGATGCCTATTTAACTCGTTCAAAAGAATATATTAAAGAAGAACCACCTATCAGCATTGTTTATACAAAAACTGGAGAGCGTGCAGATCGATGGATTGAAAGAAAAACTCGAGAATTAAGAATAGATCAGCTTTGTGGATATTATAGTTGTAAGTGATGATCATGACGAACGTGATACTACACTAGGATATGGAGCTATCTTACGTGACTGCCATATGTTTATAAAAGAGTTGAAGGATAGAAAACAAAATGTTTCTAAAATAACAAAAAAACATAATTCTAGGGAATTAAAAAAATAGGCACATTCGAATGAGTGAAAACGATAGAAGAAAACTAGAAAATTTCATAAAAAAATGGAAAATTTTTAAAAACTAAAGAGACGGACCTATAAAATCCATCTCTTTTTTTAATATTTCGAAAAATTCAGACTCTAACTTAAATAAAAGCTAATTTCAATTTTTTTCCTTTGTTTGAGATTGCTGTTATTTGTTTATCTTTAGAGTCAGCTGTATTTTTTTACTATAATTAATTTGATAATCTTGTTTATTTCCTTTGATTTTTTGCGAAAATATCTCCAGATTCTGTTAGCATATTCATAGAATTTACCTTTGTTTGGTCTACTATAATTTTTTTGTATTATTTTTTTAGTTTCAATAACCGCTTTATTTATAATATCCTTTGTAATCTGTACCTTTTTTATTATCAGTAGCTATTTTTAAGATTACCCTATCTCTGCTCCATCAATCTACAACCTCATCATTACTACTAATGATTAAATTCTCTACATTTACAAATATTTTTAGAAGTTGCATCTCTATTTTCCAGACTTATATTTTTTTATACTTTATTAGGAAGATATACGTTAAGGCTATTATCACCTAATTCCTCTGCAAAGCAGTAATATTTAATAAATTGTTATCTATAAAAATACTTATAATTTCCTTTGTACTTTCCTTGTATTAAAATCGTCTCACTATCGTGATAATAAATTTTGACATTATTTTTTTCAATGTGTTAATTTTAATACTATCTATCCCTTTCTTCCCAATCCATTCACTAAAGGTTTTTAATAGAAGATTCTTTTTGGAGCATTAGCCTCTGTATCCTCTTTTACTGAACCTTACACACCCTGTAGCAATAGACACAGTGAATATTCCAATAATTATTGTTTTTTTAAAAAAATTTTTTTCATTATTATCCCTCCTACCCTCAGAATACTCCTATAAAAAAATAGAATGTCAAGAAAAAAATGATTGACCTAAGAAAAAGGTCCAATCATTTTTTATAAAATTATCTCATTGTTACGAATTCTTCAGAACCAGTTGGGTGAATCGCTACTGTATTATCAAAATCACGTTTTGTTGCTCCCATTTTAATAGCAACAGCAAATCCTTGAATCATTTCATCTACACCATAACCAATTCCATGTAATCCTACAACTTTCTCCTCTTCACCAAGAGTGATAAGTTTCATAAAACATGGTTGTCTGTGACTAGTTATTGCTGAATACATTGGAGTAAATGATGATTTATAAACTTTAATGTTTTCTTCACCAAACTCTTTAATAGCTTGTTCTTCTGTATATCCAATAGAACCAATTGCTGGGTGCGAGAATACAACTGTAGCAACATTAGTGTAGTCTAAATGTTCTTCAGGTTTATTATTAAATAATCTTTCTGATAATCTACGTCCTGCCGCAACTGCAACTGGAGTTAACGCTAAGCGTCCTGTTACATCACCTACTGCATAGATACCTTCTACATTAGTATTTTGGAATTTATCTGTAGGAATAAATCCACGCTCATCTACTTCCACACCTGCAGCTTCTAAGTTAAGATTTTCAGATAATGGTTTTCTACCGATTGCCCAGATTAAAAGATCAACTGTAGTTTCGCGTCCATCTTCAAGTACTAAAGTAACACTGTCATCACCATTTTTTCACAACTTTTTTAGGAATAGCATTTGTGTGAAGAGTTGGGCCTTCTTCATTTATAACTTTTACTAAAGTATCTACTATATCTTTATCGAAAGTTCTTAATGGACGATCACGTCGTACAAATAAGTGAGTATCAACACCAAGACCATGGAATACTCCTGCAAGTTCAACTGCGATATACCCTGCACCTACTACAGCGATACGTTTTGGTAATTGTTTAAGCGCAAATACTTCATTAGAAGTAACACCAAACTCAGCCCCTTCAACATTAGGGATAGTTGGTTGTCCACCAGTCGCTATTAGTATATGATCAGCTGTATATTGTTCACCATTAACTTCAACTGTATTTTTTTATTTACAAATTTAGCATATCCTCTCACTAAATCTACTTTATTATTGTTTAATCCACGTTCATATGATCCATGAATTCTATCAATGTATGCTGAACGATTGCCTACTAATTTTGAAAAATCAAATTCTACATCTCCAAAATTAAATCCATAATCATTAGCATATAATTTTAAACTTTCAGATATTTGTGACGCATGCCACATAACTTTTTTTAGGAACACATCCAACATTTACACATGTCCCTCCTAATTCATTTCCTTCGATTAACAATCCTTTTTACACCGTACATTGCAGCTCGGTTAATTGAAGCTATTCCTCCGCTTCCTCCACCAATCGCAATATAATCATAATGTTTTGCCATGTTTTCACCTCTATAATATTGTATAGCTTTTTATAAGCTAAAGATTAGTATTTTACTTAGGTTTTCTGTGAACTAAAACTAATCTCTATATTTCATATTATGCAACATTTAATAATTAAATTCAATAGATATGCTTACATTTGTAATCGAAAAATTAAAAATAATTATGAATAGTTTTTCATTTAAGCATTGTTAATGCCAAGAATTTTTTTATTTATGATATAATTTTTAGCTATAAATGAGGTGATAATATGTTTAACTATATAGAAAAAAATTGAACTCTATAGAACAATTTAAAATATTAAAAGAAGAAAATGAAAAAAATTGTTTTTTTGTATTTTTCTGCAAGTTGGTGTCCTGATTGCATCATGCTTGATCGTTATTTAGAAGAAACGATGAATAAGTTTCCAGAAATAAAATTCATCTACGTTAATCGTGATGACTATCCAGAAATAGCACAAGCTCTTGATATTTTTTTGGTATTCCTTCTTTTGTAGGTTACAAAAACAATGTCGAAGTTAGTCGTTTTTGTTTCACGACTTGCTAAAAACACAAAAGAAGTAGAACAATTTTTTTAGAAAAATTTAGTAAAAAGGGAGTGACTCTAAAATCATGATTTCTTAAGAAACAAGATTTTTAGAGTCACTCCCTCAAAGTTTATGAAATATCTAAAAAGTTTTTTTATAAAGTAAATTTAGATATCAATAAATCACTACGTTCATAAGTTTTCTTATAAATTTTGTTAAAAAAATTTAGGACTTTTTAGAGCAGTTCTTATATATTACCTTAAATAATACAATGGACCTAAAAATTTTCCTAATATTTTTCTGTTGATTCAAACTCCAAATTCAGAGCATCATCTACGGTTTTTTTATCTTATTATTCTCTATCATCTCTTTTTAATGACGACGGAACAACACTCAATTTAAATATAGGTGTGATTTTTTTAAATCTGATGTCGGAACAATATTATATAAATCACTCTCCTGAATTTTTCTGACCAAGAAATATTTCTTTAGTCCCTTTTTCAAGATTAACTTTCACATTTTTTTATTCGCTAAAAAAATATGATATTGCATACCCTGCTCTCGGTTCAACAATTATTTTTATTATTTTTTTAGTTGCATCCCCAATACTATTGAATTCATCAACTTTTTAAAATATTCGATGAATTTTTTTGAAAGATTAATATTTCCTAAAAAAAGTATTTTCAAATTCTACATTAAATAATTTTTCTATAAACTGCACTGAATTCAATATTCTTCCCTTTTTCAGTTACAACAGCACCTAGCTCATTCGTTTGTAACAACCTGTTCTTAGATACTCTTGTATTTTTCTGAGTTCTCTCCTGCGATTAAATAATCACCATTAGCTTGCCAACCTAAAAAAATTCTTGTTCAGTAACTCCCGTAGCAGTTGGTAAATTAATCATACTATCTATCCTTGAACCAACTAATACGTCTTGACCATCAGATAAAAATTTATCTATTCCTCTTCCTACAAATTTAACATTAACCCATTCACTTTCTACTTTTTTTAAAGTAAATTTCTAGAACAGTTTCAGTTGTAATATACTCATCATCATTTACTACCTTTTTATTAGATCTGAACAATACTTCGTATCCTGAACTAGGTTTAATCTTTTTACGTAACTCAGCTAGTAATTCCCCTATTTTTCTTCGTTTCAGTACATTCTAAATCCTTATCCTTAATACTATCGTCTACTTTTACCAAAACGTTTATTATAATCATCTTGACGAATTTTTTTATAGTATTTACATTTTCTTTATAATTTGCCTTAACTATAATGCTATCATCCACTTTAATTTCTGATAAATCTTTGATTTCTTTAATTTTTTTGTATTATCACTTGCATTTAATATGGTATATGAATCTACATGATATTTTTCTTTATCAAAAGAATTTAGTATCTATATCACTTAATTTTTCGATCTGTTAGTAAAGTTACCTCTTTCTTAGCCGTACCATTATCTAATACCACTTTTGTATTATATTTAGCTTTTATTTTTTTATATTATTTCCTAAAAACTTGTGAATTTGTCACTTCTTTCTCATCAAGATAATAACCAGAAAATTCATAATCAGAGTTTTTTTATCCCCCTACCACTTTTATTTCATTATCTCTAATAAAGTTTGTGAACGTTACGCCCTGCTTTATTAAATACTCCTTTGTATTTTCCTTAAACTTCGACGGATACTCTAAAAGTTACTTTATTCCAATAATTTTTTTATCTTGTGACAGTTTCACCTCAATATTTTTTTAGATAAATATGGAACCTCAATATTTTTCATAATTAATTTCTTTACCATCTATTAGAATAGTCGCTTTATTGTAACTATAATATTTATCTGGGCGATAATACTGCTCTATTTCATACGGAAGAATCGAAACTCGCTCATCTTGTGGAGCATTTCTTAATTCGATAGTTCTATTTACTACCTCTTTTTCCCTTCAGTAACTACTAAATTAATATTTTTTAGTAAAATATACTTTACTAGATTTTTGAATACTGGAGATTTTCAATATTACCACTTTTATCTATATCATAACTCATTACATTCATGATTATTCTACTATTCGCTGTAAAGAGTTTTTTAATAATGTTCTATCAACAATTTTACCCGTTCCACTCTTTTTTTAACTGAATTCTAAACATCTCATTAGGAACATTTTTGGCTATCAAGAGAATAAAAAAATCAAATAATTATAAGCATTCTTTTTTTATAACTAAGCAATTCCGCATTATACTCTAACTCGTCCATATTAGCATGTATCACGTTATTTTTGATAACAGGAAGAGAATAACTAGTAGTACTAGAAAAGATATCAAAATTAAAAAAATATTATCTCTAAGAATCGTATCCATTACAGTAGTATTATAATCAGTAAAAATAATCTGCCTTAACCTCTGAATCAGTCACTGAAAAAAACTGCAACACAGTAAACCCGAAGTTATAAACTTACAATATTTCAACATTTCTCCTCCTTTCTTATCACTTTCTTTTTTTATATTATACCACATTTCATAACAACAATTATACAAAAATGTTGTTAAAATAAAATTAAATAATACAATTATTATCTGAAAAAAACCGTAATTTAAATTTACATAATTCAACTAAATATGTAGAGAATTATATAATTGATATTTAGAATGACTAAACATCATAAAAATTGACCTATAAGTACTTTATTTCACTTATAGGTCAATCTTTCTTTTAAAATGTTATTTTTAAGCTTCGCTTATGTTCTCTAACATTATTTGATCATTAGATATACTAACTTCATCATACTCGTAATCATCTGCAAAATCGTACGAATACTCCTTATATAGGAACATCTCATTAGAGTAATCTAAAAACTCCTCCTCCGGAGTTAAAAAAACTCTACTTCGTTATAACTTTCATCAGCATAATCTGATAAAATTTCATCTTCATAGTCTATTTCAGTATTGAAGTCCTGGGAATATTCATCATCTTGCCCGTACCTGGGATCCGGTGACTCCAAACTAGATAAGTTCATTGTATACATAAAAAAATCTCCTTAATATCTTTTTTTATTAATATACATTATACAAAAATAGTGTAACATTTTACAAGTAAAAAAACTATAAGTTTTTTTCAAAAATAATTTTTCTTACTTCATTAAGTGCTTCAATACTTGTTCTATAGCGGATTAACTCCCTATCTCCTGTGAAAATACATTTTTTTACACTCACTTCTCCAAAAGCATAAATTCCTATATACACTAGACCAACAGGTTTACCACTCTCATCACTATTAGGTCCTGCTATTCCAGTTGTTGCAATAGCAAAGTCACTTTCTAACCTATTAGCGACACCTAGTACCATCTCTTCTGCAACTTTTTCACTAACAGCACCATATTTTTTTCTAAAGATTCTTCTTTGACACCTAAAGTTCTCACTTTAGATTCATTTGAATAGCATACTATTCCTTCAAGCAATGAATTTGAAATCCCACTTTTTTCTACTAACATCGAAGTTATTTTACCGCCAGTTAATGATTCAGCTATAGAAATTGTAAAGTTATTCTCAACTAATAAGTTTGACACTATACTATTCATTTCGGTTTGAGTGCTAGAGACATTCTCATCACCTACTAGATAAATATATTCACCAACTCTACTTTCTATCACATCTAGTTGTTCTAATATTAATTTTTTTCACATTCACTCTCTTCATCCGAGCTTGCGGTTATGCGTAATAATACCTCTCCTGTCTTTTGCATATAGTGCCAATGTTGGATTAGTTTGACTATCCATTATGTCTTTTTATTTTTTTGTTTCTAGTAATGATTCGCCAATTCCATAAAATCTTATATATTTAGAAATAAATTTCTTGTTGCTAAATTTCTCTAAATACGGTTTTTACACTTTTTCTCAAACATATCTCTCATTTCACGTGGAGGTCCTGGTAATAGTATGATACGTTTGTTATTCTCCTCAATAATTATTCCTGGAGCAGTTCCACAGAAATTCTCTAATACTATTGCATCATCAGGAATTAAAGCCTGTTTTTTATTATTTTCTGTAATAACAGTTCTTCCTGCTCTTGTCAATCTCTCAAGTATTTTCACCCAAGAATATTCATGGAAATAAAAATCTCTACCAAAAAATTCAGCTGCACATTCCTTAGTTATATCATCATCAGTTGGCCCTAATCCTCCTGTAATAATAACAGTATCATTTTCTAAAAATGCAGTTTCTAATGTTTTAAGTAATCTTTCCCTATTATCTCCTACTGTTGTCTGCCTATATACACCTATCCCTAATGCAGCTAGTTCTTTCGATAAATAGGCAGTATTCGTATTTACTATATCTCCTAATAATAACTCTGTTCCCACAGAAACTAATTCAACTTTCATAATAAACACCTCACAAAAAAATAGTTATTATACTTTAACTATATTCTACATCAAATCTACAAAAAATAAATAAAAGCATACTTAAAAACAACACCAATCATAAATTATACTAAAAAAATAGAGTAAAATTCTCAAGATTTATAATTCTCATAGAATTTTTACTCTATTAAAATATTATTCTCTATTCGTGTAAGCTTGATGTAGTTCTAATTGATCCCCCATAAGCTCTTCAATAGTAACCATCTCAAAACCTTGTTCTGTTAAATACTGTAAAATTGATGGTAATGCATCAATAGTTGTCTGATGAATATCATGCATAAGGATAACTGACCCTGGTTGCGCTTTTTCTTATTTCTTTCATTATAGAAGCAGTATTACGATTTTTTTCCAGTCTAGTGTATCTATATCCCATAGAATAAATGATTGATCAACTGCCGCCTGAATAGCACCATTTATTGCTCCATATGGTGGTCTCATAATATGAACATCTAATCCACTCACTTTTTTCAACGCTGCTGTTGTATCATTAATCTGACTTTTAGCTTTTTCTAAACTTATTTTTGTTAGTACTGGATGATCCCAAGAGTGATTTCCTATTTGATGCCCTTCAGCCACAACTCGTTTAACTATCTCCTCGTTACCTTCAACAGCATGTCCAACCATAAAGAACGTACCTTTTTGCATTATACTTTTTAAGAAGTTCTAATGCGACAGGCGTTGTTTTCGGATTAGGTCCATCATCAAAAGTTAAGGCCACAGCTTTTCTATTTTTCTTTTTAATGTAAGTCTGGTATTTTTCTAGATCTTCACCTTTCAAATAACTCTCATTTATATATTTATAAAAAAATCATTAATAGAAACTTCTACCGAATCAACATCTCCAACTTTCGGTTCTGTAATTATGTTAAACTTAGAATCATTAAATGCAAACTTCCAAGTTGCCATATCTTGATCTCTCAATTTATTTATTATCGTTTTAATATCATTTTCCGATATTCCCTTCACCGCTAACTGTTGCTTAATCTTAAATAAGAATTTATTTTTTTAGCTTCATCAGGAGATTTAAAAAGACTTGATAAAGTGAAAAGTTTTACCATCTTTTTCTAGATAAATACTAGAAAGAACTTTATCAACACCCGCACTTACTTCATTGGCAGTAACATTGTGAGAAACTTTTTCAATACTAAGTTCAGTCACGTTCGCAAATTTTGCCTCTTCTTCTTTACTACCATAGAATATTATTTCCTTAATATTTTTACTGAAATTCAATTCTCCTTCAACTAACCCTTTAGTTTCTTCATCTAAACGAGATTTTACCTCGTTTGCCTCCGGTGTATTAGAATTTGGATAATAAACTTTAACATATTTATCTCCAATCCAACCACTTTTTAACCTTACTATCTTTTTGCTAAATCTAACTTATCAGCAGCCTCAACAGTTTTCTTTTACTTGTGATTGGAAGTTATATTCCTGCCACTTCTGATAAGCAGTATCTCCATAAAATAATAAAAAAAGAACAAATAGCTATACATAAAAAGCCCTAAAAAAATACCAAATTTCTTCATTATTTTCATTCCCTTCATAATTTAGTACATAGTTTCTAGTAGTTTTTAATAAGATGAAAAATAAGCACACCCTCAAAAAAATAAAAAAATTCTAAGAAATTGATTTTTCAAAAAGTCAGACTCACCCTTATTAATATAATATGTCATTATAATTATACATTAAAAATACGAAATTACTCCAGCACATTTTTAACAAAACAAATAAACGGTTTAAAATCACGATTCTTTTTATAGAAACGAAATTTTAAACCGCCTTATAATAATTCTTCAAATTCTAAATAATTAGTATGTCTTTATATTTTTTTCAATTAAATCTCTATTTAATTTATAAAACAACTCTATTTTTATTTATTTTTGCATTCTACGACCTTTTTTTGTCAAAGAATTTTTTTATCTGTTCCACGACGTTCATTGCGACCTCTTTTTGTCGCGATTTTTCCGAACGTCGTCGATCATCCCTCTATTAGAACGTCTACTTTTTTTCTTGTTTACGAGGTAATGGTTTTTCAAATGATAATTCTACATCTACTTCTTTTTTTATCATTGATTAATTTACTTAATAAAATTGTAATTACTTTTTTTCCGCATTTGTTTCAGCCAATAGTTTATTAGCTAAACTATTGAACTCAACATGATTATTGTCTACTTCAGAAATAACTTCTTCAAATAATCTATTGTGACGAGATTTTTCACTTCATCTTGTGAGTACGGGCGTAACATCTTCATTCTCTCACCACGAGAATTTTCAATATCTTTTAAATACGGCATTTCTACAGGATTTAAAAATGTTATCGCAACTCCTGATTTCCCTGCACGTCCAGTTCTTCCTATTCTATGTGTATAACTTTCTACATCTTGAGGTATATCAAAATTATAAACATGTGTAACATCACTAATATCAATCCCACGAGCAGCAACATCAGTTGCTACAAGAATTTGTAGTGAGTTATTTTTAAACTTACGTAAAATTTCTAAGCGTTTTGACTGAGTAATATCTCCATGTAGACCTTCTGCTAAATAACCTTTCGCTATTAATGCACTCGATAGCTCATCAACACGACGCTTAGTTCTTCCAAATACAATTGCTAAGTTTGGATTTTGAACATCTAAAAAAATCCTATTAATGTTTCTAATTTTTTTCATTTTCTCTAGCAATCGTTGCAAATTCTGTAATATCCGGTTTAAGATCTTCATCACTAATTGTTTTTTTATTAGTTTATAATCTTTCATGAAATCTTTAGATAATTCCATGATTGTTTTTCGGCATTGTAGCTGAGAATAACAATGTCTGATGTTTTGTAGTTATTTTTTTGATAAAATAAACCTTACATCTTCTATGAATCCCATATTTAACATCTCATCCGCTTCATCTAATACTAAATGAGTTAAAGTTTCTAATTTAATTGTTCTTCTGTTAATATGGTCAATTACACGCCCAGGTGTTCCTACTATTATTTGTGGACGTTTTTTCAAGTCTTGAATTTGTCTTTCTATACTCGTCCCACCAAATACAATACTAACCTTTAATCCTTTTGCTCTTGACATTAGGCGAAGTTGTTCACCTACTTGTTGAGCTAACTCTCTTGTTGGAGCAAGGATTAGTGATTGTAATTGGTCATTTCGCCTTACTGTATCTACTAACGGTATTCCAAAAGCACCTGTTTTTCCTGATCCTGTTTGCGCTTGAGCCAAAACATCAATTCCAGATAATACATACGGAATTGTCTCTACTTGAATACCAGTTGGAGATATGAAATTCATATTGGTTAGTGATTGAACAGTTTCTTGACTAACCCCTAATTCTTCAAATGTTGTCATTTATTTCTCCTTAATTTCAATTTTTATATACTGTCTTATTTATACAACCTGTTAATTATAGCATGAAAAATTGAAAATAATAAAGAAATACGCGTACATAATTTATAGTTATGGGAGCGACTCAACAAAATCCATTTTTCAAAATTACGATTTTGGAGTCACTCCCACCTATATTCTTTTTATTACATATTTTTTTATTAGTAATCTCATCGATTTTTCTTAGCAATATTCTTTATACTTTGTCCAGAATTACTTAGATTATTCGTATAAATTAATAACATATAATCTTTATCACCAAATACTATTGCGGTATCATGATAATTAGCATCAAAGGGCACCATATTTACTCGCAATTTTTTTATTTGGAATACCTTCTTTAATCCATTCTCCCTCATCAGAATCTTCAAGATACTTAATTAATTCAGGATATTTATCGCGTTCTTTATACAATTTTTGTCCAAACTACTTCCATCATCGCTGGTGTAATTCTATTATTTTGTGCTTCTTCTTGCGGTAATGTCACGCCAAGTTCAGATAAATATTTAACTACAAATACAGATGCTGTTGCACTATTACCCATCAACATATTAGTCGCAGTATTATCAGAATATTGAATCATATTTTTGTATAACATACTCAAGCTTGTAACTATCTTTCTTCTTATTATTAGTTATTTGTCCATTACCATCTTCTAAGAATTTTTTCGTTATAAAATATATCAGCATTTTTTTAGATAGTTCACCTTTTTCTTATACGATCGTAAATTTTCATAGCATAAACTACTTTTAATCGTACTTGCCGCTGTAAAGTAGTGATTGTCCTCTTGTGAATATCTATAACCTGTAGAAAAGTTTTTATAAACAATACCAATTTCATTATTACCTTTATATTGTTCGATAACTCTGTCTAAAGCCTCATTTAATTCTGTATCACTAAGCTTCCTATTCTCCACTACCGGCTCTTCTTTTTTGTTTTCCTCATTTTGCGCTTCTTGCTTCGCCATTTCCTGTTGCTTAATAGCATCTTTTTCTAGCCTTTATATGACCACCTGCAGAAAACACTCCGTAAATAATTAATATCACTGCTGTTGATTCAATTATGAACTTTAAAATTCTCTTTCCAGTCTTTTTCACTACTCTACTCACATCCTCTTTCCATATTCTAATACTAGTTTACTATATATTAACAATTTTCTCAATATCAACCTATATACAAAACATCACAAGGAAAAATAATAAATATACGCTACCTAGAAAAGAGTAACCCAAAATTAGTATTTCGAATTACTCTTGAAAATTATACATCTGTCTTTAGATAAAAATCTTGTTCTGATATTTTTCTCAAATCCCATATTTTCATACATATATTTCGGAGTATCATTAGCATCAACAACTAAAAGAACATTCTCTTTTCGCTCATTATCAATAGCATAGCTAATAATATGTCTAGCTATTCCAAGATTCCTATATTCAGGTGCAATATAAAGATTATCGATTTCGAAGAAATTATTCTTAACAATAATATTAGCTGAGCCCACTATTCTCTCACCGTCTTTAGCAACGAGCTGTTTAATATTCTCTGATCTAATATCTTCATACAGTAAACTCTGATTATGTTCAGCCCATTCTTCATTACTAGCCTCAATATCTATCTTGTATTGAAAACTCAAATATCTATTCAAATCAACTTTTTTTGAAGATACTCTACTGAAAAAAATCACTTAACTCTTGCTCTATAAAATCATTAATATTCAAATAATATAAATTTAAATTTATCTCACTAAAACTTTCCTTTTTTTAAATACCTTTTTAATTTCCTAGACAATTTCACATTCTCTAAAAGCTGCTAAATGAATAAAATTAACACCTTTATCCTTAAAGAAATTCCTACAAGATGAAATATAATATTCTACTTCATCAATAGTAGTCGGCTCTTTTTTTCATCAATAAATAATTCCCACTAAAAATACAGTTTCGATTTAATTGTTTGATATATTACATAACTATCAGTTTCAACAACCGACTTTGCCCTAGAATAAATATCTTTAAAACTATAACCCATACTTAACACCTCCTATCATTATATATTTAAATTGCTCACCAAATTATATTAATGGTGATGTCCGTGTGGTCCGTGATGACGTTCAAAATGATTAATAATATCAAGAACTCTTTCGCTTCCTGTTAAGTCATACACATTTCTTAATGTTTCTAAATATAGTTGGATCATCATGTAATACTTGGAAATAAGTAACTACTTCTTCTTCAACAAAATCAATATAGTCTTCTTCCTCAGATAATGCATTTAATGCCGCACCTAAAAAGGATAGGATCTTCTTTAATCTCAGCATTATCATTATATAGACCGTAAATTTTATCATATTCAAATAATGACTTAAGCGCATGTATTGTAATAAATAAAGTTTCTTCTGAAATACCTTGAGTCGTTAACACCTCTTGCATAAGAGTACGAATATTATCATATTGTTGATCTTCTTTATATAACGTAATTAAATGAAGATATCCACTAATTGACATTCCTTGTAACTCAACATACTTCTCTAAATACCCCTTAGCTTCATCTCCCTTAGACATATGCCCTAAATGTAAATATGCCTCTGTAAAATCTGGATCTAAAGCAATAGTCTTTAATAAATTCATCTTAGAATTTTCTAAGTTTTGAATTTGATTATACGCAAATGCTAAAAGAGAATAGAATACTTGCATCCTCATATCCACGTCCATGCTCATTATAGAAGTTAATCGCCTCTTCAAATAATCCCAAAGCAAATAAATTATCAAATGCAGTTTGGAAATTTTCTAAAGTAGGTTCTTCATGGAAAATTCTTTCACTTAAGCCTTTAGCCTTATCTTCTCTTCCAGTCGCTAAATAAATACCTACTAATTCTTTGTCTATAGCACGAATTGCCTCATTAAAATCTGTTCCCGCTCTAGCAGTTAAAAACTTATCTTCAGCAATCTCATACAACTCATCTTCTAAATAAATCAATCCCTCTTGATATAAAATCGCTGGAGTTTTTGGAGAATTATATAATACTACTAACGCGTCATCCTTTCTATCCAAATAAAGTAGGTTATGTACATACCCTTCAATTGCAGTATCTTCTTCTTTATTTTTGCTCATATATAACTCTAGATAATTCTAAACATTCTTCAAACAAACCATTATCTAAAAAGTACAGTTCGAAACTCCTCTTGTTGCTCTCTATCTAATCCATAAAGATCGATATTTTTTTAATTCCTCTAAAAATTTTTTTGTAAATCCATCTAGTTATCTCTCCTTGCTAATTTATTCATTATAAAAGTTAATTCACTTTTTACATTAGGATTTAAATTCTCTATACTAATCTGAGCTTTTTTTCTAAATATCTTCTACTTATTTCCAAAGTATTCATCAAAAATCTCTTCATCATTTTTTTAATAAAATTAATTATTTCTTCCTTTTTCTTCATCGGTAGTATCCCTAGTAAAGTCATTAAATAACTCAGAATTTTTCTCTTTTTGCAAGTAGGGCTGGTAAGGTAATATTCCCATTCATTAAATCCTGTCCAACCTCTTTACCTAGATACTCAATTCCTCCAGCAAAGTCTAAATAATCATCTACTATTTGATAACTCATTCCTAAATAATAACCATAAGAAAAAAAGCACTACTTATGTTTTCATCAGAAGCTTTAGCTACAATACTTCCAGCCACACAAGCAAAAAGCTATTAATATCGCTGTTTTTCTCTTAATTTTTCTTTAAATAATCTAATCTACGAGTATTAATATTATACAGACCATCTTCTTGGATTAGTTCTCCAATACAAAGCTCTTTAAGAGTATCTGCTAAATAATAATGAATTCTTTCATCATCAAATCTAGCAACCTCTCTTAAAACAACCGCAAAAAGATAATCTCCAACACGAAGGGCAAATTCATCTCCATACTGTTTTGTTCATTGTAACACTTCCACGTCTCGTCTCAGCATTATCAATAATATCATCATGAATCAGACTCGCAGTATGAATAATTTCTACTATACTAGCCATTCGAATTATATCATTTCTATTCAATTCAAAAATTTCCTAACTTGGCACACATAAGTAAAAAGAAGGACTCTAACCCTCTTTCCTCCATTTAGAAAATACTTCTTAATAATTTCATTTAATCTATCATCTTCACTTCTAGTAATATCAAAAATGTCTTCTAATACATCATGTACCAAAAATTTCATACTGTTTTTAACATTCTATTCTCCATTAATCTTATACAAAAGACCACCGCTTTACTATCAAATTCTTGAAACTTGATATTATAAAAAAATTAAACCATGTCTTTATTATACTTAAATAAAACTCTTCCTCACTCATTCTCTTAGTAAGAATTTGAAAATATCCAACTCGCATAGTTTCAGTCAAAGTACTTAACTTATCCAAATCATCTTTTTAGTAAACTATAATACTCAAAACTAAAATAATCCCCAAGTAATATTGACTTCGACTCGATAGATTCAAATCTAGTACTGTGGCTGTACAAAGAACTTAAAGCACAAAAAAATTGCCGTATTATATCTCTCGTTATTAAAACTATATTCCTCTATAAAAGGTATAATATTTAATTTTTTTCTATTAATCTTTCATTATAATTATATTTTTTTCATAATAAATCCTTCATTATTTATCTGTATAAATTATACCACAATATTGCAATTTATTAAAAATTTGATTATCCAAATTTCAAACAAAAATTATACATTAAATATCCCCGATGATAATAAAAATTAAGAGCAACCTTAAAATCATGATTTAGAAATCACTATCATAAAGTTACTCTATAAATTTATTCATTTTTGAAAATCAATATATTATTAATGGCTATATCTTTTCTACAGTTAAATCTGTATCATTATTTTTTTAATATTTTTTTATAGTATTAAAGTCGCTTATTAATATTAAAAAAACATTATTAATGTAAGAATTGCTTTAGTAGAGACATTATCCGTATTATTGCTAATCATACCTAGAAATACATAACAAATCATACTATTATGCCAATTAGATTGTTTCATATACTCCGAATTTTTTTAAAAGCTTATATAAAGACCATATAAACTTATTAATATTTGACAAAACAATAAAATATTACTTAACATACACATTAACCTTTTTTTAAAATATAGTAACCTAAAGTATTCTCAAATTTATTCTTACAGATAATTAACAGTTTCTTGATATTCCTCAGGTCTTTCTTTTTCTAACAAATAGCATAATAGCTACGATGAAGTAGAAGATATATACAGGTACTAATAACCCCACTGTACTAACAGCCACCACTATTGCTAATAATAAGAAAAGTATTGCAGATAAAATACGTTTTTCATTAAAAAAATGTCGCTAATAATGCAACTACAACTAATACGATTAATAGAACTGAATACATTTTAAGTCCTTGAATCGTATAGTCAATTAATTGTTCAGCCGATAAATTTATCCCGTTAGGATTCTTAGCAATTTCTTGTTTAAAAAGATTTAAAAATTCTTGATTATCTTTTTAAAACTGAAATTTTTAAAGAATGATCCATACGCTAAAACTCCCGTTAAAACTATTAAAAATAATATTAGCAATCCATGCTAAAACTTTCTCTACTCTTCTATTGAATGGTTTCATAATAAACCCCTCCTTTTTATAAACTCAAGGATTTTCCCCTTAATTAATTATAACATAAAACGTTCTCATAATATATAGTAATTTACCTAAATTAACAAATTTTATACCTGAAATGAGATTCTTTAAATTTTTACTAATTATAAATTTTTTTATTATCTATACTTTCATCTTCATGTAAATTTTTTTATTTCTATCAAGGGGACAAAAAGTCTTAAATTAAAATATAACTCATAGACGAAGTAGTTTATTAATATCTAAATTCGCTTTGTAAAAAGCTTTTTAGATAACTAATAAACTACTGCGAAAAATGACTCGACAAAATTTTTTTCTCCAAAATCGTGATTTTTTTGAGTAACTCCCATCCATCAATATATATCTGTCATAGATCCCTACACGATAAATCTAGAAAATATCGATAAATTAGATACTGAAACTGTAATTTTTTAAAGATGGAACTTCTATATATCTTTCTTCAAAAAAACTATACGTAGAATAAAAAAAGAGATTAAAAATAGATAAATAAAAACTTCAAAAATAACTTAGAAACAAGTTAATTTTTGAAGTTTTTTTATTTCTATAGTTGTCTTTAAACACACATTTCTTTTTTTATAATCACCAGTAAAATTTATTTCATTTCTCGATTTTCTATCTTCACCTTTATTTTTTTCTATAAAAAAATACTGATGTACTAAAAACACAATCAATAATGTAACAAAAGATACAAATGGCACAAGAAAAATCTATGTCCTTAGCTATTTTTAACCGTTAAATAAAATATAATAATTAATTCTATCACAAATAAAAAAACATTGAATAATTTTTTTCAAAAGAATATCATTTTTATTAAATACTTCTATATATTTCCTCCAGTTAGCTTTTAATATATCCGAACAATCTAAGATAAAATTCTATTAAACTATCCATAAATATTCCTCCCAGAAAATTTACTTTTTTTATAACCAAGGTTTATTCAAAAATCCTAAACTTTTTAAAAAAATTTATATAGTAATTTATTGGTGTAGCAGTTTATTGATATCTAAATTCGCTTTATAAAAAGCTTTTTGAATATCTAATAAACTTTGTGGGAATGGCTCGACAAAATTGATTTTGTCAAATCACTCCCACTACTTCTAATTAATGTCTTTCATCAAGTGTAAAACGCATTTCTATTTTAAAGATTCCATCTTCAGGTGCATATGCTCGAATAGTTTCTTTGTGTTTTTCAACGATAAGCTGTGCCATAGATAATCCTATACCATATCCCTTAATGTCACTATTTCTTGATTCATCTAAACGATAGAAACGATCAAAAACTTTACTTAAATCACCTTTCTTAACATCAGCTTTATTAGAAATCTTCATTATTGCATTTCTTCTATTTTTCTTAAGTGTTATTAGTATATCGCCACCTTCAGGCGAGTACTTAATAGCATTTTCTAATAGTATATCCATAAGTTGAACTATCGATGCTTGCTCTCCATAATAACTTAGATCCGCATCAATGTCAGTGATTAGATATCTTTTTTGGAAATCTGCTAACTCACTGAAATCTTCGATTCTTGACTTCAACGCATCGGATAAATCAAAACGCGCTCGTTCAACAGTTTCTTTTTCTTCCATTCTACTAAATACTACCAAGCTATTTACTAAGCTTGTTAGACGATCTACTTGGTTATGAATATTATTTGTCCACTTAGAGTCTCCATTTTCCATTTCTAATACATCCGTATTAGAGCTAATTATAGCCAATGGAGTTTTTAACTCATGACTGGCATCTGTTATGAATTGTTTTTGTTTTATATAGCTTTGTTGTATTGGAGCAATAACTCTTTTAGATATTAAAATTATTAATAATAATACTGACACTACTACAACAATACACATTAAAACACTGTTTCTAGCGAATGATTCAAATGAATCTAATTCACGCTGACAGTTTAGAAATAAAATTAAGTTTCCTACTTCGGTTTTAACTTTTAAGTATCTATAACTACCGATAAACCCGCTAGTCCCACTTTTTTCTATAGCTTGAAATACTTTGTTTTGTAAGGCGTCATGGTCTGGTATCAATGTATCATCACGATATTCCTTTATTATTTTACCAAAATTATCAACCTTAGCAATCGAAAAACCATTGTAGTCTGTCGGACTTGATGAATTTTTCGTGATTACTAAATCATCACCATCTTCTGTAAAGATTTTTGTTAGAGCCTGCGATTTAGAGGCGTCTATTAATGTATTATCAATTCTCTCTTCAAGTTTATTAAAGTTAATAATATTTAATGCTACTGCTAGAACAGTTATTACTACAGCTACGCTACCTACAGCCGTTATTATGAATTTCTTCCTGAGACTCTTAAACATTTAGCATCTCCAGGGTATATCCTACATTTCTAGTAGCTTTGATGTGGACATTAGCATCTAAAAGCTTTTAATTTCTTTCTTAAATACGAAATATTAACCCACACTACGTTAATTTCAGAATCACTGTCATAACCCCCAGATTTTTTTCTAAAAAAATGTTCAGTTTGAATTACATTTCCCGGATTTCTCATCAACATTTCCATCATTTGGTATTCTTTGTTAGATAATCTTACTTTATCCTTTTCTGTAGCTAACTCAAATGTATGTTTACTTAAACTTACATTTCCTAATTCTAATACATTACTAGTAAATGTAGCTTGTCTTCTTGTCATTGAACGTACTCTCGCCAATAACTCTTTAGTAACAAAAGGTTTTGTTAGATAGTCATCTGCCCCACTGTCTAAACCATATACTTTATCTTCAATTTCTGATTTAGCCGTAAGTAATAATACAGGCGTACTTTTTTTATTTTCTCTTAATTTCTTTACAACTGTTACTCCGTCCATTTGTGGCATCATGACATCAAGAATAGCACCATCATATTCATCTAACATTAGATAATCTAGTGCATCTTGTCCATTATTAACCACATCAACTGAGTAATGATTATGTTTTAACATTGCTTCAAGAGCATCTGCTAAGTCTTTTTCGTCCTCGGCTAATAATAACCTCATTGACTTTCACTCCTAACTTTATTTTTTTATGTTATTTTTTTCTAATATAAGTCTATTATATATACACAAACTAAAATTAAGTTTAAACAATTTTTTTAATTTTAAAAATATATTACTCTTAACTAGAAGTCTTTCTTATAAAAAAACTTAATATGTTAAACTTCAATAATTAATAAACTTCAATACATAGACACTCTAATATTTTAGTCTATAATTCCACTTTCCCATTTACACATATATTTTTACATCATTTTACTAGACAATGTCAAAAATAAAATCATTTTTAAATTTTTTTATTATTTAAAACAGCTAAAATATCTATTATGATGAATCATCTATTTAAAAATCGGAAACGTTTATAAATTATATCTAAATAGACATTTAAATAACACAAGTTAAATTCAAATTTATATGTTTTTTTAATTAATAAGTTATAAAAATATTTACTTTTTTTCCTATTAACAAGCCACTTTGAATGTAGTCTTTCATTCCTTTTCCATAGCCCCATTTTTCAGCATATTCATCAGTTACATCAGAATTAATAATTTGGGAACTTAGTAAATCCTGCTTTTTTTAATAATTTCTACCATCTCTTCTTCCAGAAGAGCGCCTGCCACTCAAGTACAGTGCATCTTACTAGAATTTTTTTCCATTCTAATGGTAAATCTTTTTTTCAAAATGATATCCGAGATTACAAACATACCATCTTCTTTTTAGAATACGATAAATTTCATCGTACACTTTTTTTGCTTATCAGGCTCTAAATTAATTACACAGTTACTTATAACTCTGTCTACAGATTCATTTTCTAACGGAATATTTATTAATTCACCTTTAATAAATTCAATATTATCGAACTTCTTATTATCACGGACTTTTCTTGCTTTTTTTCAAGCATCGAGTCTAATCTATCTAAACCATAAAAGTGTACCCACTTTTTGGATTTTTTTCATCTTTGTAATGAAAATATCCATCCCTGCTCCACATCCTAAGTCGATTAAAGATTGTCCTTCTTTTTATTTTTTTAAGTGATTAATTGGATTTCCACAAGAAAGCCCCATGTTTATTTCATCAGGAAATTCATTTATTATTTTTTTCATCATATCCTAACGATTTACTTAGTTGTTTTTGGATCGATTTTTTTGTCTTTTTGTTTATTTTTTTAGAAATATTATCATAAAAGTTATCAACTGATAATCTTATTTTTGATATTACTATTCATTTTATCACCATTCCTTTATATTAAATAGTTGCTTGAATCAATTTTTGATTCAAGCAACCTTTATCATATTCATTCTATCATAGAAGTTTATTTTTTTCTATAATTATAATTTTATGATTTCTCTATATCTAAATGTTGGATTTGGACGTCCAGGAATTAAAAGCATTTAAAGTTTCTTCTTTATATCCTACTACGTTAAATACGCGTTCAACTTCTTCTTTTACGATTTCAACTAATTTATCTGGATGAACTTCTACACGTGCGTTGACTGTAAGAAACACTTTATCACTAGCATTGTCTAATTTACGTAGTGTTGCCGTTTCTTTCTTACCTACAATATTACCTACTAAACCTTCTTCTTTACCTTGTAGAAGGAATTTCACATGACCTACGTTTAGATTTAATGAATCGAATCTTTCACCTAAATTAGCCAAGAATGCAGTAGCTAATGTTTCAAATGATTCTTCTTTTTCAATAGCATAAGTTCCATTTAACCATCCGAATAGTGCCTCTCCATCAGCATACGTATCGTAATCCACTTCTACAATTCTTCTTCCTACTTCTTTTTCACTGTTGATAATGTAATCGAACCACTCGTCTAAACCTTCTCCAGTTTTAACACTTGCAGTTAGAACATTTTTCGTTATTAAATTCCTTGTTAGTTTTTTTCTACTAAATCAGCTAATTCTTCTTCTGATAATAATTCAACTTTATTAATTAAGATAACATCCGCTTCTTCAAATTGTTTATAAATAATATAATCTCCAGGATTTGAATGATCTTTTAGAACCGCTTTTTAAGCGAGTTGGATCACTAAAACTGTAAGTTGTTTTAAGTTAACTTTTTTTCATTGTATTTTTTTCTTTTTAAAGGCTGCATAATTGTTGCCGATAAATCTGTACAACTTCCCACCGGCTCAGCTAAAATAATATCACTGTTATTCGCTTCTTGAAGGTGAGAAATGGCATCTGCAAATCCTCCAAAAATTACAGCAAAAACAACTTCCACTAACTTCTTCAACGATGTCATTATTAGTTTCTAAAAAAATGAAGTATCAACTAATTCACTTGCTTGGTCGTTTTGTAATTAATCCTACTTTTACGTCCTTTTTCATTTAAACGTTTCGCAACTTCCCATAGAAGACTCGTCTTACCTGCTCCTAGAAATCCACCTACTAAAAATTAAATCTGTTTTTATTTGTCATAATTCTTTTTCTCCTCAAATCTTATTATATTATTTAGTTAATTCTTTTTGTTTTTTTCAATGCAGGTTCTAAAATTTTTTTATAAAGAAGTATCCAGCTAATACTCCACCAACAATAGGTCCCAGAATATACACCCAGAAAAAAATCCACCGTTTGAATCAGGAAATGACCAAGAGCCCCAACCAAACATCCATGCTACCAAACGCGGCGCAAAGTCACGTGTAGGATTCATACCTGCTTGTGTTATAGGTGCTAATAGACATAGCAATGCCCCAACTGTTAAACCAATTTGAATCGGTGCCATATTATCATTTGGTCTACCAACATTTGCCCCTTCTGTGAATAAAAATATAATTAAAACTAATAAAAACGTTCCTAATGCTTCTACAAAAATTGCTAAAGGCATAGATATATTATAGCCACCAGGTTGATTATAATACTCTCCGAACATCTTCGCCGTAGCTACCGATTCAAATGTTCCTCGAACTATATTCTTTTTCGCCTCAAACTGAGCTAATGATGCACTATAAACAGTATACATTACTAACGATCCTAAGAACGCCCCTATGAATTGCCCTGCAATGTAAGTTGGTAATCTCTTAGCACTCATTCTTCCTGTAAGAACCATAGCTATAGACACTGCAGGATTAAAATGTGCATTGCTTAAATTTCTAGTCATATATATACCAAAAGTTACCGCAAATGCCCACAACATACCAATTTGAAATAAACTTTGATGAGCATCATACAATACCGCAGCCGCCACAGAGCCCGTTCCAAAGAGTACTAAAATAAATGAACCAACAACTTCCCCCAAGAAGTCATTTCTTAACGAATATTTCTCCATGAATATCCCCTATATTTATTTTCTATAAATACATTATAACAGTTTTGAAACAATATTTGAATAATTATTTTTTTATTTCTCAGTATATATACATCTTGAATTCCAACTTTTTATTTTTATATTTTTATAGTTTTTAAATATAAAAATATATGGAAAAAAATATTAAAGCAAAAATCTCTATTATCTGTAAACCATGAGAATTTACCAAAAAAATTTCTTAAAAATATTATTATATATTTAATAAATGTTACTTCTACAAAATAAAAATAAACGACACAAAAACTAATCTCATAGGAAGTTTTTGTATCGTCATTAAGCACGCTATTTAATTCAAAAAAATAGTCTATTTAAACTATTCACCATTTTTTTATAACTGATATATATGTATCCGTTATATTAAAATCAGATAAGTTATATATCTTCTCTTCTAATGTTTTTTTGTCATAAACATATAGTTTATCATGGAATAAGTAATAATTTGTTTTTATCTTGATTGAAAAAAACGGTGGTTTATCTTCATTTTTTAAGTATATCACTGAAATAAATAATTTTTTTGTTTATTATTTGTTGTATCTAAAATAGTCCATGTATAATTAGGAACATATAAACTATAATGCTCTATTATTAGATTATCCCCATCTGGATAAATATTTAGAGGATAAGCATAGTTTAAAGTTATCAACTCAGTATTTTTTTGTATTCAAGTCGTATTTTTAATAATTTGTTACTACCTTTTTGGTTCATTATTTCCCGTTAAGCCTTGAGAGTTTTTGAGTTAAATAAATAACATCATCTTTTTATATAAAATCTCATGTATGCCCCTTGGCTATAATCTAAATCTATTTCTTCCACAAGATTGTAACTCATATCAAACTTCCATATCAAATTTCTCAATTGATTATTTTTTTGTCTACATTGCCGCCAAGAATATAAATGTTATCTTTTATAAACTTGAATATCATTTGTTACATTAGCTCCCTCTTTTTAATTTCCCTTTTATTAACCTCTTTAAAATTTTCATCATATTCTATAATATTAAAACTATTAGCAAATAGAGTTGTAGCATATATTTTATTTTTTTATAGTGTGTAAATGTATACGACTCGAATTGTCATCTTTTTAATTTAATATTTAGCGATTCTTTATCTATTTTTTTGCGAGTAAGGCATCTTTTTCCAACTACCGTCGTTTTTTAAAAACATCTTATCTCTCAGATCATAGTAATCTTCTTTTAAAAAAAGCCATAATTTTCACTTCGTTTTATCTCTTTTTGCAACTTTATCGAACCATTTTCCTGTTTAAAAAGAGATACCTTATCCTTAGAAATTATCGAAATATCATAATCTTCCCTAGTATTTTTTTCTCACTACATCCACCCATTACCACAATAGAAATAACAATATATAATAATCTAATAAAATTTTTTTCATAACAAAAATCCCCCTTTATTAGTATAACAACACGGAAAACCTTTTCCTCCTACGAAATATTATCAATTGTAGTATAACAAAAAAACACTTTAAAAAAACAACTATAACAAAAAAATCAGTAAAATATCAAATTCTACTGTCGTTATTCAAAATATATACTAGATTTAAGACTAATATTTTTGCCTTTTTAGTAGAACTTACTTTTGAGAATAATAAATGATTACAAAAATAAGAGAGCGACTCAAAACTCGTGATTTCAGAGAAATCAGTTTTTGTTGAGTCACTCCCACAAAATTTATTAGATATCCAAAAAGCTTTATAAAACGAATTTAGTTATCAACAAATTATTGCATATTTGATTTTTTTATAATTTTTTAAAAATTTAAAACTTTCAGGTAAGTCCTTTTTATATTTATATTAAACTATTATACTCTTCTTCTGTTAAGTAACTTGAAATTGCACCTGTTTTTTTGTAGTTGTTAAACTAGCGTAGTTTGTCGCAAAAGTTGCCATTTGAGCTAATTCTTCTTCTGTAATATTATTAATATCTTTTTGGTTTAATAATTTAGATAAGAATGAACCAGCAAAAGCATCCCCTGCGCCTGTTGTGTCAACAGCTTTTTATATTTAGTATTTCAGTTACAACTTTATGATTTTTGATAATAAACTTCTGCCCCATGTTCTCCTTTTTGTATAAAGAACAACTTTCATGTGGTTAAAGTCTTTTTTTCAGCGCTTCTTCGATATTAGTAGTTCCTGTTAAAAATTCTAATTCATTATCAGCAACTTTAATTACATCAACATAAGGTAAAAATTCTTTAATAGTTTCAAGATATACTTTGTGATCATCCCAAAGATTGAATCGTAAGTTAACATCAAAAGAAATTAGCACACCAGCTTCTTTAGCTTTTTTTAGTAATAAGTGATGGCTATCTTTTGATTCTTCTTGAATAGCAATACTTGCGAAGTGAATTGCTTCAATTTCTGATAAATCTACTTTTTCAACATCTTCTTTACTAATTCTTAATGTCGATGAACCTTTGAAGTAAAAACTAAATGAACGGTCCCCTGTTTCATCTAAAGAAACAAATGCTAACGGTGTGAAACTATCAGCTTTACGGCTCACATATTTACAGTCTACATTTTCATTTTTTAAAGTATTCTCTAAAAAATCACCAAAACCATCTTGTCCTAATGATGTTAATAAATAACTCTTATGTCCTAGTTTTTGTGCAACACACGCCACGTTTGCTACACAGCCTCCAGCCTCTTTTTTAAACGATTTTACTTTATCAATTGTTCCTACACCTTCTCCTATAAAGTCAATTAGCATTTCTCCTATACATAAAACTGCCATTTTAGTTCTCCTCTCTAATTTCGATTGCTCCAAGTTCTTTTGCTACATAGTTAGTAGCTGAGATTTTCACATTATGATTTTCTGGATAAAATCTTGTAGAAATTGTAAATGATCCCTCATTAGCAAATAACTCAATAGATGAACTATCGAATACTATTTCTACATTTTCTAAATCCAGTTTATATTTTTCTATCATCTCTACCATAGCCACTATTTCCAAAAAGAAATTTTTTTAATTCTTTATTTTCATAGCTTACTTTAAAATCAGCTACACTAATTTCGAAATCTTTACCATGCTCTTGTTTATAATACCATGTATTTTTTTGTTAAAGTCATTAGATTCAATATCGCTACCTAATAAATCTTTTACAGACTTATGTAGCGTTTGTCTAACTTTTTCCATCTTTGTAATTTACCACACGTGGCACAGTTAGACAGTTTTGATAACCAAACTTCGTAGTTGGATTAGTATAGCTACTATCTGGTACATACATCCAACCGATTAGTACACGATTATTATCCTCATCTGAAAATGTTTGTGATGCATAAAAAAATCATGACCATAATCTAATAATGTGAAGTTATCTAGTTTATCAACATTCTCAATTCCATCTTCAACTACAGAATATCCAATTTGATACATATTTTTCATAATTTGGATACATTCTTGTAATTCCTTGAGGTGAAAACATAAATATTTCTTTCCCATCTACTTCAAAATAATCAGGACATTCCCACATAAATCCTAGATTTTTTTCTGAATAGATTGTTTTATATGGTTTAAGAGTATCTTTATCGTATACTAATAAACATCCATAATCATTACTATCTCTAGCTCCTAGAACTAGATATTTTTTCCATTTTTTTCAAATATTTTTTTGGATCCCTAACATGATTTGACATATTAGGGTAATCATCTGTTTTTAATAGACATTTTTTTCTCAGTAAAATTAATTCCATCTTCCGTTTCAAAAGATATGGTATTATGACCACGTCCAGCATGAACGTAGTCATAATCTCCTTTATATTTCACATTCCCTGTGTAATAGAAGACTAGTTTTTCATCTTCTATATTGGCACTTCCTGAATACACACCATGAGTTTCTTCTTCAATAGTTGGTGTTAAAAAAAACGCTACGATCTTCATAGTTTTTCAGATCGCTACTAGTATAGTAATACCATAATTTTTAATCCACCATTTACTTCATATGAATATTGGTGAAAAAAATATGATATTTACCGTTAAAGTAAGCTAATCCATTAGGATCGTTTAGCCAACCTTTAGTAGGTTCTAAATGAAGATTTTGTTTCCAATTATTAGCTAGCATTTACAAGTTCCTTCTTAGTTTTGAAGAAATATGCTGTTACTGAGAATGAAACGATAAATGATAATGCTAAACCAATAGCAAATGTTGACCAGTGGTTTGCGGGAATAGAAATAAATCCTGGTAGACCAGCTGCTCCTAATGCTGATGCAAATACTTTGTTAAGTCCTATCCAAGCACTTCCTACTGCACTTCCCGCAATAGCTCCGTAGAATGGATATTTAAGTCTTAAGTTAACACCGAACATTGCAGGTTCCGTAATACCTAGTAATGCAGAAATCCCTGATGCTGATGAGATTGATTTCATTTTTGTGTTTTTAGAGAATACTAATACTGCTAAAACTGCTGCACCTTGCGCTACATTTGACATAGATGCGATTGGGAAGATAAATGTTAATCCTGTCGCTGCTAAAAGTTGAGTTTCAATTGCAGCAAAACTTTGGTGAAGTCCAGTAATAACGATTGGTGCATATAATAGACCAAAAATACCAGCTCCTACAAATCCTCCATTCGTATATAACCATTGTAATCCTTCTCCAAGTAATGTACCTGCTTCACGAAGAACTGGTCCCATCCAAGCAAATGTTACAAATCCTGTAACAAATAGTGATACTAGTGGTGTTGTTAAGTTATCTAACCATGACGGAGTTACACGACGTAAGAATTTCTCAACCGTCGCTAATAACCAAGCAGCTGCAAGAATTGGTAATACTGTACCTTGATATCCAACTTTAGCAATCTTAAATCCAAATACATCCCAATATTGTAAAGCAGTTACTCTTTGTAATCCATCTACTGCTTGACCGCTTTGATTAACGATATCTAATGCTGGTGCAAGAAGTTGGTTTGTAGCTGGATCTAGTTTACCAAAAACATAGAAGTTCATTACATCTGGATGAACCATTAACATCGCAAGAGCAGCTCCTAGATATGGATTCCCACCAAAACGTTTAGTTGCAGAAAATCCAATTAATACTGGTAAGAATACAAATGGTGCATTGGCAAATACGTTAACCATATCTGCAAGACCTGCAATACCAGGGTTAGCTTCAATAACTGATTTTCCAGTGTAGAATAAATCTTTCGCTGTTAACACATTGTTAATACCCATTAAAAGACCACCAGCAACAATTGCTGGAATGATCGGAACGAAAATATCACTTAACATTTTTACAAATCGTTGTAGTGGATTTCCTTTACGTTTCTTGCTTATAGTTTTTTCTCCTTCACCTTCACTTGAAGCTCCACCTTTGTATACTTCGTTATACTTAGCGAAAACTTGTTGAACAAGACCACTTCCAAAGATTAATTGAAGTTGTCCATTATTAAAGAATACACCTTTAACTCCTTCAATATCTTCAAGTTTTTTTCCTTATTATATTTGTTCTCATCGTTTAATTCTATACGAAGACGAGGTTGCACAGTGAACAACAGAACTAATGTTTTTCTTCACCACCACTATGCTCAACAACTTCAGTTATAACTTTTTTTAAATCCATAGTTATTTCTCCTTTTTATTTTTCTAATTTATATAATGACACTTAACAATTACCAAACAAAAAAATGGTAACGTTACTTTTTTATTGTACACTTGTTAATACGGGATTGTCAAGAAAAAAAGTAACGTTACTTTTTTTATTTTTTTAAAAATTTTTCTTTATTTCTCAATTTCTTGCTACATAATTTTATTTTTTTGGTATAATCTAGTAGCGTAAAAAAACACTATATAAAGCGAGGTTATCATGAATTTTACAATTAGAAATTTATTCTTTAGTGTATTAAAAAAACATTAATCGCTATAAATTTACCTATATTTCAATCGCAGCTCTCATTCAATTTATTTTTAATCTGCGGTTTTGTGGATAATCTCCAAAAATTTTTCCAACTAGCCCTTACCCTCGCTGGCGAAGAACATTTAGATAAGAATAATATTCTAAGCATATTAACCAATCCATATAGTTTTGTAATATTAAATATATTAATACTTATAGTAGCATTCTTTATGTTTATTGAGTTTTCGATACTAACCTTTACTATTTATGGGCAATTGACTGATAGACAATATTCATTTAAAAAAATATTAAATAACGCTTGGAAAAAAACTAAAAAAACCTAGCAGGTTTTCAAACTTTATTTTTTTATAGTCTACTTCCTAATAACAATACCAACTATCAATCTTGGGGTTAAATCTGTTATTGCAAAAGAATTTATTTATTCCAAAAATTTATTAGTAATGAAATAATGAAAACTACTAGTGGTTTTTATTATCTGGGGTTTTATAATGTTAATACTTGCTTATATAAATCTTAGACTAATTTTTCACCCTGCCATTAACTGCTGTAGGTGATGAAAAAAAATACTAGACAGTATAAAAAGAAGTTGGGAACTTACAAAAACTGGTAAAAGAAAATTATTATTTACTATTGGTTTATTTGAAATTATATATATAATAATAGCTACGATTCTAACGGCTCTAATTACATTTATTTGTATATACTTCGATAATGACAGGAATAATCCTCTTGTTCAAACTCTATTTTTTTCTCATCAATTAGTGCGCTAGTTTTTCTTTCTTGGAGTTATCTCAAAAAGTAACGGTTATTACCTCACTAATTACAATTCTTATCGATCGTAATGAAATATCAGAAGAACTAATTAATAATCTTAATGAAAACAAGAAAAAAATCAAGCTTCGTAATAACCTTTACAACTATCATTATAATAATCGCAACGATTATCAATGGTTTTTAATATATATGGGAATGGAGTTAATAAAAAAATATTGAAACAATAGCTCATCGCGGATATGTTGCTAAAGGTGTTGAAAATTCAATTGAAGCTCTTGAAGGTGCTGCAGAAGTTGGCGTTGATTATGTCGAGTTTGATATTATACTAACAAAAGATAATAAGTTTGTCGTTATGCATGACTTTAACCTAAAAAGACTCGCTGGGATTAATAAACGTGTTCAAGATATGAACTTTGATGAAATTGTTGGCTTACAGATAAAACAAGGAGACTATACTAGTAAAAATTCCGTCACTAGAAGAATTTGTAACTAAAGCAAAAAGAATTGAATATGAAGCTTGTAATCGAACTAAAAACCTCATGGTGCAGAACCATCTAATTATATCGACATATTCATTAATGAAGTTGAAAGATTAAAACTTGAAAATTATAAATTCATGTCATTAAATCCTAAAAGTAATGGAAGAACTAGAAAAAAAGCACCAAACTTGGAAACTGGTTATGTAATTCCACTTCAGTTCGGAAATTTCCACCAAAGTAATGTCGACTTTTTTCGTAATAGAAGATTTCTCTTATAGGGATCGTCTTGTAGAACAAGCTAAAAAACAAAATAAAAAAAGTTTTTGTTTGGACCATAAATGATTCAGCATTGATTACTAAATATTTACAAAGCCCTGCAGACGGAATAATTACTGATGAACCTGAGCTTGTTAAAGAAGAGAAAGACATTTTAGAAAATCATTATTCATATTTCGATAAAAATATTAAAGGCTTGTTAATTTTTAGATAAAAAAATAATCGGGAGCAACTCAAAAAAATCGTGATTTCTTAAGAAATCACGATTTTTTTCAAACTGTTGACAAATGCAGAAACTGCATGAGTCAGCAGCCTGTTTTAATGAGAAAAAAAGTGCTAAAAAAATGTTATAATATAAGTATATAGAGGGGGTTTTTAGTATGTTTAATAAAAAGAAAATATCAAAGATGAAATAATATTAATGACGTTATCAGAATTAGTTCCTACAAATCACTTTTTTTAAGAAAAAGTAGCCAAAGCGATTGATTTTTAAATTTATTTATGATTTAACAGAAGAATACTATAGCCATACATCAGGAAGAAATTGTTTTAGACCCTGTAGTATTATTCAAATTAGTGTTTTTAAAAGATTTCTATGGAATAAAATCTATGAGAGAAACAATAAAAAAAGAATAGAAACAGATGCTGCATTTAGATGGTTTTTAGGGATACCATTTTTCTAAACCAGTTCCACATTATTCTACATTTTCACAAAACTATATTCGACGATTCCAAGGAACTGATATATTTGAACAAATATTTATAAATATAGTGAATCAAGCTATTGATAAAAAAATTAGTAGGTGGAACAGAGTTTTTTTACTGATTCAACGCACATTAAAAGCTAACGCAAACAAAAAGAAATACAAAATTGAAATTACCACAAAAAGTAAAAGAAAGAAAATTAGACTTAGAAAAAGAAATAAATGAAGAGAGAAAAAAATAGGAAAAAGCCTTTTTAAGTATGAAGAAAAAGAAGAACTAAAAAGACAACGAATTAACACTACTGATCCAGATAGTGGTTATTATCACGGAGATCATAAAGAAGAAGGCTTTATGTATCTAGACCATAGAACAGTAGATGGGAAAAAAATAATATAATAATGGATTGTCACATAACTCCGGGGAATGTTCATGATAGTGGTCCATATATAGATAGATTAAATCAGATAGAAAAAAATTTCAGATTAACACCAGGAAAAGTTGCGTTAGATAGCGGATATTATTCTCTAGACATACTAAAACAGTTAGATAAAAAAATATATTTTTCAGTAATAGGATATAGAAGATTTTTCAAAATCAAAAGATAAAAAAATATTTCAAATATTTACCAGAAAAAGATATATTTGTAGATAAGAGAACAGGAGAAATATTTAGATACAGAAATATAGATAGAAATGGATATAAACAATATAAAAGTGATGATAAAAACGAAAAGAAAATAATAAGACGTCATATAAATGCGGATTATTATGATGAAAGCTAGGTTAAGACGTATATCAAAAAGAAGGAAAAACTATTGTATAAGAGAAGAAAAGAAACAGTAGAACGTAGCTTTGCAGATTCAAAACAAAATCACGGATATAGATATGCACAATATAGAGGTAAAGCCAAAGTACAGTCGTACGCTTGGTTGTCTTGTTGCGTTCAAAATATGAAAACAATAGCACTAAGAGAGGTATAATCATCTCTTAATACTACTAATTCTTTAGCCATAAGGCTTTATTTTTGAAAAAAACGACCAAAACATCAATATCTTCATTGATATTTTTGGTCGTTTTTATCAACTAATCTGAAAAAAATCGTGATTTCTTAAGAAATCACGATTTTTGATGAGTCGCCACTTACCAAATCATAAATTAGTTTTTATATTATGGCGTTTTTTCCATATTTTTTTACTCCCTTTGTTTTTTTCTTCTATCTTTCTATAAATACTTATTTAATTCCTCAATATTTAGTTTTAATTGAGCAGCAGCTACTTCCGGAGAGATATGGCCGGCTTTCATTAGAGTAATAATTGCTTCTTCAATTCCTTCTTCTCGTCCCTCAGCACGTCCTTCTGCTCGTCCCTCAGCTCGTCCTTCTTCTTGAGCATAAGCTAATGAAGCCCAATAATGATCTTGTTGTCTTGTTATCTCATCATACATACGTTGTTCCTCCTTAGTCCAGTTTCTAACATTAAGTAAATCATCAGCCCTGATCTATCACTTCTCCAGGTTCGCTTGTATATTGCTTATTCCCAAAAAAATTCTAGCCAACGCACTTTATTGTAACTTTCTTTTTAGTTCTGGTTTATATTTTTTTAGTTCTAAAAAAATACGATTTTTTTAATAATGGCATTTCTTTAGTAGCGTTATCTACATACATTTTTAATTCTGTATTTCTTGTTTCTTCTTTGATTAAAAAAAGTACTTATAGGATTTTTCTCCATCAAAGTAGTTTTTGATCGACAATGGCTGCAACATAAACTGGCGGTAATTTTTCTATAAATAGCCAGTTTTTCTTTTTCTGTTTGTTTTAATCTTTCAATATTATCATTAACCTGTTTACACAGATATGTCCAAATGCGATTAATGAAAAACACTTGTTTAGCCAGTTGGACTTCAATAATTACCTGTGCATGATTGTCTAGTTCAACTAATATATCAACAGCTATATTGAAATCTGTTTCTACATTACTGTTGGCTGAAAATATTTGATTCCCCTCAATTAATTTCGCACTTTTTCGCTGGTAAATCAAAAAAATATCTTTTTACAAACTGTAACGCTATTTCTTCATTACGAAATACTTTTTTTACTACTAAGTCATAAATAGGTTTTATATTTTTTTATGGCGTTCTTCCATATTTTTTTCACTCCCTTTGTTTTTAATCCTATTATTTATAAATTTTTATTCTACCCTATTATTAACTTTATTATACTAGAAAAATATTTTTTTCTAATGATATCACTATACTACTTACGATTCTTCCTCTAAGTAAAAACACAAAAAAATCCAAGAAATGAACCTTTCGATTCACTCTTGATTTCTGTCTCTTTTCAATTATCTAACAGATAATTTCAAAGAATTATTTTTTTGATGATTTAGTAATTTTTTTACTCTTCATCTTTTTTTACGTCTTTTAGCTACCGCTAGTAAGCTTCCTAGTACCGCTAATCCTAGACCTGCAAGTCCAGTATTAGTTTCAGTTGCACCTGTATTTGGTAACGTGTTTTTAGAAGTTTTTTTGAATCTTCTTTAGAAATACTACTACGATTTTCTTCTCTAATAGTATTTTCAGTAGTTTTATCTACACGAACTTTATCTTCAGGACGTCTACTATCTTCTGAACCTTTAGAATTATCAATAGATTTCTTAACTACTTCTACCGGAACCTCAACAGTTGCGTAACTTCCATCAGAAAGCTTAATAGTAACCTTCGCTGATGTAGCACCTAAGATTGTTGTCGTTGGTTTTTCAATTTTAACAACTTCTAGTCCCTCTGGTAAATCAAGTTTTGATAATACATCTTGATCAGAAATATCACTTCCAAGCTCAATAGATACAGTTCCTTGTACTAATGATTTAAGAGCTTCTTCAAAATCAAATGTTGGAAGATCAAACACTAATGCATCTTGATCGATTTGGTATAAGAATGGTCTTAAAACTTTTTCAATTGCCCTCGATACTTGTTGCTTTATCAATTGCATCATTCGCTGCTTTTTGCTTCTTCGCGTGCCAATGCTTTCGCCTTAACTTTTTTTCTTCAGGAGTTAAGTTTGTACTTTCATCGATTTCTTTTTTTCTTTATTGGCTAATGCCTCTTCCACAGATTTCTTAGCTTCTCCTTTAGCTCCTACTGGATTGATTTTTCGCAATATTTTCTTTTTCCATCTTCTAACACTTTATTGATATCTTCTGATGTTGTTGCCTTATCAATTGCATTTTTCGCTGCTTCTGCTTCTTCTCTTGCCTCTTTTTTTCGCTGCTTCTTTTTCTTCTGGTAATAAGTCAGTTCTTGCGTCAATTGCTTTTTTTCTTTTTCTGCTAAGGCTTCGTCTATTGCTTTTTTTAGCTTTATCTTTAAGATTTTTCTGGATTAATCTTCGCAATGTTTTTCTTTACCGTCTTCTAGCACTTTATTGATATCTTCTAAAAGTTGTTGCTTTATCAATTGCATTTTTCGCTGCTTCTGCTTCTTCTCTTGCCGCTTTTTTTAGCTTCTTCTTTTTTTCTTCTTGAGTTAAATCAGTTCTTGCATCGATTGCTTTTTTTCTTTTTCTGCTAAGGCTTCGTCTATTGCTTTTTTTAGCTTTATCTTTAAGAGTTTCTGGATTAATCTTCGCAATATTTTTCTTTACCATCTTCTAACACTTTATTGATATCTTCTAAAGTTGTTGCCTTATCGATTGCGTTTTTTTCGCTGCTTCTGCTTCTTCTCTTGCAGCTTTTTTTAGCTGCCTCTTTTTTTCTTCTGGTAATAAATCAGTTCTCGCATCAATTGCTTTTTTTCTTTTTGCTGCTAAGGCTTCATCTATTGCTTTCTTAGCTTCTTCTTTAGCACTTGTTACAGTTACTTTCTTAATATCATCTTTTCCAGTTTCAGTTACTTTATCAATATCAGATAATTCTGTTGCTTTTATCTATTGCGTTTTTCGCTGCTTCTGCTTCTTCTTCAACTCTTGCTTTAGCCGTAGCTTTTTTTCTTCATCTGTTAAATCTGGATTTTTCTTCAATTGCTTTTTTTCTTTTGCGGATTTAGCTGCTTCGATTTCTGCTTTTTGCTGCTTCTTTTTCTATTGCTAATTTCCCTGATTCTTTAGCTGAGGCAACCTCTTCTGTTGTTGTTGCTTTGTTAATTGCTTCAATTGCTTTCTTAGCTTCTTCTGCAATTTTCGCTTTAGCTTCTTCTTTTTGAGCATCTGTTAAATCTGAATTTGAATCAATCGCTTTTTGTTTTTTTCAGCTAATTCTTTTTTTGATTTCTGCTTTTAGCTTTTTTTCTTTTCCTACTGGTTTTACTTCTGATATAGCTTTTTGTTCCTTCAGTTTGTTTCGCATCTACTGCGGCTTGATCTGTTGCTTCATTGATAGCATTCACTGCATCAATTGCAGCCTTTGCAACTTCTGCTTTCGCTTTATCTTTTTCTTTATCTGATAATTTATCATCACGATCAATTTCAGCAAGTTTATCTTCAGTTGCTTTTTGAATCGCATCTAGTGCTTTTTCTTTTCCTACTGGTTTTACTGCTTCTACTGCCGTAGTCCCTGTTGTTTTCGCACTATCTACTGCTGTTTGATCTGTTGCTGCAATGATTGCATTCACTGCAGCAATAGCTGCTTTAGCAACTTTTGCTTTTGCTTCTGCTTTTTCTTTATCTGATAATTTATCGTTCTTATCAATTTCAGCAAGTTTATCTTCTGATGCTTTTTGAATTGCGTCTAATGCTTTTTCTTTTTCCTACTGGATTCACTGCTGCTACTGCTGTAATTCCAGTTGTTTTTCGATTCATCTACTGTTGCTTGATCTGTTGCTGCGTCAATTGCTTTCTTAGCTTCATTCGCCGCTTTCACTGCTTCTTCTTTCGCTGCTTGTTTTTCATCATCAGAAAGTTTATCGTTAGCATTGATTGCTTTTTTTCTTTAGCCGATTTTGCTGCTTCAATTTCTGCTTTCGCTGCTTCTTTTTCTATTACAAATTTACCTACATTTTTTTCGCTGATGTAACTCCATCTTCTGTTGTAGCCTTGTCAATTGCAGCAATTGCTTTTTGTTGCTTCTTCTGATACTTTTGCTTTAGCTGCTTCTTTTTGTTCAGGTGTTAAGTCATTATTGGCTACAATAGCATCTGTTGCTTTCTTAGCCGCATCTTCAACTTCTTTCTTAGCTGCTGATTTATCAATATCTTTAAGAAGTTTTGCTGCTTCTGCTAATTTAGATTTCAACTTATTAATTTTAGCTTGAACTCTATATGCTTCTAACTCTCCAGCATTATCTCCTTTAGCTACTAAATTCTTAGCTGCTTGTTTTGCTGCTGCTAACTCTTCGCTTAATTTAGCAACCTCATCATTATAAGCTTTGATACTATCATTCGTTTTGCCTGTTGTATCTGCCAATTTAAGATTTTCTTCAGCGTTTGCTAAATCATCTTTTTGTTCTGTAGTTGCTGCTTCTACTAACGCTTTTTTAGCTGCCGCTAATGCCGCTTTCTTCTCTGCTACTTTTTGTAATGCTGCATTTACTGCATCTTGTGTTGCGTTTGGATTTTGCGATGATTCCTTCTGCTTCTGTTACTGCTTCATCCGCCGCTTGTTTTGCTGCAGTATATGGTGTTACTGTTTCTGGTGTTTTTCCAGCTGTTACTTCTTCTGCTGCTTCTTGTTTTAGTTCGTTCTTAGCTGTTTCTAGCGCTGATGTGTTTGCTTTATCTTTTAATAATGCTGCTGCATCTGCTAATTTCGCTTTGATCGCACTTACTTTTGCTTGAGCTGCGATTGCTGCATCTTTACTTGCGTTTTCGCCTTTAGTTGCGATTGCTTTTTGCTGCTTCTTTTTGCTGTTTCTAGTTCAGTATTTAACTCTTGTAATTTTTGCTTCATAAGCTGTGATACTTTCTGGTGTTTTTTTCCTTCTTTACTTGCTGGTACTAAACCTTCTGCATCTTTTGCTAATGCTGCTTTTTGCTCTGGAGTTGCTGCCTCTACTAACGCTTTTTTAGCTGCCGCTAATGCCGCTTTCTTATCCGCTACTTTTTGTAATGCTGCATTTACTGCGTCTTGTGTTGCGTTTGGATTTGCGATGATTCCTTCTGCTTCTGTTACTGCTTCATCCGCCGCTTGTTTTGCTGCAGTATATGGTGTTACTGTTTCTGGTGTTTTTCCAGCTGTTACTTCTTCTGCTGCTTCTTGTTTTTAGTTCGTTCTTAGCTGTTTCTAGCGCTGATGTGTTTGCTTTATCTTTTAATAATGCTGCTGCATCTGCTAATTTCGCTTTGATCGCACTTACTTTTGCTTGAGCTGCGATTGCTGCATCTTTACTTGCGTTTTCGCCTTTAGTTGCGATTGCTTTTGCTGCTTCTTTTGCTGTTTCTAGTTCAGTATTTAACTCTTGTAATTTTGCTTCATAAGCTGTGATACTTTCTGGTGTTTTTCCTTCTTTACTTGCTGGTACTAAACCTTCTGCATCTTTTGCTAATGCTGCTTTTTGCTCTGGAGTTGCTGCTTCTACTAACGCTTTTTTTAGCTTCTGCTAATGCTGCTTTCTTCTCTGCTACTTTTTTTGTAATGCTGCATTTACTGCTTCTTGTGTTGCGTTTGGATTTGCGATGATTCCTTCTGCTTCTGTTACGGCTTCATCCGCCGCTTGTTTTTGCTGCAGTATATGGTGTTACTGTTTCTGGTGTTTTTTTCCAGCTGTTACTTCTTCTGCTGCTTCTTGTTTTTAGTTCGTTCTTAGCTGTTTCTAGCGCTGATGTGTTTGCTTTATCTTTTTAATAATGCTGCTGCATCTGCTAATTTCGCTTTGATCGCACTTACTTTTTGCTTGAGCTGCGATTGCTGCATCTTTACTTGCGTTTTCGCCTTTAGTTGCGATTGCTTTTTGCTGCTTCTTTTGCTGTTTCTAGTTCAGTATTTAACTCTTGTAATTTTGCTTCATAAGCTGTGATACTTTCTGGTGTTTTTCCTTCTTTACTTGCTGGTACTAAACCTTCTGCATCTTTTGCTAATGCTGCTTTTTGTTCTGGAGTTGCTGCTTCTACTAACGCTTTTTTAGCTGCCGCTAATGCTGCTTTCTTCTCTGCTACTTTTTGTAATGCTGCATTTACTGCGTCTTGTGTTGCGTTTGGATTTGCGATGATTCCTTCTGCTTCTGTTACTGCTTCATCCGCCGCTTGTTTTGCTGCAGTATATGGTGTTACTGTTTCTGGTGTTTTTCCAGCTGTTACTTCTTCTGCTGCTTCTTGTTTTAGTTCGTTCTTAGCTGTTTCTAGCGCTGATGTGTTTGCTTTATCTTTTAATAATGCTGCTGCATCTGCTAATTTCGCTTTGATCGCACTTACTTTTGCTTGAGCTTCGATTGCTGCATCTTTACTTGCGTTTTCGCCTTTAGTTGCGATTGCTTTCGCTGCTTCTTTTGCTGCTGTTAGTTCGTTATTCAACTCTTGTAATTTTGCTTCGTAAGCTGTGATACTTTCTGGTGTTTTTCCTTCTTTACTTGCTTCTACTAAACCTTCTGCATCTTTTGCTAATGCTGCTTTTTGTTCTGGAGTTGCTGCTTCTACTAACGCTTTTTTAGCTGCCGCTAATGCCACTTTCTTATCCGCTACTTTTTGTAATGCTGCATTTACTGCTTCTTGTGTTGCGTTCGGATTTGCGATGATTCCTTCTGCTTCACTTACTGCTGCTTCTGCTGCTTGTTTTTGCTGCAGTATATGGTGTTACTGTTTCTGGTGTTTTTCCAGCTGTTACTTCTTCTGCTGCTTCTTGTTTTTAGTTCGTTCTTAGCTGTTTCTAGCGCTGATGTGTTTGCTTTATCTTTTAATAATGCTGCTGCATCTGCTAATTTCGCTTTGATCGCACTTACTTTTTGCTTGAGCTTCGATTGCTGCATCTTTACTTGCGTTTTCGCCTTTAGTTGCGATTGCTTTCGCTGCTTCTTTTGCTGCTGTTAGTTCGTTATTCAACTCTTGTAATTTTTGCTTCGTAAGCTGTGATACTTTCTGGTGTTTTTTTCCTTCTTTACTTGCTTCTACTAAACCTTCTGCATCTTTTGCTAATGCTGCTTTTTTTGTTCTGGAGTTGCTGCTTCTACTAACGCTTTTTTAGCTGTCGCTAATGCCACTTTCTTATCCGCTACTTTTTGTAATGCTGCATTTACTGCTTCTTGTGTTGCGTTCGGATTTGCGATGATTCCTTCTGCTTCACTTACTGCTGCTTCTGCTGCTTGTTTTGCTGCAGTATATGGTGTTACTGTTTCTGGTGTTTTTCCAGCTGTTACTTCTTCTGCTGCTTCTTGTTTTAGTTCGTTCTTAGCTGTTTCTAGCGCTGATGTGTTTGCTTTATCTTTTAATAATGCTGCTGCATCTGCTAATTTCGCTTTGATCGCACTTACTTTTGCTTGAGCTTCGATTGCTGCATCTTTACTTGCGTTTTCGCCTTTAGTTGCGATTGCTTTCGCTGCTTCTTTTGCTGTTTCTAGTTCAGTATTTAACTCTTGTAATTTTGCTTCATAAGCTGTGATACTTTCTGGTGTTTTTCCTTCTTTACTTGCTTCTACTAAACCTTCTGCATCTTTTGCTAATGTTGCTTTTTGCTCTGGAGTTGCTGCTTCTACTAACGCTTTTTTAGCTTCTGCTAATGCTGCTTTCTTCTCTGCTACTTTTTGTAATGCTGCATTTACTGCTTCTTGTGTTGCGTTTGGATTTGCGATGATTCCTTCTGCTTCTGTTACGGCTTCATCCGCTGCTTGTTTTGCTGCAGTATATGGTGTTACTGTTTCTGGTGTTTTCCCAGCTGTTACTTCTTCTGCTGCTTCTTGTTTTAGTTCGTTCTTAGCTGTTTCTAAACCACCAGTATTAGCTCTGTCTTCTAGTAATGTTGCCGCATCAGTTAATTTTGATTTTAACGCATCAACTTTTGAAATTAGTTGAGCTGCTTCTTCTTTTGCTGCATTATCCGTTTTAGCTTTTTCTAAAAGTTCCGCTACTTTTGTTTTTGTTTCTGTTAATTCTGGTTGAATTGTAGCTACAGCATCCTTATACTTTTTGTACACTAGTTGGTTTTTATTTCCTAAATTATCATCACTAATTGGTGTTAAAGCTGTCTCTGCTTTTTTTAGTTCTGCTATTTGTGCATCTGTTGCTTTATCCTTTAATAATGCTTTAGCTTCTTCTAATTTAGCGAGTACTTCTGTAACTTTTTCTTGTGCTTCTAATGCTGATACTTTACTTGCATTTTCTTGAGCATTTGCTACATCATTTGCTGCCGCTACTGCTGTATCTAACTCTGATTTCAATGCATTATATCTTGCTTCATACGCATTAATGCTGTCTTGAGTTTTGCCTTCTTTACTTGCTTCTACTAGTTTTGCTTTATCTACTGCTAATTTTGTTTTTTGAGCTTCTGTTGCTGCAACTACTAAGTCAGCTCTTGCCGCTTTCAACTCTGCTAATTTTTCATTTAGCTTGCTTACAGCGGCAGCTACTACATCTGGATCTGGATTTTCTTGATTTAATATAGTTTGCGCCTCTGTTTGAGCATTCGTTGCTTCAGTTTTTGCGGAATCATAAGGCGTTATAGAGTTTGGTGTCTTACCGATTCTTGGATCTGGAGTTTCATTTATTAAGTTTAATAACTTATTATTTGAAGCAGTTAATTTTGATTTATCAGTTCGTAATGCTTGTTGACCATCTAATACAGCAGATACAATATCTTTATAATCTTGAGTTTTCTTTAAGTCTCCAGCTAATAAATTCTTAACTCTTTCTAACTGTGCTTTATAGGCACTAATAGTCTCATCTGTTTTTTTCCTTTAATATCTCTTTCTTCTGTTTCTTTTTAACTTATCATAAACTCTTTGTAGTAAACCTTTTTGCGATTATACTAGTATCCTGGTCGACATTAAAAATCTAACCCAGTAATAGGCAGAGAATATTGTAGATAAGTTGAATTATAACTCATACCTGCTTGACGTTTATTTTGCAAGCTAATTCTTACTTTATACGAAGTTACCCCTTTAGGTAAATCGATTTCTCTACTTGTAAACGTACCACCAGTTGCGTTAGGTCTATTTTTCAGGTAAAGCTAATTTTTTTCTTCTATTTTTTTCTTTTGTGAAACCATTAGCAGTAAATGTTTCATTTCTTACATTTCCATCTCTAGCAGCAACTACTTTCATTTCAGAATTATTTACCGCAGTTTCTGGCGATACTACAGCAGTATAAATTGATTTTTCCGTATCATTCTCAATACTAAACACTTCTACTTTATACTTAGCTTTTTGAACCATTATTATCCCCAGTATATCCTGTTTTTGAAACTTACAGTTACTTTAGTCCCCTCATTTGTAGCATACGCTTTAAATGTCTTTTTCAATACCATCAAACCATTTAGCTGCTCTCGCTGTTTTGAACACCAGATTCGTTATTATCTTTATAAGGTAAATCGTCATAAACTGCTTCTGTTCTATTCTGTTTAGTAACTAACTTTGATAGTAATAAGATATATTCACTACTTCTATCAAATGATTGTTCCCTAACCCATACCTGATTAGTTCTATTAATATTTACTGTATATGCAGGAAACACTCCAGCTTCTGTTTTTTTCTAGCAATCGCAAATTTACCGCTATCTCCTACTGCTTTCCATCCACCAAATTCATTAATTTCTGTGACACTACCTTTTTCAACATTTAGAGCATTTCCTAAAGTATCCATATCTTGTACTTTTTTATTGTTCTTAATATAGTTAGGTAATGTTTTTAATTTATCAGCTAGAGTCGCCAAATCGGCATTTTTCAGCTGGTGCTGTGTACGTTTGGTTCGCAGATGGATCTGTATCCGTAGTAGACGCATCCGCACGGAATGGATTACTTCTATCTAATGCTTTTCCATGACGTTCATCTCTAGAACCTGAGTTTACGATTGAATTTGTATCTGCTGTTTTCTCAGTATTTGTTGCTTTAACACCTACAGTAGCTTTCCCATTTGTAGTATCAACTGCTGGTACTTCTTTTTTCTCTTCTGGTTTTGTTTTTAGCTGTGTAGTTGCAGTAACTAATTTAGCGTGTGCTTTTGTTAATTCAGCTTGTGTTTTTGCGTTGCTTAAAACTGTTCTCGCTTCTTCTATAGCTGCTTTCAATTGTTGTACACTATCTTCTGTTTTAGAAGCATATTTCCCATCAGTAAATTTTCCATCAATTTCTTCAATTAATTTTGTTAAGGCTGTTTTATTTAGAGTTTCTTTTTCAGAATTCTCTAGTTTTGAAGCTACTGCGGCTGCCACACTTTCTCTAGTGTTTTCTACTACTGGTTTGGCTTGTACTTTTGGTGCAACTTCTAGTTTATTATCTGTTCCTAATGATTCATCTGTTGTTGTGTTGTTTGAAACAGATTCACTAGCTTGAGCTACTGCTCCAGCACCAAAGAAGATACTCGCACCTATTACTACAGACGCAGCACCTACTTTTAAATTTCTTTATTGAGTATGACTCTACTTTTTGTTCCCTCTTTTGTATTTTTTTCAAATAATAATTGTTTTTTTCCTATCACTTTTTTTATTCTCCTTGTTTTTTTAAAAATATTAATCTAGTTTGAAGTTAAAAAAATAAGTACCTTTTTATTCCAAAAACATTAAATCACCATATTTATTTTTATCGACCGCACCAATAATAATAATAATAATATATTATCATTTTTCATAATTTATTAGTTTTTAAAGATATAATATAATTCTAATATATCATTATAATAATATAGCATTATACATTGTAATATTATAACAAATTATCAGTTTACAGTCTAATTATTTTAATAAAAATATAGTATGAAATATTTTTAACAAGAGATTTTTAAATATCTCTTGAAATCCTCACAAATAAGTAGTATATATTACTAAATTAAAATATAATTAAAATTGTTTTTAATTTTTTTATTATATTTTTTTAACTACATACATAATTCAATTTTAATCTTTAATTCCTATAAACTAATTCAATTTTTAATCTTTAATTCCTATAAACAATCAATACATTAAACTTTTTACTCATAGAGTGTCTTACTATATATTAGTTGTTATTTAAAAATTATTACCTATTCTATAGGGTTGACATATAAAATCTTACATAATACATATCATATTCCAATATTTAAATATAATTAGTTTTAAATTTATTATTATCAAACAAATAATATTATTAATTTTATTTTTCTTATCATTTTATAAATCGTTTTCACAAGGGATTTCAAAATATTTTTATTAAAATATTCACATTCTAAATTTTTTTAAATAATAATTTCATATTGAATTTTAGGTAGATATATTTTTATACTAAATACTGTAGATAACAAAAGGAGCTATATATATTATGAAAAACAAAAAAACTTGTTATGACTATTTCATCAGTTCTTGCTACTGTTGTTCTTGCAACTGGATGTGCACAAAAAAACTGAAGAAAAAGAAGAAAATAAAAGTGGAGATAACAAAATAACTCTTACTTATGATCAACTTAGATCAAGAGAAAATACAATGGGATCTCTATGGTATCAAAATGCTGCTGAAGTAGATGCATTATACCAACAAGGCTATAACGTTGCTACTAGTAAACTAAAAGAGTTATTAAAACAACCTACTAGCAAACCATACTCTATCGTATTAGATATCGATGAAACAGTATTAAGTAATATTCCATTCCAAGTGAAAATGGTTAAAGATGGTACTGCATTTAATCCTAAATTATGGGATGAGTGGGTTCAAAAAGCTGAAGCTACACCAGTAGCTGGAGCAAAAGAATTCTTACAATTTGCTGATAAAAACAAAGTTCAAATTTACTACATCTCAGATAGAACAGATTCTCAAGTAGATGCAACTATCAAAAACCTTGAAGCACAAGGATTACCTGTTCAAGGAAGAGATCACCTAATGTTCAAAAAAGAAGGTGACAAGTCTAAAGAAGGTCGTCGTCAAGAAGTTTTTAAAACATACTAATCTTGTTATGTTATTTGGAGATAACTTAGTTGACTTCGCTGAATTTTCTACTAAATCAGAATCTGATAGAGATAAAATGTTCGAACAATTAAAAGCTGAATTTGGTGATAAATTCATCATCTTCCCCTAACCCTATGTACGGTTCATGGGAATCTGCAGTATACCAAGGTGAGAAAAAGATGCTAAAGGGCAATCAGACGCTCGTATGAATGCCTTAAAAGGATACTAATCTAATAGAACAATATAAAGTAAGTGGTTTAACATTATTTATCTAAATAATGTTAAATCGCTTATATTTTTACATTTAATATAACAATTTTTCTTGATTGATATTTAATATCAGAGTATAATTAAGTAGCAAAAGCATATAACAGCTTATTTATTATTCATTAAATTAGGAGTCAAGGATGAAAAAAAGAAAAATTTAAAATATGTTCTTATACCGGCATTTGCAGCCACTACACTACTTCCAGTCTTAACAAACGACAACCAAGCTCAGGCTAGCGAAAAACAGTGATACAGTGTCTGCTCCTGTTAATAATACAGTAAATAATACAAGTTTAACTACTGAAAAATCAAAATTCAAATACTACTACAGAGTCATCAACTACAGAAGTAAAGCCTAATGCATCAAATAATAATGGTGAATCTTCTTCAAATAAACTAGAAGATAATACTTCTTCTAAACCATCAATACCTTTCACAGTAACTGAATATAAACAAAAGAGCGCTCTAGAACTTGCGAAGTTAATCCGTGAGAAAAAAGTAACGAGTACAGAATTAGTTGATTTAGCTTACAAAGTTATTTCTGAAGAAAATCCTAAATTGAACGCTGTTCTAACAACTGAAAATGGAAAAATCCCTAATGCTATCGTGGAGGAAGCATACAAAGCGGCGAAAGAAATTGATACTCGTATTAGCGCTGGTAATCTTGCTGCCAACCCTGTAAACTGGGAAGAACAACCATTCTTAGGAGTTCCTACATTAATTAAAGGATTAGATTTACTAAAAGATGGTGATGCTTCTAGCGGAGTTATTTTTAATAGAGGTAAAGTATCTAAAGGTAGTGCGGCTGTAGCAAAAGAATTCGAAAAACTTGGTTTTGTTATTCTTGGTCAAACTAACTATCCAGAACTAGGCACTAGAAATATTACAGATTCTAAATTATTTGGACCTGCTGGTAACCCTTGGGATCCTAGTCGAAATACTGGAGGTTCTTCTGGTGGTAGTGCTGGAGCGGTAGCTAGTGGTATGGTATCTATTGCTAGTGGAAGTGATATTGGCGGTTCTATTCGAATCCCTGCTTCGTGGACAGGGCTAATCGGGTTAAAACCAACAGGACAAGGAGCTAAGTTTCCACTTGTAAAAACTATTGAAGATGCTAAAGAGTATTTTTGATAAGACTAAAATTAATAAACCCTAAAGCATTAGTAGAAGTTCCTACAGATCTAAAAACTTTAAAAATAGCATATACTCTTAAAACTCCATTAAAAGATGTTGAATTAAGTGAAGATGGAAAAAAAGCTGTTCTTAAGGCTGTTGAATTTCTTAAAAAACAAGGCTTTACAGTTGAAGAAATCACTGAGTTTCCTATCGATGGTTATGAAGGAATTAAAACATATACAGTAGGTGCAATTGGTGGCAAATATACTGCCGCAACAAGATTAGCAACAGAAGAAAACAAACGTGATCTAGATCCTGCAACTTATGCATTAGGAACATCAATAGCCACTGGTAAAAATGCTAATACTGACACGTCTTCTGCTAAAACTGCGTCTAAATATATTAATAAGATGAATGAATTTTATGGGAAATACGATTTATTCTTAATGGCAACAAATGCTGTTACTGCCCCATCGAATGATAAAAAAGTAGATCCTTATGTGGATCCAGAAGTTGAAGAAAAAAACTTTATAATATTAACGAGATAAAAAAATCCAAAAGAGAGATTTGACCTACTTGTAAAACAATGGGAACCTATGATGAGAAGAACGCCATTTACATGGTTATTTAATTTAACAGGAAACCCCTGCTATTTCATTACCTGTTTACAAGAGTGAAAGTAATCTTCCTCTTGGAGTCATGTTTGCAGCTAAAAATAATTCAGAAAAAAATACTTCTTGAAATAGGACAATTATTCCAAGATAATAATCAATTCATATTACACCCCTAACGTAAGAAATACTGTTATCGCAGAAGATGGGAATAAAGTAAGAGAAAATGAATACGGAACTAAATACCAGTATTCTACACCTTCTGAAGCTCCTATAACAGATGCTCTTACATCATACACTGGTAGTATCGAGGGACTTTCTGAGAATGGTAACAAAGTCCTTATTGATAAAGATGGTAATGTTTCTGAGTTCAACACTCCTAGTGAAGCTTTTGTATCTGATAGTACTAAACCTTTCTCTGGTAAAATTGATGGACTTTCGGAAAATGGAAATAAAATAGTGGTTGATAAAGATGGGAATGTTTCTGAGTTCAATGTTCCTAATGAAGCTCCTATATCGGATACTATTAAACCTTTCACTGGTAAAGTTGATGGGCTTTCAGAAAATAGTAACAAGATAAATATTGATAACCAGGGCAACATTATAGAATATAACACAACTAAAAATACCCCGACAATATTAGAATTACCACAATTAAATATTAATAATAATACAACAGTTATTATTAAATCTAACAATAATAATATTAGCGTTGAACTTGATAATAACTATGCGAAAGATTTAGAGTTTAAAGCTAAAAGATATCACTAAGACAATAGACTTAGAAGATTTGAAAAAAATAAAAATTGTAGCAGATAAAAAAATAATATCATTAAAAAAATAAGGATGAAATAACATCTGTTAGAGTCATTGATTTAGAATTACAAAAAAAATAATGAAGAGATTAAACTTAATGTTCCTAGAACTGTACATATTGCCTTACTTCAAAAATGAAAAGAACAAAGATATATTAGTCTATCACATTAAGGATGATAATACAATTGAGCTAATTCCTTCAAATGTTACTGAAGATAATTTAAACTTTACAGTAAATCACTTCAGTAAATTTGCTCTTATAACAAAAAAATAAAAACAGCACTAGCTTCAAGTGAAAAAGATATCAATAGTTCGGCAGTACAAGAAGAGAAAAAAATTCACAATTATAGAGACAAGAGGAGCTAAATCAACTCCACTAAACCCTCCGAAAAACACTTCCGAAAACTGGAGCAACAACTAATAATCTCTTAACTGCTCTTGGATTTTTCACTTCTAGCTTTAACTGCCTTCTTAAAACGAAAAAAATAATAATTAACATTAGAAAAAAACCTCAGAATTTGATTTGAAAGAAATCATACATTCTGAGGTTTCTCTGATACGAAATTTTTATAATAATGTGAAAAAAAGATAGTGTATAATATTTTTACTTGTACAGAAAAGTCAAGAGAAGTTGTAAAAAGACATAGATAAAAGAGACTCCTAGGTGTAAAATAAAAGTTAACCACAACTCAATATGAAAGGAAGATTTCATGAATTATAATAACACAAAAATTAGTTAACTCCTACTAAAAAGGAGAAGATATTTCAGAAATATTTAGAGCTGAAATAGAAAAAGCTATAAATACAGTATTAGCAGCGGAGCTTACAGGATTTCTAAATTATGAAAACACTCTGTAGAAGATTATATTGCAGGGAATTCAATGAATAGACATTATCAGTAAGTATTGGAAACTAACAATAAAAAGTACCAAGAGAGTAAAATAATGAATGCACACCTCAAACCCTAGTACCATATAAATAAAACACATAAAATTTAGAAGAAAAAAATAATATTACTGTATAAAAGAGGAATGACAACAAGAGAAATAGAAAAAAATTGTAGAACAATAGTATAGACACTACTATTCATCCACAAACAATAAGTGTTATTACTAAACAATTAGATAAAAAAAGTTAAAGACTAATATTCAAGAAAAAAATAACAAAAAGAATATGCGGGAGTATATGTAGACTCAACATATATTAATATAAAAAGAAACAGTAGGAAAAGAAATCCTATCATATGAGTTATTTCCAACGGAATCACTAGAAAACTACAAAGATATGTTAGAAGATCTTAAGAAAAAGAGGTTTAAATAGAGTATTTTTTTGTTTATCACAGATTGATTAAAAGGAATAAAAAGAAAAGCTTGAAGAAACCTTTCCTAAAAGCAAAGTATTAAACATGCTGGATGCATGTAATAAGAAATATTTTTTTCTAGAAGTAAGATCAAAATATAAAACAGAAATATCAGAATATTTAAAAGCAGTATATCAAGCATCGACAAAATATGAGGCAGGAAAGAATTAGATGCTTACTTTTTAATCTTTATTTTCTATTGATTAAATATCAAATACCTTATCATATTTCACTCAAAAAAACACCCTCGAAAAAAATATCGAGGGTGTTCTTCTCGTTCTAGTTAGGTTAAGAGACTAACTTGAACTTCTAAGATTTATCTTAGTCTTCATTCTTTTCTTTACGACGTCTTGCTACTGCAAGTAGTCCACCTAAGATTCCTAATCCTAATCCTGCTAATCCTGTATTAGTTTCAGTTGTACCAGTATTTGCTAGACGACCTACTTTAGCTGGTGCTTTCGGCGTTGCCGGAGTTACTGATCCTTCTGGTTGTACAGGAACAACCGGAGTTGGTTTTGGAGTTATTCTTTCTGGTGTTGGTTTTTCTGGAGTTACCGGTACGTAGCTGATTGGAGTATCCTTAGTTGAATCCGTCGGCACGTCTGGTACTTCATATCCTTTAGATGGATCTTTCGGATCTACCGGTTTCAGTGGAGTTCCATTTGGATTTACAGGGATAAATCCTGGTACGTGAGGTACGCGTGGTTTATCTGTTCCTGGTTTAGTTGGATCTGTTGGATCGTTTGGATATGTGATTGGAGGAACTGGTATTACTCCTTCTGGTACTTTCGGTACCCATGAACCAAGTTTGTCGTAAACTACTGTTTGTGTTATGTTCATTCCTGCTGTTGCTTTTATATCTTCTTGAGAAGCATCGATATCTCCGCCACGAGCGATGTATCCATCAACTTTCGGTAACTTGTTACCATCTAAGATAGTATCGTCACCTACTACTGTCCAGTCACCGTAAGTGCTCTCTCCAGTTACTAGGTTAACTTTAGCGCTACGTTTGAACTTGATAGTTTCAGTGTGAGTAGCTGCTACTTCTTTTCCGTTTTGATCTACATAAGTGATAGTACGAGTTGCAGTTGTTTCTGTAACTAGATTTCTCACTGTTTCAGGCTATAACGGGCTGTTAGGATCTTCAGGGAATACTGGTTTGCCTGGTTCTGGTGTAGATGGTGTTACTGGTCTTAATGGATTGTTTGGTCCTACTGGTTTAGTTGGAGCAGTTGGAACCATTGGTTTGTCAGGGCTATTGGATCTGTAGGCACGATAAGTGGAGTAACTTTAACATTGAAAATTTGATCTTTATCTTTATCATTGTCGAATACTCTATCTGTATCTGCAGATGGGTAATCGTTGCTTATTACAACGTAACCTTTCTTAACAAGTTCTTTAATCTTGCTTTCTACTTCACCAGACTTAGTGAATTTAGATCCTGAATCTCCTTGATCTACTACTGGATCAGATACTACTTTACTATTGTTATCTACGAAGTTAGTGATAGCTTTTTGTCCATCTTTAACGTAGTTAACTGGTGTATTTGTAGTTGGATCTTTTGGTACTGGTGGTACTTCATATCCTTTAGATGGATCTTTTGGATCGAACGGTTTCAACGGTACAAGTGGGTTAGTGTTTGGATCTACTGGTTTAGTTGGATCTTTCGGCACTTGTGGTGTTGTTCCTGGAATATGTGGAACCACTAGTACTTTCGGACTATTTGGATCTTGTGGATCTGTTGGTTTAGTTGGACTTGGTGGTACAACTTTACCTGGTTCACCTGGTACATTTTCGTATGGTGTATCCGTTACAGGAGTTGGTGGTGTTACACCTGGTGGTACTGTAATTGTAACTTTTCCTACTGGTACGTAAACAACTTTGATTGTTTCATCTTTAGAGTTTTCTGTTAAGCCTTTAGTTTCAGCTACTTCTTTTTGAGCTGGATCTTTCAGAACATAACCTGGAACTACTGGCGATGTTACTTTATCAAATGTAGTATCGTTGTTTACTGGAGTCCATTTACCATATTCGATAGTACCTGTTACGGCGTTAATCTTAGCCGGACGAGTGAATGTTACTTTGTCAGTTACATCAGCTGTAGATTTGTTTCCAGCTTTGTCTGTGTACTCAACTTTCTTATCTTTATCATCAACGTAAGAAATTGTACGAGTTATATATTTAGTCGTATTCAGCTCTTTGATTAATTTTTCAGTCCATTTTGGTCCATTTGGATTCTTAGGATCAATTGGTTGATCAGGTTTTGGTGTGTTTGGATCGTTTGGATTTATTGAATCAAATGGAGGAACGTCCTGGATATGTGGTGTTAACACTACTTTGTATTCTTGATCTTTTCCAGAATCTTTATCAAAGTTTCCGTTGTTATCTTTACCGTAGTTGTTACTTACTAGATCATATCCTTTAGCGATTAACTTAGCAATTTCAGTAGTTACTTCAGTTGCTTTCGTTAATGGCTCACCTGATTTACCAGTTTCTTCGATATTCGTTACACCTGGTATTGGTTTTCCACTTGGATCTACGAATTTCGTTACTGCTTTTTGAGTATCTTTTTCGTAATTAATTTCTAGATCTTTTGTTGGATCTGTTGGTACCGGTGGTACTTTATATCCATCCTCTGGTTTACCTGGTGTTACTGGCTCTAACGGTACAAGTGGGTTAGTGTCTGGATCAAATGGTTTATTTGGATCTTTCGGCACTTGTGGTGTTGTTCCTGGGATGTGAGGAATCACTGGTACTTTCGGACTATTTGGATCTTGTGGATCTGTTGGTTTCGTTGGACTTGGCGGTACAACTTTACCTGGTTCACCTGGTACATTTTTGTATGGTGTTGGTATTACCGGAGTTGGTGGTGTTACACCTTCTGGTACTTTCGGTACAAGTTTTCCTACTGGTACGTATCTAACTTTTAAATCTTGGTTAAGTGAGTCTACAGTTAAGTCTGTTGTAGATGCTTTAACTTTAGATCCATCAGCTTCTACTAGGTCCCCTTGTGTATCTTGGTTAGGTTTTACAACATATCCTTTAACTACTGGTGATGTTTTTTCTGCGAATTTAGGTGTACCTACTGCTTTCCACCCGCTTGTAGTGTCTGTTGCTGGTACATCTGCAATACCATCACCTGTTGTATCGTATCCTACTACTGAACCGTCTTTTGGATTTACAACTACTGTACGTGTGAAGCTTACTTTATCAGTCCATTTTGGAGCTTCAGTTGGTGATACTTCTTCAGTTGTACCATCTTTAATGTAAGTAATTGTACGAGTTACTGACTTGATGTTGTTTAGTTTATCAAGAGCATCTTTTGTCCATTTTGCTCCGTTTGGATTCTTAGGATCAATTGGATCTCCTGGTTTAGGATTTTGTGGATCTTCGTTAGGGTTTTGTGGAGTTGTTGGTGTTACTGGAATAGTCTTAGCTACTGTTACCAAGAAGTCTTGATCAACTTTTGGATTATTATCGAAATTCTTATCTGTCGCTGTTACAAATCCGTCAGTAACTAATTCATATCCAAGTGCTTTCAGCTCCGCAAGTTTAGCTGCTGTTGTGTAGTTGATTGGTTCTCCAGATTTACCTTCTAGTTCATCTGTGCGAAGTACTGTAGTTGTTCCTTCAACAACATATCTCACTATCGCTTTTTGATTTACTTTCACTAATACGATTCTTGTATCTTCTCCTGGTTTTTGATGGAGTAACTACTTTTTCCTTCTGGGTTGAATCCTGGTACGTTTTTGGTTTGGTTTGATTTTATATCCGTCTGGAATTTCTGGTATTGGTGTTTCTCCTCCAACAGTTGGATCATTTGGATTGTTTCTATAAGTAGGTTTTGATGTGTTTGGTATTTCATTTCCACCTTCGTCCACTAAGATTACTTTTCCTAATGGTTTATACACTACTTTATCACTTGCTTCTGGATTTGTTGGTGTTACCTCTTTTTCCTCCTGCTTGTGCTTTTATCCGCATAGTATCCTTCTACTTTTTGGTGTTGTTACGAATCCATAAGTATGTGTTTCTTCATTCCATGTTGTTACGTTTGTAACTTTGTTTGTTTTTCCAGTGAATGTGTAATTTGTTTGTTCGTTAGGCGCTGGTGTGTTTTCTCCTGCTCCTTCATACGTTACCGTTTGTTTTGTTGCTTTTGTAACATCTTCTTGCTTCGCTACTAATACGATTCTTGTATCTTCTCCTGGTTTTGATGGAGTAACTACTTTTTCCTTCTGGGTTGAATCCTGGTACGTTTTGGTTTGGTTTGATTTTATATCCGTCTGGTATTTCTGGTATTGGTGTTTCTCCTCCAACAGTTGGATCATTTGGATTGTTTCTATAAGTAGGTTTTGATGTGTTTGGTATTTCATTTCCACCTTCGTCCACTAAGATTACTTTTCCTAATGGTTTATACACTACTTTGTCACTTGCTTCTGGATTTGTTGGTGTTACCTCTTTTCCTCCTGCTTGTGCTTTATCCGCATAGTATCCTTCTACTTTTGGTGTTGTTACGAATCCATAAGTATGTGTTTCTTCATTCCATGTTGTTACGTTTGTAACTTTGTTTGTTTTTCCAGTGAATGTGTAATTTGTTTGTTCGTTAGGCGCTGGTGTGTTTTCTCCTGCTCCTTCATACGTTACCGTTTGTTTTGTTGCTTTTGTAACATCTTCTTGCTTCGCTACTAATACGATTCTTGTATCTTCTCCTGGTTTTGATGGAGTAACTACTTTTCCTTCTGGGTTGAATCCTGGTACGTTTTGGTTTGGTTTGATTTTATATCCGTCTGGAATTTCTGGTATTGGTGTTTCTCCTCCAACAGTTGGATCATTTGGATTGTTTCTATAAGTAGGTTTTGATGTGTTTGGTATTTCATTTCCACCTTCGTCCACTAAGATTACTTTTCCTAATGGTTTATACACTACTTTATCACTTGCTTCTGGATTTGTTGGTGTTACCTCTTTTCCTCCTGCTTGTGCTTTATCCGCATAGTATCCTTCTACTTTTGGTGTTGTTACGAATCCATAAGTATGTGTTTCTTCATTCCATGTTGTTACGTTTTGTAACTTTGTTTGTTTTTTTCCAGTGAATGTGTAATTTGTTTGTTCGTTAGGCGCTGGTGTGTTTTCTCCTGCTCCTTCATACGTTACCGTTTGTTTTGTTGCTTTTGTAACATCTTCTTGCTTCGCTACTAATACGATTCTTGTATCTTCTCCTGGTTTTGATGGAGTAACTACTTTTCCTTCTGGGTTGAATCCTGGTACGTTTTGGTTTGGTTTAATTTCATATCCTTCTGGTATTTCTGGTATTGGTGTTTCTCCTCCAACAGTTGGATCATTTGGATTGTTTCTATAAGTAGGTTTTGATGTGTTTGGTATTTCATTTCCACCTTCGTCCACTAAGATTACTTTTTCCTAATGGTTTATACACTACTTTTGTCACTTGCTTCTGGATTTGTTGGTGTTACCTCTTTTCCTCCTGCTTGTGCTTTATCCGCATAGTATCCTTCTACTTTTGGTGTTGTTACGAATCCATAAGTATGTGTTTCTTCATTCCATGTTGTTACGTTTGTAACTTTGTTTGTTTTTCCAGTGAATGTGTAATTTGTTTGTTCGTTAGGCGCTGGTGTGTTTTCTCCTGCTCCTTCGTACGTTACCGTTTGTTTTGTTGCTACTGTTTTTGTATCTACACCTTGTGTATACTCGATTATTTCTATGACATCTTTTGTTGTTGATGTTATTGGAACTATACCTACTTTTTTTCTCGATTTGGTGCGTTATAATTTTCTACGCTTGGCGATGTTTTTTCATCCCAATTTGCAGTACTCCATGTACCTTCTATTTTTTCCCCAGTTTTTCGATTCACTTTATTTACTCGTTTGATTGTTGCTGTTTGAGTAACTGGATTAGCAACTTGTTTTGTTTTTTCTGCTGCATCTATATACTTAATTGTACGTGTAACAGTATGACTCTCTTCAGTTTCATCATATAGTAAATCATACACATAAGTTACAGTAACCTCAGGGCTATCAATTGTTCCTGTTGGTTTTTGGTGAGGAATCCTTCACTTTTACAAAGTAATACTCTTTTCCATCTTTTCCAATTAGAGTATCAGGTTTATATTCTTTAGTATCCACATCATACCCTTTTTTATAGGCACGACTTTCGATAGCAGTCACAGTATCTTTAATTGAAACATTATCTTTATTTTCATACGCTACCTTAACGGCACCTTTTTTAACATCTTCAATTTTAATTGAAATTCGAGCTGGATTTGTTTCGTTAAATGTATCTTGTCCATCTGTACGTGTTGCTGATGTAAGAACGGCAATTTGATTATTCGTAGCAGTACTACTTGCTTTTGCTGGAATATAGAACGCTGCAGTTGATCCCGCTTTTAAAGCTACATCCTGATTAGAAACAAATTTTACTGCTGTTACGGTTGACCAATCTGTAACCTGTTCAGCCGTTAATGTAATCGTCTTTTCTACCTCAACTGCTGTTCCAGATACTGGTGTAGTTGAATAATATGCAGTCCAACCTTCTGGAGTTGTCGCTGCTGCAGTCATATGAACATCAAATTGTGAACCACGATCTTTTGAGTTTAATACAATATTTTTATCAGATACTCGTGGTAATGTTGAAATAACTACATTGTTTCTAGTAGCAGCATTTGAACTGTTTGTTAATGACAAACGATACTTCACTTCATCATTTGGAGCTAAATTATAGGCTCCTGTTGAATAAGTACTTGAATCTGTCGGTTGATCCGTCACTTGTGTCATTAATCGAGTTGCTGAGTTATTAATTACTGGTAATTCATACGTAAAACTACTCGTGTTCGTGATTGTTGCATTTGTACCATCATAATCATTATTTGGATTAATTCCAACTACTCTTTCATCTTCATTCCAAACTAACGTATATTTAACTGGATATTTTTCCTGATTCCACCCAATTATCTACTTTGAACTGTAAATTTGGTGATAATGTAGACTTTGAATTCTGATTCTTTGGTGTAACTTCTAAAAACTGTTTTTTTCCTGAATTATTATAATTTTCAATAGTTTTTTTACAGAATCGTCATTTCCTGCGTAACTAAATCCATCTGGTAATTCTACAAGTAATTTCGCATTTTTTTAGCACTAATCTCTTGTAAATCAACAAACGTTTTTACGATTCCAGAGTTGTTTATTATAAATACGATTTCCTAATCCATTAGGTGAATACTCATAGACTTCATATTGACTGCTAAGTTCTTGAGTTAAGTTCCCGGCTAAAGTAGCAGTAATAGGGTTTGTTGTAGAGACTAGCTTAATCGCATCTCGTGAATTTGCAAAAGTTGTTTTTGATACATCAACCTTTGGTTTATCATATCCATATGTGTACACAGATGCTGTAACGATACTTTCAACTTTATTTCCTTCTTTAGCTAATTTTTTCGCTTCTTCTAATCCTTTTAAGTCTTGACTTAAGAATAACCCAACTTGACGTAGTCCAGCAGCTTCTAATGGCATATTTCCTTTTGGTCTTAACCTTACCGTTGTTATACCATCAGGCAAGGCTACTTTGTCTGCAGCATCTCCTTTACGAAGTGATACCTCTCCAATCTTTGATTCTGTTCCATTCGCTACAGAGTATACTTCAAAAGTCAATGTAGAATTTAATCCTAAACTTTCTGGATTATTTTCATAACTAACAAAGTTAGCTTTCCCGTTATCTGACGGAGTCCAAATCGCATAAAATTCAATAGCACGATTTTGATCAATATTACTATCAACCGAAATTTCAACTTCTTTTACACTTGCAGGCCCATTTGCGCCTTTATAAGCTCCTAATAATTTAATATTTCGGGTATCTTCTGTTGTTGTCTTAACATAAGGCATTGCAATATTAACGACACGAGATTTATTATCCTCCATCGTAACATTAGCAATATCTACTTGAACATTACTCTTCGTAGGTACTGTGCCACCACCAGTTCCAGGGTTAGAACCACCAATAGATTTTTTAGGATTTACAGCTCGAACTGTTACTGTAACATCGTCTGAAGTTGTATTCGTAAACCCAGATTTATCCGTATATGTTGCATTATCTTTAAACGTTAATTTTTTACCCGTTAAAAATTCTGCTGGCGTTCCACCATTACTTACATTTAAATACAACAGTTCATTTTGTGTATTATCACCACTAGCAAATATCGTTGTTGAAGAAGGTACTACTCTTGTATATTTTGCAACACCATTTTCTAATCTCCATCCCGCATCTAGGGAAGTTTGCGCAATAGTAACACCTGCCGGCAATTCAACAGCATGATCGATTTTTTTGTAATTGCAGCGGACTCTTTATTGGTAGATTTTAAACTTAATTGTAAATCTTTACTCTTAGAAATATCAATTTCTGTTTCTTCTTGGTTAGTTTCTAATAATGTTTGTCTTCTGATACCATTTCTAGTATCAACTGAAACATATGGCGTACCAGTTGTATTCGTGTTAGAAAAGTCTGTAGATTTGATTAAAAGTATTATTTTTTTATCAAATAATTCAGCCTTTATAGTTGTATTTGAATCTTTACCTGTTTCAAATTTTTTTCAATTTATAACTAACGTTAATATTAGCGTATGCTCCACCTGATAATTCTCCAGTATATAATTTATACTGATTATTATTAACTTTTTCAGATCTTAAACTTGATCCGATTTCAAAAAGTATCTAGTGGTTCATTATCAGAGGCAGTAATTAAAATATATCCTCCTTCTTCAATTTTTGTTGGTGCCGAAATATCTAAATTATAAGAACCTAAGATCTGTTCACCAACTGCATATTGTGTTTTTCCGTCATTTAATCGTCCAGATATCTTAGCACCACTATAATCAATTGTTTCCGAATCTGTTAATTCTCTTTTTAGATCGTTTACTAATTTTTCTTCCTATTTTTTTATTAGCAACAATATCCATATCTTTTTTTATCTACAATATTAGTTTTTATTTTTCTAAATCACTAACTTCACTTGTAGTATTAACATTAGATGAATTACTATTATTTTTCAGTTGGTCTTATAGAATTAGTATCCACTGGTTGGGATGTTGTACTAGAATTTACACCCATTTTATCATTATTAAGACTATTTTTTTGAGGCTTACAGAATTATCATCCACATCGTCACTATTTGTTCTATTGACAATAGTTTCAACAGCAGACTCATTAGCTAAAGCTACAGATGCTTCACTACCTAAAAATACAATACCAGTACCTATTAAAACTGATGCTGCACCAACTTTTAATTTTTTTATCGAAAATATTTCCTTTCTTTCCATATGATTACATGTTCCTTTCTATAATAATAATTATTTACATATTACATTTTTTTATCTAATTATTATTATATTATTTAATTAATGTGAATTATAAATAATTTCCTTCATATTATATCAAATTTATTATTTTTTTCATCAATTAATATATTACGAATATAGCTTAAAAATATTAGTTTAAAACCTTTTCTATTTTTACCTTAAATATAGTTAAAATTTTACTTAAAATATACTTAAAAACAGGTAGGAAATATTTTTTTATTTATTTAGATAATTAATTTAATAGTATGTATATTACATTAAAAAGTATAACATAAAAAAATATTTACTAATTTCACTAATAATCCTAACGAAAATAGTAAATATCTAAAAATTTATCCGAAAATTTTTTTAAAATCAAAATAAATAGCGTAACTGTCTTTATTACTGCTACGCTATTATAATCTTGACTTTTTGAGTCAAATAGATTCAATTCATATCTTTTCTTATTTTAGTTTCCAGATACTTTCAGACGAGCTATCGCTTTAGCTAAAGCTAATTCTGCACGTCTAAAATCAAGACCATCTTCTTTTTTCGCAAGACGCTCTTCTGCACGTTCTAGTGCTTTTTTTGCACGTTCAACGTCAATATCTTTACCTAATTCTGCTGTTTGAACTATAATAGTTACTTCGCCTTTATGTGTTTCCACAAATCCTTCACTTACAGCTAGAAATTCTTCTCGCCCATCAGGAAAAATCACTTTTAACGGACCAATTTTTAATGACGCTACCATAGGAACATGGTTTGCCATTATCCCAATTTGTCCACTAGTAGTTCCCAATACAACCATAGAAGCTTCTTTAGCACTATAAGCTTCTCCATTAGGAGTAACAATGCTTACACTTAAAGTATTCATTTATTTACCTCCTATTTGTATTATACTTCTACTCCTAGTTTGCGAGCTTTTTCTAATACATCTTCAATTCCACCTACTAGACGGAAGCAATCTTCTGGAATATGGTCGTATTTACCTTCTAATATTCCTTTGAATGCTTGAACAGATTCAGATACTGGAACGTATGATCCAGGTTGACCTGTAAATTGTTCTGCAACGTGGAAGTTTTGAGATAAGAAGAATTGTACACGACGTGCTCTATCAACTGTTTTCTTATCTTCATCACTTAATTCATCCATACCTAAGATGGCAATAATATCTTGTAATTCACGATATTTTTGAAGTGTTCTTTGAATTGTTGTCGCTACTTGGTAGTGTTCTTCTCCTACGATTTCAGGAGCTAATGCTCTTGATGTAGAAGCTAGAGGGTCAACAGCTGGATAGATACCCATCTCTGTTAACGCACGTTCAAGGTTTGTTGTCGCATCTAAGTGGGCGAATGTTGTAGCTGGTGCCGGGTCAGTATAGTCATCGGCTGGTACATAAATCGCTTGAATAGATGTTACAGAACCTTTCTTAGTTGATGTGATACGTTCTTGTAAACGTCCCATCTCTGTAGCAAGTGTTGGTTGGTAACCAACGGCTGAAGGCATACGTCCTAATAACGCAGAAACCTCAGAACCTGCTTGTGTGAAACGGAAAATGTTGTCGATGAATAGAAGTACGTCTTGTCCTTCTTCATCACGGAAGTATTCCGCCATAGTTAATCCTGTTAATGCTACACGCATACGAGCTCCTGGTGGTTCGTTCATTTGTCCGAATACCATGGCTGTTTTGTTAATAACACCAGAATCTTTCATTTCATAATATAAGTCATTTCCTTCACGAGTACGTTCACCTACACCAGTAAATACTGAAAGACCACCGTGTTGTTGCGCTACGTTATTGATAAGCTCTTGAATAAGAACTGTTTTACCAACTCCAGCACCACCGAAAAGACCGATTTTACCACCTTTAATATATGGTGCTAGTAAGTCAATAACTTTAATACCTGTTTCTAAAACTTCAACGTGTGTTGATAATTCATCAAAAGTAGGAGCTTCTTTGTGAATTGATTCTTTTTGAACTTCTTCTCCTGCTTCTGCACCGTGGTCAACTGCTTCACCTAGAACGTTGAATACACGACCTAATGTGTAGTTACCTACAGGAACTGTAATCGGTGCCCCTGTATCTACTACCTCTGCTCCCCTATTTAATCCATCTGTAGATGACATAGCGATTGTTCTAACTACATTATCACCTACTTCTAGAGAAACTTCAAGAATTAATTTTTTTCCTTTTTTCCCATCGCCTTTTTCTATATAAACTTCTAAAGCATTTAATAGATTTGGCATATGCCCTGATTCGAATTTAACATCTACTACAGGTCCCATAACTTGGAGAATATAACCTTTATTCATATGTTGTATGCTAACTTAATAGCTTCTCCTTTCTCATTACTATTTTGTTGCTGCTGCTCCACTTACAATCTCTGTGATTTCTTGTGTAATAGCGGCTTGTCTTGCACGATTATATTTAATCGTAAGTGTATCAATAATATTTCCTGCATTATCAGTTGAATTTTTCATTGCTGTTTTTCTTGCAGAATGTTCACTAGCTTTACTATCTAATATACTTCCATAAATCATACTTTCAGCATATTGCGGTAGTATTACATCTAGTACTGCTGCCTCACCAGGTTCAAATTCATATACACCAGTAATTTGATCATTAGAATTTGTAAATTGATACATGTTTTCAATAGGTAGAACTTTACTTTCAGTTACAACCTGTTGAATCATACTAACAAAATGATTGAAGTGTATGTATATTTCATCATATTCTTTATCGATAAAGTAACCTACCACTTTATTAGTAATTTCTTTAACCTGAGTGAAACTTGGCTCATCTGGTATATCTCTGTAACTATCAACTACATTATAGCCATTTTTTTCTAAAGAATTCAGCACCATAGTTTCCTATAGCTACGATACCATACCCTTCATTATTATGTCTTTCTTTAACAGTGTTAACAAAATTTCTAATAACGTTCGAGTTGAATCCTCCACATAAACCACTATCACTAGTAATTACAACATAAAGAGTTTTCTTAGCTTCTCTTTTTTCTAACATAGGGTGTTTAATATTAGCACCTTTACCAAAAATTGTCCCCATTACCTCTTGCATTTTTTTGCATATATGGATTAAATCTCTGTGCGTTTGATTGTGCTTTTAATAGTTTCGATGTTGAAACCATCTCCATTGCTTTTGTAATATGACTAGTTTTTTCGTAGAATTGATTTTGTTTTTTTAATATCTCTTAGTGACGCCAATTAGTTCACCACCTTTACTCTACTACTTATCATCTTAGGCAAAAGTTTTTTTGAATGCAGCGATTACTCCATCCATAACTTCTGTTGATGGTAAGTCTTTTGTTTCAATAATATGCTTAACTGCTTCATTTTTCATGAGCATCTAAGTATGCATATAATTCTTGTTCAAATCTGTGAATATCTTTAACTTCTACATCATCTAAGAATCCATGAGTTAAAGCATAAAGAATCATAACTTGTTTTTCTACTGGAATTGGTTTATGTAAGTCTTGTTTTAAAACTTCAACTGTACGTTTACCACGTTCTAGTTTTTCACGAGTTGCTGGATCTAGATCAGAACCGAATTGAGCAAAGCTTTCTAACTCTCGGTAAGATGCTAAGTCCAGACGTAGTGTTCCTGATACTTTTTTTCATTGCTTTAATTTGTGCAGATCCTCCTACCCTAGATACTGAAAGTCCGGCGTTAATTGCTGGTCTAATACCTGAGAAGAATAAATCTGATTGTAAGAAGATTTGACCATCTGTAATTGAAATTACGTTTGTTGGAATATATGCAGAAATGTCACCTGCTTGTGTTTCTACGAATGGTAGCGCAGTGATACTTCCTCCACCAAAATCTTCATTTACACGAGCTGCACGTTCAAGAAGACGTGAGTGTAAGTAGAATACGTCCCCTGGATATGCTTCACGACCTGGTGGTCGTTTTAATAGTAATGATAACTCACGGTAAGCTGCTGCTTGTTTTGATAAGTCATCATACACGATTACTACATCTTTACCATTAAACATGAACTCTTCTGCCATAGCAACCCCAGCATAAGGTGCAATGTATAGAAGTGGTGCTGGTTGAGATGCTGACGCTGTTACTACAATAGTGTAATCTAATGCACCGTGTTCTTTAAGAGTTTCTACAACACTACGTACTGTAGATTCTTTTTGTCCGATAGCAACATAGATACAAATAACATTTTGTCCTTTTTGAGCTAAAATTGAGTCGATAGCTACTGCAGTTTTACCTGTTTGTCTATCTCCGATAATAAGCTCACGTTGTCCACGTCCGATTGGTACTAATGCATCAATTGCCTTGATACCTGTTTGGAATGGAACTGATACTGATTTACGTCCCATAACCCCAACAGCTGGAGATTCAATTGGACGACGTTTTGTAGTATTTACTGGTCCACGACCATCAACTGGTTGTCCTAATGGATCTACTACACGACCGATAAGTTCTTCACCAACAGGTACGTCCATAACACGACCTGTACGACGAACTTCGTCTCCTTCTTTGATATCAGTTGTTGGACCTAAGATTACGATACCAACATTTGTGTCTTCAAGGTTTTGGGCAAGACCCATAACCCCTGTTTTAGTGAACTCTACAAGCTCACCACTCATTATTTCATTAAGACCGTATACACGAGCAATACCGTCCCCTACTTCTATAACTGTACCGACATCTGTTGACTTAACTTCAAACTGATAATTTTTCTATTTGTGATTTTTAGTAATGAACTAATTTCTTCAGCTTTAATAGCCATTTATGTCCCTCCTTGTTTCAACTTCTTCTAGATTGTAGAAATTTTTTTGATTTTATAGCATTTAATTTTGCCTTAATACTAGCGTCAACTACTTTATTATTATAAGTAAGTTTTAATCCACCAAGAAGACTTTCATCTACAAAATTATTAAGTTCTACTTTTTCTAGTTGTAACTCATTTTTAAGTTTTTTTCTTTTAGATTTTTCTAACTGTACGTCAGTTAGTGGCGAAGCTGATTCAACTTTCACAACAACGCTATTTGAATGTTTATTAAACAATTCTGTAAATTGCTCTAAAACAAAATTTATTAATGAGATTTGCAGATTACCTGCTAAGATTTTTCACTACATTTACAACATATTTATTAACACCTGTAAATGAAGCATCAATCAAATTAATTTTTTTAATTTTTCTATATTAGGGTTGTTCATCAATGTAACAAAAATCTGAAGATTCATTAACGACTTTTGCAACTTCATTTAACTCATAAGAAACTTGTTCTAAAGAGTTATTTTCTTTCGCAACTTCAAATAATGAATATCCAATTTTATTAGCTAATACTGACTTACTCATTATTTCACCCCTACCTCTTTGATGACTTTATCAACATATTCACTTTGTGTTGAGCCATCTAATTCTTTTTCTAAAATTTTCGAAGCTACAAGCACTGATAGTTCAGCAATTTGTTTGTTGATTTCTTCAAGTGCTCTTTTCTTCTCATCCTCAATATCTCTTTGAGCATTTACTTTTAATTGTTCTGCTTGTTTACGAGCTTCTTCAAGAATAGCTTGTTTTTCAACCTTAGATTGTTCACGAGCATCTTCCATCATAACTTTGATTTCTTTTTGAGCATTTCTTAATTTTTCTTGATTTTCTTCAAGTAAAACTAATGCTTCTTTTTGATTTTTAGCGGCATCATCAAGTTGACCTTCAACTAATCTTTGACGCTCATCTAACATATCAATAAGTTTATCCCAAAGCAAATTTTTTTCAGTAATACTAATAAGATCAATACAGCTACAATATTAATAACCATATTTCCCAGATTAAAACCTTGATGAGAAGAGTGTTCAGTAGCTAAAAAAATACTAAATTTTCCATTTACTAAATGCTCCTATTCTTCATAGTTCTTTTTGTTTACAGTATTATACTAAATTATTTAGCTAAGATAACGAATGAAATAACGATAGCTAAGATAGGTACTGCTTCAACAAGTGCGAATAATACGAAAGCATTTGATTTTTAATCTTGACTCTAATTCTGGTTGACGAGATACACCTTCGATAAATTTACCGAATAAAAAAATCCGTTACCGATACCAGCACCAACTGCTGCTAAACCTGCTGCTAAACCTGCTCCAATTAATTCTACCATAATTATATTTTTCCTCCTTGGATAATAAATGAATTTTTATTAATTATTAGATTTTTGCACATATAGTGCAATTAAAAAGATTAATGTTCATCACTAATTTTTATGTGATAAATAAATAAATGTTAAGACAGTAAAGATATATGCTTGGATAAATCCTATAAATAGAGAGAATCCTTTCCATACCACTAATCCTACCATACCAGCTATTGCACCAAAGAATCCTACTGTTGTAAGAGTTGCTAATAGTGCTAATAATATTTCACCTGCATAGATATTACCGAATAAACGCATTGAAAAAGTCATCAAGTTTGTGAATTCTTCAATAACCTTGAATGGTGTAATACCAATACCTGAAGAAGTATATGTACCAAAATAGTGTTTAACTCCTTTATACTTAATTCCTGCAAAATGAGTAAATACAATAATCAATAATGCAAGAGAGAAAGTAAATGTTGGATCCGCAGTTACAGAGTTTACATAGATTACTTCATCATAACTAACCTCTATTAATACACCAATAGTATTCGCTACTGCAACAAGTGAAATAATTGTTAGAGCTGTCGCCCATAATCCTTTACCATATTTTTTCCAGTTAACATTACCTTTGATGACATTATCACTAACGAAATACGCAAAGTAATTCAACCGCATTTTGACGTTTACTATCTGGTCTTAATTTTTATTCTACTAGTTAGAAACATCACAATAACAAAGGTAAAGTAATACTGTTATTAAAGTTGTGATTACACTAGGAATATTAACCGTTATATCATAGCCAAATAATTTGGTAATAAGATATGTGTGTTTTTCCATATATTCCCCTCACCTCTTTTCTTAAAGTATCTTTTTATATTTCTAAGTCTGTTGTAATATAAAAAAATTAGAAATACATAATCATATTATAATATGATTTTATAATATTTGCTAGCGATTTCTTAAATTTTATATAAATTCATAAAAAGAATTAATTATTATTTCGTTCCGAAGATTCTATCTCCAGCATCTCCTAATCCTGGTACAATGTATCCATGATCATTTAATTTTTCGTCTAATCCAGCTATAAAAATATCTACATCTGGGTGAGCTTTATGCAACGCTTCTACACCTTCTGGTGCAGCTATAAGACACATAAATTTAATATCCGTAACTCCACGTTGTTTTAATGAATCTATTGCAGCAATGGCAGAACCTCCTGTTGCTAACATCGGATCAACAACGATGAAATGACGTTCTTCTGGATTACTTGGTATTTTAACAAAATACTCATGTGGTTGAAGAGTTTCTGGGTCACGATATAATCCTACATGTCCTACTCTTGCTGATGGAATTAGATTCATTAATCCATCAACCATTCCTAATCCTGCACGTAGAATTGGAACAAATACTATCTTTTTACCTGAAAGACGTTTACAAGTAGTTTTTTGGATTGGTGTTTCTACTTCTACATCCTCCAATGGAAGGTCACGAGTGATTTCATAAGCCATTAAAGACCCTACTTCATTAGTAAGTTGTCTAAAGTCCTTAGAACCCGTTCTTTTATCTCTTATAAAAGATAATTTATGTTGGATCGATGGATGATCGAAATACATGAACTTTTGACATAATTATAGTTCTCCTTTGTAATGTTATTATATTTATTTTTACTCTAATTATTTCATTTTTAACAAGGGATATCCAAAAATATTTTACTCCATTCAAGAAAATATTTTTTTATTAATTTTACTATATTACTAGACTTCACTCATAGAAAATATTACAATAATAAAAAAACAATATATGGAGACATTAACATGAACAAAAGAATCTTTTTTAGGGATATTTTTTTATTAACTAGTATTTTTTTACTATGTTCTTCCACTGACTTTTTAAAATTTTTATAACGGTACAACTGATAAAAGCTGGTTTTTATTCTAATATTAGCGTATTGTTTCTTTTTCATTTTTCAATAACAGTACTAATTTCTTATTTTATGGAAAGAACTATATTCACACCGTTACTAAGTAGTATGCTAGCATTGCCGTTATTTTTTTCATTTTTTTAATTCTAGCGCACTGGTGATAATACTAATAATAATAGTATTTTTCTTTTTTTAGGTTATTTTTTTAACAGCATTACTAAAATAAAAAAAGGAGAAAAAAATGACAATTTTAAAACGAAATTTAATTATAGCAACTGGTATTTACATACTTTTTTTACTTAGCTCCTATTATAGCTAATCCATTTACTGCATTAAATTTATTGGAAGCATTTTTTAATAGGGATATTAGTATTCAGTGTTTCTTACTTAAATTATATTTTTCACATACACTAGTAAAAAGTACACTTAATGAACGCACCAAGAGTACAATTATTACAAGTTGCGTGTTGTTAATAGCGTTATTAATATTTTTTTCAACCCTATTCAATTCCCGATTGTATTTAATGTGGTGATAAATAAATATATATCTATTATCCTACTTCTTCTTATATTATTGTTTATTATTTTATTAGCTAGAAAAAAATGGATAACTCTATAATCTTAATTTTGCTTTTTGCCCCATCTATTATCCAAGGATTATTGATGCGCTTATCATACAAAGCTATGCTCTTTTACGTCACTAATCCTAATATTAACCTATATTTAACAATTGCTATTTTTTTGTTGGATACTACATTTATAACAATAAAAAAATAACAAAAGATTTAATTTATTTTTTTATTATAGATATAAAAAAACTGATAACCTAGTCTTTATTTCTAGATTATCAGTTTATTTTTTTATTAGTTATCTATTTCTACTTTTAAGATTTTTTTCCTGATACAGCATCAACTTTCACATCATATTCTAATCCATTTGCACGAGCTTCTACTTCATAGATGTATAATGGTACTCCGTTGTTTTGTAGCGCATAATCATCTTCATATTCTGGTCTAATTTTTTTACAAAATTGATATTTTGCTCTGGTGTTGAGATTGCAGCTGCTACTAATGAACGTATTTCTTGTGGAGATTTTTGCATTTTGTGTATTTTGTTGAACGTTATTGTTGTTTTTGAGCAACTGGAGCTGAGTTATTATTATTATTATTTGAATTTTTGATTATTAGCTTGTGAATTATTATTTGAGTTATTATCTCCACTATTATTATTGTTATTTGGATTTGTTTGCGCTCTACATTCATCTTCACATTTGAATAAGCTTCTTGAACTTTAACTCTTTGTGCCTCTTCATATCTATCGTATGCATATGCGCCTACTGAGCCTGTTACTACTACTGCTAATGCTCCAATTATAAGTGGTTTTAGAAGTTTCTTTTTGGTCCTCTTGGTTCTTGGTTAAATTGATTATTATTAATAGTTTCTGTATATGTTCCTTCTAATGTTTCGATTTCGTTATTATTAATATTTTTTTGTCATTTTTCTATTACCTCTTTTTCTTTATTATTATATTTTTATGTATTTTTCTTTTTTCTGATATATTTATTATATCTTTGTTTTTATGAACGTTAAATGAAGATTTTTATTCGTCTCTTTTGATATTTTTATTATATCTTTGTTTTATAAATCTTAAATGAAAGGTTGACCCAAACATTCTAACTTTTTTTATATTTTTTTACTTATCTATCTCAACTTTTTAATACTTTTTCCTGAAATGGCATCTATTACTACATCATACTCTAATCCGTTAGCACGTGCCTCTACTTTATAAACATATAAAGATACTCCATTATTTTTGAGGTGCATAATCATCCTCATATTTAGGTTTTAATTTTTTTATAAAGTTTATATTTTGTTCCAGCACTGATATTGCCCCTGAAAACAATTGAGCGAATCTCTTGTTGTGATTTTGCGTTTTTGTGTGTTTTGCTGCGTATTATTATTAATATTATTTTTGAACGTTATTATTCGAATTATTATCTCCATTATTGTTACTGTTATTATTAGAATTTGACTGTGATTCTACCTTCATCTTCACATTTGAATAAGCATCTAGAATTTTTAGCTCTTTGTGCTGTTTCATACTTATCGTATGCATACGCTCCTACCCCTCCTGTTACTACTACTGCTAATGCTCCAATAATTAATGGTTTTTAAAAAGTTTCTTTTTAGCTTTTTGGGGTTGTTCATTAAATTGACTATCAGTATTTATAGTTTCTGTATATGTTCCTTCTATAGTTTCAATTTCATTATTATTAATATTTTTTTGTCATTTTTCTTTTACCTCTTTTTTTCTTTATACTTTTTATTTTTATTATTCTTTTATGAATCCTAAATGAAGATTTCATTTTTATTCGTCTCTTTTGATATTTTTTTATTATATCTTTATTTTTATGAACGTCAAATGAAGATTTCATTTTTTTCATCTCTTTTTATATTTTTTTATTGTATTCCATTTTTTTATGAATGCTAAATGAGGATCTCTGTAAATATTATACAAAAATAAAGGGCTGACCCAAAAGTATAAAGAAAAAAACCAAGAAAAGATTGATAAAAATTCTTTTTCTTAGTTTTTTTGAATAATTTTTGATGGAAATTCTAAAAAAATGAAAAATATTTCCCAATAAAATCAGCTAACCCTCCCTGTTCTATCAGGTATTTTTGCTAATTTTTATTAAATTATGGGAAATAGCGTGCAGGGCAAATTCGACCCTCACATTTTCAATTCCTCGAAGGGAAAATCTTGTGAACATCAAGTTCTGTTTTAAATTACCGAAGAAGCTTTCGATTTCTATCTTTCTTTTTTTGAGTATATTTTTTTAGTTTCTTCGTTTTTCTAAAAGTAAATGTCTTTGTTTCGCTTTCAACTCTTCATACGTTGGATTATATAGTATTGTTCTATTACCTTTTGCTTTTTGTACATAGGTGTTTTTATTGGACAATCACTACAGTCTTCACATTTGTATTGTTTGAAATCTCTTTTTATATCCGTATTTATCAGTTCTACTTATATATTTTTTCAAAATCTACATATCTATTATTTGCGCATATAAAACTATCACTAAATACATCATATTTCCAGTTTGATGAGTTTTTATGTCTTTTTGTATTTGTTCATCTGTTCTTTTCTCATCATATTATATGGTATTAGTGCCTGATAATTATTTTTCTTCACAGTAAATATAGTTTTCTTCACTTCCGTATCCTGCATCAGCTACTATTGTTTTTGGTTCTATTATTCCTTGTTCTTTAATATTTTTCTATATGTGATTGTAATGTTCTTACATCTGTTGGATTTTGATGTATTGTAAAACCTAATACATATTGATTGTGTGTGCCTACTTGTATATTGTACCCTGCTTTTAATTGCCCATTTTTCATATGGTCTTCTTTCATTCTCATGAATGTTGCGTCTTTATCTGTTTTTGAATAACTATTTCTGTCTTTTAATATTTCTAGCTGATTTTCGTATTTTCGTAGCCTTGGCAGATAGTCTTCTTTTATTTTCTTTGTTATCTTATTGATTACTCGCTTTCTATTTTTGGGGATTTCTTGTATTTCTTGTTCTTCTTTTATCTCTTCTAATACTTCTACTATTTGCTCAACTTCTTTAGATCCTAGATTGTCTATATCTTGTAGTATTTCTCGTGATAACTCTTTTAAGTCTGATAATCCTTTTACTGTTTCTTCTTGTTTTAATTCTTCTTCACTCAAGTTGCTTGCTTCTTCTAGAAATTCTGTTATTTTTTTCTGTTATTTTTTTCTTTGTATCTTTGTGTTGATTTTTTTCCATACAAATGTGTATTTATTCGCATTTGCTTCTATTTTTGTTCCATCTAGATAATATATACTAGGGTCTATAAGTTCTGCATCTATCAATCTCAGTACTATCGCTTTTAAATACTTCTTCTATTAATTCTTTTTTTCTACTCGAAATCTATTTATTGTACGAAAATCTGGTGTTTGTCTTGCAGCTAACCATATCATTGGAAGGTTTTTCCTTACATAGTTTTTCTATTTTTCTTCCGCTTGTTACTTTATTTATATATGCGTAGATTATTATTTTTCAACATCATTTTTTTGGATGATATGAACATCTGCCTCCACCCTTATATGATTGTCTTAGTATTTTTCTCATCTATTCCTTCTACTACTCGATTTATTAGTTTTGATATGTGATTTTTCTTCTATCCAATCAGTTATATCCATTGGTATTTGTAGTTGATTCATGTTATAATTTTTTTATAGGTAACTTTGTTACTCATTTATATCATCTCCTTTGATTTTTTTGGTTTTTGGTTATACTATTATTATATCATGGGGATGATTTTTTTATTTATTAATTTTTAAAAAGAAGTACCGAGTTTTTTCTCGTTACTTCTTTTTTTACTAGTCTTTTAGGGTCAGCCCTTCATATTTTTATAAATTAACTACAAATCTAGTTCCATTAGGTTTTATTATCTATAATTGCTATTTTTACCATTATGTAATTCTACAATTTTTTTGTAATAGATAATCCTAATCCAGATGAATTATCTTCTGTTGTAGTTCGTGATTTATCTACTTTATAAAATCTATTCCATATGTTTATTTTTTTCTTCATCATTTATTCCAATACCATCATCAGCTACCTCGAAAATTATTCTATTTCTTTTTAGCTAAACATACCGTAACTTCAGTTTCAGCATATTTCAAAGCATTTGACAATAAATTATCTATCATACGCATAATCAAAAGCTTCATTGGCATAGATTGATATATTTTTCTTCTATTGTTATTGATAATTTTTATATTTTTGTTATCAAATAAAATTTTATAGTCTTCTAATGTATGTTTAATCTTATCAGATAATTGAAATTTTTTTGTTTTGGTATTTCTAATCTACTATCTAGTCTAGCTAATTCTAAAATTTGATTTATCATAGATGTCATTCTCTTACTCTGTCTTTCAATTGCAGAGAACGATTCTTTCGCTTCTTCTATAGAATCTATATATTTAGATCCATATTCACTTTCTGCCATTATCACAGAAATTGGAGTTCTAAGCTCATGTGATACGTCAGAACTAAATTGACGTTCTCTTTTTGATGAATTTTCTAGTGTTTCTAACATTTCATTAAAAAAACTTTACCTAACTTGTGAACCTCATCGTTTCCTTCCTCTATATAAATTCTCTTACTTAAATCATTACTATTTGCAATAGCTTCAGCTGTTTTTTTGTCATATCTCTTACGGGTTTTAATGAGCTTTTTTTATTATCAAGTAACCACCATACATTATTATCATTATAATAAACGGACTACCAATACTAATTATTATTGGCAATATCCAGCCATTAATATTATTGGTAACTTGAACAATACCTCTCACATATTTTTCCATTACCTAATCTAGCAGAGCTAGTCTCTGAATCATAATATAAATATTTATTATGATTCACATCTTTATACTCAGAAATAGCTCCAAGACTAAAAATCATTAACTTTAAAATTTCTAGGGAACAGATCCCGCGACAAGATTACCATCTTTATCGTAAACAGATAAGGTCACTCCATCTTCATACGGTGTAAATTTATCTGCTCCACTTGAGATTTCTACAACTTCATCTATTAACCTTTTTTTGCCTCACTCTCTACAACACTATCACTAACAAAAAAATGTCCCAATTATTAACGATCCTATTAGTAAAACTATAAATGTCGTATACCATAATGTTATTTTTAAAAGTTAAAGATACCTTTTTAAATGGAAAGAATAATAGTTTCTTATTTTTTTATTTAACAAAGTATCCTAGCCCCCTTTTAGTATAAATAATGGTTTTATCCGTTCCATTATCTAGTTTTTTTCCTAATATTTTTTTATAATTACATCTACTATATTCGAAGCTCCATCATAATCATAATCCCAGACATGATTAAGAATTTGATCGCGACTTAGAATACTCTCTTTATTCTTCATAAGATACTCTAATACCTCATATTCTTTACCAGTTAATCCTATATTCTCACCATTTCTTGTAACTTGTTTTTTTGAGATATCAAGTATAACATCATCAATTTGTATAACATTAGTTGCTAGCCCATAATTTCTCCTCATTAAAACTCTTATTCTAGCAAGTAGTTCATCAAATTCAAACGGCTTAACGATATAATCATCAGCTCCACTATCTAGTCCAACAATTTTTATCCTCTAAAGTATCTTTTTGCCGTCAACATAATTACTGGGGTATTATTTTTACTCTCACGAAGCCTTTCGATAAACTCATAACCATTAACTTTTTGGCATCATTATATCAGTAATAATCAAATCATACTCACTATAACTAACAAAATCTAATGCTTCTCCACCATCGAAACAACTATCTACACTATAATTATTCTTTTTTTAAATGTTTAGTAATTATTCTATTCAAATCGCGTTCATCTTCTACAACAAGAATCTTCATAACAATCTCCTCATACCAAATTTCTACTATATTTTACTTAATTCATTTAGAAATGTAAAACAATAGTTATCAAATTCTATAGAATTTTAGATTTACATTTATTAATAAAGTCAGTATATATTATATAAATGAATTTAAAATGAAAAAAACGACCTAAAAATAGTAATTTATAAAATCACATATCTAAGTCGTTCTCATTACTCCTATTCACTTTCTTCAAGGTTATAAAGTAACTCATACAATGCTTTTGCATCTAATTTTTCTTTTTCTTCTTTACTAATATCTTGAACCAACTCTCCACGGTGCAATACAATTATTCTGTTTCCGTATTTCACCGCATCTTGAATATTGTGAGTTATCATTAAAGCTGTTAAGTTTTTCTCTTCAATCTTTTGTCGAGTAAGTTCCATTATCTTCTTCTGTGTTTTAGGATCTAACGCTGCCGTGTGTTCATCAAGAAGCAAAAGTTTAGGTGTTGTCATAGTAGCCATTAAAAGTGCAATAGCTTGACGTTGACCTCCTGATAATAGCCCCATCTCACTATCTAATCTATCTTCAAGTCCTAAGTCTAAAGTTGCTAGTAACTCTTTAAAAAGTTTTCTATCTTCTTTAGTAGTCCCCGGTTTAAAACCTCTAACCTTACCACGTCGAAGCGCTAATGACATATTTTGCGCAACAGTCATACGAGGAGCTGTTCCATCAAGTGGATTTTGGAAAACTCTACTAATAAATCCAGCTCTTTTATGTTCTACAATATTACTTACATCTTTTCCCTCGATTAAAATTTCTCCACCATCTAACGAGAAAGAACCTGCTAGGGCATTAAGAAAAGTTGATTTTTCCTGCTCCGTTTCCTCCAAGAATAGTAATAAAATCTCCATCTTTAATTTCAAGACTAACATTTTTTTAATGCATGTTGTTCTCTAATAGTTCCAGGAAAGAATGTTTTTATCTATTTTATTTATTTTTTTATAAATGACATATTCTACGCATCCTTTCTCTTAGTTTTTTTAATTTTTAATTGAGGTAAAGTTAAGAATATAGCAATTACTAGAGCTGAAACTAGTTTAAAGTCATTAGCACCAATAATATTTAATTTCAATACTCCAACTAACAACAATCTATAGATTATAGCACCACAGATTACACAAATTAGTCTTGTAGTAAAAGTGACATCTTTGAAAATTACTTCTCCTATAATAATTGCTGCTAAAGCTACTACTATTACCCCAATACCACTATTAACATCTGAATATCCATTATTTTGAGCTAAAATTGCACCAGCTAAAGAAATAATCCCATTGGCAAGCATCAATCCTAAAATCGTCATTGTTTTTGTAGAAATACCTAACGCTGTTGCCATCTTCTCATTATCTCCTGTTGCAATTAAACTCTGACCTAATTCTGTTGAAAAGAATAAAGACATAGCTAAGATAATTAATCCAGAAAGAATAATTCCAACAAGTACAGTATCATAATGAGTTGGTAAGTTTAACCCCTGGATTTTTACTAAAAATCGTATCTTTATTGATTAAACTTAAATTTGGTCTTCCCATAATTCTAAGATTCACTGATAATAATGCAGTCATTGTTAGAATCCCTGCAAGTAAACTTGGTATTTTACAAACAGTAATTAAAAATCCTGTCACAAGTCCCGCTAACATTCCTGCTACTATAGAAATCAGTGTAGCAATAATGGGATTAATTCCATTATGTATACAGATTACGCATACCGCAGCTCTAATGGATACGCACCTTCTGTAGTCATATCCGCAATATTCAATACTCTAAAACTAATAAATAATCCAAGCGATAATATTCCCCACAGCATTCCTTGTGAAATCGCTGAAATAAATAAATCCATTTTACACCTCTTTTTTTCCTAAATTAATATTATATAATTTAGAGCGACTCATAAACAACTATTTATAATATCGATTTTATGAGCCACTCCTTTAACTTTATTTACTACCTATAATGGAGCTGATCCAAAAGTCCTAAATTTTAACAAAATGTATATGATAATTTATAGACGCAGTGGTTTATTGATATCTGAATTCGCTTTAAAAAAGCTTTTTAGATATCTAATAAACTTTGCGGGGGTGACTCGACAAAATCGATTTCTCCGAAATCACGATTTTTTTGAGTCACTCCCATTATTTTTATCCACTACTTTTTGCTTTATCTTTAATTTCTTTTTGGAATTTCTATTCCTAATTGTTTTGCTTTTTGCTTCATTTAGGTAAATTACACCTTCATTAGCAAGAACAATTGGCATATTTTTAGTATCAGCACCTTTTAATACTTTAGCAACTACTTTTGCAGTTTCAATACCGATTTGATATTGATCAACACCTAGTCCTAATAGTCCTCCATCAGCTACCATTGTATCTGCAGATGGGAATACAGGAATTTTTCTTAGCATCAGTAACTTTTACAACTGTTGCCATTGCACTAGCAATTGTGTTATCGATTGGTACGAAGATTGCATCAGTTTGTGAAGCAAGGCTTTCTGTTACTTGTTGGATATCATTTGTGTTCGCTACTGTTGATACTTTAACTTCTAATCCTAATTCTTTAGCTAATTTTTCAGCTTCTTGAGCTTGTTTTACAGAGTTATCCTCACTAGCTGTATAAAGAATACCAACTTTTTTCATATTAGGTAATACTTTTTTCATGATTTCAAGTTGTTGTTTAATTGGAGTTCTATCACTAACACCAGTAATGTTATTTCCTGGTTTATTTTCAGCTTTAATTAATCCTGCTTCAACTGGATATGTAATACCACCCATGATAATTGGTTTGTCTTTTGTTGCATTTGATAATGATAAAGTAGCTGGTGTTGTAATACCTACTAAGATATCATTGTTATCTGTAACTAATTTTTGACCCATACTTGCTAAATTACTTTGATCGCCTTGAGCATTTTGAAGATCAATTTTTAAATTTTTACCTACTTCATATCCTTCTTTTTTCAGTCCATCTTCTAAACCTTTATAGATTTGGTCAAGAGCTGGATGACTAAGTAATTGAAGCACCCCTACTTTAACCTCTTTATTATCAACTTTTTTTAGTTTCTTCACCTTTTTTTACTAGAGAAGAACCCATAACCTAATACACAAACTAATAATACTGCAAATGCTACAAAAAAATTTTTATTTACTTTCACTTTAATAATCTCCTTTAAATTTAATAATATTTTTTTGTAATAAAAATTTTTTTGTAATAAAAAAATTTTAGAAGCGTATCTATACAAAAAGACCACTAGCATAATATCTAGTGGTTCTTTTACTATAATTTTTATAATATAAAAACCACCTAGATATTTCTATGTGGTCTCGATTTTTTTCCATCACAAATAATCCACATAGATACTTACTTCTCATCTGAGAGCCGTATCTATGTTAAAAAGAAACAAGATCGACTCAGTATCTAGTGGCTTTTGCCAACGAATATTTAATTGTAGCGTGTCAACTTGATACAGTTTCATATATCTCTTTTTCTCCTTTGCTTTTTAATTCTTAATTACATTATATCAACAGTTTTTATTGTCAATATATTTTTTTAGAAAAAAATATAAAAATTCTGACAATTCTATATAATTTCTATCTATTTCAATAAAATTTAGTTTATTACTTTTTATTGAAACTCACTATCACTACCTCGAAGTAATTATTTTTTAAAAAAATATTAAAAATATATTAACCCCATTTTATCAATTTTTTTCTGTACTATAAATTATCCTATGAAAAAAATATCTCATTATGAAAACAATGAAAATAAGTCGTTTTTCATAACTGAAATATAGAGATTTTTATAATAGTACAGTAGTTTATTCATTGATTTTACTGCTATATATGGGTGAATTATATTTTTATAAAATATCGAGTTCCTTATGAAAAATAAAATTGAAAAATATATCGTTTTTTTATGAAAATTTTCACTTGAAAATCTATTTTTTTATAAGAGTATGATAGATATATGTTACTTAAAATGAAGTTAGGAGAATTTTTTTATGGATAGCAAGATAGCTATAGAAAAAGAAAAATTATTTAACAAAGGATTTATCACAATAACTACAATTAATTTTTATTGTATTTTTTTAATTTATTATTGTTTTTGTAGTTATTACAGCAAAATATGCAACATCTCAATTAGGAGCTACTGCTGCTCAGGCGGGATTTGCCGCAGGTATTTATATTATCGGAACACTTGTCGCTCGTCTTTATATTGGTAAAAAAATTAGAAATTGTTGGTCGTAAACAAATTTTTTACGTTTTGGAGCTTTAATTTACTTAATCACAACAGCAGCTTACTTAATTTCATCAAACATTATTATCTTAGATACTGTTCGTTTTCTAAATGGTTTTTCTTACGGAACTATTTCTACTGCTGCTAACGCAATCGTTACAGCTTATATTCCTAAAACTCGTAATGGGGAAGGAATTAATTACTACGGATTAAGTACAAGTTTAGCTGCTGCAATTGGTCCATTTATCGGTATGTTACTACTTCCTATTACAGGATTTAATGCGGTAATAATTCTAGCAATTATTCTATCTATTGCTGTAACTGTAGCTTGTTTCTTATTCCCTGTTAAAAATATCGAATTAGATAGCAAACAAAAACAACTTTTTAAATAGTTGGGCACTAAATACTTTTTATCGAATATAAAGTATTATTCATCTCAACAGTAGCATTTTTAATAGGTTTAGCATACTCTAGCGTATTAGGCTTCTTATCTATTTATGCTGATAGTTTAAATTTATCAACAGCTGGAGCATTCTTCTTTGTAGTTTACGCTCTTATTATCACTGCTACTCGTCCATTCGCAGGACGTGTATTCGATGCTCGTGGTGAGAATGCAGTTATGTACCCAAGTTTTGTATTTTTAACTTTAGGTTTATTAATGTTAAGTTTTACAAATGGTAGCTTTATGTTATTATTCTCAGGTGCATTAATTGGTTTAGGTTACGGAACATTCATGTCTAATGGGCAAGCGGTTTGTCTAAAACTCGTTGACTCTACTAAAGTAGGTATCGCACTTTCTACTTACTTCATAGGACTAGATCTTGGTCTTGGATTTGGACCTTATGTTTTAGGTACTGTTCACGGCATTCTATCTTATAGAGGGATATATATTCTTTGTGCAGTAATCACAATTGGTGTAACAGTTCTTTATGCAATGTTCTACAAAGGTAAAGAAGTACCCGTGCTAAAAACAAAAACTAGTCGATAGTAACATTAAAAACTTTTAAATAAGGGAGTGACCTAATCGATTTTTTTCAGAAAGAAATCACGATTTTTTTGAGTCACTCCCTTTTATGTATTTAATAATCATCATTAATAATAAAAGAGGAGTGATACATTATCATTCCTCTTTTTATTTTATTTTTTTCTGGGTAACGTCTTGCAACATCTATTAATTTATCTTCTATAATCTTTTTAGGATTCTCATTAAGATGATAACACATTGCTAAAGAATAGATTAGAACATCTGCTAGCTCATCCTTTATCTCTTGTATATTATCACCTTTTTCGTCCCATTGAAAATGTTCTAATAACTCTGCCGCTTCTATAGAAATACTTTTTAGAAAATCTTTCCAAAGTATCATATTTTTTTCCCAACCTCTTTTTTTCTCGAAACTCTGTTATTATAGTTTTTAATTCTTCCATATTTTTTTCCTTTAGATTAAGTTGTTATTTCTTAAATTATTATATAGATTGTAGAATTCTGCTAGAGTTAAAGTTTCACTTCGTCTAGCTGGTTCAATATCGCTATCTACACAAGCATTTTGCAAATCTTGCTTTTTTTGTCTTTACCATAACTTGAAATTAAGTTGTTAAGTAAAGTTTTTCTTCGTTGAACAAAAACATGAACGAACAAATTTAAAGAATTTAGCATCAGTTTCAAATTCGCGACTTTCTTTTGTCATAATTTTCACAACTGCACTTTCAACATTCGGTGCTGGTACAAAAACTTTTTCGGTACGGTAAATAAATACTCAACATCTGTATAATAATTTAATAAAATTGTTAGTGAGTTATAATCTTTTGTTCCTACCTTAGCATTTAATCTATTAGCAACTTCTTTTTGCATCATAACTACATAACCATCAATTTTTCTCAGTATTTTTCGATTAAATGAGTTAAAATTGGAGTTGTAATATAGTATGGTAAGTTTGCTACTACCATAATTTTTTCACAATCTGACATCTTCTCAGCGATTATTTTATCAACATCAACTTTTTAAGATATCATTATTAATAATCTCAACATTAGGATAATCAGCAAGTGTCTCCGATAAAATCGGTAAAAGTCTACCATCAATTTCAAATGAAATTACTTTTTTTAGCTTTTTTTAGCTAATGCTTCTGTAAGAGAACCAATACCAGGTCCAATTTCTATTACTCCTACATTTTCATTTACTCCAGCTCCATCAACGATTCTATTTAAGATATTCGCATCTATTAAGAAGTTCTGTCCTAGACTTTTTCTTAAATGTAAAACCGTGTTTTTTTAGTATTTCAAAAGTTTTTCTTAGGTGTTCCTATCATTATTTTATTCCTTTACTTATTTTTTTCCATTTCTTCTAATAATCGCTCTTTAGAAATGTTATACATATTAAGTTTGTTTAGTAATTGTTTTTGCATTAGTATATCCTATATTTAATCTTTCACAAAGTTCTTCTCTTAAAACTTTTGAAGTAGTGCCTCCTACTAAACCTAATTCTATCAATATTTCATTACTTATATTATTTTTTTCACCTCATCCATCGGTGTATAATGATTTTTTTATACTGCAATAATATCTTCTTTACTCGCAGCTTCTATTCCAATCTTCCCTTTGCTATCCACGTACTTTTTATTTGAAATATATGCATGTTTTGCCGTAGGGATATTTTTTTCTATAATACTTCTAATTCTTTTTCCAGCATAATCAGGATCGGTTAGAACTATTAGTCCTCTTGTTTTTTTCTAGAAAGATTAAACGTTCTATTTTTTTCTTAGTTAGGGCAGATCCATTAGTTTCAAAATGTATCACAATCTATTGCTTCTTTGACCCTATTGGTGTCATCTCTTCCCTCTACTACTATTATTTCTTTGATTTTTCATTTTATTATCCTTTAAAAAAATTCATCAGTCTATTATAACATATTTAGACAAATTTTGCTCATACTAGCATGAATATTTCAAATAGTTGTGTAGTTCATGTGTAATTTCATGGTGAACTTTATACCTATAACCATCACAAAGAAAAATTCTTTTTAATTCAAATTTATCTTTAAGCTTAATTTTTTTCTAGTGCTTTTTCCTTTTTTTACAAACTAGTATTTCCCAATGTTTTTCAAATTTAACCAGATAACAATCATGGATTTTTATCTTCCCCATATGCTCCAGCAAAAATATAACAGTCCAACAAGGTCTAATAGTATATGCCACCATTTTACTGTTTTTCTTCTTTCTAACAAATAAACCTTCTCACTCTTAATAAGATAATTATATAATTCTTCCATACCTCTCACCTCTTTATACTCATTATAACACAAAAATCCTCTACAGAACAACCTGCAAAGGAAAATTTGTTAATGTATATCTTTTTTTCTTAAAGTTAGCTCCACTTACTTCACTAACTGTTCCAATCGATAGAAAGGCATTTTTGTCATTTCTAAAGACTATTTTTTTTAGTTTTGATTCTTCAATACGAGTAATTACACAAAAGATGATTTTTGTTTCCTGTCCAGAATAGCCACCTTCTCCATGTAATAAAGTTACTCCACGACCTAATCGATCTTGAATTTCTTGACTAATTACTTGGTAATTACTTGTAATAACCATTACAGATTTAGAATCATTTAGTCCCTCAATAACTATATCCATAACTTTAGAAGCTACGAAATAACTTATCATAGAATATAACGCTGCTTCCCATGTGAATACAAATCCAGAAGCTATAAAAATCACAACATTTATTCCAAGAACCATCTCACCTACAGAAATCGGTAGCTTTTTAGTAGCATAGATTGAAAACATCTCACTTCCATCCAATGTTCCACCATTTCTAATAACTAATCCAACCCCTATTCCTAATATTATCCCACCGAAGATACACGCTAAGAATGGATCTGTAACTAGCGGAGGAAAACTATGGAAATAAGATGTTGCAAACGATAAAATAATAATTCCAAAAATAGATGCTATAGAAAAACCTCTACCTATTTGCTTATATCCTAAATACAGAAATGGAATATTAAAAATTAAAATGAAAACTCCAAGCGGTAACCCTAAGTAATGACGGGCAATAATCGACACCCCAATCACTCCACCATCTAATATATTATTAGGAATTAAGAAAAAAATTCTAATCCTGCTGCAAAAATTAATGATCCAATAATTATACTTATATATTTCTTCAAAAAAATCTATTCTACTCTCCATTGATTCTCCTTTTTATTTATTTTTTTGACAAATAGGACAAAAAAATGACTCGAACGACCTTTTATCGTAATATTCTCAACATCATAGTGTGAGGACAGTTTTTTTCCCATATATTTGGTGGAAATTTTTGCATATTCCCTTCTCCTCCATCAGTATGAACATAATCCGAGATTGTAGATCCACCCTCTTTTATTGCTAACTCTAAAATATCTACTAATTCTTTAAATAAACTCTCCTTTTTTTCTTTTTTTGAGAGTTCACTCGCCTTTTGTTAATGGATGAATTTTTTTGACGATATAGTACCTCACAATCATAAATGTTACCACATCCGCAAAAATACATTTCCTTCTAGCAGTAGTACTTTTTATAGGTTGATCTTTATATTTATTTTTCGGCTAATTTTTTTCTAAAAAAATATTTTTTTAGAATTTTTTTATCAAAAGGTTCTGGCGCAAGATTAATAAAAGGTTTAAATTTCGTTATATCTTCAATATATCTAAGCTCTCCAAATCTTCTAATATCACTGTAAACCAGTTTTTTTCTCCAGTTGATAATTCAAAAAAATTACATGTTGATGCTTAAAAATAATTTTTTTATTAGTAATCTCTGCTATATCTTTAACTAGAAAAAAATGCTCCTGTCATTCCAAAATGAGTAATTATATATCCCTCATTTAATGTGAAATATAGATATTTTTCCTCTACGTGATAATTTTTTTCTATTATTTTTTTCCTTTAACATTCTCAGAAAAAGCAACAAATATCTTGCTTTACAATTGCCATTTTGTTTAGTTTATGACTTTCTTTTACAGTATTTGAATATTTTTACATCTAAAATTTGTTTATCTATTACTACTTCTTCTAATCCAAATTTTATATTTTTCAACCTCTGGTAACTCCGGCATAATGTGCTCCTATTTTTTTATAATTACTTTTTTTATTGTAATACAAATAATAAAAATAATTCAAAGATTTCATTTTTACTTAGCTCTATATTACAACTAATTTCTTTGTTTTTTTCGCTTTATTATAGCGTTAGAACAAAATATGTAGTATAATAATAAAGTTAAATATAAAAAGGTAGTTATTAAATGGAAGAAAGAGAATCTAGACGAAAAAGAATTAGTTCAGCCTCATATAAAAGAGGAGGACGCTCTCCTAAAAAAAGAGGTTTTAAAAAAATATTATTTACAATTTTAGCATTATTCTTAGTTGGAACTGGAGCGTTTGCTGCTTATACATTCCATAACTTCTCAAATTCTGCTAAAAAAAGGTTATAAAAATGTAGACTATCTAAAAGAAGTTGATCCTAACTTTAAAAAAATTCTCAGTTTTAATTTTTAGGTATTGATATGAATGATGATCGTAAAGCACAAGGTCAAACTCGTGAAGACAGTAGAACAGACTCTATGATTTTAGCAACTATCAATAAAGATAAAAAACGTATGGATATGGTTAGTATCCCTCGTGACTCTCTTAGTTTAATGAGAGAAAAAGATGATGAAAACAACAATAGTGCTTATTTCTACGACAAAATTACCCATGCACATGCGTATAATGATGTCAAAGGAACGACTAATGCAGTAGAAAACTTGCTAAATACTCCAATTAACTTCTATGTATTAATTAACTTTAAAGCATTTGTTCAAACTGTTGATGCCTTTGGTGGTATTGATTTATACGTTCCTTTCGATATGGATGAGCAAAATGCTAATGGTGAAGAAAATACGATTAAACTGAAAAAAGGGTGGCATACTTTAAATGGTGAACAAGCCCTTGCCTTTGCTCGTAGTAGATATTACGATAGTGATATTGAACGTGGTCAACGTCAACTTCAAGCTATTCATTCTCTTATTGATAAAGCGAAGAGCTTAAATGCCTTAGCAAAAATCAATGAAGTTATTAATATAGCTGGAGATAATGTAGAGCATAATTTATCAACAACTCAAATCTCTACAGCAATTAAAATGTTCCTTAATGAGGATATGAAAATCGTATCTCATAGAATTGAAGGTTATGACATTTATTATGGTGGTGTCTACTACTACTATCCAAGACCACTGTCTTTACTTTATGCATCTTCTGCATTAAGAAATAATCTAGATTTACCTTTACAAAAGGCTACAGATTTATTAAACATCTACTATCAAGGTCATATCTCTATAGGACTTAAACAATATAGAATTAATAATTTACGTTTAGTGCAAAATTATCCAATTTCTAATCTTACGGTTATGTCACCAGAAGATTCATTATTAAATCTTCCTGAACGACTTACATCAGAAGATTTGAAAAATGACATTACTGTTAGTAACGAAAATCGTCCAGATGAGACAACTAATAATACTAATAATGGCAGCAATAATATAAACAATAACTCTGCTAGCAATACAAAAAAACAATAGATAATCAAAATACTGAAGTTAATAATAATCAGAATAAATAATATCCCATCAAAAAAACTATTTTTTTGATGGGATATTATTTATTTACTGAAAAATTTTACATTTACAGTTCCAGTTTTTTTGAAGATGTGAATAATTGTTTCTTTTTTTATTAGAGCTATTTGTAAAATTTGATTCTTCATCACTTAATTCAGCTATAATATCACCTTCTGTCGACTTAAGAGTAATAGAATTATTTGCAGTAAGATTACTTAAAATAATATTACCAGTAGTTGTTTTTAAGTTAATATTATCTGAACTTTCACTAGGAAGATTACTTACCTTAATATTTCCTAGTTCATTAGTTATATTAATATCTTTTTATTGTTGATGATGACAAATCTGTATCTCCTATTTTATTATCAACACTAATATCTTTTAAATCATTAATATTATTTAATTTAACATTTCCTGTAGCAACATTAATTTTTTTAGAGAATTATTTTTTTACTATTTAAGTTATCTATATTTAAATTTCCAGTTGCTAATTTAATATCAGCATCTGAAGCTGAAATATTAGTTATATATACATCACCTAGTTCACTATTAATTATAAGAGATTTAATATCTAGATTCTTGATAAAATAATCTCCTATTTTATTAACTAAATTGATATCGATATTAGAAGATTTAGGTATTTTTTTATAATAAGTTTTCTTTTTTTCAGTAAAGAAATTAAAATTAATACCCACAATATTTTTTTATTTTTCTTTTTATAGATAACTTATTTCCTATGTGCTCTATATTAACTTTACGTTCTAGAGCAGTATAGTATTCTATTTCCATATTTTTTTAGAAGCAGTATTCTCTTCTATGGTTACATCAGAATCAATAATATCTAAATCTAAATTTTTTTAACATCATTAATTGAGACAGTATAATTCTTTTTTCTAAATTAGAAGAAAAATCTAGGTACATGACCATTATTTAAGTAAGTTGCTAATCCTATCAATACTAGTCCAAAAAAATTATAAAACTAATAGAAATTTTTTTATAAATTTATTCATTTATATACACCTCTTTTTTTGAAAATCTTCACAAAAATTGTTCTGATGTTTATACCATTTTGACGTGATTTTTTTATATTTTTTTATCAACCAGTTAATACCAATTAAACCAGCCCCTGAAATAACAAATCCAAATCCTAAAGTATCTAAGAAATACGAAATATTTCTTTCGTAAATAAGATAAAATGGGGATTTTTAATATTAATAAGATTCCACCAATGAAAATAGCTATAATAGAAAATACAATACTAAATATTATAGATAGAATAACTATAAAAAGACTAGCGACTAGAGAAAATATAATTATCCAAGCAGGAAATAATAATACGATATTAATAAAGCCGAGCTCTCGTGGTATAAACCTCCATACTAGTTTTGTTTGTTTTTTCCCAATATTATGTTCATCTAAAATCTGATCGACGATGATATTAATATCCCCTAATTGCGATACAGCTTCTTCTTCACTTAAGCCCTCATCAATACGATCATCAATCATTTCTTCGAAAAAATTGAGTGTTTTATATATCTCTTTTGGCGATAAATATGGTTTTAATTTATTTCCCAAAAGAGCGCAAAACTGTGTCTTATTCATATTTTTTTCATCTCCTAATATATATTTATGTGCATTACTTATTACTTTCCAGTCGATAAGAAATTCCTGAATTTTTATTGAGACCAACATCTGTAATTTTATAATATTTTTCTTAGTCTACTATTATGTTCTACCGAATATGAGGTAACACAATCGTTTTGCTTCCAAGCGTTTTTAAGATTGGATATAACGTTGATTCCGATATAGGAATTACATTTGAAACATCTTTTATAATTTTTATACCCATATGATTCAGAATTACGTAAAGTAGCAAGAACACATATTTCCAATAAACCTCTTTTTTTAATTGAGCTTCCATACAAATATCTCCTTTCACATAATACTATACATTACATAGTATAATTTGTCAAGTAGTATAATGAGAAATATATTCTAATTATTGACATTTTTATTTATAATACATCATAATTAATATAGTAAATTCAGCAAATTATAAATTACAAAGGAGGTACTATGGCGAAGAAATTTATTACAATCAAAGAAGATTCATACGATGAATTCGTTGAAAAAAAATCTACATTTATTACTCATCTAATTAGAATCAATAGCGAAGAAGAAGCTAGGGAATTTATTCAAAAAATGAAGAAAAAACACTACGATGCTACTCATGTTTGCTCTTGTTACGTATATGGCGATAATAATGAAATAACTCGTGCTAACGATGATGGTGAACCAAGTGGAACTGCTGGAGCTCCGATGTTAGACGTACTAGTAAAAAAACGAAATAAAAAAATGTCTGTGCCACAGTCATAAGATATTTTGGTGGGACTAAACTAGGAACTGGTGGTTTAGTTAGAGCCTACGGTGGTGGTGTAATTAATGCTCTAAAAAATGCAACATTAGTAGAAAGAAAAGATGCATTTGAAGTGAGATTAGAACTTGATTATAGTCTTAATGGAAAAAAATAGAATATGAAATTGGAAAAAAACTAACTTTATCGTGAATAATTTAGAGTATACCGACAAAATCGTTTATACAATCTATGTAATGCAGGAAGATTATGATAACTTTGAAAATTGGATTGCTAACCTAACAAATGGGCAATTCAAAATTCTATCATCTAAAGAGAAACAACTTGAATTTGATATTAAATAAAGATAAGAAGGAAGCAGAAACCAAATTAAACGGTCTCTTATTCCTTCTTAGTTTATTTTTATTCTTTCTTGAAAAATTCTTCTATCCATGCTTTTTAAATCAACTATCGCCTTTTTTTACAATTTGTTCTTTATCATTAAATGCTAAATCTAGTCCTTCTACTCGTAAAACTTTAATTTTATCTATTCCTAGCACACCAAATATACCTCTAACATACTGAACCGCAAAGTCTAAATTTGTATATTGAATATGCTTATCAAATTCCCTCCACTAGTTATAACAAATGTTATTTGTTTATCAGAATTATCCAATCCTATTAAAGATTCTACTTCACATTTAAATGTCTCATTTACAATTACAATATTATCTATATAATCTTTAAATTTTGACACTACATTAAAAATTATGAAGTGGCATATAAATAAACACTGCTTCAGCGCCTTTCCATTGTGCTAATAACTCTTTTTGTCTAAGTTTATCAAGTTGTTCTTTTTCTGTTAAATGTACTCCTTCATAATTAAACATAAACTTATCCATTACTGGAATATGTAAACTTGGGTCGTATAAATTAAGGTTTTTCTATATTTTTGAACCCTTCTTCTCTTAATTTATCTTTTTCCTACATTAGCTAAGATATTTGATATACGATGTTTTTCCATCATAGTCTGGATGACACATAATCTGTAAAAATTTTTCATAACTCACCTCTAAATAGTAATTACCAATCATAAAAAAAGCTTCCCAACTATAAAGTAATTGGGAAGTTGTGATTTTATTTAAACTCGTTGTAAATTGTGTTTATAGTTTTTTTATAATCATTATTATGAACACCTACAATAATATTAATTTCGTCATTAGTCTGTGAAATTAATGCGATATTTACCCCTGCTTCCCCTAAAGCTTTGAATAATCTGCCCGATAAACCTTTTGTATTTTTTTCATTTTTTTCTCCTACTGTAGCAATAAGTGAAATTTCATGAGTAACATTAACCTCATCAGCTTCTAAAACTGCTTTAATTTTTAGCAACTAACTCATGAATAAATGGTCTAACATTACCTGTTTCTACAACTACAGAAAATGAGTCTATTCCACTTGGAATATGTTCAATACTAACATTGAAATCTTCAAATATTTTAAGTGCTTTACCTATTAATCCAACCTCATTTGCCATATGACGTTTTTTAATTGTAATAATTGAGAAATCTTTTTTCCCTGCAATACCAGTTACTATTTGTTTTGCATCAAGGTGCTTATTATCAGAAATAATAGTTCCTTCTGCAGTTGGATCATTTGTATTACGAATTTGAATTGGAATGTCTTTATCACGAACTGGGAAAATAGCCTCCTCATGAAGAACGCTAGCACCCATATATGAAAGTTCACGAAGTTCTGTGTAGCTTATAACTTTAATTTCATGTGGATTTTCAATAATACGTGGGTCTGCCATTAAAATACCTGATACATCCGTCCAGTTTTCATAAACACTAGCATCTGCAATATTAGCAACTATCGCACCACTAACATCTCCTCCTCCACGAGTCATAATTTTTATTTCACCATTAGGACGACTTCCATAAAATCCAGGAATAAGTAGACGATCATATTCTTTCACTACAGCATCAAAAGCTGCTTGAGTTCTTTCAAAATCAATTTCACCTTGATAATTGTAAAAAATTAAATCTTTAGCATCCACAAAATGATACCCTAAATACTCAGCCATCAATAAAGCTGTTAAATATTCTCCACGGCTTACTAAATATTCCTCATCGATTCCTTTACTAATCTCTGCTTTTTAATTTAGCAAGTTCCCCTTCGATATCAAATTTTTAAGTTTAATTCATTTTTTTATAGCAATAAACTTATCTTCAATCATTTTAAAGATATTGTCAAAGTTAATATTGTATTTAGTATGTGCATAGCATAAATAAAAGTAAGTCTGTTACCTTATTATCTTCTTTATTCGCTTTCCCTACAGCACTAACTACAACAAAACGACGTGCATCATCAAGCTCTACAATACTTTTTAACTTTTTAAATTGTTCCGCACTCGCTACCGAGCTTCCTCCAAATTTTGCTACTCTAACCATCTTAACTCCTTTTTTTCTAACTTGTTATTTGTATTTTTATATCTATAATATATTATATAACTATCCGTAAAAAAATCAATAAATTTTTCTGAAAAAAATCTAAAATTTATTTTTTTAATAATCATTTTATTCTTTATAACAATTATTTGTGAAACTTGGCAACAACAAACTTACTATCTTTATCTTTTTACCTCAGCAACTAAATCAGATAGCTGTTTTTAATGAAATTTCTTTTGTTTTTTTACATAGTAGTTATCTTTATATTTCTCAACACTCTCTACTAATCCACCAAATAATTCAACCGACGAACGTATTAAATAATTTCTTCTAGTTAATTCCTCAGAATAAGTTAAGTCATTATTTATTACTACATCAACTCTAGCTGCCCCTTCATTAATATCTACAATATCCTGAACAATAGCGTTTCCTGTAGGTAATTTCCCTGCTCCTTGACCATAAAATTTAAGTTCACCAATAAATGATCCATCTAAGGTAATGATGTTATTATTTAAAGGAACAGCCGCTTCTTGAGATTCTTTTCCAAAAATAGAAAGCATTACTGAAGTCTCATACTTTCCGCCTTCTACATTAGTCTCTCCTATATACTTAACAGCTAAATCATATTGTTTTTAAATAGTCAATATCATTTTTTTGTAATATTTCTCATAGAGTATGTAGGAAAGTTTGGATCGACGTGAATGTCAAATGCAAGTGCATTACTTAAAATAATTTTTATTAACTACATCCCCACCATCAACGTCAGCACTAGGATCCGCTTCAGCATAACCTGAGATCTTGTGCAGTTTTTAATGTAGATTCAAATTCTTGATTATTTCTATACATATTATCTAGAATAAAATTACTTGTTCCATTAAATATACCATAAACACGTTTTACTTCATCAACACGTCTAGTTCTTTCTAAGTTTACAAGCCAAGGTATTCCACCACCTACACTAGCTTCAAAAAAATAAACTTCACTTCGTTTTTCTCTGCTAATTCTATAAACTCATCTAAATATTTAGCTGCTACTGCTTTATTCGCTGTAACAACATGCTTTCCGCTCTCTAAAGATCTTTTTATAAATTCATACGCAGGATTAATTCCTCCAAGACACTCAACAACTACTGAGATTTCCTTATCGTTAATAATTTCATTAATATCATCTGTAGCTAAATGCATTTTGTCACGACTTCTCGCAAAAAAACACTTTTTCACTTCAATTTTTCTTTAATTCGTCTGTATTTCCATTTGTTATTATATCGTATACTCCACTACCAACAGTTCCATATCCCAAAAATAGCAACTTTCATAAAATTTATTTTCCTCCTTGAAAGTATTTTTTTCTTACATAATTAAAAAGTTTAACAAGTATTTTTTTCGATGTCAATAATTTAACACTTATAATTTTTCAATCAATTTCAACTTTTTTTCAATTTTTTTGACTGTTTTTTTATAACCATTTTTTTGGTGTAAAATTAAAGTTATAAAAAAATTAATCAGGTTCTTTTTGTAAAAAAACACTTGTATTTTTTTATAGAGAACATTGTATCATATATACAACGATAAAAGCAAGGAGATTTTTAAATGATTTACGAAAGTACAAGAGATATTAATAGAAAATTAAATCCTAGTGAAGCTATTCTTCAAGGTTTGAGTGAAGAAGGTGGACTTTTTCGTTTTAAGAGATTTAGGAAAAAAATAAATTAGATTTAGAAAATCTAAAAGGAAAAAAATTATTATGAAGTAGCTGAAGCAGTGCTACGACTTTTTGTTGATTTTTAGTGATGAAGAAATAAAAAAATGTGTCGAGGAAGCTTATAGAGGTAAATTCTCTCATGAAAATATTACTCCTCTTGTAGAATTAAAGGATAGTCATGTCCTTGAACTGTTTAACGGACCTACTAGTGCATTTAAAGATGTTGGGCTATCACTTCTTCCACAACTTACAAAAAAACTGCACTTACTAAAGTAGAAGATAAAAATGATATTCTTATTTTAACTGCAACTAGTGGAGATACTGGTAAAGCCGCCTTAGAAGGTTTTAAAGATGTAGATAGAACTAAGATAATGGTATTTTTATCCAAATGACGGTGTGAGTACTGTACAAAAAAAACACAAATGCAAACTCAAGAAGGTAAGAATACAAAAGTTTGTGCAATTCACGGAAACTTTGATGATGCTCAAAGTGGAATTAAAGAACTATTTGTAGATGAAGAATTCAAAAAAAGAATTACTTTATAAAAAAATATTAAGTTATCAAGTGCAAACTCAATCAATATCGGACGCCTTATCCCACAAGTAGTTTACTATGTTGTTTCATACCTAGACTTAGTAAATACAAAACAAAAATTAAATTAAATGATAAAGTTAACTTCGTTGTACCTACAGGTAATTTTTGGTAATATTCTTGCTGGTTACTATGCTGAACAAATTGGTTTACCAGTAAACAAACTAATCTGTGCAAGCAATAATAATAATGTACTTTATGACTTCTTAACTACTGGTGTTTATGATAAAAATAGAGACTTCTTAAAAACAGTATCACCAAGTATGGATATCTTAATTTCTAGTAACTTAGAGCGTCTACTTTACTACATTAGTGGTTGCGATAATGCATATATTGCTAAACTTATGAAAGACTTAAAAAGAAACTGGTCGCTTTGAAGTTACTGGTGAAGTATTAGATAAGATAAAAGACAAGTTCCAAGCTGGATTCGCTGACGATGAACAAACTAAAGAAACTATTAAAACTATCTATGAGAAAGATAACTACCTATTAGATACTCATACTGCTGTGGCTTATAAAGTTCTTCTTGATAATTTAGATAGTAAACATGCTAGTATCGTATTATCAACAGCATCTCCATATAAATTCACAGAGAGTGTTTACTCTTCTCTATTCAAAACTCAAGATGAAGACGAATTTACTCTTATGAACAAACTTCATGAGCAAACTAAAGTTGTTATTCCTGAAAATTTAAGAGATCTTGATAAAAAGAAATTAAACATAAAGATGTAATTAATAAAGAAGACATGAAAAAAAATACATTTTAGAGAAACTAGGTGATTTATAATGGTAAGCGTTCGTGTACCAGCCACTTCTGCAAATGTCGGTTGTGGATTTGATAGCCTTGGTGTTGCATTAACACTTTACACTACATTTAAATTCGAAAAAAATTAGACAGCGGGCTTGAATTCGTCGGATTTGAAGAACGTTTTTCAAATGAAAACAATCTAGTTTATCAAACATTACTAACTACACTAAAAAAATTAGATAAAGAAATTTCAGGTGTCAGAATATCAATTAATAATGATGTACCGATTAGCCGTGGTTTGGGTAGTAGTTCTACATGTGTAGTAGCTGGAATATATGGTGCTTACTTATTAACTGACACGCCTATTGATAAACAAGAAATCTTTACAATAGCTAATGAAATTGAAGGGCATCCTGATAATGTTTCACCTGCTATCTTCGGAAGCTTAAGTTCATCTTGTACTACCGATAGTAAAGAAGCGGTAACTGTAAGATACGAGGTAGATGAGAGATTCAACTTCTTAGCTTTAATTCCAAACTTCGAAACTTCTACTGAAGAAGCTAGAAAAGTAATGCCAAAAGAAATTAAACTTCAAGATGCAATCTACTCATTATCACGTATAGGATCAGTTATTAAAGCATTTGAAACTTATGACTTAGAACTTCTTAATAAGGTTATGGGAGATAAAATCCATGAACCTTACAGAAAAGAAATAATACATGAATATCACGAAGTTAGAGAAATTTGTGAAAAAAATTGATAGTTCAGCATTTTTTTCATTTCTGGAAGTGGTTCTACATTAATGAATATCGTTAGCGATACTAACAATATAGAAAAAAATAAAAAAACTGAACTTGCTAAATTAAAAATACAACTGGCAAGCAATCTTATTAAAAGTTGATAAAGAAGGAACAGTAGTTCTAAATTAATATGTTAATAATTTTTTTGAACTTCTTCTTTACTCAAAGAGGAAGTTCTTTTTAAAATAATTTTTTTACAAATAAAGGAGAAATTTATTATGCAAAAAAATCAAGAGTAGCCGTACTTGGGGCAACAGGAATGGTAGGTCAACGCCTATTAGTATTATTAGAAAATCACCCATACTTTGACGTAGTCAAATTAGCAACATCACCTCGTTCTGCTGGTAAAAAAATATGGAGAACTTATGGAAAGTCGTTGGAAGTTAGACCAAGCGCTTCCTGAATATACTAAAGAGTTAGTTGTTGAAGACTTATATAAAATTGATGAAGTTTCTGAGGGAATTGACATGGTATTTTTGTGCAATCAACCTTGATAAAAGAAGCTTTAATCAAACTTGAAGAAGACTATGCTAAACGTGAAGTAGTTGTTGTTTCTAACAACTCTGCAAACAGAAATAAAGATGATGTACCGATGATCATTCCAGAAATCAACTCAGCTCACCTAGATGTTCTTCCTGCACAAAGAGAACGTCTTGGAACTAAAAAAGGGTTCATCGTTACAAAAACCGAACTGTTCAATTCAAAGTTATGTACCTATCTTTGAAGCAATTAAAGAGTACGGTGTTAAAGAAGCTTCTATCTGTACTTATCAAGCTATCTCTGGAAGCGGAAAAACTTTCAATGAGTGGCCTGAAATGATTGAAAACATCATTCCTTACATTGGAGGAGAAGAAGAGAAAAGTGAAAAAGAACCACTTAAAATCTTTGGTAAAGTAGTTGATGGAAAAATCGTTCCAGATAACTCAATGAAACTATCAGCACAATGTATTCGTGTTCCAGTTCTTGATGGACACCTTGCTTGTGTATCATTCAATTTAGAAAATGACCCAGGATTAGAAACTTTAGTTGAAAAAATTAAAAACCATGTTCCTAAAATTGCTAAACATGAATTACCACTAGCACCAACACCATTCATTAAATATTATGAAGAGAATGATCGTCCACAACCGGTTCTAGATCGTGATAACGAAAAAGGTATGCAAATTACTGTAGGCCGTCTTCGTGAAGATAATCTATTCGATTATAAATTTGTAGGACTTTCTCATAATACATTACGTGGAGCAGCTGGTGGAGCTGTATTAACTGCAGAACTAATTAAAAAAATTAGGATACTTAGATTAATATTATAAAATAATACTCCAGGAGAACTTCTCTTGGAGTATTTGTTATTATTAGTCTCTTAGTTTCTATTTTACTATTTCTCTCAACTTTACTTTTTCTATTTTTCTTTTTAAAGACAATGTGCATGCATCAGCAGTTGCAATTGACTCTAGAGCTGCGACACCATTTAATAGTTTTTTTCATATTCTTTTTGATACTTTTTTCTCCATTTAAAATGTTATGCAAATACAACATTTCTTTATCTATACAGCTTTGTAACCAAAGTGGACAACGTATATTAGGATTTCCATAAGCTATTCCTCCATCCATTCCTCTACCTGTATAAATAGCCGTTCTGTCATCATCTTCTTCTTTTGATTCATGGATTAAGAAATAACTCTCTTTTTCTCCTACTACTCTTAAAAGTACCTTTAGTATTATATAAATCTAATTTTATAGCTCCTTTTTGTACCTTCTATAAGGACATAATGTTCACCCCATCTAAATGCATTCCCATATTCAAGTACTGCATATCGTTTATTAGAAAATTCCAGATTAACTATTAAGAAATCATCTTCATCACCAAAATTTTCACCGACATGACATACATTTCCGCCTATCATAGTTACTTGCTCCGGTAGACCATCCATAATAAATTGAATACAATCAAGTTCATGAATGTGATGGTATAAGTGTCCTCCAGACTGTGATCGAATTTTTTTCCAAGAAACAGTTTCTTGTTTTTCTTCCCATCCTGTTCTTGCAGCATGACAAAATATTACATCTCCTATTTTCCCTTGCTTAATCAATTCTTTTGCGTGACGTACTCCATTAAAAAAGTTCATAATATGACCTGCCATAAAAATCACATTATTTTCTCTGCAAGTTTCAACCATAGCCTTACAATCTTCATACGATAAAGAAATTGGTTTCTCACAAAACACATGTTTTCCATTTCTAGCCGCTAACACTACAGGTTTACGGTGTAAATTACTAGGTGTCGCTACAACAACGCAATCTACATCATCTAGACCTACCAACTCTTCCAACGATGAGCAATTCTTTGCACTAAGTTCCTTAGAAACTTTCTCTCCATTTTCCGGATCAAAAACTGCAGTCACCTTCGCATCTTTTATTTTCTCTAATGAACGCGCTAAGTCTGCACCAAAATAACCTGTTCCAACAATTCCATAATTTGTCATAATAAAATCCTCTTTTCATATTCCTAAATAATTAAGAAATAATATTCTATTCCCTTATATTTATTATACAACTTACTAATACAAATTTAAAGATTTATTTTCTGTTCATTTTTAATATAAATTTAAATCTTTAAATGCAAATCTGATATATTTCATTTACTAACTTAATTTTTAAACATAAAAAAACCCTAAGGACACCTCCTTAGGGTTTGGTAATATTAAATTATTTAACGTCTAGAACTTGTCTACCTTTGTACATACCAGTTTTTCTATCAACACGGTGACCCATTACGTAGTTACCAGTTGTTGCATCGATAGTAATTGATGGTGCAGATAGTTTTTTGTGAGTTCTTCTTTTTCTTTTAGCTGTTTTTTGATGTTCTTCTAAAAAGGAACTGCCATAGTTAATTTCCTCCAATTATTTTTAAATAATTCTTATTGTTCTTTAAATAATCCATTAAGAGCCGCAAATGGTGATTCTTTCTTTTCTTTAACATCAGTTAAAGACTCTTCAGAAACCACTTCCCAGTCATTACCAGAAACCATTTCTAACTCTTCTTCATCAGAAGTAGTTATTGGAATATTTAAAATTATAAGCTCATTCACTAAAGGTGTTAAATCAATATACATATCCATTAAATTAACATCGAATACCTCTTCACCTGCAAATACAGATTTATCAACGTATTCTTCTCTCTCTTCGATTTCAAATGGAACAACAACTTCTTTTAGTGTTTTTTTCCTGAAATCATTTCGAAGTTACCTTTAATTAATAGATCGGCATAGATTTTTATCTTGTCCACCTCGAGTTAATTTTTCCACTAACAACAACGTCTCTAATATCTTTTTAAAGAGCTATCATAGTGTGCTACTTTAACATTTATATTTTTCTTCAAAAAAACAAAAGTATCACTATTATTTTTTTGAATAACGAAGATCTTAACCATTTCATTAAATATCACCTCATAAACACATTATTTATTATATATCTTTTTAGTTTAAGATGTCAACAAAAAAAGTTGACTCTTTTTTTATATTTTTTTAGTTCATTAAATATTTTTAGTATATTCGATAACGACATTATAAATCCTACAAAAAAATTGTTAACTTAGCTGTTAACACCATAAATGGCGCCATTGTTTTTTTGTGATTATTTGCACTAAAACCTTTAATTATTTTTTTATCGCTAAAGGAATAGTAACTAATACTAATAAATTATACCATGAAACATATTTTATAACAGCGAATACTATGTTTAGCAAATACACTACTACAAAACTGCTTGCCAAAGTTTTTTTATCGCATTATTTCTTCCTACTAATATTGCATATGTTCTTCTTCCTGATTCTTTATCATTATCTAAATCACGGATATTATTCGCTAATAAAATTGCTCCAATCATGATAAATAACGGCAGTGAAACGACAATAATATCGGTATTAACATAGCCAGTTTGAAAATAAAATGATAAAGCAATAATTATTGTTCCCATAAAGAAACCAGAAACAACTTCTCCAAATGGGGAATAAGCTATAGGATACGTTCCACCTGTATAGAAATACCCAGCAAGCATACACACTAAACCGACTAATAGTACATAGACACTAGTCATGAATGTTAAAATTAATCCAAGTACAAATACTAGTGCATACAATACCAAGGCTCCTACCATAACCTCTTTTGGACTTAAATTCCCTTTAACTATCGAACCAGAAATTCCTTCTGAATCGACCTTATCTAACCCATGTTTGTAGTCATAATACTCATTAAATAAATTAGTTGCCGCTTGAATCAACAGACAAGCAAGTAAAAACAACATAAATTTTAAAATTGAGAAGTTACTCTCGTATCCTAAAGCATATGTTGCTCCAAATAACACTGGTGCTATCGATGCCGGATAACTATGTGGTCTTGTACACATAAAAAAACTCTATTAATTTACTTTTTATTCACAACATCCTCCAAGTTAACTTTTTTTCTTGACTATTATATCATATTTTTTACAAAGCATTGATATTAAAAATTTCTAATTTATTCACAAATACATAATATAGCGTTTTTCAGTATTTTTATGTTATAATAATTGTACAGAAAAATTATATTATTTGGAGGTTTTCCCCAATGAAAATTGCATGGATTGGAACAGGAGTTATGGGTGAAAGCATGGCAAGTCATCTTATGGATGCTGGTCATGAACTTTACGTTTACAACAGAACAAAGAGTAAAACTGACAACTTAGTAAGTCGCGGAGCTAAACTTCTTAGCGAAGTAAAAGATGCCCCTAAATTTGCAGACGTAATCTTTACCATTGTAGGTTATCCAAAAGATGTTGAAGAAGTTTATTTAGGAGAAAATGGACTTATTACAACCGCTAAAAAGGACAAGTATTTGTCGATATGACTACTTCTTCTCCAAGTCTAGCGGAAAAAATTAGTAATGAGTTTTTAAAAGTTGGCGCATATGCACTTGATCTTCCTGTTACAGGAGGAGATGTTGGAGCTAAAAATGCTACATTATCAATTATGGCTGGTGGGGACAAGAAAGTATTTGAAGAAATTGTTCTTCCATTAGTTGAAAAACTAGGTAAAAACATCACATATTTCGGTGAAGCTGGTAAAGGGCAATATACAAAACTGGCTAACCAAATAGCAATAGCTACTACTATGATTTCTGTTGCAGAAAGCTTTAAATTCGCTAAAGAAGTTGGTTTAGACTTAGACTCGTTCTTCAAAACAGTATCTACTGGATCAGGTGGTAGCTTTTCAATGACTTCATATGGGCCTCGTATCTTAAACGGTGATTTTAAACCAGGATTTTTCACTCACCACTTTATTAAAGATATGAAACTTGCTTTAGAAGAATGTGAAAAAATGAATATCAAACTTCCTGGGCTTGAGACAGCGTACAAAAATTTATAACGAATTAGAAGAAGAAGTAAGAAATACTAATGGTACTCAAGCTATTTCTAAATGGTATAACCTATAATTAATAGAAAAAAACTTTCAGAGTAATTTATCTACTCTGAAAGTTTTTTTATATTTATTCTGCCACCTATAGTAATCATTTTAGAATTTATATCATGCCCTACTTCACTTGTCTTAGCTACGGGTAAATCTTTATCTATAAAATCTTTGACTATACTATAAATATCATTTTTTTATTATATTTTTTTCGATATTAGTAAAAAGTTCCAAGTAATAAACCTGAAATTTTTATCAAAAAAACACCCATTTGTTTTTAATTGAGTTAGATGAGTAATTAATGATTCTACTGTTGTACCTAGTCCTTCTAAAAAAATAATACTCTATTTTTCTAAATCTGGAAAATACTGAGTGCCTGCTAGTTTAAGAAAACACCTAATATTTCCACCTGCAACTATTCCACTAATTTCTTCACCTTGAAAAAAATTCCATGATATATTTGTTAAATCTGGTTCATTATACATCACTGTTTTTCTTAAAAACTATCTCTTATATTTTTCATTTCCAATAATATTCAATACTTGGTATAAATATGTAGGTTCCCCTGTTTTTAACCGTTATTGCATTTAATACTACACTTAAATCACTATATCCAAAAAAATAGTTTAATATTCTTTTTAATAATATCATAGTCTAGATAATCTAATATTTCATTAGAAAGATCTCCACCAGAAATATCAAAAAAATTGCCTTTATACTTTTATCACTAAAAAAATTCATTAGCTCTTCACTACGTATTTCTACACTAGCACTTCTTCCAAATTTATCTTTATATAAATAGTTACTATAAACAGGAACTAAGCCTAGACTTTTTAATATTTCTTCTAATTTATCTAATTTAATTTTTATCTTCCCTAGCTTTGCCGTTAGAACAAACTACTAAAAGCTACTTTATTATTTATCTCTAACATATTAGTTTAGTTCTATACTCTCTATATAGTATTTAGAGCGAGATTCTCCACCCTTATATTGCTTGTCGTTTAATCGCAGTATATATTTACCTGCAACACTATTTAAAGATGAATTTTTAATTGGAACTATTAATCTATCCCCTTCAGTAGTCCAACTACTTTCATCAGTTGGAGTAAATTGAGTTGCACCACCAATTCCTCCCATTCCTGTTATATAAACTTTATCTTTTTTAAAGAATACTGTCTCTCCTAACACAAGAGAATTATTATACTTATCTTCATTACCTGAATAACTATCATCTACTTCTCTATATTTTATATTTTTCAGTGATGGTACATCTTTATAAACATCTTCTGCACTGTATGTATCCTTGTAAGCTGTATTATAAACATCCGTTAATTCAGCCAATGACATTTTAGTTACATGATAATCCTTACCACTGACAGTGACATTTTTATCTATATCAACTAAATAACCAAATAATGCTACTGGCTCTAACTTTCTTCCCCCATGAGTTACAAAGAAATATTTTTTTAAGAATTTCTTTTGCTGCAGATTTATTATGATCAGTATTCTTTAGATTTAAATCAGTCCATTTTAATTTATCATTGCTATTAACTTTAGAACCTATCTTATCCAAGTCATCTCCTGTAGATTTTAGTTTCCCTCCATCTACCTTATAAGAACCGATAATTCTATTGATATCATTCATTTTACTATCAGCAAAATATCCACCTAAGCGAAAATAAATTTTTATCATACCCTTCACTATTATCAACCGCATAACTTACAGTAGGTGCATATTTTTTTAAGTATATCCACAACTGCTTGAGATAAGTGCAACTCTGAATTTAATGCATCAATATCATTTAATGTTGAAATTTTTTTCAATAATAATTGTTGTTTCTTTACTAAGCTGCTTCCCATCTACACTTCCTAAGTTCGCACTATTGTTTGTAGCTGAACCATCTTGCATTTCTTCATATTTAATAATACCAAATACACAAATTATAGCTGCAATAAATATCGCAACAAAACCTAATAAATATTTCATTCCTTTATTCATATCTTTTCTCTTTTCCTTAATTGTTTTCTCTATCAAATGTAGGAACATAGAAGTGTCTTCCTTCTAAACCAAACAATTTATCACTAAATGTTCCTGGTTCTACATTAGATAGATTTTTTTCAAACATCATCATTCTAGCATCAATGTTGTCTATGAAATGAATAATTTCCGCTTCTTTTTATCATTGGTAATTTTTGGTGAACCAAATTCATATTTACCATGATGAGCAAGAATCATATGTCTTAAAAGTGTAATCTCTTCAGCTTCAATTCCTAATTTATCTGCCATACGAGCTACTTCATCACTCATAATAACAATATGGCCTAAAAGTTCTCCCTCTAATGTATAAGAGGTTCCTACAGGTCCACTAAGTTCTACAGTTTTTCCTAAATCATGCAAAATGATTCCGCTATATAATAAATCTTTATTTAGTGATGGATAAATAGCTACTAGAGCTTTCGCTATTTTCAGCATTGTTGTTGTGTGATAAATCAATCCCGAATAGAAATCATGATGCATTGATTTAGCTGCAGGATAACTAATAAATTGTTTTTTTATATTTATTTAACAATTCAATAGTTACATTTCTTAAATTATCATTTCCTATTTCTTTTAAGAAGTAATTTAATTCATTTATCATTACATCTTTTTGGAACTGGTGCTGTTTGAATATAATCTTGAATATCTATATTATCACTATCAGTTGCCATTCTATAGCTCTTTATTTTTTTAACTGAAGCTTCCCACGATAGTCTAAAACAGTTCCCTCAACATAAATCATCTTACCAGCTTTTTAAATTTTCACTATCTTCTTCTTTAACTTCCCAGATTTTTACCATCAATACTTCCTGTTTTATCTTTAAGATAAAGTGTTAAATATGCTTTTTCCACTTGTTGCAATTCCACGAATTACATTATCTAATAATAAAAAAACATACCAATCTCTTGATCGGTCTTAAAATCGCTTATGAACATTTCCTCACTCCTTCTTTTTGTATATTTTATATCCATATTATATTTTTACTTTGTATTACAAAAAAATTCAAATAAATACAGTAGCATACTCTTCAAAATAACAAGAAAGAGTGACTCAACAATCATAATTTCTCTGAAATCGTTTTTGTTGAATCACCCTCGCATAATTTATTAGATCTCAAAAAGTACTTTTTATGAAATCAATAAATTACTATATCTAAAAAAATATTTTTATGAGACTTTTTAATCCAATATCTTTTAATTTTTATTAGTCAAATAGGTCTTTCGCTTTTTCTACTTACTTTATCTAAAAAAACTCTCATCTTCCCCAATTTTTTTCATTATTTAATTTAGCAAGTTCAAGATATAATTCACGTTCTTTAGTTGATAAGTTTTTAGGAATTTCTATAGATACCACGATATAGTGATCTCCTTGACCATATCCCATTACACTCTTAACACCTTTACCTGCTAGACGGAACTTACGGCTATGTTGTGTTCCTGCAGGAACATTTAATTCAATCTCTCCTGTTAATGTACGTACATCAAGTTTTGTACCTAGCGCTGCCTGTGCTGGTGAAAGTCTTAATTCAGTATAAATATCATCATCTTCTCTGTGGAAGTATGAATCCTCAGCAACGATTACTTCTATGAATAAATCACCTGCTGGACCACCATTTTCACCTGCTCCACCTTTACCACGAAGACGAACACGTTGACCTGAACTAATTCCTTCTGGAATCTCTACTTCATATTCTACTTCACGGTTATTATATCCTTTACCGAAACAGTGAGCACATTTATCTTTAATAATTTTTCCGCGTCCTTGGCATTCTGAACATGTATGCTGACTTTGCATACGTCCAAATGGAGTATCTTGAATTACCGCTTCTTGTCCACTACCATTACATCTATGACAAGTATTCACAGATGAAGAATCTTTCGCTCCACTTCCATGACAGTGATCGCATTCTACATCTTTTCGGATTTTAATAGTTTTTTTAGTACCGAATACGGCATCTTCAAAACTTATACGAATGCGGTGTAATAAGTCTTCTCCTTGACGTGGTGCATTCGGATTACGACGTGATCCACCACCTCCAAAGAAACTTGAAAAAATATCTCCAAGGTCATCAAAACCACCTGAGAATCCAGAGAATCCTCCACCGAAGCCACCAAATCCACCTTGACCTGCTCCACCTTCAAACGCAGCATGACCAAATTGATCATATTGAGATTTTTTAGTATCGTCACTTAGAACTTCGTAAGCTTCTGTAATTTCTTTAAATTTATCTTCAGCTCCTGGCTCTTTGTTGATATCTGGGTGATATTGTTTTGATAATTTACGATATGCTTTTTTTATTTCAGCTGCACTGGCACTTTTACTAACGCCAAGTACCTCATAATAATCTCTTTTAGCCATCTTAATCTCTCCTATAATTATTTAACGAAGGGCTAGCGCTTAACGCTACCAGCCCTTCAACTTTTTTTATTTAATTATTTTTTTCAGTGAAGTCTGCATCAATTGTATCATCATCTTGTTTTTGATGAAGTTGCTCCTGCATCTGCACCTTGAGCTCCAGCCGCTGCATTAGCTTGTTCGTAAAGTTTCATAGTCATTTCTTGAACAGCTTTGTTCAATTCGTCTTTAGCTGCTTTAATTTCTTCTAAGTTATTATTTTTTTAATAGCTTCTTTTAATGTATCATTTTTTTAGCTTTAATGTTATCTAATAAGCTTTGATCAACTTTATCTTTAGCTTCTTCTAATGCTTTATCAGCTTGGAATGAAAGTTGGTCAGCTTCGTTACGTACATCTGCTTCTTCTTTACGTTTAGCGTCTGCTTCTGCATTAGCTTCTGCTTCTTTAACCATTCTATCGATATCAGCATCAGTTAATGAGCTACTTGATTCAATAGTAATTTTTTGTTGTTTTTGAGTTCCAAGATCTTTAGCAGTAACATTTACAATACCGTTTTTATCAATATCGAATGTAACTTCGATTTGAGGTACTCCACGTGGTGCTGGTGGTATATCTGAAAGTTGGAATCTTCCAAGAGTTTTGTTGTCAGATGCCATTGGACGTTCACCTTGTAATACGTGGATATCTACTGCTGGTTGGTTATCTGCAGCTGTAGAGAACACTTGTGATTTAGATGTTGGAATTGTAGTATTTCTTGGGATTAATACAGTCATAACTGATCCCATTGTTTCAATACCTAGCGATAATGGAGTTACATCTAGTAACACGATGTCTTTAACATCTCCTGTGATTACTCCACCTTGGATAGCAGCACCCATAGCCACTACTTCATCAGGGTTTACTCCTTTATGAGGCTCTTTACCCATTTCTTTTTTGACAGCTTCTTGAACTGCTGGAATACGAGTTGATCCACCAACTAGGATTACTTGATCGATTTCACTTGGTGTTAACCCTGCATCTTTAAGAGCTTGGCGAGTTGGTACTAATGTTCTTTCAACTAAGTTGTGAGTAAGCTCATCAAATTTAGCACGAGTTAATGTGTTTTCTAAGTGAACTGGTCCATTAGCTCCAGCTGAGATGAATGGTAATGAAATTTGAGTTGAAGTTACACCAGATAAATCTTTTTTAGCTTTTTCTGCTGCATCTTTTAGACGTTGCATTGCCATTTTATCTTGTGATAAATCGATAGCTTGTTCTTTTTTGAATTCATCTACAAGGTAGTCAATAATAGCTTGGTCAAAGTCATCTCCACCTAGTAAGTTATCTCCAGATGTAGCTAATACTTCGAATACTCCATCTCCTAGTTCTAAAATAGATACGTCGAACGTACCACCACCAAGGTCAAATACTAATACTTTTTGATCTACATCTGTTTTTTCTAATCCATATGCTAATGCTGCTGCTGTAGGTTCGTTAATAATACGTTCTACTTCTAATCCTGCGATTTTACCTGCGTCTTTTGTTGCTTGACGTTGAGCATCGTTGAAGTATGCTGGTACTGTAATAACTGCTTTAGTTACTTTTTCACCAAGGTAAGCTTCAGCAGTTGCTTTTAAGTTTTGTAAAATCATTGCTGAAATTTCTTGTGGTGAGTATTTTTTACCATTTACTTCTTCTTTGTAATCTGTACCCATGTGACGTTTGATAGAAATTACTGTGTTGGGGTTAGTAATTGCTTGACGTTTTGCTACTTCTCCTACTTGAATCTCCTCACCTTTGAATGCTACTACAGAAGGAGTAGTTCTGTTACCTTCTGGATTAGGGATTACTTTAGCTTCTCCACCTTCTAATACTGATACACATGAGTTTGTTGTTCCTAAGTCTATACCTATAATTTTTTTGACATTTTTTTGTCCTCCTTAAATTTATAATAACTATATTTTATAATTCGTTTGTTAAAATGATTTTTTTCACTCTAACAAAATCTAATATTACTTATTTCATCTGCGCAGTGGTTACTTTCTAATTATTTTTGTCACTGCGTTCTTAATTTTTTTGAGTATGTATCTACGCAGTAGCTACATACCAAGTTTTTCGTTGCTACGCTCCTCATTCTTGGTGTAGCTGTGCGATTCTTACTCCTAACTTTTTTCTTCGCCTTACAGGCTTGAAAAAACAGGCTCAGTCGATACTTTCAAATCATTCCGTCACTTCGTTCCTTATTCTTTGAGTATCTTTTGAGAAGCTTCCTCGTAACCATTTCTTCGTATTTTCAATACTAGAAATGTTAACGATGTAGCCTTTACGAATTCACCTTAACCATTGCTGGTCTGATTACTCTATCTTTTAATTTGTAACCTTTTTGGAATGTATCTAAGATTACTCCACTTTCTTTGTCACTTTCTTCTCCTTGCATTACTGCGTGGTGGAAGTTTGGGTCGAACTGAGCATTTTCAGTTTCTACTAATTCTACACCTTCTGATTTAAGCGCTGCTTGTAATCCTTCATACACCATTTGAACACCTTTTAGGATTGTTTGTACTTCTTCATTAGTTGATTCAACTTGTAAAGCACGTTCAAGATTATCTAAACTTGGTAAGATTTCTGTTATGACTTTCTGACTCTTATAAGTATTTATAGTGTCAATTTCTTGATTTTTACGTCGTTTAAAGTTTTTCAAACTCTGCATAAAGTCGTAAATACTTATCTTCTGACGCTTTTTACTTCTTCTTGCAGTTTTTTTCAATTTGTTCTTGTAATAACTCTTCTGCAGATTTCTCTACTACTTCCTCTGAATCTGTCGTATCTTCTTGTAGAATTTCTTCTGCTGTTACTTCTTCTTGTAGAGTTTCTTTTTGTTCTTCAGTAGCCATCTCTACCTCCTAATTATTTTTAAATTATTATTTAAATTATCACGTACACAAGCTATAAGTGTCATGATTTTTTTGAATAGTCCATTCTCTTTGGTCCAAAAAAACGGCGATTACACCTTGACCATTAGATGTATTATAACTACTAGAAACTAATGAAAGATCATCTATATTTCCAAGGTTAAGCTCTGTTCCTATTTTTAATAGATGGTTGGTCTGTTACTTCATTATTATCTAGAAGCTCGACTATCTTATCATCTTCTAAGAGCGATACTACTTCTTTTTAATTTTTTTCTACATTATCTATATCGGGTTGTTTAAGTAAATTGTACTTACCCCCTAATGCTACAGTCTTCTTAATTTTTATTTTTGCAACAATCTATTTAAAAGCAACTACTATCATATCGTAGTTATTAACTTTATTTTTTTAAGATATTTTTTTCTAACTCACCATGGATTATTACGTGAGCTGTTGCCATATCCACATCATAGAAATAACTTTGAAGAAGTTTATTAATTTCCACTATATCCTCTGCAGTAAAATCCGCATCAAGTTTATAGTTTTTGTTGGAATACCTCTCCTATGTTTGTTACTAATATAACAAGAATACTACGACTACTTAGAAGAATAACCTCTATTTTTATTAATGCGCCTATCCGTTTTTTTGTCGGAGCTAATATTATCGCTGTACAATCAGTTAAGTCCGATAATACTATAGCATTTTTTTCTAGAAGTTATTTTTCCGAAACTATATCACCATTAACGAGCTGTTTAAGTTTTTCATTCTCACTATTCGATAGTTCATAATCTTTTTTTATATAATCTACATAATAGCGATAACCTTTTTTTCCGAAGGTACTCGACCTGATGAAATATGTGTCTTTTTAATCAAACCTTCTTTTTCTAATTTACTCATGTCATTCCTTATCGTTGCCGAACTGAAATCTATATTTTTGAGCAATTTGTTTAGAACCGACAGGTTGATTGGTTGTAATAAAATTTTTCGACTATAGATTGAAGAATGAGTACTTGTCTATCTATTAACATCGTCATCACCTATTCTCCAATTTTTGTAATTTAGCACTCTAAGAGTTCGACTGCTAATTACATATATAATAATATCATTAAGGTCAAAAATAAGTCAATACCTTTTTTTGAAATTTTTTTGACTTTTTTTGACCTTTGTTCTTTATATTTTTATTTTTTTGCGTTATTATTACTCTATTTTTATTAGTTTAATTTATTGCGTACTCTATTCTAACCTTGTATCTTAAGCAAAAATTCTTGTATAATAAATAAGCGAAAGAAGTTAATAGAGGTAAAAAAATTTTTGGAACTTATTGAACTTAGAAAAGAACTCGAAGAAATTAACAAAAAGAATAACTGAATTTAAAACTTCATTAAAAAAATAGAAGATAAAACTGAACGTGTTGCTGAAATAGAAAATATGATGCTTGATGCTAATTTTTTTGGAATGATAGTGAGGCTGCCAGTTTACTAGTTACCGAATCTAAAAGTATAAAAAAAGAACTTGATGAATTTAGCGAAATGGTAGATTATCTTGAACACTCTGAAGAAATGATTGAATTTTTTTAAAAAGACGAAGATGATGAAGAAATTTATCAAGAATTACTAGAAACAGTAGTGAATCTTAAATCAAGTGTTGAAGATTTTAGTTTTTAGATTGTTATTCTCTGAAGAATATGATAATAATAATGCTATACTAGAAATACATGCAGGTGCTGGTGGTACTGATGCTACAGACTGGTCAGAGCTAATGCTTCGTATGTATGAAAGATTCTTCACAAAACAAGGATTAAAATACAGCTACTTAAATTACCAATCTGGCGATATTACAGGTGTCAAGTCTGCGACCATAAAAAAATCGAAGGTGATTTTTGCTTATGGTTTATTAAAAAGGAGAAAAAGGAGTACACCGTGTTGTTCGTATCTCACCTTTTGATCCCTCTGGAAAAAGACATACATCATTCTCTTCAATCGATGTAATCCCAGAATTTAATGATGATGAAATTAATATAGAAATAAATAATGAAGATTTGAAAATAGACACTTATCGTGCTCAAGGAGCAGGTGGACAACATATTAACACTACTGACTCTGCAGTTCGTATTACTCACCTACCGACTGGTATTGTTGTGCAATCACAAGCCGAACGTAGCCAAATAAAAAATAAAGATGCAGCAATGAAAAACTTGAAATCTAAACTGTATCAGCTTGAAATAGAAGAAAAAGAAAGAGAACTAGCCGCTATTCGTGGAGAACAAAAAGACATTGGTTGGGGTTCACAAATTCGTTCATATGTATTTACTCCATACACAATGGTCAAAGACCATAGAACAAACTATGAAGTCTCTACTGTAGATAAAGTAATGGATGGTGAAATAATCGACTTTATCGACGCTTATCTTCACTTTAATATGAAAGAAAAAAAGAAATATCATAATCAAATACACGAGGGTGACTCGATAAAATTGATTTCTTAGAAATCATGATTTTTGAGTCACTCCCGTGTATTTTCTTCTATATATTATAGTTTTTCATACTCTGCCGGAACATCAAATGGATTTTTCTTTATTAATATGATCGTAGAACATAACTCCATTTAAATGATCAATCTCATGTTGGAAACAAATAGCTGGTAAATCAGTTAAAGTTAAAGTAACTTTTTCATCATTTTCGTTATAACCAACTACTTTAATTTTTGAATAACGTGGAACATACCCTTTAATTTCTTTATCTACAGATAGACATCCCTCTCCACCTGCTAAGTAACATTTTGCAGCTGAGTTTGAGATGATTTTTGGATTATATAATGCATAAGAAACCGTATTTTCCGGATATTCTTCATCTGGAATATGCACTGCAATCATTCTTTTTGAAACATTGATTTGTGGTGCAGCTAACCCTATTCCAGGTTTTAATCCTAATTTTTCAGCTTTTTCGTCATCTTGAGAAGCAATAACATATTCTAATAATCCTCGTAATGTTGCTTTATCTTCATCCGAAATTGGGCTTTTCACTTCCTCAGCTCTCGCTCTAAGAGTCGTATGAGGATCTATAATTATATCTTTAGTTGTAATCAAAAATTTTTTTCTCCTTTATTTTTTTATATCAGTATTTCTTCCTTATCTATTATTTCATAAATACAGCAGAATGTCAAAGGTCTAAGTTTCCTATACGACAATTTTTTTGTAGTATTATTTTTACACGAAATATAACCGCAATTTTTCTATTTTTTTATTTTTTTAAATTTTTCTGAAATTTACTTTTTGTGTTTTTATTAATTTCATGTTATGATAATGGTATTGATAATTTTTAAAAAAATTTTTTTAGGAGGATAAATTATGACTTTTGAAAATTACCAATATACAAGACCAAATACAGAACAATTAAAAGAACAATTAGAAACATTAAGAGAAAAAAATTAAATACATCAAACAGCGCTGAGGAAGTTGTAGAAATTTTTCAACGAATACAACAAACTTCGTGATGATGTGAGTACAATGTCACAATTAGCAGAAATTCGTGTAACAATTGATACTACAGATCGATTTTATGAAGCTGAACAAGAATTTTTGGGATGAATTCGGTCCTGAATTAGATTCCCTTTACAGCAAATTCGATGAAGCGATGTTTAATTCAAAAATTTAAAGAAGAACTAAAAAAAGAAATTGGAAAAACATTACTTCAATCTAATAGAAACTTCTCTAAAAGTATTCAGCGATGAAATTATCGAAGACTTAAAAAGAAGAAAATAAACTCTCTTCAGAATACACTAAATTAACTTCAAGTGCTAAAATACCATTCGATGGAGGAGAACACAACTTAAGCGGTATGGCTAAATATACACAAGATGCTAATCGTGAAACTCGTTTATTAGCAAGTAAAGCTGTAGCTAAATTCTTCAAAGAAAACTTAGAACAATACGATAGTATCTATGATCGTATGATTAAAGTACGTACACGTATTGCTAAAAAACTTGGCTTTAAAAACTTTGTAGAAGTTGCTTACCTACGCTTACGTAGAACTGATTACAATGCAAAAGATGTAGCAAACTATCGTAAACAAATTTTTGAAGAAATCGTACCAGTAGTTGAAGAACTTAAAAAGGCACAGGCTAATCGTCTAGGACTTGAAAAACTTTCATTCCACGACGAAGGTGTAACATTTAAGTCAGGTAACCCTACTCCTAAAGGAGATCGTCCAACACTTGTTGACTATGCTAAAACAATGTATAAAGAATTATCACCAGAGACTAATGAATTCTTTACATTTATGACTGAAAACAATTTACTAGATTTAGATACAAAACCAGGAAAAGCTGGTGGAGGTTACTGTACATTTATTCCGAACTACAAAGCACCATTTATCTTCGCTAACTTCAACCAAACACCTCATGATGTCACAGTGTTAACTCACGAAGCTGGACATGCTTTCCAAGTCTTTGAAAGTAGACATCACATGCCAGATTATGTTTGGTACAACATACGAAGCCTGCGAAATTCACTCAATGAGCATGGAATTCTTAACTTGGCCTTGGATGAACCTATTCTTTAAAGAAGAAACTGAAAAATTCAAATACTATCACATGGCAACAGCAATTAAATTCTTACCATACGGTGTTACTGTAGATGAATTCCAACACGAAGTATATGAAAATCCAAAACTAACTCCAAAAGAGCGTAGAATGAAATGGTTAGAAATTGAAAGAAAATACTTACCATCTCGTTACTACGAAGATATTCCTGAACTTGATGAAGGGTTATTCTTCTACAGACAAGGTCATTTATTCGGTGCACCTTTCTACTACATCGACTACACTCTAGCTCAAGTTTGCGCATTCCAATTCTGGAAAAAAGCTAACGAAAATAGAGAAAAAGCATGGAAAGAATACCTACATTTATGTAGACTAGGAGGGACTAAACCATTCTTAGAATTGGTAAAAGAAGCTAACTTAGAAAATCCATTCAAAGATGGGACTATTTCTAATATCGTACCAGAACTAAAAAAATATATCGATTCTGTTGATACAACTAAACTCTAGAACTTTAAAGGCGAGTAATTCTCGCCTTTAGTTATAAATAATTGTAATTATTTTTAAAACCAGGAGGATAAAAATATGAAAGATAAAAAAAGATAGCTGCATTTTTTTGATATTGATGGAACTCTCTATAGGGATTCTTTAATGACAGAACATTTTTAAAAAAACTAATAAAATACGAAGTTGTAGATGAAAAAAATATTGGCTAAACGGTGTTAAAGATAGCTATATCAACTGGGATAAAAGATTTGAAGACTACGATAACTACCTATTTGGAGTTTCTGAAGCCTATGTCAATGCAATAACAGGACTTCATAAAAAAATATATTGATTTCGCAACTGAACAAGTAATGAAATTAAAAAGCAGATCGTGTATATAAATTTACTAGAAATATCATAGAACAACATAAAAAAAAATGATCACTTAATTATTTTTTTATATCAGGCAGTCCCGATTATTTAGTTGAAGCAATGGGGAAAAAAACATCATGCATTTTTTTAGCTATAGGTAGTAAATATATAATGGAAGATGATAAATTCACCGGAGAAGTTATTCCAATGTGGGATGCCGACAGTAAAAAAATAAAATGATTGATAAATTAGTAGAAGATTATAATATCGATCTTAATGAATCATACGCCCTATGGTGACACTAATGGGGACTATAACATGTTAAGACGTGTAGGAAAACCCTGTTGCCATGAATCCAAGCCGTGAATTACTAAGTAAAATTAAAGAAAAACAAAGAATTATTAGAAAAAAAGCTACTATTCTTATAGAACGTAAAGACGTTATTTATAAAAACACGAGCAGACATAGATATAGTAGAAATATAAAATAAAACTCAAGGTAATAGACAAATACGTCCTACCTTGAGTTTTTCTTATCTAAGATTAAATTATTAAGTTCTATATAAGAATTCAGAACCTTCTTCACTATTAAGATTCACTCCAGAAACCAATCTGTTTCCAACTTTTTTTATAAAGCTGAGCTTGAGCGGTAAAAAGTAAGTTTACTTCCATCTTCTTTAATAATTTTTAAAGCTCTTACCATTTGTGGACCATTCTATTGATTCACCATCATACTTTTTTTAAGAAGATATCCTTTATATCTATTAACAAGCTCAGAACTCATTTTTTTCTTGCCCCTTCTTCATCCATTGCACCACCTATACCTTTTTGCGTCTGCTGGCAATGAATTGCTATCATTTAATAAAGCTGGATTAGGTCCACCTAAATCAACATCTGATCTTTTTCTTTTTGCGTTCTTGTTCTCTTTTTTTCCGCAAGTTCTTTTTTTCTTTTTTTGCTGTCTCTTCAGCCTTCTCTAAAATCTTACTCCCTGCATCATTTAATAATTGTTTCAAACTGTTATTATTAAATTTATATTTTTTCTAAAAACTTGAGAAAGATTTTTTTGTTAAAATTAGAATCCGTTTTAAGATTTTTTTATTTCATCTTCTGCTCTTTTTATAATTATCAATATCAGAACTTAACCAATTAATTGCTGGTGAAAAAAATTAGAGTTAGTATCCAATTTCTTCGCTTTTTTTCTATACTTTCCTTAGCATCATCAATTTTTTTATCTTCAAGACTAATGGCTGTATTTCTGATTTCCTTTGCAACTTTTTATGTCTGTTTTTAATAGTTGGTATAACTTTTTTTGTGCAACATCTGTTGTTAATGTATCTAAACCTTTAGATCCACCTTCAAAAATCATGATTAATATTAATCATATCAACATATTTTTTTGATATTCCTCTTTTACTTTATTATCCTTTCCACCACCAAACATAAAAATAATAAGCTGTGGCGCAAATTAGTATAGCAACAATAATACTAGAAAATATAGCAATACCTTTTCTCATATTTTTCCTCCTACTTTATCATTTTTTTATTTAAACATTTATACCTATAGTATACACTAAGTCCCGAATTATTTCACTAAAAAAAATCTACTTAACTAGGACATTAATTTTTTTAATAAATTACTAAAACTTTTTATTTTTTTAAAAAAATGTTTCTTATCACTTTACTTTCTAACTGATAATGATTATAATTTATAGTAGATTAAATTGAAAGTGAGTATAATTATAAATGAAGAAAAAAATAAATTATTTTTTTAGCACTAATGGCTGGAACTATCGTAATTAGCGGATGTTCTGCTAAAACTGATAAAAAAAGAAGAGGCTAAATCTTCTCAAGTAGACACTTCTAAAGGAACAAAAAGAACAACTTAAACAAGCAACTGAACTTTACAAAAAAATTTGTTGAGAATCAAGTAGACACACTGCTTAAAGACACTGAAAAAAATTTGCTGAAACTATAAAAAGCAGGGAATCTTGAAGAAGCTAAGAAACAATACCCAGTTATTCGTATGGCTTATGAACGTTCAGAACCTATTGCTGAAAGTTTTTGGAGAATTAGACGTAAACATCGACTTTCGTCTTGCTGATTACTTAGAAGAAAACAAAACTGAGGAAGGATGGCGTGGATTCCACAGAATTGAAAAAAATTATGTGGGAAAATAATACTACAAAAGGTACTGAAGAATACGCAGATCAACTAGTAAAAGATATTAAAGAATTAAAAGCTAAAGTTGCTACTGTTGAAGTTACTCCAGACCTTATGGTGACTGGGGCTGTAGACCTTCTTAACGAAGTTGCAACACAAAAAAATCACAGGTGAAGAAGAAATATACTCTCATACTGACCTTTATGACTTTAAAGCTAATATCGAGGGTGCTGAAGAAATCTTCAAAAATCTTTTAAACCATTAATCGAGAAAAAAAGATAGCAAATTAGCTAGTGATTTAATTGAAAAAAATTTGCTACAATTAATAAACTATTAGATAAGTATAAAACTGATGACAAACACTATAAACTATATACTGACTTAACTAAAGAAAATACTAAAGAACTTTCTGAAGCAGTAACAAAATTAGGTGAACCACTTTCACAAATTGGTGTAATATTAGACGAAGAGGCTAAGTAATATGGAAGAATCTGGTAAAAAATGGATTGACAAAAAAATAACAAGACGTGACTTCCTAAAAAAAGCAGGGATGACTGGAGCTGGTGCGGCTGTTGGAGCCTCAGCTCTTGGCGGTTTTTTCGCAAATAAAGCTGAAAACAATAGAGTCATTGCTGATGGTGAAGAAAAAATCAGTTTCTATGGTAAACACCAAGCTGGTATTACTACTCTTATGCAAAAATGTGTTTATTTTGTCGTGCTAGATTTACACTCAACTAAGCGTGATGATGTAATCAACATGTTTAAGGAATGGACTAAATATAGTGAAAAATTAATGAATGGTGAACTTGTTGAACCTGCTCTTAAAAACCATTATTTACCACCAAAAGATACTGGAGAAACGGTAGGGTTAAATCCCTATCGTTTAACTCTGACATTTGGAGTTAGTCCAAGTTTTCTAAAAAAAATGAAATTAGAGAATAAAAGTCTTGAAGAATTTAAAGACTTACCTCCATTCGCTCGTGAACAACTAAAAGAAAAATACACAGGTGGAGATATTTGCATTCAAGCATGTGCAGATGATGAACAAGTAGCATTTCACGCTGTTCGTAACTTAGTTAGAAAAGCTCGTTCTACAGTTACTATGAAATGGAGTCAATCTGGTTTTGCTGCAATTGGAAACCGTATTGAAACACCACGTAATCTTTTTGGATTTAAGGATGGTACTGCTAATGCAACTAAAGAAGACCAGTTTAATAAAATCGTTTGGTGTGATAATAATAACTGGATGAAAGATGGAAGTTACATGGCTGTTAGGCGTATTCAAATGCATCTTGAAACATGGGATAGAACCAGTCTAAATGAACAAGAAAATACATTTGGAAGATATAAAGATAGTGGTGCTCCTTTCGGAGAAACTGATGAATTTGCACCAATTGACCTTAATAAAAAAGTACAGATGGAAAACCACTAATCCCCGTTACTTCTCATGTTCATTTAGCACATAAACCAGGTGTAGAACTTTTGAGACGCTCTTACTCATACTCAGATGGAATAAATGAAACTACTGGACAATTTGATTCTGGATTACTATTTATTTCATTCCAAAAAGATCCAAAACAATTTATTACAATCCAAAATAGTCTTGGAAATGAAGATAAAATGAACGAATACATAACTCATATAGGTAGTGGTTTATTCGCATGTTTTTGGAGGAATTAAGGAGGAGAATATATTGGGCAAAAACTTTTTTTGACTAAAAATTATTTTAGCTTTCATCGTGCTATTTAGCTTTAGTTCAACATATTTAAAAAAACTATAGTAGCTAAAGAATCATATAGTAATCTTTTTATAAAAATTACTGACGCTAATACTGCATTAAAAAAAATAATGAGCACGAAAAAGCTAAAAAAAACTAATAGAAGAATTTAAAAACAGAATTTGAGTCTACAAAAAAATTCAGATTCTGGAGCTGGAAAAAAAGTTAAAGAAACATTAAAATCAAATGATATTAACAAAGAGAACCTAAGAGAATTGTCAACTGCTCTACTTGCTTTTTGAAAATGAACAAAATCCTCTAGATGTTGAAGCTGAGAAAAAAAGCTTTTTAAAACAAAACTTTATCCTGCTTTCGATAAATTAGAAAAAGCTATTAATACTAAAAAAATATAGAAATAATGAAAGCAGAATACGTTAAATATAATGCTGCTTGGGTACGAAATGAAGGTATCGTAAGAACACTAGAACCTGCTTACTATGGAAAAAAATAGAAACAACTATGTCATTTCTACGAAGTTCTATGGAGATAGAACCATATGACTATCAAAGTACAAAAATTATATCTAACAGATTTAAAAAAATTACCTAGACGATTTTTCTAGCAGGTAAAAAAAACTAGAACAGAATACAGATGTTAAAACACTTGAACAAGGAATAAGACTTCTTGAAGATAGTCTTTCAGCCTTTAAAGATGGAAACAAGGCTCAAGGTTCACAAAAAATGAAGAAATTCATAGAAGTTTGGCCTGTTATCGAAGGAGAAGTACGCACACGTAACGCTTCTTTATATACTAAAGTAGAAAGCGAAACTCCTATAATTATGGTCAAAGGTAGCGAACAAAAATATCAAGATCAACTTAAAAACTTGATTTCAGAGCTTTCTAAAATAGATACAAAATCTAACTATACCGCTGTAGATTCTATGCTAATTTTACTGCGTGAAGGTGTAGAAGCACTAATTATCGTCTTATCTTTAGCAAGTGCATTAAAAGCTGCTAAACAGAAAAAAGGGTTAATCTGGATTTATGCGGGTGCCTTAGTAGGTATTCTTTCTAGTATACTAGCAGCCGTTATTTTAAAATACTCATTCCCTGCTCTTGCGTCAGGTACTAACCGTGAAATCATCGAAGGTGTTGTTGGTATCTTCGCAGTAGTAATGATGATAGGTATCGGGATCTGGTTACATAGTAAGAGTTCTGTTAAGGCATGGAAAAAATATATGGATACTAAACTAAATCTAGTACTTTCAACTGGAAGCTTTATTTCTATGTTTACACTTAGCTTCTTGGCAGTATTCCGTGAAGGCGCTGAAACTATTTTATTCTATGCTGGAATTATGCCGTTAATTTCAACAACAAATCTCCTAATCGGAATAGCTCTTGCTATTATTGCCTTAATAATTATCGGTTTAATAATGGTTAAAGCCTCAGGGAAACTTCCTATCAGTAAGGTATTCCTAGTATTATCTTGGCTAATATATATTCTAGGATTCAAAATGCTAGGTGTAAGCATACACGCCTTACAAATTACTAACATTCTATCAAATCATATTATAGATTATCTACCTGCTATTGAAATTCTGGGAATCTATCCTAGTTCTGAAGTAGTAATAGCTCAAATTATCTATATAATTGTCGTAGCTATTAGCATATTCTATGAAAAAAATCTAAAAATAGATAGGAAAATTATGATGAAATATGGAGATAAAGTTTCTACCGTGGATCGTCTAACTGAACTTAGAAAGAGATTGATACTAAGCCTTGTGTTTTTTTATCACCTCTTTCATAGTAAGTTTACTATGGTCTGCAGATATTTATAAATTTTTAACGAGTAATTTTAATAATAAATTGATTGTTCTTGGACCCTAATGATATACTATGGATATATCTAACACTCGCAGGTATTTGCGCCTTCACTTTTTCGATACCATTTATTTGTTATCAAGTATGGGCATTCATTAAACCAGCATTAGAAGAAAAAGAAGCTCGTGCATTACTTGCTTATATACCAGTGGTATTCATTTGCTTTTTCAACAGGTTTAGCTTTCGGGTTCTTTATAGTGACTCCTGCTATTTTTAAACGTGCTACTTTCTATTGGAGATGATTTATTTAACACTCAATTAACAGCTCAAAACTATCTATCATTTGTTATTAATACAACAATACCGATAGCAATACTTTTTGAGTTTCCTGTTATTGTTGCATTCTTAACATCATTAGGTATACTAACGCCGAGATTCTTAATTATAAATAGAAGATACGCATATTTTTATATTAATAGTAATAGCAGTAGTCATTACACCTGCTGACTTTATTAGTGATATCGTCATGTCTATACCATTAATTTTTAATTTATGAGATTAGCATAATTATTAGTAAGTATATTTACAACAAAAAGAGGTGAAAAAAATAATGGGATTTTTTTACGTGATATAGGAGCTCCTGGAGTTATAGTACTTATTATAGCTGCTCTGATAATCTTCGGTCCTAAACGTCTACCTGAACTTGGAGAATCAATCGGAAAAAAATGTTCACATCATTTAAAAAAAATCAATTTCAGGATTAACTGAAGAAGAAAACTCAGATAAAAAGGACGAAAATAAAGATAACTAAAAATAGACTTTACAATATGTTTTAAAAGCATATCTGTAAAGTCTATTGTTTTCTATATTTTTTTCTAACTCTGTTAAATCATATGGAGTTAATTGATATACCTGGTTTAACCAGTTGTGATAGAATAAATAAGCTACTCCTCTCCATCTATTTTTAGGTACTTTTTCATCATCATTTTCTGGGTAATAATTTACAGGAATATCTATCGGTAGATTACTATTTTTATCACGAACATACTCATTATGAAGAGTATCTGCATCATATTCGATGTGTCCTGTTATAAAAAAATCTTTCTTAAATCTTTAGTCGCTACAAGAAGCGTTCCAACATCTTCTGACTTAGCAAGAATATCCAACTCAGAAATAGTAGGAAGTTTCTCCTCCTCTATTTTTGTATGCCTAGAATGAGGAGCTAAGAATGTGTCTGTAAATCCTCGAGTTAAAGTATGATTTTCGATAAGAACATCATGTTCAAAAACTCCAAATACTTTATCGCTAACCTGCTCTTTTTTCACTCCATAGTGATAATATAAACTAGCCTGTGCGGCCCAACAAATGTTTAATGTTGAAAATACGTGCGTTTTACTCCATTCAAAAATATCATTCAACTCTCCCCAATAATTAACATCTTCAAATTCTAGATGTTCTATCGGTGCACCTGTAATAATAAGACCATCATAATACTTATTTTCCACTTCATCAAATGTTTTATAGAATTTCTCTAAGTAAGATTGTGCTGTATTTTTAGCAATATGACTTGTCATATGTAAGAACTCCACAGTTATTTGAAGGGGTGAATTTCCTAGAAGTCTTAGTAACTGACGCTCAGTTTCTTCTTTCTTCGGCATTAAATTTAAAAATTAATATCCTTAAAGGTCTAATGTCTTGATTTTTTTCGCCCTATTCTCTTCTATTACAACTACTCCCTCCTCTAATAATTTATTTTTTTACCGGCAATTCATTCTGTATACATATTGGCATTATTTTTTTCTCCTCAACTACTATTTATGTTAAATAAAAAAACTCGCCACTATTACAATTTAATGTAATAGGGACGAGTCTATCGTGTTACCACCCATATTTATGAATATAAATATTCACCTTACTCGGTACGTGTTCATACCGTCGTGCTATATCGCGCACCTTCGTAATTACCTATTAGATAACTATTACTCCGAGACCATTTTTCAATTATATCTCCTCTTGCTCTCTTACACCAACCGAAAGCTCTCTGTTATGAATCAAATTTAACCTACTTATCTCTTCAATGTTTTACATATTAATTTACTTAATAGTATAAAGAATTTAACACTGTTTGTCAATAGAATTAGCTTAGACAATTCTAAGAAGTTTTTATGAAATTGCTGTTCATATCTTTTTCGAATTTAAATTACCTCAATAGTGATCATCAATCTACTACTTAGCATTTCTTTTTACGTCTCATCATTATTGCACCAGCTGCTACTAACACACCGAAAAATTTCAACATTAGACTGTTTTTTTCACCAGTATTTGGTAATACGCCAATCTTTTTAGATTGTATCTCTGGTTTTGGTTCCGGCTTTGGCTCTGGTTTTGATTCCGGCTTAGGTTCTGGTTTTGGTTCCGGCTTTGGCTCTGATTTTTGGCTCCGGCTTAGGTTCTGGTTTTGGTTCCGGCTTCAGCTCTGGTTTTGGCTCCGGCTTTGGCTCTGGTTTTTGGTTCTGGCTTCGGTTCTGGTTTTGGTTCCAGCTTTGGCTCTGAAGCTTTTTCTTCATATTCCCATGTTCCTACGAATTGAACATTTTCTTTATTTATTACTTTTTTTATCCTCTTTATAACCTTTAAATACCCAACTTCCTTTTCCATCTTCAACATCTAGTTTCGATGGTTTTGTTGCTGTCACTTCAGTCTTATCAACACGAGCTTCATTATCCACAGGAAGTAACGCCATAACATTATTAGGTAATGTTTTTCCTTCTGTACCACTTTCAAATTTGTAGGTTACTCCATATTTATTCGCTGTAAATTCCCATTTTCCTACAAACTCTACATTTGCTTTATCTACTTGTTTATTTTCAGCATCGTAGCTCTTGAATACCCATTTTCCATCATTTTCTGCATCTACGTACTCTGTTTTTGTCGGTTGAGTCGCACCTACATTAGCTTTATCTACATAACGATTTTGGTCTGTTGGTTTATAGCCTTCTATTACTGCTGGCAATGTCTTATCTGGCGTTCTACTTTCAAATTTGTATGTTACACCGTATTTATTAGCTGTAAATTCCCATTTTCCAATGAACTCTACATCTGCTTTGTTTACTTGTTTATTTTCAGCATCATAACTCTTAAATACCCATTTCCCATCGTTTTCTGCATCTACGTACTCTGTTTTTGTCGGTTGAGTCGCACCTACATTTACTTTATCTACATAACGATTTTGGTCTGTCGGTTTATAGCCTTCTATTGCTTGTGGCAATGTCTTACCTGGCGTTCCGCTTTCGAATCTGTATATTACACCGTATTTGTTAGCTTCGAATACCCATATTCCTAAAAACTCTACATCCGCCTTATTTACTACTTTACTTTCTGCATCGTAGCTCTTGAATACCCATTTACCATCATTTTCTGCATCTACGTACTCTGTTTTTGTCGGTTGAGTCGCACCTACATTAGCTTTGTCTACATAACGATTTTGGTCTGTTGGTTTATAGCCTTCTATTACTGCTGGCAATATCTTATCTGGCGTTTCGCTTTGGAATTTGTATGTTACATCGTATTTATTAGCTGTAAATTCCCATTTTCCAATGAACTCTACATCTGCTTTGTTTACTTGTTTATTTTCAGCATCATAACTCTTAAATACCCATTTCCCATCGTTTTCTGCATCTACGTACTCTGTTTTTGTCGGTTGAGTCGCACCTACATTAGCTTTATCTACATAACGATTTTGGTCTGTTGGTTTATAGCCTTCTATTACTGCTGGCAATATCTTATCTGGCGTTTCGCTTTGGAATTTGTATGTTACATCGTATTTATTAGCTGTAAATTCCCATTTTCCAATGAACTCTATATCTGCTTTATTTACTGCTTTACTTTCTGCATCGTAGCTCTTGAATACCCATTTACCATCATTTTCTGCATCTACATACTCTCTAGTTGTCGGTTGAGTCGCATTTACATTAGCTTTATCTGCATAACGGTTTTGGTCTGTTGGTTTATAACCTTCTATTGCTGCTGGCAATGTCTTACCTGGCGTTCCACTTTGAAATCTGTATATTACACCGTACTTATTAGCTTCGAATTCCCATGTTCCTATAAACTCTACATCTGCTTTATTTACTGCTTTGCTTTCTGCATCGTAGCTCTTGAATACCCATTTACCATCGTTTTCTACATCTACATACTCTCTAGTTGTCGGTTGAGTCGCATTTATTTCTGCCTGATTTGCATAACGGTTTTTGGTCTATTGGTTTTATAACCTTCTATTGCTGCTGGCAATGTCTTACCTTGCGTTCCGCTTTGGAATTTATAAGATACATTATAAAATGTAACATAACCTAGTTCTAAAACATTAGCTTCTACTTTATTAATAGGTAAATTTGTGGCTGAATTAAACCAACCTATTTTCCCTGCATTTGGATGAACATTACCCTCAACAGAACCTGTTACTCTTACAACTGTTTCACCATTTGTATCTGCTAACCCTTTGGCTTTTTCTTGATTAATACGAATAACCATCTGATTGATTTCTTCATCACTCTTATTAGGGAATAATGCTTTAAGTTCTGTTGATGTAAGAGAGCGAAGTGTCATATTGCGCATAATTGTTTCAGCAATAGACTTACCTGCATCCAGTTTTACTACGTTATCAGCTATACGCTCATTACGTTCGTTTTCTGGACGATCACTATCCTTATCATTTAACGATCTAAGAATCATTCTGAATGTTATATTATGGTTACCCTTAGTTTCAACACCAAATGTGACTCTAGGGTCCGTATTACTAACGATTGAATTGAAGCTATCTTTTGAATTTCCTAAATCTGTTCCATTTTTTGAATATACATGTAAAAGTTCCTTCGTTCCATCTTCCTTAATTCCAAGAGCATATAAGGGTCTCCATGAGTAACCATTAAACTCTACATATAATTTTTCCGGAACGACTAAATCTTTGTCTAAATTCACATTTAAGTCTACATATGTGTAAGTTTTTCTCCTTTCGTCCAATTCAAATTGATTTCCTTTATATGAATTAGATAAAACAGGACCAACATATCCTACATGAGGATTTCTGTACACAGTCATCGCTGTAGTCTTATCCATTTCAAACTCAGCTTTTAGAACCACTTCATTCACTTTTGTAGTATCATTATTTTCCGGTTTATACTCATCGATGATACGTCGTGTATTTTTTTTCTTTATCTTCTGTTTCTTTTATTTAGCTTAGTATTAGGTAATACTTCTTCAGATTTTACATTCGTATCAATATTAACCTTATTATCATTAATTTTAAATTTATTCATTCCACCTATAATCGCAAATCCCATAGAAAATTTATCTGTAGGGAAAGGCTCATCCTGGTCATTTAAACTGGCATATACACCGTATAGCTTGGAATCAGCTTTCAATCCATCTGGAAAGGCTGTAGCTAAAGTGTCTTCTGGGGAGAACAGTCTTGCACCATCTGCAATTTTTCCATCTACAGGTGGCTTATCAGACCAACCAAGAAAAGTTTTTGCGACACTACGGAAAAGACCGGTATTAGGCAATGGATTACCTAATTTATCTGTAGCATTCTTATATGCATTTTCAGTATCTTTTTTTTCGTGTGATTCACCTGTCCATTGACCAATAAGGCTTACTTTACCATCATAATTAGCTGTCGTATCTCTTTTAGTTCTTCTGGCTCTTGGAGTTACTGTTTCTCTTGAGTTTACTATTTCTTCTGGAGTTACAGAAGCTTCTAAAGTTGCTCTAGGTACTTCCTGAATAGAATTTCTAAGATTATTTTTCCGTAAATGCATTCGAATTCTCTGTTGTTAAAATTGAAGAACTAGCTGCTTCTATAATAGAATCATTTTTATTATTCACTGTATCTTCTTTATTATCTGCCAAAGCCACTCCTCCAGCAACAAAAAAATGTAGAACCAACTAGCACGGATACTACTCCTACTTTAAATTTTTTTAATACTAAATGTATTATATTTTTTTCATACGGTGTATTTTTTTATTCAATCTCATAATAACACCCCTTTTTAAAAATCATCTTTCATATAGAATTATATACTATTTAATATAACCAGTCAACATTTTTATGTAAAATAATTAGACTTTTTTTAATTTTTTTATACAAAAAAATATATAGATAAATTTTTCTTCAATAATATTTTTCAATTTATAAGGTTTACAGAAACAACCTCATATGTTACTATAAATATTAGGATACATAAAAAAATTAACTAAATTATTTTTTAAAAAAACTTATCTTACGTTGAAATTTTTAACAACTATTAAATTCTAAATAAAAAAATAAGGATAACTTTCAAAATCAAAGTTTCAAATAACTCAATTTTTAAAAAGTTATCCTCTTATAATACATTAGCAAAAGTTCCTATCAACTACTTATTTATTGAACTCTATAAGTTCAAACTTCTCTCCATCATAATCAAGAACACTAACAGAAGTATTTACTATAACACCACGCAACACTTCTTTGATACCTTTTTGTGTTAAGAAAGAACGTATTATTCCACCATGACACACAGCTAACATAGTTTTATCTGGATGTTCTTGATATTTTGCTTTGAAAAATTCTTCTATTCTATCTGCTGCTTCTATATCTAATTCCATTCCTCTTGTTTCTCCAACCTTCATCCCTGCTCCATATTCAGCAAAAGAAACACCTTCATATCCTCCATATGATTTTTCAATTAATCTTTTATCCTTTATTACAGGTAGCTTTTTGTTGTCTTCACTATTTGAATTATCCAGCATATATCTTGCAGTATCAAACGCTCTTCCTAGAGTACTACTATAAGCTATATCAATATCATAACCTTCAATTTTCTTACCCGCTGCAATTCCTTGACGAATCCCCTCTTCGTTTAGAGGAATATCAGTATGCCCTTGAACCATTTTATTTTTATTATAATCAGTTTCTCCATGTCTTGCTAAAATTATACGCATATTACCATCTCCTTTACTTGAAAAAAATTAGGAAACGACTCTTAAAAATGATTTCTTCAAAATCAGAATTTTGAGTCGTTCCCTAATTATCTAAATATTAAATTTCTCTAATATAAATTCTTGTCCATCATAGTTTAAGATATTTAATCCAGTATTATCCACCAATGTAGTCGTATTTGGATATACTCCTACTACAGTTAAAAAAATATACGGATTAATGCACCATGACAAACAACTAAAATTGTTTCATCTTTATGGTTTTAAATATTGTTCATTAAAAAAATGAATTAACTCTCTCATATACATCTTCATCTTTTTCGATTGATTCCAAACCTTCTTGTGCATCTAATGCAGAAAAAAATATTCTTCAAATGTACTACCTTCAAAAAAACCCCAAAAGAATTTTTTTCAATTAAACGCTCATCAGTAATTATCTCTTTGGAAATATTTTTGATTATTATTAGAGTTATCAAGCATAAGTCTAGTTGTTTCAACAGCGCGTTTTAATGGACTGCTAAAAAGCATAATCTATATTATGTTCAGTTATCTTTTTTTCCTGCTTCTGTCGCTTGATTTTTTTCCAGTTTCATTTAATTCAATATCACTATGACCTTGAATCAATCTATTTTTTTATTATAATCTGTCTCACCATGTCTTACTAATAATATTTTTCATGATTTTTTTACCTATTCAAAAAAATAAAGTCCTCATCTTCAATTGATTCTATATTCATACTAACTACATATCCATCACCTTTAACACTAAAGAAATCATGGTTTTTTTAGTATTTGTATTCATTGCATTTTTCGATAATTGGATTAATCTCTTTATCTTCAAAATATCCTGGATATCCTAAGTTTGCTAAAGCACGATTAGCATTATACTCTACATAATCTTTTACTTCTTCATATAATCCAATTTCATCATATATATCTTTAGTGTACTTTAATTCATTTTCATATAAATCTAATAATAATTTATACATTTCTTTTTTTCAGCACGTTCTTGCTCCTCTGGAGTAAGAGTTTTTGAACAATTCTTGAGCATCAAATCCTGTAAAACTTCCGTGAATAGTTTCATCTAATAAGATTTTACGAATAACCTCTCCAGAAGTCGTTACCTTTCCTTGTCCAGCTAAATATAATGGATAAAAGAATCCACTATAGAAAATATAACTTTCTAGGAATACTGAAGCAACACGAGCCATATATAGGTCATATTTAGGAACTTCTGGCTTGAACAGTTTCATATAGTAGTCTTCAATTAATTTCGCTTTATATTGAAGTTCTGGGTTACTAGGAACCCATTCATCTAATAAGTAGTCTGTTTCTTGTGAAGGGATTAAAGATGTGAATATTGTTGAATAACTTTTTGCATGAATCTGCTCCATCATTCCCATAAAGCTGTATACAGCTTGTTTTCTCATATCTTCTGTATGTAGAGATACAAGAGGCATACCTTTGTCCCCCTGCTGAGTATCAAGACCAGTCAAACCAGCTAATACTTTTTTATACGCTTCACGTTCTTTATCATTTAAATCTTCGTTCCAGCTCTTGATATCTTTTGATACTTTAAACTCAGTATCAACCCAAAATTGAGCAATATTTTGACGCCAATACATAAATGTTAAGTCATCTTGTTTATTCCAGTTTACAGCTTTCATAATTAGTAATTTATCCTCTCTTTTCTATATAGAACAAGACGTACATTCTTCTACAGAAAGTAGTTTATTTCTTGTGTAATATAGTGATTTCAATCCTTTGTGATGTGCGTAAATATAATATCTAGCAAGTTCTCTTGTTGTAATATCAGAATTTACAAATAAAATCACAGAAATACCTTGATCTACGTGCTCTTGAATAACTGACATTAAGTCAATAAGTTTCATTTGATCCATAGTAAACGCTGATTTATAGTACCATTGAGTTTTTGGACTTAAGTATGGCATTGGATAAAATGTTTCAGCATTCCCATAACTTCTACGTTCAATTTTATCAACAATTGGCAGTACACTTGATGTTGAATTTTGAACATAAGAGATACTTTGAGTCGGTGCTATAGCCATTCTATAAGCATGATATAAACCATTTTTCTTTTTACTCTATTTTTTTAAACTCTTCCAGTCTTCTTTTTGTCGGAACATAGATTCCTTCAAATAACTCTTTTTACTTTATCTGTTACTGGTAAATAGTCATTTTTCAATATATTTAGTAAAGTAACTTCCATTGTAATAATCAGATTTTTCAAAGTCTTTAAATGTTTCTTTACGTTTTTTAGCAATTTGCATTGAACGTTCTAATGTATAGTAGTTCATCATCATGAAGAATACATTCGCAAAATCTTTTTGCTTCTTCACTTTCATAAGCTATACAATTTTTTTAGCTAAATATCCATTTAGGTTCATTGCTCCAAGTCCAACAGAGTGGAACTCATCATTGGCTTTTTACAACCCCAGGAGCATTCTTAATCTTTGTAGAATTACTTACAAATGTTAGTGAATCCATGCCTGAATATATAGATTCTTTAATTTTTTTACTTTCCATTACATTTACGATGTTTAATGAAGCTAAGTTACAAGAAATATCACGCTTAATAATATCTCCTTCACCGTAATCTTTAATCACTGAAGTTTCTTGTAATTGGAAAAATCTCAGTACATAAGTTACTCATCTTAACTTGTCCAACTTCACGAAGTGCATGATTTTTTTATTAGCATTATCTTTAAACATTAAGTATGGATAACCTGATTGTAGTTGAGTTTGAGCAATTAGGTTAAGCATATCACGAGCATCGAACTTACGCTTCATAATATTTTCATTAGCTACAAAATCATCATAGTATTTAGCTATATCAATATCATCTAACACTAAACCATATTCTTCATAGATAGAATGTGGTCCAAACATATAAAAGTCTTTATTTTCACGAGCTAAATCGAAGAATAGTGACGGTACGATAACACCCGTAGAAATCGTTGGAAGACGTAATTCTTCATCGGCATTAACTTTTTTTGTGTCTAGAAACTCTAACACATCATAGTGGAAAATATTTAAGTATACAGCACCAGCTCCTGGACGTTGTCCAAGTTGATCAGCATATGAAAAACCTTGCTCTAGAGACTTAGCAACAGGTATAACACCTTTAGCTACCCCTTTAATACCTTTAATACTCTCACCACGTGCACGTAATTTTGATAAGTTAATCGCAACCCCACCACCGATTTTCGAAAGTTGTTTTGCTGTTGAGTCGATGTAATTGATTGAATTAAGTGAATCTCCCACTTCTAATAAGAAACAAGATACTAGCTCACCACGACGACTTCTTCCAGAATTTAAGAATGTTGGTGTTGCAGGTTGTAATCTTTGTTCAAGCATAGAAATCATAAGTTCCTTAGCTAACACTACATCACCATCCCCTAAATACATCGCTACAATAAATACATGTTGATTAAAGTTTTCTAGATATTGTTTTTTATCATTAGTTTTTAATGCATAGTCTTTATAGAATTTACTTGCTGCCATGTAACTTTTGAATTCAAACTTAAAGTTAGCAGCAAGCTCTAAACATTCAAAAATCTCATCTTCAATATACTTTTCAAAGATATTGTAGTAAAAAAATTCTCCTCTACTAAGTATCTCAGTCTCTTCATTTCTGAACTAAATTTAACAGTACGAAAGTCTACTTCACGAAGAAATTCTTCAATAGCCTCTATATCCTTTTTCTAATTTAAAAAAAGCCATTGTCACCTCTTTTTAGTTACTTCATTATTTAGTTCAATGTGATTAAATTTCTCCATTCTCTACACTCTCCAAATATATTTTTTTAAATTTTTATTAAGTCTTTTGTATTCCCATGTAGTTCTATCTTCATTAATAACGGTACGTTATACTCTTTACTAATTGTCTCTGAAGCATTGGCGAATCTTTTTACCCCAGTTCTTATTTCCACTACCCACTACACCTTTTTAAATGTTTGTGATTTATTTTTCAAAAACTCCGCTACAGCTTCAGGAACATCTCCAAAACCTATAGTAGGAGTAATCAAAATATAGTCGAAATCCACTTCATAATCAATATCCCACAAGTCAATAACATCTTCTTCAGGAATCTTACACATGTCTACAAATCTCTTACAATTACCTGTCAATGAAAACACAATTATCTTCATTTTACTTCACACTCCCACAAAATATTTCCGAAAAATTATTTCCCGGAAATTTAAATGTTATATTTATTATACACTTTATTTTGGTATTTTTTTCAATGATTATTTTTTTGGTTGAGAACGCTTGTATTTTTCGAAATTTGTATATTTATTTAATATTTATAAAGTTTATTCCTGACAGATAGACAGATAAATAAATAGTAAAAAAATGCCATATAAAAAAATTTATTTTTAAAATTTTTTTCCTTTGAAATTTCAACAAAAAAAGGAGTGACTCAAAAATCGTGATTCCGGAGAAATCGATTTTATTAAGTCACTCCTGCAAAGTTTATTAGGTATCTAAAAAAAGCTTTTTATAAAGCAAATTTGGATATCAACAAACAATTACGTCTATAAATTCGCATATAAACTATTTTTTTAAATTTTTGGACTTTTTATATCAGTCCTTCTTTCTACAATAATATTAGTTTGATTTACTTCCTCTTCTTCTAGCAAATTCAGAGAAATGAAACTTATCAACCCTATGTCGACTTTCTGTATAATGAAGAAAATCAGTACCCTCAGTATAAACATCGCTTCTTAATACTGCTATATGTTTATGACCATTCAAATCAATATATGTTAAATCTTCTTCGCTAACTGGTTCGATTTTTGAAGTCTTTATTTCCATAAGAAATTTTTAATACCTAAATCTTTTCTCCAAGTACTCGTATAGAGATTCTTCTACACGTTCTGTTGGTATATTCTCTATTACATTTTTTTCTAATATAATCTTTATCTAATATAATAGCTTCACCATCAACTATTCTTTGGCGAACAAGATAAATTAATTTTTTTCACCTTTCTTAACAAGACCCAGTCTTACTAAAAAAATTCTGGTGCTTCAACTTCTTCGTTAACTAATACTTTAGTGATAGCTTCTATATCTTGAAATTGACGACGTTCTTTGAAACTTAAAAAGACCTGTCACCGGCAAACGATATCTATGTACATCAAGAACAATAGATCCCTTACCTTGTATTTTGTGAATATATCCATTTTCTAATAATAACAATAATGCTTTTCCTTATAGTTTCCCTAGAAACATCATATTCTTTTTGCAAGCTCATTCTCACTTGGTAAAAGCGAATTAGACCTGTATTGCCTATTTTTCTATTTTTTTCTCTTAACTCTAAATAGATCTTAAAAAAACTTATTCATGATTCCCCCAAAACAAATAACTATATGTATATATTTTTACCATAATTCATGCAAATATTAAACTTTTTTTACTCAAAAAAACTTTTTATAATTTGAATTTTTTTGTTAATTTGTGTAAATATGTAAACCTAATTTTACGGAAGCTTTTATTTCTTCAATAATATTTATGTGATATAATATGAAGTGGAGGTCCTTAAATGAAAAAAATACATAGTACAACTACTCATTATTATTGAAAAATTTTTTTCACTATTTATTAGTGCAATTCTTGCTCTAATATTTTACAATTGTTTTAATTTAGATTTTTATAAAAAAACTTCTATACACAAGAAAATTTAGCCCCTAATATAGGAACAACATATGATAAATTAATAGATAATACTTCTAATCTTCTAGATTACCTTAACTATAATGCAGAACTAAATACTTCATGGTATACGCCTAAAGATATACTGCATATGGTAGATGTAAGAACACTATACAATATTAGCCATAAAATAATGATAATTTTTTTAATTATATTCATTATTTCTACTATATTATTAGTAATACTCTGTAAAAGAAATACAATATACTATATTTCTAAAAACATTTAATAAAGTACTACTATCATTTTTTTGTGGTTATCGGAGGATTAGCTTGTATAATTTCATATAATTTCAATTCTTTCTGGATTAAGTTTCATCAACTTCTATTTTTCTAATGACCTGTGGTTATTAAGCCCTGATGAATCAAATCTAATTCAAATGGTTCCAGAAGAGTTCTTCATAAGTCTTATTACAAAAAAATAATAATTCACATCTTTATATTATTTATATCACTATTTATAATAAATTTTTATTATAAAGAAAAAAAAGCTAACCACATTTCTATTTAAAAACGTATTAAAAAAATTTTTATTTATTATAATTATGTGATATAATAAATTCTAGTTTCAAATAAATAAATTATGAAAGGATACAATATGACTCAAAATGATAAAAAAATATTGTTACTGAAGATAAAAGTAACATTTAGATTATGTGATGATTGCCTTGGTGTTAATCTTAAAACTTTAATTCCAAAAATTAAAAAGAAAGCTCCAAATGCTGAATTTATCATAGGATGTCAATCTTACTGTGGACCTGGGCGAACTCAAACATTCACGCTAGTAAATAGTAGAATCTGTATTGCTGATACTGAAGTAGAATTAATGCCTTTAGTAGATGAAAAAAACTTCGAGATCGTATGAGTGCCGAAGATGAAGAAAAATACAGAAAGCGTCTTGAACGTCGTCTTGAACGTACTTTCTACTTTATCATTCCTGAAAATGCTACAATTAGAGTTGGTGAACAAATAGATATCAGTTCCGAAGGAGTCATTGCACGTAAAGCTGGACAATCATATCTGGATGATCGATTATTGAAGGAGAAGTTGATACTTCTACACCAGGTACTTATGAATTAGTATACAGAGTGACAATTGATAATAAAGAACATAAGCGCAAAAGAACTATTACTGTAATTGATGAAAACATGTAATCTATATTCATGAAAAATAAAAAGAAAATAATAGAAAATAAAATCATTTAGACCTATAGGAAAAGAGCTATATAGTATCCTCCTATAGGTTTTTTCTTTATTTTCATAAAATAAAACTAATGCTACTTTTTTTATAAAAATAGCGTTTACTTTTTTTGTAAATGTGTTATAATATAAGTAAAGACATAGAAGTCGGAGGTTTTGATCATGGAAAATAAATATTCTAAAAATTTTTAGTCGCAGTTGACGGTTCTAAAACAAGCTGAGTGGGCATTTAAAAAAATGCTGTAGCTATTGCTCAGAGAAATGAAGATGCAGAATTATATATCGCTTCTGTAATTGATGCGACAATCGCAACTTCTGGTTTTATCAGATCCATATATTTTCAATTCATTCTACAAACGTACTAAAGAATTAGTTGATAGCTATGTTGAATCTGCTAAAGAAGATGGACTAACTAAGGTATTCGGTATTGTAGAACAGGGTATTCCTAAAATTGTTCTAAGCGAAGATATCGTTGATGAAAAAGGTATCGATCTTGTAGTTTGTGGATCTTCTGGTTTAACTGGATTTAAACGTATGCTTATGGGATCGGTGTCTGAGGGTATCGTTAGATATGCTAAGTCTGACGTAATCATCATTAAACAACGTTCTATCCCTGCGGATTTTTGAAGCAACTATTGCTAAAAAAATTCCAAGAAGAACAAGATAAATAAAGCTTTTCTAAAAATATTTAAATTAGCACTTGTTAATTTAAATTCATTTAAAAATTTTTTTCCTTTTTAAAAGAAGCAACTTATGGAATTCCCTCGAGTTGCTTCTTTATTTATATTTGTAAAATAAAAAAATGAGATTTCCTTAAAAAAATCGAAAATTCGAAGAAATCGATTTTTGAGGAAATCCCTAACGCTTTTTAATATATTTTTTTACTATTAAACTATCATAATTTAAGGCTGCAAGCTGCACAGAATTCGGGCCAAAATACTTTGTGTAATCATGAAGTTGTTGCTTATCATCATAAATATAAACCCTATCTCCGATACAATTCTCTTCATCTATTTCTACTACTAAATGACTCATCATCGTCGAGTAAATATTTCTCTCTTTGCCTTTGATTATACAGGTTTTCCCTTTTAATCTATCTCGCAATATTCCATCTCCATAGCCAATATTAACAACCCCTACTTTTTTATCAACATCTGCTATATACGAATTAGAATACCCTATGCATTCACCTTTATTCAAAGTTACTACATTAATTATTTCACCATAGACAGTAATTGGATTTTTAATAACTAAATCCTTAAGAGCAACTGGATTTTCCTTCACATTATAAGGCATAGCTCCATAAAGAATAATCCCTAATCTCTGGTGGGTTGTTTTTCTCAAACGCACCATCACGTAAAAAAATGAAGCACTATTTTTGCAAATGAATTACTTCAAAATTATGATGTTTTTTTGAGCTTCATTTAGAACCTTCAAGACCAGCTCTTTTTTTCTTTTTCATAAAAAAACCGTCAAATTCATCCGCAAAAGAAAAAAATGAGACCAAAAATCCTTTTAATTTTTAAATTATTTTTTTACAAAAATTCTATAATTTCTAATACTTCTTCAAGATTTTTTTCGCTCCAGCTCGTCTCATACTGCCAGCAAATTCCAATTGTAGCGTTAAGTCTCTTATATTATTAAGGTTTTTCTTTTTAAATATTCAAGACTCGCTATATTTATCTCGATATTATATTGTCTAACTAAATCAAAAATCATACGTTGGATTTAAAAAGAAAAAAATATTAGCATCCTTACCAAGTGTTTCTCTTATTACTTTACACTCCTGTTCTTTTTGTCGTAGCGAAATAATTTATTCCAACTTCTGAGTATAATTTTACACATTCTCTCAAATTTAAATTATACGCATTATTTTTTTAACCACGGCTATTATATCTTGTGCTCGTTCTTTTTAAATTAATAGCATTTTTGTCGTATATTATTGTAATTTAACTCAATCGTTGCCATAAAAAAATCCTTTCTTTAATAAATGAGGGCAACTCAAAACTCCTGATTCTATAGAATCAATGTTATTGAGTCGCCCCCTACTTTCTACTCAAAATCAATAAGATTTACTCATTATAATATTTCAATATACCAAGGTAATATTGAACGCCTACTTTTAGTATTTTTTCATCGAAGTTGAAAGTTGGTGTATGTAATCCTGAAACATAGTTTTTCTCTTCGTTTCTTAGACCTAAAAAACTATAGTTTATAGGAGACAATCTACTAAAGAATGAAAAGTCTTCTCCATACAGATAAGCTTCTTCTAACTCAATATAGTCGATACTTTCTTTTTCTATGACTTCTCTAATTACTTGATAAGGAACTTCATCATTAATTACCGCAGGATACCCTTCAGCAAAATCAACGCGGATACTTGCGCCAGTAAGATGCTCAAGTCCTACACACGTATTTTCAATCGCAGCTTTAATCGTCGCTAAATCTTCCATGCTATACGTTCTAATCGTTCCTTCTAAATATGCATTCTCCGCAACGACATTCATCGCATCTCCACCGTACATTTTACCAATATGAATAATATTAGTATTACGTGCTTTAGTGTGCAACGCATTAAGTTTTAGCATCTCCTGGAAGAACATTGTAGCCACGTTAAGAGCATCGATTCCAGTATTTTTTAAACCAACGTGAGCTGCACGCCCTTTAATATAAATTCTATATTCATTTGCACTAGCCATAATTTCTTTTGGTTTAGAAACAATATGACCTTCTGGATAATCTGGATTCATATGTAATGCATAACTTGCTAAAACATTATACGGTGAAAAATCAAAATCATTGATTAATAAATTCCCACCACCAAAAGTTTCTTCAGCAGGTTGAAATACAAAGATACTGTTCACCTTCGTAGCATTATTATTATAATAATCAGCTGCTTCAATAACACTTCCTAAAAGCATAGTAGTATGTCCATCATGACCACATGCATGCATTACTCCATCATTTTTTGATTTGAAATCGACATCATTTTCCTCTGAAATAGGAAGTGCGTCAATATCAGCTCTAAATAATATCGTATCATTAGTTTCTACGCTTGCTTTAAAAATCACTACCAACCCTGTCTCAAGAGTTTCTTGATATTCTATACCATATTCTTTTAAGACACTTGCGATAAATTCTTTAGTTTTATGTTCTTCCAAAGATAACTCTGGATTTTGGTGCAGATGTCTACGCCATGATGTTAAATTCTCTTCAGTAATTACTTTCATCTTCTTTACCTACTTTATTATAAGTTTCTTAATTCTGCGATAATATCTACTTTTTCTTCTGCAACTTCACTACGTGTTTTAATAACTCGTGCTGGAACACCCGCAACTACATCACCACTTGCTACATCTTTTGTTACTACACTTCCAGCTGCAACAACGGCATTATCTCCGATTTGAACCCCTTCTAAGATAACAGCATTAGCCCCGATAAGAACATTGTTTCCTACACGAACTGGTGTTGCATTAGCTGGTTCAATAACACCTGATAATACAGATCCAGCACCAACATGAGAATTTTCTCCAACTTCAGCACGTCCACCTAAAATAGCATTCATATCGATCATAGTGTTTTTTCCGATTTTAGCCCCGATGTTGATAACAGCTCCCATCATGATAACCGCGTTATCTCCGATACTAACGTGTTCACGAATTGAACACCCTGGTTCGATACGAGCATTAAACTGAGTCAAATCGATCATCGGTACACCACTATTACGGCGATCATTTTCAACACGGTGATTTACTACCACAGTTTTATTAGCTTCGTAAAATTCCACCCAATCAGCGAAGTCCGCAAAAATAACTTTTGAGTTTCCTTCACCATAAACCTCTAAAGTTTCTGGAAATTCTACTTCAGCATTAAAATTAACGTAAACTTTAACCGGTGTTTTCTTTTTAGATGTTGCTATAAATTTAATAATCTCTTCTGTTGATTTCATTTCTTTCTCCTATTATCTATATGATTTTTTTCTATTTTATATCTAATTTTTTTACATATGTCAAACTAACTTTATTATAATATTCTTTGTTTAAGTGTTATACTAGATTACTTTCTTCATTTATCTAGTTATAAACTACTTAGAGATGATTCTGTTATCACCTCTATAGACTCATTTAAGTCGCTTCTAACTTTATTATTCTATACCTAGTACATCTTTCATAGAATATAATCTAGGTTCTTCAACACTGTTAAGCCACTGTGCAGCTGTAACAGATCCTTTTGCAAACATTTTTTTACTAAGAGCTGTATGTTTAATCTCGATTACTTCATCCTCTCCAGCAAAAATCACTTCATGTTCACCTACTATAGTTCCACCACGAACTGCATGAATTCCAATCTCTTTTTCTTGGCGTTTCATATCTCCGTGACGACCATAGACTCTATTGTAATCTTCCACGTCTTTAACCGCATCAACTAACATTTTTGCAGTTCCACTAGGTGCATCGACTTTTTTATTATGGTGTTTTTCAATAACTTCGATATCATATCCTAGTAACAATTCACTAGCTTTTTTCACTAACTCAACTAAGATATTTACTCCTAAGCTATAATTCCCAGCATAAACTACTCCAACATGAGTTGCCAGTTCATCGATTAATTCTAATTCTTTTGTAGTATGACCAGTTGTCGCAATTACGACTTTTGTTGCAGTACGTTTTGCATACTCCACTAATTCAGCAGTCCCTGCGTGATGAGAAAAATCAATAATCACATCAGCAACCTTTCTCTAAACCTTCATATGAATTATAAGTAGGAAAAATTTTTTTCTTCTAATAATTCACGACCTACACCTGCAACAATTTCTAAATCAGTACTGTCTTGAATATAGTTTTTTAGAACTTGTCCCATAGTTCCATTATAGCCACTTAATAAAACTCTCATTTTTACTCTCCTTGTAATGAATTAAGTCTTGCAATCTCTTGCTCTAATTTTGTCGCTAACGTTGGTGCAACATGTGTCATCGGCAGACGATAGTGACAAACTGATTTCCCGATTAATTCTACACATTTTTTAACTGGCATTGGATTTGGCTCAGCGAATAACATGTGGATAAAGTCTAAATATTTAAGTTGAAGATTGAATGCTTTGTCCACTTGTCTTTCTAAAGCATATTTACACATTAAATGCGTTGCTTTTGGATAAACGTTAGCTAAAACAGAGATTGTCCCTTTACCACCAGCTAAAATAATCGGTACATTGATGTCATCATTTCCTGAGTAAATATCAATTTTATCCCCTACTAAGTTTCTAACTGCTAAAGTATGAGCAATATCTCCTACTGCATCTTTGTAAGCAACGATGTTTTTATGTTGAGATAAGTGTAAAATAGTCTCAGGCGCCATAACTTGCCCTGTTCTTCCTGGTACATTGTAAAGTACGATTGGTAAATCAACACTATTAGCAATCGCTTCAAAGTGTTCGATTAAACCTTGTTGGCTAGTTTTGATGTAGTACGGTGTTACTACTAATAATGCATCCGGTCCTAATTTTTCAATTTCTTGGCTTAATCTAATTGAGTGAGCTGTATCGTTAACTCCACTACCTGCGATAACCGGTACACGGCCTGCTACTCTATCAATCGCAAATTTAACAACCGCTACTTGCTCATCATCAGGCATAGTTGAACTCTCACCAGTAGTTCCAGCTACGATAATCGCATCCGTACCTTCACTAATTTGGAATTCGATTAACTCTCCAAATGTTTCATAATCCACACTTCCATCCTCGAAAAATGGTGTTACTATTGCTACTCCGCTTCCTGTATAAATTGTCATAATCTTGTTCTCCTTGTATCTATGTTATTTTTTTGTATATTTTTTTAATAATTCTTTTTTTGCTATTGTATTAAAATTAAATATCTTGTCTAATTAAATCTTCTAAAGTCTCACCTTTTACTACTAAACGGCTAGTTCCGTCTTTCACAAATACTACGGGTAATTTCGGTAATCTATTGTAGTTACTACTCATACTATAGTTATACGCCCCAGTCGATGAAACTAATAATAAATCACCTTGATCAGCTTTTGGTAATTTCGCATCCATTACTAACATATCCCCGGACTCACAGCATTTACCAGCAACTGTATAAGTTGTAGTGGCTTGTTCGTTCATCTTGTTAGCTAACATAGCCTCGTATTTTGCTTTATACAATGCATAACGGGGATTATCTGCCATTCCACCATCAACGAACACGTATTCACGACCTGCAAAAGTTTTCTTAATTCCACCAACACTGTATAATGTGCTACCTGCGTTACATGTTAAACTTCTACCTGGCTCAATGACTACCTTAGTTAAATCTAAGCCGAAATTATCACTTTCACGTTCAACTACTTCTATGTACTCTCTTAAAAATTCAGCAAGTTCAAAAGGTCTATCTTCTTCAGTATAATAAACTCCGAAACCTCCACCTAGATTAAGAACACTTATAGTTAAACCTAATCTTTCTTGAACTCTTCTCGTAAATTCCATAACTACTTTTACAGCTTCGAAAAATGAAGTTTTTTCAAAAATTTGTGATCCGATGTGTGAATGAAATCCTACGAAGTTCAGGTTACTTTGATTATGAATATCTGCGATTAAATCATAAATTGTTTCATCATATACTGAATAACCAAATTTCGAATCATCTTTTGCAGTTTTGATGTATTCATGAGTATGCGCATCGATACCTGTATTAATTCTTAGAAGTACATCTACAGTATTTCCACTCTCTCTTACAATTTCATTGATCATTTCATATTCATAGTCGTTATCTATAACGATAGTTCCTACACCAACTTCTAGTGCATATTGTAGTTCCTCACGAGTTTTATTATTTCCGTGGAAATAAGCTCGTCTCATATCATAACCAGCTTTGTATGCTGTATGAATTTCTCCAAGTGAAACAACATCAACACCTAAGCCCTCCCTACTGGCGATTCTTAACACCTCTAAGCAACTAAAAGCTTTCGATGCGAAAAGAACTTCTGTATTGAACCTTGAACCTCTAAAATTATTAATAAAAGTTCTACATTGATTCACTAACATATTCTCATCATAAACATAAAGCGGTGTACCATATTGAGCCTTTAACTCACTTACTCCAACTCCCGAAATATTCAGTTCGCCATTTTCTACTGTCATACCATCAAATAATCTCATTACTTTCTCCTTCAAATAAGTTATAAAAAATAGACTACAAGAACAAAAGGTCCTTGTAGTCTAGCTTATAATTCTATCCTATTCCTCTTGCCCTTATTATAAAAAGCTCACCATGAAGAAAATGGGCATTTTCTAATGACAGTGCTATGCCTATTCGACATAACCCCAGTGAAATTAATCACTTCGGCGATGCTACCTTTTAAATTAGTCATCGCGGCCTCTTTTTATAATACTTATCTATTTACGTTGTATAAATAATATCATGGTTTGCAATTATTGTCAATAGTTTTTCAGAAAATTTTTTTATAATACCCTATTTTTTTGAACCATGTATATACACAATTAATGATAGTTGAAATTTCCCTTTAAAACAACTATAATATACAAATATTAAAAAGAAAGACAGCATACTACACTGCTTCTTATAAAAAAATAAAGGATTATAAAATATGATTGATTTTTACAAAAAAACGACGACTTAAATAAAATTATCAATGACAATGACATAGCGATTATTCAATACGGAACTGCTACATGTATGCCATGTCACTCAATAAAAAACAGAATTACTACGTGGCAAGAAGATCACAAAGATATTCCAGCATACTACGTTTCATTAGAAGAAAATATGGAAATTGCTGCTCAACGAGGCATTCTTTCAGCACCAACTGTAGAAGTTTATATTGAAGGAAGACTATCTATTCAAAAAGCGGCTACTTCAGCCTAGATGAAATACTAGAAAAAAAGTAAGTAGTGTGAGTGAACAGTTGAAATAAAAAAAGTGTAAATGTCAATATAAAAAAATGTACAAAAAGTGACAAAATAAAAATGTACAATTATTCAAAACTAATATGATTTTTTAGTCGATAAGAATTACCTATAATAGGTACTACATGGGCATGATGAAGTAGCCTGTCAAGTATAGCTGAAGCTACTTTGTCATCACTAAATAATGTAGCCCATTCAGAAAAAGGAATATTAGATGTAGCTATTATGCTCTTCTTTTCATAACGTCGGTCTATTAGTTGGAATAATAACCGCTCATCACCTTTTTTCTAAAGGTAAATAACCAATTTCATCTATTATCAGTAATCTATACTTTGAATAGTGTTTTAATCGCTGTTCTAGCCTATTTTCGGCTAGAGCGGCTTTTAAATTCGCTATTAAATCATGACATTTTATAAAGTATGTTGAATATCTAGAACTAGCTGCCAATCTTCCAATTGCTGTTGCTAAATGAGTCTTTCCAACACCACTATTGCCAATAAATATTAAATTTTTTTATTGTTTTCTATAAAATTTAAACTAGCTAAGTTCCTTATTTCTAATTCATTTATATCAGAATTGAATGAAAAAAATCAAAAATCGTCTAATGATCTATTATAAGGAAAAATTAGCTACTTTAATCATAGATTCTTTTTACATTTTTGTTTTTTTCACATCTACTTCATAATCTGTTAGTTTTAATAGAATATCTATTACCGACATTGTTCTATTTTTGAGTTAGTTCTATTATCTCATCTAGTCTATGGTTAAATTGCTTTAAATTAAGATATTCTAAATTCTCTTTTAATCTAGTATAATTAGATCTATTTGTTATCATTGAATCGTTCTCCTATTATCGCTAGATTTCTTTTTAGTTTGTTCTTTTTAATCTTTTTTTCATCTATATCATTCCAAGTGTGTTTAACCAATTTCTCATAATGGGCTTCTTTATAATTTAATTTTTTTCTCACTTATTAAATGACTTACCACCAATTTCATGTTATCATATAGGTATAAATAATTATCTTCTACTTGTAGATTTAGTTTCTTACCTATATATTCAATTGGTACTGAATATTGATTGGACTTGTAAGAAATCATTGCTTGTTTATTTACTTTTTACTTGTAGGGTTGTTATTTTATAGCGATTCCTTATTTTTCTCATGTGGTAATGGTAGTAAGGAATCTTTTTTTCTTTTTGTAAACTTATTATTGGAATCTCTCTTGTTGTTTGATGAACTTGTAGGTTCCATCTCATCATTATTTTATTCACCAATTCTACTAATTCTGTATAATCTAACTTACCATTATAAGCGTATATTTCATCTAGTAATTTTACTATATTTTTCTACTTTACCTTTTTGTTTGTGGTCTGTATGCTACACATGGTTTCAATTCAAATCCCATCTCTTTTGCATATTCTTGAAACTTTATATTAATTACTCCAGATGTCTTAACAGTTCGCGCTTTATCCATTGTAGTTTTTCATATTATCACATACAATTACTTTTTGGAACTCCTTCAATATGTTCTAAGCATTCAGTTATACATGAAATTAAGACATCTTGACTTCTTGAAAGTGTTACATGAAATATTTTTATATCTTGAGTATGATAAAACCATACAAAAATACATTTAAAGATAATTTTTTTCTCCATATTTAGTTGTGAATTTCACATCTTCTTTCCAATCTATTTGGGCTTGTTCTCCAGGCATGGTTTCTACTCTGAGTATAGCTTTAGAATTCTTATGTGATTTGTTTTTAAAGTACTCATTGTATTTTTGAATTCTTTAATAAATAGGCTCTAAATGCGGAATAGCTGATATTTAATTCTGTTTGGTCTACCAAATATTGCCAAAGTATTCTTTTTGGATTTGAATATTTGTATAGATTCTTCTCCTAATAATTTATCTAATAGATCAGTGTATTCATCAATTTTTTTGATGGCTTATTTCTTGTTTGTTTTTGTTATTCCTTGGTAATAATGTCTTTTTTTATTGTACGTCTATCTTTCTTTAAAACTCTAGCTAATTCACTAAAGTTAGGTTTCAAGTTAAACACCTCCATTTGTTTTTCTTAGATTTTCTAAATCTGATAGTTGAGTTATTTTTTTATATTTTTTTGTTTATTTTTTTAGATTTACGTACATATATTTCTCTCTTTCTTTTTATATGCACTATTATAACCTATTTGTACATTTTTTTATTTTTATCAAAACTGTACATTCTTATTTTTATCATTCTCATAAAAAAAGAAAGATAAAAAAATCACCGAGCTCCTACGGAATGCGGGACTTCTTATCTGTAATCGTTGTACTATGAGTTAAATAAAATAGTAACACAAAAAAAGAGATGTCGACCCCCTCCAAAAAAATAACAACGGGGGATGAGGATAGACATCTCTTATTACTTTTTATTATATTGTAAAAAAATCTATAAAATACAAACCTTTAGATTAAATTGCATCATTCATTTACATAATATTAAAAAAATGTAATTTTAATTTTTAAATATTATTAAAACATCTTTTTCTGAAGAGATTTGTAGTGTTATAATAAAAAGTAGGCTACTTGCCCGGAAGGGAGGTGTTTATATGGTTGATATATTCATCCAAATCCTTGTTGGGCTATTTGTAGGAGTTATTCTCCTATTTATAGAATATTTTTTTATTTCCTAAATGATAAAAAAACAACAAGAAGAAGTAGCTCTATTTAGGCACGACGTACATGTATCACTTCATGTATGAATATATATTAGCCTACTAAAGTAAGTACGCTAATACATATAAAAAAAGCAACTGAAATTCCGGTTCAGTTGCTTTTTCGTGTTTATATGTGAATATATTCATCCAATTCACTTATTTTTCATTCTAACACATCCCTTTTCTTCTTGTCAATTAATTTGAAGGATAGTTAACTCCAAAATCATGATTTTTTTAAAGAATTTAAATATCAATAAACACTGCATCTATGAACTCTCATATAATTGTTTAAAAATTCTAGGATTTTTGAATCACCTCTTATCTTTTATTTACATAACCTTAAAAAAAATAATTTTTAATTCTAAATATCATAAAAAAATATCTTTTCTGATGAGATTTATAGTGCTATAATAAAAAGTAGGCTACTTGCCCGGAAGGGAGGTGTTTATATGGTTGATATATTCATCCAAATCCTTGTTGGGCTATTTGTTGTAAATGTCAATCTAAATATGTCAAAAAAATTCAAAATAAAAAAATGTACATTTTATTCATCTGCCTTCTGGAAAAAAATCTTTTAGTCTATAAGAATTTCCAGTTATTTTAGCTACATGAGAATGGTGTAATAATCTGTCAACTATTGCACTAGCGATTAATGGATCGCCAAATACATCATCCCACTGTGAAAAAAATTTATATTAGTAGTTATTATAGTGCTATGTTTTTTTCATAACGTCTATCTATTAATTGGAAGAACAATTTAGATTCCTCTTTGGTTATTGGAAGATATCCTAATTCATCTATTATTAATAATTTATAACCACAAAATTTCTTTAATCTTTCTTCTAATCTACCTTCTAACTGAGCTTTTTTTAATATTTCTATCAGACGTGCGCATTTAATAAAAGTAGGTGGATTTCCTATTCTGAGCTGCGGTTACTCCTATAGAAATTGCTAAGTGTGTTTTTCCCAACGCCGCTATTTCCATAGAATACTATGTTCTCTTTCTTATCTATGAATCTCAATGAATTGAAATCATATATTTGTTGTTTATTTATCGATTCTTGAAAGTCAAAGTCAAACTCCGATAAAGTTTTTTTACACTAGGAAATCCTGCTACTTTCACAGAATGTTGAATAAGATTTTTGCTTTTTTTCTTTTCTACCTGCGCTTGTGTAAAGTATAGAAATCCGTCTATAAAGGTAAGATTATTTTTATTTACCTGTTCTAATGTTTGATCAAGCACAGCTAATGATTCTTTACCCTTTAAAAAAAATTTAGGTTACTTATTATTCTCTCATATGTACTAGTTACTTTCATTTATATATACTCCTCCTATATTATTAAGATTTTGTTTTGGCTATTTTTCTCTATTTCTGTTTCTTCTTTATTTGAAAATTTATTTTTTTAAGCCTTCTTTATAATGTTCAGGATTATAGTTTATTTTTTTATATTACTTATCTCGTGCATTTCAATAAGTTTTTGTGTTAGAGTATATGTATATATTTGAATCAATAACTTGATATTGTAATTTTTTTGTCCAATATATTTTTCGACCTACTGAATATTGCTTAGTATCTACTGTAATCATACCGGCACTATTCACTTTTTGAGGTTTTTAGTTTTGATTCTGTATTGATTCCTTATTTTTTTCAGGTGGTAATGATAATAAGGAATCTTTTTCTTTTTCAAATTCAAAAAAATGGGTATTTTTCCCTATTGCTTGAGATAGTTTATTATTTTTCTCTTGTATTTATCCTTTCCACTAATTGAACCAATTCGCTAAGTGTTAATGTTCCACTATATGCTCGTATTTCATCTAATATTTTTCATTTGGGATTCTACTTTTACCTTTTTGTTTGAGGGCTTTTTAGCCTTACAAGGTATTACTTTGAATCCAAAAATCTTTAGAAAAAAATTCCTCGAATTGACTATTAACTTCTCCCTTGAAATATCTAGTTCTTGGTTTTATTCATTACTGGTTTCATATTATCTGTGATAATTGTTTTAGGTACTCCTTTTTATGTTTTCAAAAAAATCTCTGTTAATAAGGACATTAATACTGTTCTTGTTTTTTTAGAAGTGAAACTTTATACATTTTATATCTTGAGTATCCTAACACTCCAACAAGTATATTAATTTCTATTATTTCCCTGTATCTGATAATATAAATGGGATAGATTCTTTCCAATCAATTTGCATTTGCTCTCCTGGTGGAGTTTCAAATCTAATAATGGTATTATTTGTATCAGAATTCAGACATTTCCCTTTTTTTAAAGTATTCATAGAATTCCGGTGTGTTTCTTATATAGTTATAAAAAAGTTGAGTATTGAATATTAATCTCATAGTTATCTTCCAAGTATTGTCTTAATACTCTTATATAACTAAAAGTTTGAGTTGATGAACTTAATAGGGTTTTTATTAAGTCATAATATTTGTCTAGTTTTGATGTTTTTGTTTTTCGTCTTCTTTTTTTCGAAACCGTTAAGATATTTATTTATAGTTCTTCTGTCTACTTTATACTTTCTAGATAAGGCAGCTATATTTATTTTTTTAAATTATTATCGTCCATAAATTTCTTGTACTCCTTTAAATCTTCTAACGAATCCAACTTAATTTTTAGTTGGTGTTTTTTTATTTCTAATATCATAGATATCTCCTTTTTTTAGATATCTACATTATATATTTTTTTGTACATTTTTTTATCTTGAAATTTATTTACACTTTTTATTCTAACATTTACAATTTGTAGGAATTATTCTTCTATTTATAGAATATTTTTTTATTTCCTAAATGGGCAGTGTCAAGATTTTTTTGTGTAAACACAATCTGATGCTTTTAAATAAAGTTAACTATTTATAATTTTATTAGTTCTTATGGCTTTTTTATTCCTTAGAGTTTAATAAGATTTTTTTCAAGAGATTTTTGTCAAGAATTCAAAGAAGGCTTGCCCTTGTTCTTGACAAAATCATAGAAAAATCTAAACTCTAGAAGGGAATAAAAAGCTAGTTCTATATATATTTCTTCTATCATATTCTCTAATTCTTCTTTCGCCATACTAAAGCCATAGTGCGATATACCTACATATTTTTACGTTATATTCACATGCTGATACACAAACATATCTGTTTAGAGATTGTTCATTAGGGAATTGTTCTTTTTTTCTTTATTCCTTTTTTTAGATGTTTATTATAATTTTTCTATTATATTTGTTGTATAAATACTTCTTCTTATTGGTTTTTGGAAATAAATAATATGTAAATAGACAATTTCTAATATCTAATAGACTATTTGTTACTTTAGGATATTTTTTTCTTTGTATTTATCTATAAATAATGCTAGATTTTTTTCTGCCTCATCTTTTTGCCGATGCTTGATACACTGCTTTTTAAATCTTCTGATATTTCTGTTTTTATCTTTTTGATCTTTACTTTTAGTAAAACATTTCTTATTACATGCGTCCAACACGTCTGATACTTTTGCTTTAGGAAATGCTTCTTCGAGTTTTTTTCTTTTATTCCTTTTTAATCCATCTGTGACAAACAATAATACTCTATTTAAACCCCTTTTTCTTAAGATCTTCTAACATATCTTTGTAGTTTTCTGGTGATTCTGTTGGAAATAATTTATATGATAGGATTTCTTTTTTTCCCCGCTTATTGTTATTCCTATTAATATATGTAGTGCTTCTTTTTCCTACTGTTCCTCTTTTTACACTAATATATGTTGAGTCTGCATATACTACCGCATATTCTTTTTGTTATTTTTTTCTTGAATGATATTCTTTAACTTTTTTTCATCTAATTGTTTAGTTATAACACTTATTGTTTGTGGTGAATAGTAGTGTCCATACAATTGTTCTACAATTTTACCTATTCCTCTTGTAGTCATACCTCTTTTTATACAGTAATATTATTGTTTCTTCTAAATTTTGCGTGTTTCTTTTTATATGGTACTAAAGTTTGAGGTGTAAATTCACTATTTCGATCTCTTGGTACTTTTTATTGATAGTTTCCCATACTCACTGTATATTGTTTTTTTGAATAACTTCCATTCCTTGAATTTCCTGTATTATATCCTTCTACTGAATGTTTTTTTCATAATTTAAAAAAATCCTGTAAGCTCAGCTTCTAATACTGTATTTATAGCTTTTTTTCTACTTCAGCTCTAAATATTTCTGAAATATCTTCTCCTTTTTAGTAGTGCATTTACTAATTTTTGTGTTATTATTATTCATGAGAGATTCCTTTTGTAATGAGTTGTCGTTAACTTTATTTTTACACCTAGGAGTCTCTTTTTTTCTATGTCTTTTTTTCAACTTCTCTTGACTTTTTCTGTTTACACAAAATATTATACACTATCCCTAAATGATAAAAAAACAACAAGAAGAAGTAGCTCTATTTAGGCACGACGTGCATGTATCACTTCATGTATGAATATATATTAGCTTACTAAAATGAGTGTGCTAGTACATATAAAAAAAGCAACTGAAATTCCGGTTCAGTTGCTTTTTCGTGTTTATATGTGAATATATTCATCCAATTCACTTATCTACATTCTAACACATTCTTTTTCTTCTTGTCAATTTATTTGAAGGATAGGATATAGTAAAAATTATTACATGTTAATTCCAAAAAGTAAATTCCAGTTTTTAAATAAAAAAACTGGAATTTAACCTGAAAACTAGTTTTTCATCTGAAAAAAACAACCATTTGTAATTAACCGAATTTGACTAAGAACAAAATTTTTGTCTAACTTTTTTTGAGTACAGTACCCTTTTTACTTCTTTATTTCATTATACTTACTCTATTACAAACCTACTCGCTAGTTTGTATACTTGTTTGATTTCCTTAGTTTCTAGATTCCAAGTTTTTTTAATTCTTCTTTTTATTAATTCTGGAAATTTTTCTACTTATATCTCTTAGTGCATTTTCCTACTGATTTTTCTTACATATTCACTAGCATCTTCTTTTTAATGACGATATTCTTTTTTTATTGCTTCTTGTGGATTCACTTTAAAATACGGTCTACTAGTCCATATTCGTAACCCTTCTGTAACAGCCCTTCTAGTATTTGGATTATCAGACCTTAGCCACTCATCTATTACAGGTATTGCACTTTCATAACCAGTGTTTTTACAGTATTCATCAAACGCTTTTGCAAGTACCTCTTGCACTCTCCAATTATCATCTTTGGATACTTCATCTCTCATAAAAGTTAGAATATCACTATCATCTGATAAATATCCGAAAAGAAATACTCCGTACATTCGAACTTGATATACTTTTGATTCATAGGATAAAAAAGCTAATCTTTTAACATACTCTTTATCATTAGATTTATAATTAGCTAACGCTCTTTTTCTCTTCTTCCTTAAACCCACTCTTTATTAATGAGAACTCTTGTTCTAGTTTTTTTAATATATTCGTTCAAATAAAAATCACCGCCTTATTATTTTCTCTAAAAAAAGCATATAGAATGTTAGACACTCTATATGCTTAAGGATGATTTGCTAAAATTAGTTGTTAGCTTTTAAGAAATCAACTGTTTTTTGGATTACTAACTCACCACGTAAGTCTTCAACACTAATACGTTGTTTGATTCCTTCTTCAGTCATGTTGTACATAGTAGCAAGTTCTTTAACTTCTGCATCGATGTCAGCTTCTGTTACTTCAACTTTTTTTCTACTTTAGCGATTTCACCTAATACGAATGAAGTTTTTGATTTTTGTTTTTCTGCGTCAGATTTCATTTCAGCTTTTAAGTTCAACTTCACCTTTTTCCAGTGAATTGTTGGTATAAATCAAATGATAATCCTTGACGAGATAAGTTTCCAGTGAACTGTTCAAACATAGAATCAACTTCTTGTTCTACTAATTTTTTTCTGGTACAGAAAGTTTTTGCATTTTCTACAGCTGTAGAAATTACTTTATCAGAATAAGATTTTTTTCTGCTAAGTTTTTCTTTTTCTAATTTGATTTCTTCTTTTTAATTTTTTTCTTTGTATTCAGCTACAGTTGAAGCTGCTTCTTTAGAGAATTCCTTAACGAATTCATCAGTTAATTCTGGTAAAACTTTTTCTTTTACATCGTGAACTGTAACTTCGAATCTAGCTTCTTTACCAGCAAGGTCAGCTACTTGGTAGTTTTCTGGGAATGTTACGTTAACTTCTGTGTCAACTGGTGCAACTTTTCCTTCTAATTGTTCTTCGAATCCAGGGATGAATGATCCTGATCCTAATTCTAATTCGTAACCTTTAGCTTCTCCACCATCAAAAGCTTCGTCTCCGATGAATCCTTTAAAGTCGATAACTACGATATCACCTTTTTTAGATTCTCCTTCTTTGATTTGCCATTCAGCTTGACGGCTTAATAAACTATCTAATCTTTTCTTCTACATCAGCATCAGTTACTTCTACTGAGTCTTTTTCTAATCCAAGGTTTTTATATTCACCTAATTCAACGTTTGGTTTAACAGTAACAACTGCTTCGAATTTAACACCTTCTTCTTTGCTGATTTCTTTAACATCGATATCAGGCATAGCTAATGGTGAAACTTCTAATTCGTCAATAGCTTTTGTATAAGCTCTTGGTAATACATAATCAATTGCGTCTTGATATAATGCTTCTTCACCATACATTTTGTTGAATACGGCTCTTGGTAATTTACCTTTTCTGAATCCAGGTGCATTAACACGTTTAACTGCACGTTTGAATGCTTGGTCTAATCCTTTCGCAAATTCTTCTTTTGTTGCTGAAAAAAAGAGATAACTACTTTTTCCATCTTCTTTATTTAAAAATTTGTGACATTTATTTTTTTCCTCCAAAAAAATACTTTTTAAGTATCATCAAAAAAATGTTAGTATAAAAAAATACTAAAAAAACTCTTGATTAATTATATAGTAAATAGCGTGAAAAGTCAATCGTTACACTTTTTAAATTATTGTTTTTTTAAGAGTAAGTAAAATAGCTTCTAATAATTATTTAAGCTCTTACAAATTAATGTTAAAATTCAAAAATTGTAATACTTATCCCTTTCATCTATCTACCAACTAATTTTTTTACTAAATTCTTTTTATGAGTTTATCATTTTTCTCTATAGTTAGGGAAATATTTCCCTAATAATTCATAAAAATCTAGGTGTATGATTTGTTTCTAGAAGATGAGTAAGTTCGTGGACTACGATATGTTCTAAAACATTCAATTGGATATTTTACTAATTCATAGTTTATCCAGATTCTTTTTAGCTTTGATATTACATGTTCCCCAACGTGTTTTCATCTTTTTTTAATCCTAAGCTGTTCTGCGTGAACACCCATATTTTTCTTCATATTTATTAATAAACTCTAAAGCCTTGTTATAAAGAACTTTTTCTTAAATAATTTGTAACAATCTGTTCTCTATTTTGTTCCTTATTCTTAATAACTAAAACTATCTTTTCATTAGAAAAAAATCACTTCATTCTTAATTCCTAGCCTTATCTCTAATTCAAACTCTCTTCCAAAGATAAAGTGTTTTTCACCAGTCACAAAGTACTTTATAGTATAGTAATTTTTTTAATATATTGTTTCTTCTTTCTCTTATCTCATCAATATTTTTCTTGAATCATTTTTTTATGATATAGTTAGGAGTTCTTGGAGGGCACTCACTACTACATCAGCGTTTCTTTCAACTTTTTAAATAAATGTTTTTTTCATTTTTTTCTTCTGTACTTAATCATAACGACTAAATCACCTATATTTATTACTCTTTGCATACTCCCCCCTCCTTCAATTGTTATTTTAATTCACAACCCACTAAAGCTGTACCAACCCTTATGTGAGTCGCACCTTCTTCAATTGCAATTTTATAATCATTACTCATACCCATCGATAAAAATTCACATGGTGCATATGATAAATCCAGCCCTTTTACTTCATCACGTAACTCTCCTAATTTTCTAAAGCAATTACGTAGGATTTCTTCATCTTCAACAAAAGGTGCCATCGTCATAAGACCGACAACTTTTATTTTTGAATATTGTTCCAATGATCTAATAAAGTCAACGGCTTCTTCTGAAGTTAAACCATGTTTACTCTCCTCTCCAGAAACATTTACCTGTACAAAACATTTAATTTCTTTTTCTGCACGTTTTTCGATTTCTTTAGCTAAGCTATCTCTATCCAATGCGTGGAAGAAATCAACATCATTAATCACATCACGTACTTTTCTAGTTTGTAAACTTCCAATTAGATGCCACGTCTTATTAGAATACTTATTCTTTCTTTCAACATAATTTTGCGGGCGATTCTCAGCAAAATCAGTAATTCCAGCTTCTATCGCTTCTTCAACTCTAGCATCACTAACATATTTAGTTACAGCGACTAAATTCACTTCCTCTAGATTTCTACCTACTTTTTCACAAGTTTCAACTATTTCTTTTGTTATTGTCTCAAAATTTTCTCTAACGTTCATTTTTTCTCCTACTTACTCTACATATTTAGTACTATATTCTAATTATAACATGATGTTTATTATTTTGTTATAAAATTGAATAAAAAGGGAATGACTTGAAAATTAAGATTATCTCAAAAATCTTCATTTTCAAGTCACTTTTTTTCTTATTTTTTTAGGTACAAGTTCCAATACTTTTACCCTTAGGAATATTCCCTATAGATTCACTTGTATATTCTCCTTTTACCCATTTTTTTCAATTTGATCATCATAATTATCACTTAAGAAGTGTCCACTTTGTCCAGGACCCTACAACATGATACCCCATTTTTTTGTAGAAAAGTCATAAACAAATCTCCATGATGCACCGTGATTAACTAATCCCTCATCATTTTGTCTAGCTGCTTGAACTGTAACTTTAGAACCTGAAATAGGATATTCTTTCGGATTTAAGAAATATGCTAACAACGCTGATGATTTAGATAATGGATGTCTAAATCCTAATGTATGAGCTGTTCCCCACTTCCATTTAGATACATCATTCCCATATTTACCTTCTAATTCAATTATAGTTTCATTTAAACTATTTGTTAATACTTCTTGTAGTCCATTTTTCTCCTCAATAAGACTTACTTTTTTACCATTTAAACTATCTCTAAGTATCTTATCTACATAACTCTCTTTATGAGGCATAAATTTGTAAACATCTGCATTCATCTTATCTTTTTAGTATGTGCGATTGAATTTTTTTCATCCATAAGTCAAAAATTAACGGTGCTGCTTCATCTTTATCATCTACATTATTCCACGATTTCAGTTTATCGTAGACTTCTTTTTTAGAAATTTTATCTACGCTTATATTTTTCAAAAAGTTAGGTAAAAATTCTTGTGCATAAAGATTTTTCGTATCCATTTGAAGATTCTTCATATCATCAGCAGTCAAGTTATTTCTTTTTGATAATACTTCATCTATACGAGCTTTTCTGTATGGTTGTGCCCAAACATTAGATGTATGATAATCAGTTTTCACAGTTTCAGTATTCGCTGTCGCTATAAATCCTTCTTCCGGATTAACAAGTTTCGGTAATTTATCATAAGAAACATAACCACTCCATCCATAATCACTACTATAACCTGGAACAGGAAGATTCCCATCACCTTTTTTCCTAATAGGTACATTACCATTTGATTTATAAGCTATATTTCCTTCATTATCCGCAAAAACAAAGTTTTTGAGCTGGTGCTTTGAATTTTTCTAATGACTTTTCAAATTCTTGCCAATTTTTCGCTTTATCTATATTTAAAATAGCTTCTAGTTCTTGCGTCGATTCAAGTGCTGTCCACTGCATTGAAAAACTCGTATCTTTATTTCCTAATGGTTTCAGCAGTTGATCAATTATTGGTCCATGTTTCGTATTAACTACCTCAAAATCGACAGCGTCTTTTTCCTTTTTACTTTTTATTGAATACTTATCAACCTTTGCATCATAGTACTCATTATCATATTTAAATTTATATGGATTATTCTCTTGCCTTTTTTTCTATATATAAATCTTGAACATCTGGTCCAAAGTTAGTTACTCCCCACGCTATATGTTCATTATGACCAAGTATGATACCCGGTACTCCTGGAAAAATCACCCCTGAAACTTTGTTATTTGGGGTTGAAAGTGACATTTGATACCAGACTGAAGGAGTACCTAACCCTAAGTGTGGATCATCTGCCAACAACGGTTTACCTGACTTAGTTTTTTTACCAGAAACAACCCAGTCATTACTACCATTTTTCCATCGGTGGTCGCTCATTTTTTTGCCGTATTTTTTTATCTATACTAACATCTAGACCTAGATTTGCTTTTATAATTTCATCATTATCTTTATTTTTTGAGAAACTCTCCGGTAATAGCTGTTTTAGATTTTCTTCCCCCAAATTATTTAAAAGCCAGTTATTAAAGCCTAAGTGATCCCAGTGTCCACCTAAATCATATGCCATATATTTACCTACCGTTAACGAATCAATAGGTGACCAGTTTTTCAGGAGAATATCCTAATAAAGAAAAATTCATAAGGTAATTTACTTTTCTTTCTTCGCTTCTTCGATATAAGCATTAACACCTTGTGCATAACTTTCTAATATTTTTTTAGCTTCCTCTGAGTAATTATTATAAGAGGCTTCTGCTGCTTTTTCTTAAAGAAAATACTAAAAACTTTTTTATCATTTTTCTAGTGCTGCTTCTCCAACAACTTCCGATAATCTTCCACTTGCCTGTCTACGTGCTAAATCCATTTGGAATAATCTATCTTGAGCATGAATATAACCCTGAGCTTTATATAAATCACTATCATTTTCCGCTTCCACAGTTGGAATTCCATTTTTATCTCGTGACACTTTTTACATTTTTTCTAAAAATATTTAATTCTGCTTTCCTTCAACTGTCGGTAAAGATTTATGAACAAAATAGTAACCATATCCTCCTAATAACAAGAGAATAGACACTATTACTATCATTAATCTCTTTAATATCTTAATAACTTTATTTTTCATAAGACCTCCTAAAAAAATAAACTATACTAAGAATTATATTAGCTTTATCTATTTTTTTGCAAACTAATATTTATTAAAAAAACTCTAAATAAGTATAGATTTTTTTCACTTATAATTATTAATTATTATGTGATAGATATTCAGTATCACCATAGATTATATTCAATTTATACATTATCTTCTTAATAACTTTATTTCTAGATTATCATTTAATAGACTTAATATTTTTTTATGTATTCTAATATTTTTACTATTCGATTACTTCAACATAATGATATTTTTTTATAAAAAAATTTTATAAAAAAAGTTTTTCGAAGAAACTAAATTTCTCCGAAAACTAAATTTTATACTTTTCTGAATTCCTAATTAGTATTATTCTTATACCTAGGAAGAAGTATATTATACAGCTAATAAATAATATTCCTAAGCTAAAGATCAATAGCAAAAATACTATAAACTAAAAAAATAGAAATGCAACTATGTTATGGTTAATCCCTTTTTTAAAAAAATTACAAATAGTAACAATAAAAAAACAATACCACTAATAGTGCGAAATACAACCACGCTAATTGACCCATTACTTGGAAAAATAAAGTGCATATCCTTTGTTGATACGTTTGCACTGTCTTGAGTTAAACGTGTTTGTTCACGGATTTGATCCACTATCTTATTTCTTAAGTACTCATTTCCAACATACTCCCTAAATAAGTTTATCATTCCACCAACAAAAACCTATATAAACTATGTAAACAACACTAGAGATTAGTAATAATATCTTCTCTAATTTATCAAAAAGCATTAATTTTCACCTTTATCCTTGCACTTAGCACACGTTCCATAAAATGATAAAGAGTTATCTTGAACCTCAAATAAGTATTCTTTTTTCATATATTCAATAAGTTTATTAAATATAGGATTAGATACTTTCTCAATGTTATTACAATTAGTGCATATTAAATGATGATGAAGTTCGTCATCTACAGATTGTCTTAAATGATATTTAGAAACACCATTGCTGAAAGAGATTTTTTTCTAAAAATCTTTAATTCATAAAAAAATATCTAACGTTCTATAAACGGTAGCTATACCAATATCAGGTGTTTTTTTCTTTTTAAAATAAAAATATAATTCCTCTGCACTAAGGTGCTGATCATCGTTATCTACTAATATTTCAACAATTTTTCTCCCTTTGTGGTGTCAACTTATAAGGAGATTTTTTTGAATTATTTTAATTATTTCATCATAAATATTCATATACTATTTCGCGCCTTTTCCTATTTTTTTAAGTAAGCTAATGCAAGCATAGTCTTACTATCAGTTATAACATTATCATCTAGAAGCTTAAATGCATCTTCAATTTTTGTATTTCTTTAAATTAATAAACTCATCTTCATCTGGATTTTGTTTACCCGGATATTCTAAATTATCTACATAATAAACTGTAATTAGCTCAGAACTGTATCCTAACGCAACGTGAACATCACATAATTTCTCCAGTCTATCTTCTTCTACAACGTACCCTGTTTCTTCTTGCAATTCTCTTACAGCAGATAATTTTTTTATTATCTTCTCCAGGTTCTAATTTACCTGCAGGAATTTCTAAAGTTACTGCCTCTATCGCTTTTCGGTATTGTTCTACAAAAACTACTTCGTTATCTTTTGTTATCGCAAGTATTGCTACTGCACCTCTATGATTTATCAGTTCACGTTTTGAAGTTTCTCCATTAGGTAAAGTTACAGTGTGTACTTCAACATCTAATACTTTTTCCTTTGAATATTTTTTTCAACTTCAATAGTTTTTTTCTTCTAAATCTTTTTTTCATAATTCCTCCAAATTTTTTTACAAACTAAATTCTTCTAAATCATGTGCAATTCTTACATTACATATACCGCTTAGCGTCTCTATAGCACCATTTTCTATATTTTTATCATATCTAGCACTAATATGTGTCAAGAATAAACTTTCAACTTTGCTTTCTGCAATCATCTTTTCAATATCTACTATACTCAAGTGATAATTTTTTCTTGCGTGATGTGCATCTTCCTTAAGCAAATATGTGCACTCTGTAATAATGATATTACTGTTTTTAACAAAATCTGCCAATTCGTTAAAGTACCTAGTATCTGGTATAACCACGATCTCTTTTTCCGGTTTATCTTCAGATAAAAAATCACTAGAATTATAGACTGTTCCATTAAATTCAAAAAGTATCTGATTCTTTTTATTTCTCTATAAAATGGACCAGGCATAATACCTAATTCCCTCAATTTATCTACATCTAGACTACCTTTTTGTTTTTTGAATATTATTTTATATCCAAAACATTCCACATTATGAGTTAACGGATAGCTAAAAACAGTTACAGTTTTATTATCTATTATACACTGTTCACTAGAAATTTCAACATATTCCATGCTATAAGAAAGTGAACAATGTGTGAACATTAAGTTTTTCTCTATAAATTCCTTTATTCCAACTGGCCCATATATAGTAATTTTTGAAGCATTTGTATCCAAGAGAAAGCTCCTAGATGATAAGAATCCTATTAATCCTAGAACGTGATCGGCATGAAGATGACTTATAAAGATTCTAGTTATTTTAGTCGGCTTAATAGTTGTTCTTAAAATCTGGTGTTGAGTAGCTTCCCCGCAATCAAACATCCAACATTCTTTTAATTCTTGCATGAAATTAAACACAAAACTCTGTGTATTCCTAAACTTTGCAGGAAGCCCAGCTCCTGTTCCTAAAAATTGTACTTCCATGTTATTCCTCTACTCAATAATTAATAATAATAGTAGTATAAAAAGATATTTCATTTAAGCCACTCATGTAAATTATAGTTTTACTACAAAAAAATCTGTGCATCTTGTAAACATGTAATAACATGCTCTACTCCTGCTGGAATTTCTAATAGTTCAAATTCATTTACAGGTTCTACTTGTTCTTCAAAAAGAAACTGTAATTTTTTTCCACTGATATTTAATAATAAAATGTTTTTTTATCATTACTATACGAATCTGTTTGATTTCCAGTTTTTAAATTCATATGTACAACTTGATATCTATTATTTTTCTAAAAACAATTCCACCTAATAATGCATTTTTTTATCTAATTTTATTTTTTTCATAGTCTTATCTTCCTTTACGTTTTATATAATCCGTCTTCTTCAATCATAATCAGTTTATTCTTGAATAATCTTCCTACAGCACGTTTAAAGCTTCCTTTACTCATTCCAAATACAGCTTTAATCTCTTCTGGGTCTGATTTATCAGTAAATTCGCAATAACCATTGTTTTCGATATAGTCCATTATAGCTTGACCATCGCTATCCATTCTCTCATGTGCACGTGGTAAAAATGAACCATTAATCTCTCCATTATCTTTAACCCCTATAACACGTAGTGTAACTTTTTCACCTAAACGTGGCTCTTTCTCACGTTCACTTTCATGAACAAAAACTTTATAACCATCTTTTGTTAATAAAAAGGTTCCAACTCTCATCAAGCGATATGAATATGCTTCTATATCCTTATTTTTCATACTCTTAGTAGCTTTAGAGTAAAGTGATGCTACGATAGTTTCTGTCGCTAGACGCGCAAAAAGTTGCCCACTAAAATCACGACGTAGAGTAATAAATAGCTCGTCACCTTCTTTAGGCCAAACACTTTTCAACTTCGGTAAATCCTCTCCAAGAAGTGGAATTTCACGAGAAAATCCAATATCAAGACCTACCCTATCTTCTTCAACTTTTACAACCTTACTAAAAGCATAGTCACCGTACGTTACTTCTGGAATATTTGGTGTAGCAAATAATTTTCCACTTCGTGAAGGATATACGAACATCGAATACTCTTCCCCAATTTCATAATTATCTAAACTCTCAACGTCTGACTCATTACAACTAATTTCCTCATCATTCGGTCCTTTAAACACTAACGATGAACTTTTCTTTTCCACTAACTCTAAGAAATGAATTTCTCCAGTAATAAATTTAATATCTTCTCTTTCCATCAAGTACCTCTTTCTTTCATTTTATCTAACACCTTACAGTATTGTTACTAAGTATCATCTCATAAAAAAAAGGCTGATACCTAATATCAACCTTTAAATTAATCGGTAAAAAGTAGTATCAGGATGTACTTACTTAACCATATTTTTTTATTTGTTTTAATTGATTTACTCTTATTTCCTTTGGAAGAAATCTTCTTATTTCATCTTCATTATACCCTACTTGTAATCTCTTATCATCAACAATGATAGGTCTTCTAAGCATTCCTGGATTATCTTGAATAACTTTATACAATTCTTGAATCGACATGCTTTCAATATCCAAATTCAATTTTTGAAAAGTTTTTGATCTAAACGAAATAATATCTTCAGTTCCATGCTCCGTAATAGATAAAATATCCTTAATTTCATCCGTTGTTAGAGCTTCTGAAAAGATATTTCTTTCCACAAAGTCTATATCATTTTCTATAAGCCAAGCTTTAGCTTTTCTACAAGAAGTACAACTTGGCGATGTAAACAATGTAACTACCACCAGCACTCACACTCCTTTATAAAAAAATAACATTAATATTTTTTTATAATTCTATATACTATATTATTATACTACATATATTGTCGTTTTTACAATATACTATTGAAAAAAATATTTTAATTTGTCAACTGAAAACACTTGTTTATAATATTTTTTTCACAACTGACTACTCCTGTAGATACAACACATTTGCTATACCCTTACATTTTTTTATTTGATTAGTTAAAATAAATTATATAATAATATACTCGAAAAAAATATTTCTTTACATAGTTTTACTATCATATTATACAACTTAAAACTAAAATATAAGTAAAAATTTATTTGAAATCTCTGTTATTTATTTAAAATTGTTACCCAGTACTCCTAATCCATACCTTGTACTGAAATTGACAAAGTATTTTTTTGTGTTATTATATACGTATGCCAGCATGGCGGAATTGGCAGACGCACTGGACTCAAAAATCCAGCGATGGCAACATCGTGCCGGTTCGACCCCGGCTGCTGGTATAGTGATTAAGACAAGGTTTTTTTAAGCCTTGTCTTTTTTTGTTATATTTATATAGCCAACTTATTGATAACTAAGCAGCACTCTATGAATTTAAAAAAATCGATAGCCTTTTTGATATTTTTTCTCTTCTTTCTACATCTTTTTCTGTAATATTTATTAACCTTGTCAGATCCGAATTATGACGCAAATCTGCTAATTTTACTACTCGAGCAAGTTTATTTTTCTTTTTACAGAATTTAAATAAGTTTGGTAATCTTGCCCCTTTTTTTCTTTGTTATAACATCAACAGCTTTTTAAAACCTCTTCAGAAAATCCATACTCATACAAATTTTCTAAGGTCAACTCCGTATCTTCAATAACATCATAAAGATATACTACCGCCTTTTTCTTCATCAGAACTTACAAAACTAGCCACCTTTTTCAGGATGTTTTATATAATCTTCTCCAGCCTTATCAATTTGTCCTAAATGAGCTTTCTTAGCTATTTCATAGGCTTTTTTTCACTTTGAGATTGTTTCATATTTTTTTATTATATACTTTCTAATTTTTGTTAGTCAAACATATTCTTTACACCTGAAGAGTTCACCGCATTGAAATAATTTTAATTTAAAAAAATAACATTTTTTTCTCTTGAATAATTTTTTTAAAGCTGTTATAATAATAAAACATTATTTTTAGGAGAGAAGTCATGAATAACTCAATTTTTGATAAATTAAAACGTGCCGAACAAGGTGCCAAACTTAGTATTTTGTCATATTTATTACTGACCATTTTAAAACTTTGCGCTGGTCTATTTTTTAAATCATCAGCTCTTGTTGCCGATGGTATTAACAACGCTACCGATGTGATTTCATCAGTATGTGTTCTTGTCGGTTTAAAGATTTCTAGAAAACCAGCAGATGAAGATCACCTTTACGGTCACTTTAGAGCCGAGCTTATATCTACATTAATAGCTTCATTCATTATGCTATACGCAGGCATTGAAGTGGTAATGTACGCGATAAAAAAAATCACCTCAGGAACAATTGAACAACCTAGCATACTATCTGCAGTTGTAGCATTTATAGCCAGTGTAATTATGCTTGGTGTATATTTCTATAATATTCGCCTAGCTAAGAAAATCGGGAGTAAATCCCTAAAAGCTGCAGCTCTTGATAATCTAAGCGATGCTTTTGTTTCTATCGGAACACTAATCGGAATCATCGCTACATATATTGGTCTTCCTATCGCTGATTCAGTAGTCGCAATTATAGTTGGATTACTTATTATTTACACAGCAATTAGTATTTTCAAGGAATCTACACATGTTCTTACAGATGGAGTAGATACAGAGGTAATAGATAAAGTTAACGATATTGTAAATGACATCAACGGTGTAACTTCAATAGTCGATACGAAGGGTAGAACTCATGGCTTATTATACTTTATCGATATCACCGTTACTGTTGAACCGTCACTAAACGTTAAGCAAAGTCACGACATCACCGTAAAAATCGAAAAGGCATTATCTAAAGAATTTTATTATTGTGAAACTTTAGTACACTTAGAACCACATGGTATTACTTGCCACTCACATTAAAATATTTCTAGATGGAATTATACTTCTTTTAACCAAGGTTATTTCTAGTATAATTTCATCTTTTTTTACTATAGCGATGTTTGACAAAAAAACAAATACTAAAAAGTATAATTATTGTACATATAAAAGTATTTACCACTATTAATTATCTTTTTAATTAAATAGCTTAAAATACTACTTAAATATAAAATTGGAGTTTTAAATTTATGACACACGCAAAAAGCAATATTCTTCGGTGAACATGCCGTCGTTTATGGATATAAAGGTATAACTATTCCTCTTCCACAGATGAACGTCGGAGTTACATTAGAAGATACAGATACAATTCAACAACGTGATGAAATTTTAAGTTTTATTGCTGATATATGTGGAATTGATAAGAAAACAAAAATTAATATTACTAGTACCATTCCTGTGGTAGTGGGCTAGGGTCTTCTGCTGCGCTGAGCATAGCTATTGCACGTGCCAAAAAACTCCCAAATGTAAGAGAAATTGCAGATAAATGCGAAAAATTTATTCACGGTAATCCTAGTGGTATAGACGTAAATCAAGTACTTAGTGATACTCCCCTTTTATTTTCAAAAAAAGAGGGAGCTAGTGAATTAGATTTTTGACCTAAATAGTTATTTACTAATTATCGATACAGGAGTTGTTGGAATTACTAAAGAAACTCTAAAAACATATAGCGGATAATTATGATAAATATGAAAGATATATTGCTGAATTAGGTAAAATCACTGATTTAGTAATCGAACCATTAAAAAATAAAAATATCGATCTTGTCGGACGATATATGTACAAAGCTCATGATTTACTGCGCAAACTTGGAGTAAGCCACGCTAGTAACGATGAGGTTGTGGAAATTTGTAAAAAAATAATAATGCAGTCGGTGCTAAACTAACTGGTGGCGGTGCTGGTGGATGCTGCATTAGCCTTAGTAAAACAAAAGAAAATGCATTAGAAATTCAAAATGCATTAAAAGAGAAAGGATATTCATCATGGATAGTTACAGTTTAGGTTATGCTAACATTGCCTTAGTTAAGTACTGGGGGAAAAAATCTAAAGATCCTGTCTTACCTTATAATCCTAATATTTCTTTAAGATTAGACAATCTTTTATCAAAAACAAAAAAATCGAAAAAAATGATAATAATGTTGATGAATTTTATATCAATGACGAAAAAAACAAAGTCAAGAAGAAGTAGATAAAATGATTAAATTCATCTCTAAATTCACACCAACTAATCGTGAAGCTATAACTATAAGAAGTTATAATACCGTGCCTACTGCTGCAGGACTTTCTTCAAGTTCTAGTGGTACTATGGCTTTAGTTCTTGCTTGTAATGAATATTTCAAATTAAACAAAACTACTAAAGAATTAGTCGAGATAGCTAAAGAAGGGTCTGGTTCTTCTTGTCGAAGTTTCTATAAACTTGCTGCATGGCTTGAAGATGGAAGTGTTGAAGAATTAGAGTGTTCTTTAGATTTTGGAATGATGGTTCTTGTAGTTAATGAAAATAGAAAGAAAATTTCTAGCCGTGTTGCTATGGAGCGCTGTGTTCAAACATCAACAACATTCGATGCTTGGGTTGAAAAAGCAAAAAGTGATTTCGTATTAATGAAAGAAGCTTTAAAAAATTCTGATTTCGAAAAAATCGGAGAAATCACAGAAAGTAACGCATTAGCTATGCATGGTACTACATCTACATCAACTCCTAGTTTTTCATTCTTAACAGAAGAAAGTCATATAGCAATGGATATTGTAAAAGAGCTACGCTCTAAAGGTTATAGATGTTACTTCACTATGGATGCTGGCCCAAATGTGAAAGTACTTTACTTAAGGGAAGACCAAGACAAATTATATGAGGAAATTTCAAAATTATGGAAGAAAAAAATCATTTTGTGCATGGAGTAGCTTACGGTAAACTCTATCTCGCTGGAGAATATGCGATTTTAGAGGATTACGCTTCTGCACTAATAACAAGTGTTCCTAAAAAAATTACAGTATTTATAGAAAACAGTAATGAAACTACTATCTTCGATACTATCAATAAAACTTCTGTTGGTCTTCATGAAGATAATAGTAACTTCACACTAGTTCAACAATTTATTCTATTTTTTTAACGGAATATACAAATTGTAATAAAACATTTGCTCTTACTATTTACAATGAACTTCACAATGACGATAAAAAATACGGTTTAGGTTCGTCTGGAGCTGTTCTTGTAGCTATAGCTCGCGCTATATTATCATTTGAAAATGTTGCTTATAGCGATTTAACTATTTTCAAACTAGTTGCCCTATTCAATATCAAACACAATCTGAGTGGCTCTATGGGGGACGTTGCTGCGAGTATTAATGATGGTATTACATATTACGAGAAATTCAACGCTGAATTCGTTAATAATATGATACATCAAGACAAATCTGTTAAAGAAATAATAAACACAGATTGGGATGGTCTTCGTATTGAGAAAGTTCATCCAAAAGCTGATTTAAGCATACTAGCACGTTGGACAGGTGAAGCTGTGGATACGAAAGAACACGTTAAACTTTGGAAAAAAACATAAAGATAATTACAAAGAAGAATTTAAAGTTTTTTTGTAGAGACTTCTAATACTTTAGTTAAAACTTTAAAAAGAGAATTTAGTAGAAACAGATACATCAAATGCTCTTAATACGATAAATAAACTTAGAGAAAATCTATTATATTTAGAAAGTTTCTCTAAAATACCAATGGAAACAAAAGCAATGAAAAACTATATAGAAAGTCATTCTGCTGGTAAACAGAGTGGTTCTGGTAGTGGTGATATTGTATTAGGATTCGAGAAAAATAACGATAAGTATCAGCTACAACTGAACTTAGAAAAACTATAATATACTACGAAAGGATTAATTATGAGAAAAAAAGATCATATTAGACTGGCGCTTGCTGATAAAACAAAAGTAACTAGCTTAGACTCATACGCAATTGATTACAACAGTATCCCCCTATTCGGATTAGACGATGTTGATACTTCTACGTCAGTTTGTGATGACCGTTGGGAATTCCCATTCTTCATCAATGCCATTACTGCTGGTGGTGAAGATTGTAATAAAATTAATCAAGATTTTATGGAAGTTAGTGAAAGATGTGGAATTAAATTTTTCCCAGGATCATACTCTCCTGCTCTTAAGAGTAAAGAGGACGAAGAGGCTTATCCAAAAGGATATTCAGTAAACTTAGGTTTAGATAAAGATCCAAAACTTATTTTAAAAGCAATTGAAAAATCACAAGCAAAATACATTCAACTTCATACTAATCCTCTTCAAGAAATCGTTATGCCAGAAGGAGATCATAATTTTGAAAGTTGGTACTCTAACCTAAAAGAAGTTAGCTCTAAATCTCCTATTCCTGTAATCTTAAAGGAAACAGGTTTTGGTATGAACGAAGCTACTATTAGACTAGCCATCGACTTAAATATCCCTGCAGTTGATATCAGTGGGATGGGTGGAACAAACTTCGCGAGAATCGAAAATGGACGAAGAACTGATAAATCAACTTATCTAGAAGCAATAGGATATACTACGGCAGAAAGCCTAGAGATAGCCTATGCTTATAAAGATAAAATTGATATTATCGCGAGCGGTGGTATTCGTAATCCTCTTGACGTTGTGAAATGTCTAGCTTTAGGTGCTAAAGCAGTTGGTGTTTCTAAAATATTCTTAGAAATTCTTGTGAACGAAGGAAAAGATGCCTTAATTCAAGAGATTGAAAAAAATGGAAAAAAAGAAGTTAAATTCTTAATGATATTAATGAATGCTAAAAAAATATAGCTGAATTAGATAAGAAAATAAGAAAAAGTAGAATTTTTAAAAAAATAAGATTCCGTCCTTATTGGATGGAATCTTTTTTTAAAGTTTAATCTGTATTTTTTTACTCAACAATTCTAATTTTGAGTCTCTTCTTTTTCTTCTAATGTTGCTATTCTTTTTAATTGCTTTTATTTAAATCGTCTTGTATACTATTGATTTTTTTGTTTTTATTTTTTTGATTCTCAGCAATTAGATACCAACATGAAATTAATAACATAATATTTAAACAGATAATTGCAAACATACTATCCTCCTAATGTTTATAATTAAAATAAGGATAACACAATTCCTCTCTTTTTAACAAGAGTAGCTATATTTTCTATAAAAAAACCTCATCTTACGATGAGGTCATTATTTCTAAATAAATCTAAAAAGAGGGAAAAATTTTTTAGATTTTTATTAATAAATTGCGTTTTTAATTACCAATTATTAATATTTACGTTTTCTAGCCGCTTCAGATTTTTTTCTTACGACGAACGCTTGGTTTTTTTCATAAAACTCACGTTTACGAACTTCTTGGATAGTTCCGTTTTTTTAGAAACAGCACGTTTGAAACGACGTAGTGCATCTTCTAGTGATTCATTTTTTTACGAACTACAGTTTTTTTGACATTGGATTTCCCTCCCTCCGATACTACAAAATCTTAATTTAATACTCAATTAAATGTTTAAGATATAAAATAAATACAAAACATTCAATCAATAAGACTGCTTTTTAAGCAATCTACTTACATATTGTATTATATTCTTACGTTCTTGTCAACCTTTAATAGCAATTTATTAACATATTTCTACGAAAATAACCTTTTTTTATTTATACATTAATGATACTATTTTTTTCTGATAACCAATTTTTTTAAATTCTTCAATAAAAATTAGCATAACCTTCTTTATTCTTATGACTTGGCACTTGCGCTAAGAATACTTGATTTGGCAATTTTGTTTGACCTTTTTTTAGTTATAAGAATAATAGCTTTTTTTGCTGAGACGCATTTTTAAACATCTCATCTGGTAGTGTAATTACCGCATTTAGATTAATATCTTCTTCTAAGAATTTCTTAAAATTGTCTTCAAGCTCAAGAACTTTTTTTAGGTACTACTAATACTCCTACACCATTATCATTTAAATAATTAGATATTTGTTCAATGAATAATAAGGCATTTAAGCTATATCCTTCAGCACTACAAAGTTTATAGTTTAAGCTATTATCCTCATCAGCATAATATCCAAAAAGGTACATCACTAATGATAACATCTTGTTTTTTTAATATTTAAAGGCTTAAGTGCATCTTGATTAATGATCTCAACATTAGTTTCCAATAAATTGAAAATATTTTGTTGTAATCTAGCATAGTTATTATCAACATCTACAGAAGTTAATTCGTAGTCACCTTTTGATAATGCAGCTAAGTTAATTAGAAGTTTCCACTTCCACTAGCAAAATCAGCTACAGAAATTTTTCTCATTATTGTATAAACACTCTAAAATATGAGAGACATACATAGTTATCACTTCTGGTGTAATATCGTAACTTGGATTATTCAACTCTTTAAGAGCTTTTTAATAATAAAAACTGATAAGCTTTTTTTAATATCCTCTTTAGAGAAATTATCGACAATATCAAAATAATCTTCATCATTCTCTAAAGTTAAGTAATTCACTAAAGAGTCAAAAATATAACCCTTCACCTTTGTTCTCTTCTACCTGTTTATCTATCTTAAAAAAATAATTTTTTTCTAAATCTGACATGGTTCCTCCTTATTCATTTTCAATAATATTCTTTAATACTGGTTCTAATTTTTGAAATTATTCCAGTTACTAGTGCATTTCCCATCATAAAATATCTTCTACGCGTAGGCATTGTGTTGGTCCAATTAGGCGGGAACATTTGTATCATTTCACACTCTACTTCCGTTAAAAATTCGATATTTTTTTATTAATCTCATCAAATATTATATGTGATGATCGATTGATAGTTCCCTCACTAGTTAACATTGTTCTTGCAGGTTCCTTTATATTTTCAGGAAAACTCATCGCTCCTTCACTATAAATATATTTGTGCCCTGTTTTTTTGATTCGCGCTCTATTCTTTTTGATCCTTTTAGATATTTCCATTTATCTAATTTATCTTCTTCTGCAAAGTATTTGCTTAAATCTTCATCATTATATTTTTCTGCATTTTTTAATAACTTCTCTAGCGAATAAACTTCAGATTTTCTTGGAATCACATCTCTATGAATAATCTTTCCATCTATCATCATTCCAGTATCTAGAAACTTTCCATCTTTATAATTTTTCTGTTACATCCAATGCATCAGAATACGCATTAATGTCTGTATTAAATAAAATATCTAATTCACCTTCCGTTGGAAAAAAACTTTTTTTCAAAAAAATAGTGTTTTTCTAGGTTTTGTTCATTTTTTTATACTCTTAGAATACTTCGTATTTTTTTTAGAAGCAAAAATAAATACTCTCCTACGTTTCTGTGGCATTCCATAATCACCAGCATTTATTACTCTCCATTGCACATAATATCCTAATTCATCAAACGTCTTTAACATAATTGCAAAGTCACGCCCTCTTTGAGATGCTGGAGATTTTAATAATCTATCTACATTCTCAAGAAGTACAAACGGAGTATTTTTTTCTACCAATACGTCTCTAATATCCCAAAATAGTACACCTTTTTTCCCAGCTATTCCCTTTTCTCCACTTAATGAACGAGCAACTGAGTAGTCTTGGCAAGGAAATCCTCCAACTAACAAAGTATGACTCGGAATTTTCTTCTTATCAACTAAGTTAATATCTTCATTAGAACAGTCTTCCTCTCCAAATCTAGTTGTGTAGCATTCAAAAGCATGTTGTGTTTTTGTTGAAGGTTCAAACTGATTCGCCCAAACAAAATTCCATCCACCTTTTTCTATAGCTTTTCCACTTTTTTTATCAAATTCGCTTATTTGATTTAATCCAACTCTGAATCCACCAACTCCAGCGAATAATTCTACAACATCTAAATTCATGTTATTCTCCTTCAATTATATCCTGAATATTCTTTAAAACATACTTTTTATTTAACCAAAAGCATTGTTTTGTCATCTTATCTCCATTTGGCAATTCATCCATATCACTATCTGTACCATTACCATATTTTTATTCCATTTATTACATATGCTGATCTTTGAGCATGTGGTCTTAGATGGAATATTTGTGTTTCTTTTGACTTTAATAAATTGTTACTTATTCTATTATCTTTTTACTTCAAATTTTATCCCATTTATAAATTGAGATTGATATTTTTTTCCCATTCGAGTTTTTCCAATACCTTCTAAATCTGATATTGGCATATTCCAAAATTTAGAACCTATTAACTCATATTCTCCTGTCATATTTTTCTTTAAATACAACAAATAGAAATCTTTTTTTCATAAAAAAATAATTATATAATTCTGAACTATCAAAGGTCTCTTGAACAAAATCTAAAATTTTTAAATTTTTGGAAATGACATACTCTCTCTAGGATTACCTTTTTTTATCTATCCTTATTGTCTTTATTCCTATATTTGCTTTTTCAAATTCTTCAACATTATCGGTCTTAACACCAAGCATTCTTGATATCAAACTACTATTTGCTTGTTTAGAATTTTTTTATTGATTTCAAATTGAGAATACAGTTCTTCTTCTGTTTTTTTCCTTTATATTCATTAATCTTGTTTAATACTACATTATCAAAAGTTTCTTCTTTCAATTCTGTATTTTTTTCAAAATAGAATCATATGTATTAATTTGTCCAACAACATAATTATTAATCACATATGACATGTATGATTGTTTTAACGAGTATGCTCTTCTTTTTTGCAGGAATTTCACTATAATATTGCTTTTTGCTCACTTTTTCTTGCCTGTTGCACCTTTGGTACATGCACCCAAATATTTTTGTATCACCTTCAGATAGTTCATGTGCTCTACCTTGTTGAATTTTTTTGTAATAATTGTGGAATAATCCTCTTTAATAATTATTAAATCTTCTCTACAGTTCTCTGATAAAATAGAAAACAGTTTTACATACTCTATACTATACTCTGTTCTTAAAATATCTTTTTCTCTTAAATACAAAATTAACAACATTAATCTCATTTTTTTCTAGTACATGAGATTTTTTTCAAACACTGGTTCAACAGGTCTATCATTAGGTATCATAGTAATAACTAATCTTTCTCCTGCCTTTAAACTACCATCTCTTTTTTTCTCTATTGGTGTTACCTTTAATTCTGTACCAGCTTCTAAAAAAATCCGGATTAGAATCACTATTTGGTTTGTAATAAAAAAATAATATTCTTCTAACAGATTTCCTAGACTACCCTTCCCTCTAGGATTATTAAAATATGCTATTTTTTTCTTGAAGTTCATTCTTTTCTGAGTAACCAATACCACTTTCTCTTATCCCACTATTTGAATAATAGTCTTTCAGTACTTCAAAAAAATTTTTTCCTTCTAATTTTTTTAGCATATTTTTTTCTATAGCCAATGGATTATGTTTATCATAAGGTAAATTCACAATAATACAGCTCCTAATCAAATAATAATTATTATACCATAATTTTTATAAAGCTTCATCTCTAATAAAAATTCTCGTGCGATTTTTTTACAATCACGTGTGATTCTCGTGTTTTTTCATAAGATTTTTATTTTTGTTTCCTCATATAGAAAATAGCTTTTAAATCAACATTCTCCATCACAACACTTAAAAATAATTCTCGTGCGATTTTTTTACAATCTCGTGTGATTCTCGTGTTTTTTTATAAAAAAATTTATTTTTATTCATACTTACAAAAAGCTTAATATCAATATTTTTCTACCTAATTACTTAATATAATTCTCGTGCGAATTCATGTGATCCTTGTGCAGTATTTTTACATTTACCTATTTTTCTCTATAAAACCAAAAAAATAAACAAAAAGATTTACATAATCAAACACTTTACACTTGATTATATAAATCTTATTTTTAATATTTCTAAAGATAAGCTAAAACGTTAAAACTTCTATTTAAACACTTTTTACTCAAATACCTTTATAAATCTTTTTCTGAACTTTATCACAAGTATACCCAATATGTTCATAGAATTTATGTGCTTCTTCACGTTTCAAAGCAGAATTTAATCTAATAAAAACTAATACTATTTTTCTACGGCATATTGTTCTAGTTTTTTTCATAAGTTTTTTTACCTATACCCCTACCTTGAAAATCAGGGTTAACAGCGAGCCCTAGAATATTTAATCCTAAATCGCTATAAAAAAACTTTCATACATTTGAGCATGAACAAAACCAATAATCTTCCTTGTGCTTTCATCTTCATAACCGATAATAATATGTTGATTTTTTTATCATTAGTTAATTTTTTTCTATCTGTGTTTTTTTACATTTTCAACATCTACATCGTAACCTAATGCTACTTTTGCAAATTTCTGCTACTTCTTGTGTATCTTCTATATTTATTTCCCTAAACATATACTCACCTTCTAATTTCATCAAATATTTAATGTGCAACTTAAATTATTCTATTTTATCATCTAAAAAAACATTGATATATCAAGCTTTTTAATTTTTTTACAGCTAATTTTTTTACTTTAACGCGCAACTTACTGCAACTTAAATTCTAATCTACTTCGCAACTTCTATTAAAAGCTTGTTTTTACTAAATCGAATTCTCTTGTACGAAGAGTTCTCATATCAAGTATTAATTCGTTATCTTTTAATTCGTGTAATAATAGGTATTTCCACTTCTAAAAGACGACGTTCTAATTCTGTTGCACCTAGTCTTGGATGTTCTAATTTTACCACAACACTTTCTAAGTAACTTGCTGGATAGCTTCCTCCACCGACTTCTGCCTTATCTTCAGCTATTGTAATTTTTAAAGTCTAAGTCACTAAGTCTTGTTTTTTTAGAACGTCTGCTTTACCGAATAAACGTTCTTTTTGATAATGAAATCATATGTAACGTTGGTATGTGTTCTAACGCTTCTTTTTCATCTAAATATAATTTTAAAGTAGCTTCTAAAGCTGCTAGAGTCATCTTATCTACACGTAACGTACGAGTAAGCTGATTCTTTTTCATTTTTTCTATATATTCTTTTTTACCAACGATAATACCTGCTTGCGGACCTCCCAGAAGTTTATCACCACTGAAAGTCACTATATCAATACCACTATCAAGCACTTCTTTTACAGTTGGCTCATATGGTAAGCCATATTTAGAAAAAAATCAACGAACTGACCACTTCCTAAATCATTTATAGACACTAGTTCATTCTCACGAGCAAGGTAAGATATCTCTTCATTAGATACTTCTTTAGTAAATCCTACAATCTTATAGTTACTAGTATGAACTTTTAATAACGCTCCTGTATTGTCATTAATCGCGTTCTCATAGTCTTTTAAGTGTGTTTTGTTCGTAGTACCTACTTCAATAGGAGTACCGCCACTTAATTTAATAATTTCAGGAATTCTAAATGCTCCACCGATTTCTACCAACTCTCCACGTGAAACTACTATTTCTTTATTTTTAACTAACGTATTTAATATTAATAATACTGCCGCAGCGTTGTTATTAACTACAAGTACATCTTCTGCACCTGTCAATTTTTTGATAATATCAATAAGGTGAACATAACGGCTACCACGTTTTTTATTGTCAATATCAAACTCAAGATTAGAATAGTTAAATGCTACACTCTCGATATTTTTCTTTAATCTTCTGACTTAGTAAACTACGCCCCCAAATTCGTATGTAATATTGTTCCAGTTGCATTAATAACTCTGCGTAAAGAATTTCTATCTTCCTTTTTTTACTATTTGTGTGACTTCTACTACGATTTTCTCTAAACTTGGAACTTCGAATAATTCTTCATTTAGTATTTCTTGTTTAATTCTATCAATATAGTTTTTTTATCGCTGATTTCACCGCAACTTCTGCATATTCATTTATTAGTGCTTTTACTTCATCTAATAATAAAATCTTATTTATTGCAGGAATTTGTGATAACAATTGTTTTTGACATAATAATTCTCCTAAATTTCTTTTTGCTAATGTTTTTTTATAGCATTAATCGCATAGTCTACTTCTTCTTCTGTATTCATACTAGAAAAAGAAAATCTTACTATACCTTGTTGTTTCGTTCCAAGTACCTCATGCATCAGTGGAGCACAGTGCGCTCCAGGTCTAACAGCAATATCATACTCTTCAGCAAGAACATCTGCAACATCCGAAGCTGAAATACCTTTTGAAATTTAACGAAACTACCGCTGTACGTTCTTTCGTAAAATCTCCATAAAACTCTAGACAGTCCAAATCTTTTTAATTCATTATAAAAATTTATTTGCAAAAATTCATCTGTTTTTTTATAAAGATTTTTCTATTCCCTGTCTATTAATATATTTTTATTCCCTCATGTAAACCTAAGATTCCCGCAGTGTTTAGTGTCCCTGCTTCTAAGCGCAATGGATATTCTCCTGGATGTTTTTCATCGAAAGTTCTAACTCCACTCCCACCAACTTTAAATCTCTTGATTTCAGGTTCTTTAAGTCTTACACATAGTCCACCAATTCCTTGTGGTCCATATAAACTTTTGTGACCAGTAAAACATAATACGTCTATACCTAATTCATCTATATTTATAGGTACCACTCCTGCTGTTTGCGAAGCATCCACAACTGAAATAATATTGTATTTTTTACAGATAGCAGCCACTTTTTCCAAGTCTACTATATTCCCTGTAACATTCGAACCATGAGTGATAGCAATCATTTTTGTATTAGGTTTGATGGCTTTTTCTAGTTCCTCATAGTCGATTAAACCTGTTTTTCCAGCTTGAACAATCGTATAGTCACATCCAATTGTTTCATGAGCTAAATAAACTGGTCTTAATACTGAATTATGTTCCATAGAAGTCGTAATTACATGATCTTCTTTTTCTAATAATCCTAATATAACAATATTTAGACTCTCTGTAGAATTACTTGTAAATACTACTCTATCTTCATCTTTCATACCAAAAAATTTCGCAATGTCACTTCTTGCTTCAAACACTTCACGAAATGCATTGTTTGCTTCATAATAACTTCCTCTTGAAGCATTAGCGTATTTTGCCGATGATAACACTTCGTATACTTTGTCAGCAACTTCTTTCGGTTTTTTTAGTGATGTTGCTCCATAGTCAAAATAATAACTCATATCCCTTACCTTATCTAAGTCACTTTTTAAATATTGACTTAACTCCCTTCATAATTATTTTTTCGCTAATACTCGATAATTTTCTACACGTCGAGTAATACCTAGTTTGTCTAAATACTCTAAAATAGCCATTGAATATTTTCTGCTAGAACCAGACATATCTCTAAATTCAGCTAAGCCCATTTGATCATTTGTTTTAAAATGATCTTCTACTTTTTGAATAGCTTCTTTTAGTACATTAGCATGTAATACTAAATCAGCATCTAATCTGACTATTGTATTGTCGATTAGAGATTCTAGTATTTCAACCTTCGGTTTTTTTCTCCGTTTGTTAAATCTTTAATAGTCGGTGGTGTAAATCCTCCTTCTAATAAAAGTATTCTCTATTCTTTCTTTTTTTCTGCTAACTGTTTCTTATCGTAATTAACTACGAAATCTTTTTCGGCTATTAAGTTACCTTCTAATCGAATCTCGTTATTTGCTATAAATAAATCGAGCAACTCTAATGTTTCTTTTTTTGAGAAAGTTTAAACTTAGAAAGTACTTCAATCTTAGGAATACCGACTTTTTAATTTAAATTTATTGTGATATTCTACTAATAATTTTTTTCAGTTTTTTTCTAATACTTCTTCGTATTTTTTTCTTATGAATATAACCTAACTTAGTCTCATAAACTGTAACTGATTGTGTAAGTTGAGCTAATGACTCCACTACATCATTTTCTGGAAGTTGTAAATCTTTTTACAATACTATCTTTAGAAACTAAATAGTTATTGTGAGATAGTATGTAGTTAGCTATTAAATCTGTCGAATTCCCTTCAAGCTGTACTTTTTAGTTTTTTTCAAGAATTTCTTCATTAAATCTTCTATGTTTATTAGGACTAGCATCCAAAATCACTCCTCCACCAATTGTAATCATCGGTGAATAAGTACGAATGATGAATTTATCATAGTTTTTTTACCGCTATTTCATCTTCTAATCTAAGTTGAGCAAAACTACTCTCTCCAGCTTTCAATAAATCTGTTCCAAGTGGTACTACCCTAGCCATAACTTCTTCAGTACCTATATATACACGTACCCTATCCCATAACTCAAGATTAGCTCTTTCATCGTTTATTAATTTAATTTCACTATCTAGCATATATGTATTTGTTAAAGAGTCTACAGTCGCTAAAGTGTCTCCACGTTTTACATCATCAAATTTTATATTCGCTAAGTTTATCGCTGTTCTTTGTCCTGCATAAGCCTTATCTACATCTTTTGCGTGGACTTGAATATTTCTAACTTTTGTTTTAATTCCTTTTGGATAAATAACTAGCTCATCTCCTACATTCACTACACCTTCCGTAAGAGTTCCTGTAACAACTGTTCCAAATCCTTTTACCTGGAATGAACGGTCAATATTTAATCTAGCATTTTTCTCTACATTTTTAGCTTCAATATCTTCTGTTTTCTTATCAATTGTTTCTAACAGATTGTCTAAACCTTTTTTACTAATTGAATCTACTTCTATAATAGGAGAGTTCTCAAGAACTGTTCCAGCGATAAATTCTCGAATATCTTCTTTTACTAGTTCACGATACTCTTCTTCAACTAAATCTATCTTCGTCATTACGATAATGTAGTTTTCAATTCCTAGTAACGTTAAGATATCAATATGCTCTTTCGTCTGAGGCATTATACCTTCTCTTGAGTCAACTAGTAATAATACTAGGTTTATTCCACTAACTCCAGCTAACATATTTTTAATAAATTTTTCATGCCCTGGAACGTCAACTACACCACATCTTTTTCCACTTGGTAGGTCAAAATAAGCAAATCCAAGATTTATCGACATTCCTCTGTCTTTTTCCTCTTGAGTAGTATCAGTTTCAATTCCACTTAGAGCTTTTATCAAAGTTGTCTTTCCATGATCTATATGCCCCGCAGTACCAATAATTACATTGTTGTTCATTCAATTCACCTTTACATATTATATTAAGAATAGAGATTACGCGAGAGAATTTTTTTCTAAATAGATCTTCATCGTTCTCCATAATAACCTCTATTCAAAAATTTTTATTTTAATTTATAATCTTTTTAATTCTGTTATAATTCTTCTGATTCCAGCTTTTCTAGAATAATACAAACCACGATATTCGATTTTCTCATTCTCTAACATTCTTACAACATTATCGAAATTATCCCAAGCTGTTTTTAACATAAATCCACAACCAACACCTATAGATGGATGTGTTGGAATAAGTGACGCTCCCATTTCTCTTTCAAGACAAATGTTATCAGCTTTTATTGAATCGTGTGTACTATTAAAAACTACTAATCCTTCTTCTACCATGTTTCCTCCTACGGTTGAATTACTTTATTAGCTTTTCTCATATCTTCAACAATGAAGTACATGTTTGTTGGATTTCCAACTGCTAAATCAATATTGTGGTAATCGATACATGCTCCACAGCAAACTATCTCTACTCCACCTTCTTCTAATGTTTTTAGTTCTTCTAACACATGGCTTCGAGTTTTATCGACTAAAATCCCACCATTATTGTAGAAAATAATTTTTTTAGGAAGAACTTCTTGTTCACCTAAGGCATAAAGATATGCTTTTATTAATCTTTTCCCTAGTTCTTCACTACCATGTCCCATTTGATCTTTGTTAATTACTACTATGTAACTATCATCTTTAACAACTGGTAAAGTTTCTAATTGTGGAGCTGCTTCTCTTGTAATTTCAACTTTGAAGCCATCTTCAATATCAGAAACTTTGAACTCATAACTATTTTTTTATCAGCAAACTTTCTAAGACTTTCTACACTGTCTTCAGTTTTTACTAATAGTGTTACTTTTGTATCTTCTTCTAGTGCACGTGTAGCTTGAGTTACAGGAACAACGCATTTATCACACAATGTATCCACTACTACACCGTCGCTCGCTTCTCCCTTAGAAATAGTAACAATATATTTATCTTTTTGCTTCTTCTTTCACTGAGAAATTGAATCCCTAATTGTGTAGCCATTTTTTTCTAAGTTTTGAGTAGCTATAACATTGTCTACTATTGTTTCTACTACATCATTTTCCACCAATAATTTTTTTGTTTGAATAACTGGCAGTGGACAGAGTCAAAACCTTGTGCATCTAAAATTTCTTTTTTTCATACTTATGTTCTCCTATTATCTTTTTATTATTTAACAATAACTGCTTTTTTTCTTGTTTTTTTCTATAACTTTTTCCAACTATAGCACTCTTAATTTCAAGAGTGTTTAGCTTTTTCTAACAATTCGTACGCTTCACTTTCTGGTAAACTAATTAAAAGTCCTCCTGATGTTTGTGGATCATACATTATTTCTTCTAACGCAAAATCTTTAATTTGGTATTCTACATTTGGTTCAACGAATGTTCTATTAAGTTGACCCCCTGCAGTAATTACAAACTCATTTGCGCATTTATACGCTTCTTCGATATATGGAATATCTTTCGAATATACTTCTGCTGAATATTTTTCCATCCAACATTTCTACAAGGTGTCCTAAAAACCCGAATCCTGTAATATCTGTACAACTATTAACATTAAAATCTTTCATCATTTGAGCTGAATATTTATTAAGTGTAGTCATTTGTTTAACACTCTGAGCAAATGCTTCTTCTGAACACTCTTTTTACCATATGAGCAGTATTAATAATACTCACTCCTAAAGGTTTTGTTACGATTAATAAATCTCCTACTCTACAATTATTATTTTTGTAATATTTTTATCAGGATGAACTATTCCTGTTACTGATAATCCGTATTTTGGTGTTGCGTCATGAATAGAGTGCCCTCCTGCAAGAACTCCTCCTGCTTCGTGTACTTTTTCCGCTCCACCTTTTAATATTTGATGCAAAATTTCTAAGTCCATATTTTCTGGGAAAGCTACTATATTCAAAGCCGAAATAACTTCTCCTCCCATCGCATATACATCGCTTAGTGCATTAGTTGCTGCGATTTGTCCATATAAATATGGATCATTTATCATTGTTGTAAAGAAGTCTAATGTTTGAATAATCGCCTTATCTTCAGATATTTTATAAACTGCTGCATCATCTGAAGATTCATATCCAACTATTAAGTTTTTATCCTCTTTCTTAGGAAGGTCTCTTAGTATATCTGATAAGGCTCCCGGCCCTATTTTCGAGTTTCAACCTCCACAAACTATCATATTCATTTTCTTCTCTGACATATTTACCTCCTGCTCTACTACTTATCTATAATTATACTACTACACAACACATTTTTAAAAAGTATTATTCGTTTTTTTAATATAAAATAGACAACTAATATTATAAAGTTCCAATAAAAAAATCTAAGCAACAAAATGCTACCTAGATTTCTAGAGTGATTTTTCCCCCATGCCCTGAACTTGACAAAGAGCAAAAAAACAGCTAACTAAGATTACTTAATTAGCTGTTTTTAAAACTTTCTATTTATTATTTTTTTAATATAGTCATTTCCATCAAAAGAATTGTCCTGGAGTAGGCGTTGTTCCGTTATAAGTACCAGTATTATCTTGATGTTGAACTAATGTTACTAAACCATTTGAAATCTTAACTCCTACACCTACTAATGATGACGTGTTTGAAAGAAGTGTATTTCTGTGCCCATATGGGTGTTCAGTTGTAACATTATGTTTTTCTGAAAATAGTTCAAATAACAATTGATAAGCGATTTGATCAGCTGTACCACTTTGCCCTACTTGAACAACATTATAAAGAATACTATTAGCTCCAGGGAATCCTGCACTTCTTGCGGCTTCTTTCTCTAAGTTTATACCAACTCCATGAACTCCGGCATGTACTCCGCCATTATTTGCTACATAAGCAGCACGAGCTGCTGTAGCTGCATTTAATGCAGCATTTTCAGTTAATGGTTTACGGTCATTTTTAGCACGTAGTTGATTTAATTGTGCTATAAAAGATTGTCTAATTTGTTCTTCAAAAGATGAAGCAACCGTTGCTTGAGTAGTTTGCTTAGGAAGCTCTACTTTTGTTTCTTTTGGTTGAGTTGTTCCTGTCTTTGGAGCACTTGTCATGATTGTTTTTGGCTCTGTAGTAGCAGTTGTTACCGGAGTATTTAATAAACCTGCTGGCTTATCAGATGGTTTTACATTATCTGCTGTTTTTGGTTTTTCAAGTTCAGCTGGAGTTGCAACTGGCGCTGGATCTACTACTGTAGGTGCAGGCTTTTTAGCCAAATCAGATATACTTGGCACATTTGTTGGTGTTTCCGTTTTTTCTTCTTTTACTTTGTTTTTAAGATCATTGTTAGCTTTTTGTTGAGCTTTAACTTCATCTGTTGCTACTTCATAACGAACCGCAATTTTAAATGTATGCCCACCAACTTCATTTACTGTAGTAAATGATTCTTTTTTAACCCCAGTGTGAGGTAATTTTCTAGTAGGTACTTGCGCTGCTAAATCTAATTCAACAACAACTTCTTCACCTGCTTTAAGAACATCTCTTTTAATTAAAAACTCGGCTTTGCTTTCAGTTGTAATACGCGCTACAACATTAGCTACCTCTCTATCTGCTACTAATTTAGCATAGAAGTGTCCATCTTTTTCAAAGACATTTGCCTTCACATTAGCTACATTTACATCTACTGCAACTGGTTTAACATCAATTGCTTTTTGTAGGCACTGATGTTATTCCTGAAAATAATACCAGTCCTGCTAATACTTTTACCAGTTAATTTTTAAGCTCTTCTTTTTCATTACATCTCTTCTCCTCATTATTATTAATTTAATAATTACTTCTCCTATATTATAATCTATTCCTACATCTCTAATCAATAGATTTTTAAATTTTTGTAATACAAAATACATTTTGTAACAATTTAGAAATATTTCAAAATGTTTTTGTTATTTTATTTCCATTACTTACATAAAACTATCATTTTTTTAATTTTTCATTTTTCGTATATGTATATAAACATTGTTTTTAATAATGTTTGTACTATTTTAATTTAATTATAGTTAAAACTAAATTTAAAGTATATTTAAGGTATAAGTCTTATGATATGATACATAACTAGTAAATAGTTATAAACTTCATAAACTTTCCTTTTTCTATAAGAGACCGAGACAATTGTGCTCGGTTTTTTTATTATAAAATTAAAAAAATAGGAGTAACTCAAAAATTGTAATTTCTTAAAAAAATCGATTTTTTTAGAGTCACTCCCGTAAAGTTTTTATTGGATATCTAAAAAGTTTTTTTAGATATCTATAAACTCATGCGTATATAAGTTATAATTCACTCTTTTTTTAAAAATTTAGGATTTTTTTGTGTTAAGCCCATTTTTATTATTTATTACTATATATATCCTCTTTTAGAATCTGGCTTTGTTTTTATACTTATACTACTACCTTCAATTATTATAATATTTAATTTTTCCTCCATAAACACAACCACCATCAACATTAATTCGATTATCCTTTATCTCATAATATGGTTCAACTTTTTACAGGACTATGTCCATGAAATACTTTTTTTATCATATTTTTTTCTCACTACTTAAAAAAATGGTTCTCTAATCCAAATCATATCTCGATGATTTTTGATTCCAAAAAGTATTTATCAAAAATCTATCCCAGCATGAACAAAGTAAAACTCATTACTTTCATATCTTGTTGGAAGGTTTTTTTCAGCCATTTTCTCAAATCTCTATAGTCCCTAGCAAATTTTTCTAAAGTATTTTCTCCTATTTTTCAACAGTTGCATCTTCGTAAAATGACTGCAGTGTTGTTAATCCACTATTTCTAAAATAATGATCTTGTCTAATTACTGAATAATCACTATACATGGTCTCTTTCATTGCTAAATTAAACATATCTTCATGATTTCCCAGTAATACAACGTGATGTGAATATACTTTTTTTGCAGATTGTAAAAAAATTCCCATACTAACCTTGTATTTTTTTCCTCTGTCACACATATCCCCTAAGCATATCAATTTATCTTTGTCAGCCTCAAAATTCACTTCATTTAACAGTTTTTTTCATAGTATAATAGCTTCCATGTATATCAGAAATTACAATTGTTCTCATAAAAAAACACCTTCTTCGCGTATATCTTGTTTTTCTATAATAAAGGAAAAATTTAATCATTGTAAATAGATAACTTTTTACCTTTCCTAATAATTGTAAAAAAATACTAATGTATGTTTTTCACATATAATTTATTTTTTTCAGAGTTTATATAGCTTATGATATATAGGCTTACAAAACAAAATTTATATAAATTCTTTTTAGGTTATCATTTTTAAATAACACTTTTTCACATGATATAATATTAGTAAATATTAAGAGAAAGGAGCAGCATATGGAAAATAACTTACTTTGTTTTTAAAAAGAACTTCAAACCTTACTGCTCTTTCATTGCCAAAAAAACATACAGAGAAGGATTTTTACACTAAACAAGGTGTTTGGACAAAGTTGATTATTGTTAAAGGGAAAATGAAATTTAATTTTTTTAGACGAAGATAATGACCCGATCGAAACAATTTTCTTTAAATAAAAAAACAGTACTATCGACCTTATAGAACCACAAAGTATTTTTTTAGAATTCACCCAAATTCTACTGATTTGCAGTTCCATTTGGAATTTTATTGTACACCTGAAGACTATTTTTTCAATAAGTATGATTTAAGTCCTGCTCACAAAGAAGTTGTTGAGGCTATGAATTATATAACTCCATGTAAAACTTTTAGATTTAGGGGCTGGTCAAGGGAAAAATTCATTATATCTTTCATCACTTGACTTCAATATAACAGCTGTCGATATTAATGCTAAATTCTTACAAGATCTTGCTGATATATCCATCAAAGAGAAACTAAATCTGAATGTGTTCAAACATGATATAGTTGAAGCTAATATTAAAGATACTTACGACTTTATCTTTTCTACAGATGTATTTATGTATTTAAATCCTACCCGAGTCCAAAAGCATTATAAGCAACATAAAAAAACAAACTAACAAAAGTGGCTATAACCTTATTGTAAGTGCATTGAATGCTACAAAACATGGTTGTCCTCTTACTCCATTTCCTTTTACTTTTTATTGAAGGGGAGCTTAGAGAATACTATGAGGATTGGAAAATTATTAAATACGAAGAAGATATTACCGCTTCCCCTTATCCATATGCCGTTATATTGGCTCAAAAAATATAACAAAAACATCCCCACAAAAAGTTATTTTGTGGGGAATTCTATTATTCAATATTTTTCTCTAATATCTTTTTGATACCAAACTACATCATACCAACGATTAAATTTATAACCTACTTTTTCGAAGTGAGCTACCTTTCTAAATCCTCTCTTCTCATGGAATGATACACTTCCTTCATCTGGATAAGCAATACACGAAGTCAATCTGCATATTTCTTTGTCATAAAGTTGCTTTTCAAGTTCATTATATAACTTCTCTCCAACGCCTTTACCACGAGCTTTTTCATCTAGATAAATCGTAATCTCAGCTGTCCATTTATATGCATCTTTAGGATAAAACTCACTAGCATAAGCATAACCTAGTAGTTCATCCCCTTCTTCTGTTACCAAAAATGGATAACTTTGAATAGTTTTAGATATCTTCTCTTCAAACTCATGTACACTCGGTACTGTATAATCAAAGGTGATGGCTGTATGTTCTACATATGGTCTATAAATATTTACCAACTTCTCAGCATCTTCTAGTTCAACCGTTCTAATAATTAACATAATTTTTTTCTCCTAACCTTCTTTCTCATAAGTAACTATTTATATGAACAAAGTATCTTATAAATAACACTTATATAATTTATTTACCCTATTAAAGATCTTCTTTCTTGATTTTTTTCTAATAAAGCCGCACATCCCTTAGTTACATCATTAAATGTTGTTTTGAAGTCTCCAGTATACCATGGATCATCGATAATTCTATCTTCTCCAGCATACTCTAATAATTTTTTTGACCTCTCCTGTTTTTTTCTTCCAGCTATAAACTTATTGATGTTTTTCCATATTACTGTCATCCATTCCCACGATATAATCAGATTCCAAATCATCATCGTTTAGAATTCTAGAATACATTCCTTCTACACCTATTCCTACTTTAGCAAGTTCTTTTTTTGTTCCACTGTGAACTGGATTACCATGCTCCCAGCTACTAGTCGCAGCTGAATCAATTATGATTTTTTTCACTTAAACCTTCTTTTTTTCAACCATATCTCTAAATATTGCTTCTGCCATAGGTGAACGACATATATTTCCTAAACAAACGAATAACACTTTTACCATTTTTTCAATACCTCACTTATAGTTATTATCTATCTTATTATAACATAAAGAGATTATTTCAACATAATAAAGATATTTCATAAAAATATTTCTTCTAATTTTTATTTTTTTATATTTTTACATGATATAATTAACTTATATTTAGCTATTAGTAAGGAGAATAAAATGACAAAAAACTTAGTATGCTACAAACGATTACCAAATTGGACTGCTCAAACACTTCCCGAGCCTTTCAGACATAAACACAACACTAGAAAAGACGTATGGGCAAAATTAACTATTCTTAACGGAAAACTACAGTTTACAGAACTTACTGAAGATAATGAAGTTATACAGGAACATATTTTCACATCTGAGAGTAATATTCCTTTCGTTAAACCACAAGCTTGGCATCGTGTTACTCCTTTATCAGATGATTTAGAATGTTTTTTAGAGTTTTACTGTGAGCTCAAAAATTATTTTAAAAACAAATACGATATTAATCCTGCTCACTCTGAAGTAGTAGAAGCCGTTGAAATTATTAAACCGTGTAAAACCTTGGACCTTGGATCTGGTCAGGGGCGTAATTCTTTATTTCTTTCTAAACTTGGCTTCGAAGTCACTGCAGTAGATAATAATATTCCTGCCTTAGAATTTCTAATGGAAACATCTAGAATTGAAGATTTAGATATTAAAATTGGTAGTTACGATATAAATGATGCAGCTCTTAGAAATACCTACGACTTTATACTTTCTACAGTAGTTTTAATGTTTATCGAAGAACAATCTATTCCTAAGGTTATTAAAAAAATATGCAAGAACAGACTACCCTTGGTGGTTATAATTTAATAGTTGCTGCAATGTCAACTGATGATGCACCATGTCCACTTCCTTTCCCATTTACTTTTTAAAGAAAATGAACTAAAAAGAATATTACAAAGACTGGGAATTTATAAAATATAATGAGGATTTTTGGACAGCTTCATAAAACTGATGCGCAAGGCAATAGATTTAAACTTCGCTTTGCTACTATGTTGGCTAAAAAAATTAAGTAATTTATTTTTTTAAGCCAGTTTTTTTGACATCGCTAACATCAAGTGTTATAATTTTTAATTAATCATTAAAACATTTGGGGTGCTTTTTAAGCTGAGATTATACCCATAGAACCTGATGCTGTTAATACAGCCGTAGGAAAATGTTAACTTAACAATTTTTTTATTTGTATTTTTTTGAATTTAAGAGTACCTCTTGTCGTTTTAATGAATTTAAAAATAACAGGAGGTTTTTTTCTTATGAAAAAAATGGTCTACAAAGGACATTATTATTATTGCTTTAATAGGTTTCTTATTTGGAGGGATATTCCTTGCAACAAGTTTGGTTTATGTTCCGTTAAAAGCTGCTCTAGGAGCAGTAGGATACGCACCATTTGCTAACTCTATATTATTTGGTTTATGGGTAATGGCTGGTCCAGTTGCTGCAGTACTTATTCAAAAACCAGGAAGTGCTACACTCGGAGAGGTTCTAGGTGCATTGGCTGAAATGCTATATGGATCATACTTTGGTGCTGCAGTTCTTGTTTCTGGTTTAGTACAAGGGGTAGGCTCTGAGGTTGGTTTCTTAGCAACAAGATACAAACGCTACGATACATTTTCACTATTCCTTTCTGCAGTAGGTATTACACTATTTAGTTTTGCTTATAAATATTTTCAATCTGGTTACCAAGCATTCTCAATAGGTATGATTTTTAGCAATTCTAATCGTGCGTTTTTATTTCTGTATTTTTTTCTTTGGTGTAATTTGTGTTAAATTAATTTTTAAATATCGTTAATAAAGTTCAAAAATAGTGGGAATAAATAATGAATATTATAGAAATCGATAATTTTTTTCTCTAAAAAAATTAAAGATAAAGTCTTATTTGATAACGTTAGTTTAAAAAAATAAAAGAACATAGTTGGTTAGTTTTTAACCGGAAATATTGGTAGTGGTAAGTCTACCCTACTACGCACTATTTGTAAATTGTATAAAAGAAGAATACGAGGGAGTTATAAGATACAAGGAGAAAAACATAGTTGATATTCCAATGCAAGAACATGTTAAAAAAATATTGGATATGTAATGCAACATGCCATTAATCAGTTTGTTATGCCTACTTTAAAAGAAGAAATAATCTTTGCATTAGAAAATCTATGCCTTGAGCCTCAGATTATCAATAAAAAATTAGAGTATGCTTTATCTATTACAAACACATATGAAATCTCTACTAAGCATATCCATACATTATCTGGCGGAGAACGTCAACGAGCTGCTTTTTGCAGTAGCATTAGCTATGGGAAGTGAAGTTTTAATTTTAGATGAACCCTTTGCCAATGTTGATAAGAATACTCGTAATTCACTATTAACATTACTTAAAGACTTGAATAATCACGGAGTAACAATAGTCGTTTGTGATCATGAATATCAACTTTATCTAAATTATGCAGACACATTTTATTACTTAGAAAACGGGAATTTTTAAACTAATTGATAGTCCTGATATTATCCCCAACAATGTAAACTTAACTAATAATATTAAATCCGATCGAAATATTAAAACTAGAAAACATTAGTATTAGTCAAGGCGATAAAAAAACTTTTAAATATAAATAATTTTTGAAATATATAAGGGAATTACTACTTTAACTGGGGATAACGGTACTGGAAAGACAACCTTACTTCATGCTATCTCTCAATTAAAAAAAGTATGAGGGAAATATATACTTTGATGGTTCGAAGGTTAAGAAATCAAGAAAACTATACAAAAAAATAAGCACTTGTTTACAAGATGCCTTTCAACAGTTTATTAGCTTAATGCCTCGTGAAGAGATTTCAATGCAAAAAAAGATATTTGGGAACATGCTATTTCATGGCAACAAAGACTTCTAAAAGAATTTGATTTAGAAAAAGAACTCGATAAAAGTCTATACTATTATAGTGGTGGACAACGAAAACTTATTCAACTAATGTGTTTATTAAGCCAAAAAACTGAGCTGCTTCTGTTAGATGAACCTTTTACTCATCTTGACGAAAGAGCATGCACTTTTATAATGGATTGGATCGAGGAAAATAAAAAAATTGCTGGACAATCATTTATTATTGTCAGCCACAGATTAGAACCACTGAATGGTAGAAGTGATTATCATATTGAAATTTCAGATAATACGCTCCATTATGCAAAGGAGAAATTTTATGCAAAAGAAAATAATTAGTCCTACTCTCGCATTAATTGTATTATTACTAACTATCTGGATTTCATTTAGTAAATTATTAGTACTAAATTTTTTAATTATCGGTTTAACAATTCTCTATTTTTGTCTATCAAGATTCTGGAAAAAACTGCTATATTTCATTATAGTACCTCTATTACCTGCATTAGGTTCTGGTTGGGCTATTGTCGTTCATAGTTCGAATTATAAATTTGCGCTATTAATTTTTTCTAGGACATATAGTTTTGCAGCCTTAGGCTTATTCATGGCAACATATATTTCTCTAGTAGAATTATTAAAATACTTCGAACAGCATGGACTTTCCTCAAATATTGTCTATGGACTCTTAGTGGTTATCCAAGCCTTGCCAAGAATACAGTATGAAACTCAGATGATTACAAAATCTAGTCGTTTAAGAGGAGTCTCCTTAGCATTTTGGTCACCGTATTATTACGCTAAAGCAATTTTTATTGCTCTAACATGGCAACCTCAAATTTCAGAAGCAATGACGGTTCACGCTTATGAAGACTACAAAATAAGAACTCATTATCATAAGTATATTGTTGATAAAAAAACAAAAGTATTATTATATTAATAATATTCTTATTAATATCAGCTTCTTTATTAATACTTAACATATAGAATAATGCCATCATGAACAAATTCCATGATGGCATTTATTATATTCATATATATAAAATTGGCGGGAATGTGTGGGAATCGAACCCACCCAAGAGGCTCTTAACCCCTCATACTAGTTTTGAAGACTAGAGAGCACACCAGAACTCATCCACTCCCAAGTATGTTTATATTATACAATAAAAAAATACAGAAAAAAATCAACATTATATGTTAACGTGTTCAGAACATCGAAGTACTCTCATCTCTTTATAATATCTACCGCTCACCCCCAGTTTTTTTACCTCTTACCTAAAAAGCTATTAATTTTTTTAAACTGAAATAATATATAATATAACTATAAACATTTAGAAAGGAGACAATATGAAAATTAATATCGAACTAGACTCAAACCTTAAAGAAATTGAACTAGTTATTAAGACCCCAGACTTAAATGGTGATGTCATATTAATTAAAGAATTAGTTGAAAAAAAGCTCTATTTGATTCTCAAAAAAAATAATTTTTCTATAAAGGTAATTCTGAGTATTTCATTCCTCTAGAATCTATTTTTATTTTTTTGAAACTGATGATAATAAAGTATACGCTCATACTAGAGATGAATTTTTTTCGAAGTCAAATTCAAATTATATGAATTAGAACAAATAATTCCTTTTTTTCTTTTTGTCGAATTTCTAAGAGTTCAATAATAAATACAAAGGGCAATTTATTCACTAGAAAAAAATCTTTTTTCTGGTTCAAGCACCGCTTCTTTCTCTAATTCAAAAGAAGCAGGTTCATATTTCTAGACATTACTACAAAATATTAAAAGATAAATTAAAAGAAATGAGGTAAAAAAATAAATGAGACGAAGTTTTATTGGATTATTCTTTATAGTCCTTGCAGTAACTACTCTACTCGACGGATTCAGTATTTTTCCCAAACGGATCGATCTTTTTTTAGCTATATGTACAGTAGTTCTTGGATTTTTTTGCAATTCGAGGTTTAATGGATTTTTGATTCTTTTTGGAACAATATTCCCACTGGCATTACTATTCTATGTATATAATAAAAACTATCACTTTGCTGATATATCAGGTGGAAAAAAATATTCTTTGTTGCTGTTTTTTTCTTAGTCTAGGTATTTCTATGTTTGTCCCTAGAAAATATAAATATAGAGAATTCAAAAAGTTTTTTTACAAAGGAAAAAAATATCAAAAGATAAAAAAATGGTAATGATTTTTTTCTGATGTAACATTCGGTGAAAAATGTTCAGTACATAGACATAACTAAAAGCTGATTCATTCTCTGCTTCTACAACATTCGGAACTACTACCATCTATTTCGAAAAATTAAATACTTATCCTATTAAAGACTTTGACCTTAATGTTTCGATTTCTTTCGGAAATCTAAAAGCTTTATGTACCAAAAAGAATGGACAATCGAAAACAATACAAATAACTTCTTAGGCAAAGTTCAAAAAAACAATTTCACAATGTCGGTAAAGATGTCACGATAGTTTTTAAATGGCTCAGTGACCTTTGGAGAAATTGAAATAATTCATGTATAAAAAAATAAAACTCTCAAGTATTCTAGCAATCTTGAGAGTTCTATTTTCAATTGTTTTCTGCTTTTTTTGTTGTTCTCTTTTTTCTACTAACTTAGATAAATAGATTGATCCAACAGTTAATAATATTACTAATAATGAAGCTATTAAAAAAATTCTTTACTGAAGATATTTGTACTAGTAGCCCCAAAATTTAAAAACACTATTGTTCCTGGTATTATTCCCAGTACACTCGCTATCATATATTTTGTTAAACTGATGTTTGTTAACCCATATCCGTAATTTATCATATTATATGGAACCAGCGGTATAAGTCTTAATATCACTAAGCTCATCATTAGTTTTTCATCGCTAACATTAAAAATTCTATCGTGTTGCTTCGGTGTCATTTTCTTCTTAAGATAGTTTTTTTACCCATTCACGACCAAAACGACGTGATATTACAAACATAATATAACAATTTAATGAAGCTCCAACGAAAGTTAATAAACTTCCTTCAACAAAACCAAACGCTACCCCTGCAGCTACAGCAAGAATCGGGACTGGAAAGAAAAATACCGGTAAAAACATGAACATTAATACATAAATAATTGGTGCTAGTACACCAAAACTTTGAATAAACTCAGTCATCACTTCCTCCTATTTAAAGTATGCTGATACTTTTTTTCTAAAAAAACTCTAATTCAATATATGAGGCTATTTTTTTAAACGTAGCATCATCCATTAACATTTTATCATTTTCACTATATTGTCTGAATGCCATACTACACCATGTCACGCCTCTTAGACAATTAAATATTAAGTATCTTTCAAATCGTTCTCTATCAAAAAGCTCGATAACTACTATATTCCTCTAAGAAATCATTAATTTCTTTTTCTGATAAGATAATATCTGTTTTTCCAAAATGTAGTTGTCGGTGCTAAAAAAAGTGTGCTAAATCTTGTTCACACTCCCCTATTAATGCCTTTTTCCCAGTCTATTATATAGCTATCTTCTTTTTCCTTCTCCAATTAAAAAAATTCCCCGAATTTAATTCTGTATTAATTATACACGGATTAGCTATTGTATATTCTTTTTGGAATAAGAACTTCACATTTTTCTAAAAATGCTCTGATATAATTGCTAACTGATTCATCCGCCTTCTCCCAAGATAAATACTCACTAGACATTTGTTTACATTCATCAAACATGAGTTGAAATGGATTTGTAGCATTTATCAAATTATTCTCATCATATTTTTGTATTATGAACTTTACTTAGTAAATACGCGGCTATTTTTCATATCCGTTTTTGTAATTAAGTACTCTTCCTTTTTAAGAATTCCATAGTCAAATATTTGTAAGGTAGTAAGTTTATTTTTCGTTATTAAATCATACGGCTTCGGTGTAACACCACTATCTTTTTAATAATTGTAATGTTTCATATTCATATTCTATCTGATTTTTCTAGATTCATCTGACTCTTCATATTGATTCTAAGAACCTTTTTTTATATTCTTATCATCAAAAGTAAAATTAATATTATACTCTCCTGCACCCTAGCAATTCAATATTACTATAACCTGTTTCTGCTGATAGAAGATCTTCTTTTGTATCTATATCTAAACCATCTTCTCCTAAATAATAACTTAACTTCTGTACATTGCAAACAGCAAGTAAGTTCTCTAAAACTGTATTGTCACCATAGCTAGGAAGATTAAATACTTCTTTTTATAGCTTTTTTTCATACCTATTAAAAAAATACCCACCATCAACACTTGGATTTATAACAACATCATACTCATCTAATTTTTTTCAAACGCAGTGTGAATCATATTTTTCTTGAAGATTAAATATATCTGAACCTAGTAAAATCGCCTTATCACTAGTTTTTTTAATTCTGCTTCAATAGCGTTGTACATTTTGTCTCCAAGTGTGGCTCCTACTTGATAAGAAAATTCTCTATCTTCTAGAATAATCTTCATAATTTCATCGTCACTACTTTTGCCCATCATGGTAAACTACTAGCTCTTCTTTACTGCATCTTAAAAATATCATAGTTTCTTCTCATCAATTTTTTGAATTTCGACAGCAGTTTCTGGAGAAACAAAATCATATAACCTTGTCTTTGTTGTACCTACTTTAGGCACTCTCGTAAAAAAATATTATCTTGTTTTTTTCATCCCTAAAGTCTTCCTCTAATATTATTTTGTATATTTATAAGTACCTATTCTTATTAGCGAAAAAAAGTGACTTAATAATCATTTCTTTACTAAAATCACGATTTTAAGTCACCCTTTCTATACTATATGTTAATGATTATGTCCTGAATGATCATCTTTCTTATCTGAAGAGTGATTGTGTCCAGCATGTTCATCTTTCTTATCTGAAGAATGGTTATGTCCTTCATGACCTTCTTTACAATGTTCACAGTGACCTTCATGCTTCTCTGAACCTTTTACTGTATCACTAGGATCTTTACAACAATCAGCAATTTCAAATTTATAGCTAAACTCTTTAGTTCCATCTATTGCATTAAATACATTTTTGTACCCTAAATCAATTAGTTTCTGAGCTACTACTGATGAACTAGTTCCTGTCGCACTGTATACATATATGGGAATCTCTTTATTTTTCAGGTAACACAGATTGTAAATTATCTAAATTTTTTTAACATCGATATTTTTTGCACCTGCTCCGTGCCCTTTTTCAAAATCAACTTTATCTCTTACATCCAAGAATACATTGTTTGCTGTAGTGTCTAATAAAGCGTCTTGGAATTTACTTCCATTTAACGATGTATATTTAACTAAATCATACTTATAGTCTTTAATATTTTTGAGCACCTGTTACATCTTTAAATCCTTGTTTTTGTAAGTTTTTTTCTACAGCATTGTTAGTTGTATTAGTATTATCACTGTATACAACTACTTTTTTTCTCTCCACAGACGAATTTGCTCGATACTTTTATCTATTTTTTTGATACTGGAATATTTATTGCATGTTTAAGATGACCTTGTTTATAAGCAGCTTCTTCTCTAATATCTATAACTAGGTAATTTTCTTTTTCTTTTGTCATCTTTTTGAATTTTATTCAACTCTTCCCCTTTTAATTCTTTTTGCAGATGTAGTAGTTGAACATCCTACTAAAGTTAATGATAATACTGCTGACATACTCGCAGCTAAAAAGTTTATTAAATTTCATTTATGTTCCTTCCTATCCTTGTTTAATAAGAGACAAGCGGCACTTAAATATTATTTTTAGGTATCCCCTGTCTCTTATTAGTATAACTTAAAAATAATTTTTTTCTAATAAATAATATTATTTTTTTACTTATTATTTATAATATTATTTATTAGAACTTATATTCATGTTCTTTTTGCTCCATCCCAAGCATTATACACATTTGTGTATCCTAACTCGACAGCTTTTTTTGTGCAGCTTTTGATGAACGGTTACCGCTATAACAGTAAGTATAAATAGGTGTATTTTTATCGTTTGGTAGTAATGCTTTAAGATCTTTATCTATATTCTTAACATCAATGTTTTTAGCCCCTGCTACATGACCTTTTTCATAATCTTTTGCTTCACGAACGTCGATAAACGTTCCTTCTTTTTTATCGATTGCAGCTTGGAAATCATCTGCTAATAAAGTAGTAAACTTAACGATTTCATAATCTTTGTAATCTTTAACACCTTGAGCATTAGAAACTTTTTTGAATCCTGCTTTGACAAGTTTATCAGCAGCTTCTTTACTTTTCTTACCAGTGTTACATATTGTTACTACTTCTTTATCTTTCCATGCGCTTAAGTGTTCTGCATGTTTTTCAATGTCAGCCAACGGAATATTAATAGCGTGTTTTTACATGTCCTTCTTTGTATTCTTTAGCATCTCTTACATCGATAACAAGATATTTTTTTCTTTCTCCTTATCATCCTTTTCAATTTTATTTAATTCTTCACCTTTCAACTCTTTTTACAGCTACTGCTGAATTATTGCTACCGCTAGAAGTACTATTAGACGATGAAGAACACCCCGCTAACGATAATGATAACACTGCTGCCATACTGACAACTAATAATTTATTGCGTTTCATAAATTTATCTCCTTTATATTTAATTTCATAAATAGTATAACAAATTAAAACAAATTCAATCAACCGCACTTCCCAAGATATCGAATAATTATTTTACTTTTTATTACAAATTCCAATTTACATAATAACGCAACAAAAGCCACAATCCATTAATGATTATAGCTTTTTATTATGAACCTTATTTTTTTAATACTTTCGTTATATTCAGAAAAAAATAATAATATTTTTTTATAACACTCTTATTTCTAATTCATCTAGAAACTGTTTTATATTTTTTTCACCTTATAACCTGAATAAGCCTGCAATTCATCATCAAAATGCCATTTTTTTCTCTACCAAACACGTTTTTTTAACCCTAGTTTCTTAGCAGGTAGAATGTCGTGATATAATGAATCCCCAATCATCATTGTCTCATCCGCTAATAATCCTTCTGATTCTAATACATTGATGAACGCCTTATCTTTAGGTTTACTTATATGTGTTTCTCCTGAAATATACAATTTAAAAAAATGTTTTTCTAATCCTAGTTTCTTCAACTTCATCCTTTGTTCGTAGGATTTTTCCATTAGTTAAAAACTATCATATTATATTTTTTTCTTGTAACTGTCTTATTTTTCAAATTCACTTCTTTATCAGGTGTTATCGATTCTAAGATATATTCAAATTGCTTTTCATAATAAAAAAATTACAATCTTCTACCGTAAGATTTAAGCCAAATTGCTCTAACGTTAGCATCAGACGCTTGTTTCTAAGCTCTATTATTTTTTAAATTCCCTTCAAAAACCTCTTTAACCAACTTATTATTAACACTTTTTATATAGCTTAAAAATTCCTCATAAGTAGTAAGTTTATCATATTCCAAATACTCAAACGCCAACTTATTAGAAATCTTCCAGACTTTACTAAAAATCATACAAAGTATTATCCAAATCAAAAATCAAATTCTTTATCTTAGTCATCAATATCACCTCCTATTAAAAAAATATCTATGAAAAAAATTAGAACTAAAAAAATTGAGGAATAACTCTCCATCATGATTTTTTTAAATCAATTTTATCGAGTCATCCCCTTGGGATAAGCAATTAGATAAGCAATTAAATATAAGTTATAGTTTGGTATAATATATTAAACCATATTTAGATGAAAAGCGAAAATATTTCTAAAATTCTATTTGTTCTCTTCTAAATACTTCACTACTGGTCTTGCTTCATAAACTATAGTTCCCTCTGGAATACTGTGTTTTACTACCGCATTCGCTCCTATTTTTGAGTTTTTGCCTATAGTTATATTTCCTAAAACCTTTGCCCCGGCACCTATCATAACATTATCTCCTATTGTTGGATGTCTTTTTATCGGATCTAGGGTTGTACCACCAAGAGTTGTACCATGGTATATCGTAACATTATCTCCGACTATGGCAGTTTCACCTATAACAACTCCCATACCGTGATCAATAAATAAACCTTTGCCTATTTTTGCTCCGGGATGAATTTCAATACCAGTCAACCTTCTTGCTCTTTTAGACAATAAACGAGCTAAAGTATGCCATCCTCTCTTATATAGCTTATGTGCAAAATAATGATAATTAAGTGCCTTTATGTGAGGGTATGTTAAATAGATCATCAATTTCGACTCTGCCGCAGGATCATCTTTAAGTACTCTATCTAAATTATAAAATAAGTTCTCAAAATAATTCATTACACTTCTACATGTGTAACATCTTCAAAATCAAGTACAGATAAATACTTATCTACACCATCAGGTAAGATTGTTACAATATTTTTATCAGGGTACTTCTCCGCTGCCTTTTTAGCTCCAACTATTGCCGCACCTGATGAAATACCAATTCCTATACCAGTAGAACGTAAGAAGTTTTTAGTTTCTTCAATTGCTTCTTCACTAGTTACTGTGTAAATTTCATCCATATATTCTTTATTGAAGTTTTCTGGAATAAATCCTGTTCCTATCCCTTGAATTTTATGAACTCCACCATGACCTTCACTGATAGCTGGAGATTCTGCTGGTTCTACTGCTACCGCTAATACTTCTGGTTTATTTTCTTTTAAATATTTTGCAACTCCTGTAAATGTTCCTCCAGTTCCTACTCCAGCAACAAATACATCAATATTAGGCACTTGTTCTAATATCTCGCGTCCTGTAGTTTTGTGGTGATATCCTGGGTTAGCTGGATTATCAAATTGACTTAGAGAAATTGCATTACTGTATTTTTCACGAATTTCTGCAGCTTTTGCAATTGATCCTTTAATACCTAATTCTTTCGGTGTTAAAATTAATTGCGCTCCATATGCTTTAATAATATTACGTCTTTCTACACTCATACTTTCTGGCATAATAATTACAGCCTTCAAACCTAAAACAGAAGCTAAAATAGCTACAGCTATACCAGTATTTCCACTAGTTGGTTCTACAATAATAGTATCTTTATTAATTGCACCTTGTGACATCGCTTCTTCTAACATTCCAAGTACAGCTCTATCTTTAACGCTTCCTCCTAGATTATATTTTTCTAGTTTCACAAAAATATTTGTGTTATCTAATTTATATACGGGTGTATTCCCTACGAATTTTTAATGATGTTGCTATCATGAAAAAAATTCCTCCTTCTGACTTTATAAATAACTTTATTATTTGATTCTGATTATAACATATTTTTTTAAGAACTATATAAAGAAATTAGTCTCAAAGACAAATTGGGATAAAAAAATTAAGTTTGTCTGCGGTGTTTTTGTATAACAAGCTCTAATTCTTCACTTGATATTTCTAATAATTTACTCATAGTTGATCTCCTGTATCTTTTCTAAAAACTTCCTGTATCCAAAAAGGAAGTTTTTAAAGTATCTTCTCTCAAATTTTTCTTTAATTCTTTTGGCAAATACAGCAAGCTTTTTTTATATCTTCTTCACTGATGTTGTCTTTTGCCTAATGCCTTAATTGCCTGTATTAGAATGGACAATTCTTTTGGAATAAGATGTTATGTTTCTATTAGTTGTGTGTTTTAAAGATGATCTTTTTATCCCTATACAAATATTCTCTATATGCTCCATCTGAAATATAAATATACTCATTAGAAATTTGAGTGGACAATCCTGTATAGTTTAGAGCTGTATCTCCTGTGGGAGCTATTGTCCAAGAAAATTTATCTGCAAGTTTTTTTCAGCAACTTCACTTGCATCCGGATAAGAATATTCTTTTTAAAAATCTTACTATATTTTTGGTTTTTATATATAATCCATCAATGAGCCTTGTAATCTGATTTTTCTTCATTTAATCTATATAAGACAGATTTAATTGTATTTTTTTGTTCCAATATTGTAGAAATCATTAATAGAAAAAAATTTTTCCCTTGATTTTTCTGACATAATTTTTTTCTATTTGATTCGTTATAGGAATCATATAAGCCACCTCCTTACACCCAAAATTATATACTTTTGGGTGCAAAAAAGTCAATGCTAAAACTTGATATAGTATAATTATTACGGAAAAGATAAAAAGAATGGGAGATTGTATAATCAAATTAGACACTAAAAATAAAATAAAAAGGCTCTACTTACACTATTCTAAAGAACTTCTGGAAAATAATATAAGAAGAGATATTACCACTTTTACTGGGCAACTTAAAAAAAGAGGACTAATGTCCTCTTTATATCTGTTCGTATTTACACTAATTATTATCTAAAAAGTCAAGGTTTTTAAATAATATTATTTTACAGCTGAAGTTTTTTTGGTAAAACTTTTTTTAGCTTGGTCAGCTTTAGGTGCTTCTGTACCTTTATCTACTTTGAAAGTACCTTTAGGTGCTTTGTATTCAGGTTTAGTGTGTACTTCTGGTGCTACTAATTTTTCACCGTAAGCTGGTAATTCTGGTTGTACTAATCCAGTTCCATTTACTCCACCTTTGAACTCAGGTTTTGCAACAACTGTACTGTCACCTTTTAATGAAATAGGTTTGTCTGTTGTTTCAGGGAATCCTGGTTGAGTTTCAACAACTGGTGCGTCATCTGGGTTTACTCCTATAACTGGTAATGCTGGTTGTGTTGCTGGTCCTTCAGCGTTAGCTACTGATAATGGTAATACTGCAACAGCTGCAGCTGCTACTAAAAAAATTTGTTTAATTTCATAATAAACAATCTCCTTTTTAATATATATTAAATTTTTATACTATAATTATATAGACTTTAGCTCTCATTGTCAAGTTTTTAAAAATATTACCATTATGTTACAAACATTTTTCATATCAGTTGGCATATCTACCTTTACATTTATTTCTTTATCTGTAATAGGATGAATAAATGCGAGGTTACTACAATTTAGTGCCTGACGTTTTATTAAACTCACATCTCCACCGTACAGCTCATCGCCTAATAGTGGATGCCCCTCATACTTCATATGAACTCTGATTTGATGAGTTTTCCCTGTATAGAGTTTTTAATTTTTACTATACTAATATTAAGTTCTGGAATATATTTTTCTAACCAATATTCAGTCTTAGCGTATTCTCCACCCTCACCAACTTCTCGTTCAATTATACTAGTACTTACCCGACGAATTGGTGCTTCTATAAGGTCATTATCCTTTACTTTCCCACTTACTAATGCTGTGTAATATTTATCTATACTTAAATTACTAAATAGTGCATGTATATGCCTATGTTTTGCAATTAATACTAATCCAGATGTATTTTTTTATCAAGCCTCGTTACTATATGCGGAATTGAGTTAATATTTTTTTCTTGAAAATAGTAATTAACTCTTTCTAATAGCGACTCATCTTCAACGTTTCTCGAAGGTATTGAAGGTAGGTTGACTTCTTTATTGACTATCATAAAGTACTCATCTTCATAAACTATATCAATTGGTTTGTTTATGAAGCGAACAAATTCGGCGAAATTTTCGCTAGGCAAAGTAATCTCTACTCTGTCATCTACTTCTAAAAGATATCTGACGTTTTCTTCTTTTCCATTTACCTTTATACTACCGTCATGATCAAACTTTATTCTAGTCAAGGTTTTTTTCTAGAAATATTATTTTTCTAATAAAAAAATTCTCTTAACAGTTGTTCTTTTTTTATAACATACTTCAAAGTAATATTAGTCATTTTTAATAAACGATCTCTTCACACGTTGCCAGAAACTATCTTCATTATAACGAATAAATGAAATCTTCTTATCCTTTTCTAGAGTTATTTTTATTTTAGCTACACTATCATAATTAAAATGCATATGATCTACAGTTATACGGTGATTTTCCGTACTCATCGGCTTAATCATAAGTTCATCATTTTGTGATAATATTAGTGGATTTCCCAATGTTCGATAAACAAGATTATTTAGCGCAGCAATCTCTGTTACTTGATACAGCGGTAGTTGAGGATGAATCACAGCCCCACCTAGACTTTTATTATACGCAGTAGATCCTGTTGGAGTGCTAATACATAATCCATCTCCTCTAAAACTCTCAAAGTGGACACCATTTATATAAACCTTAGCTGCATAAGTAGATCCTGTATGATTATTTACCGTTATTTCATTTAAAGAACAATAGTCAGAAACTAAATCACCATTAGCGCAATACGCCTTAACTCTTAATAGTGGATATTGTTCTATCTTAGGTTTTAATGCTAACATATCAAAAAATATTTTCTCATAGTTTTTGAACAGAATAATCGGTATAAAAGCCTAAATGCCCTGTATGAATAGATAAAAATTTTATATTATCTAAATTATTCATATACTTATTGAATGTTCTCAGTACAGTTCCATCTCCCCAATTGCAAAAAAACATAATCAGGATTACTCTTATCTTCTTCCATATCACTAGATAATAAGAACTCTTTTTAACTTCAAACCTATCTTCTCTGAAACTTCATCATTTCTAACTTCTATGCTAAATTTACCTTCTAACATCTTGATTTTCACCTATTATTTTTTTCATAATTTTTCTAACCATACATCAGCAAAAATCCGGTGCAAGTGCACCTTGATTATTATCAATCCATTCTTGAAGTTTATTAACATTATACTTCAATATTTTTATCAATCTTTTTCACCATATTTATAACGTGCTTTGTTTTGATTATACTCATCTTCATCTAATAAGAAATATTTACCATCAGGATATTTCTTTATATCTAAATCATAATCAATGTATTTTTACACCATCCACATCATATGCGAATGGACTACTTAAGTTTGAGTAATAGTGAACCCCATCTTCTCTAAACATGCATATTATATTAAACCAACATTCATTGTGAAAATATACTAAAAGCAATTTCTTTAGTAACCCAAGTTCTTCCATCATTTTTCTGTTACAAGTGTTCTGTTATTTGCTAGAATTAGAACCTGTTCATCCGCTTCTAGTACAACATTTTTTTGTGCCAAATTCTATGTATTGAACCATCATGCTTATATGCTATTATTTTTTTACTACATCACCCTTCTTAGGTCTTTCTCCTCTGTACATAGTTCCTCCTTTCATACTCAATTTTAATGTCTTTTTAATTATAACATATTTAACATATTTCATTCTACTGTAATAACAATTTTTTTGTAAAATTCTCTACCTATTTTTCTATAAATAATATTAAAAAGCAACTTCAAAAATATCATTTTTTAAAAAAACTCTATTTTTGAAATTGCTTTTTAAATTTTATATTCTATTCGTAATCAATGAAAAGTCCCCAACTCTAAACCCCAATGTAAAAAGTAATCGTGGATAAATTTTTCTATTTTTTGGTGGGGGATTTGGTGGGACACCTTATCTCTATTTCAATAATTAATTCTCCTTAAAATTTATGAGATTTTTTTGATGCTTTGTATACAATATTCCCTCCATTTCTTCCACGATTTTTTTCATAAGCTGCAGTCCATAAATGAGAATAATGTTTTAACGTTATTTCTGGAGAAGAATGCCCCAATCGTTTTGAAAGAATTAAAATTGATACATTAAATTCATTGATAAGGTGGCTAGCGTTACTATGGCGTAATCCCTTAATTTGAATTCTCTTAACTCCAGCTAATTTCGAATAACGCTCTATTACTCTAGTAATTGCAGATTTTTAACATTGGTAATCCATCATATGAAAAAAATAAAATCATCATCTCTACCCAACCCAATAGATTTTTTTGAGCTTTTTCCATTTTTTTAAAATAGATAAAAGTATCTTCATCAAGCGTTATAATTCTTTTTACCAGCGATAGTCTTTGTATAGGGATTTATATACCAACTAGTTTTTAGACTTTAGAATAAGCATATTATGAATTCGCAATCGCTTCTTTTTTTAAAGTCAACATCCGCCCATTTCAAAGCACAGCCTTCATTTACTCTTACTCCAGTTGTAAAATAAACCCATAACATTACAAAGTTTAAATGTTCATATACGTCTTTTTATATATTTTTTTGAAATAACGGCTTCAAATTCTTTTTCTAGTCCAATATGGTATTATAGCTTTCCCTTTCGGAATAGCCTTAGCTTGTCTAGATATATTATTTTCGATGTAACCTAGTTTAAGAGCATAATCCAGTGATTTCCTAAATGCTCCAAATACTGTACTCGCATAACTTTGTGAAACTCCAGCTCCATCATCTTCTTTATCAGTCAGCAACCACATTCTATAATTTTCAACTTCTTCAAGTGAAATAGAGCGTAATTCAATTTTAGCGAATCTATCTTTCATATTACTAAAAAGTCCTTTTCGAGTAGCAAATGTATGTTTTTTCTACTGTAGTTTTATAATAAGGAATATATATATTTTTCCATGAATTGCTCATAGGTCATTCTGTAATTTGAATAGCCTTGATTTTTCAAGGTATTCTTCTTTATTAAAATGTACTCAAAAATACACCTTGTTAATATCCTTAAAGAATAAGGTTTAATTATACCTAATTATTAAGTATACTATTGATATTAAATGGTGGTAATACAACGCATTCAACTTCCGGTTGTGCTGTTAATATTGATACTTGACTTCTCAAATAAGGCATCAGTATTGCAACACTATTCTTAGTAATAAGAGAATTTTTTTAAACCATCCTCTAAATTATCAATTGAGTCTATATTAAAAAAAGCCAGATAAACCTATCTCAAAAATTATATTCCTCAGTTTTTATTACCGTATAAAAAAATAAACTGACTTTATAAAAGCTTACCACCCTCAAAATCATCAGCACTTTCCAGTATACTAGATTTTTATTTTTTTAATTCTAATGCCTCGTCATTTTTAAAACCTAATCTTTCAAAATTAATTTTTTTCGAAAACAAGTTTTTTTAACTTTAAAACACTTTCTATTTCATTGTTTTTTTCATTATCGTACCTCTTTATATAGCATAAAGTAAACTATCATCTTGCTTTTATTATAACCCTAGATTCTTCTTTTCCATTTTTTTCAGATATATCCATCTTGCTTACAATTTTAAACATCCCATCTTTTTTTGATATCTAAAGTTAGGGGTATTATGAACCTCAATCTTGTAATCTAATAAATTATGCAATGAATGCTTTTTTTATTTTTTTCTGAAAAAGAGTAATACATGTTATTTCTTTTTATTAAGTATTCATTATTAAATTCATCAACATAATTTTTTTAAGTTTCTTGGTTACAATCTCAAAACAAGCACCTTCTTTTTGGTAATAAACCTCTATCTAAATCACTAGTTCCTAATTTTTTTCAACTTTATCTAAAGAAATTTCTTCACCAGAAATTATACTCCAATGTTCTTCTTGTTTTTAAAATAATATCTCTCATAGGAACACTACCATTCAACAACATATATACATCATTCATAAATAATTTTTGTAACAATATAATTCAAATTATCTACATCAGTACATAAAGCGATATAATATTGCCCTCCACCTTTACACAAGAAGAAAATAGGAATTTCTACATAATCAACTAATACCTTTTCTAGGTATAAATTTACATTTTTCAATTTTAAAACATAACGTATTATCCATCATTATCCTCCTCAACTAACTTAAATCCACTAACATCGGCTCCTTCATAAAGCCACCAACAAACATGTTCATCATCAGTAACTTGAGGTCCACCTTCGCTGAATACATAACCTTCTGCTAATTTCTTATTTGGATTAGGGAAGTTCATAAGTTGCTTTACAATCTTTTTATCTAAAAAGAAGAGACACCATAATATTTTGCATTTTCCTCCAGAGTTTCAGTCACGCCTCTTGGTTTCTTGTTCAATTCAAAATAAGATTTAAAATCCTTTAATGAAACATCACTATTATCATCACATTTTCTGGCTACTGCTCTGTAAACATATAATGATTCATACTCAAACCTTGTGGAATCCGGAAATCTAATTTCGTTATTTATTAATTTATTTCTCAGTACATATGGGAATTTTTGAATACAATTCTTTATTCATTATGTTATCACCTTCGTGTTACATTACTAATTTATCTTACTTCATTATATCAAAATAACCCATTAAATACAATAATAGACATACCCTTGAACCATATATTTCTATAATAAAATTTTTATCTTTAAATACATTATATCAAACTTCACCCAACATTTACGCTTTAATTTCTAAATTTTTAAAGCGTATTTGTTAGAAAAATCTCAGAAATAATGACCACCCTGAAGGTAATAGCCCCCAAAATTTGGACAAATTTTTGGAGGGCTATTACCTTTCTAACGAGGGTTTTGGGTGGGGAACCTAATTTAATTCAACAAATTTCCAACATTTATAACAACATAAAAATGCCGTTAAATTAGGATTCTCCATTCAAATTGTATTTATATTCTATTCGTAATCTATTACTCCAAGAGCAATCTTAGCATAACGTGACATTTTGTCTTTTTGTCCACGCTGGTTCCCATACTATGTTGACATCAACCTTTTTCTATCTCATCAACACCTAACATAGCTGTCTCCACTTGCTCTATAATAATTGGAGCTAAAGGGCACCCCATAGATGTTAATGTCATATCAACGATAGCATGTTTATTATCATCACTCATTTTAACATCATATACTAACCCTAAGTTCATAATATCGATACCAAGCTCTGGGTCTATTACATTTTCTAATGCTTCTATTACTCTATCTTTTTAATGTTTCCATTTCTTACACCTCTTCCTTATTCTTAAAAATCATATTCCACTTCTTTTCCGTATTTCTCTTTTAATGTTTTTTCCTAATTCAATAATATCTACTTTTTATATTATTGTAATTTGAAGAAAATTTTCACTACTTCATTATCTTCAAAGTCTCTATGAAACTGTGCTGTATACTCTGTAACTCTACCTTTCGAATCTCTTACCGCGTTAAAAAGTAATCTTCAAAAATCTCGATAATAATTCAAAATTAAAGACCCCATCATAGAATATTAATGCATCTTTATATATCAAAACTTTTTAAATTTTTTTATTTATATATTTTTGCTTCCCTCAGTAAAAATATCTATATCATACTCTGTCTCTGGATATTCAATAAATAACTCTTCATATTCAATTCTAGATTTTCTAATACCCGTTATTATAGATCTAATTAAAAATAATGTAACCAAAACAATAAACACAGTCAATCCATAAGTCTTTAAATAATATAAATTACCGGGTACTGTTATATAAACATCAGACACAAAGGGCTTTTTCTTGTATTTTACTTTTTATAATTAGATGCTGTTCTATTTGAACCTAATTCTTTAAATACATCTGAAATTCTATCGTTAATCAAAGAACTATATTTTTTTCAACAGTCTGAAATTTGTATAACAATTCAGAAGAAATATTAGTTCTTCCTTTACTTCCTTTTTTTCTCGTATTACATCAATACGAGAATAAATATTTTTATCTTTTTAGATTTATTATTTTACCCTCTGGAACATCACTACTGTGAATTAATTTCTTAACATCTTCTTTTGTAGCCTTTAATATTACAAAACTATGTTCGTGTTGAACCATATAAAAATTTTTTTCATCGTTAGCTAGTTTTTTTCATCTACTATATCTAGTTCTTCGAGAGCTTCTAATTTAATATAAGTATATCCGGAATAATTTCCTGTGAATTGATCCCTTCATTGTATAACGTTCCAGCAGATTTTTGTATAGTTATTATATGAAGCTCTGATAGCAATCAAACTAACAAAAAAACAAGATTATAGCCAAGAATATTTTTTTAACCTTGTTCCTCTTAAATAACTCTTCTTCATAACTCCCTTCACTCCCTTACTTATTTGAATTTTTCTATAATTACAGCTCCATCTTCTGTTCCTTTTTATGCATAGTTTGCACATATTTAAAAAAATAGTCCATGTTCTACTACTCCAACTATGCTTTCAAGTTTTTTTCTTTTTACAAATTTAATATCAAATCCATATCCTAAGTGTAAATCTACTATATAGTTATTGTTGTCGGTTATAAGAGTAGCTCCATCTTTTAACCTTAACACTGGATTTAAGCCCGCTTCTTCCATTTTTCTTATAGTATGACTATAACCAAATGGCAATATCTCTACAGGTAGGTTGAAGTTTCCAAGTTTTTCTACATCTTTACTCTCATCATAAATCCAGATTACTTCACGCGCAATATCAGCAACTATTTTTTCTCTAAATAATGCTGCGCCACCACCTTTTATCGCATTAAAATCCTTATCGATTTCATCTACTCCATCAACCGCAAGATCAATATGATCGATTTCTTCTAATTCTTTAATAGTAAGACCAAGACTTTTGGCTAATTCAACCGTTTGAATCGATGTTGATACCATTTCAACATTTAATCCTTCTTTTACTCTATCAGCTAGCGCATGAACAAAATAGAATACAGTTGAACCCGTTCCTAAACCAACTATCATACCATCTTTTACATATTCTACAGCCTTTTTACCAACAACTTCTTTTAAATTCATTTCGAATCCCCCTTTTATGTATATGTTACTTTTTATTTTTATTTATACTCTACTAATAGATATTTCTTCTTACCACGTCTAAGTACTGTAAATCCATCTTCTAATCTATCTTTAGCATCAACAACATACTCTAGATCTATAACTTTATCTCCATTAACATAAACAGCTCCATTGTTTACATCTTCACGAGCTTGACGTTTTGATTGAACTAGATTACTTTCAACTAGGAAATCTACGATATTGTATTCTTTTTTCTCTAATTCAGACTTCGGCATTCCTTTAACAGCTGCTTTTAATTCATCGTGAGTTAGTTCTTTAATGTTCCCAGAGAATAATGCTTTTGTAATGTTTAATGCACTTTCTAATGCTTTTTCACCGTGAACAATTTTTACCATTTCTTCTGCTAATGCTTTTTGAGCTAGACGTAAGTGTGGTTCTTTTTCTGAACTTTCTCTTAATGCTTCAATTTGGTCTTTTTCTAAGAATGTGAATTTTTTAAGTGCAGGTACTACTTCTGTATCCGCAGTATTGAACCAGAATTGGTAGAATTCATAAGGTGTTGTTTGTTCTGGATCTAACCACACTGCTCCACCAGTTGATTTTCCAAATTTAGTTCCGTCAGATTTTAACATTAATGGAATAGTGAATCCATACGCCTCTACATCCCCACGAAGCTTTCTCATAATCTCTAATCCAGTAGTAATGTTACCCCATTGGTCTGAACCTCCAATTTGTAATTTAACATTGTGGTGTTCATTTAAATAAGCATAATCAATACCTTGTAAAATTGTATAACTGAATTCTGTGAAAGATAATCCATTATCTAAACGGCTTGAAATTGAATCTTTAGCTAGCAGGTAATTAATGTTTACTAATTTTCCATAATCTCGTAGGAATTCAATCATTGATAATTTCCCTAACCAATCAATGTTATTTACAAACTCAATATTATCATCTCCACGGAAAAATATTACGAAGCTGAGCTTCAAGACGACGAGCGTTATCTTCGATTACTTCAAGACTTTGTAATTGACGTTCTTCACTTCTTCCTGATGGGTCTCCGATAATACCAGTTCCTCCACCTACTAAAATAACAGGTTTATGCCCATGCTGTTGAAATCTTTTTAATGTTAAAAATGGTAGTAAGTGTCCAATATGTAGTGAGTTACCAGTTGGGTCTGTACCGCAGTAAATTGACACACTTTTCTTTTTTTCTAATAATTCTTTTTATTCCTTCTTCATCTGTTTGTTGATAAACTAAATCTCTATATTTTTAAATCTTCTAATAATTTACTCATTAAAATTCCTCCATATCAATTTTTTTATACACTTACCTCAATTATATCATATTTTTTTATTTTTTTGTTTTATATTTTTTTCTTATATTTTTTAAAAAAACAAACTAATAAATTCTTAGGGAAATTTCTATAGAAAAAAACTAGAATCTATCATTAAAAATAAACAACTCCCCTAACCTAACTTCTAATTAAAAAAATATATCCTTAAGTTATCCTTCAGCTATTTACAAAGCTAAGATTTAGTTTGCAAATTAACTATATATCCTCCACACCCCTAGCATATAATTTAGTTTTTTTCCTGTAAAAATTATGGTATAATAAAGGTTATAGTATGCAATCTAAGGAGATTTCAATGAAAAAAACAAGAAGATACTAACTTCTATAACGCAATCCCTCCTTCTTTCAACTGGACTTCTACTTAGTCTAAGTGCGGGGCTTGCTATTGGTTATGTGGGTGGCTTAGTTAAAAGATCGACCTGTCTTAACTCAAAAAAAGAAATGAAAGATCAAATTAATAATATTAGTAAAAAAACAGTGAGGTCTACTTCGGAAGTGGGGAAAAAAATTAGGGACTATTAATTCCGAACTAATTAGGAAAACTGTCTCTTATGAAGAATTAGGAGATAATGTTAAAAATGCTATTATAGCAAGTGAAGACTCTAATTTCTATTCTAACAGTGGAATTGATATTTGGGCTGTTTTAAGAGCTACACATAGTGAAGCGACTGGTGCCAGAACAACTGGTGGTAGTACTATCACTCAGCAATTGGTAAAAAATCAGCTTCTTGATAATTCAAGATCTTATGAAAGAAAAGCAAAAGAAATATTACTAGCACTTCGTGTTGATAGTCATTTTTCTAAAAATGAAATTCTTGAAAATTATCTAAATGTAGCTCCATTCGGAAAGAATAGTTTAGGCCAAAACATTAGCGGTATTGAAACTGCAGCACAAGGTGTTTTTGGAGTTCATTCTAAAGACTTAAATATAGCTCAAGCAGCTTATCTTGTTGGTTTTGTACAATCACCATATAGATATACACCATTTGACTCTGCTGGAAATATCCGTCCTGACGAAGAGCTTCAAGCAGGATTTGAAAGACAACAATATGTATTAGAACGTATGCTTTCAAATGATTTTTATTACTAAAGAACAATTTGAAGAAGCAAAAAAATTCGATATTAAAAGGTGCCTATACTAAACAAAAATATTCAGAATATACTGATTACCCTTATATTCGTGATGAGGTAACAAGTTCAGTTGCAGAGATATTAGCTGAGCAAACTGCTAAAAAAAATAATAGAGAAGAAGAATTTAAAAATGATTCTGACTACAGAAATGAACTAATCGAAAAAAGTAGAATTAAATTCATTACTGGTGGTTACAAAGTAAAAACTACACTTGATAAGAAACTTTACGATACACTTCAAGAAACGAAAAAACAATTCGCTTCTTATCCAACACATACTCAGGGTGGTGTTGTTTATCCATTAGAAATTGGAGCATCGGTTATTGAAAACAGTACTGGTAAAGTATTAGCGTTTATCGGTGGTATGGACTACAAAAAACAACAACTTAACCACGCAACAAGAACTCGTCGTTCACCAGGTTCTACAATCAAACCACTATTAGTTTATGGACCAGCTATTGATAAAGGTTATATTACACCTAACTCAACAGTTTTAGATAAGAGATTTAATCATTATGGTTGGAGACCTGAGAACAATGACATGTCTGAGCGTGGATACCTACCTGCTAGACAAGCTTTAGCTAGATCTCTTAACTTATCAACTGTAAGACTATACTCTGCATTCTATAAAGAAGATCCTGTTACTAATTACTTAGAGAAAATGGATATTGAAGGTCTTACAGAAAGTGATAAAACTAACTTAGCTACTGCCATTGGTGGTATGACTTACGGTCTATCAGTTACGGAGAATACTAGTGCCTTTTCTACTTTTGCAAATAAAGGTGAACACAAAAAAGCACATATTATCGAAGAAATCGAAAATAATGATGGGGAACTAGTTTATAAAGCTGATTTCTCTCCAGTTAAAGTATTCGAAGAATCTACAAGTTACCTAATCGTCGATATGCTTGGTGATGTAATCAATAAGAGTTACGGTTTATCTCATGACATGCCAAGTAAACTTAAATTTAATTCTAAAAACTTATTTGTAAAAACAGGGACTTCTGATTACTATAAAGACCTATGGGTTGTTGGTGGTTCTACAAAAATAACTGTTGGTCTATGGAATGGGTACGATAGTCCGGCAAAAGTACCAAGTTATGACTATGCTCAAAGAAGCTGGGTTGCAGTTATGAATGCCATTTATGCACTTGATAAAAACTTAATCGCTCCAGATACTGCCTTTAGTCGACCTAAATCAGTTGTTGACTCAAGCATCAACGGTTATAACAATGCAAAAGGTGGAACAAAAGACATAATTCCAAATGGCTTTAAAGAATTATCTAAAGAAAAAACATTGGCGAAGTTTGGTTATAATATCGATAAAGGCATTTCATTTAACGATCCTTCAAAAGTCGTTGTAACAAAACCTGTTCAAAAAGACGACAAAGATAAAAAGGACAAAAAAGAAGAGAAAGAAGAGCGTACTGAAACTTCTCCTCCTCCAATCTTAAAACCAACTGTTATTACAGAAGAAGACGAAGAATAACATAAAAGAGGGTTGAACATATCGTTCAATCCTCTTTTTTTATTTATATCGCTTCTTATTCTCCTAACGCATCGTATAAAGCTGGAAGATCATGGGCTTTAGCTATTTCTCCCCAATTTCCAACATCCTCTAGAGCATTTGCATGAGTTATAGTGTAAATAACTTTAGTTAATGTGTAAAACTCCTGTAATGGTTTTTAATAAATTCTTAAGATTTGATTTATTTATATCACTCATTAACTTCTCATAGAGGGTTGTAGCTTTTTTACTATCAGTGCAATTTATTACATCATCAGGGATAATACCCGCATGAGCCAGGTACAATAAGTAATTATAAACAGCCTTAAATGTTCTATATGAATCTGTTATTCCTACATCGCTAGATGCTTTTTATTACTTTTTTTATATGAGAAATTACTGATCTGTTGTTGAATTGGATTTTTAATTTTTTTCAATTAATAAGCCTATAAATTCATCTGTTACCTGTTTTTTGATTCTCTACAACATTATCGGGAGTAATATTTTTTTCTCCAATAATCTATTATAAAAGTCACTGAAAATTTTATCTAATTCATACGTATCTTCTTCTGTTAAAAAAACTCTTCAGGTGCAACAAAAATTTTTTTATTATCGCTGGAAATTCTATAGTCTTCCCTACATGAAATGTTCCTACAGTCATGTTTAACGATTGTACAAAAATCATTTTTTTCTTACAAAATTATATATATGATGAGCATTTTTTTAGCATAATAATTAGAAGTGAATTCTTGAAGTTTATTGGTCTCCTCTAAATCTTTTTTTAAAAAAATACTCTTCTAATTTTTTTATTGTATTTTTTTATCATATTTTTCTTAATTGTTTTTAACTGTGGTAATGCTGTATTGAATGTATACACTCGTTGGTATATTTTCTTGAGCAATTCTACGGTGATAGCTAAATGGCCGCCAAGAGAATGTCCAGCTGCTACTTTATAGCACACATCAAAATCTAAAATTTTTCTTTTTAAAAATCTATTAAATAAACATGCTGAGTCTATCTGACTAGTGTTTTCTCCTGAGACTATTCCTGTATAATTGTAGAACCAATCGCTAATATCTTCACTCTCACTACCTCTATAAATAACAAGAAGTTCTTTAAGTTCTGGTATATAGATTGCTGTAGCTTGAAATCCATTTTTTTCGTAATCTTTTGGAATTGATATTCCACTATTGTAAACTTCAATCTCTTCAAATATTTTTTTCCAGTTACATCTTTTTATAATTCTTTTTTTATTTTTATATTCTATAGTGCTCTGTTTTTTTATTTCCTTTTATCAAATATTCATACTCTGCTAGTTTTGCTACAAGTAATGGATTATGAAAAAAACCTTAACATCAATATATCACCCCTTTTATAAAATCAATTATAACATACTTTGTAAAAATATAAAAAAATTCTATATCTTCCCCGTTAATGAGAAAATATAGAATTTTTTTAATATTATACATTAAATCTAAATAACATTATATCGCCGTCTTTTACTTCGTATTCTTTACCTTCAAGACGAACACGACCTGCTTCTTTAGCTTTTGGCATACTTCCATATTCAACTAAGTCGTCATAACTTACTGTTTCAGCACGGATAAATCCACGTTCGAAATCAGAGTGGATAATTCCAGCACATTCAGGAGCTAACATACCTTTTTTGAATGTCCATGCACGTACTTCCTGTACACCTGCTGTGAAGTATGTTGCTAATCCTAGAAGGCTGTAACTTGCTTTGATTAGTTTGTCTAATCCACTTTCATCAATTCCTAACTCTTCAAGGAACATTGCTTTTTCTTCATCTTCTAACGAAGCCATTTCTTCTTCGATTTTTGCACAAACTACGATTACTTGGCTTCCTTCACTTGCAGCAAATTCACGTACACTAGCTACGTGTTTGTTAGAATCAACATCTAGTAAATCATCTTCACTTACGTTAGCAACATAAAGCATAGGTTTCATTGTTAATAAATGTAATCCTTTTGCAATTTTTTGCTCTTCTTTATCTAATTCTAAAAGTCTTGCTGGTTTTTCTTCTTTAAGAATATCACGTACTTTAGAAAGCACAGCAAATTCTGCAACAGCATCTTTATCTTTTTGTTTAGCTTGTTTTTCAACACGTCCGATACGTTTTTCAACACTTTCTAAGTCAGCTAAAATTAACTCTAAGTTAATAACTTCGATATCGTATAATGGATCTACTCCACCAGCAACGTGGGTAATGTTTTCATCTTCAAAACATCTAACAACTTGACAAATTGCATCTACTTCACGGATATGGCTTAAGAATTTATTTCCTAGCCCTTCTCCTTTAGATGCACCTTTTACGATACCAGCAATATCTGTAAATTCGAATGATGTTGGTACTGTTTTTTTAGGTTCTACTAATTCTGTTAATTTATTTAATCTGTGGTCTGGTACTTCTACAATTCCTACGTTTGGATCAATTGTTGCGAAAGGATAGTTCGCAGCCAATGCTCCTGCTTTTGTAATTGCGTTAAAAAGTGTACTTTTTCCTACGTTTGGTAATCCTACTATTCCGGCTGTTAATGCCATAGTATTAATCACTCCTTTTCTTCATTAATTTCTTATATTACTTAGGTCTTGCCTACTCAACTTAACTATTATAACATAAAACACGAAACTTATCATTTAATAATATGCTAATTAAAAAAATATTTTTGTTAATAATACAAATGATATTGAAATCCATTTAATAAAAAGAAGTATAATATCTAAAAATCTTTATCCGGGTGACTCATCAAAATCGATTTCTCTGAAATCACAATTTTCGAGTCACTCCTTTTTTAGTTTTTAGTCGCTTATTTCCCTAGCTTTATGATATAATAAGAATATTATTTTATAAGGAGGAGAAACTATGCAGGATTTTATAGCGCAATTTGGTGATTTTGCACCTATAGTCTTTTTTAATACTAGCATCTATATTACCAATATTTTTTTATTCCCACCAGGGATATTTTTCTGCAATTGGTGGTTATTTATTTGGTTTTTACTCATGGTTTTATCCTTTCAATAATTTCTGCAATGATATATACTAGTGCAATGTTTTTTTATTGCAAGATACTTTACCAGTGATTATGTAGAAAAAAATACTTAGCTAAAAAAATTATCGAAAAAAACAATATGATACAATTTTTCGGTATAAGTGAAAATAAACTTATGATTTTTTTAATAATCTATAGATTAATACCTGTTCTTCCAAACAGCGTTATTTGTTACTCATATGGATTAACTAGAATATCTTTTAGAAAAATATTTTATAGGTAATATTATAGGGCTGATTCCTGGGAAAATGATTTGGTTACATTTTTGGTACTACTCTAAATAATATTAGAAGTATGGAGTTCTTATACGGAATAATTATCGTTTTTAGCTTTTGGCTTCATTAGTTCTAAAAGTAGCAAAGCGATTTAATAAATAATAAAAAAACTAGTGAATCTCTAAATTGATTCACTAGTTTTTTTCATATTATGAATTTTTTTCAACTATTTTTTTAATTTTTTTATTAAACTCGCGTCTTGGCATCATAATGTTATTATCACACTTTAGACATTTTTATCTTTATATCTGCTCCCCATACGTGTAATTTGCCATCTATTTGTGCCACAAGGGTGTTGTTTTTTTCATTTCAACTATGTCATTTAATTCATATTCCATAATCCAACCTCCTATTTTTTTCTTCATTTTGATGTTAATAATGATTCAAACTCCTTATAGAAATCACGCCTTAATCTCGTTTCAACATCATTTTTTTCTTTCCGACTCTAGCTTTTTCCGATAACATTTATCGTAACAACATTATCTGCAATTTTTTTCTATATAATCAATGTGTAACTTATCATTTTTTTATAATAATTCATGATATTCTTTACTATTATTAGCTTTACCTATTACTTTATTAACTCTCTCTTCAATTTTTTTCAATAGACTCATCTATTTTAATTGGTAGTTCTACTAATGCTAAGTTATACATTAAAGAATAGTTTACTACTTGATTAATTGTACCATTAGGAATGAAGTATACTTCACCGTCTTTAGAACGAATTTTCGTAGAACGTAATCCAAGTGACATTACATAACCTCCGGCAATAAATGCAGCTTGATTATAAATCTTGACATTATCTCCTACATCAAATTGCCCTTCAAGAATGATAAAAAATCCAGATATAATATCCTTAACTAAACTTTGTGCACCAAATCCAATTGCTACTGATGCAATACCAGCACTAGCCACAATACTTGTTGTATTAACACCTAAAACAGCTAGGATTTGAAAAAAAGCAATAAAGTATATTGTATAGCGAACCGCACTTTTTACAAGCTTATGTAAAGTCTCTGATCGTTTCTCATTAAACTTAATATTGAATTTTTTATTAGCATTATCTCTCGTTGTCATTATGTAATCTATAATTTCTACTAAATATACGAACAACTATTGAAGCAACAACGAAAAATACATAAAATTAATAATATTTTCTCTAAAACTGTAATTAATAAATCAGTATTCTTAATTATAGCGTGTATTTTTTTCCAATAAAATTCATAATTATTCTTCCTTAAACAATGAAATAATACGTTCAAATTCATCATTATCTTTAAACTCAATTTCAATCTTACCTTTTTTTATTACGTCCTTGTTTTATAGTTACAGAAGTTCCAAGACGTTTTTTTAAGAATATTTTTCTTGTTCTTCTATAAAAAAATATCCTTAGCCTTAAGTTTCTTAACCTCTTTCGGTTTCAATAACTTCGTTACATATTCTTCTAACTCACGAACAGACATCTTTCTTTCAATTACTAAAGTACAGACTTCTTCCATGTTTTTTTTAGTTTTTAATGAAAGTAATGTTCTTGCATGTGCAGCACTTATCAATCCTTGCTCTAGTTTAATTTTAATTTCTGTAGGCAATTTTAATAAACGTAAGCTATTAGCAATATACGGTCTACTTTTACCAAGTTTATTAGCTAACTCTTCTTGAGTTAACGACATTTTATCCATCAAGTTTTTATAACTTTCCGACTCCTCTAAAGCTGATAAATCTTCACGTTGTAAATTTTCTAAGACCGCAAAAACCATCATTTCTTCATCTGTCATCTCTTTAATAATGGCTGGAATCTCTTTTTTACCTAAGAGTTCAAAAGCTCTATAGCGACGCTCACCTGCTATGATATAATAACCTTTTTATTGCTTTTTTTACAACTATAGGTTGTAATAAACCATTTTTTTCAATAGAATCTTTTAATTCATTTAATTTTTTTCTTCATTAAAAATAAGTACGTGGTTGATATGGATTTTTTTAATTTCCTCTAATGGGAATTTCAATTATTTTATCATTATCAGTAACTAGTTCAACATTTTCAGTAGCAAAAATAGCATCAAGCCCACGACCTAAACCTTTGCCTAATTTCTTAACCACGTTCAATCACCTCTTTAGCTAATGATACATATTGTTTGGCTCCATTAGAATTTTTTGCATATTCAATAATAGGTTCTCCAAAGCTTGGTGCTTCACTTAAACGTACAGTTCTAGCGATAACCGTATCAAATGCTTTTTCTTTAAAATGAGCTCTAACTTGCTCAGCTACTTGGTTAGATATATTTGTTCTACTATCAGTCATAGTAAGTAATACACCGAAAATATCCAATTTAGAATTTAAATGCTTCCTAACTATGTTAAATGTATTCATAAGCTGGCTAAGCCCTTCTAAAGCGTAGTATTCTGTTTGCACTGGTATTATTACTCCGTCTGCTGCAGTTAATGAATTTAGTGTAATAAGTCCTAATGAAGGAGGACAATCAATTACTACATAATCATAATCCTCTTTTATCTCAGAAATAGCATTTTTCATGCGTTGCTCCCTACTAATTGCAGAAACAAGTTCTACCTCAGCTCCCGCTAAAGCAATGCTAGAAGGAACAATATCTAAATTCTCATATGCAGTTTTTACAATTACATCATTAATATCTACTTCATCAACTAATATATTATAAATTGATTGACTAATACTTGCCTTATCAATACCAACACCACTGGTAGCATTTGCTTGTGGATCAGTATCTATTAATAACACTTTATTTTTCAAATGTGCTAAAGATGCTGCTAAATTTATTGAAGTTGTAGTTTTTACCCTACACCACCTTTTTTTGGTTACATATCGCTAATATTTTCATCATTTACCTCTTTATCCGCAAATCTAGGAATAGTCACTTTAATAACTATACTCTCCATATTTTCTTCTTCTTCTTTATTAAGATTAACATTATATTTTCTCTTCTAACTTTAGCTATTTCTTTTACTAGCTTTAGCTATGATTTTTGTCCATCATAATTAAAATTACTATTAAACACTTTAATATCTTTTTTTATCTTTTAAATAAGTATCAATTTTTTTCTTCAGTTTGAGAGACATTTAAGTTTTTGAGATAAAAATTTGAACTAGTAATTTCTCTTGAGTAGGTCCATCAAGTTTAACCATTGCTCGACCATGTCTTTCAGTAATCTTTTTCGTATTTATTGCATCTATAACTTTATCGCTTAATTTTAATAATCTTAATTTATTGGCAACTGTAGCTTGAGTTTTCCCTAAGGATCTAGCTAGTTCGTCTTGTGTAAGTTTATTGATACTCAATAATTCTTGATAGGCATATGCCTCCTCAATGGGTGTTAACTCTTCTCTTTGAATGTTTTCTATTAAAGCCAATGTAGCCATTTGCTCATCAGTTAATTCTTTAACAATAGCCTTAGTTTTTGCATATTCTAAATATTTTAATAGCCCTTAAACGACGTTCTCCAGCTATAAGTTCATAAAAACCATTACCTATATCACGAACAGTAATAGATTGCAATAATCCATTTTTGTCTTATAGATTCAGCTAATTCCCTAATTTTTATCCTCAGTAAATTCTCTTCTAGGTTGATACTTTATTTGGAACAATTTTTTTCAACTAATATTTCTCTTAAAACATCGTCATCAGAAATACCCACTTTTTTTCAGCTCGTTGTGTTAAATCATAAAAGCTTTACTAAATGGTTTTTACACTTTCTGTCATATTTTAACCTCCTATATCAATTTTTCTACAATACTACATTAACACATTTAAGAATATTTGTCAAAAAAATATTTCCCAATATATATGCATCATATAAACCTTAATATTAATTACTAAATAAATATTATTTCCTAAATAATAAAAACAAGAATTATAAAAAAACAGTAATTAAAAAAACACAAACTATGAACAGATTTAGGAACTCAATTAGATATTATCCGATATATCTTAACTTAAGTAAAAAAAAGTGTAATCATAAATGATTACACTTAATATATACAGGGACGGCAGGAATCGAACCCACACCAAAGGTTTTGGAGACCTTTGTTCTACCGTTAAACTACGTCCCTAAGAATGGTGGGAAGAAGTGGATTCGAACCACTGAACCCGAAGGAGCGGATTTACAGTCCGCCGCGTTTAGCCTCTTCGCTATCTTCCCATAATATAAAAAAATGCCGGCCAGAGGACTTGAACCCCCGACCTACTGATTACAAGTCAGTTGCTCTACCAACTGAGCTAGGCCGGCAACATGGTGCCTCGAGACAGAGTCGAACTGCCGACACATGGAGCTTCAATCCATTGCTCTACCAACTGAGCTATCGAGGCAATATTTAATTTTTACATAAAAAAATGGCGGTCCCGACGGGAATCGAACCCGCGATCTCCTGCGTGACAGGCAGGCGTGATAACCGCTACACCACGGGACCTAACTATGAAAATTGCGGGAGATGGATTTGAACCATCGACCTTTGGGTTATGAGCCCAACGAGCTGCCAGACTGCTCCATCCCGCGATAATAAAAATGGAGGAGGAAAGGGATTCGAACCCCTGCGAGCTTTTACACTCCTGTCGGTTTTCAAGACCGATCCCTTCAGCCGGACTTGGGTATTCCTCCTTGATAAATGGTGGACTCTGCAGGACTCGAACCTGCGACCGATCGGTTATGAGCCGATAGCTCTAACCAACTGAGCTAAGAGTCCGTGTTCCTAGAGAATTCACTAACTATTATTGGTGGCGGCAGAGGGGATCGAACCCCCGACCTTACGGGTATGAACCGTACGCTCTAGCCAGCTGAGCTACGCCGCCAATAAAGGCTAAATTCATTATTTAAAATGGTGGAGCCTAGCGGGATCGAACCGCTGACCTCCTGCGTGCAAAGCAGGCGCTCTCCCAGCTGAGCTAAGGCCCCAATATAATAATGTTACTATTCAAATGGTCGGGAAGACAGGATTCGAACCTGCGACCCCTTGGTCCCAAACCAAGTGCTCTACCAAGCTGAGCTACTTCCCGTGTTTTTTAATGGCGCGCCCAAGAGGAGTCGAACCCCTAACCTTTTCGATCCGTAGTCAAACGCTCTATCCAATTGAGCTATGGGCGCTAATATAATGGTGCCGAGGACCGGAATCGAACCGGTACGGTATTGCTACCGCAGGATTTTAAGTCCTGTGCGTCTGCCAGTTCCGCCACCCCGGCACTATATTAACTATTGGAGCGAAAGACGGGATTTGAACCCGCGACCCTCACCTTGGCAAGGTGATGTTCTACCCCTGAACTACTTTCGCGAATATTCAGAAATGGTGCGGGTGAAGGGAGTCGAACCCCCACGCCGTGAGGCGCTAGATCCCTAAGTCTAGTGCGTCTGCCAATTCCGCCACACCCGCAAAAAGAATGGTGAGCCATGAAGGACTCGAACCTTCGACCCTTTGATTAAAAAGTCAAATGCTCTACCAACTGAGCTAATGGCTCTAAATTTAAAATGGTGCCGGCCAGAGGACTTGAACCCCCGACCTACTGATTACAAGTCAGTTGCTCTACCAACTGAGCTAGGCCGGCATAAATGGTGGAGGTTAACGGGATCGAACCGCTGACCCCTTGCTTGTAAGGCAAGTGCTCTCCCAGCTGAGCTAAACCTCCAAATCAAAAAGCCTGGCAACGTTCTAGTCTCACAGGGCGTAAGCCCAACTACATTCGACGCTAAAGAGCTTAACTTCTGTGTTCGGTATGGGTACAGGTGTGTCCTCTTCGCTATCGCCACCAGACGAAAACTTCATATACATATTATATCATCTTTTTTCTTTTTGTCAACAGTTACTTTCTAAAGAACTTTCACTTGATTAAGTCCTCGACCTATTAGTATTAGTCAGCTGAACACGTTACCGTGCTTACACTCCTAACCTATTCTCCTTGTCGTCTTCAAGGGGTCTTAATATCCGTGGGAAATCTCATCTCGAGGGGGGCTTCATGCTTAGATGCTTTCAGCTCTTATCCCTTCCGTATTTAGCTACCCAGCTATGCCACTGGCGTGACAACTGGTACACCATTGATACGTCCATCCCGGTCCTCTCGTACTAAGGACAGCTCCTCTCAAATTTCCTACGCCCACGACGGATAGGGACCGAACTGTCTCACGACGTTCTG